>Ga0209545_100004_pt1 | contig 396638 bp, 342 predicted proteins | sample UppTromiDAQMD018_FD_185833 | JGI IMG/M metagenome (GOLD analysis project Ga0209545, IMG submission 185833) | Upper troposphere microbial communities from Maryland, USA - DAQMD-018 (SPAdes) (version 2) | ecosystem: Environmental > Air > Outdoor Air > Unclassified | place: USA: Maryland, Virginia...
CCGCTACATTCATTACTACAACCACCAACGCATCAAGCTCAAACTAAAAGGCCTGAGGCCGGTGCAGTACCGAACTCAGGCCTTGAGCCGCTAGCTTCCAACCGTCCAACTTCTTGGGGTCAGTTCAAGGCGGGCTTTTTTTGTTCATCGAGGAAGACAGTCTCAGCGACCGATGGAAAACACCACCGGCGTGCGGTTGTCCGGCACTTCCTTGTGCTGGCGCCATTCGCGCACCAGACGGCTTTCGATGCGGGCGCTCTCCAGTGTCAGGCCGCAGGCCAGCGCCAGGCGCGTATGGGGTTGCAGCGTCTGCAGCAGGGCCTGCCACAGCGCGGCGTTGCGGTAGGGCGTCTCTATGAACTGCTGGGTCTGGCCTTGGCGCAATGCCAGGGCTTCAAGCTCCTTGATGCGCTGAACCCGCCCGCCAGCGTCCTGCGGCAGGTACCCCACAAAGGCATAGTTCTGTCCGTTGAGTCCGCTGGCGGCCAGGGCCAGCAGCAACGACACCGGACCGATCAGGGGCACGACCCGTATGCCCAGATCATGCGCGGCGCGCACGATGGAGCTGCCGGGGTCGGCCACGGCGGGCATTCCGGCCTCGCTGACCAGTCCCATGTCGTGGCCCAGCAGCAAGGGGGCGAGCAGTGGCTTGGCATCGAAGACCGCCGCGCCCTTGTCGCCGTGGTCGCCCTTCTTGTGGGCCTCGCGCGGCAGTTCTGTGATCTGCTGGGCTTGCAAGGGCTGGGCCAGGGCGTGCAGTGCGTCAATGCGCTTCAGGTAGGCGCGCGTGCTTTTGGCGTTTTCGCAGATCCAGTGGGTCAGGCGTGCAGCGGTGCGCAGTGTTCCATCGGGCAGGACCTGCGTCAGCGGCGTTTGCTCGTCGCAGCCGAAGTCCAGCGGCGCGGGCACCAGATAGAGCGTTCCTCTGGTGGGTTGGGTTGCAGCATCGTTCATGGCAGCACGGCTCCTGCGGCGCGCAGCAGCTGGCAGGTGCGGATCAGCGGCAGGCCGATCAGCGCCGTGGGGTCGTCGCTGACGATGGCATCCAGCAGCGCGATGCCCAGTCCTTCGCTCTTGGCGCTGCCTGCGCAGTCATAGGGCTGTTCGGCGCGCAGGTAGCGTTCGATCTCCGCGTCGTTGAGATCACGAAACCGGACCTGGACGGTGACCACATCGGTCTCGGCAAAGCCGCTTTCCCGGCAGACCACGCTCACGGCGGTGTGGAAATTCATCTGGCGCCCGCTCATCTGGCGCAGTTGTTCGGTGGCGCGCTCGTGGGTGCCGGGCTTGGACAGCGGCATGCCATCCAGCTCGGGTACCTGGTCGGAGCCGATGACGACGGCGCCCGGGTGCAGCGCCGCCACGGCCTGTGCCTTGGCCAGGGCCAGTCGCAACGAAAGTGCATGCGGTGTTTCGCCGGTCAGCGGCGTCTCATCGACTTCCGGGGACACGGTCTGGAATGGTAGTTGCAGCCGCTCCAGAAGTTCGCGGCGGTAGCGTGAGGTGGAGCCAAGGATCAGGGGGCGTGCCAGGCCGGGAGCCTGGGCTAAGGCGAGGTGGGAAGCTTGCATGCCCGGATTCTCTTACACTGCCCGCATGAGCAAGGAATTTTCTGCGGTCCGTCTCGATGTTCGCGCTTTTGCGCAATCGGCGGGCCATCTCCAGGGTCAGTCGGCGCTTTCGGCCTTTCCTCGTCTGGCCGAGGATGCGCAGCCGGATGCCGCTGATGGGCACGGCGAGGTGCACTGGCAGGCTGACGGCGAACTGGTCGAGCAAACCGGCGGTTCGGGCCAGGTCTGGCTGCATCTGCAGGCCGATGCTGTCGTTCCGATGGTGTGCCAACGCTGCCTCACTGTGGCACCCATCTCCCTCCAGGTCGATAGGTCTTTCCGCTTTGTTGCGGACGAGACCACGGCCGAGTCCGAGGATGACGAGAGCGACGAGGACCTGCTGGTGCTCAGCCGCGAATTCAACCTGCTTGAACTCATAGAGGATGAGCTGCTCATGGAGTTGCCCGTGGTGCCACGCCACGACAGCTGCCCCGAGCCGGTGAGCATGCAGTCCAGCGACGCAGACTTCGAGCAGGCCAGCGAGGACAAGCCCAATCCATTTGCCGTGCTGCGCGGGCTGGATGTGGGCAAGTCAGCCGACTGATTGCGATGTCCGGAAAAAAGGCCGAGGCCGGGAAAAGCGATTGCGCTATAATCAAGGGCTTCGCGCGAAACCCCCTCGTGTCTTTAATGGGCTGATCGCGTTTTTTACCAACCCTTTTCAGATACACAGGAGCCATCATGGCTGTTCAGCAGAACAAGAAGTCCCCCTCCAAGCGCGGTATGCACCGTTCGCACAACGCACTGAATGTGCCTGGCATTGCCGTGGAACCCACCACCGGCGAAACCCATCTGCGTCACCACATCAGCCCCAACGGCGTGTACCGCGGCCGTCAAGTGCTGAAGAACAAGTCCGAAGCCTGATCTTCGACCGTTCCCGCAGGGCCCGCGGCTACAGTTTTCGTAGCGCGGGCTTTTGTTTTTTCTGATGGTTGCTCCTATCTTTCCAGGCCTTGCAACAGGCTTGCCAGTCGCACATGATCACTTTGGCCGTTGACTGCATGGGGGGTGATCACGGCCCCCGCGTCACGCTTGCGGCGTGCCGCCAGTTCCTCGATTCCCACCCCGATGCCCGGCTGCTGCTGGTTGGTCAGCCCGAGGCGCTGGCTGGCTTTGCGCATGAGCGCGCCAGCGTGGTGCCGGCCTCGGAAGTGGTCGGCATGGATGATCCGATCGAGATGGCGCTGCGCAGGAAGAAGGATTCCTCCATGCGCATCGCCATCCAGCAAGTCAAGGATGGCGCGGCTGCCGCTGCTGTGTCGGCTGGAAACACGGGTGCGCTGATGGCCATCTCGCGCTACCTGCTCAAGACACTCGATGGCATTGATCGCCCTGCCATCGCGCCCCAGTTGCCCAATGCCAAGGGCGAGGCCACCACGGTGCTGGACCTGGGTGCCAATGTGGACTGCTCGGCCGAGCATCTGCTGCAGTTCGCCGTCATGGGCTCGGCCCTGGTGTCTGCCCTGAACAACGAAGAGGCGCCCTCGGTGGGTCTGCTCAACATTGGCGAGGAGCAGATCAAGGGCAGCGAGGTCATCAAGCGCGCTGGCGAACTGCTGCGCGCGGCCGGCAAGGCCGGTCATCTGAATTTCTACGGCAACGTCGAAGGCAACGACATCTTCAAGGGCACGACCCAGGTCGTGGTCTGTGATGGCTTTGTGGGCAACGTGGCTCTCAAGTCTTCCGAGGGGGTGGCGTCCATGATCTCCAATGCCCTCAAGCAGGAGTTCAAGCGCAACATCTTCACCAAAATGGCGGCCATCGTTGCCTATCCGGTGCTAACTGCTTTGATGAGGCGCGTGGATCATCGCCGCTACAACGGCGCGGCGCTGCTGGGCCTTCGCGGGCTGGTCTTCAAAAGCCATGGATCGGCCGATGCCTTGGCTTTCGAGCACGCGCTGAAGCGCGCGTATGATGCGGCCCGCAACAACCTGCTCGACCGTGTCCGTACCCGTATCTCCGCAGCCCTGCCTCTGTTGCTGGCTGCGCAGTCGGAATCGGGACCGTCGGCGCCCTAATACAGATGAGACGCTACGCACGCATCACCGGCACGGGCAGTTACCTGCCACCCCGCCGACTCACCAATCACGATCTGGCAGCCGAACTGGCCCAGCGCGGCATCGAGACCTCGGACGAGTGGATCGTCGAGCGCACCGGCATCCATGCCCGACACTTTGCCGCGCCAGAAGTGGCCAGCAGCGATCTGGCCTTGGAGGCATCGAAGAAGGCGCTGGAAGCCGCCGGCTGCCAGCCGCAGGATATCGATCTGATCATCGTCGCCACATCGACGCCGGACATGGTCTTCCCGTCCACGGCATGCATCCTGCAAAACAAGCTCGGCGCCAATGGCTGTGCGGCCTTTGATGTGCAAGCCGTATGCAGCGGCTTTGTCTACGCCCTCACCGTGGCCGACGCCATGATCCAGTCCGGCGCTGCGAGCCGCGCGCTGGTGGTGGGCTCCGAAGTATTCAGCCGCATCCTGGACTTCAACGACCGGACGACCTGCGTGCTGTTCGGTGACGGTGCCGGAGCCGTGGTGCTGGAGGCGTCCGAGCAGCCAGGCATTCTGGCTTCCGACCTGCATGCCGACGGCAAGCATGTCGGCATCCTGTGCGTGCCAGGCAATGTCTCCGGTGGCCAGATCCTCGGTGATCCGCTGCTGAAGATGGATGGGCAGGCCGTGTTCAAGCTGGCGGTCGGCGTGCTGGAGAAGGCTGCTCGCGCCACGCTGGACAAGGCAGGGCTCACCGATGCCGACATCGACTGGCTGATCCCCCACCAGGCCAATATCCGCATCATGCAAAGCACGGCGCGCAAGCTCAAGCTGTCCACGGACAAGGTGGTGGTGACGGTGGACCAGCATGGCAACACGTCGGCTGCCTCGATCCCCCTGGCGCTGGACCACGGCGTGCGCAGTGGCCAGGTCAAGCCCGGTCAGACCGTGCTGCTGGAAGGTGTTGGCGGCGGCTTCACCTGGGGCGCGGTACTTCTCAAGATGTGATGCGGGATGCCTGCCTGAGGGCAGGCGCCCATGGCGCGGCCTTTTTTTTTGAAAATCATGAAGAAGTTTGCATTCGTTTTTCCTGGTCAGGGTTCGCAATCGGTAGGCATGCTCGACGGATGGGGTGACCATCCCGTCGTGGCCCAGACCTTGGTCGAAGCCTCCGATGCCCTCGGCGAAAACATCGGCCAGCTGATCCAGCAGGGGCCGAAGGAAGCTCTGGCGCTCACCACCAATACCCAGCCTGTGATGCTGGTGGCCGGTGTGGCTGCCTGGCGCGTCTGGCAGGCCGAAGGCGGCGCGCTGCCCGACGTTGTGGCGGGCCACTCGCTGGGTGAGTACTCGGCCCTGGTCGCGTCAGGTGTGCTGACCCTGGCCCAGGCTGCGCCGCTGGTGCGGCTGCGCGCGGCTGCCATGCAGGAGGCCGTTCCCGTGGGAACCGGTGCCATGGCTGCCATCCTGGGGCTGGATGCCGACAAGGTGCGCGCAGGCTGCGCAGAAGTCACGGCGGCATTGGGTGGTGTGGAAGTCGTCGAGGCCGTGAATTTCAACGACCCCTCGCAGACCGTGATTGCCGGCAGCAAGGCGGCTGTCGAGAAGGCCTGCGAGGCCCTCAAGGCCGCAGGCGCCAAGCGCGCGCTGCCGCTGCCGGTGTCGGCGCCTTTCCATTCCAGCCTGATGAAGCCTGCGGCCGAAAAGCTCAAGGCGGCGCTGGCTGCCACCGTGCTGGCTGCACCGCGCATCCCAGTGCTCAACAACATCGATGTGACTGTGCAGCAGGATGCCGACGCCATTCGCGATGCGCTGTATCGCCAGGCCTTCGGCCCGGTGCGCTGGGTGGAATGCGTTCAGGCCATGAAGGCCCGCGGCGTCGTCCACCTCGTCGAGTGCGGTCCCGGCAAGGTGCTGATGGGCCTGACCAAGCGGATTGACGCGGACCTGACGGCCGCTGCCCTCTATGACCCGGCCACGCTGGCTGACGTGAAAGAATCCCTCGCATGACTGACAACCAGAACAAGCCCCAGGTTGCCCTGGTGACGGGTGCCTCGCGCGGCATCGGTGCCGCCATTGCCCAGGAGCTGGCAGCACGCGGCTACCGCGTGATCGGCACGGCCACCACCGATGGTGGTGCCGAGAAGATCAGCCAGGCCCTGTCGGCCCATGAAGGCTGCCGTGGCGTGAACCTCAATGTCACGGACGTGACCGCCGTCGATGCCCTGATCGACAGCATCGTCAAGAATGACGGTGGCCTGCATGTGCTGGTCAACAATGCCGGCATCACACGCGACACCCTGGCCATGCGCATGAAGGACGATGACTGGGATGCGGTGATCGACACCAATCTCAAGGCGGTTTTCCGAGTCAGCCGTACGGCCATTCGGCCCATGATGAAGCAGCGCTTCGGACGCATCATCAACATCACCAGCGTCGTTGGTGCCTCCGGAAACCCCGGTCAAGCCAACTATGCAGCTGCCAAGGCCGGCGTTGCCGGCATGACGCGTGCGCTGGCCCGTGAACTGGGCAGCCGCGGCATCACGGTCAATTGCGTGGCTCCGGGCTTCATCGCCACCGACATGACGGCGGAGCTGCCTGAAGAGCAGAAAAATGCCCTGAAATCGCAGATCGCCATGGGTGATCTGGGCCAGCCCAGCGACATCGCCCATGCCGTGGCCTATCTCGCATCGGCGGGCGCAGGCTACGTCACCGGCCAGGAATTGCACGTCAACGGCGGCATGTACATGTAAGCGCTGCGGCGGCTGCGGGCAGATCCCTGCCAGAAGCCGCCGTTGCTTGCAACCGAAGAGGCCGTTTCCTCGCGACGGCCGGCTGAAGAGGGCGTAAGGTCCGAAACGGCTAGAATCGCGGGTTCATTCACAACCCCCAGAGGGAAACCATGAGCGATATCGAAGCACGTGTCAAAAAAATCATTGCCGAACAACTCGGCGTTGAAGAGTCTCAAGTCACCAACGAAAAGGCCTTCGTGGCTGATCTGGGTGCTGACTCCCTGGACACGGTGGAGCTGGTGATGGCCCTGGAAGATGAATTCGGCATCGAGATCCCCGACGAAGACGCGGAAAAGATCACGACGGTGCAAAACGCCATCGACTACGCCAACACCCACCAGAAGGCCTGACAGGGCCCTGACCCGAGCGATCAGCAGAAGGTTTTACGCATGAGCCGTCGTCGCGTTGTCGTGACCGGCCTGGGTTGCATCTCCCCCGTGGGTAACACGGTGGGCGACGCCTGGGCCAATCTTTTGGCCGGCCAGTCCGGCATTGACCTCATCACCAAGTTCGATGCCTCGAACTTTGCCTGCAAGATTGCGGGCGAGGTCAAGGGATTCGATGTGGAGTCGTACATGAGCGCCAAGGATGCGCGCTCCATGGACACCTTCATCCATTACGGCATCGCTGCTGCGGCGCAAGCCGTGCAGGACTCAGGTCTGCCCACGGGCGAGGCCTTGTCGGATGATCTGGCTACGCGCATCGGCTGTGTGATCGGTTCGGGCATCGGCGGCTTGCCGCTGATCGAGAACACCCACGCAGAACTGGCTGCGCGCGGACCGCGCCGCATCACGCCGTTCTTCGTGCCTGCCTCCATCATCAACATGGTGGCTGGCCATGTGTCCATGCGGTTTGGCTTCAAGGGGCCGAATCTCGCCGTGGTGACTGCCTGCACGACCGGGCTGCACTGCATAGGCGAAGCAGGACGCATGATCGAATACGGCGATGCCGATGTGGTGGTGGCTGGCGGCACGGAAGCCACGGTCTCCCCGCTGGGCGTCGGCGGCTTTGCCGCCATGCGCGCACTGTCCACGCGCAATGATGATCCCAAGGCCGCCTCGCGTCCCTGGGACAAGGACCGCGACGGCTTTGTGCTGGGTGAAGGTGCAGGCGTGCTGGTGCTGGAAGAGTACGAGCATGCCAAGGCCCGCGGTGCCAAGATCTATGCTGAACTGTGCGGCTACGGCATGAGTGCCGATGCCGGCCACATGACGGCGCCCAACATGGACGGCCCGCGCCGCGCCATGCTGTCAGCTCTGCGCAACGCCGGCATCAACGCCGACCAGATCGACTATCTGAATGCGCACGGCACATCCACGCCGCTGGGCGACCTCAACGAGACCAATGCCATCAAGGCGGCTCTGGGTGATCACGCCAAGAAAATCGTTGTCAGCTCGACCAAGTCCATGACCGGTCACCTGCTGGGTGGCGCTGGCGGCATCGAGAGCGTCTTCACCGTGCTGGCACTGCACGAGCAGAAGATTCCCCCGACCATCAATCTGGACAACCAGGATCCCGAGTGCGATCTCGACTACTGCGCCAACACGGCACGGGATGCGAAGATCGAAGTGGCAGTGAAAAACAACTTCGGGTTCGGTGGCACCAACGGAACGCTGGTGTTCAAGCGAATCTGAGGCCTGCACGCCTCACCATGAAAAGCCCGCCCCGCAAGGGAGCGGGCTTTTTTATTTCTCCCATGGGTCAGGGCGCGTCCGGCAGGGGTGGGATGCATGTCAGACATGCTGCGGTTTTGCGACACTGCAGGCATGACGTCACGCCATGCCCCGCCCGCAGTCCGCCATCCGCTGAATCCACCACGGGGGGCGGTCGCATGCCTGTGCGCGCTTTGGCTGCTGGCGGCCATGCTTTTGCTGGCGTGGGCGCTTGATCTACAGTCCGGATGGGGGCCTGCCGTCGTGGCTGTCACGGGTTCTCTGGTTGCAGCTTCAGGCATGTGGCATGGATGGCGCGCCCTGGGCAGAGGCTTTGTTGCATGGGATGGCGCGCAGTGGTGGCTTGGTGAGGCAGCCGCTGCCCACGATGCGCAGCCGGTGCTGCTGCAGGTGCGCGCTGACGGTGGTCAATGGCTATGGGCGCAGGCCAGACCCGTTACGACGGGGTCTTTGCGCTGGCGAAGCTCCCGCTGGCTGCTGCTGTCTTACAGGCAGAGTCCTGAAACCTGGGGTGATTTGCGGCGTGCTGTATATTTCCCGCCCAGACCTACAGAACGCGCGCAGTGACTGCGCCAGGGCCGCCACGGCCCGTCTTCACCGATTTCATGACGCCTCCCGAATTCCCGCCTTCTTCTGCCGACAGCGACCTGGCTCTGGTCGAGCGCACCAACGCAGGAGACATGCGGGCCTTCGAGCTGCTGGTCATCAAGTACCAGCGCCGCATCGAGCGCCTCATTGGCCGCATGGTGCGCGACGTGGACCTGGTGCCTGACATTGCGCAGGAAACCTTCATCCGGGCCTATCGGGCGCTGCACCAGTTCCGGGGTGATGCCCAGTTCTACACCTGGCTGTATCGCATCGCCGTGAATACCGCCAAGAAGGCGCTGCTGGACATGAAGCGCTCGCCGCTGATCACCGAAAGCGCGTTACACAACGGGGATGACGATGATGAAACTTCCCGGCTCAGCCAGGAACTAACCACCGAAGAAACACCCGAAACGATCCTGGCGGCCCAGGAAATTGCCCAGGCAGTCAACGCCGCCATGGAGGCCTTGCCCGAAGATCTCCGTCAAGCCGTCACGTTGCGGGAAATCGAAGGCCTGAGCTACGAGGAAATCTCGAACGCCATGGGTTGTCCCATAGGCACCGTGCGTTCACGCATCTTCCGTGCACGCGAAGCGATTTCAGCGAGAGTCAAGCCTTTGCTGGAGCGCCAGTCTGGCAAGCGGTGGTAGCAACGGGTGATGGCCATCGGGTGGCGCATTTTTTGGGTACAGGGTCTCAGAGCAGACAGGCAGGTGATTGATCATGAATGACGATCTGACGAAGCGCGAACAATTGTCGGCATTGGCTGATGGCGAACTCTCTGCCGCGGAGCTGCAGGCCGCGCTGGCCTATGCGCAAAGCGATGCAGGCCAGCAGGAATGGCGCATGTACCACCTGGTGGGCGATGTGCTGCGCTCCCCTGAGCTGGCGCACCACAGCCGGCACGATCTGCTTTCCGGAATCCGCTCCCAGTTGGCCAATGAGCCGCGCCGCCCCCTGGTTCCCGTCGCCGTAGACGAGCTGGAGCAGGTCGCGCGCCCGGCGCACGGCAGGGCCGTCGTCAATGGCGCGCCGCTGCACGACGCAGCCAATGCGTCGGTATTCCGCTGGAAGATGGCTGCGGGTTTTGCTTCCGTGGCGGCCGTGGCTGCCATTGGCTGGAGCGTGATGCTCGGCGCGCCTGCAGGCCCCGGCGCGGCGCCGGGCCGGGCATTGGCCACCCTTGAAACGGGGGCGCCTGCAGCGGCTGCTGTCGCTGGAAATGCCCAGGACTTCCCTCTCGGAGATACGGCCCAATCCTCTTCGGTGGTGGCTGTGGCAGGCCCTTACGGCCAAAGCGTCATGCTGCGTGATCCGCGCCTGGATGCGCTGCTGGCCTCCCATCCGCAATACAGTGGTCCGGCCACGTTGCAGATGCCGGCCAGCTTCCTGCGCAATGCCAACTTCGCCTCGGCACCGCGCGCGAACCAGCGCTGAATCCCGCAGGAGAGCATGACTCTCCTGCCTTCTTTTGCACCCGCGTCCAGCCGTTCGGCATTGAAATGGACGCGGGTGCAGTCATTTGTGGCCCATGCACGGCGGTTCGCGCCGCATGCATGCTGCCGATTCGGGAACTAACAGCGTCTTTCAGGCTTCTGAGCCATCGTCTGGCCGGTGCATGCCGGGACTGCGCCAGAATGTGGCGTTCGTCCGAGATGCAAGTCGGCACCGCGTATCTGAACAGGCCGCCCGGGCGCAATGGGCACGGGGGCAACACAATGATTGAGAAGGAAAGGATCACCATGACCACAGTTCGATGGAAGACGCTGCAGTCCTGCACACTGGCAGGCGTTCTGGCGCTGGCTGCTGGCAGCGCCTCAATGCTGGTGCCGGTGAGTGCCGCTCATGCGCAAAGCGGTGCCGTGGTGCGGGGTCTGCCGGACTTCACCGACCTGGTCGAGCAGGTAGGGCCTTCCGTGGTCAACATCCGCACGTTGGAGAAGGCGTCGGCCAACTCTGCCGAGGCGCTGGGCATGGATGAGGACATGCTCGAGTTCTTCCGCCGCTTCGGCCTGCCCGTGCCCAATGTGCCGCGCCAACGCCCCCAGCCGCGTTCACAGCCTGACGAGGAACAGCCGCGTGGCGTGGGGTCGGGCTTCATCCTGACGGCGGACGGCTTTGTGATGACCAATGCCCACGTGGTCGAAGGTGCTGACGAGGTCATCGTCACGCTGACCGACAAGCGTGAGTTCAAGGCCAAGATCGTGGGCAGCGACAAGCGCACCGACGTGGCTGTGGTCAAGATCGATGCCACCGGACTGCCCGCCGTGAAGATCGGCGACGTGAACCGTCTCAAGGTCGGTGAGTGGGTGATGGCCATCGGATCGCCCTTCGGCCTCGACAACTCGGTCACCGCAGGCATCGTCAGCGCCAAGCAGCGCGACACGGGAGACTATCTGCCCTTCATCCAGACCGATGTGGCCATCAATCCCGGCAACTCGGGCGGCCCGTTGCTGAACATGCGCGGCGAGGTCGTGGGCATCAACAGCCAGATCTATTCGCGTTCCGGCGGTTTCATGGGGATCAGCTTCGCGATTCCGATCGACGAGGCCGTGCGCGTCAGCGACCAGCTGCGCGCCACCGGCAAGGTCACGCGAGGGCGCATCGGCGTGCAAATCGGGCAGGTCACCAAGGACATTGCCGAATCCATCGGCCTGGGCAAGGCTCAGGGTGCGCTGGTCTCTGCCGTGGAACCCGATTCCCCAGCCGCCAAGGCCGGCGTCGAGGCGGGTGACGTGATCATCAAGTTCGATGGGAAGGCCATTGAGAAGGTCGCCGACCTGCCGCGTCTGGTGGGCAATACCAAGCCCGGAACGCGCAGCACCATCACCGTATTCCGCCGTGGAGCCGCCAAGGATCTGACCATGGTGATCGCCGAAGTCGAGCCCGATGGCGCTCCCCAGGCAAAGGCTGCAGGCAAGGGCAGCACCCTGGTCTCCCAGTCGCTGGGCCTGACGCTGGCCGAACTCACGGATGCCCAGAAAAGGGAATTGGGCATCAAGGGCGGTGTCCGCGTGACGGCCGCTGTCGAGGCAGCAGCACGCGCAGGCCTGCGCGAAGGTGATGTGATCCTGCAACTGGCCAATGTCGAGATCACGGGGCTCAAGAGCTTCGAGGCCACGCTGGCCAAGGTGGACAAGAGCAAGCCGGTGAACCTTCTGGTGCGCCGCGGCGAATGGGCTCAGTACGTGCTTATCCGTCCTGCCCGCTGAGGGGCTGGGGCAGGCCGGTTTTTCGGGGTCCTGGGGAATACCCTCGGAATCCGGACCAAGGCCTGCCCATGCCCCTTGGGGCATTGGGTAAAATGCCCCACCAAAGCGTGACGGCTCAAGGCGTCAGAAACCTGTTTTCAAAGAGGATTGTTGCGGTGCAAAAGCACCGCACTATCCGGTGATCGACGGGCTAGAAATGGCTTGTCGGGTCTGTTGATAAACTGTTGATAAATAATTGTGACAGATCAAGCCCGGAGCTTTGCAGGCCTTGTCAGGGCTTGGTTTCCAGCCCTTTTTGCCTACAATAAAGTCCCAACTATCGCAGTTGCCAGAGATTGTTGGTTCGGGGCGCGTCGTTCATGGACGCGCCCTTTTTTCTTGCGCGCCGACCCTGTCGTTTTCCACCTTCACTAGCAGTCCTTCTCGTTGATGAACCACATCAGAAATTTTTCCATCATTGCGCACATCGACCATGGCAAGTCGACGCTGGCCGACCGCCTGATCCAGCGTTGCGGAGGCCTGGCTGACCGTGACATGGAAGCCCAGGTGCTGGACTCGATGGATATCGAGAAAGAGCGCGGCATCACCATCAAGGCGCAGACGGCTGCCCTGCAGTACAAGGCCAAGGATGGTCAGGTCTACAACCTCAACCTCATCGATACGCCCGGCCACGTGGACTTCTCGTACGAAGTCTCGCGTTCCCTGTCGGCCTGCGAGGGAGCGCTGCTGGTGGTGGACGCCTCTCAGGGCGTAGAGGCACAGACCGTGGCCAACTGCTATACCGCGCTGGATCTCGGCGTGGAGGTGACGGCCGTTCTCAACAAGATGGATCTGCCGCAGGCCGACCCCGACAACGCCAAGGCCGAGATCGAGGACGTCATCGGCATCGATGCCAGCGATGCCATTCCCTGCTCGGCCAAGACCGGCATGGGCATCGACGAGATCCTGGAGGCCGTGGTTGCCAAGGTGCCGCCGCCCAAGGGCAATCCCAATGGCCAACTGCGCGCCATGATCATCGACAGCTGGTTCGACACTTACGTGGGCGTCGTGATGCTGGTGCGCGTGGTCGATGGTGAACTCAAGCGTGGCGAGCGCTTCAAGATGATGGCTTCGGGCGCTGCCTACGAAGCCAACAACCTGGGCGTGTTCACTCCGGCCGACGTGCCGCGCGACGCGCTGCGCGCCGGCGAGGTGGGCTACATCATCGCCGGCATCAAGGAGCTCAAGGCAGCCAAGGTGGGCGACACCATCACGCTGGAAAAGAAGCTTCCCAACAATCTGGGCCCTGCCACCGAAGCCCTGCCCGGCTTCAAGGAAATCAAGCCCCAGGTGTTCGCGGGTCTGTACCCCACCGAAGCCAGCGAATATGACCAGCTGCGCGATGCGCTGGAAAAGCTGCAGCTCAACGATTCGTCCCTGCAGTTCGAGCCTGAAGTCTCGCAGGCGCTGGGCTTCGGCTTTCGCTGCGGCTTCCTGGGCCTGCTGCACATGGAAATCGTGCAGGAGCGCCTGGAGCGCGAATTCGACCAGGACCTGATCACCACCGCGCCCAGCGTGGTCTACGAAGTGGTCAAGGGCGATGGTGAGGTCATCCAGGTCGAGAACCCGTCCAAGATGCCCGATGCCGGCCGTATCGAGGAGGTGCGCGAGCCCATCGTGACCGTGCACCTGTACATGCCGCAGGACTATGTGGGTCCGGTGATGACGCTGGCCAACCAGAAGCGTGGCGTGCAGATCAACATGCAGTACCACGGTCGCCAGGTGATGCTGACCTATGAGATGCCGCTGGGCGAGATCGTGCTGGACTTCTTCGACAAGCTCAAGTCGGTCTCGCGCGGCTATGCCTCCATGGACTACGAGTTCAAGGAGTACCGCGCCTCCGACGTGGTCAAGGTGGACATCCTGCTCAACGGCGAGAAGGTCGATGCGCTGTCCATCATCGTGCACCGCTCCCAGGCCACGTACCGCGGCCGGGCCGTGGTGGCGAAGATGCGCGAGATCATCAGCCGCCAGATGTTCGACGTGGCCATCCAGGCCGCCATCGGCGCCAACATCATTGCTCGGGAAACCGTCAAGGCCATGCGCAAGAACGTGCTGGCCAAGTGCTATGGCGGCGACATCACCCGCAAGCGCAAGCTGCTGGAGAAGCAAAAGGCCGGCAAGAAGCGCATGAAGCAGATCGGTTCGGTGGAAGTGCCTCAGGAGGCCTTCCTGGCCATCTTGCAAGTGGAGGATTGATGCAAGCCATGCAATGGATTACGGCCGTCGTGCTGGCGGCTTTCGTGGGCTATATCGGCGCCTGGTACACGGGCTTCATCGAGGGCAACTTCGCGTTGCTGCTGTTCCTGGCCACCGTGGTCACTGGCCTGTACTGGGTGGCCGAACGGCTGTATTTCCTGCCCCGCCGCCGCCGCGCCGCCGTGGCCATCGAAGAGGCTGCCGTGGCGCGCCGCGCAGAACTCGACCGCATGGGCATCGCCAAGACCGACATCGAGGTGTCGGAAGAGGCCAAGGGCCGCATCCTCATGCAGCCCTGGTGGCTGGACTGGACCGCGGGCCTGTTCCCCGTGATCGCCATCGTCTTTGTCCTGCGCTCGTTCCTGTTCGAGCCGTTCAAGATTCCCTCGGGCTCCATGATCCCCACGCTGCTCGTGGGCGACCTGATCCTGGTGAACAAGTTCACCTACGGCGTGCGCCTGCCGGTGATCAACACCAAGATCACCCAGGGCCAGCCGCTGCAGCGCGGCGATGTGGTGGTGTTCCGCTATCCTCCGCAACCCAGCCTGGACTACATCAAGCGCGTGGTGGGCCTGCCGGGTGACGAGATCTCCTATCTGAACAAGCGGCTGACGGTCAATGGCAAGGAAGTCCCGGTCAGCGAACTGCCGGACTTCTTCGACAAGGACGCGATGCGCTACTTCAAGCAGTACGAGGAGTCGCTGGGCGACAAGCCGCACCGCATGATCGTGAACCAGGACGTGCCCGCATTCATCCAGGGTGCCAGCGGCTTCGAGTTCCGCGAGAACTGCCGCTACAGCGTCGAAGGCATCACCTGCAAGGTGCCCGAGGGCCAGTACTTCATGATGGGAGACAACCGCGACAATTCGCTGGATTCCCGATACTGGGGCTTTGTGCCCGACAAGAACATCGTTGGCCGGGCCTTCTTCGTCTGGATGAACTTCGGGGATTTCAAGCGCATCGGCGGCTTCCATTGATCACATGCATGCCTGAGGGACAGATGCCCCCAGGCATGCGCGAGGGATTCACATCGGAGGAGGAAAAAGCATGTTGACATCGAACAACCGGCGTTCGCGCCAGCGCGGTCTGTCCTTTCTGGGACTGGTGTTTGTGATTGCCCTGGGCGTGGGTGTGGTGGCCGTGGGCGCACAATCAGTGCCGGTCTTCCTGGAGTATCAGGCCATCGTCAAGGCCGCCAACAAGGCGGCCCGCGAAGGTAATTCCGTGGCCGAGGTCAAGGCCAGCTTCGAGCGTTCCGCCGCCATTGATGACTTCACATCCGTGAAGGGCGCAGACCTCGAGGTGACCAAAATCAATGACCGTGTGGTGGTGGGGTTCGAATATTCGCGCGAGATCCATCTCGTGGGCCCCGCCTACCTGACTTACCGTTTTAAGAAGCAGACCCAATAGGTGCCTCCCTTACTGAATGCGCTGCAGCTGAGGCTGCAGCATCAATTTGCCGAGCCTGCATTGCTGCAGCGTGCCGTCACGCACCGCAGTTTCTCGGCAGACAACAACGAGCGCCTGGAATTCCTCGGCGACTCGGTGCTGAATCTTGCCATTTCCAGCCTGCTCTACCAGCGGCTCAGTTCCATGCCCGAGGGCGATCTGTCCCGCGTGCGCGCCAACCTGGTCAAGGAAGGCACGCTGCACCAGATCGCGCTGAGGCTGCAGTTGCCCGATCTGCTGCGCCTGGGCGAAGGCGAATCCAAGTCGGGCGGCAAGCAACGCCCCTCCATCCTGGCCGATGCGGTCGAGGCCCTGATCGGCGCAGTGTATCTGGACGCCGGCTACGCTGCGGGCGAGAAGGTGGTACACCATCTCTTCGAGGGCGTGGACATCAACCCCCACATGCGCGCAGCCGAAAAGGATGCGAAGACGGCCCTGCAGGAATGGCTGCAGGGGCGGCGCATGAAGCTGCCGCAGTACGAAGTGGTTGCCACCACGGGCGCCGCCCATCGCCAGACCTTCGAGGTGGCCTGCGCGATTGCCGAGTTGCAACTGCAGGCCCGGGGAACGGGTGCCTCGCGCAGGGCCGCCGAGCAGACGGCTGCCACAGCCATGCTGGAACTATTGAAAGCAAGACACGCATGAACCAAGACAAACCCCCGGCGCCGGCACAGACCGCCGCCGAACTCGACGCCCTGCTGGCTGCGGCCAAGCCCGGCGCTGGCGCAGCTCGCACGGCATCCGCTGCTGATGACACCCCGGCACCCGAGGTGCCGACCGGCCCGCAGCGCTGCGGCCTGATCGCCATCGTCGGCAAGCCCAATGTGGGCAAGTCCACGCTGATGAATGCGCTGGTGGGCCAGAAGATCAGCATCACCTCGCGCAAGGCGCAGACCACGCGCCACCGCATCACGGGCATTCGCACGCGCGCCGCGACGCAGTTCATCTTTGTCGATACGCCGGGTTTCCAGACCAAGCACAGCACGGCACTGAACAAGTCGCTCAACAAGACCGTGATGGGCGCCATCGGCGACGTGGACCTGATCCTGTTCGTCGTGGAAGCCGGCCAGTTCACGCTGGCCGATGCCAAGGTGCTGTCGCTGTTCAAGCCTGGCATCCCCACGCTGCTGATTGCCAACAAGCTGGACACCGTGGGCCGCCGTGCCGAGATCGCCCCCTGGCTCAAGGGCATGCAGGAGCGCCATCCGTTCGCCGAGTTCGTGCCCATGTCGGCCAAGAACAAGGGAGACATCGAGCGCCTGTTCGGCATCTGCGAGAAGTACCTGCCCGAGCAGGACTGGATGTACGCCGCCGACGAGCTGACCGACCGCAGCGAGAAGTTCCTCGCCTCGGAGACCGTGCGCGAGAAGCTGTTCCGATTCACGGGCGACGAGCTGCCCTACACCTCCACGGTGGTCATCGACAAGTTCGAGGAAGAGGCCAGCAAGCAGCACAAGCGTTTCATCCGCGTGGCGGCCACCATCGTGGTCGAGCGCGACGGCCACAAGGCCATGATCATCGGAGAGAAGGGCGAGCGCCTCAAGCGCATCAGCACCGAGGCGCGCCAGGAGCTGGAAAAGCTCATGGATGCCAAGGTCTTCCTCGAAGTCTGGGTCAAGGTCCGCTCCGGCTGGGCCGACGACGAAGCCCGCGTGCGTTCGTTCGGCTACGAGTGAGCACCCTTACCGCAAGGCCCTGGGTCCATGGCTAGCGCCAAGCGTGTCTCGGACGAGCCGGCCTTCGTCCTGCACAGCTACGACTGGAGCGAGTCCAGCCTGATCCTTGAGGTCTTCACGCGTCACCGGGGCCGCGTGGCGCTGGCGGCCAAGGGCGTCAAGCGGCCGACCTCGAACTTTCGCCCCGTGCTGCTGCCGCTGCAGCCGCTGAGCCTGAGCTACAGCCTGGGCGGCGAGGGCAATGGCGAGATCCATACCCTCAAGGGCGCAGAGTGGGTGGGCGGGCATGTCATGCCCCAGGGTGACGCCCTGCTGTCGGGCCTGTACCTCAACGAGCTGCTGATGCGCCTGCTGGCGCGCGACGATCCCTACGCGGCGCTGTTCGACATCTATGCCGGCGTGGTGCGCGTGCTGGCAGGCCAGCATGGCGATGCCATCGAGCCCGTGCTGCGCACCTTCGAGCTGCTGCTGCTGCGCGAATTGGGCCATCTGCCTGCCTTGAATGAGGAAAGCGCCACGCTGGCGCCGCTGGCCGAGGGGCGTCGCTATGCGCTGGTGGCCGAAGGCGGCCTGCGCCCGGCGCTGCAGGGCGAGCGCGCCGTGCTGGGCGCTGCGCAGTGGCAGGCCATTGAAAGCGCGCTGCAGGCACGGCAGGCCTTCAACGCCACACTGCATGTGGTGGCCCAGCCCGAGGCGGCGCTGGCCCTCAAGCCCCAACTGAGGGCCTTGCTGCAATACCATTGCGGCAGTCCCATGCTGCGCACCCGCCAGCTGATGATGGATCTGCAATCGCTATGAATCTTTCCCACGCTTCGCAGCGCACGGCGCTGTCGGTCAATGTCAACAAGGTTGCGCTGCTGCGCAACACGCGCCATCTGGGCATTCCCAGCGTGACGCGCGCCGCGCGCATCTGCCTGGAGGCCGGTGCCCAGGGCATCACCATCCATCCGCGTCCCGACCAGCGCCATATCCGCAGCGAAGATGTCTATGAACTGCATGCGCTGATGAAGCATTGGCCGCAGGCGGAGTTCAACATCGAGGGCAACCCGACGCAGAACCTGATGGACTTCATCCGGGCCACGCGCCCGCACCAGGCCACCTTCGTGCCCGACAGCGAGGACCAGTTCACCAGCGACCATGGCTGGAACTTCCCGCAGGATGCCGAGCGCCTGAAGCCGCTGATCGCCGAATGCCGCCAACTCGGCGTGCGCGTCAGCCTGTTCATGGACCCGGTTCCCGCACAGATGGCCGCTGCGCGCGCCGCAGGCGCCGACCGGGTCGAGCTGTACACCGAGCCCTATGCGGCCGCCTGGGGCACGGCAGACCAGGAAGTTCAACTGCAGGCCTACGCGGCGGCGGCCCAGGCTGCGCTGGACGCCGGGCTGGGCATCAATGCCGGCCATGACCTCAGCCGCGACAACTTGGCCGCCTTCGTGGCGCGCGTGCCGGGCCTGCTCGAAGTCTCCATCGGCCATGCGCTGATCGCCGACGCGCTGGAGCTGGGCTACGCCCAAACCGTGCGCGCCTACCAGCAGTGCATAGACCAGGGCATGGCGGCGCGCGCCTGAAGCTTTCGCGGAGCGAATCCATGATCTACGGCATCGGTACCGACATCTGCGACGTGCGCCGCATCCGCGCCAGCCTGGAGCGCCATGGCGACCGTTTCGCCGAGAAGGTGCTGGCCGAAGGCGAACTGTCCACCTGGCGAGCCCGCCGCGCGCGCTGGCCCGAGCGCGGCATCCGCTTCGTCGCCACGCGCTTTTCCGCCAAGGAGGCCTTTTCCAAGGCCATAGGCATGGGCATGGTCATGCCCATGACCTGGCGCAGCTGCGAGGTCGTCAAGCTGCCCAGTGGCCAGCCAGCCATCGTGCTGCACGGCGCGCTCAAGGAATGGTTCGAGGCACGGAACCTGCAGGTTCACCTGTCCGTGACCGACGAGAGCGACTACGCGGCCAGCTTCTGCGTGGTCGAGCGCCGCGCCTGACACCCGGCCGGCGCAGCGCTGGCTTTTTTGACTCCACAGGATTCATAGCATGACCGAGCACGCACCCCTGATCATCGACATCGCCGGCAAGGCGCTCACCGACGCGGACCGCCGGCGCCTGGCGCATCCGCTGGTCGGCGGCATCATCCTCTTCGCCCGCAACTGGGAAAGCCGCGAGCAACTGGTGCAGCTGTGCGCCGATATCAAGGGCGTCAAAGCCGACCTGCTGATCTGCGTGGACCACGAGGGCGGGCGCGTGCAGCGTTTTCGTGCCGACGGATTCACGCATCTGCCGCCCATGCGCGCCTTCGGCCAGATGTGGATGGACGACGGCAAGGGCAGCAGGCAGCGCGAAGGCAGCGGCGCCCTGGCTGCCATGAACGCCGCCACGGCGGCCGGCTACGTGCTGGGCACCGAACTGCGCGCCTGCGGCGTGGATTTCAGCTTCACCCCGGTGCTGGACCTTGACTACGGTGCCAGCAGCGTCATCGGCGACCGCAGCTTCCACCGCGACCCGCGCGTGGTGGCGGCGCTGGCCCGCAGCCTCATGCACGGCCTGCTGCAGGCCGGCATGGGCAACTGCGGCAAGCACTTTCCCGGCCACGGCTTCGTCAAGGCCGACTCGCATGTGGACATTCCGGTCGATGGCCGCAGCCTCACCGCCATCCTGGGCGAGGACGCCGCGCCCTATCCCTGGCTGTCCAGCGTGCTCACGGCCGTGATGCCGGCCCATGTGATCTACCCCAAGGTCGACAGGCGCCCGGCCGGTTTTTCCGCCAAGTGGCTCAAGGACATCCTGCGCAGCCGCCTGCGCTACGACGGCGCCATCTTCAGCGATGACCTGAGCATGGAGGGCGCGCGCCGCATCGACGGGCAACTCATCGGCTACACCGACGCAGCCCTGGCCGCGCTGGAGGCCGGCTGCGACATGGTGCTGCTGTGCAACCAGAGCCTGGGCCTGGGCGAGCATGTGGACGAGCTGCTGGCCGGCATGGAGGCCGCGCAGCGCAGTGGCCGCTGGCAGCCCGATGCCGACAGCGAATCGCGCCGCCTGGCCCTGCTGCCGGAGACCGTGCCCCAGCCCTGGGACGACCTCATGCGCCAGCCGGCCTACCTCCAGGCGCTGGACCTGCTGCCTTGATGGATTGACGAGCGCAGCGGCTGGCCGGCTGAGGCCTGGCGGGCTTTGCAAAGGCTGTGCGGGCCATGGAGGACGCGCACGCCAAGTGTTTTCACAGGAGAGTTTTCCCATGCGCGTTGGCGTGCTGACCGGAGGTGGCGATTGCCCCGGCCTGAATGCGGTGATCCGTGCGGTCACCAAGTCCCTGATCAACCACGGCCAGTGCGAGGTGCTGGGCATTGCCGACGGCTTCGAGGGCCTGATGCTCGACCCGCCCGGCGTCAAGCCCCTGGGCTGGGACGAGGTCTCGGGCATCCTGCATGTGGGCGGCACCATCCTGGGCACCAGCAACAGCGCCAATCCCCTGCGCGATGAGGCCACGCTGGAGCATGTGGGTCGCAACGTCCGGGCGCTGGGACTGGACGTGGTGGTGGCCATCGGCGGCGACGGCACCATGAGCCTGGCGCATGGCCTGGCCGAACAGGTGGGCCTGACCTGCGTGGGCGTGCCCAAGACCATAGACAACGACATTGCCAATTGCGAGCGCAGCTTTGGCTTCGACACCGCCGTGGCCACGGCCACCGAGGCGCTGCGCCGCATCGAGAGCACAGCCAACAGCCACCACCGCGTGATGATCGTCGAGACCATGGGACGCCATGCCGGATGGCTGGCGCTGGAGGCCGGCATTGCCGGTGCGGCCGACGTCATCCTGCTGCCCGAGATCGACTACGACCTGCAGGCCATCGTGGATTTCTGCCGCATGCGCGAGCAGCGCCAGCGCTACACCATCATCTGCATCGGCGAGGGCGCCAAGGAAAGCGGTGCCAGCCTCACGGTGCGTGAGCGCATAGAGCAAAGCCCGGACCCCGTACGCCTGGGCGGCGTCGGCCATGTGCTGCGCGAGCGCCTGCAGCCCCATCTCAGGAGCGAGGTGCGCACCACGGTGCTGGGCCATGTGCAACGCGGCGGCGACCCCACTCCCTTTGACCGCGTGCTGGCCACCCAGTACGGCCACCATGCGGCGCAGCTGGTGCTGTCCGGCGGCTTTGGGCGCATGGTCACGCTGCAGGGCGGGCAGATCGGCAGCGTGGAAATCTCACGCGTGGCCAACACCCAGCGCACCGTGCCGCTGGACCACGGCCTGCTCACCATGGCGCGCGACATAGGCATTTGCCTGGGCGAGCCCCGCAAGCCTGCTGCGTCGCCGGCCGCCGCTGGCCGCCACTGAGCCCGCCATGCGGCAACAGGGGCGCATCACCGGCTGGAAGGACGAGCAGGGCTTCGGCTTCATCGAGCCCGATGGCGGCGGGGCGCCGGTCTTTGTCCACATCAAGTCCTTCACCGATCGCCGCCGCAGGCCCGAGGGCGGCGAGCGCGTCAGCTACGTGCCCGGCCGCAACGCCCAGGGGAAATGGCGCGCCCAGGATGTCGCCTTCATTGGCGAGTCCAGGAGCGGCCATCCGCAGCCTGCGCGGCGACGCCGTGCCGGCATGTCCTCGCGGCCTCAGTCAACTGTGCGAGGCCAGGTGGCAGTGGGGCTGGCCGCTGCCTTCTTCTGCGTGCTGATGGCCGTTGCCTGGATTGGCCGCATGCCCTGGGCACTGTTCGGCCTGTATGCGGCGGCAAGCCTGGTGACCTTCATGGTCTACGGATTCGACAAGTCCGCCGCCGTGCACGACCGCTGGCGTACCAGCGAAGGCCGTCTGCACCTGCTGGCGCTGCTGGGCGGCTGGCCTGGCGCGCTGCTCGCGCAAGGGCTGCTGCGGCACAAGTCCAGCAAGGCCTCGTTCCAGTTGGTGTTCTGGATCACCGTGGGGATCAACTGCGGCCTGCTGGCCTGGCTGCTGTCACCGGCGGGTGCGCCGTTGCGGGCTCTGGCACCCGGCATCTTCTGAAGACCCAAGGAGCAGGCGATGACCCAGGTTGGACCAGGGGCCGAAATGCCCAGCGCAAACGATGCATCGCTGCAGACCTGGCAGGCGTCCTGGGATAGCGCCTGGTCCGCACTGGGTGCCAGCGCTCCGCCGCCTGTGCTGGCCGAGTTGCTGCAAAGCTACAGCGAGCCCCAGCGCCACTACCACACGCTGCAGCATCTGGGCGAGGCCCTGGGCCTGCTGCAGCCGGCGCTGGGCCTGGCCGCGCACCCCGGCGAGGTGGCGCTGGCGCTTTGGTTCCATGATGCCGTCTACGAAACCCAGGCCAAGGACAACGAGGCGCGCAGCGCCGACTGGGCCGTGGCCGTGGTGCGCGGGCAGGGCCTGCCGGCGGAGGTGGCCGGGCGCGTGCACGGCCTGATCATGGCGACCTGCCACGCGGCACAGCCGTCCGGAATCGACGCCCAACTGCTGGTGGATGCCGACCTGGGCATTCTGGCGGCCGACCCTCTGCGGTTTGCCGAATACGAGCTGCAGGTGCGGGCCGAGTACGAATGGGTGCCCTTGCCGCTGTACCGCGCCAGGCGCCGCGAGGTGCTGCAGGGCTTCATGCAGCGCGAGGCCATCTACTGCACTGACTGGTTCCGGCAACGGCTGGAGGCGCGGGCGCGGTGCAACCTCGCGCAGGCGCTGGGTTTGTAGGCGGCGCCTGTGTCGGCATCCTATGATCGGGGGCTGCTGCGGGCCGTGCAGGCCTGCCTCCCTCTCTTTCTTATCTTGCCCAGGCTCTGCCTGGCTCACCGGACGCGCAGATGACCACCCTTGGAACCCCTTACTCCCCCCATGCCACCAAAGTCATGCTGCTGGGCAGCGGCGAACTCGGCAAGGAAGTGCTGATCGCGCTGCAGCGCCTGGGCGTGGAAACCATTGCCGTGGACCGTTACGAGAACGCGCCCGGTCAGCAGGTGGCCCACCACGCACGCACCATCACCATGAGCGATCCGGCCCAGCTCAAGGCCTTGATCGAGGCCGAGAAACCCGGCCTGGTCGTGCCCGAGATCGAGGCCATTGCCACGCCCATGCTCGAAGAGCTGGAAGCGGCAGGCGTGGTCACCGTGATCCCCACGGCCCGCGCCGCGCGCCTGACCATGGACCGCGAAGGCATTCGCCGCCTGGCCGCCGAGACGCTGGGCCTGGCCACCAGCCCTTACCGCTTCTGTGATTCGCAGCAGGAACTGCAGGCTGCCATCGACGGCACGGATGGCCAGCCCGCCATCGGCTTTCCCTGCGTGGTCAAGCCCGTGATGAGCAGCTCGGGCAAGGGCCAGAGCAAGCTGGACGGCCCGGACGACGTGGCCAAGGCCTGGGACTACGCCATGGCCGGCGGCCGCGTGAGCCATGGCCGTGTGATCGTCGAAGGCTTCATCGACTTCGACTACGAAATCACCCAGCTCACGGTGCGCGCCAAGGGTGCGGACGGCCAGGTGCAGACGCATTTCTGCGATCCCATCGGCCACATCCAGCAGTCCGGCGACTATGTGGAAAGCTGGCAGCCCCATCCCATGCACCCGGCGGCGCTGCAGAAGTCGCGCGACATCGCCAAGGCGGTGACCGACGACCTGGGCGGCCTGGGCCTGTTTGGCGTGGAGCTGTTCGTCAAGGGCGAGCAGGTCTGGTTCAGCGAAGTCTCGCCACGCCCGCACGACACGGGGCTGGTCACGCTGGCCACGCAGTGGCAAAGCGAGTTCGAGCTGCATGCGCGCGCCATCCTGGGCCTGCCCGTGGATGCCTCGCTGCGCAACCCCGGCGCCAGCGCCGTGATCTATGGCGGGCAGGATGCCGAAGGCCTGGTGTTCGACGGCGTGGACGAGGCCCTGGCCGTGCCGGGCACGGACCTGCGCCTGTTTGGCAAGCCAGAGAGCTTCGTCAAGCGCCGCATGGGCGTGGCCCTGGCGCGCGCCCAGGATGTGGAGCAGGCGCGCACCAACGCCAAGCTGGCCGCCAGCAAGGTCCGGCCGCGCAAGCCCTGAGGCGCTGCCCAATGACAAAGCCGCCGTCCCTTTGCCGGGCGGCGGCTTTTTTCATGGGGTGCCGGCCTTAGTTGGTCGTGTGCATGGGAGGCTGCGAGGGCTGGGCATCATGCGGCGTGGTCAGCCGGATGGCGCGCTCCTCCTCGCCATGGCTGGCATGCTCGCCATCCGCGCCCAGGCCCCCCTTCCAGCGCCGGACCACGCGCTGGAAGATCAGCGAGTTGGGGATCTGCAGCAGATTGGGCGAGCCATCGGGCGCATGGGCATCCTGCAAGGTGGTGTAGAGCATGTTGATGTCGATCACGCGGCCCTTGGCACCGGGCTTTTCGGCCGTGTCCAGCACCTCGATGTAGTCGCCCAGGCGAAAGGGTCCGACGATGACGATGAGCAGGGCGCAGAACAGGTTGGACAGCACGCTCCAGGCCGCAAAGAAGGCCACGGCGCCCACGGTGGCAAAACCGGTGAAGGCCGTCCACAGCACGGTGGCCGAGACGCCCAGGCGCTCCAGTACCAGCGGCACGGTGGCGGCAATCAGAATCCAGCGGAACACGCCGCGCAGCGGCACCAGCAGCTCCGGCGGCAGGCCGTAGTGCCTGCCCGCGCGTGCGATCAGCCGGCGAACCAGGCGATTGAGCAGCCAGGCCGCACCGATGATCAGCAGGATCTGGGCACCGGGGATGATGAACTCCAGCCAATCCTGCATCCAGGCGGGCAGGTGCGCTTGAAAACGACGCATAACTTCAAACATTCAGGAAACAGCAATCCGCATTCAGGACCCGGATGCGCGGCTCGCGCGCGCCCGGCATTGAGCTGCGATCGTAAGCGCAGGCGCAAGGCCCGGCAGTCAGGTGCGGCGCTGCTCCACCGTGTCCATCTGCATCTCGAAGCTGAAGAAGCGGTCGCGCCCCTGCGCCTTGGCCGCGTACAGGGCCTGGTCGGCGCGCATGAGCATGGCTTCGGCGCTGGTGTATTCGTCGGGGACGCAGGTGGTGATGCCGCCCGACAGCGTGAGGCCCGATTCATGGGGTGAGTCGGGGTGGCGTATGCGCAGCACGCGCAGCATCTGGCCCACGGCACGCGCGAACGTCATGGCCCCCGAGCGTGGCGTGCGCGGCAGGATGAGCGCGAATTCCTCGCCGCCATAGCGCGCCGCCACGTCACGCGGGCGCACGCAGACCTCGCGCAGCAGGCGGCCTATCTGTTTCAGGCATTCATCGCCATGCACGTGGCCATAGGTGTCGTTGTAGCGCTTGAAATGGTCCAGGTCGCAGAGCATCAGCGTCAGCGGCTGGCCCTCGCGGCGGGCCGAGGCGATCTCGGCATGCAGGATGCGGTCGAAGCCTCGGCGGTTGACCAGGCCCGTGAGCTGGTCGAGCTCGACCATTTCGTTGAGCTTCTGGTTGGCCTCATGCAGCTCGGCCGACAGCGATACCAGGCGCCGGCGCATGTCCAGCAGGCGGCGCATGGCGCGCAGCTTGGCCACGAGCACGATGGGCTTGACGGGCTTGACCAGGTAGTCGTCGCCTCCGGCCTCGATGCCGCGCCACACGTCCAGGTCATTGTCCAGTCCGGACAGGAAGATGACGGGCGTCCACTCGCCGGGCTCGGCCTCGCGCAGCTGGCGGGCCACCCAGTAGCCGTCCTCGCCCGGCAGACGGATGTCGAGCAGCACGAGGTCGGGGCGCTGCTCGCGGAACAGTGCCAGGGCGCTGGGGCCATCGGCAGCCTCCAGCACGCGGGTCACGCCCGCATGCAGCAGCTCGCTGACCAGACTGGTGCGTACCGAGGCCTGGTCTTCCACGACCAGCACGCAAAACGGCGATGCCTCGTCCGTCGGCTTGGCGAAGCGCGCTCCGGTGGGCTCGATGGCGGGAGAGTCGGTGCTGTCGGTGGGCGAAGGTGGTGGGGCAGCGGGCATGGCCTTCAGGGTTGTGAGACCAGAAATGGGTCAGGGGGCTGCGCAGTACGCGGCATGGGGGTGGCGCCAGTGTAAGTCGGTCGTTGTATTCGTGTGCGATTGTGGATGCCCGGCTTTCTTCAGGCCAGGGGCAGGTCCGTGCGGGCCCGGCTGGCTTCGTCGTGCCATTGCACGAAGGCGTCGGCGGCCGCACACAGGCGTGGGTTGCCCAGTTGCTGCAGCAGCCTGCAAGCTGCAAAGCCCTGGGCTTTTTCGTCATAGGCAAGCGCCCACTGGCGGCGCTCTTGCCGCGTCTGCTCGGGCTGGGGCCAGCGGCGCAGCGAGGTGGACAGTCCGGTCAGGCCCATGCGCCAGGGCTTGCCCGATACGCGGGCGCGAAAGCACTGCTGGCGCTCGCACAGCAGGGCATAGAGCGGGTCCACCTGCAAGGCGTCGAACAACTGCGCGACGGCAGGGGCGTCGGGTGCGAAATCGGTATGCGTGACGATGACACGCAGGCCCTTGGGCGTTTCATAGACGCGCAGCCCCCAGTCGGCATGGCTTTGGTGGAAGGCCTGTACGCGCTCCATGGCGCGTGCGGACGGCGAGTCCGTGGCCGCGCGCCGGCGCGCCTGCCGCGCCTCCCACCAGCGCTGCACGCGCCGCATGGCCAGGAACAGCAGCAGCACGACCAGCGCTGTGGCCACCATCCTCGAATTGTTCTTGTGCGGTGCCAGCCGGGCCAGCCAGGTGGCGGCCGAAGCCAGCAAAAGCAGGGTCACGACGGGAAAGCGCACAGCGCTGGGCGGCTCGGGCAGGTCGATATCGGCGATGGCCACGCGCTCGGTGTTCAGGCAGTGGGCGCCGTAGCTGTTGCGTGTCATCACCGTGCCGTCGCGCCGCTGCAGGACCTCTTCGCGTATGGGGGTGCTGAAGCCGTCGAGCGCGTACTCGTTCTTCCATTCCATGCGCGGCTCGCCCGGGGGCAGCGCCGCATTGCGGGCGTCTTGCAGGGCCTTGGCGGCACGCTCCTGGGCGTGGGCCTGGGCAGCCTCCTGGCTGGTGTCGGACCATCCCCAGCGCTGGACGGTGATGCCGTGGGTGGGGCGGCTTTCATGCCGCAGGCGCGCCTGCGCCCAGTAGGTGGGGATGTGCATGGCGAGCCAGTATAGGGAAAAGCCGCCTGGCTCCCAAGGGAACGCAGGCGGCTTCAGTTGGCCATGCGCGCAGGCGCTGGATGCCGGGGGGTTACTGTTCGCGGCGCAGGGCGGGGAACAGGATCACGTCGCGGATGCTGGCGCTGTCGGTCAGCAGCATCATCAGGCGGTCGATGCCGATGCCGCAGCCGCCCGTGGGGGGCATGCCGTACTCGAGGGCACGCACGAAGTCGTGGTCGAAGTACATGGCTTCGTCGTCGCCGCCGTCCTTGGCCTGGACCTGGGCGTTGAAGCGCGCGGCCTGGTCCTCGGCGTCGTTGAGTTCGGAGAAGCCGTTGCCGAATTCACGGCCCGTGATGTACAGCTCGAAGCGCTCGGTGACTTCGGGGCGCTCGTCATTGGCGCGTGCCAGCGGCGAGATCTCGGTGGGGTGCTCCATGATGAAGGTGGGCTGCCAGAGCTTTTCCTCGACCACTTCCTCGAAGTACAGCACCTGCAGGCTGGCCAGGGTACGGGTGGACAGGCGGTCCTTTTCTTCCGTCATGCCCAGCTTGCGCAGGGCATTGGTCAGCCATTCGCGGTCGGCCACCTTGTCACCGGCTTCGGTGAACTTGACGATGGCCTCGGGAATGGTCAGGCGCTGGAAGGGCTGGGACAGGTCCACGGGCTTGCCTCCGTAGGTCAGCTGCAGCGTGCCCACGGCCTTTTGCGCGGCGTCGCGCACCAGTGCTTCGGTGTAGTCCATCAGGTCGCGGTAGTTCCAGTAGGCCGCGTAGAACTCCATCATGGTGAACTCGGGGTTGTGGCGCACCGAGATGCCTTCGTTGCGGAAGTTGCGGTTGATTTCGAACACGCGCTCGAAGCCGCCGACCACCAGGCGCTTGAGGTACAGCTCGGGCGCGATGCGCAGGTACATCTCCTGGTCCAGCGCGTTGTGGTGGGTGACGAAGGGCTTGGCGTTGGCGCCGCCGGGAATGGGATGCAGCATGGGCGTCTCCACTTCCAGGAAGCCATGCTCCACCATGAATTCGCGGATGCCCGAGACGGCCTTGCTGCGCGCGATGAAGCGGCGGCGGGCCTGCTCGTCCATCATCAGGTCCACGTAGCGCTGGCGCACCTTCTGCTCCAGATCGGCCATGCCGTGGAACTTGTCGGGCATGGGGCGCAGGCTCTTGGTGAGCAGGCGCAGCGTCTGCACCTTGACCGACAGCTCGCCGGTCTTGGTCTTCATCAGCGTGCCTTCGGCGCCCAGGATGTCGCCCAGGTCCCAGCGCTTGAAGGCCGCATAGACCTCCTCGCCCACGGTGTCGCGCGTGATGTACAGCTGGATGCGGCCGTGCGTGGGGCCCAGCGATCCGTCCTGGATGGTGGCGAAGCTGGCCTTGCCCATGACGCGCTTGAGCATCATGCGGCCGCCCAGGCTGACCTGCACGGATTCGGCGTCGAGCTGCTCGGCGCTCTTGTCGGCATGGGCCTGCTGCAGGGCCTCGGCGCGGTCGGCCGGCTTGAAGTCGTTGGGGAAGGCCACGCCGCCCTGTTCACGCACCTGTTCGCGCAGGGCCTTGAGTTTTTCGCGGCGCTCGGCGATGAGTTGGTTTTCGTCCTGGGGAGCGGTCTGGTCCGCTGCAGATGGTGTGTTGTGTTCGGTCATGACAATGAGCGCCAGCGCAAAACGCCGAGGGGCCGGAAAAAAGCCGGAGGGGGAAATCGGGGAAAGCCGAAAAAAAGCCAGGCGGGAAGGGCTGGAAAATGCAGCGGCAGCAGCAAATGCCACCGGCAGACCCCGCAGCTGGCGGGCTGAATCCGCGATTTTAAGTTTTTTGTCGCGCTTTCGGTGCGTGGTGCCGTCAATGTGCCGGACCTTGCTGCGGTATGACGCCGCAGGACCGCCAATTCGTCAGTGCGCGGCGGGCGGGGAGCCGGGCGCCGTCCCCTGCGAATTGCCTATGCCGCTGCGTTCCAGCACATCCGCCACCAGCTCCAGCCGCACCAGCGGGCTGTCCAAGGCCATCAGTTGCTGCTTGATGGACACGGGCAGGGGCAGCAGCTCGGTCCAGCGGTTGGCCACCCAGCCGCAGTCGCCCATCTGTTCGGCGCTGGGCAGCCGGGCATGGTCGGCGTCAGTGGATCGTGCGTGCAGCTGCATCAGCACCTGGGCCAGGGCCTGGGCCGTGGCGAGCAGGTGATCGGGGATGGGGACGGCGGCGTCGGCAGGCAGCATCTGCACATCGGCCACCCACAGGCCGTGGGGCAGCTGCCGGTGATCCTGCATGCGAAAGCGCTGCGTGCCCTCGCACTGCAGCTGCAGCAGGCCGGGCTGGGGCTGCTGCAGCTGGACGATGCGTGCCAGCGTGCCCACGGCATGCAGCTGCTCGGCGGCCGCACCGGCCTTGCGCACTTCGCTGCCGGCCTGCAATGCCACCACGCCGAAGGGGGCTCCCGTGCGCTCGCACTTGCGGATCATGTCGAGGTAGCGGACCTCGAAGACGCGAAGGCTCAGCAGGCCTTGGGGAAAAAGGACGCTGCCCAGGGGGAAAAGCGGCAGGGAGTGCAGTGCGGTATGGGCGGTCATGTGATGGGCGGGATGCGGCAGCTATCATCCCATGCTGTGCCAAGGCCGGCTGGCCGTGGTCCGATCTTCCTCTCGCAGTCCTACAACGCCATGCTTTTTCAGATCGTTTCCTTTTTGCTCGACGTGGTCGTTGGCCTGCTGACCGGCGTCTGCCTGTTGCGCATGTACATGCAGGCCCAGCGCATTCCCTTCGGCAACCCGGTCGGCCAGCTGGTGTTTGCGCTGTCCGACTGGATCGTGATGCCGCTGCGCCGCGTCATCAAGCCGGCCGGGCGCTGGGACATGTCTAGCCTGATCGCGGCCTTCCTGCTGCAGATGCTGCAGTTCGTGCTGCTGTGGCTGCTGATGGGCGGGCAGTCCAATGTGCTCGCCTTGCCGTGGCTGGCCCTGTGCGGCCTGGCGCGCGTGGCGCTGTCGGGCATGGTGGGCGTGCTGCTGATCTATGTCATCTTGTCGTGGGTGCAGCCGCAGTCGCCGATGTACGGCGTGCTGCAGCGCCTGTCCGAGCCCATGCTGCGGCCCATTCGCCGCATCGTGCCCCTGATCGGCGGTATCGATCTGTCGGCACTGGTGGCTCTGGTGCTGCTGCAGATCGCGCTGATGGTGCTGGGCTATATCCAGGGCTCGGGCCTGATGCTGCTGGCCTGATTTCCCCAGTTTCCCGGACGGACGTGAAAAAGCCGCCGCAGGCACCCACCTGCGGCGGCTTTTTTGTGTCTGCGCGAGGCTTTACTGAACAGCGTCGGCCGGCAGGCGCTGCAGCATGGCAAGCGATGCGGCGATGCGGTCGCGCAGCTCGCGGCGGTCCACGATCATGTCCACGGCGCCCTTGTCCTGCAGGAACTCGGCGCGCTGGAAGCCTTCGGGCAGCTTCACGCGCACCGTGGTTTCGATCACGCGCGGGCCGGCGAAGCCGACCAGGGTCTTGGGCTCGGCAATGACGATGTCTCCCACGAAGGCGAAGCTGGCGGAGACGCCGCCGAAGGTGGGGTCGGTCAGCACCGAGACGTAGGGCAGGCCCTTCTTGGCCAGGCGTGTGAGCGCGGCGTTGGCCTTGGCCATCTGCATCAGGCTCAGCAGGCCTTCCTGCATGCGCGCGCCGCCGGTGGCGGTGAAGCAGATGAAGGGGACCTTCTGCTCGATGGCGGTCTCGACGCCACGCACGAAGCGCTCGCCGACCACGGAGCCCATGGAGCCGCCCATGAATTCGAACTCGAAGCAGGCTGCGACCACATTGACGCTCTTGATGGCGCCGCCCATGACGACCAGGGCATCGGTCTCGCCGGTGTTCTCCAGCGCTTCCTTGAGGCGCTCGGGGTACTTGCGGCTGTCCTTGAACTTCAGGGCGTCGACAGGAATGACTTCCTGGCCGATCTCATAGCGGCCTTCGGCATCCAGGAAATGGTTCAGGCGGGCGCGCGCGCCGATGCGGTGATGGTGGCTGCAGCTGGGGCAGACGTTCTGGTTTTTCTCCAGATCGGCCTTGTAGAGCACGGTCTCGCAGCTCGGGCACTTGATCCACAGACCTTCGGGGATCTGCTGGAGGCGATCCGTAGGGTTGGTTTGCTGGATTTTGGCAGGCAGGAGTTTTTCAAGCCAGGACATGGTGTTTCCTTTTCAGGCGCAGGGCATGCGGCAGCGGGCCGCATGCAAGGGCTGCATTATGCGACCTACGCGTCGAGTGCCTTGCGCACGCCGCGCAGGAAGTCGATGGTCAGGGGGACGATCTTTTCGTGGGGCTGGCCGTCCAGCATCTCGATGATGCGGCTGCCGATCACCACCGCATCGGCCACGCGGCCGATGGCCTGTGCCGTGGCCGCGTCGCGGATGCCGAAGCCCACGCCCACGGGAATGCTCACGTGCTCGCGGATGCGCGGCAGCATGGCTTCCACGGCTGCCGTGTCGAGCGCGCCCGAGCCGGTCACGCCCTTGAGCGAGACGTAGTAGACATAGCCGCTGGCCACGCGCGCCACCTGCTGCATGCGCTCGGTGGTGGACGTGGGTGCCAGCAGGAAGATGAGGTCCATGTCGCGCGCGCGCAGTTGCGCGGCGAATGCCTCGCACTCCTCGGGCGGGTAGTCCACGATGAGCAGGCCGTCGACGCCGGCTTCGGCCGCATCGTCCACGAAGCGGTCCTTGCCGTGGATCTGGTCGTAGCGCTCCACCGGGTTGGCATAGCCCATCAGCACCACGGGCGTGGTCTGGTTCTTCTGGCGGAACTCGCGCACATAGGCCAGCACCTGCACCAGGCCCACGCCGTTGGCGATGGCACGGTCGCCAGCCTTCTGGATGGTGGGGCCGTCGGCCATGGGGTCGGAGAAGGGCACGCCCAGCTCGATCACATCGGCGCCAGCCTCCACCATGCCGTGCATCAGCGACGGCGTGATGGCCGCGAACGGGAAGCCCGCGGTGATGTAGGGGATCAGGGCCTTGCGGCCATCTTCCTGGAGTTTGGTGAAAGTCGTGGTGATGCGGCTCATTGAGCTGCTCCTCCCTTGACCGTGAGCCCGCGCATGGAGGGACGGTCGTAATAGTCGGCGCCCGAGAGATCGGCCACGGTGCCGATGTCCTTGTCGCCGCGACCGGACAGGTTCACGAGGATGGACTGGTCGGCGCGCATGGTCTTGGCCAGTTGCATGGCATAGGCCACGGCATGGCTGGACTCCAGGGCGGGAATGATGCCTTCGGTGCGGCACAGGTAGTGGAAGGCGTCCAAGGCCTCCTGGTCCGTGATGCCCACGTATTGGGCGCGGCCCAGTTCCTGCAGCCAGGCGTGCTCGGGGCCGACGCCGGGATAGTCAAGGCCGGCGCTGATGCTGTGCGTCTCGGTGATCTGGCCGTTCTCATCCTGCAGGATGAAGGTGCGGTTGCCGTGCAGCACGCCGCTGCTGCCGCGCTGCAGCGAGGCCGAGTGCTTGCCGCTGTCCAGGCCCTCGCCCGCAGCCTCGACGCCGATCAGGCGCGTGTTCTCGAACGGGATGTAGGGGTGGAAGATGCCCATGGCATTGCTGCCGCCGCCCACGCAGGCGACCACGGCGTCGGGCTGGCGGTCGGCGCCCAGGAACTCGGGCATCTGCGTCAGGCATTCCTCGCCGATGACCTTCTGGAAGTCGCGCACCATCGCGGGGTAGGGGTGGGGGCCGGCCACGGTGCCGATGATGTAGAAGGTGTTGTCCACGTTGGCCACCCAGTCGCGCATGGCCTCGTTGAGCGCATCCTTGAGCGTGCGGCTGCCCGATTCCACCGGCACCACGGTGGCGCCCAGCAGGCGCATGCGGTAGACGTTGGGGCTTTGGCGCTTCACGTCCTCGGAGCCCATGTAGACGATGCACTCGAGGCCGTAGCGCGCGCAGATGGTGGCCGTGGCCACGCCGTGCTGGCCGGCGCCCGTCTCGGCAATGATGCGGGGCTTGCCCATGCGCCGGGCGAGCATGGCCTGGCCGATCACGTTGTTGATCTTGTGCGCGCCCGTGTGGTTGAGGTCTTCGCGCTTGAGGTAGATCTGCGCGCCGCCCATCTCGCGCGACATGCGTGCCGCGTGGTAGACGGGCGAGGGGCGGCCGACGAAGTGGGCCAGCTCGGACTGGAATTCGGCAACGAATTCCGGGTCGTTCTGGTACTTGGCGTAGGCGTCGCGCAGCTCGGTCAGAGCGTGTGTCAGGGTTTCGCTGGCAAAGCTGCCGCCGAAGCGGCCAAAGTGGCCAGATGCGTCAGGGTACTGGTATTCGAACATGGCTTGTCTGCAAAAGTTGGTCATCGGCCGCGCGCACGGCGGCGATGAATCGGTGTATCTTGCCGGCGTCCTTGATGCCCCTGAGGGGCTTGCCGTCGGGACCATCGGCCTCGACGCCGGAACTGACATCAACGGCCAGCGAGAGTCCTCGCGGGCGCACTTGCAAGATGCCATCGGTCACGTTTGCAGGCGTGAGTCCACCAGACAAAACGAGGTGAGAGGCGACGTTTGGTGGAAGGAGTGACCAATTGAATGCTTTTCCGCCACCACCATAGCCGTCGACATGGGCGTCGAGCAGTATGGCCTGGGCTTTCGAGTAACGCTGGGCATATTCTACGAGGTCGAAGCGCGCGGCATCGGGACCAAGGGGAATGCGCGCGGCGCGCAGGAAGGCGCGGGTGCCGCCCGATGTGGCGGCAAGGCAGTCCTCGGGCGACTCGTCGCCGTGGAACTGCACGCAGGCGCCCGGGATGGCGGCGCAGGCGGCCATCACGTTGGCGGCGCTTTCATTGACGAACAGCAGCACCGGTGTCACGAAGGGCGGCAGGCGCCGCGCCAGCTCGGCGGCACGCTGCACCGTCACGGCGCGCGGGCTGGGGGCGTAGAGGACAAAGCCCACGGCGTCGGCGCCGGCGGCCACGGCTGCGTCCACATCCTGTTCGCGGGTGAGTCCGCAGATCTTGATTCGGGTGCGCTGCATGGGGGCTGAAGAATGGGGGAAGGCCTGCTCGTTCACGGGAGCCAATCATAGGCCGGGCTGCGCGAAGGAAGACCCCATGAAGGATCGTATACGGGACCCAGAAAGTACAGGCCGTCCGGCGAGAAGGTGGGCGCGGCGGCATCGCGGGAGCGCGCCTCCAGCACCTGTTGCATCCACTGCGGCGCGTGTGTGCCCTGGCCTACGGCGAGCAGGCAGCCCATGATGTTGCGCACCATGTGGTGGAGGAAGGCGCTGCCCTCGAACTCGAATCGCCAGTAGCAGCATTCCATGGCTGCATCCCCGGGACGCATGGAGCTGGCCGCGGCCATCTGGGCGCCGTCGCCTGCCATGCGGCGGGTGATGGACAGGCGGTGCAGTGTCTTGACGGGGGATTTGGCCTGGCAACCCGATGCGCGGAAAGAGCTGAAATCGTGCTCTCCCAGCAGGTGCTGGGCGGCGGCCTGCATGGCGTCACCGTTGAGTGCATGGAACACCCAGCCCACACGCCCGGCCTCCACGCTGGGCCGCACGGGCGACTGCAGCAGCACATAGGCATAGCGCCTGGCTGTGGCGCAGGCCCGTGAATGGAAGGAGTCGGGCACGGGCTGGGCCCATTGCACGGCGATGTCCGGCGGCAGGAAGGTGTTGGTGCCACGGACCCAGGAGAACGGGGCCCTGTCCAGCGGCGTGTCGAAGTGGACGACCTGCATGAGGCCGTGCACTCCGGCATCGGTGCGGCCCGCACAGAGGGTGTGGACCTCCTGAGCGGCAAAGCGGCCCAGGGCCGCTTCGAGATGGTCTTGAATGGTGTTGCCAGACAGCTGGCTTTGCCAGCCGCTGTAGCGCTGGCCGTTGTAGGCGACGCCGAGGGCTACGCGCATGGCGAGGCCTCCAGCATGGGTTGGGTGTGCATCAAGTTGTCAGTTTTCCATGGTGGCATGTACCACCGTGTCACGCGAAACCGGCACGCGGCGCCTGGGCAGGCGCCGTCGGGCTTCAGTCTATCTCGGCAAGGAGGCGCTGGGCTTTGGCCTTGAGATCGCCGTGGGCCTCGGAGATCACTTCCTCGATGAGTGTACGGGCTCCGTCGCTGTCGCCGATGGCATTGAATTCCTGGGCCAGGGCGAGCTTGGTGGCCAGCGGGTCCTCGGGCGCCGAAGGCGGCGTTGCGGCCGTGGGGGCGTCATTGCCCAGGTCCAGGGACAGGCTGCCCAGGTCGAATTCCAGCGATTCGGCCGGTTCCGGCTTGGCCTTGGTCGCCGTTTCCAGCACGCCGCCCGAATGCGCTGCTGCCGGCGCTTGGGCTGGCGCCTCGGTGCCCAGGTCTTGCAGGTTGAACTCCATGGCGTCCAGCGACAGCAGATCGGTACTGGCGTGGCTGTCGTCCGTGGTGGAACCGGTCAGGGGCGAGGGTTCGGTGGCCGGGAAGCTGTCCGTGACCTGCCGTGTGACGGGCATGTCCAGCGGCAGCATCTCGGTCGGCTGCATGTCGCTCATGGCGCTGCTGTGGTTCAGGGCATCCGTCAGCGAGGCATGGGCCGTGGGCTGGAAGCCGGGCATGTCCAGCGATGCAGCAGGCGGCTCCACGCGGGGATCCATGCGAGGCGCCTCGCTTGCTGCTGGCTGCATGGGCTCCAGTGGTGCGCGCAGCGTGGGCTCCAGCGCAGCGAAGTCCTGTTCGCTGGGCATGGGGGCCGGTGCGGGCAGCGGGCTGGCGTGCTGCGCGGGCAGGCTGGCGTCGGCCAAGCCGCCGGGCAGGTCCATGTTGAGGTCCATGTCCAGGTCCATGGGCAGGGTGGCAGGGCCTTCGCGGTGCGCCTCCATGTCCAGGGGGCGGCTGGCCAGCGAGGCGGCCGCCAGTCCGGCAGCTGCCGCTGCGGCGCCGCCGGCAACGGCGGCAGCAGACAGGGGCGCGGCGCCGGCAGGCTGGTAGAGGGCGTTTTCCGGGTCCAGGATGCGGCCCTGGTCGGCCAGGCGCTGCCAGTCCACGCCCTTGCCCTGGGTCAGGCCGTGCAGGGTCTGCGCGACGGCCTCGAAGGCCTTGCGGTCATGGCGCTTGGCGTAGATGTCGGCCAGCTTCTGGTGCAGTGCGGTGCGGCTGGGATCGGTGCGCAGGGCTTCCTTGAGGATTTCCTCTGCCTGCAGGTCGCGGCCATAGGCCAGGTAGACATCGGCCTCGGCCACGGGGTCCACATCGCCGGCATCGAGCTGACTGGGCGAGTAGTGCATGGAGGTGCCCGACAGCTGGCTCGATGTGCCGGTATCCACGCGTTGGCCGCCACTGGCTCCAAAGAAGGAATCGGCGGCGAGCTGGCTGTCGCCAAAGGCGCTTTCGCTGGAGGCTGCGGCAGCGCGGCGGCGCTGCATGACGCGGTAGCCACCATAGCCCAGCAGCAGGGCCAGCAAGGCGGCGCCGGCCAGCGGGATGGTGGGATCTTCCATCAGCGTATCGATGAAGCTGGGCTCGGCGATCGGTGCGACGGGGGCGGGTGCCGGCTTGGGCTTCGGCGGCTCGGCAGGAGCGGGCGTGGCGGGCACGGCTTCTGCCGCGGGCGCTGCCGGGCCTGCAGCATTGGCTGCGGCGTCTGGAGCAGCAGCGGTGGCGGCAGCGGCCGCAGCGGCTGCGTCGGCAGTCGCCGCCGGGGCCGGGGGCGTTGTCTGGGGCGCTGCAGCTTCAGGCGCTGCAGGCACGGTCGGCGCGCCCGGCACAGCCACGCCGTTTGCCGTGCCGCTGGCTGCCGAGGCAGGTGCTGCAGCAGCACCTTCGGCGGGCTTGGTGGCGGCGGCGGCGATCTGGCTCAGCTCGGACATGTTGCGCTGCAGTTCGGCCGTGCGCGATGCCTGGTCGTCGGACTGCTTTTGCTTGGCCAGGCGCTCGTCTGCCTCCACGCCCTTGACAGCACCTTTGGACAGGGTGAGCTTGTCGGGTGCGGCGGTGGAGGGCTTGCGGTCTTCGACCTGGGCCTGGACGCTGCCCGATGCTTCACGATTGGCCGATGCCACGGGCGCGGCCGGTGCGGCGCTGGCCAGCTGGCGGCGGAACTGGTTGAAATCCCGGGACTGGGCTGCAACGATCTGGCGCGCCTCGCGCGGCGAGGTGGCCTGTGCCGTGGCCTCGTCAGGCACGGTGAGCACGGCGCCGGAGCGCATGCGGTTCACATTGCCGTTGATGAAGGCCTTGGGGTTGGAGCGCAGCATGGCCACCAGCATCTGGTCCAGCGAAACGCCTGCGGGCAGGTGGGCGGCGGCAATGCGGCCGGCCGTGTCTCCGGTCTTGATGCGGACCTCGGATGCTTCGGACGGTGCCGGCGCTGCAGCAGCGCGCTCGCGGGCTGATGCGGTGCTCCGGCGCGGGGCTGCCGGAGCAGGGGCTGGACGGCTTTCCTCGGTGTTGCCTGCGGCAGCTGGCGAGGGGGGCGGCGCGGCGCGGCGCGGTGCGGCGCCCGGTTCGGGGGCGGAGGCCTGGGCTGCAGCCGTCACGGCAGGCGGCAGCTTTTGCAGGGTGGGCGGATCCAGCAGCAGGGTGTAGTTGCGCTGCAGGTTGCCCGAGGCCCAGCTGGCGTCGATCACCAGATCGACAAAGGGCTCGTTGACGGGCTGGGTGCTTGTGAGTCGCAGCACGGCCGATCCGTCCGCGCGACGCTGCACGCTGACGCGCACCTGGCTGGCCGTGGCGTTGTACTCCATGCCCTGGGTGCGGAAGACGCCGGGAGAGGCCACGCCCACGCGCAGGCCTTCGGCTTCAGCCGCCGTGATCTGGGGGATTTCGACTTCGGCACGCAGGGGCTCGCCCAGGGCCGATTGCACGTTCACCCGGCCCAGAGCCAGTGCCCAGGCCTCGGAGGCGGGCAGTGCGACCGAGACGACGGCCGCAGCGGCCAGCACAGAGAGTTTCCAACGATGCATAAAGCGTCAAACCTGTGTGGATGCAATTGGGCGGGCACTATTGTTATTGTGAGGATGCCCGCGTTTGCACATGTAATTGAAATTTACCCGGGGATAGATGGCACGCCATATACCAAGGTGCTTGGGTCGCATTGTCGGCCACGCTATAGGATCGCAAGCGTCTGGTTGCCGGTGAACGCTGCCAGTTGTTGTCGAACGGCAACGAGAAGAAACACAATGTATCTTCGGTGATTGTAGGCAACCGCCTACAGTCAGGGGACAAGAGACTTGGGCATTGTGCCCAATCGCACAGGGTTTAAAGCCGAAAAAAGCGCCATGTCCCGGGCCAGGACATGGCGCTTTTTGTGTTGGCTCAAGCCGGCGGTGCTCAGGCGGCCAGCAGGATGCGCAGCATGCGGCGCAGCGGCTCGGCGGCGCCCCACAGCAGTTGGTCGCCGATCACGAAGGCCGACAGGTATTCGGGGCCCATGTTCAGCTTGCGCACGCGGCCCACGCCGACTTCCAGGCCGCCGGTGATGGCGGCGGGCGTCAGTTCCTTGACGGTGATGGCGCGTTCATTGGGCACCCACTTCACCCAGGGGTTGCCGGACTTGATGATGGCTTCCAGCTCCTGCAGGGGCAGGTCCTTCTTGAGCTTGAGGGTCAGCGCCAGGCTGTGGCAGCGCATGGCGCCGATGCGCACGCACAGGCCGTCGACGGGAATGGTCTGCTCCGTGCCCAGGATCTTGTTGACCTCGGCCTGGCCCTTCCACTCTTCCTTGGACTGGCCGTTGTCCAGCTGTGCGTCGATCCAGGGGATCAGGCCGCCAGCCAGAGGCGCGCCGAAGAATTCGGTGGGCACATCGGTGCGGATGGTCTGAGCCACCTTGCGGTCGATATCCAGGATGGCGGAGGCGGGCGTGGCCAGCTCGTCGGCCACGGCCGCATGCACCACGCCCATGCCCTTGAGCAGTTCGCGCATGTGGTTGGCGCCGCCACCGGAGGCTGCCTGGTAGGTCATGGAGCTGACCCATTCCACGAGACCGGCCTTGAACAGGCCGCCCAGCCCCATCAGCAGGATGGAGTTGGTGCAGTTGCCGCCAATCCAGTTCTTGCCGCCCGCGGCGAGCTTGGACTGGATCAGGCCTTCATTGACGGGGTCGAGCACGATGACGGCATCGCCTTCCATGCGCAGCGACGATGCGGCATCGATCCAGTGGCCGTTCCAGCCCGAGGCGCGCAGCTGGGGGAAGACTTCCTTGGTGTAGTCACCGCCCTGGCAGGTGATGATGATGTCGCACTTGGACAGCTCGGCAATGTCGTTGGCATTGCGCAGCTCGGTGTGGGTCTTCGCCATGGCCGGGGCCTTGCCGCCGGCGTTGGAGGTGGAGAAGAAAACGGGCTCGATCAGGTCGAAATCGCCCTCTGCCTGCATGCGGTCCATCAGCACGGAGCCGACCATGCCGCGCCAGCCCACCAGGCCTACCAATTGCTTGCTCATTTTTGAAACGCCCTTTCAGTGTGAAAACAGTGCTGGATCAAGACTGTTGTCGCCCGGCTCGTCTGGGCCAGGTGAGGGCGCACGACGAACCGGGCTGGGTCAGCCTTTGATTGTCGTAATGGTTGTGGATGTGATTGCGCGCACGGCCACACCAGCCTGGGCGGCGGGTGCAATGTTCAGCAGGAGGAACGGGCGGGCGGCAAACATAAGAGCAGTCATTCTAGCGAATACGCCAGGAAAGAGAATGTCTGTTTGATGAATATCTTCGTCGAAATGGCGAAAAGCAGACGTCTGTTTTGACGCTTTGCCAAGTTCTGGAAAATCCTGGTCAGGCAGGGCAGCCGCAAGCCCGGAGGCTCGCGGCTGTCGTGGACGTCAGGCCAGCGCGGCCACCACGGCATCGCCCATCTCGCGGGTGGAGACCTTGGTCGTGCCTTCGCTGTGGATGTCGGCCGTGCGCAGGCCCTGGGCCAGGACCTTTTGCACGGCGGCTTCGATACGCTGTGCAGCAGCCTCCTGGTTCAGCGAGAAGCGCAGCATCATCGCAGCCGACAGGATGGTGGCCAGCGGATTGGCAATGCCCTTGCCCGCAATGTCGGGGGCCGAGCCATGGCTGGGCTCGTACAGACCCTGGCCCTTGGCGTTGAGCGAGGCGGAGGGCAGCATGCCGATGGAGCCGGTGAGCATGGAGGCTTCATCGGACAGGATGTCGCCGAACATATTGCCCGTGACCACCACGTCGAAGCGCTTGGGCTCCTTGACCAGTTGCATGGCGGCGTTGTCCACGTACATGTGGTCCAGTTGCACGTCGGGGTACTGCTGGCCCACCTCGGTGACCACGTCCTTCCAGAACTGGAAGGTTTCCAGCACGTTGGCCTTGTCCACGCTGGTCACGCGCTTGCTGCGCTTTTGCGCGGCCTGGAAGGCCACGTGGGCGATGCGCTCGATCTCGGGCTTGGAGTAGCGCATGGTGTCGAAGGCTTCCTCGGCGCCGGGGAAGTGGCCGTCGGTGGCCACGCGGCGGCCGCGCGGCTGGCCGAAGTAGATGTCGCCGGTCAGCTCGCGGATGATGAGGATGTCCAGGCCTGCGACCAGTTCGGGCTTGAGGCTGGAGGCATGGGTCAGCTCCGCATAGCAGATGGCCGGGCGGAAGTTGGCAAACAGACCCATGTGCTTGCGCAGGCCCAGGATGGCCTGCTCGGGGCGCAGCGGGCGGTCCAGCGTGTCGTACTTCCAGTCGCCCACGGCGCCGAACAGCACGGCGTCGGACTCCATGGCCAGCTTCAGCGTGGATTCGGGCAGCGGGTGGCCGGCAGCTTCGTAGGCAGCGCCGCCCACGGGGGCGGTCTGCATGTCGAAGTCCAGGCCCAGGGCGCCCAGCACCTTCACGGCTTCCGCAACGATTTCGGGGCCGATGCCATCACCGGGCAAGACTGCGATTTTCATGGTGTTCCTTTTGAGAGACTGTTCGGATGGTGGAAGGCCGCCGGCGGCTGGTTCAGCAACGCCTGCGGCCCATTGATGCGCGCAAGTGGAGATCGATCAGCGCTGCACCAGCGTGTGGGCCAGCCAGGGCTTGGTGGCCAGGCGCTCGGCCTCGTAGGCGCGGATCTTGTCGGCATGGCGCAGGGTCAGGCCGATGTCGTCAAAACCGTTGAGCAGGCAGTACTTGCGGAAGGCAATGACGTCGAAGGGGATCTCCTCGCCCTGCGGGCGCACGATCACCTGGCGGTCCAGGTCGATGGTCAGCTCGTAGCCGGGGAAGGCCGCGATCTCGTTGAACAGCATGTCGATCGTGGCTTCGGGCAGCACGATGGGCAGCAGGCCGTTCTTGAAGCAGTTGTTGAAGAAGATGTCGGCGAAGCTGGGTGCCAGGATGGCGCGAAAGCCGTACTGGTCCAGGGCCCAGGGCGCGTGCTCGCGGCTGGAGCCGCAGCCGAAGTTCTTGCGTGCGACCAGGATGGAGGCGCCCGCATAGCGCGGCTGATTGAGCACGAAGTCGGGGTTGGGCTTGCGCGAGGCCGGGTCCTGGCCGGGTTCGCCATGGTCCAGGTAGCGCCACTCGTCGAACAGGTTCACACCGAAGCCGGTCTTCTTGATCGACTTGAGGAACTGCTTGGGAATGATGGCGTCGGTGTCGACGTTCTCGCGGTCCATGGGGGCGACAAGGCCCTTGTGCACGGTGAATTGTTGCATGGCAGTATCGAATTCAGGGTTCAGCGGGCGGCGCGTTCGATGGCGCTGCCCGCGCTTTGCACGTCCTGGCCAATGCCCTTGACGGTATTGCAGGCGGCCAGGGTGAAGGCCAGGCCGATCAGGAGGATCGAGAAGGAAGGCTTCATGGTGTGCTGGCGGGGGCAGTTGCGGGTTCAGGAGAATCTGCGGATGTCCACGAAGTGGCCGTGGATGGCCGCGGCAGCGGCCATGGCGGGGCTCACCAGGTGGGTGCGTCCGCCCGCGCCCTGGCGGCCTTCGAAGTTGCGGTTGCTGGTGGAGGCGCAGCGCTCGCCGGGCTCCAGGCGGTCGGCATTCATGGCCAGGCACATGGAGCAGCCGGGTTCGCGCCATTCAAAGCCTGCCGCCTTGAAGATCTGGTCCAGGCCTTCGCGCTCGGCCTGCTCCTTGACCAGGCCCGATCCGGGCACCACCATGGCCAGCTTGATGTTGCGTGCCACCTTCTGGCCCAGCTTCTTGACCACGGCGGCGGCTTCGCGCATGTCTTCGATGCGGCTGTTGGTGCACGAGCCGATGAAGACCTTGTCCACGAAGATGTCGTCGATGGCCTTGCCGGGTTCCAGCGCCATGTAGGTCAGCGCGCGCTCGATGGCGCCGCGCTTGCTGGCATCCTTTTCCTTGTCGGGATCGGGCACGCGGGCATCCACGCCCAGCACCATTTCGGGCGAGGTGCCCCAGGTGACCTGCGGCACGATCTCGCTGGCCTGCAGCTCGACCACGCGGTCGAACTTCGCATCGGCATCGGAGTGCAGCGTCTTCCAGTAGGCGACGGCGGCGTCCCATTCGGCGCCCGTGGGCGCCAGCGGGCGGCCCTTGACGTACTGGATGGTCTTATCGTCCACGGCCACCAGGCCGGCGCGCGCGCCGCCTTCGATGGCCATGTTGCAGACCGTCATGCGGCCTTCCATGCTCAGGTCGCGGATGGCCTCGCCTGCGAACTCGATGGTGTAGCCCGTGCCGCCGGCCGTGCCGATCTTGCCGATGATGGCCAGCACGATGTCCTTGGCCGTGATACCGGGCGCCGCCTTGCCGCTGACGTTGATCAGCATGTTCTTGGCCTTCTTGGCCAGCAGGGTCTGGGTGGCCATCACGTGCTCGACCTCGGAGGTGCCGATGCCGTGGGCCAGTGCGCCGAAGGCGCCATGCGTGGACGTGTGGCTGTCGCCGCAGACCACGGTCATGCCGGGCAGGGTGGCGCCTTGCTCGGGACCCATGACGTGGACGATGCCCTGGCCCTTGTCCATGAAGGGAAAGAAGGCCGCAGAGCCGAACTCGCCGATGTTGGTGTTCAGCGTGGTGATCTGTTCCTTGCTGATGGGGTCGGCAATGCCGTCATAGCCGCGCTCCCAGCCGTCGGTGGGTGTGTTGTGGTCGGCCGTGGCCACCACCGAGCTGATGCGCCACAGCTTGCGGCCGGCCATGCGCAGGCCTTCGAAGGCCTGGGGGCTGGTGACTTCGTGCACCAGGTGGCGGTCGATGTAGAGGACGGCGGTGCCGTCATCCTCGGTGTGGATGACATGCTCGTCGAAGATCTTGTCGTAGAGGGTGCGTCCCATGGCGTTCTCGAATGGTTGGTGTCGTGGGGAAATTCTTGGATGTGCATCCGGGGGCCAAGGGGCCTTCAGGATGCGCTGGCCGGCGGGCTCAGGTGCTCGACCAGCAGGCGGGCCGTAACGGGTAGCGCGTCGAAGTCGCGCGCCACGATGCTCAGCTCGCGCCGTGCCCAGTCGTCGCTGAGCTCCAGGGCGCGCAGATGGCCCACGCCGTGCATGAGCTCGAAGGCGCGGTCGGGGATCAGTCCCACGCCCAGGCCGTTGTCGATCATGCGGCACATGGCATCCAGGCTGGTGACCTGGATGCGCTGGTGCAGCGCATGCCCGGCCTGGGCCGCAGCCGCACGCATGGCCAGGCTGATGGAGGAGCCGGCCTGCAGGCTGACGATGTCCCATTCGAGCACATCGGCAAAGGCCACGCTGTCGCTGTGCGCCAGCGCGTGCTGCTCGGGCACCACGACGACCAGCCGGTCCTCGCGGTAGGGGCGGTGCTGCAGCGCGGGAGTGGCCTGGCCATTGCCCAGCGGCATGTATGCCATGGAGCAGATGCCGATGTCGGCCGTGCCTTCCTGCACCGCCGCCAGCACGGCGGGGCTGAGCTGCTCCTGCAGGTCGATCTTGACCTGGCCATGCTTGCGCGCGAAGACGCCCAGGTCTTCCGGCAGGAACTGCACGATGGCCGACATATTGGCGTGGATGCGTACATGGCCGCGCACGCCATCGGCGTACTCGGACAGCTCGCCCTGCATGCGCTCCAGGCCATACAGCACGTTGCGCGCGTGGTGCAGCAGGCTTTCGCCGGCAGGAGTGAGTGTCACGCCACGGCTGTGGCGATACAGCAGGGCCGTGTCCACGGTGGCCTCGAGGTCGGACAGGCGCTTGCTCACCGCCGAAGCGGCGATGAACTCGCGTTCTGCCGCTCGTCCGATGCTGCCAAGTTCGCAGACAGCCACGAACAGCTGCAAGGAGGTAAGGTCTATGCGCCGTGCAAAACTGCGCTCTGAATTCTTCATGTGGTGGGGTTCAGGCTTCTCATTAGGAGAAGTTGAATGGATTTTCTCGCACAAGTCATCGATCTGTCATCTTCAATCGCGATGTCTTTGGTGATGTCGTGCGATTTCATGGAGATGGGGGTCATGCCTCATGGCGATGGCTGCGGGCAACCATGCCCGCCGGAACGCCGGTTGCATACTGAAAGAATTTGTCAATCTTTGCGCCAGTCGCCTGCATGGATTGCTGCAAAAATAAGAGCATATGAACGATCGATACCCGACGGGCCTGCGAGCCCTGCCTGCAGGCCTGTCATTGCTGCTGGCCGCAGCCCTGTCCTGCATGGCCGTCCCGGCGTCTGCCAAGCCGCAGCCACCGGCGAAGAACACGGCCAAGAGCGGCGCGAAGGCTCCGGCCAAGCCTGCGGCCAAGGCAGCTGCGAGGCCGACAGGCAAGACCGCCGTCAAATCCAAGGGCAAGCCGGCACCTGCCACCACCCGCAGCGCACCTGCCAAGGCGGCCGCCGCTGCAGGCGTGGTGGGCGGCGCTGCCGCAGCGGGGGCTGCAGCTGCAGCCGCAGGTGGCGGCGCGTCCAAGGGTGAGTCCGGCCTGAGCGCTGCCGAGCTTGCAGCGCTGCAGCAGCATGCCGAGCAGGGCGAGGCCAGCGCCCAGTACGCGCTGGGCTCGCTGTACAAGCGCGGCCAGGGCGTTGCCCTGGATGCGGAGACTGCCGCCCGGTGGTATGAGAAATCGGCCCAGCAAGGCTATGCGCCGGCTCAGTCCGACCTGGGTTTGATGTACGCCAATGGCCGTGGCGTGGTGCGCGACGATGCGCAGGCCGTGCAGTGGTATCGCAAGGCGGCCGAGCAGGGTGACGCCGTGGCACAGAACAACCTGGGCCTGATGCTTGCCGAAGGGCGCGGAGCCGCCAAGGATCCCGTCCAGGCCGTGCAATGGTTCCAGCGCTCGGCCGAACAGGGGGAGGCGGCCGGCCAGTACAGCCTGGGCGTGATGTATGCCACGGGCCGGGGCGTGGCCGAGGATGTGGCGCAGGCGCTGCGCTGGTTCGTGGCGGCGGCAGGCCAGGGCCATGTCGATGCGCAATTCAACGCCGGCATGCTCTATGCCGAGGGTGGCGTGGTCGATCGCGACATGGCGCAGGCCGCACACTGGCTGGAGAAGGCGGCCGAGCAGGGCAGTGCCGCAGCCCAGTCCAACCTGGGCGTTCTGTATGCCAATGGCCAGGGCGTGCCTGCCAGCGACAAGCAGGCCGCGCGCTGGCTGGAGCGTGCCGCCCAGCAGGGCGACGCGCTGGCGCAGTCCAATCTGGCCAGCCTCTATTCCTCGGGCAAGGGCGTGGAGCGCAGCCCGTCGCAGGCCTATTTCTGGATGCTGCTGGCAGCGGGCAAGGACAGCTCTCTGGCGGCCAAGCGCGACAGCATGGCCCAGCCGCTGAGCGCGGCAGAGCGCGCACGTGCCGAGCGGCAGGCGGCGGCCTGGAAGGCCAAACCCGCTCCCTGAGTCCTGTTGAGGATGCACCAATGAAAAACGCCTCGGAAGAGGCGTTTTTGTTGGGGGCTCAGTGCTGCATCAGCTGAAGAAGCTCTTGAGCCTGTCGGTCCAGCTCTCGCCGCTGGGCGAATGCTTGGCGCCGCCCTTCTTGAGCGATTCCTCCAGCTCGCGCAGCAGCTTGCGCTGGTACTCGGTCAGCTTGACGGGCGTCTCGACCACGATGTGGCAGTACAGGTCACCGGGGTAGCTGGAGCGCACGCCCTTGATGCCCTTGCCGCGCAGGCGGAACTGCTTGCCGGCCTGGGTGCCTTCGGGGATGTCGATGGCCGCCTTGCCCGAGAGGGTGGGTACCTCGATCTCGCCACCCAGCGCTGCCGTGATGAAGCTCACGGGCACGTTGCAGTGCAGATCGTCGCCATCGCGCTCGAAGATGTCGTGGTCCTTGATGCGGATCTCGATGTAGAGATCGCCTGCAGGCCCGCCATTGGTGCCGGGTTCGCCATTGCCCGAGGAGCGGATGCGCATGCCGTCGTCGATGCCTGCGGGAATCTTCACCTCCAGCGTCTTCTGGCGCTTGACCTTGCCCTGGCCGCCGCAGCTGGTGCAGGGTTCGGGAATGATCTTGCCGGTGCCTCGGCAGTGCGGGCAGGTCTGCTGCACGCTGAAGAAGCCCTGGCGCATCTGCACGCTGCCCATGCCGTTGCAGGTGGTGCAGGTCTTGGCGCTGGTGCCGGGCTTGGCGCCGCTGCCGTGGCAGATGTCGCAGCTGTCCCAGCTGGGGATGCGTATCTGCGCATCCTTGCCGTGGGCAGCCTCTTCCAGCGTGATCTCCATGGCATAGCTGAGGTCGTTGCCACGGTAGACCTGGCGGCCGCCACCTGCGCCGCCGCGCCGCCCGCCCTGGTTGAACATGTCGCCGAAGATGTCGCCAAAGGCCTCGGCAAAGCCGCCAAAGCCTTCTGCGCCGCCGCCCATGCCGCGGTTGGGGTCCACGCCTGCGTGGCCGTACTGATCGTAGGCCGCGCGTTTGTTGCTGTCGGAGAGCATCTCGTAGGCCTCCTTGGCCTCCTTGAATTTCTCTTCCGCCTCGCGTGCGGCATCCCCCTGGTTGCGGTCAGGGTGGTACTTCATCGCCAGCTTGCGATAAGCCTTCTTGATGTCGTCGTCCGAGGCGTTCTTGGCAACGCCGAGGACCTCGTAAAAATCGCGTTTGGACATGGTGTTTGCTAGCCAGTCAGTGAGAACAGGAACGCCGCGTCAGCCCCTTGGCAGGGCCGAGCGCGGCGGCAAGCGGTCGTCAAGGGACCACGCGCTGGGTTCAGTCCTTCTTGACTTCCTTGACTTCGGCGTCGACGACGTTGTCGTCAGCGGCTGCAGCACCGGCCGAGGCGCCTGCAGCACCGGCGGCTGCTGCGGCGGCGGCTGCCTCGGGGGCGCCCGCTGCCTGTGCATCGGCGTACATCTTCTCGCCGAGCTTCTGGCTGACCGTCATCAGCGCCGTGGTCTTGGCGTCGATGGCGTCCTTGTCCTCGCCCTTGAGCGCTTCTTCCAGGTCCTTGACGGCGCTCTCGATGGCGGTCTTCTCGCCAGCGTCGAGCTTGTCGCCATGCTCGCCCAGGCTCTTCTTGACGCTGTGCACGGCAGCTTCGCCCTGGTTGCGGGCCTGGACCAGTTCCAGCTTCTTCTTGTCGTCGGCGGCGTTCAGCTCGGCGTCCTTGACCATCTTCTGGATCTCTTCCTCGGACAGGCCGGAGTTCGCCTTGATGGTGATCTTGTTTTCCTTGCCCGATGCCTTGTCCTTGGCGGACACGTTCAGGATGCCGTTGGCGTCGATGTCAAAGGCCACTTCGATCTGGGGCACGCCACGCGCGGCCGGCGGGATGCCTTCGAGGTTGAACTCGCCCAGCATCTTGTTGCCCGAAGCCATTTCGCGCTCGCCCTGGAACACCTTGATCGTCACGGCAGGCTGGTTGTCGTCGGCCGTCGAGAAGGTCTGTGCGAACTTCGTCGGGATGGTGGTGTTCTTGGTGATCATCTTGGTCATCACGCCACCCAGCGTCTCGATGCCCAGTGACAGCGGTGTCACGTCCAGCAGCAGCACGTCCTTGCGGTCACCCGACAGAACCTGGCCCTGCACGGCGGCGCCCACGGCCACGGCTTCGTCGGGGTTCACGTCCTTGCGGGGATCCTTGCCGAAGAATTCCTTGACCTTTTCCTGCACCTTGGGCATGCGGGTCATGCCGCCGACCAGGATGACGTCATCGATGTCGGACACGGACACGCCTGCGTCCTTGATGGCCGTGCGGCAGGGCGCAATGGTGCGCTCGATCAGGTCCTCGACCAGGCTTTCCAGCTTGGCGCGGGTCAGCTTGATGTTCAGGTGCTTGGGACCCGAGGCATCGGCCGTGATGTAGGGCAGGTTGATGTCGGTCTGGGCCGAGTTCGACAGCTCGATCTTGGCCTTCTCGGCGGCTTCCTTCAGGCGCTGCAGCGCCAGCACGTCCTTGGACAGATCGACGCCCTGTTCCTTCTTGAACTCGGTGATGATGTAGTCGATGATGCGCTGGTCGAAGTCTTCGCCGCCCAGGAAGGTGTCGCCGTTGGTCGACAGCACTTCGAACTGCTTTTCGCCGTCCACATCGGCGATTTCGATGATGGACACGTCGAAGGTGCCGCCGCCCAGGTCATACACGGCGATCTTGCGGTCGCCCTTGTCGGTCTTGTCCAGGCCGAAGGCCAGGGCCGCCGCCGTGGGTTCGTTGATGATGCGTTTGACTTCCAGGCCGGCGATGCGGCCGGCGTCCTTGGTGGCCTGGCGCTGGGCGTCGTTGAAGTAAGCGGGCACGGTGATCACGGCCTCTGTCACGGGCTCGCCCAGGTAGTCCTCGGCGGTCTTCTTCATCTTGCGCAGCACTTCGGCGGAAATCTGCGGCGGGGCCAGCTTCTGGCCGCGCACTTCCACCCAGGCGTCGCCGTTGTCGGCACGCGAGATGGTGTAGGGCATCAGGTCGATGTCCTTTTGCACTTCCTTCTCGTCGAACTTGCGGCCGATCAGGCGCTTGGCGGCATAGATGGTGTTGCGGGGGTTGGTGACCGCCTGGCGCTTGGCCGAGGCGCCGACGAGGATCTCGCCGTCTTCCTGGTACGCAATGATAGACGGCGTGGTGCGCGCACCTTCGCTGTTCTCGATCACGCGCGTGGTGTTGCCGTCCATGATGGCCACGCAGCTATTGGTGGTGCCCAGGTCAATACCGATGATTTTTCCCATTTTGAGTTCTCTCCGCGTTCTGTGAAATGTTTGAATGACTGCTAACTTGTGGCCGGCTCGCGCAGCTTCAAGGGGCTTGTCCCCTTTTTTGTCAGTGCTGCCGTGAGTGCCCGCTTACTGGGGCTGGGCCACGGTCACGAGGGCCGGGCGCAGTATGCGGTCGGCGATCAGGTAGCCCTTTTGCAGCACCGACACCACGGTGTTGGCTTCCTGCTGTGCAGGCACCATGCTGATCGCCTGGTGCAGGTTGGGGTCAAATTTCTCGCCGGCAGCCGGATTGATGGTCACGACCTTGTTGCGCTCAAGGGCCGAGGTCAGCTGGCGCAGCGTGGCGTCGGCGCCTTCGCGCAGCTGTTCCGGCGTGGCCTGTTGAATGGCCAGGGCGGCATCCAGGCTGTCGCAGACAGGTAGAAGGCTTTCGGCAAAGCTCTCGATGCCGAATTTGCGCGCCTTGGAGACTTCGTCTTCCGCACGGCGGCGCACATTCTCGGCCTCGGCCTTGGCGCGCAGGAACTGGTCTGCCAGCTCGGCGCTCTTGGCCTTGAGTTCGGCCAGCTCGGCCTGCAGGCGCTGCAGCTCGTCGGCTGCATTGGCCGCCATGGCGGCTTCGATTTCTTCCGGGGCTGCGTCTTGCAAGGGGTTGGAGTTTTGTTCAGACATGGATAGAGACTTCAGCTACAAAACAAAGCGGTCGCCAGGCTGGAGGCCAGGCGATTGCACGATCTTGAATCGAGATGCGAGCGGATCGGTGTATTTTCAAGGGCTTTGTGCATGTGCATCCGCGCGGCAGAGGTACACGGTGAGGGGAAAAGCCGGGCGACGGGGCAAAAGCCCCACACAGATCCGGGGTCTCGGGCAGTGCGAAGTGTACAGATGGAAGAGGGCTGCGCTAGAATCCAATGCTTTGCCTTGCCGCACCGCTACAAGACGCAGTGGGCGGCGTTTTCCCAAAAGGAGTCGATATGCGTCATTACGAAATCGTTTTGTTGATCCACCCGGATCAGAGCGAGCAGGTTCCCGCCATGCTGGAACGCTACAAGGGCATGATCACCGCTGGCGGTGGCAAGGTCCATCGCGAAGAAGACTGGGGCCGTCGCCAACTGGCTTACATGATCAACAAGCTCGCCAAGGCCCACTACCTGTGCCTGAACATCGAAGCCGACCAGGCTGTGATGGCTGAGCTGGAGCATGCCTTCAAGTTCAACGATGCCGTGCTGCGTCACCTGACGGTTCAGAAGAAGAAGGCCGATACGGCTCCTTCCTCGATGATGAAGACCGTCGAGCGTGAAGAGGCCCGCAAGGCCAGCCAGACCGAACAGGCCTGAGCCCAGCCCTGTCAGAACCTGAAGGAGTGGAGAACCACGTTGTACTGACGGCCGCCATCGCAGAGCTTCAAGCACTGCGCTACACGCCGGCAGGGCTGCCAGCCCTTGAACTGCGACTCGAGCATGCGTCGCGGCAGAAAGAGGCGGGAAGCGAGCGCAGCGTGACGGCATCTGTCAAGGCGGTGGCCTTTGGCGCGCTGGCTGAAAAGCTGGCCCGCCAGGCGCTCGGCAGCCAGTGGAAGTTCCAAGGCTTCCTGGCAACGCCCCGCAACGGCAAATTGCTGGTTCTTCACATCCAGGACATTCAACAAAACTAATTTTCAAGAGGTCCAGAAATGGCCACGTTCAAGAAATTCAACAAGGACAAGCGCCCCAAGCGCAACACGCAGTCGCTGCTGTTCAAGCGCAAGCGCTTCTGCCGCTTCACCGTCGCCGGCGTCGAAGAAATCGACTACAAGGATGTGGACACCCTGCGTGACTTCATCGGTGAAAACGGCAAGATCGTCCCCGCTCGCCTGACCGGCACGCGCGCCATCTACCAGCGTCAGTTGAACACTGCCATCAAGCGCGCCCGCTTCCTGGCTCTGGTTCCTTACTCTGACCAGCACAAGATCTAAGGAATACAACCCATGCAAGTCATTCTGCTCGACAAGGTTGTGAACCTCGGTGGCCTCGGCGATATCGTCAAGGTCAAGGACGGCTACGCCCGCAACTTCCTGATCCCCACGGGCGCTGCCCGTCGCGCCACGGCTTCCGCCAAGGCCGAGTTCGAAGCCAAGCGCGCCGAACTGGAAAAGCAAGCGGCTGAAAAGCTGGCTGCTGCCCAGCAACTGGGCGAAAAGCTCAACGGCGTGAACGTCAAGCTGACCCAGAAGGCTGGCGTTGACGGCCGCCTGTTCGGTTCGGTGACCAATGCCGACATCGCCGAAGAACTGACCAAGGCCGGCTTCGCCGTTGCCAAGTCGCAAGTTCGCCTGGTCAACGGTCCCATCAAGACCGTGGGCGACGCCACCGTGGTCGTGGCACTGCACACCGACGTCAGCGTCGAAGTGTCGGTGTCGGTCTACGGCGACCACTCCTGATCCGGGGCTTGTCCCGTATCACCAAAAAGCCGCCTTCGGGCGGCTTTTTGCTTTGCCGCGCCCGGGTGATGACGCCGGGTGGCGCGGCCTTTTGCCAGCCGCTACGATGGCGGGCTCATCTCCAGGAATTCCATGTCGTCCGTAATGCCCCCGCTCGATCTCGATGATGCGTTCGCACCGCTGCTGCCCGCTGGCGACCAGCAGGTCGCGCAGTTGCGCGTGCCGCCGCATTCGATGGAGTCCGAGTCCAGCGTGCTGGGTGGCCTGCTTCTGGACAACAGTGCCTGGGACCGCGTGGGCGATCTGCTGGTGGATGGTGATTTCTACCGCCATGAACACAAGCTGATTTACGAGGCCATCGGCAAGCTGATCAATGCCAGCAAGCCGGCCGACGTGATCACGGTGTACGAGCATTTGCAGGGCATGGGCAAGGCCGAGGAAATTGGCGGCCTGCTGTACCTGAACCAGCTGGCGCAGTACGTGCCCAGTGCCACCAACATCCGGCGCTACGCGGAGATCGTGCGCGAGCGCTCCATCCTGCGCAAGCTGGTGACGGCCAGTGATGACATCGCCACCAATGCCTTCAATCCGCAGGGCAAGACGGTGGACCGCATCCTTGACGAGGCCGAGCAGAAGATCCTGGCCATCGGCGAGGAGGGGGCGCGCAACAAGCAGGGCTTCCAGTCGCTCGACACGCTGGTGGTGGACCTGCTGGACCGTGTCCAGGAGATGGCCGACAACCCCATGGACGTGACCGGCGTGCCCACGGGCTTCGTCGATCTGGACCGCATGACCAGTGGCCTGCAGGCTGGCGACCTGGTGGTGCTGGCCGCACGCCCCTCGATGGGCAAGACCTCGTTTGCGGTGAATATCGCCGAGCACGTGGCGCTCAACGAAGGCCTGCCGGTCGCCATTTTCTCCATGGAAATGGGCGCAGCCCAGCTGGCGGTGCGTATCGTCGGCTCTATCGGCCGCGTCAACCAGGGCAATCTGCGCACGGGCAAGCTCAACGATGACGAGTGGCCGCGCCTGACGGAAGCCATCGAGCGGCTGCGCACGGTATCCCTGCACATCGACGAGACGCCCGGCCTGTCGCCTACGGAGCTGCGCGCCAATGCGCGGCGCCTGGCGCGTACCTGCGGCAAGCTGGGCCTGATCGTGGTCGACTATCTGCAGCTGATGAGCGGCTCGGGTTCGGCCGCCAGTTCCGACAACCGTGCGACCGAGCTGGGCGAGATTTCGCGGGGCTTGAAGATGCTGGCCAAGGAGTTGCAGTGCCCGGTGATTGCCCTGTCCCAGCTCAACCGTTCGGTGGAGCAGCGCACCGACAAGCGCCCCATGATGTCCGACCTGCGCGAATCGGGCGCCATCGAGCAGGATGCCGACATCATCATGTTCATCTACCGCGATGACTACTACAACAAGGACAGCAAGGAGCCCAACATCGCCGAAGTCATCATCGGCAAGCAGCGTAACGGCCCGACCGGCACGGTCAAGCTGTTCTTCCAGAAAAACCAGACGCGCTTCGAGAACCTGGCCGTGGGCTACGGTGGTGGCGACGAGTACTGATTGCAGCGCTTGGCTTTCAGGCTTTCCATGAAAAACGGCCCCGAGGGGCCGTTTGGTTTTTTTTGCAGTGGGCGGTCTATGTACGCCAGGCATGGATCAGCAGACCTGCCACGCAGGCGCCGAGGATGGCGCAGGCCCAGGCCAGCCGCTGGGCGCCTGTGCGCAGCGCACCCACGGTGGCCACGATCTGGGCATTCTGCTCGGCCAGCTTCTCGATCAGTTCCAGCGACTGGCGCTGTGACTGCTCCAGCTGTGTGATGCGGGCTTCCTGGGCCTGGATCAGCAGCAGAGCCTGTTCGCCAGCCGAGCGCGGGGCTGCCAGCGGCTCGTCGGCTGCAGCCGGCTGCGCGCCGACCGCCTGCTCCGCATCCTTTTTGCGCAGCAGGCTCTTGGCTGCCTTGACGACCTGGGGGGTGGCCTCGATGACATCGCCCCAGGGCACCAGCTTCAGCGCCGTGATCCAGCTGATCGCCATGGCTTACAGCACCTCGCTGGCGAAGTCGGCCAGGCGCGAGCGTTCGCCGCGCGCCAGCGTGATGTGGCCGCTGTGGGGCCAGCCCTTGAAGCGGTCCACGGCGTAGGTCAGTCCCGACGATCCCTCGGTCAGGTAGGGCGTGTCGATCTGCGCCAGATTGCCCATGCAGATGATCTTGGTGCCGGGGCCGGCGCGCGTGATCAGGGTCTTCATCTGCTTGGGCGTCAGGTTCTGGGCCTCGTCGATGATGACGTACTTGTTCAGGAAGGTGCGGCCGCGCATGAAGTTCATGCTCTTGATCTTGATGCGGCTGCGGATCAGCTCGTTGGTGGCGGCGCGGCCCCATTCGCCGGCATTGCCGCCATCGCCCTTGGCCAGGAATTCGAGGTTGTCGTCGAGGGCGCCCATCCAGGGGCCCATCTTCTCTTCCTCGGTGCCGGGCAGGAAGCCGATGTCCTCACCCACGCTGACCGTGGCGCGCGTCATGATGATCTCGGTGTAGCGGCGGTCGTCCAGCACCTGGGACAGGCCGGCGGCCAGGGCCAGCAGGGTCTTGCCCGTGCCGGCCGTGCCGGTCAGCGTGACCAGGTCGATGTCCGGGTTCATCAACAGGTTCATCGCGAAGTTCTGTTCGCGGTTGCGCGCCGTGACGCCCCAGACGGCGTACTTGGGATTGCCGAAGTCCTTGAGCGTCTTGAGCACGGCCGTCTTGTCGCGGATCTCGGTCACGCGCATGAACAGGCTGGGCTCGCCCGGTGCCTCGTGGTAGACGAACTGGTTGATCATCAGCTGGTCGACGATGGCGCCGCTGATGCGGTAGTAGGTGATGGCGCCTTCCTGCCAGCTTTCGACGTTCTTGCCGGCCTTGGCCCAGAAGTCCTGGGGCAGGGCCAGGGCGCCTGCGTACAGCAGGTCGCCGTCGTCCAGTACCTTGTCGTTCTGGTAGTCCTCGGCCGCAAGGCCCAGGGCGCGTGCCTTGACGCGCATGTTGATGTCCTTGGACACCAGCACGACTTCACGCTCGCTGAACTTCTTGCGCAGCGCGGCGACCACGCCCAGGATCTGGTTGTCCGCCTTGCCCTGGGGCAGGCTGTCGGGCAGCGAGGTCTCCAGCGGTTCCGTCTGGAAATACAGCATGCCGGTGGCGCTGCGCTGGCCCGTGGCATTCAGCGGCAGGCCCTTGTCCAGCGTCTCGGAGGGCTGGGAGGCGACCAGTGAATCCAGCGTGCGGCTGACCTGGCGGCCGTTGCGCGCCACTTCGGTCATTCCCTTCTTGTGGCCGTCGAGCTCTTCCAGCACCACCATGGGCAGGAAGATGTCGTGCTCCTCGAAGCGGAACAGGCTGGTCGGGTCGTGCAGCAGCACGTTGGTGTCGAGCACGAACAGCGTCTTCGGGCCTGTGCGCGTGCGGCGTGGGCGAACCGGCGCTGCCAGCAGTGCTGCCGGCTTGGCTTCCGTGGCCGACCTGTTGGCCGACCGGGCGCTGGACGGCGCTGCCGTTGCGTTGGAATTGTCGGTTGCACGGCGCTGCCGATGGGCAGGGGCTGCAGTCGCGGGTGCAGGAGCCGGTGATGCGGCCTTGGTGTTGCGGCCGCGCGCCGGTGCGGGCTTTGCAGCTGTGGTGGTGGTGTTGGAGGCGGAGGCCGGGGCCGGCTTGCGCTTGCGTGGCGCGGCGGCAGCTACGGCCTCGACTGCATCGGGAAGATCGTCAGCGGGCAGGGGGTCTGCGTGCTGGGCACCGCGCACGGGAAGAAAGGCTTCGGGGGAGAGCTTGGCGGCACGGCGGCCGGGTGCGGGGGGCAGGGGCATGGTGGACGAACCGTTCCTCAACAAGGATCAAAAAGCACAAAGCCGCCTGGAAACCGAGGCGGCTTTGGAGGGGTGACAGGGAAAAGCGTCTTTGCTAAGAGGCATTGCCCCATTATGCATAGGCAGACGGCCTGAATATGTCGGCCGGCACTCTGTCACCTGTCGGATTGTTGCTATCAGGCAGCCTGCTTCAATGCCTTCAGGGTCTTGACAGCCTTGAGGACCTCGTCAACGTGGCCGGGAACCTTCAGGCCGCGCCATTCCTGCACCAGCAGGCCATCGGCTCCGACCAGGAAGGTGGAGCGCTCGATGCCCTTCACCTTCTTGCCGTACATGATCTTGTTCTTGACCACGCCGAACATGTGGCACATCTTCTCTTCCGTATCGGCGATCAGCTCGAACGGCAGTTCCAGCTTTTCCTTGAAGTCGTCGTGCGACTTCATGTTGTCGCGCGAGACGCCAAACACGGTGGCGCCAGCTTTCACGAAGTCCTTGTACTTGTCGCGGAACTGCATGGCTTCGGTGGTGCAGCCAGGCGTATTGTCCTTGGGGTAGAAATACAGGATCAGAATCTGGCCCGTGTGGGAGGTGTTGGTCACCTTGATCCCGCCGGTAGCGTTGGCTTCAAATTCGGGAAGGGGTTTGTTGACAACGATCGCCATGCGCTTATATCTCTCGGGTGTAGTCGTTGAAATGCCGAGGGCCGTGTTTGTGTTTTTGCTTTTATCGGAAATGCCCCCAACCGCAACCTGCAATTTTACCCTGAAAACGGAATTTCTCCCAATCAGGGGGGCAGGAGTCTACTCCAAGAGTAGGGCCGCGACGACGTTACGGCCTTCGCTGGCAAGGATGTTGTAGGTGCGACACGCGGCCTGCGTATCCATGCTTTCCAGGCCGATGCGTCGGGCCATGAGCGGGCGCAGCCAGGCCGCTGGCGGGAAGCGGTTGCGCTGGCCGCTGCCCAGGATGATGACCTCTGCATCCAGCTGGGACAGGGCCTCGAAATGCTCAGGCGTCAGGTCTTCGAAGCGGGCACAGTCCCAGGCCTGGCGCAGGCCTTTGGCACCGACAAGCAGGCTGTGTTCGAACTTTTCCCGGTCCACGGCGACCCAGCCGGGGCCATAGCCCGTGATGCTCTGTGCTTCGGATTTGTCGGCGTGGAATTTCATGGATGAGGGTGGCGCGGTCTGCGCGATGGGGGTGGCCGCCACATGGGTCGGGGCCAGGGCGATGCTGCATTGCGGAACTGTGGTCAAATTATAGGTTTCACCAGGGTGCATGGGGCACTTTGGCGTGCATGAAGGCCGCAAGCCCGCGCCGGCCACTTTCATATTCTCAGCATGAAAACCGTTCTCAAATCCGCAAAACTAGCCAACGTCTGTTATGACATCCGCGGGCCCATCATGGACGCGGCCAAGAAGATGGAAGAGGACGGCCAGAAGATCATCAAGCTCAATATCGGCAATCTGGCCGTGTTCGGCTTCGACGCTCCTGAGGAAGTGCAGCAGGACATGATCCGCAACCTGCCCAATTCGGCAGGCTACTCGGACAGCAAGGGCATCTTCGCGGCGCGCAAGGCCGTGATGCATGAGACCCAGCGCCAGGGCATCCTGGGCGTGACGCTGGACGATATCTACCTGGGCAATGGCGCATCCGAGCTGATCAGCCTGGCCACGAACGCGCTGCTGGACGACGGCGACGAGATGCTGCTGCCGGCGCCCGACTATCCGCTGTGGACCGCCGTGACCAGCCTGTCCGGCGGCACGCCCGTGCACTATATGTGCGACGAGTCCAACGGCTGGATGCCCGACCTGGACGACATCCGCGCCAAGATCACGCCGCGCACCAAGGGCATCGTCGTCATCAACCCCAACAATCCGACAGGTGCCCTGTACAGCAAGCAGCTGCTGCAAAGCATCGTGGCGCTGGCCCGCGAGCATGGCCTGGTGATCTTCGCCGACGAGGTCTATGACAAGGTGCTCTACGACGACGTCGTGCATACGCCGCTGGCCAGCCTGTCCACCGATGTGCTGACGCTGACCTTCAACTCGCTGTCCAAGGCCTATCGCAGCTGCGGCTACCGCGCCGGCTGGATGGTGGTCTCGGGCGACAAGAAGGCGGCCAAGGACTATATCGAGGGCCTGAACATGCTCTCCAACATGCGCCTTTGCGCCAATGTGCCTGGCCAATGGGCCGTGCAGACGGCGCTGGGCGGGCATCAGAGCATCGACGAGCTGGTGCAGGAAGGCGGCCGGCTGCGCGTGCAGCGCGACCTGGCCTACCAACTGATCACCGAAATCCCCGGCGTGAGCTGCGTCAAGCCGCAGGCCGCGCTGTATATGTTCCCGCGCCTGGACCCCGAGATCTACCCGATCAAGGATGACCAGGCGTTCTTCCTGGAAGTGCTGCAGGAGACCAAGGTCATGCTGGTGCAGGGAACAGGCTTCAACTGGCCGCACCCCGACCATTTCCGCATCGTCTTCCTGCCGCACGACACCGACCTGCGCGAGGCCATCCGCCGCCTGGCCGTGTTCCTCGAGAAATACCGCAAGCGCCACGGCACGGACCGCGGCTGAGCTGTGCGGGGGCCGGCGGGGGAGAGGGCCTTGCGCCGACCATCGCTTTTTACCGGCTGCCGGCGCGCACCCTCTGGGCGCCGCAGCATTTTTTGACTGGCAAGTAGTTTATGAAACCGATCCAAGTAGGCCTTCTGGGCATTGGCACCGTGGGCAGCGGCACCTTCAACGTGCTGCAGCGCAACCAGGAAGAGATCCGCCGCCGCGCGGGCCGCGGTATTGAGATTGCCATGGTGGCCGACCTGGATACGGAACGCGCACGCTCCGTCGTGGGCGACACGGCCAAGGTGGTCGGCGATGCGCGCGAGATCATCGCCAACCCCGAGATCGACGTGGTGATCGAGCTGATCGGCGGCTACGGCATTGCCAAGGCCCTGGTGCTGGAGGCCATTGCCGCTGGCAAGCATGTGGTCACGGCCAACAAGGCCCTGCTGGCCGTGCATGGCAGCGAAATCTTCAAGGCCGCCGCCGAGAAGGGCGTGATGGTGGCCTACGAAGCGGCGGTGGCCGGTGGCATCCCCATCATCAAGGCGCTGCGCGAAGGCCTGACGGCCAACCAGATCCAGTGGGTGGCCGGCATCATCAACGGCACGACCAACTTCATCCTGTCCGAGATGCGCGACAAGGGCCTGGACTTCGACGTGGTGCTCAAGGAGGCCCAGCGCCTGGGCTATGCCGAAGCCGATCCGACCTTCGACATCGAAGGCGTGGACGCCGCCCACAAGGTCACGCTGATGAGCGCCATCGCCTTCGGCATTCCCGTGCAGTTCGACAAGGCGCATGTGGAAGGCATCACCAAGCTGTCTGCGGCCGACATCAAGTACGCCGAGCAACTGGGCTACCGCATCAAGCTGCTGGGCATCACCAAGCGCACGGACAAGGGCATCGAGCTGCGCGTGCACCCCAGCCTGGTGCCGACCAAGCGCCTGATCGCCAACGTGGAAGGCGCGATGAACGCCGTCGTCGTCCATGGCGACGCCGTGGGCACGACGCTGTACTACGGCAAGGGTGCGGGCTCCGAGCCCACGGCCAGCGCCGTGATCGCCGATCTGGTGGACATTGCCCGCCTGCACACGGCCGACCCCGAGCACCGCGTGCCCCCGCTGGCCTTCCAGTCGAACACGCTGGTCGCCGCAGGTGGCGAGCTGCCCGTGCTGCCCATGAGCGAGGTGGTCACCAGCTACTACCTGCGCATCCGCGTGGCCGACGAAGCCGGCGTGCTGGCCAAGATCACCAGCATCCTCGCCGGTGCCGGCATCAGCATCGATGCCCTGCTGCAGCGCGAGGCTGGCGAGGTGAGCGGCGACAGCGAAGGCAGCCAGGGCGTGCCGCAGACCGACCTGATCATCCTGACCCACGCCACGCGCGAAGGCGACATGGATGCTGCCCTGGCGCAGATCCAGCAGTTGCCCACGGTGCTGGCCCCTATCAACCGCATCCGCAAGGAAGAGTTGAACTAAGACACCCCCTGAGCGGCTGCGCCGCTTCCCCCTCTCTCGCACGCGGGAGGGGGACGACGCCCTCGCTGCGGGGCGGCCCTTGCTCGGCATCCCTGGCATCGGCCGCGCCCCGTCTCACAGAATACTGACGAGGAAGCGACATGCTTTATCTTTCCACGCGCGGCCACGCGGACCGCAAGCGCTTTTGCGACATCCTGCTCGAGGGCCTGGCGCCCGATGGCGGGCTGTACCTGCCCGAGCGCTATCCGCAGATCGATGCCGCCCGCCTGGGCGAGCTGCGCAGCATCTACAAGGAGCAGGGCTACGCGGCCCTGGCCTTCGAGATCCTGAGCCTGTACATCGACGACATTCCGGCCGAGGATCTGCGCGCCCTGTGCGCCAAGACCTATACGCAGCAGGTGTTCGGCACGGCCGAGATCACGCCGCTGCGCCCGCTGGAAGACGGCCTGTGGCTCGAAGCCCTGTCCAACGGCCCCACGCTGGCCTTCAAGGACATGGCCATGCAGCTGCTGGGCAACCTGTTCGAGTACGAACTGGGCCGCCGTGGCGAGGAGCTGAACATCCTGGGCGCCACCAGCGGCGACACCGGCAGCGCCGCCGAGTACGCCATGCGCGGCAAAAAGGGCGTGCGCGTGTTCATGACCAGCCCGCGCGGCCGCATGAGCCCCTTCCAGCAGGCCCAGATGTTCAGCCTGCAGGATGCCAACATCCACAACATCGCCATCGAAGGCGTGTTCGACGACTGCCAGGACATCGTCAAGGCCGTCTCCAACGACCACGCCTTCAAGGCGAAGTACAAGATCGGCACGGTCAACTCGATCAACTGGGCCCGCCTGCTGGCCCAGGTCGTCTACTACTTCGCCGGCTACCTGCAGGCCACGCAGAGCAATGACCAGAAGGTCAGCTTCACGGTGCCCAGCGGCAACTTCGGCAACATCTGCGCCGGCCATGTGGCGCGCCAGATGGGCCTGCCGATCGAACGCCTGGTGGTGGCGACCAACGAGAACGACGTGCTCGACGAGTTCTTCCGCACGGGCGCCTACGTGGTGCGCGGCAGCGAGCACACCTACGAGACATCGAGCCCCTCGATGGACATCTCCAAGGCCAGCAACTTCGAGCGCTTCGTGTTCGACCTGCTGGGTCGCGATGGACAGGCCACGCGCGAATTGTTCGCCGAGGGCGTGGCACGCCAGGGCCGCTTCGACCTGGGCGGCAACCCGCTGTTCCAGGAAGCTGCTGCCCGCTTCGGCTTCGTCAGCGGCAAGAGCACGCATGCCGATCGCCTGGCCACCATCCGCAATACCTTCGAGCGCTTCGGCACCATGATCGACACGCACACGGCCGACGGCGTCAAGGTGGCGCGCGAGCAGCTGCAGGCCGGCGTGCCCATGATCGTGCTGGAGACGGCACTGCCCATCAAGTTCGCCGCCACCATCGAGGAGGCCCTGGGCCGCCTGCCCGATCGCCCGGCCAAGTTCGAAGGCATCGAGGACCTGCCCAAGCGCGTGACCGACTTGCCGGCCGACGCCGAGCAGGTCAAGGCCTACATCGCCCGGCATTGCGACTGATGCCACGGCCGGGCTGTCCGCAGGTCCGCAGCTGGAGTGCATGGCGATGAAGGTCATCGGCTTCGCCGGCTACTCCGGCTCGGGCAAGACCAGCCTGGTGGAGCCCCTGATCACGCTGATGCGTGCGCAGGGGCTCAGCGTTTCGGTGGTCAAGCATGCCCACCACCATTTCGATGTCGATCACGAGGGCAAGGACAGCTGGCGCCACCGCAAGGCGGGTGCCTATGAGGTGGTGCTGGCTTCCGATCGCCGTCTGGCGCTGATGCGCGAATTCCCCCGGCCCACGGAGCTGTCGGTGCACGACATGCTGGCCGAGCTGGACCCCCTCGTGGACTGGGTGCTGGTAGAGGGTTTCAAGCACGCCGATCTGCCCAAGATAGAAATCTGGCGCGAGCAGCCCGAGCGCACCAGCGCCGGCAAGACCCAGGCGCCTTTGTTCCCGCACGATCCCCATGTGCTGGCCGTGGCAACCGATGCGCCGGCCCGCCTGCCCGAGCCGCCGCGCCAGCCCGTGCTGGACCTCAACGCGCCAGCGCAGATACTGCAATGGCTGCTGGATCAGGGGGAGCGCCTGCGCTACCGTGCACCTGACAGCGGCCAAGACTAGGAGAAAAACCATGCGAGCCCCGCTCAAGCCCCTCGATGAAGCGCTGGCCGAACTGCTGGCCCAGGCACTGCCGCTGGCTGGCGATGACACCGTGGACTGCTTTGACGCCGATGGCCGCGTGCTGCGGGCCGACGCCGTCTCGCCGCTGCAGGTGCCGCCCCAGGACAACAGCGCCATGGACGGCTACGCCGTGCGCAGCGCCGAATGCACGCAGGGCAATGCCGAGCTGCCCGTCTCGCAGCGCATCCCCGCAGGCGCCGTGGGCCAGCCGCTGACCGTGGGCACGGTGGCGCGCATCTTCACGGGGGCTCCGGTGCCCGAAGGTGCCGATGCCATCGTCATGCAGGAAGACTGCGAAGTCCTGGAAGACGGTCGCGTGCGCATCAAGGCGCGGCCCGAGGCCGGGCAATGGATACGCCGCTCGGGCGAGGACATCCGGCGCGGCGCCACCGTCATCGCGGCCGGCACGCGCCTGTCGCCGGCCGAGCTGGGCCTGGCCGCCAGCATCGGCCTGGCCTCTTTGCGCGTGGCACGCAAGCCGCGCGTGGCCCTGTTCTCCACAGGTGACGAACTGGTCATGCCGGGCACCGTGGCGCCCGAGCAGATGCCGCCCGGCAGCATCTACAACAGCAACCGATTCTTCCTTCGCGCCCTGCTGCAGCGCATGGGCTGCGAGGTCACCGACTTCGGCATCGTCCCCGACCGGCGCGAGGCCACTGTGGATGCTTTGCGCGAGGCGGCCCGCGCGCATGACCTGATCCTGACCAGCGGCGGGGTGTCTGTCGGCGAAGAGGACCATGTCAAGCCCGCCGTACAGGCGCTGGGCCAGCTCGACCTCTGGCAGATCGCCGTCAAGCCCGGCAAGCCCTTCGCCTATGGCCGCGTGAACCGCGAGGGCGAAGGCTTTGCCCACTTCATCGGCCTGCCCGGCAACCCGGTCTCCAGCTTCGTCACCTTCCTTTTGCTGGTGCGCCCCTTCGTGCTGCGCCTGCAGGGCGTACAGCAGGCGCTGCCGCGCTCGGTCGAGGTGCGCGCCGACTTCCATTGGCCGCGCGGGGACAAGCGCCGCGAATTCCTGCGCGTGCGCTACAACGAGGGCGGTGGCCTGGAGCTGTTCCGCAACCAGAGTTCGGGCGTGCTGACCTCGGCGGCCTGGGGAGATGGCGTGGTGGACAACCCGCCAGGCCAGGCCATTGCGCCGGGCGACCGGGTGCGCTTCATCGCCTTTTCGGAGCTGCTGTCATGAGCCAGGCCGTCCCCATCGCCATCACCATCACCGTGCGCTATTTCGCCTCCATCCGCGAAGCCCTGGGCACGGGCAGCGAAGCCCTGTCCACCGAGGCCGCCACCGTGGGCGCGCTGCGTGAGGAACTGATTGCGCGTGGCGGTGCCGCCGCCGAAGCGCTGGCCCCTGGCAAGGCCGTGCGCATGGCGCTGAACCAGGTCCTGTGCGATGCCGGTGCCGCCATTCGGCAGGGGGACGAGGTGGCTTTCTTCCCCCCCGTGACCGGAGGTTGACCCAAATGACCACCGACAAGCCCGTGGACCAGGCCATCAGCGCACGCACGCGCAAGGCCTTGTCCGAAGCCAAGGCGCGCGGCGTGCAACTGGGCCGCGCAGGCGCAGACAACCTGCGCGCCACCGTGGAAAAGCGCAAATCCACGGCCGATGCCTTCGCCCAGCAGCATGAGGCGCTGTTCGCCGAACTGCAGGCGCGCGGCCTGACGCACCGCGCCATGGCCGCCGAACTCAATGCCCGCGGCATTGCCGCGGCCCGGGGCGGCGAGTGGACGCACGGTCAGGTGCAGCGCATCCTGAACCGCTATGCCGACCTGCGCTCTGCAACACCGTCTGCAGACGGCAGCAGCGGCAGTTGAATCCCGGCCAGCCGCTGCGCCAGCGCGGCCGATGCCGGCTGCATGGGCGCACGCAGCGTTGCCCGCATTCGGCCCTGCTGCGCCAGCAAGGCCTTGATGGGTGCGGGATTGGGCTCGGTAAAGCAGGCGGCGATGTGCGGCTGCAGCGGCTGCCACAGCGCACGGGCAGCGGGCAGGTCGCCGCGCTCCAGGCATTGCATCAGCTCGACGAAGTGCCCTGTATGCGCGTGCGCGCTGGCAGCAATCGCTCCTGCACCGCCCAGGGCCAGCGTGGAAAAGATCTGCGCGTCTTCGCCGGCCAGCACCTGCAGTTGCCCATCGGCGATCAGTGCCTGGGTCTTGGCGGCATCGCCCCCGCAATCCTTGATGGCCACGATGCGCTCATGTGCGGCCAGCGCACGCAGCGTGGACAGTTCCAGCACCACGCCGGTGCGGTAGGGAATGTCGTAGACGATGACCGGATGGGCGCTGCGCTCGGCAATCGCCGTGAACCACTGCAGCAGGCCTGCCTGCGACGGGCGTATGTAATGCGGCGCGGGCACCAGAATGCCGGCCAGCGGCAGGGCGTTCAGTGCCTGAACGCGGGCCAGCGCATGCCCCAGGTGGCAGTCCGAAACGCCCATGACCACGGGCATGCCCTGGGCCGCTGAGAGGATGGTGGACAGGGCGGCATCGTGCTCCGCTTCGCTCAGCGCGGCGGCCTCGGCGGTCGAGCCGCAGGCCACGTAGCCGGCGATGCCGCTGGCGTTGTAGTGCTGCACCAGGGCGCGCAGAGCCCCGTGGTCCACCGCCGCCTCATCTCCAGGAAGAAAGGGCGTGACCAGCGGAAGCCACAGCCCCTGGAATCGGGCCTGTGGCGAGGTGGTGGAAGGCAAAGACATGGAAGATCCCTTCGGGTGATTCAAACAATGAACGACCGGACGCAGCCACCGGCCAGACCGAGGGCGGAAAGGCAGGCGCCTGAAGGGATGCGGGAAGGGGAGATGGAGGCTGCCGGGCCGGTTCCGTCGCTCATCTGGACGGAACCTCAGCTCCGGTCAGACGAGCTGGGGTTTGCAGGCTTTGCCCAGGCACAGGCGCACGGCATCACCGTGGCATGTGGGGAAGTCAAAGATTGCAGGCATGGCGCGCAGTGTAGCGCGCCTGAGCGCCTCGGTGGTGACCTTCAGGCTGCGCCTTCGGCGCCGGGAGGGGTTGGTGCATCGGGCAGCAGCGGTGCCTGCCACTCCAGCAGCTCGGCCAGGCGCTGCACGATCCAGCGTGCCTCGCCGGGGCTGACGATGGAGCCTTCGGCAGCCAGGCCGGCGTGCATGCCCAGCAGCACGCCTTGCTCCGAGGAATTGCCCGAGTGGTAAAGCGTCTGCGCCTGCTCGACCAGGTGGCTGGCCAGGTCCTCGCACAGTTCATAGCGCCCGACCACGTCTGCAATCGATGCCTTGAGCCGGCCGTGCCGGTCGGCATACAGGGCGGCAAAGCTCGGCGGCGGCTGTATCTGGCTGGTCTCGTCCATGGCGCGCCTCAATCGGGTTCGAACAGGCGTTCGAAGCGTGCGATGTCTTCGGCCAGCTCGCAGCTCACCAGCTGGCCCATCTTGCCGTCGCCCAGCCGGTGGGCTGCAAACAGCGTGGCCTTGCCGCGAAAGCCGTAGTCGGGCAGGTGGATGATGGTGTAGGGATGGGGCACGAACAGCTGGTGCTCGTAGACCACGCGCTGCTCGTTGCGCGGCGAGGGGTAGAGCGTGTATTCGGGGGTGGTGATCGTGAGTGTGGCCATGCGTGGCCCGCCGCAGCAAAAAAGCGCTGGGGGCGGGGGAGGGCAATGCTACCGCGTTCATCGCCTTCTGGCGCGCCGCCGCCCTGCGACAATGCGGGCATGCAAGCAGCCCGTGTATCCATCCAGACCGAGGATTTCGACGTATCGGCCGAACTCGCCGCCCTGCGCTCCGGCGACGCCCGCGTGGGGGCGGTCTGCAGCTTCATAGGCACCGTGCGCGACCGCAACGAGGGCGCCACCGTGGCCAGCATGGAGCTGGAGCACTATCCGGGCATGACCGAGAAATCCATCGAGGCCATCATCGACGAGGCCGTGCAGCGCTTCGGCATCCATGGCGCGCGCGTCATCCACCGCATCGGCCCGCTGCAGCCCATGGACCAGATCGTGCTCGTGGCCGTCACCGCATCGCACCGGGGCATGGCTTTCCAGGCCTGCGAATACATCATGGACTACCTCAAGTCGCTGGCGCCTTTCTGGAAAAAGGAACAGACGCCCGAGGGCGCGCGCTGGGTGGATGCGCGCGTCAGCGACGAAGAGGCGCTGGCGCGCTGGCGCCAGTGAGCTGACGCTTCAGGCCCTGCGCAGTGCGGCACCCCGCAACCATTGCGGCGGCCGGAACACCAGCAGGTTGCCGAACATCACCAGCAGCAGGCCACCCACGGCCAGCGGCGTCCACACATAGCCTTCGAAAAGGGCCGAGATACTGAGCGCAACGATGGGGAACAGCACCGTCGCATACGCCGCCTTCTCGGGGCCCAGGCGTCCGACCAGGGTCAGGTAGGCCGTGAACGCGATCACCGAGCCCGGAATGGCCAGGTACAGCCAGGAGCCCACATAGGTCCAGCTGGCATCGAAGCGCCAGGGCAGGCCTGCCACCAGCGCATAGCCGGTCAGCAGCAGCGTGCCGGCCAGCATGCCCCAGGCATTGGTCTGTGCGGGCCGCCAGCCCATGGACTGCAGCGAGGCCGACAGCATGTTCCCGCAGGAAAAGCACAGCGTGCCCAGCACCGCCCAGGCCAGGCCGGGCAGGCTGGCATGCCGGCCTGCGCGCAGCTCGGGCCAGAACAGCGCCACCAGGCCTGCAAGGCCGAAGAGGCTGCCGGCCAGCACATGGGGCGCCAGCCTGCGGCCGTGGATGATGCGCGCCAGCAGCGCGTTCCAGAGATTGGCGCTGGAGAACACCACGGCGGCCAGGCCGCTGGCCAGCGTCTCGCTGGCATGCATGAAGCACACGAAGTTGAAGCTGAACAGGCACAGGCCCTGGGCCAGCACGCGCGGCAGCGCCGGGCCGCGGGGCACGCGCAGCTGGCGCGACCAGGCCAGCCAGGCGAACATCAGCACGGCGGCCAGCGCAAAGCGGTAGGCAATGGACAGCTCCACGGGCACGGTGCCCAGCTGCAGCTTCAGGGCGATCCAGGTCGAACCCCAGATCAGCACGACCAGGGCATAGAGGGTGGCAGTCATGGCCGGTGATGATGGCGCCGCAGGCTGGGCGGGCATGGCAGATTCCTGCGGTTTGATGGCCTGGCGCCATGCGTCGGTATGGCTGCGGGACCACAATCGCTGCCATGACGCCCACGCCGCTGCCCGAGCTGCCCTCCAGCCACCTGTGCCAGGTGCTGTCACGCTCCAAGGCCCGGCTGCAGCGGCGCGTGCGCCTGAGCGAGGGGGTGGAGCTGGCCGTCTGGGCCAATGTGGACGACGAGGTGCGCTACTGCCAGCCCGGTCACCACACGCTGTCGGTCTACCTGGCCGGCGGCGAGGGCTCGCAGCTCAAGGCGCGGCCCGAGGCCATGGGGGCGCCGGGGCGCATCTGCATCTTCACGCCAGAGGACGAATCGCACTGGCTGGTGCGATCGCCCGTGCAGTTCCTGCACCTGTATGTGTCCGACCTGGCCTGGGCGGGGCGCGTGGTCCGCATGCTGGATGCCGAGCCCCGCTCGCGCACCTTGCGTGCGCAGATCTACGGGGACGATCAGGCCTTCCACGCCGGTGCCCGTGCGCTGATGCAGCTGGACTGGCAGGACCCGCAGCAGCAACTGGCGGCCGATGCCATTGGCCAGCAGCTGGTGGACCGGCTGGTGCTGCAGTCCGCCACGCCGCGCCAGGTGCAGGCGCTGCAGCGGCCGCTGGGCGGGCTCTCTGCGGCCGTGCGGCGCAGGGTGCTTGCCCATATCGAGGCGCATCTGCATGACTCCAAGGCCGTGTCGCTGCCGGCACTGGCGAGACAGGCCTGCCTTTCGGAATTCCATTTCGCACGCATGTTCCGCCAGAGCATGGGCTGCACGGTGCACGAATGGGTGCTGCAGCAGCGCCTGGCCCGGGCACGGCGTGCCCTGTCTGCGCGCAACGTGCCGCCGCTGGCCGAGCTGGCGCTGGATTGCGGCTTTTCCAGCGCCAGCCACCTGGTGCGCAGCTTCCGGGCGCATTTGGGCGTTACGCCTACGCAGTTCTCGATCTTTCAGCGCAATGCTTGAGAAGGATGGCCGGCCTCGCCGGCCTTGATCTGGCGCAAGCGTCTGTCCTTGCGGGCCGGGCATGGCTTGAAATTTGCCCTGCCGGTATCAGATAAATCGCAATGACCCTGTTTCAGGAGCGAAAAGAAACACCATGCGAATCGACAAACTGACAACCAAGTTCCAGGAAGCCCTGGCCGACGCGCAAACGCTGGCCCTGGGCGGTGACCAATCCAACATCGAACCCCTGCACCTGCTCGTGGCACTGCTGCGCCAGGACGACGGTCCGCGCTCGCTCTTGCAGCGTGCCGGCGCCAACGTGGGGCAGTTGCAGGCCGCGGCCGAGAAGGCCCTGGCCGATCTGCCGCGCGTGCAGCATCAGGACCAGGTGCAGGTCGGCTCCGAGCTGGGCCGCCTGCTGCAGGTGACCGAGAAGGAAGCCCTCAAGCGGGGCGACCAGTTCATTGCCAGCGAGCTGTTCCTGCTGGCGCTGACCGATAGCAGCGGCGCCTCCACGCGTGCGGGCCAATTGCTCAAGGAAAGCGGCGTGACGCGCTCCACGCTGGAGTCGGCCATCAACGCCGTGCGCGGCGGCCAGACCATGGACAGCGCCGAAGGCGAAGGCCAGCGCGAGGCCCTCAAGAAATACACCCTGGACCTGACCGAGCGCGCGCGCATCGGCAAGCTCGATCCGGTGATCGGCCGCGACGACGAAATCCGCCGCTCCATCCAGGTGCTGCAGCGCCGCAGCAAGAACAACCCCGTGCTCATCGGCGAGCCTGGCGTGGGCAAGACCGCCATTGTCGAGGGCCTGGCCCAGCGCATCGTGGCCGGCGAGGTGCCCGAAAGCCTCAAGAACAAGCGCGTGCTGTCGCTGGACATGGCGGGCCTGCTGGCCGGCGCCAAGTACCGCGGCGACTTCGAGGAACGCCTGAAGTCCGTGCTCAAGGAAGTGGCCCAGGAAGAGGGGCGCATCATCCTGTTCATCGACGAGATCCACACCATGGTCGGCGCCGGCAAGGCCGATGGCGCCATGGATGCGGGCAACATGCTCAAGCCCGCGCTGGCGCGAGGCGAGCTGCACTGCATCGGCGCGACCACGCTCGATGAATACCGCAAGTACATCGAAAAGGATGCGGCGCTGGAGCGGCGCTTCCAGAAGGTGCTGGTCGAGGAGCCCTCGGTCGAGGACACCATCGCCATCCTGCGCGGCCTGCAGGTGCGCTACGAGGCCCACCACGGCGTGGACATCACCGACCCGGCCATTGTGGCCGCGGCCGAGCTGAGCCACCGCTACATCACCGACCGCTTCCTGCCCGACAAGGCCATCGACCTGATCGACGAGGCTGCGGCCAAGATCAAGATCGAGATCGACTCCAAGCCCGAGGTCATGGACAAGCTCGAGCGCCGCATGATCCAGCTCAAGATCGAGCGCGAGGCCATGAAGAAGGAAAAGGACGAGGCCTCGCAAAAGCGCCTGCAACTGATCGAGGAGGAACTCGGCAGCCTGGAGCGCGAGTACGCCGACCTCGAAGACGTCTGGAAGAGCGAAAAGGCCAGCGCCCAGGGCTCCGAGCAGATCCGCAAGGAGATCGACCAGATCCGCATCCAGATCGACGAGCTCAAGCGCAAGGGCGACTTCAACAAGGTGGCCGAGCTGCAGTACGGCAAGCTGCCCTCGCTGGAAAAGCAGCTCAACGAAGCCCAGGCCAGCGAGCAGGGGCAGGGCGGTGCGCCCGCCCACAGATTGCTGCGCACCCATGTGGGCGCCGAGGAGATTGCCGAGGTGGTCAGCCGTGCCACGGGCATTCCCGTGGCCAAGATGATGCAGGGCGAGAAGGACAAGCTGCTGCGCATGGAAGACCGGCTGCATGACCGCGTCGTCGGCCAGGACGAGGCCATCTCGGCCGTGGCCAACGCCATCCGCCGTTCGCGCTCGGGCCTGTCCGATCCCAACCGGCCCACCGGTTCCTTCCTGTTCCTGGGCCCCACGGGCGTTGGCAAGACGGAACTGTGCAAGGCGCTGGCCGGCTTCCTGTTCGACAGCGAAGACCATCTGGTGCGCATCGACATGAGCGAGTTCATGGAAAAGCATTCCGTGGCCCGCCTGATCGGCGCGCCGCCCGGCTACGTGGGCTACGAGGAAGGCGGCTACCTGACCGAGGCCGTTCGCCGCAAGCCCTACAGCGTGCTGCTGCTCGACGAGGTGGAGAAGGCCCATCCCGACGTCTTCAACGTGCTGCTGCAGGTATTGGACGACGGCCGGCTGACCGACGGCCAGGGCCGCACCGTGGACTTCAAGAATACGGTCATCGTGATGACGAGCAACATAGGCTCTTTGCTGATCCAGGCCATGGTCGGCGAGGATTACGATGATGTGAAAGACGCGGTCTGGGGGGAACTCAAGAACCATTTCCGACCCGAATTCCTCAACCGCATCGACGAGACCGTGGTGTTCCACGCGCTCGACGCGAAGAATATCGAGTCGATCGCAAGGATTCAGCTCAAGCTGCTGGAGCGGCGTTTGGAGAAAATGGACCTTGCGCTGCAGGTGTCCGATCAGGCACTGGCCGAACTGGCCAAGGTGGGCTTCGATCCCGTTTTCGGGGCCCGGCCGCTCAAGCGCGCGATACAGCAGCGGATCGAGAATCCGTTGTCGAAACTGCTGCTTGAAGGGCGCTTCCCGCCCAAGAGCACGATTGCGGTGCATGTGGACCCGGTACAGGAACCGGGCGTATTCCGGTTCGATGCGGCAGACTCCGCCTGACGCACCGGGCCAGCCAAGAAAGGCTTTGCTTTGAACGATTTCGTCGCCACCCTGACCCGCTGGGCCGTTCGCATCCTGCTGATGCTTGTGGGCCTGGTCTTCTTTGTCAGCCTGCTCACCGCAGCGGCGCTGCTGGCCCTGGTCTGGGCCGTGCGGGCGCTGTGGGCCAGGCTCACCGGCCAGCCGGTCATGCCCTGGGCCATGCGCATGAGCCCGCGGGCTGGCTGGCAGACCGTCTACCGCTCCGGCTCCGAGTGGATGGCCCAGCGCCCGCAGCGCGCCTACGGCGCGGCTGAAGGCGGTGGCCGTCGCGCAGGTGCAGGCGCAGGCGTGCTGCCGGGAGCGGGCGAGGTGACCGACGTTCAGCCCCGTGAAGTGCGCGAGCCCTGAAGCGTCTTGCTGCAGCCTTTACGCGGCCTGCGCATCTTCGCGCCCAGGCCGCGCATATCGGCCCGTATAGTCTGTAACCCTCGGGAGCCCGTGCAAGGCTCCCTTTTTTTTCTCCGAGCCGTTCTGGCTGCTTGCCGCCGTATCCAGCCAACCCGCAGGCGGCCTGTGCAGCATGAGAGCGTCTGCCGCGTCTTCTTACCATTGAGCCCTATGACCCAGATGGATCTTCATCGCGTCTTCGAACTTCAGTACCAGGCCAGCCGGGCGCAGGTGGACGTGCCGCTGCTGGTGCGCCGCGAGAGGCTGCTGCGCATGCAAAAGCTGCTGGACGAGCACGGCCCCGTGCTGGCTGCCGCAGTGCAGGCCGACTTCGGCATGCGCTCGCCACGGTTGACCGAGATGGTGGAGCTGTTCGTGCTGCGCAACCTGCTCAAGCACACGCTGCGCCATCTGGCGCGCTGGTCGGGGCGCCAGCGGGTGCGCACGCCGCTGATGCTCATGCCGGGCCGTGGGTGGATAGAGCGCCAGCCGCTGGGCGTGGTGGGGGTGATCTCCCCGTGGAACTATCCGGTGCAGCTGGCGCTGGGGCCTGCCATCACGGCCCTGGCAGCGGGCAACCGCGTCATGCTCAAGCCCAGCGAACTCACGCCGCACACGTCGGCGCAACTGGCCGCGCTGGTGGGGCAGTTCTTTGCGCCCGAGGAGTTCGCCGTGATCGAAGGCGATGTGAGCGTGGCCACGCAGTTTTCGGGCCTGCACTTCGACCATCTGCTGTTCACCGGATCGACGGCCGTGGGCCGGCGCGTGGCCCAGGCGGCCGCAGCGCACCTGACGCCGACCACGCTGGAGCTGGGCGGCAAGTCGCCCTGCATCGTCTCCACCGACTGCGACCTGAAGGAGGCGGCGATCAAGATCGCACATGGCAAGCTCGTCAACGCAGGCCAGACCTGCATTGCCCCCGACTACGTGCTGCTGCCGCGTGGACAGGAGGCCGAATTCGCCGAGGCCTTTCGCGCCGCCGCGCAGCGGCTGTTCCCGCGCTTTGCCGGCAACCCGGACTATGCCGCCATCCTCACCAAGCGCCACCTGGCCCGCCTGCGGCAGATGCTGCGCCAGGCCCAGGGCATGGGCGCCCATGTCGAATGGATGGAGGACGGCGGCGCCAGTCAGGAGGGGGCGGACATGGCCTGGGGTGATGCCGTGGAGCGCCAGATGGCACCGGCCTTGGTCTTCAATGCCACCAGCCAGATGCAGCTCATGCAGGAGGAGATCTTCGGCCCCATCCTGCCCGTGATCAGCTACGACAGGCTGGACGACGTGGTCTCGGCCATCAATGCCGGGCCCAGGCCGCTGGCGCTGTACTGGTTCGGCCGCGACGAGAAGGTGCGTGATGCGGTGCTGTCACGCACCATCAGCGGCGGGGTGACGGTCAATGACACCCTGCTGCACTTCGCGCACGAGAACCTGCCCTTCGGTGGCGTGGGCGACAGCGGTTGGGGTGCCTATCATTCGGAGCAGGGCTTTGCGCGGCTGAGCCATCAGAAGGCGGTGTTCGTGCAGTCGCGCTGGTCAGGGGCCGCCATGCTGTATCCGCCCTATGGTGCGAAGTTCGATCGCATCATGGAACTGATGCGCCGCTGGCTGTGAGCAAGGGCTCGATCGGGCGTGTTGCCGGGCATGCCTGCATCGTGAGGAATTGTCAACTGATTCCTTGGCGAGCCTTGTGTTGCATGCACTAGCTGCTCTTTTTTGAAGAGCACATAGCACATCCGATAGCCGAGGGCAAGAAAACGAGCACAGCCGTACTTGCGTGCATGGCTAAGGGGCTCGATGCACGCAAAAAGCGCGATTCCGGTGAAAATCACGCCCTTCTATTTTCACCTGTTTTCGTTTCGGTTTTTCCATGTCTAGTATCCAGGTTCGTCCAGCCACTCTCCGCGATGCAAAAGCGATTGCCCAGATCCATACTGCTTCCGCCATGGAGGCTTACCGAGGTCTGGTTCCCGATGACCAGCTCAAGAGCATGTCGTCGGTAGAAAAACGCCAGGCCTATTGGCGCGAAGCCATTGAATTTTGCGAGCCCCAGGTTCAGGTCGCCATCGATGGCGACAAGATCGTCGGCTTTGTCGGCTTCGACCGCTCGCGCGATGAGAAGTCGCGCCAGACCACCGGTGAAATCTGGGCCATCTATGCTGCACCTACCCACTGGAATCAGGGTGTGGGCGTGGCCCTGTGGGACGCCGCACGCGACGGCCTGCTTGAAGAAGGCTGCACCAATGTCACGTCGTGGGTGCCGCTGCGCAATGAACGCGCGCTGCGCTTTCACGAGCTCGCCGGCTTCAAGCGCGAAATGTCCACCGCCAAGACGGCCCAGGTGGGCGGTCTCAAGATCGAGGAAGTGCGGCTCAAGCGCGCACTGAACTGATCGGGTCTCCGACCCGCTTTCCCCCTAAATCACTCACGGAGCAGCAGGCCTTGTCCTCTTCCCAGAACTGGTCCCTGCTGCAATGGCAGGAGAACGAGGCCACGCAGGCAGCGCTGTGGCGCGCGGACAGCACCATGACCGCACCGCGCCGCATCGTCATCGCCGACGACAGCCTGTCTGCCGACAGCGCCTACCGCTTGGCCTGCGAAGGCCAGGCGATGCTGTGGCGCGGCGATTTCCAGAATGCTAGGCAATTGCTGTCGGCGCTGGGCCGCCGCCTGGACAAGCCTGCACGTGAGACGTCCGCCAAGGCTCGCCATCGGCGGGCCGGCAAGGAAGACGCCAAGCCTGTCTTTCCCCATGCCTTCCACCTGCACCGCCAGGCGCTGGCGCAGCGGGCACGCATTCTGTCCAGCGTGATGATCGAGCTCGATGCCAGCTGGCATTGCGCCCTGCGCCGCGCACCGGACTGGAGCGAGGCCTGCCGCGAGGCCTGGGGCGACATTCCCGCCGATCAGGGTGCGCGCAGCGTCATCGTTCCCTTGCGTGAACTGCTGGGCGCGCTGGGCGCGCATGAGTGGCGCAAGAAGGGCGTGGCACTGGCTGTGCCGGGCATGCCGGAGTTCAGCATTCATCCGCACTACGGCGTGTTCTCCCCGGTGCGCGGCGAGTACCTGGATCTGGTGGCGCAGGCGCCCCTGCCGGCCGCAGCCCAGCAGGCCGATGCCGCAGTCTGGGATATCGGCACGGGCACGGGTGTGCTTTCCGCTCTCTTGCTGCACCGTGGCGTGCGGCAGGTGGTGGCCACCGATCTGAGCGACCGGGCCTTGGCCTGTGCGCAGGACAACCTGCAGCGACTGGGATTGGCGCAGCGCGTGAGCCTGCGCAAGGCAGACCTGTTCCCCGAAGGCCGGGCCGCCCTGGTGGTCTGCAATCCACCGTGGTTGCCGGGCAAGGCCAGCTCCCTGCTGGAGCAGGCCGTCTACGACGAAGGCAGCCGCATGCTGCGCGGCTTTGTGCAAGGCCTTGCAGCGCATCTGCTGCCGGGCGGCGAAGGCTGGCTGATCCTGTCGGATCTGGCCGAGCATCTGCAACTGCGCTCGCGCGAGCAATTGCTGGAGTGGATCGAGGCCGCTGGCCTGCAGGTCCTGGGCCGAGAGGACATCCGCCCACGCCATGGGAAGGCAGCGGACGCTGCCGATCCTCTGCACGCCGCACGCGCTGCCGAAGTCACCTCGCTGTGGCGCCTGGCGCCTCGCTGATCGCCGGCACCCACGCTTTCATCCCGGTCAGGCGCCTTGCGCTGCCATTGACTCGTTTGCCTCTTGGGGCAGCAGATGCTGCAGCCGCTCGCGCAGCGCATCCGCGCGCTCGTTGCCGGCATGCTCCTGCACGGTCTGCAGCAGCTGCAAGGCGGCGGCCTGCAGAGCCGCCAGGTCGCGCGCTTCGCGCAGCAGATGGCGCAGCACCTGGGCCTTGTCCTCATGGCGGTTGGCGAACATGCGCTCGCACAGGTCGAACAGATACATGCGTGTGCCGGCCAGATTCAGCGTGGCGGCAGGGCCTGGTGAAGAGGGTTCCCTGGCAGCGGCTGGCGCCATCGCGGGGGGCCGCGGCTGGGGCGATGTTTCGATGGCATTGCCGGCCAGGCGCTGAAGATGGCCGCTGTCTATCAGCTGCTGTACCAGCTCCCTGGCCTGGGCACCCAGCACCTGCTGCAGCTGCTCCTCGGTGCGGCCATCGGCCATCAGCAGCACCGAGCGCTCGCGCAGCGGCAGGCTGCGCCGGCCGGGCTGCAGCTCTTCAAGGGCCTTGGCGGTTTTTTGCAGCAGCATGGTTGGGGCAGGGGAGTCCGACAAGCCCCGATTGCACGTTACATGAATGACCGTGGCGTGAAAAAGCCATGACAACTGGTCCGGTGCAACTTGCTGCGGCAAGGGCACAATCGCCTGCCGCCGCCTTGATGAGGGGCGATTCGAAGGGGCAGGCGGCCAATACGGGCCGCAGGAATATTGTTTGATCTGTAACAGGAAGACGGGGCTGCAGGCCCCGGAACACAGCTGATGAGACTGTTGCTGGCGCCCATGGAGGGCTTGCTTGATTTCGTGCTGCGCGATGTGCTCACGCGCGTGGGCGGTGCGGACCGCTGCGTCTCTGAGTTCATCCGCGTCACGGGGACGCTGCTGCCCGACAAGGTATTCCTGCGCACCATGCCGGAATTGAACAATGGCAGCCGGACGCTGGCGGGGGTGCCCGTGCGGGCCCAGTTGCTGGGATCGGACCCGGACAGCATGGCGGCCAACGCGGCCAATCTGGCGCGCCTGGGGCCGGAGGGCATCGACCTGAACTTCGGCTGCCCGGCCAAGGTGGTCAACCGCCACGGCGGCGGCGCTGCGCTGCTGCAGGACCCGGAACAGATTGCGCGCGTGGTGGGCGCCGTGCGTGCCGCCGTGCCAGCGGCCATGCCCGTGTCGGCCAAGATGCGGCTGGGTTTCAACGATACCGCCCTGATGACCGAATGCGCCCAGGCCATGCAGGCCGGCGGTGCCTGCGAAATCGTCGTTCATGCCCGCACCAAGCTCGATGGCTACCGCCCGCCCGCCTACTGGGAGATGATCCCGCGCATCCGCGAATCCGTGACCGTGCCCGTGGTGGCCAACGGCGAGATATGGACGGTGCAGGAGGCGCTGCGCTGCCGTGAGCAATCGGGTTGCAGCGACCTGATGCTGGGGCGGGGAATCGTTGCCGACCCGGGCTTGGCGCTGGCCATTCGCGCCGCCGTTGAAGGTGAGCAGACCCCGGCCGCCGAGGTGTGCTGGAGCGACCTCGTGCCCCAGGTTCAGCGCTTCTGGGACATGGTCTGCGAGGACCTGGAGCCGCGCCAGCGCGCAGGCCGTCTCAAGCAATGGCTGAACCTGCTGCGCCGCCGCTTTCCCGAGGCTGAGCAGGCCTATCAGGAGGTGCGCACCCAGACCGATCAGCGCGAGATCACCCTCTGGGTCCAGGCGCTGGCTCGGCGCCAGGAGTGGGCGGGGTTGTAGCGCTGTCGTCCGCCTACAGCAGGTGGTCCGGAGCCAGCGGGCCCAGGAGCTTGAGCATCAGGCGCAGACCCCAGCTGGCATCGGGCTCGCTGTGCTCGTCGGCGCGGTCGCTGGCTTCCGAGGCGCGCCAGACCAGTCCTCCATCCTTGTCGATCTCCACGCGCCAGCTGCCGTCCTGCAGGCCCTCGTCAATACTTTGCGTGGCCAGCCGGCCGAACTCGCGGCTGGCGATGAGCAGGGCGATCTCGGTGTTCTGCAGTTGCGAGCGCAGGTCCAGATTCATCGAGCCGACTGCCACCAGGTGACCATCCACCACCAGCAGCTTGGAGTGCAGCATGGCGCGCGAGGCACCCGTGGCGCCTGAAGGACCTCCACCGCCACTGCTGCCCGAGCCAAACGCAGAGCGGACACTGGCCGCCGTGCTGCGCATCTCATAGAGTTCAACGCCCATCTCCAGCAACGCCTTGCGGTGGCGCGCATAGCCGGCATGGGCCAGGGGCGCGTCATTGGAGGCCAGCGAATTGGTCAGGATGCGCACGCGCACCCCGCGTTGCCGCGCGCCGCGAAACGCCTCCATCATGTCCGGACCGGGCACGAAATAGGGCGAGACCACCAGCAGATCGCGCCGCGTCTTGCGGACCAGGGCCAGCAGGCCGTCCACTACCGAATCGGCCTCCAGCACTGGGCGCGCCGCCTGGCGCAAGGCCGGAGTTGGCTGGCCCATGGGCAGCGTGCCAGCAGGCTTGGCCTGCGGGCTGTTCGGGGTGGGTGTGGCTGGCGCAGACGCGTCCGCACTGGTGCTCGGGCTGTCATCCCTGTCCAGCGGGATCTTGGCCGGCTGGTCCACCAGCACGGCGGCCGAGGCCCAGGTCCATGGCGCCTTGCGCAAATGCATGGGCTGCTGGTCCCAGATGATGCGGCTGTGTGCGGCGGCCTGCTCAGCCGTCTTTGCCTCTTTGGCGGCAACGGCAGGCGTAGGGTCCTCGTCCTGCGCCTGATCGCCATCATCGGCAAAGCGCTCGCGCAGCTGCTTGAGCTCCTTGAGACTGATGAGCGACTGAACCGGATAGGCGCGCGGGTTGTTCCAATAGCTGTCGAAGCTGCGTGACAGATCGCCGACCACCGGCCCCGCAGCCAGCACGTCGAGGTCCACGAAATTGCTGGCGCTGTCCGCGTCGAAATACGCATCGCCCAGATTGCGCCCCCCGATCACGCCCATGGCGTTGTCGGCAATGAAGAGCTTGTTGTGCATGCGCTGCTGCGCCCGCTGGAAATCCGTCAACAGCGTATAGGCCCGCCCCAGCACGGAACTGCGTGCGCCCGCCAGCGGGTTGAACATGCGCATCTCTATGCCCGGCACAAAGGCCAGCCGCATGACCTGCGCATTCGCACCCGTGCTGTGGAAGTCGTCCAGCAACACCCGCACCCGCACGCCACGCCGCGCCGCCTCCACCACGCCGCGCAGCAGGCGCTGCGTGCTCTCGTCGGCATGGATGGCGTAGTACTGCAGGTCCAGCGTCTGCTGCGCTCCCTCGACCAGGGCCAGCCGTGCGCCGTAGGCGGCCTGGGCGCCGGACAGGAGGGTGAAGGCGGAGGTTTGAGGCCTGACGCTGGCTGGCCGCAATTGCTGCACCAAAGAGCCCAATGGCGTGCTTTGCGGAGCTTCCAAGGCGGCAGTGACGGGGCGATCGACCTGAGAGGGCAAGCTGCTGGCGCAGCCGCAGACCACGGCGGACACCAGCAGGACAAGCGTGGTCCGCAGGCCTCGGAAGAGGCTGACGGATGGAAGAGGCTGTAGGTTGCGAGCGCCGGACATGATTCGAAGATTTGGCCCAAGGATCGGTCAATCGGGTGTCGGACGGCTGCGCCAGCCGCTGGTCCAGGAAGCTGCTGTCCGCGTCAGAAGCTGGCGCGCCCTTCAACACGAGCGACAACGCGCAGATCCGGCCCTATACGCTGCACATCGTGCAACTCCAGCGCAAGGGCCTCGGACAGCGCGTCCAGCGGCCCGAAACTGGCAATGCCCATGCCACCCGTGCCCAGCAGCTTGGGGGCCAGGTACAGCAGCAGTTCATCGACCAGCCCTTCGCGTATCAGCGAGCCATTGAGCTTGAAGCCTGCTTCCACATGCAGCTCGTTCGTACCGCGCGCGGCCAGGTCACGCAGCATGGCGGCCAAGTCCACCTTGCCGTGCGCGTTGGGCATGTGGATGATCGTCGCGCCAGCCGCCTGCAAATCTTCGGACCGCAAAGTATCCTGACTGCTGGTGTAGATAAGGCAGCCGCCGGGCGTCTTCAGTACCTGGGCGGTGAGCGGCGTGTCCAGCCGGCTATCCACCACCGCGATGCGCGGTTGGCGCTGGGTAGGCACTTCACGCACGTTCAGACGCGGATCGTCTTCCAGCACCGTGCCTATGCCCGTCAGCAGGGTGCAGGCCCTCGCGCGCCAGGCATGGCCGTCGGCACGTGCCTCGGGCGAGGTGATCCATTGGCTGACACCGTTGTGCAATGCGGTTGCGCCGTCAAGGGAACTGGCGGCCTTCATGCGCACCCACGGTATGCCGCGCAGCATGCGGCTGAAGAAGCCGATGTTCAGTTCGCGCGATTCGGCTGCACCTGGTCCCACCTCCACCTGTACACCTGCAGCACGCAGCCGCGCAAAACCTTGGCCAGCTACCTGGGGATTGGGATCGGTGAGTGCGCCTACCACCTTGGCAACGCCTGCAGCGATCAGGGCATCGCAGCAGGGACCTGTACGGCCCTGGTGCGAGCAAGGCTCCAGCGTCACATAGGCGGTGGCTCCGCGCACATCCCCGCCCTGTGCTGCGGCATCGCGCAGCGCCATCACTTCGGCATGTGGGCCACCAGCCTGCTGGGTGAACCCCTGGCCAACGACCCGGCCATCGGGTGCCACCAGTACGCAGCCCACGCGCGGATTGGGGGAGGAAAGAAAAAGCGCCTGGGCGGCGAGCCCAAGCGCTTGGTGCATGTGTCGAGGGGAATCTGCCATGGCCAGCATGGTAAGGCAGCTTGGCTGTGTGTCTTACTTGCCCCAGCAATCGGCGTTGAATGCCGAGTCCGACGAGACCTTTCCATCGGCGCCGCGCAGCCCGGTGTTGCTCAGCGTATAGGTTCCGCATTTGTCGCCTGTCTGCGGGCCACGGGGCACTGCCGTCAAGGTGTAGCTTGCGTTGCTATTGTTTGCTGCGAATCCGATGGTGTAGCGCTTGCTGTTGTCGCCTGCCCAGGTGAGGGCGGCCGGCAGTGCAGTGGGATAGACGCCCGTGGCGGTAGAAGCCCTTTCCAGCCACTGCTGGGCCTGCAGCAGCCCCGCACGGGCATCGGCCCTGTGTCCGCGGCGTATGTACTCGGAGTAGCTTGGTATGGCAATGGCCGTGAGGATGCCGACGACCGCCACCACGATCATCATCTCGATTAAGGTGAAGCCTTGGTTCTTGCGTTTCATATATGGCTGCTCAACTGGGATGAAAGATAACATCCGCAAGCCTACTTGATGTGGCGCCAACTGGGGCGCAGGGATTCTTCAGGCATGGGTGCGAGCTTCTCCTTCTCGTTTTTCGAATCAATATCGATATTTATCTTGCTGCTGGAGAGCACGGTATGCGATCCCTTGCTGACCTGTGCGCGCGAGACACCGCCATCATTGACATTGAAGAAGCCATCCTTGTTCTTGTCCACGATCTGCACGGTCGGCCGCTTGCCGTCCATGATGTTGATCAGCGTGCGGTACTGGCGCTCCTCATCCACGGAAGTGGACTCGCAGCTTTCTACGCTGAGATCCACGTTCGAACCTTTGGCCGGCACCTGCGAGTACACCGTCAGGATGTTGCTTCCGTCATAGAACTCCATTGGCTTGAGCAGGCGTTCCCCAATGGCGGGCATGTCCATGAACCAGCCGTTGTAGTTGGCCCAGGTTTCCTTCTTAAGTTCGTTTTCCGCATTCCTTGCATCCACCGTGCCGTATTCGCCGTTGCCGAGTTCGCTGATTTTCTGTTCGGCCAGCTTGGCATTGGCTACGCCTTCGCCCAAGGCCAACGGTGAAGGCACGCAGGTGGTTGCTGATGGCGCGCAGACCCCGTCGCCAGGGTGCACCTCCAGGCGCTTGCCTTTGGCGGTGTCGATGATGCGGTAGCGTGTGTTGTCAAGAACTGAGTAAAGGCTTTGCACCTGTACGCTGTTGGGATCGTCCTGGGTGACGTTGCGGCCCGTGCCGAACGCGATCATCATGCCGGTCACGGGGACCGTCTTGGCATTTGTTCCCGTGCCTATCGTCATGGTGCGGTCATTGGTGCGCACCGTAGGTGCGACCGTGATGGGCTGTACATTGGTGCGTGCGGACGAGTTCAGTGCGGTCGGCCCCTTTGCCGTGAATAAGGGCTGACCTCTGAAGGCCACGTTCCAGTTGGAATCGTTGATGCTGGTTACATCGAACTTCCAGAGATTGCCCAGGTTGTCTCCGGCATAGATGACGTCGGGTCGGCCATCGCCGTCGATGTCCACCAGGCGCGGGGCCGACAGGCCGTTGTCTGCCGCCTTGCCTGTGCCAGCCGTTTCCGTGGTGACGGGGATACGCACCAATTCCTGTGCGCCATCCAGATACTGGACCAGCAGCACGGGGCGTTGATTGGCACTGTTGTAGCCATTGCCCATCACCACTGCCCAGCGGTTGTTGTTCATGCGTGTGATCTGCGTGGTGCGCATGGGGTCGTTTTCGTCGAGCACGGGGCGGGCGGTGATATGGCCGATATCCCTGTCCTCTTCCACGGCTTTCAGGCATGCGGCCTTCTCGGACACGCCTATACCCGTTCTTGCGCAGTCAAGCACCGTCTCCCCAGCGCCGCGGGTACGGTCGAGTCTCACCAGTTGCGAGGCATTGGCTTCGGTGAAGCCCAGAGCGCCATCCGTGGTGGTGGCTGAGTTTGGATTGGTGACATCCAGCACGAAGTAGCCCTTGCCTCCGGCGCCAAGGGCTCCTACCAGCAGCGTACGCCATTTGGCCGCGTAGTTGATCGCATAGTTAGGATCGTCGGTCGCCTGGATGCCAGTGCCCAGGTCCACATCGCCAGTCATTGGCGAGCCATCCACGAAGTATTTGTGCGTGCTGTTGTAATCGGGAGATGTCAGCAGCTTGAGGTTGGGAATCACGCCGCGGGGGACATAGGCAATTTTCTCGCTGCCGTCGGCGGCCGAAAAACCGTGCAGCATGCCATCGTTGCCGCCCACATAGATCATGGGGGGGCGATCGGCATTGTTGCGTGTGAATTCGGCATAGCCGGTCAGGGCATAGCTGCTCGAAGGTTTGCCGAGATACCACACCACGGAATTGATAATATCGCCCTGGCGGCTCTTGCGTTCGCGGAATGGTTGGGATGTGGTGTAGCCATTGTTGTCGGAGCCTTCCAGGCTGCGGTCACCCCGGATGAAGTTGAGCCGGTTCTGTCCGTTCGTTGCCACGGTGACACTGGTGTCGCTGGGGTTGAGCCCCAGCATTGCCTTTTGCGCCGTGCTCAGATTGGCCTCATCGTTGGCCCATTTGAAGGACGTGCCTCCTTTGTATTTGGTGGTGTCCCATTTGTCGCTCCAGCTCAGGATCAGACGGCTGGCCACGCTGGTCAGCGCATCGAGCTTGTCTGCCGTATTTTTTCCGCCCCATCCGGGGGCGGAAATCGTCGTGCCATCCTTTTGCACGGTCTCTGCCGTCACGAAGCCCTTCCAGGCGTTCTGCGGCTCATAGGCACCGGTGAATTTGCCGACATCGTTGCGTGAGGCGTTGGAGCCACTGGTGGCAGTGGATGTCAGGTCGGGTTCGGTCTGCGTGTTGATCTGACCAAAGATCTCACGGAAGGCCTTTTCCAGATCCTCGCCTTTTTCCACGGCATAAAAGCGTCCGCGACCATTGAGTGCCGCATGCCACAGATCCAGGGCATTGCGCGACTCCGTGTTGGCGGTCAGGTCAGGCCAGCCGATGGTGCCGTTGGCCAAGCCTGGGAAACTTCCGTCGTAGCCAAACGGTACCATTTGTGTCGGACGCGTGATGGATGAATAGCTCCATTCGAACGCCATCTTGCTGAAGCCGATGGTGTAGGTCACCATGTGGGGCCAGGTGGCCGGGTTGTAGCGTGGATTCCAATAGCGATCCAGCGTGGCAGAGGTGCCGCTGGCATTGGTGAAGGTTTCGGTGGAGGAGGCCTTGCGGTAGTCGGCGGTAGGCTGCATGGTCCCTGTCAACCCCGAAGTCTGCAGCGGATTGGCCCAGCTGTAGAACGCCCAGTCGGCCAAGGTCGTACCTTTGGATTCGTCACGGTAGAGGGCGGATTTCTTTTGGTCCGCCGTGCTGCCGCCGTACACCATGTTGTCGCTGAACTTCAGGTTGGTCGCATTGTCTCTCCAATTCGTATTGGGGACATTGGTAGCTGTGCCATTCCAGCGGCCATCGGTCATCATGATGTGGTAATTGCGTCGGCAGGCAAGGTAAGGCGCGCCGGTATTGCCTGGATCGCTGGCCCACGGTCCGTCCTTGCTGACTGCGCGGCGCATGTAACTGTCCGCCTGACTGAACATCAGGTGCGACGGTGTGCCGTTGCTGGGGCTCAGGTTGTTGATGAAGGAGATGAAGTTCGTGCGATGCGAACCTTGCAGCGGGCGCATGGAGTTCGTATTCATCTGGACGGCGCTTCTGCCACTGCCGCTGTCCACATTGCCGGCATCGGAAGAGCGACCGTTGTTCCACATGGCCTGCCAGGCCAGCCGGATTTTCTTGTCGGGCAGCAGCGTGGTGTCTCGGAAGATACCGCCGGATCCATTGTTTCCGATGAGTGCGTACTTGAGTACGTTGACACGGCGGCTGCTCATGGGCCAAGTACCATCCGAGTTGGGTGTGGTCTGGTTGCTCGCGCCGCTGGTGCTTTCGCTGTCGAGCCGGAAATTCATACTTCCCGAATCGTCAATGGAGATGATGACGTTGGGTGAAACGTAAGGTTCCTTAGTGCCGGGCGGCGACTGCGAAAGATCCAGCGCCATGGCGCCTTGCGGCAGCAGCGCGGCTGCCGCGGCCAGCGAAAGCAAGGTCCGGCGGAAGGTGTGCAGCGAAACGGGGGGCTTGCATTTCATGGCGCTTGCTCCTCTTAGTGTCAATATGGTGAATGTGGAAGGGTTTGCATGCCTTGGCGGATGGCAAGGCGTGTTGGCCTAGTTTTTGCGTTTTTGCTGTGCGTAGGTCTGCTGCAGGACCACCATGGTGTTCGGCTTGCGCCCATAGGCCAGCGCCGTGACGCGATACACCACGAAGGGCTTGAGGTTCAGCGGCAGCAGGTTGTGCGGGCCGCCCATGATGAGGCTGGAATTCTTGTTGTCCTGGTAGGGAAGAACCTCCATCCAGTACCAGCCTCCCCGATTGGCGCTGCCTGTGTCCGTCAGGATGGGGTTGGCGGGCTGGGAACTGGAGCCTTTCGCTGCGCCCGTGTACTGGCCATAGCGCGCACCAACCGTACTGGCCGTCATCTGTGCCAACGTGGGCCCCTGAGATTCGTCCGAGTTGTTCCAGAAATCCTGCTTGCCCGTGCGCTTGGCGCAAAGGCCATTGCGGCATCGGGTGGGCTGTGCTTCCAGTTGGCCCAGCAAAGGAGTGACGTCCTGTGCCTCCAGAGGGATCTTGTCTGCGGTCGTCTTGCGGCAGACATCGCCGCTGCCACTGCATTCCGCGCCGTTGGACTGTTCGCCGCGTATATCCAACTCGGCATCCTGCAGCAGTGCCTGGGCGGCCTCATAGGCGCGCTGGTAATCGGCATCGTTGCCGACCACCATCTCATTGAACAGCGAGGTGCGGGTGGCCCACAATGCCAGGAGCATAGAGAGCATGACGAACACGAGGACGACGAACAGCGCCACGCCACGCTGCCGGCGGTCCTTTGAATAGAGTTGCATGCGCAGGTGCATGGAGGAGTTGGCAAAAAGGGTCACAGCACGGTCCCCACCAGCCCTTGGCTGCGGAGCTGGTAGACACTGCGGAACGTCAGGTGCATGCGTCGGGTCCGAGGGGCGGCCAGCGTCGTCATGTCGACGGCCGCACCGTTGCAGTTCACATAGGTGCTTCCGGCGGGCATGTCCACGGGCTCGTTGCCATAGATCTCCAGGCATACCTCTACCGCTTGCACCTTGCCCCAGTTGTCCACGTTCGTGGCAGTCACATACTGGATCTTGGGTTTGCCCAAGGTCGTGTTGTCCTGCAACGAGTAGCGAACCTGGAAGCTGGCGACGTTCTGCGCCAGGGTCTGAGGGGGTGACCCATTACCCTGACATTGGAGTTGGCTGCCACTGAGCTGGAACACACTTTCCACGCGCTGATCGGTGCTGGCATTGGCAGGGCCTCCCAGGCAATTGCGCGCCAGCGATTGCTCGTCGGCACTGCTGTAGACAGGCTCCTTGTAGCGGCGATAGCCCACCGCGAGTGTGGTCGGGCTGGCTGTGCCCAGAATGGCATTGGTGACCGGATCGAAGGTATTTCCCTTGTTCACTGACTCCGCCTTGGTCTCGAATGCCACCGGAGCGGCGGAACTGTTGGCCGCGATCGCGCTGGTCGGGTTGAGGTTGAGATACAGAGAGCCGGACTGGCGCAGCTGTAGGCCGATGACGCGTAAGGCGTAGGCGGCCTGCTGCTGCAGGCCGCTGGCATCGCTCACTGTGCCGGAGACACCGCGCGACACCATCAGTGCCGCCATGGACACAGCCACGACCAGCAGGCCTATAGCAATGCCCACCATCAATTCAATCAGGGTGACGCCGCGTTGCGCCATGGCGCGCCGAGGGCTTGCAAGCGCGGGCTTAGCACTTAGTGCGCCGGGCCGCGGGGTTTTAAAGAATTGGATTCGTGTGGCCATGGTTAGGCTCCCGGGCAGTAGAACTGGACTGGATTGCCTAGAGGTTGGTAAGGCGCGCAGCGGGCTGCGATGGGGATGTATTGCAGATGGCAGGTGAATCCATCCGGGCAGGTGGCAGCTGTGCCTGCCCCGGAACTGAGGGTGCCGTCGGCTGCCCGCACCTGGGTGGCGTCTATGTTGTCCTTGTAGGTTTTCTTGTCGGCTGCGTTGGCAATGTCCCGCTCGTTTTCACGCCAGCCGACCATAACGCCCAGTTGCCGACGATTCGTGGCGGAAGTATCTGCTGGTGCAATGAACACATTGGCCCGGCCCAGCGGAAGTGTGTCTCTGACGGACTGCTTCCATGAGCCTATGTCGTAGGTGGACAGCAGATCCTGAGTACACGCAGTGTTGCGGCAGTCACCGGGCGAAGGGCTGCTGGAGAAGTCGGAAACGTAGGCGTCAAGACTGGCCAATGCGTTGGGGTTGACCCTCATCCGCTCGCTCAGGTCTTCTATCAGACGAATGGCCTGCGCGCGGCGTAGGGTGGTTTGCGTATCGGTCAGCGTACGCATCTGTGTGCCTAGAATGCCAAGAATGCCCAGGGCAGCCACCACGATGGCCACCAGGGACTCGACCAAAGTGATGCCGCCCTGTCGGCGGTGCGGGGTTGGCCGGGTGTGTTTCGGCTGGTGCATGGGATGGTCTCGGGTTGAATTCAGGGACATGCTTCGCTGCCCTTTGCCTGAACGATTCGTCCGCCCATGCCTGCACACAGGCGGATCGCGCTGTTGTCGCTGACGTCTTTGCCTTTGGGGACGATGACGAACTCCATGGCCATGGCCGTGGCGTCTGCGCCACCGCTAGTCAGCATGCCCCAGCGGTCCACGGAAATGCTGCCCGTGAGGTTGGTCAGATTGACTTCTACGCGGTTGGGCGCAGAGCTTTGCTGTACCACGGTGCCGCCGCTGGTTACTACGCGCCAGCCGCAGTCCCAGGAGGTGTTGCCGACGGTGCTGGTGCAACCATTGCCGCTGGCTAGTTTGTCGATGAGGACGTTGCCGCCGCGCTTGATGGCCTCAGAACGCGCAAGGTAGATCGTTGCTTGCAGGTCCTCAACCACTCCGCGCGCGCGCCAGCGTTCAATGATCAAGGTGAAGCTGGGCACAGCAAGCGCTGTGAGTATGGCCAGGATGGCTACCACCACCATCAGTTCCAGGGTGGTGAACCCTCTGGAGCCCTGTTTGGGAGACCTGGTTCGTGGTGGCCGTCGTGGAGACAATGCATGCATACCCGGATGCTAGGCATTGTGTCCAGAGGCAGGCGAAGGAGCCGGATGAATGGATGCAACCTCGGGATGAGTGGCTGGCGGAACTGCGGGTAGTTCCCGCATCACGAGGGTGCATGGGGCCCGTTGATCGCAATGGACCCTGGGTGATTGCCTGGGAAACAGGGCTGGTATGCGCAGGGTTATCTGCCCCAGCATTCAGCGGCTGTGGTGCTGGAGGCCACATTCGCACCACTGCGCTCTCCGGTATGGGTCAGCGTGAAATCGCCACATCGGTCACCGAACTGGGAGCCGCGGCGTGTGGCGATCAGGGTGTAGGTGTCGTCGTCGTGGCCGCTGGTTGACAGGAAGTCGATGGTGTAGCGCTTGCTGGAGTCGTGGGCCCAGGTCAGGTCTGCAGGCAGCTCGGTGGGGTAGGTGCCGTTGGCGGTGGCGGCGCGCTCCAGCCATTGCTGGGCCTGGAGCAGGCCGGCGCGGGCGTCGGCGCGGTGGACTGCGCGGATGTACTCGTTGTAGCTGGGGACGGCGACCGTGCCGAGGATGACGATGACGGCCACGACGATCATGAGTTCGATGAGCGTGAATCCTGGGGATCGAGGGCGGCGCATGTGGTGCCTCATTTCATTTGGCGCCAGCTGGGGCGCAGGGATTGCTCCGGCATGCGGGCGAGTACATTGCGGCGGCCTTCGGCGTCGTAGCCGATGGCGTGATGGCCCTTGTGGAGCAAGGCCTGGGATCCCCTGGCGACGCTTGCGCGCGAGACCTCCTCATCTGCCGTGCCGTAGACCCCATCGCCGTTGCTGTCCATCAACGGAACGCCGGGTCGCTTGCCATCCATGATGTTCATGAATGTCAGGAATTGGCGCTCCTCGCTCGCATTGCAGGCGTCGGGCGGGCTTGCGCTTTCGCCGGGGCGTCTGGGGGATCCGGCAGGTATCTGGCTGTAGATCGCGAGGATGTTGCTGCCGTCGTAGAAGCCCATTGGCTTGAGCAGGCGCTCGCCCGGCAGGGGCAGGTCCATGTACCAGCCTTTGTGCCGCGTCCAGTCGAGGTCGGTCGTGGAGTCAACGCGCCAGAAGCCTTGGCCGGCCGCCCCTGCCGGCTGATGGTTCACCGAGCGCCTGGCCAGTTCTCCGATGCCTGAAACGGGTGCCGCTCGCTGTCCGTCAGGCTGCCTGCAGTCCGAATCCTTGCCATCGAGGCAAGCTTGCACTCTGCCGTCCGCGAGCAGCCTGTAGCGGGTGCTGTCGAGGATGGAATAGATGCTCTGGACCGCTGTGTTGCCAGAATCCTGCCGCGTGATGTGGCGTCCGGTACCGAATGCCACCAGCATGCCGCCTGCCGTCAAGCGCTCGCGCCCTTCTTTGGCATTTTTGCTGGCCCTGCGCCGGTCATTGGCGCGTACGGAAGGAGGGGCGGTGATGGCTTGACGCAGGTTGCGAGTGGCCGATGGAGAACTGCCACCCCAGGCTGTGTACAGCGGCCGGCCGTCGAAGGCTACGCCCCAGCGGGAGGAGGCACCGCTGGCGATGAGGAATTTCCACAGATTGCCCTGGATGTCACCTGCGTAGACCACATCGGGCCGGCCGTCTCCATTGATGTCCACGAGGCGCGGGGCGGAGAGTCCGTTGCGGGTAGTCTCGGGGGTGGTGCCGGTTGGGGTATTGCCCGTGGCAACGAGGCGCAACAGCTCCTGGTTGCCATCGAGATACTGGATCAGCAACACGGGCCGCTGGTTGGTGCTGTGGTAGCCGTTGCCCGTCACCAGTGCCCAGCGGTTGTTGTTCAACTGCGTGATCTGAGTGCTGCGTTGCGGGTTGGCATCGTCCAGCACGGGCGCCGCCAAAATATGGCCCAGGTCCTTGTTTTCCTGGCAAGTGGCGCGCTGGCGCATGTCATCCAGGCTGGTGCAGTCGCCGGGATCGCTGTTGCGTGTCTGGGTTCGGTCAAGCAGGACCAGCGAGCTGGCACCGGACTCGCTGAAAGCCTCCGGATGGGTGATGTCCAGCACGAAGTAGCCCTTGGCTCCGGCGCCCGTCATGCCAGCCAGCACAGTGCGCCACTGCGAGGACGCAACGCTGCCCGAGGGGATGTCGCCGCTCATGGCGGAGCCGTCCACAAAGTAGCGATGCCGGGCGTCGTAGTCGGGGTCGGAAAGTCTTGCCAGTCCGGAGATCACGCCTCGTGGGATGTAGGCGATCTTTTCCCTGCCGTCGGTGGCCGAAAAGCCATGCAGCATGCCGTCATTGCCGCCTGCATAGATCATGGGCTGGCGGTTCTGCTGGGCGAGGGTATAGGCGGCATAGCCCGGCAGGGGCCAGTTGTCCACGGGATGGCCGGTATGCCAGATCTGGGAGTTGACGATGTCGCCCTGGCGCGAGCTGCGCTGGCGAAAAGGACGGGTGGGGCCAACGCGCGGCGGTTGTCCCGGCGCTTCCATGCGGCGGTCGCCGCGTATGAAGTTGAGCCTGTGCTTGCCCAGGTTGTCTGCTCTTCCTTCGACATCGATGCCCAGGGAGGCTTTCTGCCGGTGGTCGAGTTCATTCCACTTGAAGGACACGCCTCTTTGCAGTCTGTCGCTCCAGGTCAGGATCAGACGGTCATTGATTGCCTGTTCGTCGCTGAGTGCATCCAGGTGGCCGGCCGTGGTTTTGCCTTGCCAGCTGGCTGTTGCGGTGAGGCTGCCATCGGCCTGGACGGTTTCTGCGCTGATCCAGCCGCTCCAGGCCGCTTTTGCGCTGTAGCGGGCGCTGAATATGTCCACGCCGGCCCGCGTAATCACGCTGCCGCTGGAGGCCATGGAGCTGCTGCGGCCCTTGGTATCTGCCTGTTGTCCGGCCGGGCAGTCTTCAATGGGCGCGGCGAATTCGGTGCCATCTGCCTGAACCCTGGCAACTGGAGTGTCTGCCTCCGAGACCTGCTGGACCTGGATGGGTGCCGGCAGGCCAGGCTTTATCGTGACCTTGCCTCGGGGCCCAAGCGACGACTGGATCATATCCATTGCCTGGCTGTTTTGCGCGGCCAGGACTGCAGCGGCCATGGCTGCGGCTGTCGGCGCTGGCAGCAGGATGCGCCGGAGCCAGGGATGGCAGAGGTGGGGCATGTCAGGTGTCCTGAGTCAGTCGCGGCGTTTCTGCCGGGCGTAGGTCTGCTGCATCACCACCTGGGTGTTGCTTTTGCGGCCATGGGCAATGGCCGTGATGCGATAGATCACCTGGGGCTGCATGTAAAGGGCCAGTCGGGGTGAGCCGTTGGCGATGACGCCCGAGTTCCCTGCGTTGACGTCATAGGGCAGGATCTCTATCCAATACCAGCCTCCCTTTCCTGCCTCACGATTTGCCAGGATGGAGTCGCTCTTTCCGCCAGCGATGGCGCCCGTGAACTGGCCGTAGCGTGCGCCGACGTCAGCGGCAGTCATCTGGCCCAGCGTGATCCCTTGGCCTTCGTCCGCGTTGTTCCAGAAGTCCTGAGGTCCCGTGCGCTTGGTGCACAGGCCATCGCGGCATCCAGTGGGTGTGGCCTCAGCGAGGCTGGCCAGCAGCAGGCCGACTTCCCCGGTTTCCCGGGGGAACTGTGCGATGCCTGCACCGCTGCGGCAGACGGATGGCTGGCTGCTGCTGGCGGCGCAGGCGGCGCCGCTGGCCTGTTCGCCCCGAATATCCAGTTCGGCATCCTGCAGCAAGGCCTGTGCAGCCTCCAGGGCACGCTGGTAGTCGGCATCGTTGCCCACGAACATTTCGTTGAACAGTGCGCTGCGCGACGCCCACAGGGCGAGCAGCATGGACAGCATGACCAGGACCACCACGATGAACAGGGCGATGCCTTTTTGGCGCTGCGCTGCGCAGGTGTGGGCATGTCGCATGCCTGCATCCTTGTGCGTCATCCGGCCAACCCCTGGCTGCGTAACTGGTACACGCTGCGAAAGACCATGTGCAGGCGCCGCGTCCTGGGCGCAGGCAGCGTGGCCATGTGGATGGATTCGGCCGTACCGTCGCTGTCGGCGCAGTCGGTATAGCTGCTGTTGGCGGGCATGTCGATGGCCTCGTTGCCGAAGAGCACCAGGCAGACCTCGGCGCCGACGACGCGAGGCCAGTCCTGGCCTACGGCGGCTGCGTTGACATACTGGATGCGGGCGGCGCCCCCCGGCGCCTGGATCAGGTAGCGCACCTGGAAGTTGGCGACGTTCCTGGCAAGGGGCTGGGCACCTGCGGAGGGCGCTCCGGCGCAGCGCAGGGTGTTTTTGCTGGCGTCCAGGACAAAGCGGCTCAGGATGAGGCTGTCGCTGTTGGTCTGTCCCAGGCAATTGCGCTGCAGTGAGGTCTCGATGGCCGATGTGTGCAGCGGCTGCGTGTAGTTGCTGTAGCCCACGGCGAGCTTGTATTGGGAGCGCCCGGGTGCATCGAGGCCCTGGATGGTGTCGTGCGCGGGGTTGAAGTCCAGTGCGCCCGCCTCGAATGCAACGGGGTCTGCCACGTCAATGGCTTCTGTTGCCTTCTTGTGTGATGCAAGAAGCAGCCGCAGGGACCCCGCCTGCCGGATCTGCCGGCCCATGACACGGAAGAGATGGGAAGCCTGCTGTTGCAACTGACTGGCATCGCTGATGGTGGCGGACACGGCGCGTGACGCCATGAGTGCGCCCATGGCCACGCCGATGATCAGCAGTCCCAGGAAAAGTCCGACCAGCAGTTCGACGAGGCTCAGCCCGCGTTGACGCGGTCTGGCCGCAATGGCGGTGGCGATGCGATGGGGTTTCATGGGCCTGCGCAGAAGAACTGGACTGCGTTGTTTGCAAGGTAGGGAGCGCAGCGAGCGCTGAGTGCGATGTATTGCAGGTGGCAGGTTCTGCCTGCAGGACAGGCCATGGCCTGATCGCCGTGCATGCGATCGCCATCGCCATCAAGCCCGATGGGGTCCTTGTAGTCGGCCTTGCCGGACTTTTCGTTCTCGCGCCAACTGATCATGATCCCCAGCTGGCGCCCATTGCCGGCGCTGGCGGCTGCCTCGTCTCCTGCGAGGAAGACCTTGGCGGCCCCGCCTGGCAGCAGTTGGCGAACGGATGCCTTCCATCGTGCGAGGTGGTAGCTGGCCATTGCGTCCGGGCCGCATGCGGCGGCACTGCAGTCGGCGACGGATTCGGGGGCGTGATTCCAGTCGGAAACGTAGCGGCCGATCTGTCCGAGGGAGTTGGGGTTGGCGTGCGTGCGCTCGCTGAGGTCCTCGATCAGCCGGATGGCCTGGGCGCGGCGCACGCCGCTTTGGTTGTCGGCCAGGGTGCGCATCTGCAGTCCCAGGATTCCCAGAACACCCAGGGCCGTGATGACGGTGGCGACCAGGGTTTCGATCAGGGTAAAGCCATTGGGATGCCGATTGCGGGTACGTGTCAGGCGCATGGAATACCCTCCTGGCCGACCACCCGGATGCGTCCGCCGGACGAGACGCAAATGCCTTGGGTTGCGGCGGAAGTGATTCCGGCCGGAGATGGCGCAATGGCGAAACCCATGGCGGTGAGTCCGCCCAACTGACCCCAGCGGTCCACACTGATGATGGAGGCAGACCGGGAGCGGGTGACGAGGGTGCGGGCGGGCGTGTCGAAGCGCTGCAGCTCCTCCTTGGGATCCCAGTGCCTGTTGCCATTGCGGTCGGCGAACACCACCCAGCCGCAGCCCCAGTCGGCGTGCTGCGCCGCCAGGGTGCAGCCCTTGGTGCCTTGGGGCAGTTTCTGGATGAAAACGCCGCCACCCCGACGCACGGCTTCGGAGCGCGCGTACTGCAGCGTCGATTGCAGGGCCTCGACGGTCTGGCGAACACGCCAGCGCTCGATGATGAGGTTGAAGCTGGGAGCTGCCAGCGTGGTGAGCACGGCGAGGATGGCGACGACCACCATCAACTCGATGGCAGTGAAGCCTTCGGCGCCCGGGCGAGCCTGAGGCCTGGTCGATGACATGTCTTGAATCCCTCCCCGTCGATTGGCTTGCGCAACGCTGGTTGTTGCTGCTTGTTTCGTGCGCCGCTCAATCTATTGGGGTTGTTCGTGCATGTCTTTCAGACCAATCTGTTTCTTTGGTCAAAAAATAGGAGTTGTGCCGTGAATTGGGCTGAATTCAGGCGTGCAGAGGTGCGAAAAAATCCAATGATGGCAAGGCTTTGCCGGATTTTTGGGTATTCGAGGCCGGCCTAGGACTGTTTCTGGGAGCGTGTCAACGCTGGCGTCTGCCCGGCGGCTGCCCGGTGTATCCGGCGCATGCTCCGGCGTTGTGCCTGCCCTGGCATTCGCGGTAAAGCCGCTTGTCGCGTTGCTCGGGCGACTCGTCGGAGCTGCTGCGCTGCGTCGGCACCCGGACCCGCTGCCCGCCCTTTTTGCGCGTGGAGCCTTGCGCAGCCGATGCGTCGGCGCGGTGGGACGCAGCCTGGGCAGGCAGGGCCAGGCCCAGGGCCGCGACCAGGCAGAGCAGGGCGCATTGCCGCCACTGCGCTTGTCGGGTCGATGGAATGAATGAAAAACGCACTGCCATGGCGTGGCCCTCCCTTGGTGTATGGAATGCCTGCGCACCACATATCCGTGCTTCGTGACCGCATGCCTGTGGCGCGGGCTTTGCGGGATTCTGGGCGGGCAGCAGGCCGAAGTGGCAAAGGGCTGCAAATCAGGTGTGGATACCGGTCCGGGCGTGCTTGTTATAATCCCAGGGTTTTGCATGGTGCAAGACGCACGTCGGGGCCTTTCCAGTCCCGGCGCAAGTAACCAAGGCTGCCTCCTTGCTTTTGTCTTTGAGGCGCCAATTTCCAAGGAAAAAAAATGATCGCATCTTCCGTGAAGGCTGAAGTCGTCAAGTCCAACGCACGCTCTGCCAACGACACTGGTAGCCCAGAAGTGCAAGTGGCCCTGCTGACCGCACGCATCAACGAGCTGACCCCTCACTTCAAGCAACACGCCAAGGACCACCACGGTCGCCGTGGCCTGCTGCGCATGGTGAGCCGCCGTCGCAAGCTGCTGGACTACCTCAAGTCCAAGGACGCTGATCGCTACACCGCACTGATCGCCAAGCTGGGCCTGCGCAAGTAAGCACGGTGGGAGATCGAAACGCCTGAGTTAGCCTGTCTAGCTCAGGCGTTTTTTACTTCGGAGAAAGCAAGACAGAGCGAAGCTGTGTCATTCCATTGCTGCGGATTTGATAGCAAGAAATCCAGCAATGGAATGGCATCGTGTTCTGAATTGCTCTCCATCATGGCCGGATGAGTGCATCTGGCCAACATTCCCTAGGAGCAACAATGTCCATCTTCAACAAAGTCACCAAGACCTTCCAGTGGGGCCAGCACACGGTCACCATGGAAACCGGCGAGATCGCCCGCCAGGCTTCCGGCGCCGTGCTGGTCAACATCGATGACACCGTGGTGCTGGCCACCGTGGTGGCGTCCAAGCAGGCCAAGTCCGGCCAGGACTTCTTCCCGCTGACCGTCGATTACATCGAGAAGACCTACGCCGCAGGCAAGATCCCCGGCAGCTTCTTCAAGCGCGAAGCCAAGCCCAGCGAACTCGAAACCCTGACCAGCCGCCTGATCGACCGCCCGATCCGCCCGCTGTTCCCCGAAGGCTTCTACAACGACGTGCATGTGGTCATCCACACCGTGTCGCTGAACCCCGAAGTCGATGCCGACATCGCCGCCCTGATCGCCACGTCGGCCGCCCTGTCCGTGTCGGGCATTCCGTTCAACGGGCCCATCGGTGCAGCCCGCGTGGGCTACATCAATGGCGAGTACGTGCTCAACCCCGGCCAGACCCAGCGCAAGGATTCGCAGATGGATCTGGTCGTGGCCGGTACTGAAGCTGCCGTGCTGATGGTGGAGTCCGAGGCGCAGCAACTGCCTGAAGACGTGATGCTGGGCGCCGTGGTCTTCGGCCACGAGCAAGGTCGCATCGCCATTGACGCCATCCATGAACTGGTGCGCGAAGCCGGCAAGCCCGTCTGGGACTGGGTCGCTCCCGCCAAGGATGAAGAGCTGATCGCCAAGGTGGCCGCACTGGGTGACGAAGCCCTGCGCGCGGCCTACCAGATCCGCAACAAGCAAAGCCGCACGCAGGCCTGCCGCGAAGCCTACGCCGCCGTGAAGGCCGGCCTGACGGCCCAGGGCGTGGAGTTCGACGGCGTCAAGGTCGAAGGCATGCTGTTCGACATCGAGGCACGCATCGTTCGCAGCCAGATCCTGGCCGGCGAGCCGCGCATCGACGGCCGCGACACGCGCACCGTGCGTCCCATCGAAATCCGCAACTCCGTGCTGCCCCGCACGCACGGCTCGGCCCTGTTCACGCGCGGCGAGACGCAGGCCCTGGTCGTGTCCACGCTGGGCACCGAGCGCGACGCGCAGCGCATCGACGCGCTGGCCGGCGAGTTCGAGGACCGCTTCCTGTTCCACTACAACATGCCTCCCTTTGCCACTGGCGAAGTGGGCCGCATGGGCTCGACCAAGCGCCGCGAAATCGGCCACGGCCGTCTGGCCAAGCGCGCCCTGGCGGCCTGCCTGCCCAGCAAGGAAGAATTCCCCTACACCATCCGCGTGGTGTCGGAAATCACCGAGTCCAACGGCTCCTCGTCCATGGCCTCGGTCTGCGGCGGCTGCCTGTCGATGATGGATGCGGGCGTTCCGATGAAGGCCCACGTGGCCGGTATCGCCATGGGCCTGATCAAGGAAGACAACCGCTTCGCCGTGCTGACCGACATCCTGGGTGATGAAGATCATCTGGGCGACATGGACTTCAAGGTGGCTGGCACCACCAGCGGCATCACTGCGCTGCAGATGGACATCAAGATCCAGGGCATCACCAAGGAAATCATGCAGGTCGCCCTGGCCCAGGCCAAGGAAGCGCGCATGCACATCCTGGGCAAGATGCAGGAGGCCATGGGTGAAGCCAAGGCCGAGATCTCGTCCTTCGCTCCCAAGCTGTACACGATGAAGATCAACCCCGAGAAGATCCGTGACGTGATCGGCAAGGGCGGCTCCACCATCCGTGCACTGACCGAAGAGACCGGCACGCAGATCGACATCGGCGAAGACGGCACCATCACCATCGCTTCCAGCGATGCCGCCAAGGCCGACGAAGCCAAGCGCCGCATCGAAGAGATCACGGCCGAAGTCGAAATCGGCAAGATCTACGAAGGCCCGGTCACCAAGATCCTGGACTTCGGTGCTCTCGTGAACCTGCTGCCCGGCAAGGACGGTCTGCTGCACATCAGCCAGATTGCCCACGAGCGCGTGGAGCGCGTCGCCGACTACCTGCAGGAAGGCCAGATCATCAAGGTCAAGGTCATGGAGACCGACGAAAAGGGTCGTGTCAAGCTGTCGCTGAAGGCGTTGACCGAGCGTCCTGCCGGCATGGAGCGCAGCGAGCGCCCCGCGCCTGCCGAGCGTGAGTTCCGCCAGCCGCGTGAGCCCCGCCAGCAACGCGAGTACCGCGAGCCGCGTGAACCTCGCGAGCCCCGTGACGGCGGCCGTCCGGCTGCCGAGGGCGAGCAGCAACAGCAACAGCAGCAGTAATGCCCGGCAAGGCCGTTCCCCAAAAAGGGGGGGTGGCCTTGCAGGTGCATGCGGTGACTGGAAAAAGCGCTGACCTGTTCAGCGCTTGTGGCATTTTTGACAGGGATTGCGAGGTCGAAAAATGGAAAAGCAAATCATGCGTGCCGTGGAACTCACGGACTTTGGTGGTCCCGAGGTCTTGCGCCTGGGCGAGCGTCCGCTGCCCGTGGCCGGCGCGCAGGAGTTGCTGATCCAGGTCTCGGCCAGCGGTGTCAATCGTCCTGATGTGTTGCAGCGCAAGGGGCACTACGCCCCGCCGCCCGGTGCCTCGGATCTGCCCGGGCTGGAAGTGGCCGGGGTGATCGTGTCGGGTGACGACGACGCCATGCGGCTGGCAGGCCTGCGCGTGGGCGACCGCGTGTGCGCGCTGCTGGCCGGTGGTGGCTATGCGGAGTACTGCGTTGCGCCAGTGGCCCAGTGCCTGCCCATCCCGGCGGGGCTCAGCGAGGTGGAGGCTTCGGCATTGCCTGAAACCTTCTTCACCGTCTGGAGCAATGTGTTCGATCGCGGCGCCTTGCAGGCGGGCGAAACCCTGCTGGTGCAGGGCGGCAGCAGCGGCATTGGCGTGACGGCCATCCAGTTGGCCAAGGCGCGTGGCGCCACGGTCATCGTGACGGCTGGCTCCGATGCCAAATGCGCCGACTGCCTGAAGCTGGGCGCCGACCATGCCATCAACTACCGTACCCAGGACTTTGCCGCGGAGGTGCAGCGCATCACCGACGGCAAGGGCGTGGACGTGATCCTGGACATGGTGGCGGGCAGCTATGTGGCGCGCGAAGTGCAGAGCCTGGCCGAGGATGGCCGTCTGGTCATCATTGCGGTGCAGGGCGGCATCAAGGCGGAGTTCGATGCGGGCCTGGTCCTGCGCCGTCGCCTGCTGGTGACGGGCTCCACGCTGCGTCCGCGTCCTGTCGCCTTCAAGGCGGCCATCGCCCAGGCGCTGCGGCGCGAGGTCTGGCCGCTCATCGAGGCAGGCGGTATCCGCCCTGTGATTCACAGCACCTTTGCTGCCGCTGATGCCGACAAGGCGCACGCGCTGATGGAGTCGAGTCAGCACACCGGCAAAATCGTTTTGACGTGGTAACCATGAAGAAGAAACTCATCGTCGGCAACTGGAAGATGAATGGCAGCCTGGCTGCCAATGCCGTGTTGCTCAAGGCCCTCAAGCAGGGGCTGCCCGAAGGTGGAAATGCGGGTGTGGCGGTGGCTGTGCCGGCCGCCTATCTGGCCCAGGCCCAGGCCGAGCTTGCAGGGTCGTCCATTGGCGTGGCTGCGCAGGATGTGTCGCAGCATGACTCGGGCGCCTACACGGGCGAGCTTTCGGCTGCCATGCTCCAGGATTTTGACGTGCGCTACACCTTGGTGGGGCACTCGGAGCGTCGCCAATACCATGGTGAAACCGATGCCGTGGTGGCCTTGAAGGCGCAGGCTGCGCTGGCCAAGGGCGTCACGCCCATCGTCTGTGTGGGCGAAACGCTGGCAGAGCGCGAGGCGGGGCAGACCGAGGAAGTCGTCAAGCGCCAGCTGGCAGCCGTGATCCATCAGGTGGGGCAGTGCATCAGTGAGCTGGTCGTGGCCTACGAGCCTGTCTGGGCCATCGGCACCGGCAGGACCGCAACACCCGAGCAGGCGCAGCAGGTGCATGCCGTGCTGCGCGCCCAGCTGGCGGCTGCCAGCCGGCAGGCTGACCGCATCCCCTTGCTCTACGGCGGCAGCATGAATGCCTCCAATGCAGCCCAGCTTCTGGCCCAGGCCGACATTGACGGTGGTCTTGTGGGTGGGGCGTCGCTCAAGGCGCCGGATTTCCTGACCATCATCGCTGCGGCCCAGTGAGCCGGAGCAGTTTCTCCATTCGCTTTTTTAGCTCTCGCGTTACTAGCAGGTACAACCAATGAATGCATTCGCAAGCGTGATCCTCGCCGTCCAGATGCTGTCGGCACTCGGCATGATCGGCCTGATCCTGATCCAGCACGGAAAGGGCGCCGACATGGGCGCCTCGTTCGGCAGCGGCAGCTCCGGCAGCCTGTTCGGTGCCTCGGGCAGCGCGAACTTTCTGTCGCGCTCCACGGCAGGCCTGGCCACGGTGTTCTTCGTGACCACGCTGGCGCTGGCCTATCTGAGCAATGCGCGCCCCGTCAGCTCGGGCAGCGTGCTGGAAGGCGCGGCCCCCATCACGGCACCGGCTCCCGCAGTCCCTGGCGCTGCTGGCGAAGTGCCTGCTCCTGCGGCAGGTCAGGCGCCTGCTGCCGGTGCTGAAGGTGCGGCCCAGATCCCCACGAAATAATTTCGAACAAAGCCCTCGGTCCTCCTGGTCCGAGGGTTTTTCAGAGTAGAATCTAGAGATTGTTCGGTAGGCGGAATCTTTGCAACGAAGATAAAGAGCCAGCCGAAATCGAGACGTAGCCGTCGTGGTGAAATTGGTAGACACGCTATCTTGAGGGGGTAGTGGCGAAAGCTGTGCGAGTTCGAGTCTCGCCGACGGCACCAAGATATAACTAAGAGCCTGCCCTGCTGATCAGGCTGATCGGTGCGGGCATGCCTTTCAAGGTAGCCGCACACGATGAACATCGACCAGTATCTTCCCGTTCTCTTGTTCATTCTCGTCGGCATGGGTGTCGGCGTAGTCCCCCTGGTACTGGGGTATGTGCTGGGTCCGAACCGGCCCGATGCCGCCAAGAACTCTCCCTACGAATGTGGCTTCGAGGCCTTCGAAGACGCGCGCATGAAATTCGATGTGCGCTACTACCTCGTCGCCATCCTGTTCATCCTATTTGATTTGGAAATCGCCTTTCTGCTGCCCTGGGCCGTTGCGCTTCGGGACGTGGGTGGGGCTGGTTTCGCCGCTGTCCTGATTTTCCTGACCGTTCTCGTCGTGGGCTTTGTCTACGAATGGAAGAAGGGTGCGTTGGACTGGGACTGATGCGGGTTCACTAAGGAAACACGATGATCGAAGGCGTGATGAAGGAAGGCTTCATCACCACGAGTTACGACTCGGTGGTGAATTGGGCCAAGACGGGCTCGCTGTGGCCCATGACATTTGGTCTGGCCTGCTGCGCGGTCGAGATGATGCACGCTGCGGCGGCGCGTTACGACATTGGCCGCTTTGGCTCGGAGGTCTTCCGTGCCAGCCCCCGCCAGTCGGACCTGATGATTGTGGCCGGCACCCTGTGCAACAAGATGGCGCCCGCCATGCGCAAGGTCTATGACCAGATGTCCGAGCCGCGCTGGGTCATCTCCATGGGCTCGTGCGCCAATGGCGGCGGCTACTACCACTACAGCTATTCCGTGGTGCGTGGCTGCGACCGCATCGTGCCGGTCGATGTCTATGTGCCTGGCTGCCCCCCCACGGCGGAAGCCCTGATCTACGGCATCATCCAGCTGCAGCAGAAGATCCGCCGCACCCATACCATCGCTCGCGTCTAAGGGCTAGATGATGACTGCTATTGCGATTCACCCCGAAGTGCTTCGGGATGTGGTGGCTGCTGCCTTGGGCGACAAGGCGCGCAGCGTGACCGTGGCCCTGGGCGAGGTGACGGTCGAAGTGTCCGCTGCCAACTATCTGGAGGCCATGCAGGTTCTGCACAGCGCCCCGGATTGCCGGTTCGAGGTTCTGGTGGACCTGTGTGGCGTGGACTATTCCACCTATGCGGAAGTCGGCCGCGAAGGGCCGCGCTTTGCCGTGGTGTCCCACCTGCTGTCGATCAGCCTGAACCAGCGCCTGCGCGTTCGCGTCTTCTGTACCGACGACGATTTTCCGGTGGTGGCTTCGGTCACTCCCATCTGGGCCGGCGCCAACTGGTTCGAGCGCGAGGCGTTCGACCTGTTCGGCATTGTCTTCGATGGCCATGACGACCTGCGCCGCATCCTGACCGACTACGGCTTCATCGGCCATCCCTTCCGCAAGGACTTCCCGCTGTCGGGCCATGTGGAGATGCGCTATGACCCCGAACAGCAGCGCGTGGTGTACCAGCCGGTCACCATCGAGCCCCGCGAGATCACGCCGCGGATCATCCGCGAAGACAACTACGGGGGCCTGCACTGAAGGCGCTGCAGGCGCCTTTTTGATGGACGACCATGGCTGAAATCAAGAACTATTCCCTGAACTTTGGTCCGCAGCACCCGGCAGCGCACGGCGTGCTGCGCCTGGTGCTGGAGCTCGACGGTGAAGTGGTGCAGCGTGCAGACCCGCACATCGGTCTGCTGCACCGCGCGACGGAAAAACTGGCAGAGAGCAAGACCTACATCCAGTCGCTGCCCTATATGGACCGGCTGGACTACGTGTCCATGATGTGCAACGAGCACGCCTACTGCCTGGCCATCGAGAAGCTGCTGGGCATCGAAGTGCCCATTCGCGCCCAGTACATCCGCGTGATGTATTCGGAGATCACCCGCATCATGAATCACCTGATGTGGCTGGGCTCCAGCGGCAACGATGCAGGCAGCTCCACGACGCTGATCTATACCTTCCGTGAGCGCGAAGACCTCATGGACATGTACGAGGCGGTCTCCGGCGCGCGCATGCACGCGGCCTATTTCCGTCCGGGCGGCGTCTACCGCGACCTGCCCGACACCATGCCGCAGTACAAGGCCAGCAAGGTGCGCAATGCGCGCTCGGTCGAGGTCATGAACCGCAACCGCCAGGGCTCGCTGCTGGACTTCATCGACGACTTCACGCAGCGCTTCCCCAAGTGCGCCGACGAGTACGAGACCCTGCTGACCGACAACCGCATCTGGAAGCAGCGCAACGTGGACATCGGCGTGGTGACGGCCGAGCGTGCCATGAACCTGGGCCTGACCGGCCCCATGCTGCGTGCCTCCGGCGTGGCCTGGGACATGCGCAAGTCGCAGCCCTACGAGGTCTATGACCGCATGGACTTCGACGTGCCCGTGGGCAAGACCGGCGACTGCTACGACCGCTACCTGGTGCGCGTGGCCGAAATGCGCCAGTCCAACCGCATCATCAAGCAGTGCGTGGACTGGCTGCGTGCCAACCCGGGCCCGGTGATCGTGGACAACCACAAGATCGCCCCGCCGCCGCGCGAAGGCATGAAGTCCAACATGGAAGAGCTGATCCACCACTTCAAGCTCTTCACCGAAGGTTTCCGCGTGCCCGAAGGCGAGGCTTACGCGGCCATCGAACACCCCAAGGGGGAGTTCGGCATCTACATCGTGAGCGACGGGGCCAACAAGCCCTACCGCCTGAAGATCCGTCCGCCGGGATTCGCCAATCTGTCCGCCATGGACGAACTGTGCCGAGGCCACATGCTGGCCGACGCCGTGATGGTGCTGAGTACCCTGGACATCGTGTTTGGAGACGTTGACCGATGATTACCGAAGCGACCAAGGAGCGCTTTGCGCGCGAGGTGGCCAAGTACCCGGCCGACCAGAAGCAGTCGGCCGTGATGGCCTGCCTGTCCATCGTGCAGCAGGAACAGGGCTGGGTCAGTCCCGAGAGCGAGGCCGTGATCGCCGAGTTCCTGGGCATGGCCGAGATCGCGGTGCACGAAGTCACCACGTTCTACAACATGTACAACCAGCGGCCGGTGGGCAAGTTCAAGCTGAACGTCTGCACCAACCTGCCCTGCCAGCTGCGCGACGGCTACAAGGCGCTGCACCATCTGGAATCCCGCCTGGGCATCAAGATGGGCGAGACCACGCCCGACGGCATGTTCACGCTGCAGCAGTCCGAGTGCCTGGGTGCCTGCGCGGATTCGCCGGTGATGCTGGTGAACGACCGCTGCATGTGCAGCTTCATGAGCAACGAAAAGCTCGACGAACTGATCGACGGCCTGCGCGCCGCGGAGGGCAAGGCATGAACGCCGCCGCACAATCGGTCCTGGCCAGGTTTGCCGCCTCGGGCAGCGAGACCTGCTTCCACGACCGCCACATCAATCCCCAGATCTATGCCGATCTGACCGGCGCCAACTGGTCCATCAAGGACTACGAGGCACGCGGCGGCTACCAGGCGCTGCGCAAGATCCTGGGCAAGGACGGCAGCGAAGGCCTGACGCAGGATCAGGTGATCGCCACCGTCAAGGAGTCGGGGCTGCGCGGCCGCGGCGGCGCAGGTTTCCCCACGGGCCTGAAGTGGAGCTTCATGCCCCGCCAGTTCCCGGGCCAGAAGCATCTGGTGTGCAACTCGGACGAAGGCGAGCCGGGCACCTGCAAGGACCGGGACATCCTGGTGCACAACCCCCACATCGTGATCGAGGGCATGATCATCGCGGCCTACGCGATGGGCATCTCCCTGGGCTACAACTACATCCACGGCGAAATCTTCGAGGCCTATGAGCGCTTCGAGGCCGCGCTGGAGGAAGCCCGCGCTGCCGGCTACCTGGGTGACAACATCATGGGCAGCAGCTTCAGCTTCCAGCTGCACGCGCACCATGGCTTCGGCGCCTACATCTGCGGCGAAGAGACTGCGCTGCTGGAGTCGCTGGAAGGCAAGAAGGGCCAGCCGCGCTTCAAGCCGCCGTTCCCGGCCAGCTTCGGCCTGTACGGCAAGCCCACCACCATCAACAACACCGAAACCTTTGCGGCCGTTCCCTGGATCATCCGCAACGGCGGTGCTGCGTACCTGGAGTGCGGCAAGCCCAACAATGGCGGCACCAAGATCTTCTCGGTCAGCGGCGACGTCAACCTGCCCGGCAACTACGAAGTGCCGCTGGGCACGCCTTTCAGCAAGCTGCTGGAGCTGGCGGGCGGCGTGCGCACGGGCCGCAAGCTCAAGGCCGTGATCCCCGGCGGATCGTCCTCGCCCGTGTTGCCGGCCGACATCATCATGGAATGCACGATGGACTACGACTCCATCGCCAAGGCCGGCTCCATGCTGGGCTCGGGCGCCGTGATCGTGATGGACGACTCGCGCGACATGGTCGAGAGCCTGCTGCGCCTGTCCTACTTCTACCAGCACGAGTCCTGCGGCCAGTGCACTCCCTGCCGCGAAGGCACGGGCTGGCTGTGGCGCGTGGTCAACCGAATCGAGCACGGCGAAGGCCGTCCTGAAGACATCGAGCTGTTGGACTCGGTGTCCGTGAACATCATGGGGCGCACGATCTGTGCGCTGGGCGATGCGGCAGCGATGCCGGTGCGCGCCATGATCAAGCACTTCCGCCACGAGTTTGAAGCGAAGATCCAGAACGCTTCCAAGCAGACGGTCCACGCCGCCTGATCGCGAGAAAAGCATATGGTTGAAATTGAACTGGACGGAAAGAAGGTGGAGGTCGCCGAGGGCTGCATGGTCATGCATGCAGCCGAGAAGGCAGGCACCTACATCCCGCATTTCTGCTACCACAAGAAACTTTCCATCGCCGCCAACTGCCGCATGTGCCTGGTGGACGTGGAAAAGGCCCCCAAGCCCATGCCCGCCTGCGCCACGCCCGTGACGCAGGGCATGATCGTGCGCACCAAGAGCGAGAAGGCGATCAAGGCACAGCAATCGGTGATGGAGTTCCTGCTCATCAATCACCCGCTGGACTGCCCGATCTGCGACCAGGGCGGCGAATGTCAGCTGCAGGATCTGGCCGTGGGCTACGGCAGCTCCGCCTCGCGCTACGAGGAAGAAAAGCGCGTGGTCTTCCACAAGGACGTGGGCCCGCTGATCTCCATGCAGGAGATGAGCCGCTGCATCCACTGCACCCGCTGCGTGCGCTTCGGACAGGAAGTGTCCGGCGTGATGGAGCTGGGCATGATCAACCGCGGCGAGCACTCCGAGATCACCACGGTGGTGGGCGATACGGTGGACTCCGAGCTGTCGGGCAACATGATCGACATCTGCCCCGTGGGCGCGCTGACCAGCAAGCCCTTCCGCTACAGCGCCCGCACCTGGGAGCTGTCGCGCCGCAAGTCGGTCTCGCCCCATGATTCCACGGGTGCCAACCTCATCGTCCAGGTCAAGAACCACAAGGTCCTGCGCGTCGTGCCCTTCGAGAACGAAGAGGTCAACGAGTGCTGGATCGCCGACCGCGACCGCTTCTCCTATGAAGCCCTGAACAGTGACGAACGCCTGACCCGCCCCATGCTCAAGCAGGGCGGTGAGTGGAAGGAAGTCGACTGGCAGACGGCCCTCGAATACGTGGCCAACGGCCTGCGCCAGATCAAGAACGACCATGGCGCCTCCGCCATCGGCGCGCTGGTCAGCCCGCACAGCACGCTGGAAGAGCTGTTCCTGGCAGGCAAGCTGGTGCGCGGCCTGGGCAGCGAGAACATCGACCATCGCCTGCGCAATGCCGAGTTCACCGCGGCCCAGGGCGTGCAGTGGCTGGGCACGCCCATCGCCTCGCTGTCCAAGCTGCAAGGCGTCCTGGTGCTCGGCTCCAACCTGCGCAAGGACCATCCGCTGTTCGCGCAGCGCATCCGCCAGGCGGCCAAGCAGGGCTGCACCGTGCTCGCCATCAATGAGCGTGTCTACGACTGGGCCATGCCGGTGACGGCGTCCATCGTGGCAGTCCCGGACTGGGCCCAGGCGCTGGCCGATGTGGCCGCCGCCGTGGCGCAGGAAAAGGGTGTTGCCGCTCCCGTGGCCGCCGCCGACGTGCATGCCGAGGCCCAGGCCATTGCCACCGCGCTGCTGCGCGGCGAGCGCAAGGCCATCTTGCTGGGCAATGCCGCTGCGCACCACTCACAGGCATCGACCCTGCTGTCGCTGGCCAACTGGATTGCCGAGCAGACCGGCGCCTCGGTCGGCTACCTGACCGAAGCCGCCAACACGGTGGGCGCGCAGTGGGTGGGCGCACAGCCTGCCGCTTCGGGCCTGAACGCAGGCCAGATGCTGGCCGGCGGCCTCAAGGCCGTGCTGCTGCTGAACAACGAACCCGTGTTCGACTCCGCTGCCGGCGCCCGCGCCGCAGAGGCACTGGGCAAGGCCGAGATGGTCGTGACCCTGAGCCCGTTCAAGGCCAACATGGAATTCAGCGACGTGCTGCTGCCCATCGCCCCGTTCACGGAAACCTCGGGCAGCTTCGTCAACGCCGAAGGCCGCCTGCAAAGCTTCCATGCCGTGGTCAAGCCGCTGGCCGAAGCCCGTCCGGGCTGGAAGGTGCTGCGCGTTCTGGCCAACCTGCTGGGCGTGCAGGGCGTGGACTACGAGACGTCGCAGGATGTGCTCGCAGCCGCCACCGCCGGCGCCACCAGCGTGCCGGCCAACCTGCTGGGCAATGGTGCGCTTGCCGTGAATTCCATCGCCAACGGCGCTGGCCATGCCGCGCCCGTGGTGGCCAGCATTTATCAGCTCGACAGCATCGTGCGCCGCGCGACGTCGCTGCAACTGACGGCAGATGCACGTCAGGCTCGTGAGGGAGGCGCCGCATGATTGACGCACTCAAGACGGCCGGTGCCGGCCTGATCGCCGCCTCCTGGTGGACCGACGTGGCCTGGCCCGTGCTCTGGATCCTGCTGGGCATCGTCGCCATCGTCGCCCCGCTGATGGGCGCAGTGGCCTACCTGACGCTGTGGGAGCGCAAGCTGCTGGGCTTCATGCAGGTTCGCATGGGTCCCAACCGCGTGGGTCCCTTCGGCCTGCTGCAGCCCCTGGCCGATGGCCTGAAGCTGCTGACCAAGGAACTGATCCAGCCCACGGCTGCCGCCAAGGGCCTGTTCTACGTGGGTCCCGTGATGGCCATCATGCCCGCCCTGGCGGCATGGGTGGCGATCCCCTTCGGTCCTGAAGTGGCGCTGGCCAACGTCAACGCCGGCCTGCTGCTGATCATGGCCATCACGTCCATCGAAGTCTATGGCGTGATCATTGCCGGCTGGGCCTCCAACTCCAAGTACGCCTTCCTGGGCGCGCTGCGCGCCTCGGCGCAGATGGTCAGCTACGAGATCGCGCTGGGCTTCTGCTTCCTGGTGGTGATCATGGTCACGGGTAGCATGAATCTGACGCAGATCGTGCTGAGCCAGGGCCAGGGCCAGTTCGCCAGCATGGGTGCCAGCGTCCTGTCGTGGAACTGGCTGCCGCTGCTGCCGATCTTTGTGGTGTACCTGATCTCGGCCGTGGCCGAGACCAACCGCCACCCCTTCGACGTGGTCGAAGGCGAAGCCGAAATCGTGGCCGGCCACATGGTCGAGTACTCGGGCATGGGCTTTGCCATCTTCTTCCTGGCCGAGTACGCCAGCATGTGGCTGGTGTCCATCCTGGCCGTGATCATGTTCCTGGGCGGCTGGCTGCCTCCGTTCGACTTCCTGTCGTTCATCCCCGGATGGATCTGGCTGGCGGCGAAGACTTTCCTGGTCGTGTCCATGTTCATCTGGATCCGTGCCACCTTCCCGCGCTTTCGCTATGACCAGATCATGCGTCTGGGCTGGAAGATCTTCATTCCCGTCACCCTGGTGTGGCTGGTCATCGTGGGTGGCTGGATGCACTCGCCTTGGAACATCTGGAACTGAGCGGAGCAAGAATGTCTGCGGTTGCTGCTACCCCATTTTCGATCAAAGATTTCTTCAAGAGCTTCATGCTCTGGGAACTGGCCAAGGGCATGGCCCTGACTGGCCGCTACACCTTCCGCCGCAAGGTCACGGTGCAGTTCCCCGAAGAAAAGACACCTCTGTCGCCGCGTTTTCGCGGACTGCACGCCCTGCGCCGTTATGACAACGGCGAAGAGCGCTGCATCGCCTGCAAGCTGTGCGAAGCGGTCTGCCCGGCCATGGCCATCACCATCGAGTCCGATGTGCGTGACGACGGCTCGCGCCGCACCACGCGCTACGACATCGACCTGACCAAGTGCATCTTCTGCGGCTTCTGCGAGGAAAGCTGCCCGGTGGATTCCATCGTCGAGACGCATATCTTCGAATACCACGGAGAAAAGCGCGGCGACCTGTACTTCACCAAGGACATGCTGCTGGCCGTTGGCGATCGCTACGAACCCGAGATTGCCGCCGCCAAGGCTGCGGACGCCAAGTACCGCTGAAGCGGCTCCTTGATCACTTGAAAAGATTCGATCCATGGACGCCAAAACTGGTTTCTTCTATCTGTTCTCGGTCGTGCTGCTGTTTGCAGCCTTCCGGGTCGTCACGGCGCGCAACCCCGTGCACGCCGTGCTCAACCTGATCCTGGCCTTCTCGCAGGCTGCCGGCATCTGGCTTTTGCTCAAGGCCGAGTTCCTGGGCGTGACCCTGGTGCTGGTCTACCTGGGCGCCGTGATGGTGCTGTTCCTGTTCGTGGTGATGATGCTGGACATCCGCATCGACGCCGTGCGGCAGGGCTTCTGGAAGCATTTCCCCTTCGCTGCCCTGATCGGCGCACTGATCGCCTTTGAAATGGGCATGGTGCTGATGGGCGGCTTCAGCGGCGTCGAGGAGCCCAAGGTCATTGCGGCCACGGTCAACGCTGCCGGCCAGACCGTGCAGTACTCCAATACCCAGGCCCTGGGCAAGCTGCTGTACACCGAATACCTGTACCCCGTCGAGATCGCTGCCGTGATCCTGCTGGTGGCGATGATCGCCGCCATCGCCCTGACCCTGCGCAAGCGCAAGGACAGCAAGGCAGTGAACCCGGCCCAGCAGATCCGCGTGCGCGCAAAGGATCGCCTCGAGCTGGTCAAGGTGCCGGTCACCCAGGCGCCGCAGGCACCGGCCGCCGAGGCAACCCCCGCCGTGGAGACAAAAGCATGACGCTGACTTTGGGCCATTACTTGACGCTGGGCGCCATGCTGTTCGCGCTCTCCGTCGTTGGCATTTTTCTGAACCGCAAGAACCTGATCGTGCTGCTGATGGCCATCGAGCTGATGCTCCTGGCCGTCAACATGAACTTCGTGGCCTTCTCCAGCTATCTGGGTGACATGCACGGACAGGTGTTCGTGTTCTTCATCCTGACAGTGGCAGCGGCCGAGTCGGCCATCGGTCTGGCGATCCTGGTGCTTCTGTTCCGCAACAAGACCAGCATCAATGCGGAAGATCTCAACTCCCTCAAGGGTTGAGTCCGCCGTAACTTGCAAGGTTCTTAAGAATGAGTCAAACACTCTCTGCATCCATGCTCCTGGCGGTGCCGCTGGCACCGCTGGCGGGTTCCGCGCTCGCGGGTATCTGGGGCACGGCCTTCGGCGGCAACAAGATCGGTCGCGGCGGCAGCCATTCCCTCACGATTTTGGGCGTGCTGATCGCCTTCATCCTGTCGGCCATCACCTTCAACAGCGTGATCTTCGATGGGGCGCGCTTCGACCAGTCCATCTACACCTGGATGGAAATCGGTGGGCTGAAGATGGAAGTCGGTTTCCTGATCGACAGCATCACGGCCATGATGATGTGCGTGGTGACCTTCGTGTCGCTGATGGTGCACATCTACACCATCGGCTACATGCAGGAAGATGACGGCTACAACCGTTTCTTCTCCTACATCTCGCTGTTCACCTTCTCCATGTTGATGCTCGTCATGAGCAACAACCTGCTGCAGCTGTTCTTCGGCTGGGAAGCCGTGGGCCTGGTGTCGTACCTGCTGATCGGCTTCTACTACAACAAGCCCTCGGCCATCTTCGCCAACATGAAGGCCTTCCTGGTCAACCGCGTGGGCGACTTCGGCTTCATCCTGGGCATCGGCCTGATCGCTGCCTACACGGGCACCATGAACTACGGCGAGATCTTCGCCAAGCTGCCCGAGATCCAGAACACCCTGCTGCCGGGCACCGGCTGGCTGCTGGTGACGGTGACGGCCATCTGCCTGTTCATCGGCGCCATGGGCAAGTCGGCCCAGTTCCCGCTGCATGCTTGGCTGCCCGATTCGATGGAAGGCCCGACCCCCATCTCGGCACTGATCCACGCCGCCACCATGGTGACGGCCGGCATCTTCATGGTCTCGCGCATGTCGCCGCTGTACGAGCTGTCGGACACCGCGCTGAGCTTCATCCTGGTGATCGGCTCCATCACGGCGCTGTTCATGGGCGTGCTGGGCATCATCCAGAACGACATCAAGCGCGTGATCGCGTACTCCACGCTGTCGCAGCTGGGCTACATGACCGTGGCCCTGGGCGCCTCGGCCTACTCGGTGGCCGTGTTCCACCTGATGACCCACGCCTTCTTCAAGGCCCTGCTGTTCCTTGGCGCCGGCTCGGTGATCATGGGCATGCACCACAACCAGGACATCCGCTGGATGGGCGGCGTGCGCAAGTACATGCCCATCACCTGGATCACGTTCCTGCTGGGCAACCTGGCGCTGATCGGCACGCCGTTCTTCTCGGGCTTCTACTCGAAGGACGCCATCATCGAGGCCGTGCACGCCACCAACCTGCCGGGTGCTGGCTTCGCCAACTTTGCGGTGCTGGCCGGCGTGTTCATCACGGCCTTCTACTCCTTCCGCCTGTACTTCATCGTCTTCCACGGCAAGGAGCGCTACGACCAGAATCCCGATGCGCACCACCATGGCCACCATGGCCACGATGACCACCACGCCCATGACGACCACCACGGCCATGGCCACGATGCCAAGCCGCATGAGTCGCCGCTGGTCGTGACCGGCCCGCTGATGCTGCTGGCCATCCCCTCGGTGGTGATCGGTGCCCTGGCACTGATGCCCATGCTGTTCGGTGATTTCTTCAAGGGCGTGATCCACGTCGATGGCAGCAAGCACGGCGCCATGGCCGAGCTGGCCGAGAAGATCCACGGCTGGGTGCCCATGGCGCTGCACGGCTTCACGGCCGCGCCGTTCTGGCTGGCACTGGCAGGCGTCGTCGTCTCCTACCTGTTCTACATGGTCAAGCCCGAAGTGCCTGCCGCCATCAAGTCGTCCATGCAGAAGATCGGTGTCTACCAGGCACTGGAAGGCAAGTACGGCGTGGACTGGGTCTACGAGAACATCTTCGCCCGCGGCGCACGCGCCTTCGGCAGCTTCTTCTGGAAGGTCGGCGACCAGGCCATCATCGATGGCGGCATCGTCAACGGCTCGTGGAAGCTCATCGGCCGCATCGGCCAGTGGGTGCGCAAGCTGCAGTCGGGCTATCTCTATCACTACGCGTTGGTCATGCTGCTGGGCGTGTTCGCTCTCATGACGTATTTCGTGTGGCTCAACAAGTAGTAGGGGAAGAACAAAAATGCATTGGTTGAGTCTTTCAATCTGGGTGCCGATCGCCTTCGGCGCCCTCCTGCTGGCCCTGGGCCGCGAGGATCAGGTCAAGGCAGTGCGCTGGCTGGCCCTGGTCGGCGCGCTGGCAGGCCTAGCCGTCACGCTGCCGCTGATACAGCAGTTCGACAACAGCACGGCTGCCATGCAGTTCGTGGAGAAGGCGCTGTGGATCGAGCGCTTCAACATCCACTACCACTTGGGCGTGGATGGCATCTCGTTCTGGTTCGTGCCGCTGACCGCCTTCATCACCGTGATCGTCGTGATCGCGTCGTGGGAGAACATCACCGAGCGCGTGAACCAGTACATGGGCGCCTTCCTGATCCTGTCCGGCCTGATGGTCGGCGTGTTCAGCGCGCTGGACGGCCTGCTTTTCTACGTGTTCTTCGAGGCCACGCTGATCCCGATGTACCTGATCATCGGCATCTGGGGCGGTCCCAACCGCATCTATGCGGCCTTCAAGTTCTTCCTGTACACGCTGATGGGTTCGCTGCTGACCCTGGTCGCCGTGATCTACCTGTACACCCAGTCGGGTGGCAGCTTCGAGATCCTCGACTGGCACAAGCTGCCGCTGTCCATGACGGCCCAGACGCTGATCTTCTTCGCCTTCTTCGCGGCCTTTGCCGTGAAGGTGCCGATGTGGCCGGTCCACACCTGGCTGCCCGACGTGCACGTGGAAGCGCCCACCGGCGGCTCCGCCGTGCTGGCCGCCATCATGCTGAAGCTGGGCGCCTACGGTTTCCTGCGCTTTTCCATGCCCATCGCACCCGATGCCTCGCACAAGTGGGCCTGGCTGGTCATCGCCCTGTCGCTGATCGCCGTGATCTACGTGGGCGTGGTCGCCCTGGTGCAAAAGGACATGAAGAAGCTGGTGGCCTACTCGTCCGTGGCCCACATGGGCTTCGTGACCCTGGGCTTCTTCATCTTCAATCCGCTGGGCATTGCTGGCGGCATCGTGCAGATGATTGCCCACGGCTTCGTGTCGGGCGCCATGTTCCTGTGCATCGGCGTGCTCTACGACCGCGTGCACTCGCGTGAAATCGCTTCCTACGGCGGCGTGGTCAACACCATGCCCAAGTTCGCGGCCTTCGCGCTGCTGTTCGCCATGGCCAACTGCGGCCTGCCCGCGACGGCCGGCTTCGTCGGCGAGTGGATGGTGATCCTGGGCGCCGTGCAATACAACTTCTGGATCGGCCTGGGCGCTGCCACGGCGCTGATCTTCGGCGCAGCCTATACGCTGTGGATGTACAAGCGCGTCTACCTGGGTCCTGTCACCAATGACAATGTGCGCGGCCTGACCGACATCGGCAACCGCGAGTTCCTGGTGCTGGGTCTGCTGGCCATCGCAGTGCTGTACATGGGCCTGTATCCCAAGCCCTTCACTGACGTGATGGATGTGTCCGTGGCCGAGCTGCTCAAGCATGTGGCCATGAGCAAGCTGCAGTGACCAGACTGAAACGAGAGAATCGAGATGATTGACAACATCAGCTGGCTGGCCATCTATCCGGAGATCCTTCTCCTGGTCATGGCCTGCGTGATCGCCCTGGTGGACCTGGGCGTCAAAAGCCCGCGCCGCACGGGCACCTATGTTCTGACACTGCTGACCCTGGGCGTGGTGGCCGTGCTGCAAGGCATGTATGCCTCCAGTGGCAACACGTTCTATGGCTGGGGCAACATGGTCGTCTCCGACGCCATGGGCAACTGGCTCAAGTGTTTCGCCACCGTGGCCATGATGGTCACCCTGGTCTACGGCCGCCCCTACGCCGCCGACCGCGACATGCTGCGCGGCGGCGAGCTGTTCACGCTGGCCATGCTCGCGCTGCTGGGCATGTTCATCATGATCTCGGGCAACAACTTCCTGGTCATCTACCTGGGCCTGGAGCTGCTGACGCTGTCCAGCTACGCCCTGGTGGCGCTGCGCCGCGACCACACGGCTTCGGTCGAGGCCGCGATGAAGTACTTCGTGCTTGGCGCCATGGCCAGCGGCTTCCTGCTGTACGGCATGTCCATGCTCTACGGCGCGACCGGCTCGCTGGACATCGGCCAGGTGTTCAAGGCCATCAACTCGGGCGAAATCAAGCACCAGGTGCTGGTGTTCGGCCTGGTCTTCGTGGTCTCCGGCCTGGCCTTCAAGCTGGGCGTGGTTCCCTTCCACATGTGGGTCCCCGACGTGTACCAGGGCGCTCCCACGGCCATCACCACCATGATCGGTGGCGCGCCCAAGCTGGCGGCCTTCGCCATCGTCATCCGCCTGCTGGTGGACGGCCTGCTGCCGCTGGCCATCGACTGGCAGCAGATGCTGGCCGTGCTTGCCATTGCCTCTCTGCTGGTCGGCAACCTGGCCGGCCTGCAGCAGACCAACCTCAAGCGCATGCTGGCCTACTCGACCATCTCGCAGATGGGCTTCGTGCTGCTGGGCCTGATGTCGGGTGTGGTCGACGGCAAGGTCGATCCGGCCACCGTCGAGAACGCCTACAGCTCGGCCATGTTCTACGTGGTGACCTATGTGCTGACCACGCTGGCCGCCTTCGGCGTGATCCAGCTGCTGGCCCGCGAAGGCTTCGAGAGCGAAGAGGTCGCCGACTTTGCCGGCCTGAACCAGCGCAGCCCGCTGTATGCCGGCGTGATGGCGATCTGCCTGTTCTCCATGGCCGGCATTCCGCCCCTGGTCGGCTTCTACGCCAAGCTGTCGGTGCTGCAGGCGCTGGTGGCTTCGGGCCACAGCCTGTACATCGCCCTGGCCGTGTTCGCCGTGGTCATGTCGCTGATCGGCGCCTTCTACTACCTGCGCGTCGTCAAGGTCATGTACTTCGATGAGCCCATTACCGCCACCAGCGTTTCCGCTTCGCTGGACGTGCGCGTGGTGCTGACCCTCAATGGCGCCCTGGTGCTGGGTCTGGGCATCCTGCCCGGCGGCCTGATGGCCCTGTGCGCCGACGCCGTCGTGCGCGCCCTGGCTTCCTGATCCACTTTCCCTGTGCAGGGCCTTGCGCGCAAGGCCCTGCGGTGAGGACATCGGCTTGTCGCAAACCGCTTCGATCTGGCTCGTGATATTGGCTGCCCTTGTGGCAGCCAATTTGCCTTTCTTCAACCCCCGCTGGCTGCAGCTGGGGCCGCTGCGCACCCAGCGCAAGCCGCTGGCCCTGTGCCTGCTGGAGATGGTGCTGCTGTACTTCATCGTCGGCGGCGTGGCGCTGCTGCTGGAGCGCCGCGTGGGGCAGATTGCACCCCAGGGCTGGGAGTTCTATGCCATCACGGGGGCGTTGTTCCTGACACTGGCATTCCCGGGTTTCGTCTATCGTTTCCTGATTCACCGCCGCGGCTGAGGCCGCGGTGCCGGTTGCTTCATGGATGAGGGTGCGCGATGAAAGTGCTCGACCTCCATTGCCCGCAGGGCCACCTCTTCGAGGGCTGGTTCGCCTCGGAAGAGGATTTCCAGAGCCAGCTGCAGCGCCAGCTGGTGCTGTGCCCCGTCTGCGGCCACAGCGACATCACCAAGCGCCTGAGCGCCCCCCGCATCAATCTTGGCGCCAAGCCTGCAAGCTTGCCCCCGGCGGCGGCGGCAGAGCCTGCTGCAGCCGCCTCGGCCGCCAGCGCGGCAGCCGCTGCTTCAACGGCCATGCCGCCCCAGGCGCGTGAGCAATTGCAGGCCATGCAGGCCGCCTGGCTGCAGTGGTCGCGCAAGGTCGCGCAGCAGACCGAGGACGTGGGCGAACGCTTTGCCGATGAAGCCCGCCGCATGCACTATGGCGAGACCGAAGAGCGCGCCATCCGCGGCAAGGCGAGTCCCGGGCAGGCCCTGCAATTGCTGGACGAAGGCATTGCCGTGGTTCCATTGGCCTTGCCGCAAGGCAGCAAGGAAACGCTGCAGTAACTTGCTCCGGGCACATGCTGTCTTGGCGGCGACAATTGCGCTCATGGTGATCGATCGCCAATTCCCCTGCCAGGCAATCACCTGGTGCTATAAATTGAATAGCGCTTCGAGTCGCTTTGTCGCCATTCAATTGATGGGGCGACAAACCCAAGCATATCCGCGGCTTTTCGCATAGTGACTGAGCAGGCCACAGGGAGATTGCCCCCCTGGGTGTTTCCCGTAAGGCAGCAGACATTGGTCGCTGTCTGCCAAGCCGCAAAAAGGGTAGTTTGCTATCTCTTTGGAAGCGCTCGGGCCTTCCGCGTGGGCGTCGCCGGGCCGAGGTGATGGAGAACCCTAGGGCCCGCCTGCAGCCGCGGCGCCTTGCAGCCCCGTGACTGCTTGATTATTTCAAGTGTGAGTGGTTGCTTCTTGTTTTTGCGGCGACTCGTCTTGATGCGCCATGCTGCAGTGCGGGGCAGGGCCTGTGCTTAGGAGCACCTACGTAGGCGTTTTCCCGCTGCGGTGCACAACGTCGGCAAGCCTACGATGCGTCCGACCCTGCACAACGCCCACCAGAGCCTCTGGCGACGCGTTGGCGGCTTGCAGCATCAACGGAGCAGGCGAAGCGCACATGAGCGACGTTATTCTCGAAACCCGGAACCTGACCAAAGAGTTCAAGGGATTTACGGCGGTGAGCAAGGTGGACCTTTCGGTGCGCCGCGGCTCCATCCATGCCTTGATCGGCCCCAATGGCGCAGGCAAGACCACCTGCTTCAATCTGCTGACCAAGTTCCTGGAGCCCACCTCCGGCACCATCCGTTTCAACGGCGAGGACATCACGCAGGAGGCGCCGGCGCAGATCGCGCGCCGTGGCGTGATCCGGTCCTTCCAGATCTCGGCCGTCTTCCCGCATTGCACGCTGCTGGAGAACGTGCGCATCGGCCTGCAGCGCAAGCTGGGCACCGAGTTCCATTTCTGGCGCAGCGAAAAAAGCCTGTCCATGCTCAATGACCGCGCCATGCAGCTGCTGTCCGAAGTCGGCCTGCAGGACCTGGCCGACGAGGTCACCGTCAACCTGCCCTATGGCCGCAAGCGCGCGCTGGAGATCGCCACCACGCTGGCCATGGAGCCCGAGCTGATGCTGCTGGACGAGCCCACCCAGGGCATGGGCCACGAAGACGTGGACCGCGTGACCCAGCTGATCAAGAAGGTCTCGGCAGGCCGCACGATTCTCATGGTGGAGCACAACATGAAGGTGATCTCCACCATCGCCGACCGCATCACGGTGCTGCAGCGCGGCGCCGTGCTGGCCGAGGGGCCATACGAGGAAGTTTCGCGCAACCCGCAAGTGATGGAAGCGTATATGGGCACCACCGACGGCCAGTTGCAGGGAGCGCATTGAGATGACTGCACCGGCATTGGAAATCAAGGGCCTGCAGGCCTGGTATGGCGAATCCCATGTGCTGCACGGCATGGACCTGGTGGTCCAGCCCGGCGAGGTAGTCACGCTGCTGGGGCGCAACGGCGCGGGCCGCACGTCCACGCTGCGCGCCATCATGGGGCTGACGGGCGCACGCAAGGGCTCGATCAGGATCAATGGCGTGGAGGCCATCCACCTGCCCACGCACCGCATTGCCCACCTGGGCGTGGGCTACTGCCCGGAAGAGCGCGGCATCTTCTCCAGCCTCTCGTGCGAGGAGAACCTGATGCTGCCGCCACCGCTCAAGACCGGCCAGCAGGGCATGAGCGTGGACGAGATCTACGCCATGTTCCCCAACCTGGCCGAGCGCCGCCACAGCCAGGGCACGCGCCTGTCGGGCGGCGAGCAGCAGATGCTGGCGGTGGCGCGCATTTTGCGTACCGGCGCGCGGCTGCTGCTGCTCGACGAGATCTCCGAAGGCCTGGCCCCCGTCATCGTGCAGGCGCTGGCCCGCATGATCACCATGCTGCGCACCAAGGGCTACACCGTGGTGATGGTGGAGCAGAACTTCCACTTCGCGGCGCCGCTGGCCGACCGCTTCTACGTGGTCGAGCACGGCCATGTGGTCGAGCGTTTCGGCGCGGCCGAGCTGCAGGCCAAGATGCCCGTGCTCAACGAACTGCTCGGAGTCTGACCCGGATATCCATCGTGGCTGGCGCCTGGGGCTCGCCGGCTGCATTCCTGCCATGGCCCTGTGACAAAAAACCCAAGACATCAACGCGAAGGAGACACCAATGAAAGCAAAACTGACCGCACTGTCGTGCATGCTGGCCGCCGCCGGCCTGGCCAGCCCGCTTGCCATGGCGCAGGAGAAGGTGAAGATCGGCTTCGTGACCGACATGTCCAGCCTCTATGCGGACGTGGAAGGCAAGAACGCCGTCACCGCCATGCAGATGGCCATCGATGACTTCGGCGGCAAGGTGCTGGGCCAGCCCATCGAGCTGCTGAGCGCCGACCACCAGAACAAGGCCGACATCGCCGCCTCCAAGGTGCGCGAGTGGGTGGACACGCAGGGTATCTCGCTGGTGTTCAGCGGCACCAACTCCGGCACGGCCCTGGCGGTGTCGCAGGTGGCCAATGAGAAAAAGCGCGTGCACTTCAACAGCGGCGCAGGCTCGTCGGCGCTGACCAACGAGCAGTGCAATCCCTACACCGTGCACTACGCCTATGACACCGTGGCCCTGGCCAAGGGCACGGGCACGGCCGTGGTGGAGCGCGGCGGCAAGGACTGGTTCTTCCTGACGGCAGACTACGCCTTCGGCCACGCGCTGGAGAACGACACCACGGCGGTGATCAAGGCCAAGGGCGGCAAGGTGGTGGGCGGCGTCAAGCATCCGCTCAATGCCTCGGACTTCTCGTCCTTCCTGCTGCAGGCGCAGGCCTCCAAGGCCCAGATCCTGGGCCTGGCCAATGCCGGTGGCGACACCATCAACGCCATCAAGGCGGCCAAGGAATTCGGCATCAACAAGAGCATGAAGACCGTGGGCCTGCTGGTGTTCCTGACCGACATCCACAGCCTGGGCCTGAAGAACACCGAAGGCATGCAGTTCACCACCAGCTGGTACTGGGACCAGAACGACGCGGCGCGCAAGTTCGCCGAGCGCTTCTTTGCCAAGACCAAGCGCATGCCCACCTCCATCCAGGCCGCCGACTACTCGGCCGTGACCAGCTACCTCAAGGCCGTGCAGGCCGTGAAGTCCACGGATGCCGACAAGGTCATGGCCCATCTCAAGAGCACGCCCATCGACGACTTCTACGGCAAGGGCTCGATCCGTCCCGACGGCACCTTTGCCCACGACATGTACCTGGTCGAGGTCAAGAAGCCCGCCGAGTCCAAGAAGCCCTGGGACTACCTGAAGGTCGTGGCCACGCTGCCCGCCGACCAGGTCTGGACCACCAAGGCCGAGACCAAGTGCGCGCTGTGGAAGTAACGCCGCGCCGCCACTGACCCCCAACCGCCACCCGGCCAACCACGACAGCTGCATCCCATGGAAATCTTTGGTGTTTCCCTGCCAGGCCTGATGAGCCAGCTCCTTCTGGGGCTGGTCAACGGCTCGTTCTACGCCATCCTCAGCCTGGGGCTGGCGGTGATCTTCGGCCTGCTCAACGTGATCAACTTCGCCCACGGCGCGTTGTTCATGCTGGGCGCCATGGTCACCTGGATGGCCATGAGCTACTTCAACATCAACTACTGGGTGATGCTGGTGCTGTCGCCGCTGCTGGTGGGCCTGCTGGGGGTGCTGATCGAGCGCTTCCTGTTGCGCTGGATCTACAAGCTCGACCATCTCTACGGCCTGCTGCTGACCCTGGGCCTGTCGCTGCTGATCGAGGGGCTGTTCCGCTCGGTCTACGGCGTCTCGGGCCTGGGCTACGACACGCCCGAGCTGCTGGAGGGCGCGACCAACCTGGGCTTCATGATCCTGCCCAACTACCGCGCCTGGGTGGTGCTCGCCTCCATCGTGGTCTGCGTGGCTACCTGGTTCATGATCGAGAAGACGCGCATCGGCGCCTACCTGCGGGCCGGCACCGAGAACCCGCGCCTGGTCGAGGCCTTCGGCGTCAATGTCCCCGTGATGATCACGCTGACCTATGCCTTCGGCGCGGCCCTGGCCGCCTTTGCCGGCGTGCTGGCTGCGCCCGTCTACCAGGTCACGCCGCTGATGGGGCAGAACCTCATCATCGTGGTCTTCGCCGTGGTGGTGATCGGGGGCATGGGCTCCATCATGGGCTCCATCCTCACCGGCCTGGGCCTGGGGGTGATCGAGGGCCTGACCAAGGTCTTCTGGCCCGAGGCATCGTCCACCGTGGTGTTCTTCATCATGGTCATCGTTTTGCTCATCCGCCCCGCCGGCCTGTTCGGCAAAGAGAAATAACAAGAACGAGGACAAGGGGCCGACCACATGAAATCCAAGACTCTCGTTCAACGCATTGCCCCCTGGGGCTATGGCCTGCTGCTGCTGGGCCTGCTGGCGGCGCCCCTGCTGGGCGCGTATCCGGTGTTCGTGATGAAGCTCATGTGCTTCGCACTGTTCGCCTCGGCCTTCAACCTGCTGCTGGGCTACACGGGCCTGCTGTCCTTCGGCCACGCGGCCTTCCTGGGCGGCGCGGCCTATGTGACGGGCTACGCCATCAAGGGCTGGGGCTTCACGCCCGAGCTGGCCATGCTGGCCGGCACGGCCGGCGGCGCGCTGCTGGGGCTGATCTTCGGCTGGCTGGCCATCCGCCGCCAGGGCATCTACTTTTCCATGATCACGCTGGCGCTGGCCCAGATGCTGTTCTTCGTGTGCCTGCAGGCGCCCTTCACGGGCGGCGAGGACGGGCTGCAGGGCGTGCCGCGCGGCAAGCTGTTCGGCCTCATCGACCTGGCCAGCGACATGACCATGTACTACGTCACGCTGGTCATCGTGGTCCTGGCCTTCCTGCTGATCGTGCGCACCATCCACTCGCCCTTCGGCCAGGTGCTCAAGGCCATCAAGGAGAACGAGCCGCGCGCGACCTCGCTGGGCTACGACGTGGCGCGCTTCAAGCTGCTGGCCTTCGTGATCTCGGCCGCGCTCACGGGCCTGGCCGGTTCGCTCAAGACCGTGGTGCTGGGCTTTGCCACGCTGTCGGATGTGCACTGGACCACCTCCGGCCACGTGATCCTGATGACGCTGATGGGCGGCCTGGGCACGCTGTCCGGCCCCATCCTGGGATCGGCCGTGGTGGTCATGCTGGAGAACAAGATCGGCGAGTTCGGCCTCTTCCTGCAGCGCCTCACGGGCGTTGAGTGGTTCTCCACGCTGGGCGAGTCGGTGACCATCGTCACGGGCCTGATCTTCGTGGTCTGCGTGCTGCTGTTCCGCAAGGGCATCATGGGCGAGCTGATCGTCCGGCTGCAGAAAAAGCGCACCCCTTGAGAGCCGGGTTGGGACGGTTTCAAGGGGGTGGGCTACGTGCCCATGCTGTTGACTGCCATAGCTACAACTGCAGCGGCCGGGCGTAGCCCGTCATCTCCAGGTATCCCTGACCGGCTCGTGCCTCCTGGCCTGGGCCGGTGGGCTTTTGGAGGCTGCACAGGCCCTCCCAGTAGATGGCGCCGGTGGAGGCGCTGCTGTCCAGCTCCTGATCATCGACCAGGGCGTTCACGGTGAAGCGGCCAGCGGGCGTGTCCACCTGCCATTGCACGGGGTAGCGCGCGCCGCTGGCGGGGCTGCTCCAGTGGCGCCGTGGTGTGAACTGCACGGCATCGTGGGCGAAGATCTGTACCTTGCCATCGGCGCCGCGCAGCGAGCCTCCGGTCCACAGCGCGCTGCCATCCGCCCGTCGCACGCGAAAGGCCGTGAGCGCACCGCCGTCGAACAGGTTCATGCCTATCCAGTCCCATCCCACGGCCTCGGGGTGCATCAGGGCCTGGCTCCATTCATGGTCCAGCCAGGCGCGGTTGTCACCGGGTTCGCGCGCGGCTTCGATCTCCATGCGCTGGCCTGCCAGCTCCAGCGTGCCGCTCACCTGCAGTTGCGGGCGGCTGTAGTAGTAGCTGGCCTGCTCGGGCTCCGGCCCCTTGCGCGAAAGGCCGGCGCGGCCCTGCAGCAGCGGGTGCTCGCGGGTTTCGAAGCGCAGGTCCAGTGCGAATGCGGTGCTGCGTATGCGGGTGGTGTAGCGTTCGGCCTCGCCGTTACCGGAGCCTTCATCGGTGCGCTGCAGCGACCAGTCCTGCAGCCGCACGTCGGCATCGGTCTCGCTGGCCTGGGCAATGCCAAAGCCTGCGCGCGCGATGCGCTGGTCGTGGTGCAGGCGGGCGCCCTGCACATCGCACAGCGCCGCATGGGCAAACAGCAGCTGGCGCGCCGCAAAGGCGGAGCGCAGCTCCTGCGTGGCCTGCACGCGCGACCGAAAGAAGGTGATCTGGAAACCCCAGGCCCGGCCCGCCGCGCGTGCCTGGCCGGTGATGTACCACCACTCGGTGCGCAGACCGGGGTGGCTGCCGTGGTCGCGCGGGAAGACCAGCGTGCGTGGCGGCAGTGCCTGGGCGGGCAGTCCTGCCGCCCCCAGGCCCAGGCCTGCAGCCAGTCCCAGCAGGTGGCGGCGGGGCAGGGGCATCATGGATCAGCTTTGCAACTGCGCGATGCGCGCCTGGGCCGGCCCGCAGTCGCCGATGCGCTGCATCACCCAGTCCGCATCATGGTAGGTGGGCAGGTAGCGCTCGCCCGCATCACACAGCAGCGAGAGGATGGAGCCCTGCTCTCCTCGCTGGCGCATCTCGCTGGCCAGCCTGAGCATGGCCACGTAGTTGGTGCCCGTGGATGGCCCCACGCGCCGGCCCAGCAGTGCGGACAGGCTGCGCATGGCGGCCAGGGAGTCGCAGTCCGCCACCTCCTCCATGCGGTCCACCAGGGTGCGCACAAAGCTGGGCTCCACGCGCGGGCGGCCTATGCCCTCGATGCGCGAGCCCGGCGCGGTGAGGGTGGCATCGCCCGTGCGGTGGTAGGCGGCGAACACCGAGCCCTCGGGGTCGGCCACGCAGATGCCCGTGGCATGGCGCTGGAAACGCACGTAGCGGCCAATGGTGGCGCTGGTGCCGCCCGTGCCCGCGCCCACCACGATCCAGCGCGGCACGGCATGGCGCTCGCGCCGCATCTGGGTGAACATGCTCTCCGCAATATTGTTGTTGCCACGCCAGTCGGTGGCGCGCTCGGCATAGGTGAACTGGTCCATGTAGTGGCCGCCGGTCTGCGCGGCCACGGCGCGTGCCTCGTCGTAGACCTGGCCTGCGCTGTCCACGAGATGGCAGCGGCCGCCGTAGAACTCGATCAGCGCAATCTTCTCGGCCGAGGTGCTGCGCGGCATCACGGCCACGAAGGGCAGGCCCAGCAGGCGCGCGAAATACGCCTCGCTCACGGCCGTGGAGCCGCTCGATGCCTCGACGATGGTCGAGCCCTCATGCACCCAGCCATTGCACAGCGCATAGAGAAACAGCGAGCGCGCCAGCCGGTGCTTGAGGCTGCCCGTGGGGTGGGTGGATTCGTCCTTGAGGTAGAGGTCGATCCCCAGGTCGGCAAAGCCCGGCAGGGGCAGCGGGATCAGGTGCGTGTCGGCACTGCGCTGGTAATCGGCCTCGATGCGGTTGATGGCCTCGTGCAGCCAGGAAGAGGTGGTGTGCGGCATGGCGGCCATTGTCGCAGGCTGCCTCTTACCAATCCTCCTTGACCGCCAGCACTGCCTCGCGCCCTGCAGCTGCACGCCCGGCCAGCCAGGCCGTCAGCGTGCCTGCTGCGATCACGCTGGCAGCCAGCGCCAAAAGGCGGGGCCACGGCAGGGACAGCTCCATGGTCCAGTGAAAGCTTTGCGGATTCACCACGTGCACCAGGATTACCGCCACGCCCAGGCCCAGCAGGCTGCCGGCGATGGCGCCCGCCGTGGTCCAGGCCATGCCCTCGCCGGCCACCACGGCCAGGATGTCGCGCCGCGTCAGGCCCAGGTGGGCGAGCAGGCCGAATTCCTTGCGCCGTGCCAGCACCTGGGCGCTGAAGCTGGCGGCAATGCCGAACAGGCCGATGCCGATGGCCACGGCCTGCAGCCAGTAGGTCACGGCAAAGCTGCGGTCGAAGATGCGCATGGAGCGCTCGCGCAGCGCGCCGCTGCTGGCGAACTCCAGGGCCTGCGCGGCGCCCGGCCCGGCCAGCAGCGACTGGATGCGCGCCTGAAGCTGCTGCGCCGTGGCCGTGTCGTCGCCGTCCGGCCAGATGGCGATTTCGGTGGGGCCTGCCGTGGTGGCGCTGCCGTCGGCAAGCCGTTGGTAGTCATCCCAGTCCATGGCGATGGCGCCGAACTGGCGCACATAGTCGCGCCAGATGCCGGCCACAAACACGCGGGAATCTTCCGACGGCAGGGCCTGGGCCAGCAGCGGCCACTCCTGGCCCGGCCGCACGCCATAGAGTTGGGCCACGGCTTCACTGACATAGACGGGCGTGCTGCCAGCGGGCGCTTGCACGGGGCCTTGTATCCACGGCAACTGCTGGCCCTGGGGGCCATGCAGTGGACGCAGCAGCAGGCTGACGGCGGGGCGATCCGGGCTGAGCCACAGGCTGGTGCTGCGCATGGGCTGGGCGCGCTGCACGCCAGGCAGGGCGGCAATGCGCGCGGCCAGATCGGCGGGCAGGGGCGCGGCATCGGCACGGCCTGCGCTGCCGGCGGTGCGCAGGTACAGCGGGGCGGGCAGCACGGCGTCCAGCCAGGCGATCATGCTGTCCCTGAAGCTGGCCACCATCACGGTCAGCGCCACGGCCAGGCTCAGGCTGGCCACCACGCCGCCCACGGCCACGGTGGTGCTGCGGCGCATGCGCCGTGCGCGCTCCACGGGCAGCAGGGCCAGCGGCTGGCGCAGCAGCGATTGCGGCACCAGGTGCAACAGCTGGCCCAGCAACCAGGGCAGGGCGGCCATGCCGCCCAGAAGCAGCAGGGCCACGGCGGCATAGGCTGCGAGGGGGATGCCGGCCACGGGCGGCACAAAGGCCAGGGCCACGCTGGCTGCCATCAGCAGCAGGGCCGGCAGGCCGCGCGCCGCGCGTTCGGAGCCCGCGCCCTGGCCCTTGAGCGTGGCGGCGGGCGGCAGCTCCATGGCCTGGCGCGCCGGCCACCAGCCGCCAGCCACGGTGGCGGCCACGCCCAGCAGGCCAAAGGTCAGCGCGGCGCTGGCGCTCCACTGCAGCGCGGGCTGCACGCCGGCAAAGTAGCCGCCGCCCAGGTCACCGCCCAGCAGGTGCAGGGCCAGCCAGGCCAGGCCCGCGCCCAGCGCAATGCCGGCCGCGCTGCCCACCATGCCCAGCAGCAGCGACTCCAGCAGCACCAAGCCCAGGCGCTGGCGCGGTGTCAGTCCCAGCACGGCCAGCAGGGCGAACTGCGGCGCGCGCTGGGCCACGCTGAGCGCCAGCACCGAGAACACCAGGAACGCCCCCGTGAACAGCGCCACCAGGGCCAGCACCGTGAGGTTGACGCGGTAGGCGCGCGACATCTCGGCAATGCGCTGCTGGTCGTCGCCGGGGCGGCTGGCCAGGGCCTGGGCGGGCCAGTCGGGCAGGCGGCGCAGCTCGGCCAGCAAGGACTCGCGCGTGGCGCCTTCGGCCAGCAGCACATCGATGCGGTCCACCTGGCCCCAGCGCTGCAGGCTGTCCTGCAGCGCGCCGATGTCCATCACGGCCAGCGGCGGGCCGGATGCGGCCACCGTGCCCGCGATGCGCAGGGTCTGCGCGCGCCCGCCCAGTTGCCATGGCAGGGGCGTGTGCCGCGCCTGCTCCGGCGTCAGGCCCAGGGCTTCGAGTGCCGTTGCATTGAGGAAGACCGCATCGGGCGCGAACAGGTCCAGCCGCCCGCCGCCATCGAACAGCCGGGGCATGAGCGCAGGCGCCACGGGCGCCAGCCGCAGCGCATCGCCGCCCAGCACGCGCAACTGCACCGGCGTGGCGGTGCCGGCCAGGGCCGTGGCTTCGATCCAGGGGGCGGCCAGGCTGACCTGGGGCTGCTGCGCAACACGGCCATACAGCGATTCGGGCAGGCCGCCCTGCATGGCACGCAGCTCCAGGTTCGGCTGGCCGCTGACCGTGCGCACGGCGCGCGAGAACTCATCGAGCGCGGACTGGTTGATCACATGCACGGCAAAGCCCAGGGCCACGCCCAGCATGATGGCCACCAGGGCGGTGGCCGTGCGCCAGGGATGCTGGCGCAGCTCCTGCCAGGAAAAGGTGCGAAGCAGGGCGAACATGGGCGGATGGTCTCTGGCGCTAGGCGGGCTGCATGCCCTGTGCGGTCAGGCGCAGCACGCGGTCGGCACGGCGCGCGGCCTCGATGGAGTGCGTGACCAGCACCAGGGCGGCCTGGTGTTCCCGGGTCTGCTGCAGCAGCAGTTCCATGACCTGTGCGGCCGTGCCGGGGTCCAGGTTGCCGGTGGGCTCGTCGGCCAGCAGCAGGGCCGGGCCGTGGACCAGGGCGCGTGCAATGGCCACGCGCTGCAGCTGGCCGCCGCTGAGCTGCCAGGGCAGGCGCTGCTCCAGCCCCTGCAGCCCGACGGCCTGCAGCAGTTGCTGCACGCGCTGGCGGCCCGCTGCATCCAGCCGCTGCAGCAGCATCAGCGGCAGGGCCACGTTGTGCCAGACATCCAGATGGGGCAGCACATGGAAGGCCTGGAACACGAAGCCCACATGGCTGCGCCGCCACAGCGCACGGCCGGTTTCATCCAGGGCCGACAGGTCCTGGCCTTCGTGCAGCACGCGGCCCTGCTGCCACTCATCGAGCCCGGCCAGGCAGTTGAGAAAGGTGGACTTGCCCACGCCCGAGTCACCCACGATGGCCACGAACTCGCCGCGCGCCACGCTGCAGTCCACGTTCTCGAAGACGGCGGTTTCCGTGCCGCCGTCGTTGCGGTAGCGCCGCGCCAGGCCCTGGACCTGAAGCAGCGGCGGCTGAGTCAGTGGCGTGTTGTCCCGGGGCGCGGCAGTCATGAAGGCGGTTTCCTGTTCAGCCGTTGCGGGCCTGGGTTGCTGCGGCCACCACGGCCATCGCTGCCTGCAGCAGTTGCTGCTGGGCATCGGGCATATCGCAGGCAATGGCATGGCGGGCGGGCATGCTGCGCAGCCAGGTGATCTGGCGCTTGGCCAGCTGGCGCGTGGCGGCAATGCCGCGTTCGCGCAGCGAGTTCATGGAGTACAGGCCGTCCAGCGATTCCCAGGCCTGGCGGTAGCCCACGCAGCGGATGGAGGGCAGGTCCAGGTGCAGGTCGCCGCGCGCGCGCAGTTGCTGCACCTCGTCGATGAAGCCGGCGCTCAGCATGGCGTCGAACCGCTGGGCGATGCGCGCATGCAGCCAGGCGCGGTCCTGCGGCTCCAGCGAGAAGAAGCCGCCGGGGCTGATCAGGCCCTGTGCCGCATCCTTGCCCGCCCGCGTATGAAAGCTGGACAGCGGTTTGCCCGACACCTGCCAGACCTCCAGCGCGCGCTGTATGCGCTGGCTGTCGGCCGGCGCCAGGCGCGCGGCCGTGGCGGGATCGACCTGGGCCAGCAGCGCATGCATGGCGGGCCAGCCGATCTGCGCGGCCTGGGCGTCCAGCCGCTCGCGCACGGCGGGGTCGGCGGCCGGCATGTCGTCAATGCCATCCTGCAGGGCCTTGAAATACAGCATGGTGCCGCCCACCAGCAGCGGCAGGGCGCCGCGCGCGCGGATCTCGGCCACCAGGCGCTGCGTGTCCTGCACGAACTCGGCCGCGCTGTAGGCCTGCAGCGGGTCGCGGATATCGATCAGGTGATGAGGGCAGGCAGCCAGTTCTTCGGGCGTGGGCTTGGCCGTGCCGATGTCCATGCCGCGATAGACCAGGGCCGAGTCCACGCTGATGATTTCTGCGGCCTGGCCGCGTTCGGCCAGCAGCCTGGCCAGGGCCAGGGCGGCAGCGGTCTTGCCGGAAGCGGTGGGGCCGGCGATGGCCAGGCAGGGGTGCGGGGAAGCGGTTGACATTCGAGAAACGGGAACGCAGGAAAGTGGAATCAGCGGTGGCCATCGACCCGGCCGTGGCGGCGCACCAGCCCCCAGGCGACCAGGGCCGTGCACACGCCCCAGAACCAGATGCCGAAGGCCATGGGCCGGGTGGACTGGCCGTCCAGGTGCAGACCCAGCCAGTGTCCCATGGCAAAGGCGATGAGCATCATGGTGAAGCCGTTGAGCGCCGAGGCCGTGCCCGCCGACTGCGGGAAGGGCGCGATGGCATTGCTCTGGCCGCAGGGCATGTGCACGCCATGGGCGATCTGGAAGATATAGAAGGGCAGGGCATAGGCCCAGAGGCTGCGCGCATCGGCCAGCGCCGCAATGCCGATGGCCGTGGCCGACAGCAGGCTGGCCAGCCCAGCAATCTGCACGGCGCGCCGCACATCCATGCGCTGCAGAAGCCAGCGGCACAGGAAGGTGCCCGCGATGTAGCACAGCGCATTGCTGCCCATCAGCAGGCCGTAGCCCGTGCGGCTTACGCCCAGCACATGGATATAGGTGAAGGAAGATGCGGCCAGGTTGGTGAACAGGGCCGCATAGGTGCAGCAGGTCAGCAACTGGTAGGACTGGAATCCCGGGTGGCGCACGATGGTGATCCAGTTGCGCGCCAGGGCCAGCGGCTGCAGCGCCGTGGGATTGGTGCGGGCCAGTGTCTCCGTGAAGCGCAGGGCCACCAGCAGCAGGGCCAGCGCACCCATCACCGCCTGGGCCAGCATGGTGGCGCGCCAACCCAGCGAATCCACCAGCAGGCTGCCGCTGATGGGGCTCAGGAAGGCGATCACGCCCAGCCCGGTCAGCGCCTTGGACATGACCTGGGCACCCAGGTGCGGCGCGAACAGGTCGCGCACCATGGCGCGCGCGCACATCACGCCGGCGCCCAGCGATGCCCCCTGCAGCGCGCGCCAGGCGATCAGCGATTCCATGGTCTCGGCGCTGGCGCTGCCCAGCGCGGCCAGCACATAGATGGACATGCCTGCCAGCAGGATGGGCCTGCGCCCGAAGCGGTCGGACAGCGGCCCCCAGGCCAGCTGCGAGCAGCCGAAGGCCAGCAGGAAGGCCGTCAGCGTGAGCTGCACCTGGGACACCTGGGTGGAGAAGGCCGCCTGTATCGAGGGCAGGGCGGGCAGGTACAGATCTGTGGCCAGCGGCTGAAGCCCCAGCAGCAGGCCGAGCAGGATGACGACCAGGACGGGGGACATGGCCGGCGGCGCTTGCGCGACGGCGGGAGACAGGGGCGCTGACATAGGCGCCCGAGGGTAGCAGAGAACCCGGGGTGCCGCTGTCCATGCCTTGGCGGCGCATATCCATCTGCGGATTGCGCAGTTGGGAACCGGCCCGCCCCTGCCTACATTGCATTGCAGAGCAACCCGACCCCAACCGAGCAATCAACGCAACTGCAAACAAAGGACCGTGATGGCAACGCCGACCGCTTTCTCCACCATCCCCGCCACCCTGCGCCAGGGTGCCTGCACCGTGCTGTACGTCGCGGCCCTGATCGGCGGCACGGCCCATGCCAATGCGCCCGTTCCCGAAGGTCCGCTGGTCAGCACCGAATGGCTGGCGGCCAACCTCAACCGCGCCGACGTGCGCATCGTCGAAGTCAGCGTCAACCCCGGCCTGTACGAGCGCTCCCATGTGCCGGGCGCGGTCAATTTCTCGTGGCACAACGATCTCAACGACAAGGTGCGCCGCGACATCGTGGGCAAGGAGCAGTTCGAGAAACTGCTGTCGCAGGCCGGCGTGAAGGACGGCACCACGGTCGTGCTGTACGGCGATACCAACAACTGGTTCGCGGCCTGGGGGGCCTGGGTCTTCGACATCTATGGCGTGCAGAACGTCAAGCTGCTGGACGGCGGCCGCAAGAAGTGGGAGGCCGAGAACCGCCCCCTCAACAACCGCGCCCCGGAATATGCGGCCACCACCTACCGCGTGGGCAAGGTCAACACCGCGCTGCGCGCGCGCCTGACCGATGCGCTGGCCTCGGCCGAAGGTCGCAGCGACGCCAGGCTCGTCGACATCCGCTCGGCCGACGAATACCAGGGCAAGGTCTTCGCCCCGGCCGGCGTGCCGGAGCTGGCCATCCGCGCCGGCCACATCCCCGGTGCCGTCAACGTGCCCTGGGGCCAGGCCGTGCGCGAGGACGGCAGCTTCAAGTCCGCCGAAGAACTCAAGAAGCTCTATGCGGGCGTGGGCATCGACGGCAGCAAGCCCGTCATCACTTACTGCCGCATCGGCGAGCGCTCCAGCCACACCTGGTTTGCGCTGTCCAAGATCCTCGGCTACCAGGTGCGCAACTACGACGGCTCGTGGACCGAATACGGCAACTCCGTGGGCGTGCCCATCAACAACCCGGCCGGTACGGTCTGGGCCGCGAAATGATTCCGCCGTCGATCAACCTGTCTTGAAGGCGGGGGCCGGGCGGGGGGTGTCAGTGCTCTTGGTTCGACGGATCAGGTGCGTGACGTGTGGCTTTGGCAAAAGCTCGGCTCCTTTGGGGCCCGCAGGCTGCGGGCCCCTTTTTTCTGGGTGGATGGCAACAAAAGGGGGCAGCAATGACAAGCGTGACCGGTGAGCACACGCAGAACGTGAATGGCAGGCACAGGGCAAGGGACTGGACCAGATGGCTGCCCCTGGCCGCCGTGCTGGCCGCAGCCTGGCCTGTGGCGGCGCAGCTGCAGCTGCAAGGCGGCGGGCGCACCCTGGTCTTTGCGCTGGCGCTGGGCCTGCTGCTGGGGCTGGTGCTGCAGCGCTCGCGCTTTTGCTTTTACTGCCATGCGCGCGACTGGTTCGAGTTCGGCGATCCGCGCGGCGTGCTCTCCATCCTGCTGGCGCTGGCCGTGGGCTCGGCGGGCATGACCGTGGTGCTGGGCAGCTGGGTGGCCGTGCCCCAGCCCGGCCAGCTGCCGCCCGACATGCACATAGGCCCCGTGAGCTGGGTGCTGGTCCTTGCGGGCCTGGCCTTTGGCGCGGGCATGTCGGTCTCGGGCTCGTGCATCAGCGCCCACTGGTATCGGCTGGGCGAGGGCTCGCCCGTCGCGCCCTTTGCCCTGGTCGGCACGGGCCTGGGCTTCGTGCTGGGGTTTCGCAGCTGGAACCCGCTGTACAGCCTGGCCATTGCCGATGCGCCCGTCATCTGGCTGCCGGCCCATCTGGGCTATGGCGGCGCGCTGGCGCTGCAACTGGCCGTGCTGGGCCTGCTGGCGGCCTGGGTCTGGCGCATTCATGGGCGCTCGGGCCGCGCACAGCCCCGGCCTGCGGCAGAACCGGCGCAGCCACCGGGCCTGCGCCAGCTGTGGATGTCACTGTGGCAAGGCCGCTGGAACGCCGCGCTGGGCGGCCTGGCCGTGGGCCTGATCGCGGCCGCCGCCATCGTGCGCATGCGGCCGCTGGGCGTGACCACCACGCTGGGCAGCACCGTGCGCAGCTGGGCCCAGGCAGGCGGCTGGGTGCCCGAGCGCTTGCACGGCCTGGACACCCTGGGCGGATGCGCCACGGCCGTGCTCAACAGCCTGCTCACGCCCCATGCCGTGCTGCTGCTGGGCCTGGTGGCCGGCGCCTGGGGCGCTGCCGTGGCCAGCCGCCAGTGGACGCCACGCCGCCCCACCTGGCGCGATGCGGCACGCGGCCTGGCCGGTGGCGCCTTGCTGGGCTGGGGCGCCATGATGGGGCTGGGCTGCACCATCGGCACGCTGCTGTCGGGCAGCATGGCGGGCGCGCTGTCGGGCTGGGTCTTTGGCGCGGCCGTGTTCACGGCGCTGTGGCTGGGTTTCGTGCTGCGGCGCTGGCAGGCCAGCCGGGACTGAGGGCCTTCAGCCGGCAGCCACACCCAGCAGCAGATCCGCGATCTCCTCCGGATACCGCTGCCGACGTCCGTCGATGAGCACGCAGCCGGGCGCCTCGGGGTCGGGCCTGGCCAGGGGCATGCCGTGGTCGATGAGGGCCTGGGCGCAGCCCAGCCAGTCGCCGCCGCCGGGTTCCGTGGATTCGGGCCGGTTCAGCGATGCCCAGCACAGGGTTCCTGCGCAGTTGTCGCCATAGGCGTGGCGTTCGGTCCACTGTGCGCCGTGCTCCAGCAGGAAGCGCGCCATGGCGGCATCGCCACGGAAAACGGCCTGGTTCAGTGCGGATGCATCCCAGTCGCCGCCGCGCGCAGCGATGGGCCAGCCCAGTTCCACCATGCAGCGCACGGCCTCCATGCGGCCCAGGGCTGCCAGTTCGGGCAGCATGCGTAGCTGCTCGTGAGACAGTCCTTGCAGCAGACCCGGGTGGGACGCGAGAAGCCCTCCGGCCCGGGCCCGGTCGCCCATGGCGCAGGCGGCAACGAACTGTTCTTCGGGCGTGGCGGGTTCAGCGCCCGTGGCCTGTTCCAGCAGGACGGCCACGTCGGCCAGGCCAAAGCGCCGTGCCAGGCGGGCGGCGCCCAGGCCTTGCGGTGTGCGGGTGGCCGGGTCGGCTCCTGCATCCAGCAAGGCCTGCACGTGGGCGGGCGAGCGCAGCCGGCGTATGGCCCACAGCAGCGGGCGGCCCCATTCGCCCTGGCCGTTGTCCTCGTTCGGATCGGCGCCGTGGTCCAGCAGCAGGCGCAGGGCCTGCACATCGTCCAGGTCCAGCACGCGGAACAGGGCATTGCTGCCCTCCGCGCGCGCGCCCGCCTGCAGCAGCAGCCGCGTGCATTCGCGGCTGGCCGGCGTGCCTTCCAGAGAGTGGTAGAGCGATTCGCCGTCGTTGGGGTCGGCCCCGGCCTGCAGCAGCATCTGCGTCAGTTGCGCATCATGGTTCTGGCCTGCTGCGCCATAGAGTGCTGACAGCCGCTCGGTCTCGGAGGGCGCCTGCAGCGAGGCCGGCGGCCAGCGATTGCCCACGGTCTGCAGCGGGTCGGCTCCCGCGTCCAGCAGCCAGCGCGCGCAGGCGCGCAGCGGCTCGGCGAACTCGGGCAGACGCAGCAGGCACGAGTGCGTGACGGCGACCAGCGGCGGCAGTCCCAGCGGCCCGCCTGCGCGCTGCAGCCAGCCGGGATCTCTGTGCGTGGCTTCGCGCAGCGCGGCCAGGTTGCCGATGGCGCAGGCCATCCAGGGATCATTGCCCGGCAGCTCCGGCCGCTCGTCCAGCAGGCGCCGGGCCAGCGCGGGCTGCGCGCGGTGCGTGCCGCCCGCCACATCGCCGGCATAGACCAGGGCCAGCCAGTGCAGCCGGGATGTCTCTAGGTCCGCCGCCAGGCGCTGGCATGCCTCGACGTAGCCTGACAGCTCGCTCCATGAGGCGAAACCGTGCTCGCGCGCCACGGCGGACTGGGCGTCGTGCAGCCGCAGGTCCATGGCGGCCAGCGCCTCATTCGTGCGGCCCCGGGCAGCGGGCAGGTGGGCGCGCAATTGCTCCATGGCCTGGGCCGAGCCTGCGCGATAGGCGGCCAGCAGTTGCTTGGCCTGTTTCTTGAGATGGCCCATGTCGGGCCGGGCGGGAATGCGTTTCACAGGGATACCTCCGTGCACGAAGGCCAATGACCTGCAGCTTGGCGCACAAAGGCATGTGGCAAGAGAAAAACGCCGAGAGGCGCATACAGGTGGGTTCAACCCTTCCCGCAGGTCCGGGCGCGGCCTGCACCGCAAGCGCGGATGTTAGCGCAAGGCGACAGTCATCTGGGTGACAGCCGGCAGCCCCTGCTTGCGGGTTCCTACCCGCATGGCGGGCCAGTTGTCTGGCATAGGCTGCGTCGGCACTCCCCCTTGAAACGGATTTTTTGCGCGCGTTCCCCTTCAAACCCTCATCCCAAGGAGACAGTCTTATGCGAGCCCTGCGTTGGAATCGTTGGAAGTATCTCGGTCTGCTGGCGGTCACGGGCCTTGCGGCCTGCGGCGGGGGGGACGGTGATGCGCCCGAGGAAACCCGGCTCCAGGACAGCCGCAGCTTTGCGCCGGCCAATCCTTCTGCCACCAGCTTCGACGCGCTGGCCGCCGCTTCGGGCGATGTGGTCGACAACGCCAGCACCAGCCGCTGGGCCGGAGTGCTGGAAGGCGCGGCCTACCGCATCGAGGTGCCGGCCAACTGGAATGGCCGCCTGGTGATGTATGCCCACGGCTATGCGGGCGAGGGCAGTGCGCTCAACGTCACCAATCCGTCCATACGCCGCTACCTGATCCAGAACGGCTATGCCTGGGCAGCATCCAGCTACAGCAAGAACTACTACGACGTGCGCGCCGGCGTGGAGGATACGAACGCGCTGGCGCTGGCCTTCAACCGCCTGGCCGCATCCCACGGCCGGCCGCTGGCGCAGCCGCAGCGCCTGTACATCACCGGCCATTCCATGGGCGGCCATGTCACGGCGGCGGCCATCGAGGCCGAAGCCCAATCAACGGCCCGCAACAAGGTGCGCTACCAGGGCGCCGTGCCCATGTGCGGCGTGATGGGCGATACCCAACTGTTCGACTACTTCGCGGCAGCCCAGGTCACTGCCCAGGCCCTGGCGGGCGAGGCCCAGCATGCCGTCACCGACTGGGCGGCCATCCAGGGCAAGGTGACATCGGCCCTGTTCACGACCTTCCCGTCTGCACCTACCGCGACGGGCCGCGCCTATCTGTCGGTGATCCAGAATCTCACGGGCGGTCCGCGCCCGCTGTTCGACCTGGGGGTGGCCGTGGGTGGCTCGTTCGCTCCGGTCTGGGGCGTGTTCGGCAGCGACGGCTCGGTCAACGGCATCCTGAACCGCAACGTGACCGATACCAACCGCTTCACCTACCGCATCGATGGGGATGCAGCGGCCTCGGCCGCGCTCAATGCCGCCGCGCAAAAGCGCACGGCCGCGCCCGATGCCAACCGGCTGCGCCGCGACGGCCTGCGCTGGATTCCCGTGAGCCCAGGCGACATCGGCATTCCCGTGGTGACGCTGCACACGCTGGGCGACCTGTATGTGCCGTTCAGCATGCAGCAGATCTACCAGCGACGCGTGGCTGACAAGGGCAAGGACCGTTGGCTGGTGCAGCGCGCCATCCGCGGCGCATCGCACTGCGACTTCACCGTGGCCGAGCAGGTGGAGGCCTTCGATGCCATGGTGCAGTGGGAGCAGGGCGGCGCCAAGCCGGGCGGTGACGATGTGCAGACGGCCGCCACGGTGGCCGCGCCGACCTATGGCTGCCGCTACACGCGCAACACCCTGGGCCCGGATGACAGCACCACCACGCGGCAGTTGCGTGCCGTGATCTCGCAGAACGCGGCAAGCTGCCCGTAGCGCGGAAGGCGGCGCAGGCTGCGCCGCTCAGCGCGGGCTTGCAGGCACTGTGGACGCCTGTGCGAGCAGGCGCAGCCCCAACAGCTCGTCCAGCGCCTGCCGGTATTGCTCCATGGCGCGCGACTGGGTGTTGTGGTGGTTGCCGCCTTCGATGAGCACGAAGCGCTTGGGCTCGCTGGCAGCGTCGAACAACTGGCGGCCCAGCGTGGCGGGGATCAGCGGATCGGCGCTGCCGTGCACGACCAGCAGCGGCGAGCCTATGCCGGCCACCTTGTCGATGGAGGCAAAGCGCTGGGTGATCAGCGGCCCCACGGGCAGCCAGCCCCAGCGGAAGCTGCGGACCACGTCGGGAATGCTGGTGAAGGTGGCCTCGACCATGACGCCGGCCTCATCCTGAACGCTGCGCGCCAGGTCGATGGCGATGGCGCCGCCCAGTGAATGGCCGAAGATGAAGCGCGGCCGGTCCGGAGCGTGCCGGCCCAGCCAGTCCCAGCCGGCGCGGGCATCCTCGGCGGCCGATTCCTCGGACGGCAGGCCGGCGCTGCTCTTGCCGAAGCCCCGGTAGTCGATAGCCAGCACCGAAAAGCCCAGCTCGTGCAGCCGCCGGATGCGCGGCGAGGAGCCGGCAACGTTCCAGCGCGCGCCATGCAGGTACAGCAGCACGGGGGCGTTGCCGGCCGTGGCCGGCTGGGGCAGCCACAGCGCATGCAGGCGGGCGCCGTCCTGCGTTGGCATGTCGATCCAGACATCGTCCATGCCGGCCGTGTTGGCGCCGGGCCAGCTGCGGTCGCTGGGCTGGAAGATCCATTCGCGCTGCTTGGTATCCAGAACGGAGCAGCCGCTGGCCGCCAGCAGCGCGGCCACGCCCAGCGCTGCCGTGAGTCGGTGCAGGCGCCGTCGGGGCCACAGGTGGGAAAGCAGTGAGGGCATGACGCAACAATGGATGCACGGGCCGGCCAAAAGTTCAGCGCCGCTGCCGTGCCGGCAGGCGCTGTCATGGATTGGCGCTATTCTTGCCGCTGGTCCGCAGGCTGTCCTGGCTGCACGGGCCTCTCCCCACTGTTGATGAGTGAACCTGTATGCCGATACGCCTGGGCCTGGCCGCCAACCGAATCCACCACCAAACCGAGGATGCCGCACTGTTCGGCTGGCTGCGCGCCTGCGAGTCCGGCATTCGCGAGCTGCAGCTGGGCCTGCATGCCGTGGGCCGCACCTTCGATGCCATCCAGGCGGCCGGCATGCTGGCGTCCTACCGGGGCCTGCGCCGCTATCCCTATGGCCGCGAAGGCGGGCTGATGAAACTGGTGGCCGAGGTGGTGGGCGTGGAAGGTGACGAGCGCACCATCGACGGGGCCATCTATTTCACCGACCCGGTGGATCCGTCCTCCATCTTTCCCGAGGCCGTGGCGCTCAAGCGCCAGTGCGTGATCCATGGCAAGCCCTTCCTGTCCACCGTGGCCTCGGCGCGGGACTGGGTCGAGATGGAGCGCATCCAGGCAGGTCTGCCCAAGGATGCCGGTGCGCAGCGCTTTCACGACTACGCACAGCAGACGCTGGCGCTGATCGCCCACGATGCGCTCAAGCCCACCATGCTGGATTTCGCGGCGCGCAACTTCGAGCTGCTGTCGCGCTTTGGCCGGCGCGTGGGCACGGGCACCACGGGCCAGCGCCTCAACGAAATGGCCTGGAGCCGTGGCTGGCCCGAGGACCGGCCCTGGGTGGACCGCTACAACAGCGGCCCGCTGGGCGGCGATGCGCAGATCGCCGACCTGGTGCTGGACCGCCGCTGCCAGCGCGTGATCTTCTTCGAGGACCCGCATGTGGCGCGCCAGCACGAGGCCGACATCCAGCTGCTGGAGCGCGCCGTGACTACGGTGACGCACGACACGGTCTGCACCACTTCTCCGGCCGTGGCGCAGCGCTGGTGCGATGCGGCCTTGATGCGCCGCTGAATGCCCCACTAAAACCTTCGTCGCGCAGACGACAGCCTTGCGGCCTGCGGGCGGGCGAACACCCGTGACCGGCCGGGGGCTTTCTGCAAGACTGGCCGTTTCCAAAAACCAAGGAGACAACGATGGTCAGTCCGCTCTTTCGGCGTTCCCGGCATGCCATGGCCCTGCTGGCACTGCTGCCCGGCTGGGTGGCGGCCCAGGCACAGGCCCCCGCAGCGCCCGCGCTGCCGCCGCCCGACAGCGTGCGCCTGGAGCAGTTGGGGCTGATGCAGGGCTTTCCGCCGGCCGCCGACAAGCGCGTGGACGTGTCCAACGGCTACCGCTATCCGCAGCTGCGCTGGGTGGTGCAGCACCTGCGCGAAATCCAGCCCACGCAGAACATCCGGCGCGGCGCGGCGGCGCCCTCGGCACTGCCCGAAGCGCCCATGGCCCTGGGCGGCCTGCGCTTTGACGACGACAAGGGCCAGCCCATCACCGTGGACCAGTGGCTGGACCGCACCTATACCGATGCCATCGTGGTGCTGCACAAGGGGCGGGTGGTCTTCGAGCGCTACCAGAACCAGATGCAGGCCAGCTCGCCCCACCTGCTGTTCTCGGTCACCAAATCGTTCACCGGCCTGATGGCCGCGCAACTGGCCCACGACGGGCGCATCGACCCCCAGGCGCTGGTGACGAAGTACGTGCCTGAGCTGGAAGGCTCGGCCTGGGGCGACATGACGGTGCGCCAGGTCATGGACATGACGGGCGCCGTGCGCTTTCGCGAGGACTACACCGACCCCAAGACCGAGATCTTCGGCTACTCCTGGGCCTCGGGCATGCTGCCGCGCCCGCCCGGCTACGCGGGGCCGACCAATGTGTACGACTTCCTCAAGACGCTGCCCAAGGAAGGCACGCATGGCGAGGGCTTTGTCTACCGCACCGTGCATTCCGAGGTGCTGGGCTGGATCGTCTCGCGCGTCACGGGCCGGCGCTGGAGCGATCTCATGAGCGAGAACATCTGGCAGAAGCTGGGCATGCAGGAAGACGCCTATGTGATGGTGGACAGCACCGGCACGCCGCTGCAGGGCGCGGGCCTGAACGCCACGGCGCGTGACCTGGCGCGCGTGGGCGAGATGCTGCGCCTGGGCGGCAGCTTCAACGGCCAGAAGATCTTCGACAAGGCGGTGCTGGACGACATTGCGCGCGGCGGCGACCGCGAGCAGTTCAAGTTCCGCGGCATCCAGGCCGCGCGGCCCGGCTACAGCTACCGCAACCAATGGTGGGTACTGCACAACGCCGATGGCGCCTACGAGGCCGCCGGCATACACGGCCAGTTCATCCACGTGAACCCGGCCGCGCAGATGGTGGTGGTCAAGCTGTCATCGCACCCGGTGGCGGGCGCGGCCTTCACGCATGCGCTGACGCTCAAGGCCTGGGCGGCGCTGGCCGATGCGGTGCGCGACAGGTAAGGCGCGCGAATCCATCTCTTTCCATGAAAAAAGCCCATGCAGCAGGCTGCATGGGCTTTCGTCAGGGATGGGGAGCGTTGACGCTCAGATCACGCCCTGGGCCAGCATGGCATCGGCCACCTTGACGAAGCCGGCGATGTTGGCGCCGTCGATGTAGCTGACCGTGCCGTCCTCGCGCTTGCCGTACTTCAGGCAGGCGGCGTGGATGCCTTGCATGATCTGCAGCAGGCGGGCATCGACTTCCTCGGCGGGCCAGGACAGGCGGGCCGCGTTCTGGCTCATCTCCAGGCCCGAGGTGGCCACGCCACCGGCATTGCTGGCCTTGCCCGGTGCGTACAGCACGCCGGCCTTCTCGAAGGCCTTGGCGGCTTCGATGGTCGAGGGCATGTTGGCGCCTTCGGCCACGCAGACCACGCCGTTGGCGATCAGCACCTTGGCATCTTCCTCGGTCAGTTCGTTCTGCGTGGCGCAGGGCAGGGCCACGTCCACCTTCAGGTGCCACGGCGTCTTGCCGCGCAGGAACTCGGCGCCCACCAGCTTGGCGTACTCGTCCACGCGGCCGTAGCGGTGGTTCTTCACGTCCATCAGGATGGCCAGCTTCTCGGTGGTGAAACCGTCCTGGTCATACACGGTGCCCGAGGAGTCGGAGACCGACACCACCTTGGCGCCCAGCTGCATGGCCTTTTCCACGGCGTACTGGGCCACATTGCCCGAGCCGGAGATGGAGACGGTCTTGCCTGCGAAGGACTGGCCGCGCGTGGCCAGCATTTCCTGGGCGAAGTAGACGGTGCCGTAGCCGGTGGCTTCGGGGCGGATCAGCGAGCCGCCGAAGGACAGGCCCTTGCCCGTGAACACGCTGGCGGCGCTGTTGGACAGCTTCTTGTACATGCCGGCCATGAAGCCCACTTCGCGGCCGCCCACGCCGATGTCGCCTGCCGGCACGTCGGTGTCCGGGCCCACGTGGCGGAACAGCTCGGTGACGAAGGCCTGGCAAAAGCGCATGACTTCAGCGGGGCTCTTGCCCTTGGGATCGAAGTCCGAGCCGCCCTTGCCGCCGCCCATGGGCAGCGTGGTCAGCGCGTTCTTGAAGGTCTGCTCGAACGCCAGGAACTTGAGCACGGACAGCGTGACCGAGGGGTGGAAACGCAGGCCGCCCTTGTAGGGGCCGATGGCCATGCTGTGCTGGATGCGGAAGCCGCGGTTGACCTGCACCTGGCCCTTGTCGTCGGTCCAGCTCACGCGGAACATGACCACGCGCTCGGGCTCGACCAGGCGCTCCAGCAGTCCGTGCTCGGCGTACTTGGGGTTCTTCTCGATGAAGGGCCACAGGCTTTCCATCACTTCGGTGACGGCTTGCAGGAATTCGGGCTGGCCGGGATTGCGTTGCGCGACTTCATCAAGGAACTGGCCGACGGACTCGTACTTCATGGAAAAAACCTCTGACTAAAAACGGCTGCGGGAAGGGGTGAGTGCAAACCAAGATTATGCCTAAAAGTTATGCCGTCATGCATCGTTTTGGTGAACGTCGCCCGAGCTTGGTGCCTTCGTGCTGTGTTTCGGTGCATCTTCAGAGGGGGTTGACGGTATTTGGTGCATGGCAGAAAGCTGCGTGCAGCAGTGGGCGGGCAGGCAGGCTCCTGGATCGGCCGTATCCGGTGGCGTGCATGGTCATGGCGAATGGGAATGGCTGGCGCCATGCCCGCTGACATGAAGAGTGGCTGGGAAGGCCTTGCAGCCGGACGGGGCTTGGGCCCGCCCGGCCATCCCATCGCCGGCCTTTCAGCTGCGCTGCAGCTGGGGATGGCGCGCGAACAGGTCGGCCGCCCAGTCCACGAAGGCCCGCACCTTGGCGCTGAGGTGGCGGTTGGGCGGGTAGACCACGTGTATGGGCAGCGGCGGCTGGGTCCAATCGGGCAGGACCTCGACCAGTTCGCCGCTGTCGATCAGCGGCTGGGCAAAGGCCGTGACCAGCTGCGCGATGCCAAAGCCCGCCAGCACGGCGGCCGTGTAGGCATTGCTGTCGTTGGCCGCGATGCGGTAGTTGCCCGCCACCTCGATGGATTCATCGCCCCGCTGGAATTCCAGCGGGTACATGCGCCGCGTATGGCCCGAGAAGAAGGCGACGATCTGGTGCTTCGTATCCAGTTCGGACGGATGCTGGGGCACGCCATGGCGTGCCAGGTAGGCGGGCGAGGCCACGGTGACCCAGTTCATCGAGCCGATGCGGCGCGCCACCAGGGACTGGTCGCTGAGCTCGCCCCCGCGGATCACGCAGTCCACGTTGTCGCTGATCAGGTCCACCAGGCGGTCGCCCACGCCCAGGTCGATCTGTATGTCGGGATAGCGTTCGCAGAATTCGGTCAGCGCCGGAATGATGATCAGCCGGGCCATGGAGCTGCCCACGTCCAGCCGCAGCCGCCCGCTGGGCGCGGTCTGGGTGTTGACCATGCTGGCTTCGAGATCGTCGAAGTCGTTGAGCAGGCGTGCCGCGCGTTCGTAGTAGGCGGCGCCATCGGGCGTGACGGTGACGCGCCGCGTCGTGCGGTTGAGCAGCTTGACGCGCACGCGCGCCTCCAGCGCCTGGATCTGTTTGGTGACCGTGCCCTTGGGCAGGTCCAGCGAATCGGCGGCGCGGGTGAAGTTGCCGGCTTCCACCACGCGAACGAAGACACGCATGGCCTGGATCTGGTCCATGGAAAGATGCTCCTGCAGCGCCCGGCAAGGGAATGCCGGCTCGGCGGAATTCTCACACGCGCCATGTCGGGCGATTGTTCGTGAAACGGAAACAGAGCGATGGCTGCGTTGCTATTTCAGACATGGCCGGCGCCGCCTATATTCCAACCATCGACCATTGCCGCAGGTTCGCGCCATGTCCACTTCCTCGTCGCCTCCGAACGGCCCCGCCGTCGGGGCGCAGATTGCCGAAACAGAATTCTCCATCGAGCTGCCCGAGCACGGCACCGTGGCTGCGCGCGCCTATGGCCAGCGCAGGCCCGGCACGATTTCGCCTCTGGTGCTGCATTTCCATGGCGGCACCTTTGTCTGCGGCACGCTGGACAACGGGCGCTACATCGGCCGGCTGCTGGCCGAGGCGGGCGCCGTCGTGGTGTCGCTGGCCTACCCGCTGGCGCCCGAGCATCCGTTTCCCCAGCCCATCGAGGTGGGCTACGCCGTGCTGCAGTGGCTGTACAAGCACCGCGTGAAGATGGCGGGCAAGGGCGCGCCGCTGTTCCTCGCGGGTGAAGAAGCCGGCGGCAACCTGGCCGCCGCCGTGGCCGTGATCTCGCGCGACCGGGGCCACCCTCCGCTGGCAGGCCAGATCCTGGTGTCGCCCATGCTCGATCCCTGCACCGGCACCGCCTCGCAGCGCGAGGCCACGCCCGAGGCCGGCGAATGCCGCTGGGCCACGGGCTGGCGCGAGTACCTGAGCTGCCCTAAGGACGCCATGCATCCCTATGCCGTGCCCGGCAGCTCGCTGCGCCTGGCCCAGCTGCCGCCGGCTCTGGTGCTGGTGGGCGGTGACGACCCGCTGCGCGACGAGGCCCAGGCCTATGCGGCCCGCCTGCGCGCGGCCGGCGTGACGGCCAGCAGCCATGTGCTGCCCAGCGCGTCGAACTGGCCGCAGGCCCTGTCCGAGGCCGAGGCCTGTACGGCCTGCAGCGCCGCCGTGTTCCAGCATGTGCATGACTTCTTCGAGGCCACCATGAACAAGCCCGCAGCACCGGGCTAGGCCCCGCGCCGCCGCAGCCGGCGAACCTTGCTGCCCCCGTTTTTCCATTTCGATTCCGCCTTCCCGGCGCGTTCAGGCGCCGGGCGGGCATCGTGTTCCCTGAATTACGCAAAAAAGCACCATGTCCACCCAATCCACCTCATCCTCCTCACCCTCTTCTTCCGCCTCGGCCCAGCGCAAGGGCTGGAAGCTGCCGGCCGCCGCTGCGGCCATCCTCGCCGTCAGCGCCGGCCTGTTTGGCCTGCACGGCTTCGATGCCAAGGCCGATGACGCGCCCGCCAGCGCCCAGCCCGCCGCCACGCCTGTGTCGGTGGCCACGGTCGCCGAAAGCGAGGTCACCGCCTGGGACGAGTTCTCGGGCCGCCTTGAAGCCGTGGAGCGCGTGGACATCCGCTCCCGCGTGGCCGGCGCCGTGCAGGCCGTGCACTTTCGCGAGGGCGCGCTGGTCAAGCAGGGCGACCTGCTGATCACCATCGACCCCGCACCGTATGCGGCCGAGGTCGAGCGGGCCGAAGCGCAGGTGGCCTCGGCCCAGGCACGCCAGTCCTATGCGCGCAGCGAGCAGGAGCGTGCACGCCGCCTGTGGGACGAGCGGGCGATTGCCCAGCGCGAGCTGGACGAGCGCATCAACGCAGGCAGCGAGGCCGAGGCCAATCTGCGCGCGGCCCAGGCGTCCCTGCAATCGGCGCGGCTGAACCTGGGCTACACCCAGGTGCGCGCCCCCGTGTCGGGCCGCATCGGCAAGCGCGAGATCACCGTGGGCAACCTGGTGGCCGCAGGCCCGGGCGCGCCGGTGCTGACCACGCTGGTCTCGGTCAGCCCCATCTATGCGAGCTTCGATGCCGATGAGCAGGTCATCACGCGCGCGCTCAAGGAGCTGGGCGGCGGCGCGGGCAACCGCGCCAGGATCGACAGCATTCCCGTGCAGATGGGCACGGCCACGGCCGGCAGCACGCCCTTCGAGGGCCGGCTGCAGCTGATCGACAACCAGGTCGATGCCCGAAGCGGCACGGTGCGCGTGCGCGCGGCCTTCGACAACAAGGACGGCGCCCTCATGCCCGGCCAGTTCGCCCGCATCCGCATGGGCCAGGCGCGCGACAGCAGCATGCTGCTGGTCAGCGAGCGCGCCATCGGCACGGACCAGAGCAAGAAGTACGTGATGGTGGTGGGCGGCGACAACAAGGCCGTCTACCGCGAGGTGGTGCTGGGCGCCTCGGTCAACGGCCTGCGCAACGTGACCCAGGGCCTGCAGCCCGGCGAGCGCGTGGTCGTCAACGGCCTGCAGCACATCCGCCCCGGCGCCCTGGTCGCGCCCAAGGAGGTGTCCATGGATGCGCGGGCCGATGCCCGCCAGCCGGGCACCCGGCAGGCAGCCGAACAAGTGGCTGACGCAACCAAGTCCTGATCTAGCCGCACACCTTTCCTGCCTCTGAAATGCCGCCTGACCGCAGGCGGCATGGGCCGCGCTTTGCCGTGGCGGAGCCAAACACCATGAACCTATCCAAATTCTTCATTGACCGGCCGATCTTCGCAGGCGTGCTTTCGCTGCTGATGCTGATCGCCGGCCTGATCGCCATGGGCGGGCTGCCGATCTCGGAATACCCCGAGGTCGCGCCGCCGTCCGTGGTGGTGCGCGCCCAGTACCCGGGCGCCAATCCCAAGGTGATCGCCGAGACCGTGGCCACGCCGCTGGAAGAGCAGATCAACGGCGTCGAAGGCATGCTCTACATGGGCAGCCAGGCCACCAGCGACGGCGTGATGACGCTGACCGTCACCTTCCGCCTGGGCACCGACCCCGACAAGGCGCAGCAGATGGTGCAAAACCGCGTCTCGCAGGCCGAGCCGCGCCTGCCGGAAGAGGTGCGCCGCCTGGGCATCACCACGGTCAAGAGCGCACCCGACCTGACCATGGTAGTGCACCTGGTCTCGCCCAACCAGCGCTACGACATCAACTACCTGCGCAACTACGCGGTGCTGAACGTGAAGGACCCGCTGGCGCGCATCGAGGGCGTGGGCCAGATCCAGATCTTCGGCGGCGGCGACTACGCCATGCGCGTGTGGCTGGACCCGCAGAAGGTGGCGCAGCGCGGCCTGTCGGCCAGCGATGTGGTGACTGCCATCCGCGGCCAGAATGTGCAGGCTGCGGCCGGCGTGGTCGGCGCATCGCCGGGGCTACCGGGCGTGGACATGCAACTGTCCATCAACGCCCAGGGCCGCCTGCAAAGCGAGGAAGACTTCGGCGACATCATCGTCAAGAGCGGCTCCGACGGCGCCGTGACCCGCCTGCGCGACATCGGCCGCCTGGAGATGGGCGCGGCCGACTATTCGCTGCGCTCGCTGCTGAACAACGACCCGGCCGTGGGCATGGGCGTGTTCCAGGCGCCGGGCTCCAATGCGCTGGAGATCTCGGCCAACGTGCGCAAGACCATGGAGGCCCTGAACAAGAACATGCCCGAGGGCCTGGAGTACCGCATCGCCTACGACCCCACGCAGTTCGTGCGCGCCTCCATCGAATCGGTGGTGCACACGCTGCTGGAGGCCATCGTGCTCGTGGTGCTGGTGGTGATCCTGTTCCTGCAGACCTGGCGCGCCTCCATCATCCCGCTGCTGGCCGTGCCGGTGTCGGTCATCGGCACCTTCGCCGTGCTGCATCTGCTGGGCTTTTCCATCAACGCGCTGAGCCTGTTTGGCCTGGTGCTGGCCATCGGCATCGTGGTGGATGACGCCATCGTCGTGGTCGAGAACGTGGAGCGCAACATCGAGGCCGGTCTCACGCCGCGCAACGCCACCTACCGCGCCATGCGCGAAGTGTCCGGGCCCATCATCGCCATCGCCCTGGTGCTGGTGGCGGTGTTCGTGCCGCTGGCCTTCATCAGCGGCCTCACGGGCCAGTTCTACAAGCAGTTCGCGGTGACCATCGCCATCTCCACGGTGATCTCGGCCATCAACTCGCTGACGCTGTCGCCCGCGCTGGCGGCCCTGCTGCTGCGCGGCCACGATGCGCCCAAGGACGCGCTGACGCGCGGCATGGACCGGGCCTTCGGCTGGCTGTTCCGCGGCTTCAACCGCATGTTCCACCGGGGCTCCGAGGCCTACAGCGGCGGCGTGGGCCGCGTGATCTCGCGCAAGGCGTTGATGCTGGCCATCTACCTGGCGCTGATCGCCGTGACCTTCGGCCTGTTCAAGGCCGTGCCTTCGGGCTTCGTGCCCGCGCAGGACAAGCAGTACCTGATCGGCTTTGCCCAGTTGCCCGACGGCGCCACGCTGGACCGCACGGACGAGGTGATCCGCCGCATGGGCGAGATCATGAAGGACAACCCCAACGTGGAGGACACCATCGCCTTCCCGGGCCTGTCCATCAACGGCTTCACCAACAGCTCCAACTCGGGCATCGTCTTCGCCACGCTCAAGCCCTTTGACGAGCGCAAGCGCGCCGACCAGAGCGGCGGTGCCGTGGCCGGCCAGCTCAACCAGGCCTTCGCAGGCATCCAGGACGCCTTCATCGTCATGTTCCCGCCGCCACCCGTGGCGGGCCTGGGCACGACGGGCGGCTTCAAGCTGCAGCTGGAAGACCGCGCCTCCCTGGGCTATGACCAGATGGACGCGGCCGTGAAGGCCTTCATGGCCAAGGCCTACCAGACGCCCGAGCTGACCGGCATGTTCACCAGCTGGCAGGTCAACGTGCCCCAGCTGTATGCCGACATCGACCGCACCAAGGCGCGCCAGCTTGGCGTGCCGGTGACGGACATCTTCGACACCATGCAGATCTACCTGGGCAGCCTGTATGCGAACGACTTCAACAAGTTCGGCCGCACCTACAGCGTCCGCGTGCAGGCCGACGCGCCCTACCGCGCGCGTGCCGAGGACGTGGGCATGCTCAAGGTGCGCTCCAGCTCGGGCGAGATGATTCCGCTGTCGGCGCTGATGAAGGTGGATTCCAGCTTCGGCCCCGAGCGCGCCATGCGCTACAACGGCTACCTCACGGCCGACATCAACGGCGGTGCCGCACCGGGCTTCTCTTCGGGCCAGGCGCAGGACGCCATCAAGCGCATCGCGGCCGAGACCCTGCCCAAGGGCATCGACTTCGAATGGACCGACCTGACCTACCAGGAGATCCTGGCCGGCAATTCGGCGGTGCTGGTGTTCCCGCTGGCCATCCTGCTGGTGTTCCTGGTGCTGGCCGCGCAGTACGAGAGCCTGACCCTGCCGATTGCCATCATCCTGATCGTGCCCATGGGCCTGCTGGCGGCCATGACCGGCGTCTGGCTGTCGGGCGGCGACAGCAACGTCTTCACGCAGATCGGGCTCATCGTGCTGGTGGGGCTGAGTGCGAAGAACGCCATCCTGATCGTGGAGTTCGCACGGGAGCTGGAGTTCGAGGGCCGCACGCCCATACAGGCCGCCATCGAGGCCAGCCGGCTGCGCCTGCGCCCCATCCTGATGACCTCGCTGGCCTTCGTCATGGGCGTGCTGCCCCTGGTGCTGTCCACGGGCGCTGGCTCGGAAATGCGCCGAGCCATGGGCGTGGCCGTGTTCTCGGGAATGATCGGGGTGACGGCCTTCGGCCTGTTCCTGACGCCCGTGTTCTACGTGCTGATGCGCCGCCTGGCAGGCAACCGGCCGCTCAAGCAGCATGGGCCCGAGATGGAGCAAGAGGCCCCTGCACAGGCACCTGCCCACGGCCATGCCTCGGGTGGCGGCGCGCTGCCCATGCCCTCTGCTGCGCGTGGCGAGCATGAATGAGCCCACACCACAAGAACAGGAACCGATCATGAAGATCCCATCGCTTTCGAAACTGTCCAGGCGTCTGCTGCCCCTGGTGGCGGCGCTGGCCCTGGCCGGCTGCGCCAGCGTGTCCCAGAGCCTGCCCGAGCTGCCGGCCGCCCCCGCCTTCAAGGAGCAGGGCGCCGCGCCGCAGGCGGGCTGGACCCAGGCCCTGCCCGCCGAAGCCCAGGCACGCGGCCAATGGTGGCTGGCCTTTGCCGATCCGGCACTGGACGCGCTGGTGGACAAGGCCACCCTGGACAACCAGAGCATCCAGGCCGCGGCCGCACGCCTGGCCGAGGCCCGCGCCCTGGCGCGCAGCGCCAATGCCGAGCGCATGCCGCAACTGGGCCTGGGCGCAGGGGCCACGCGCGGCGCGGGGCTGGACAAGGCCTCGGGCACGCGGCCTGCCACCCTGGTCAATGCGGGGCTGAACCTGTCGTATGAGGTCGATCTGTTCGGCCGCATTTCCCAGGCGGCCGACGCATCGCGGCTGGACGCCGAGGGCCGCGAGGCCCTGCTGCAAAGCACGCGGCTGGCCGTGCAGGCCGAGGTCGCGCAGACCTATCTGCAACTGCGCGCAATGGACGCCGAGCGCGCCCTGATGCGCGAGACCGTGGAGGCCTACCGCGACACGCTGCGCCTGTCGGAGCGAAGGCTGCAGGCCGGCGACATTGCCGAGCTGGACGTGGCGCGCATCCAGGCCGAGCTGTCGGCCACCGAATCGGACGCGCTGGCGCTGGACCGCCAGCGCGCCCAGGTCGAGCATGCGCTGGCCGTGCTGGTGGGCGACTCGGCCTCGCGCTTCGGCCTGGGCGAAGGCGCCTGGACCACGGCGCTGCCGGCCATCCCAGCCGGCGTGCCGGCCACGGTGCTGATGCGCCGGCCCGACATCTCGGCCGCCCAGCGCGCCGTCTTCGCCGCGCAGTCGCGCGTGGGCGTGGCGAAGACGGCATGGTTCCCCAGCATCTCGCTGACCGGCGCGGCCGGCCATGCCTCGCCCGAGGTCGGTGACCTGTTCAAGTGGTCCATGCGCTCCTGGGGCGTGGGCGCCCTGCTGTCGCTGCCGCTGTTCGACGGCGGCCGGCGCGAGGCCGGTGTGCAGGCCGCAGGCGCACAGCTCGATGCCGCACTGGCCGCCTACCGCCAGCAGGCGCTGGTGGCCTTCCAGGAGGTGGAGGACCAGCTGTCGTCCATCCGCATCCTGCAGGAGCAGTCCACCGTGCAGGGCCAGGCCGTGGTGGCCGCCCAGCGCGCCACCAGCCTGTCGGACACGCGCTACCGCAACGGCTACGTCAGCCAGCTGGACCTGCTGGATGCGCGCCGCAGCGAACTGCGCAACCGCCGCCAGGCGCTGCAGGTGAAGTCCGCGCAGTACCAGGCCGCCGTGGGCCTGATTCGCGCGCTGGGCGGGGGCTGGGATGTGCCGGCTGACGTGCCGGTGGCCCAGGCCACGTTGCGCTGAGGCAACCTCAGGCCAGCACGTCAATGGAGCGGAACACGCGCTGCAGCACCGGGTCCGGGCTGTGGCGGCAGGCGTGGACCTGCTCCATGAGGTGGTGCACGAAGCGCTCGGCCACCCAGGGCAGGGGGCCGTGGCCGCGCTGGACCACGCCCACCGTGTGGGGCTCGAACTGCTCGCGCAGGGACAGCGGCACCAGGGTGCCCTGGGGCACGCCCGATTCGATCAGCGGCCAGGGGCAGAACGAGAGCATGTCGCTGTGCGCGATCAGGTGCAGCAGCAGCGATGCCGAATGCACCAGGTGGATGTGGCCCACTGGCACGGGCAGGCCGTGGCGCAGGAACAGGCGCCGCACCAGGTCGTCTTCTTCAGGCGGCGTGTAGTTGAGCAGCCAGTCGCAGTCCATCAGCTCGGCCAGTGAGCGGGCGCCTGCCAGCGGATGGCCCGTGCGGGCCACGACGGTGGCGTCGTAGCGGAACAGCGGCGTGCCATGCAGGTCGCCGCCCGAGGGTCCCGAGGGCACGCGGCCGATCAGCAGGTCCAGCGTGCCTTCGCGCAGGCGCGGATGGGCCACGGCCGACAGGCCCTCGAACAGCTCCAGCCGCACCTGGGGCAGTTCGGCGCGGAAGGCGCGCAGCACATGGGGCAGCAGGCTCTGGCCCACCCAGGGCGTCACGCCCACGCACAGGCGCGCCACGGCGCAGGTGTCGCGCAGGCGGGCCATTTCATCCTCGGCCTGGGCCATCTGCCCGGTGATCAGCTGGGCATGGCGCAGCAGCGTGCGCCCGGCCGGCGTGAGGACGATGCCGCTGCTCTGGCGCTCGAACAGCGCAAGGCGGTGGCCTTCCTCCAGCTCGCGCAGGGCCTGGGTGATGGCCGACTGGGTGATGCCCAGCGCGCGTGACGCGGCGCGCACGCTGCCGCAGCCGGCCACGGCGACGAGGTAGCGCATCTGGTGCAGCTTCATGGCGGGACCGGCATCGGGGTGGGGCTGGGAATTCATGGGCCGATCTTGCAGGTTTCGTGCCATGGCCGCCATCCCTGCCATTGCTGTGATCGGCGCATGCCGGGGGATGACAGGCAATGCCTGGCAGGGCAGGCGCTGGCGGTCTTCCGCCCGCTGCCCACGCTTCCTAGACTGCGGGCATGAACATTGACCCGCCCGTTTCCACCACGGCCGAAGCCGCCGATCCGGTGCTTGCCGGCATTCGTGCCACGCAGGCCGAGATGGTGGCCCTGCGCCATCACCTGCATGCCCATCCCGAACTGGCCTTCGAGGAGTTCGCCACCAGCGACTTGGTGGCCGAGCGCCTGGCCTCCTGGGGCTATGAAGTGCATCGAGGGTTGGGAGGCACGGGCGTGGTCGGCACGCTGCGCTGCGGTTCGGGCACGCGCCGGCTGGGCCTGCGCGCCGACATGGATGCGCTGCCCATCCACGAGCAGACCGGCCTGCCCTACGCCAGCCGCCATGCGGGTCGCATGCATGCCTGCGGGCACGACGGCCATACCGCCATCCTGCTGGCCGCCGCGCGGGAGCTGGCCCAGGCACGCGGCTTCGACGGCACGCTGCACCTGATCTTCCAGCCGGCCGAGGAGGGCCTGGGCGGCGGCCGCAAGATGGTGGAGGACGGCCTGTTCGATCTTTTCCCCTGCGATGCCATCTTTGCGCTGCACAACATGCCGGGCTTTGCAGAGGGGCAGTTCGGCTTTCGCGAGGGCTCGTTCATGGCCTCGTCAGACACGGTGATCATCACCGTGCGCGGCAAGGGCGGCCATGGCTCGGCGCCCCACCTGTCGGCCGACCCGGTGGTGGCGGCGGCCCACCTGGTGCTGGCGCTGCAGACCGTGGTCTCGCGCAATGTCGATCCGCGCGACATGGCCGTGGTCAGCGTGGGCGCCATCCATGGCGGCGATGCACCGAATGTCATCCCCGGCGAGGTGGAGCTGCGCCTGTCCGTGCGCGCCTACCGGCCCGAGGTGCGTGCCCTGCTGCGCGAACGCATCACCGCGCTGGCCCATGCCCAGGCCGCCACGCTGGGGGCCGAGGCCGTGGTGGACTACCGCTGGCGCTATCCGGCCCTGGTCAACGACGCAGCCAGCACGGCCTTCGCCCGCGAGGTGGTGCGCGACTGGCTGGGCGAGCAGGCGCTGATCCCCGACCTGCAGCCGCTGACGGGCAGCGAGGACTTCTCCTTCATGCTCGAACAATGCCCGGGCAGCTACCTGATCGTGGGCAACGGCGTGGGCGACACCCATGGCACGGGCGGCTGCATGGTCCACAACCCCGGCTACGACTTCAACGACCGCATCCTGCCGCTGGCCGCCACCTACTGGGTGAAGCTGGCCCGGCGTTTTCTGTCCGCCGCCTGAGGCGCCGCGCCCGCACCGGATTCCTTTCACGACTTCAACTGCGATTGCCACCATGCGCACTGCATTTCCTCTCTCCTCCGAGGCCCGCCAGGTCCTGAGCCGCCGCAGCCTCCTGGGCGCAGCCGCGCTGGGGTTGGTCCTGCCGGCCGCTGCTCAGGGCAGCTTTCCTGCCAAGCCCTTGAAGCTGGTCGTCGGATACCCGGCCGGTGGATCGGTGGACCTGGCCGCCCGCGTGGTGGGCGATGCGCTGGCCGCGCGGCTGCGCGGCACGGTGGTGGTGGACAACGTGGGCGGGGCGGCCGGCGCCATTGCGGCCCAGCGCGTGGCCTCGGCACCGGCCGATGGCTACACGCTGCTGGTGGGGGCCAGCAACGAGCTGGTGGCCACGCGCATCGTCAACCCCGCGCAGCGCTATGACGGGCGCCGCGATTTCACGCCGCTGGGCCTGGTGGCCACCAGCCCGCTGATCCTGGCCGCACGCCCCGGCCTGGGCGTGAAGAGCATGGCCGACCTGCTGGAGCTGGCGCGCCGCCAGCCCGGCAAGCTCAGCTACGGCAGCTCGGGCGTGGGATCGACCCTGCATTTCGCGGGAGAGCTGCTCAACCAGCGCGCGGGCATCTCCATCGCCCATGTGCCCTACCGGGGCGTGGCGCCGCTGACCAGCGACCTGGCGGGCGGCAGCCTGGACCTGGCCGTGCTCTCGCCCACGGCGGCGCAACCGTTCCTGCAGAGCGGGCGCATCGTGCCGCTGGCGGTCACCAGCGCGCAGCGCCTGTCCGCCTTGCCCCAGGTTCCGGCCATGGCCGAACTGGCGCCGCTGCGCGGTTATGAATTGGTGGGCTGGTTTGCGCTGATGGCGCCGCGCGGACTGCCTGCGGACACGGCCCAGCGCATCACCGCTGCGCTGCAGGAGGCGCTGGCCGAGCCCGCCGTGCGCAAGCGCCTGGAAGATGCCGGCATGGTGCCGGCCACGGGCCGCGAGGACCTGGCGCGCCTGATCGCCGAGGAAGACCGCAAGTACGAGCAGCTCGCGGCCTTCGCAAAAATGCGCGACTGAGTGTCGCCGGGGCGGTTTACCGGCCGCGCAGGAACAGCGCGTCCAGCTCCTTCATGCTCATCTGCCGCCAGGTGGGGCGGCCGTGGTTGCATTGGTCGGAGCGTTCGGTGACTTCCATCTGGCGCAGCAGGGCGTTCATCTCGTCCAGCGTCAGGCGGCGGTTGGCGCGCACGGCGCCGTGGCAGGCCATGGTGGCCAGGATCTCATTGCGCGCGCGCTGCACCACGGTGCTGGCGTCGTGCTGGGCCAGCTCGGCCAGCACGCTGCGCGCCAGCTCCACGGCATCGCCCTGGGCCAGGGTGGCGGGCACGGCACGCACGGCCAGGGTCTTGGGAGAGAAGGGCGAGACTTCCATGCCCAGCGCCTGCAGCGTGTCGCCATGGGCCTCGGCCGTGGCCACTTCCTCGGGCGTGGCGGCGAAGGTGGCGGGAATCAGCAGCGGCTGGCTGGGGATCTGTTCTGCCGCATTGACGGCATTCTTGAGCTGCTCGTAGACGATGCGCTCGTGCGCCGCATGCATGTCCACCACGACCATGCCCTGGGCATTCTCGGCCAGGATGTAGACGCCGTGGATCTGGGCGACGGCGCGGCCCAGGGGCCAGACGGGCTCGTCGGACGCTGCCGGGGCCGCTGCGGATGATGTGCGGGGCGCAGAGAAATCCGCAGGAGCAGGCTCGGCAACGGCAACAGTCGGGGACTGGACGGCCGGCGCGTAAGCCGGGGGCGCGTAGCTGACGGGGGCCAGGGCAGCAGTGGGCACAGCGGGTACAGCGAGCACGGCTGGCTGCTCGGCGGCCAAGGCCTGGGCCGGACTTTCAACCGTTGCGGCTGCGGCCTCGCGCATGGGGGCCCACAGCCCCGCCATATTGCTGACCTTGTGGCCGCCTTGCTCATCGCCAAAGCTCATGCGGGCCTGGGGCCAGGCGGGCATGGATGCCTTGGGCGCCGTGGCCGGCGCTGCCGCAGCGGCGGGCGCAAGCTCGGGCGTGCGCGCGGCCTCTTCGGCAGCCGCAGCGGCTGCTGCGGCGGCACGCGGTGCGGCCAGCGCGTTCTCTATGGCGTGGCGCACGGCCTGGTGCACCTCGCGGCTGTCGCGAAAGCGTACTTCGATCTTGGTGGGGTGCACGTTCACGTCCACGCGCGCGGGGTCGATCTCCACATACAGCGCATAGACGGGCTGCTTGTGGCCGTGCAGCACATCCTCGTAGGCGCTGCGCGAGGCGTGGGTCAGCACCTTGTCGCGCACGAAGCGGCCATTGACGTAGCAGAACTGGTGGTCGGGCCGGGAGCGCGCCGCATCGGGAATGCCCGCGCGGCCCGTGACATGGACGGCGCCCGACCAGTGCTCCACGGTCACGGAGTTCTGCACGAAGGCGTCGCCCAGCACATCGCCCAGGCGGCGCGCAAGGGCTTCGTCCGACATGCTGCCGGCGGCACGCCACTGCTCGACCAGCTTGCCTTCGTGCCAGATGGCAAAGCCCACGTCGGGCCGGGCCAGGGCATGGCGGCGCACGGACTCTATGCAGTGGGCCAGCTCCGTGGCATCGCTCTTGAGGAATTTGCGGCGGGCCGGGGTGGAGAAGAACAGCTCCTTGACCTCGACCGTCGTGCCCTGGTTGCGGGCGGCGGGGCGCAGCTCGCCGCTGCGCGCGTCGAGCAGATAGGCCGAGTCCTGGCCCGCAGGGCGCGAGAGAATGGACGCCTCCGACACCGAGCAGATGGCCGCCAGCGCCTCGCCGCGAAAGCCCATGGTGGCCACGGTCTCCAGATCGTGCAGATCGGTGATCTTGCTGGTGGCATGGCGGCGCAATGCCACGGGCAGCTCATCGCGCGGGATGCCGCCGCCGTCGTCCTCCACCGAGATCAGCCGCACGCCGCCGGCCAGCAGCCGCACGTTGATCTGGCGGGCACCGGCATCCAGGGCGTTGTCCACGAGTTCGCGCACCACCGAGGCAGGACGCTCGACGACTTCGCCGGCCGCGATCTGGCTGATCAGCTCGTCGGGCAGGTCGCGGATGGGGCGGCGGGGAAGGGTGTCGGGGGAGGGGGTGGATGCGTTCACAGGGCAATTCTAGGGGCTCGCATCCACCGCTTGGTGCCTGTGGGAATGGGGTCGGAGTGCCTTGGGCACGCGCAAAAAAAGGAGCCGCACAGGCGGCTCCAAGAGGCGTCCCCGGCCACAAAGGCCAGAGCCGGGGGCACTCTTTGATGAGAGCGGACGGGGCCGCGCGGCCTCAGCGGCGGCGGCCGGCGCGGTCGCTGTTGCTGCCCATCTGGTTGCCGACCAGCGCACCGGCGGCCGCGCCGCCCACGGTTCCCAGCGTGGTGCCGAACAGGGCACTGCCCAGCACGCCACCGGCCACGGCACCCACGCCCGTGCCCAGCTGCGCGTTGTTGGGACGGTGGGCGCAGCCGCCCAGGGCCAGTGCGCCGGCCACAAGGGCGGCGACGGCCAGGCTGCGGCCCATGGTGGTGCCCGACTTGCGTTCAGTCATGCGCTCGAAGGTGCGAAGGGTCTTGTTCATGGCTTGCTTCCTTTTGTCCTGATGATGGTGGTGAGGCCGGGCCGGCGGTGCCGACGGCATGCAAGGACTTTGCCTGCAAAAAGCTGACGCACTCGTGAGTTTTTCGTAGAGTTTTATCAAGTTGTGTAACAAAACAGGCGCGATTCCAAGCATTTGTAGTTCCATGCAAGCGCCGGTGTGCGCGGCGGTGCGATCGGCTCTGGCTCGGCTGTGGGGGCATGCCGGCGAAGTACAGTACGGGCCGGTGCGGCGCCCGCCGCGGAGGACCTTCTTTTGGAAATCATTCAGTTCCTGATCGACTTCATCCTGCACATAGACAAGCACTTGGAGGCCTTCGTCGTGGCCTATGGACCCTGGGTGTATGCGCTGCTGTTTCTCATCGTCTTCGTGGAGACGGGCGTGGTGGTCATGCCCTTTCTGCCCGGCGACTCGCTGCTGTTCATCGTCGGCGCGCTGTGCGGCGTGGGGCTGATGGACTATTCGATCGCCTGCACCGTGCTGCTGGTGGCGGCCGTGCTGGGCGACCAGTGCAACTACACCATAGGCCGCTACATAGGGCCCAAGGTGTTCCAGTGGGAGGATTCGCGCTGGTTCAACCGGCGTGCCTTCGACCAGGCCCATGCGTTCTACGAGCGCTACGGCGGCATCACCATCGTGCTGGCGCGCTTCATGCCGTTCATCCGCACCTTTGCCCCCTTCGTGGCCGGTGTGGCTGCCATGGACCGAGGCAAGTTCACGGCCTTCAACGTGGGCGGAGCCATTGTCTGGGTGTTCGGCATCAGCGCCGCCGGCTATTTCTTCGGCAACCTGCCCTGGGTGCGCGAGAACCTGGAGAAGATCATCTGGGGCCTGATCCTGGTGCCGGGCCTGATCGCCATCTTCGGCGCATGGCGCGCGGGCCGCGCGCCCAAGACGGCTTCCTGAGCCTTCAGCGCACAGCAAAAAGCCCCTTGCGCCGTGATGGCGCAAGGGGCTTTTACGTTCAGTGGCCGAACGGCGGCGGCAGGGGTCAGCGGCGGTCGTTGCGCTTGCCCACCTCGTTGCCGATGAGTGCGCCGGCGGCTGCGCCGCCCACGGTGCCCAGCGTGCTGCCGAACAGTGCGTCACCCACCACACCACCGGCCACGGCGCCGACGCCGGTACCGATCTGGGCGTTGCTGGGGTTGGTGGAACAGCCGGCAGAGAACAAGGCAATGGCGGCAGCGGCGGCAATGGAATAAAGGCGTGTCTTCATGTTCATCTCCTGTCGTGGCCTGCGTTGCTTCGGCGGATGGATGGTGGCGCAAGCATTGTGTGGAACATGTTGGCATGCTCTCATTCACGGCCTGCGGCCGTGGTAGGAGAGTTGCCCGAGCTGGGGCCGGGCGGTTTGGAAGCGTCCGGTCCTGCCTGTCCGACAGCGGCGGCGGACGGCATGCCGCCGTGCCTGTGGCAACCCTCGCGGCTCAGACGGAGCGGCTGCGGGCCAGCGGCGGGTTGTGCGCGAAGTAGTTGCGGATGCCGCGCATCAGCGCGTCGGCCAGCTGCACCTGGTAGGCGCTGCTGCGCAGCCGGGCTTCTTCCTCGGGGTTGCTGATGAAGGCGGTCTCCACCAGCACGCTGGGGATGTCGGGCGCCTTGAGCACGGCAAAGCCGGCCTGCTCCACGCGCGGCTTGTGCAGCTTGGCCATGTTGCCGATCTCGCCCAGCAGGGCGCCGCCGAGCTTGAGGCTGTCCTTGATCTGGGCCGTGGTGCTCATGTCCAGCAGCATGCGCTGCACGTGCTGGTCCTGCGAGCCCATGTTCAGCCCGCCCACGAGGTCGGACTGGTTTTCCTTGTTGGCCAGCCAGCGCGCGGCCGTGCTGGATGCGCCCTTGTCGCTGAGCGCAAAGACGCTGGCGCCACGCGCAGCTGGCGTGGTGAAGGCATCGGCATGGATGCTGATGAAAAGGTCGGCCTGAACGCGCCGGGCTTTCTCGACGCGGGTGGCCAGCGGCACGAAGAAGTCGGCGTCGCGCGTCATGAAGGCGCGCATGGGGCTGCCGCCGATGCGGGTGTTGTTGATGCGGTCGCGCAGCAGGTGGGCGATCTTGAGCACCACATCCTTCTCGCGCGTGCCGCTGGGGCCGGTGGCGCCGGGGTCCTCGCCGCCGTGGCCCGGGTCCAGCGCCACGATGATGATGCGGTCGGTCTGGCGCGAGGTGGCGATGTTGGGCGCGGCAATGGGGGCAGGCGCCGGAACGGGTGCAGGCGCTGGGGCAGGAGGACGCGGCGCAGCCGCGGGAGCCGGCGCCTGCGCGATCACGGCAGGCGGCGGCGCAGGCGTCTTGCCGCCCGGGCCGCCGCTGTGCTGGGCGATCAGGTCGCCCAGGGGGTCGGGGGCCGGCGCCGCGGCGCCTGGGGGGCGGGGCATTGCGGGTGCAGGAGGTGGTGGAGGTGCCGCCGCCACGGCGGTGTCGTCGCCGGAGGCATCACGCAGGCGCTCGCTGATCAGCGCCTCCAGCGGGTCCACGGCCTTGGCCGGGTACAGGTCGAACACCAGCCGGTGCTTGTAGGCCGCCACCGGCTGCAGGGTGAAGACCTGGGGCTTGGCGGGCTGCTTGAGATCGATCACCAGGCGCACCACGCTGGGCGAGTTCTGGCCCACGCGGATGGATGCGATGTTGGGGTCGTCGGAGCGCACCTTGGCGACCAGCTCGCGCAGCGCGGGATTGAGGTCGATGCCTTCGATGTCCACGGCCAGCCGAGGCGGCTGGTCCACGAAGAACTGCTTGGCAGCCAGCGGCCGGTCGGACTCGATGGTCACGCGCGTGTACTCTGGCGCAGGCCAGACGCGCACGGCCACGATGGTGGCGCCGTGCGCAATGTGCTGGCGGCCCAGCAGCAGCACGATGGAGCCCGCCTGCAGCAGGTTGCGGCGCGACAGGCCGGACGGATAGGAGAAGGATTGGGCGTCGCTCATGCCTTGAGTGCTTCGATCACGACGCGTCCGACGGGCGTGCCGGCGATCAGGCTCACCTGGCGCTGCGTCTCGTCGATTGCTTCGATATGAATAGCTATATCTGCCGCAGGCGTAAGCGCTGCGGCCTTTTCGGGCCATTCTGCCAGCTTGAGACCGGGGCTGGCGAAAATATCGCGAAATCCTGCATCCTCCCACTCGCGCGGATCGTCGAAGCGGTAGAAGTCGAAATGCCAGATGGACAGGCCCGGCGCCTCGTGCGGCTCCACCACGGCATAGGTGGGGCTTTTGATGCGGCCCTGCACGCCCAGTGCGCGCAGCCAGTGCCGCACCAGCGTGGTCTTGCCGGCGCCCAGGTCGCCGTGCAGCGTGACGTAGGCATTGCGCAGCGCCGGATGGTCCGCGAGCTGCTGCGCAAACCGCTGCGTGTCTTCCTCGCTGCCCCATATCCAGCGATGGCCCGCAGTTTCCGCATCCTGCGGCCGGGCGCTTTCTACAATCGAGGGAGTATGTTGTGCAGCAGTCAATTGGTTCCTTTGATGCAAGGCTGGGCCCGCGAACTGGGATTTTCCCAAATTGGCGTGGCTGGCGTGGATTTGTCGTCTGCGGAGCCGGGTTTGATGCAGTGGCTGGCCCAGGGGTTCCATGGCGAGATGGACTATATGCAGGCCCACGGACTGCGCCGCGCGCGGCCTGCCGAGCTGGTGCCGGGCACCGTGAGCGTGATCACGGCCCGCATGGACTACCTGCCGCGCGACACGCCCGCCGACGCGCCCGGCGCCTGGCAGGCCATGGAGTGGGAGAGGCTGCAGCGGCCCGCCGAGGGCATCGTCTCCGTCTATGCCCGGGGCCGCGACTACCACAAGGTGCTGCGCAACCGGCTGCAGAAGCTGGCAGAGCGCATCGCCCAGGAGGTCGGCCCCTTCGGCCACCGCGCCTTCACCGATTCCGCTCCCGTGCTGGAGGCCGAGCTGGCCCGGCGCAGCGGCCAGGGCTGGCGTGGCAAGCACACGCTGGTGCTCAACCGCGAGGCAGGCTCCATGTTCTTCCTGGGCGAGATCTATGTGGATCTGGCGCTGGAGCCCACGGCGCCGGTGACCGCGCACTGCGGCAGCTGCGCGGCCTGCATCACGGCCTGCCCCACGGGCGCCATCGTGGCGCCGCACCGGGTGGATGCGCGGCGCTGCATCTCCTACCTGACCATCGAGCATTCGGGCGCCATTCCCGAGGAGTTGCGGCCGCTGATGGCCAATCGCATCTATGGCTGCGACGACTGCCAGCTGGCCTGCCCCTGGAACAAGTTTGCCCAGCCCAGCCGCCTGCCTGATTTCGATGCGCGCGAGATTCTGGCTGGCGGGCAGCTGGTGCACTTCTTCGCCTGGGACGAGGCGACCTTCCTGCGCCTGACCGAAGGCAGCCCCATCCGGCGCATAGGCCATGCGCGCTGGCTGCGCAACGTGGCCGTGGCGCTGGGAAACGCCTGGCGTGAAACCGGCGATACGGCACTGCGCCAGGCGCTGGCCAGCCGCGCCGAACATCCCGACGCCATGGTGCGCGAGCATGTGGCCTGGGCACTGTCGCAAAGATCGGATTGAGCTGATAAGCCGGGGCGCTGGTGTGTGAAACAATTGTTGCGCTCAGTCTGAGGGCTCCCCGGCGGCCTGTTGCGGGCCACCGCCCCTGAGGGCGCGGGGTCTGTGTGACTCAACATGGTGTTCGATATGCGCGCAAAGCCTTTCCGTCTGCTGAACGCCGAACCTCTCACCCAGACCGCCGTGGCCGTCTGGGTAGGCCTGTGCTGCGTGCTGCTGGCCACGGTGGCGTACTGGACGGTGCTGGTGGACAGCCATCGCACGCAGCGAAACTTCACCGAAGCCCAGTCCTGGCTGCGCGTGGGGCAGATGTCGCATGCGGTTTCGGTGCAGGTGCAGACCCTGCTGTCTGGCCTGGACTACACCATGCGCGGCCTGGAGTCCGACTTTGCCGATGGCGAGGCCGACGTCTTTCAGCATGCCGTGCAGACCACCTTCGATGCCTATCCGGCCGGCACCTTCCTGCAGATCGCCGTGGCCGACGAGAGCGGGGACATCGTCTACTCCAATCTGCAGCAGGATGCGCAGACCCGGGCCGCCAAGGTCTCGATCCGCGACCGGGAGCATTTCCAGGTCCATGCCAACCGCGAGACCATGGGGATGTTCATCGGCCGGCCCGTGCAGGGGCGCGTCTCCCATAAATGGACCATACAGCTGAGCCGCGCGCTGTACCGCCAGGGGCGCTTCTCGGGCGTGCTGGTGCTGTCGCTGTCGCCCGACTACGTCTCGGGGTATTTCCAGTCCATCTTCGATGGCGCCAAGGACGTGATCTTGCTGCTGCGCACCGACGGTGTCTATCTGGCGCGCTCTCAGGGACAGGACGAGGTGATGGGGCGTTCGGTCTCCGATGTGCGCGTGTCACAGTTCGCGCCGGCCATGGAGCGCGGCACCTACGAGGCCGAGTCCTCGGTCGATGGCGTGCTGCGCATGTATGCCTGGAGCAGGGTGGAGGGCTATCCGCTGATCGTCAGCGCAGGGCTGGACAAGAAGGCCATCTTCGAATCGCTGGAGGAATCGCTGGAGCGCGGCCTGCTGCGCAATGGCATAGGCACGGCGGTGCTGCTGCTGGCCGTACTGCTGACGCTGTGGCTGGCCCGCCAGCGCCAGCTCAGCGAGCGCATGCGGCTGCAGGGCGAGCGGCGCTTCGCGCGGCTGGCGCAGGAGGTGCCCGGGGGGCTGTTCCAGTTCCGCATCGGCGCGGATGGCCAGTTCCAGTTTCCCTTCACCAGCCCGGGGTTCTTCGAGCTGCATGGCGCAAGGGCCGACGTCGTCCGGTTCGCCGACCATGAACTGCTCAAGCGCGTGCACCCCGAGGATCTGCCCGCCCTGGCGACCTCGGTGCAGGACAGCGTGGGGCGCAAGGATGTCTGGGAGCACAAATACCGCGTCTACGGGCCTGGAGGCGAGCTGCGCTGGCTGCACGGCCACGCCCGGCCGCAGCAGGAGGAAGACGGCTCGCTGCTGTGGCATGGCTATGTGCACGACGTCACGCAGGACCAGGCCATACAGGAATCCATACGCCACAGCGAGGAGCGCCTGCGCCTGACGGTGGGTGCCGTGCGTGACGGCCTGTGGGAGTGGGACTGCCGCAGCGGCCATGTGGAGTGGGATGCGCGCTGCTACCAGATGCTGGGCTTCGAGCCAGGCCAGTTCCCCATGAACTACGACGCCTTCTGCGCCATGGTCCATCCCTCGGACAGGGCGCGCGTGCTGGCGCGGCTGCAGCGCCATGCCGAGGCCGGGGCCGACTTCCGTGTGGAGATGCGGCTGCGCGGCTCGGCCGACAGCTGGCTGTGGGTGGAGTCGCGCGGCGAGATCACCCAGCGCGATGCCGACGGCAAGCCCGTGCGCATGCTGGGCACGCACACCGACATACAGCAGCGCGTGGAGCAGTCCCGCCTGATCAAGGCCTTGCTGGACCGGGGCAGCGCCCTCATCGTGATGGCCGGTCCCCAGCGCGAAATCCTCTATGCCAACGAGCGCGCGGCGCAGACCTTCCAGATCGAGACGGAGCGGCTGCCCGGTGGCGTGAACCTGCGCTCGCTGCATGTCAGCGACGAGAGTTTCGAACGCTTCGGCCAGCTGTACGGGCAGCTCAACGCACGCGGCACGGTGCGCACGGAATGGATCCTGCGCATGCCGTCGGGCTCGGACCACTGGTTCGACATGCAGGGCTCGCTGCTGGACCCCGACGAGGACGATGGCCGCGTCATCTGGACCATGATCGACACCGATGCGCGCCGGCGCGCCGAGACCGCGCTGGCCGAGACCCAGCACCGGCTGGAGGCCATCATCGACCGCTTTCCCGCAGGCATCCTGGTCACCGACGCGCAGGGCCGCCAGGTGCTGGCGGCCAACCGCATGCTGGCCGCTGCCCTGCAACTGGACATGGCGCCTGCCGCCCTTGTGGGGCTGGGCATGCCGGCGCTGATCCAGCTGCTGCCGGCGTCGGTGGCAGGCGTGCTCAGCGCAGGGCCCGTGGCCGGCCGCTCCCTGCATGCGCTGCCCGATGGCCACTATGTGGAGATCGAGGGCATGCAGCTGCGCGACGGCGACCGCTCCATCGGCCATTGCTGGGTCTTCCACGATGCGACGGAGAGGCAGCAGCGCGAATCCCAGCTGGAGACCCTGGCGCTGACCGACGCGCTGACGGGCATTCCCAACCGCCGCGCCTTCCTGGAGCGGCTGGCGATGGAGCTGGACCATCTGCGCAGCGGCCTGGTCGCGCATTCCACGCTGATCATGCTGGACATAGACCACTTCAAGCAGGTGAACGACGGCTACGGCCACGCGGTGGGCGACATCGTGCTCAAGGAACTGCTGGCCTCGGTGGCGCAGGAGATGCGCAGGGAAGACATGGTGGGACGGCTGGGCGGCGAGGAATTCGCCGTGCTGCTGTCCGACACCAATGCGGAGGTGGGCCTGCGGCGCGCCGAAAGCCTGCGCGAAGCCATTGCCGGGCAGGCCATCGATGCGGGCAAGGCCGGAGACCTGCACATCACCATCAGCCTGGGCGTGTACGAGCTGCAGCGCAGCGATGCATCGGCCCAGGGCTGCCTGGAGCGGGCCGATGCGGCGCTGTACTACTCCAAGCGCAATGGCCGCAACCAGTCCACGCTGTGGAGCGAGCGGCTGCCAGCCATCGCGCGGTGATCCGGGCCGCTTCGGCGCAACGGCCTAGGAATTCATCCCGGTCAACTGCCGATTTTCAGAATGGTCCAATGGCCTGATGGCGCCGGAATCCCGAAAATCCAGGGTTCATGCTGCCGCGTGGCCCTGTCGTCGGTCCGTCTGCCCGAGTCCCCGGGGCGCGATCGACTTCCCCGCACAGCCCCTCACAAAAACAGGCCGCGCGCTGCGCGCCGGGCGAGGAATGTATGACATACAACCGGTGGTCCACGATGCATGTCGCCCCCCTGGGGCGAGCGCAATTCTGGAGCTATGCCAGCCGTGAGGCGCAGATGCCGCACACGCCCCTGGTGGCGCGGCCCGAGCGCTTCGAGGCCGTGCTCACATCGCGTGGCGTGGGCGCGGTGGTGTTCAACCGCATCCAGATGGCGGCGGGCCACGGCATGCAGCGCCTGCAGGCGGGTTGCCAGCGCGCGAGCCCGGCCAGCCTGCTGTGCCTGCTCTACCTCAAGGGTCGCGCCCGGGTGTCTGCGCTCGATGGGCCGGGCGCGGCGGTTGCGGGCGGCGAGTCGCATGCGCAGCCCGGCCAACTGTTCCTGCTGGACGAGCGGTGCGGCTACCGCATCTGGCAGGACGAAGCCGTGGACCTGCTCGTGCTGGCCGTGCCGCTGGCGCTGATCGATTCGTGCGCAGGCATGGCTTCGCAACTGCTGGCACGCAGCCTGCCTGACTGCGCGTCGTTGCAGCTGCTCGTCCAGCAGATGCAACTGATCCATGCATGGCAGGCGCCCCTGCCCGAGGGCGAGTCCGCGCAGCTGTCCGATCTGGTCATCAACACCTTGAAGACCGTGCTGCAGGCCGGGGCCGAAAGGGCTGCAGCCCGGCCTGACGCGCCCATGCACGTGCTGTTGTGCCGGGTGCGCCAATTGATCGCCCGCCAATATCCGGACCCGGCGCTGGGGCCGGAGCGCGTGGCATCGAGGCTGGGACTTTCCGTGCGCTCGCTGCAATCGCGGCTGTCGCGCGAAGGCACCAGCCTCAGCGCCGAACTCATGGACTATCGACTGGAGCGCGCCCATGCGCTGCTGCGCGCAGCGAAGCCGGGAACGCTGGGCGTCACGGAAATCTCGCAGCGCTGCGGCTTCAACTCGCTCGCGCATTTTTCCCGGCGCTTCAGGGCACGCTACGGCAGCACGCCGCTGGAGCTGCTGCGTGAGCCGGGGGCGGAGGGCATGGGGTCGTCCACCTGGCACGGGGACGGGGCGGGTACCTAGACAGGGCTTGCGGCGCCTCGGTCGGCGTGGCGTGCGCAGATCAGGCTGAGGATTTCGAACAGCATCTGCGCGCCCGCATGGGCGGTGTTGGTGGTGGCGTCGTAGGCGGGCGAGACCTCGACCACGTCACCGCCCACGATGTGGATGCCGGCCAGGCCGCGCACCATGGCCTGGGCTTCGCGCACCGTCAGGCCTCCCACCTCGGGCGTGCCCGTGCCGGGCGCAAAGGCCGGGTCCAGGCAGTCGACGTCGAAGGAGACGTAGACCGGCGCATCGCCCACCACCTCGCGTGCGCGGGCAATGACGCCGTCCACGCCCAGGGCGGGAAGGTCCTCTGCGTGGATCACCGTCATGCCCGACTCGTAGGAGAACTCCCAGAGATATTCGGCCGCGCCGCGTATGCCGATCTGAATGGTCCGCGTGGGGTCGAGCACGCCATCCAGCACGGCCTGGCGAAAGGGGCCGCCGTGGTGGAAGCGGCTGCCGTCGAAGGGGCCGCCAGTATCGCAGTGGGCATCGAAGTGGACCAGGGCCAGTGGCCGGTCGCGGCCCAGCGCGCGCAGTATGGGCAGGGTGATGGAGTGGTCTCCGCCCGCAGACAGGGGAATCACGCCGGCCGCATGGATCTTCGCGAAGGCCGACTCTATGTCGCGGTGCGACTGCTCCAGGCTGTAGCGGCTGGACAGCGGCACGTCGCCGATGTCCGCCACGCGCAGCTCGCGCGTGGGCGCGGATCTGAGTACATGGTTGTAGGGGCCCACGCGCTCTATCGCGCGCAGCGCCCTGGGCCCGAAGCGGCAGCCGCTGCGGTTGCTGATGCCCAGGTCCATGGGCACGCCGATCAGTGCGGCCTGCAGTTCGCCGAAGTCCGGGCGGCTCCAGTCCATGGGGTGCATGGGGGCATCCAGCAGCGTGGGAATGCCTGCGTAGGGTGCGCTGCGCGTGCCGCTGGCGTCGATGATGTGGGCAGCCACGGTGCGGAAATGCGGATCGTGGATGACGGACTCGTTGTCTCCGCCGAAGCGCGCACGCAGCGCGGCCAGCCTGTCTGCAGTAAAGAGGGTCATGGGTGTCCCTTGGTTCAGGATTGGATGCCCGACAGGGAGCGCTGCTGCGAGCGCTGCGCCAGGCTGATGAGGATGAAACTGGCCGTGCTCATGGCCAGGCTGGCGTAGATCGGCGTGTTGGCGGCCAATCCGTCGCGGACCATGAAGACCACTGCCGTGGCGCAGCCCAGCAGCATGCTGGCAATGGCGCCCGCCGTGGTGGCGCGGCGCCAGTAGATGGCGCCGATCAGCGGCACCAGCATGCCGCCCACGAGCAGGTTGTAGGCGGTGGTCAGGGCGTTGAGCACGTCGTCCACCACCAGGGCGATGCCCAGCACGGCAAGGCCCACCAGCAGCGTCAGCAGCCGGTGCCAGCGCACATCGGCCAGCGGCTTGCCTTGCCGCAGCAGGGGCACGAGGTCTTCGGCCAGCACGGTGGAGCCCGCCAGCATGGCCGCGCTGGCGGTGGACATCATGGCGGCCAGCGCGGCAGCGATCACCAGGCCGCGGACGCCGTCCGGCAGGCTGGCCTGCACGATGGCGGCAAAGGCGTTGTTGGGATTGTCCAGTTCCGGCAGCAGCACCCGCGCCGCCATGCCCACCAGGGCGCCGACCAGCCCGTAGACCACGCAGTACAGGCCGGCGAGGCTGCCCGCCACGGCGGCCAAGCGTTCGCTGCGGGCCGTGAACACGCGCTGCCACACGTCCTGGCCGATCATGATTCCGAAGAAATAGATGACGAAGTAGGTGGCGATGGTGTCCCAGCCGATGTATGTGACATCGAAGCTGGACGCAGGCAGCCGTGCAACCAGCTGGTCCCAGCCGCCCACGCGGTACAGGCAGATGGGCAGCAGGATCAGCATCAGGCCCGCGGTCTTGATCACGAACTGCACGATGTCCGTCAGCGTCAGCGACCACATGCCGCCCACGGCCGAGTAGATGACCACGACGCCCCCGCCCACCAGGATGGAGATCCACAGAGGCAGGTCGAACAGCACCTGCATCACGGTGCCGATGGCGATCACCGACGTGGCCGCCAGCATCAGCGCATAGGCCAGCATCACCAGTGCGCTGGCCTGTTGGGTGCGGGCGCTGTAGCGCCGCTCCAGCACCTGGGTCACGGTGCAGATGCGCAGCCTGAGCAGGGGCTTGGCCAGGAACAGGTTCAGCACCAGCAGGCCCGCACCCAGAGCCGCGCACAGCCACAAGCCCGAGATGCCGTACACGTAGCCCAGGCGTACCGTGCCCACCGTGCTGGCCCCGCCGATCACCGTGGCAGCCATGGTGCCCATGTACAGGCCCGGCCCGAGGTTGCGGCCCGCCACGAGAAAGTCCTCCTGCGTCTTCGCGCGGCGCATGCCGTACCAGCCCAGCAGCAGCATGGCTGCCGCGTAGATCACTACCACCGAGATATCAAGCACCATGGTCTCTCTCCCCTTTTGTTCCGACCCCGTGTGCAGGGTCCTTCTGAAACAGCGGTATTCACGCAAGTGAATGTCACGGACCGCCCCTCTTGTTCTGCGCTGGCAGCGTGCTTCGGTGAACCGAAGCGCGCCGCAACAGCCGTGAATGCTAGACAGCAGCCGGGCTTGCATCCATTTCAAGTTCCATCTACAAACATCGATGAACATCGATCTTTGCTGAGTGAAAACCCCATGCTCCATACCGTTTCAGATCTCGACCTGCGGCTGCTGCGCGTTTTTCTGGCCATCGTCGACGCGGGCGGTGTATCGGCTGCGCAGGCCATTCTTGGCGTGGGGCAGTCCACGCTCAGCAGCCAGCTGTCCACGCTGGAGACACGCCTGGGGTTCAGCCTGTGCGAGCGCGGGCGCGGCGGCTTTCGCCTGACGGCCAAGGGCCGGCGCTTCGTCGACCTGGCCCGCGCTGCGCTGCAGGGCCTGGAAGGATTCAGCGCGCAGGCGCGCAACATGCACAGGCAACTGGTCGGCAGCCTGGCCATCGGCCTGATCGGCAATGCACCCACGGAATACAACGCGTTGATGGGGCGGGCCATACAGCGCTTTCGCCAGCGCGACGAGGCCGTGCGCCTGTCTGTGCTGGTGCGCGGGCCGCGCGAGCTGGAGGAAATGCTGCTGCGCGATGAGCTGCAGGTCGCCGTGGGCTATTTCCTGCACCGCGCCCCGGCGCTGGAATACACGCGGCTGTTCAGCGAAAGGCAGGTGGCCTATTGCAGCGCCAGCCATCCCTTTGTCGCGCGCGCGGGCCGCATCGGCGCGCAGGAGGCGGGCGAAGCCGACTGGACCTGGCGCACCTATCCACTGCCGCAGGCACCGCTGACGGGGCGCCCGCGCCATGTCACCTCGGAGGCGGACAACATGGAGGCGGCCGCCATCCTCATCCTGTCAGGCGCCCACCTGGGCTACCTGCCAGAACATTACGCAGCGCCCTATGTGGCTGCCGGCCTGCTGCATGCGCTGGACGAATCCCTCTTCAGCTATGACGTGGACATCACCATGGTGGCCAGGAAGCGCGCACGCCAGGACGACATCACGGCCGCCTTCACGGACGACATGCGTGCCGTGCTGTAGGGGCGCCGCGGCACAGCGGCATCAGAACTGCAGCAGGCTCAGCGCAAACGGCAGGCTGAGCACGCCCAGCAGCGTGGACAGCGTGACCAGCCCCGCCACATACGAGCCGTTGTAGCCCATGCGCGCGGCCAGCACATAGCACGACGATGCGGTGGGCAGAGCCGAGAAGGCCATGAGGATCAGCGCCTGCGCACCGCTGAGGCCAAATGCCCGCACCATGGCATAGGCGATCAGCGGCTGCACCAGATGCCGCACGGCCAGCAGGCACACGGCCAGCAGCTTGCCGGCGGCCAGCGCGCCGAACTGCATGCCGGCGCCGGCCGACATCAGGCCCAGCGCGATGGAGGCTGCGCCTATGCGGGAGACTGACGGCTCGAGCAGTGCGGGCAGCTTCAGCCCCAGCGCGCTGAACACCAGGCCCGACAGCGTGCCCACGATCAGCGGATTGCGCACCAGTTGCCCCAGGAAGTGCTGGTTGCTGCCGCGCGCCATGGGCCAGACGGCCGCGATATTGCACAGCGGCACGCTCACGCCGATCAGCACCGAGATGAACAGCAGGCCCTCAGGCCCCGCCAGCCGGCTGGCCAGCGCCAGGCCGATGAAGGAGTTGAAGCGAAACGCCACCTGCACGGCGCCGGCATGCTCGCGTGTGTCGATCCGGCCGCGCAGGCCCGGCCACCAGGGCAGGCTGTAGGCCAGGCCGATGCCGACCAGGGCCGCACACACGCCAGCGGCCAGCAAGTGGGAGGTGGCACCCCAGTCCACCGGGCTCTTGACGATGGAGTGGAACAGCAGCACCGGGAACAGCAGGTAGTACACCAGCGCCTCCACCGCCTGCCAGACCGTGCGATTGAGCTGTGTGAAGCGGCACAGCACGTAGCCAAGCACGATGAGCGAAAAATCGGGGAAGAGCAGCACGGCGTAGTTCACGGGGGCTGAGCATAAGCGCAACCCCGCAGTCGCCGCGTCTCCCGAGAAACCATGGCGCGAGGCTAGGGGTAAACACCGGGAAATCAGTGCTGCGACAAACTGTGACAACCGGGCCCCGGGCCTTAGCATCGCTGGGGTCCACACAGCCGATCCGAAAGCGCAGGTCCTGACGACCGTCAAGCGCGCAGCGGGCTCCAGGCCCCAACATGGCTGTTCCGTGGCAGCGTTTGCGAGCCTTCATTTCGCAGACCATCCATCCGCAGGCACGGCCTTGCGGATGTCCATGAAAACCTCTTCGTCAACACGACCCCCAAAAGGAGATCCTGTATGAATCGTCGCAGCTGGATGGGACTGACCCTGGTCCTCGCAAGCACCGGAGCCCTGGCCCAGGCCTACCCCACCAAGCCGATCAAGCTGGTGGTGCCCTTCGCCCCCGGTGGCACGACCGACATCATCGCCCGCGTGATCGCCGAACCCCTGACCAAGGAACTGGGCCAGCCCGTGGTGGTGGACAACCGCGGCGGCGGCGGTGGCGTCATCGGCGCCATGGAAACCGCGCGCTCGCAGCCCGATGGCTACAGCCTGGGCATCGCCACGGTCTCGACCACGGCGACCAACCCCGCGATCAACCCCAAGATCTCCTACAACACGCTGACGGACTTCACGCCCATCATCAACGTGGCGGCCACGCCCAACGTGATTGCGGTGAACCCCAAGTTCCCCGCCAAGGACTACAAGAGCTTCGAGGCCGAACTCAAGAAGTCCCAGGGCAAGTACTCCTATGCGTCCTCGGGCACGGGCGGCATCCAGCACATGCTGATGGAGCTGTACAAGAGCCTGACCAACACCTTCGTCACCCACATCCCCTACCGCGGCGCGGGCCCTGCGCTCAACGACGTGGTGGCGGGCCAGGTGCCCATGGTGCTGGACAACCTGCCCTCGGCCCTGCCCTTCATCAAGGACAACCGCCTGGTGCCCATCGTGGTGGCCGCGCCCCAGCGCCTGGCCGTGCTGCCCAATGTGCCCACCTTCAAGGAAGTGGGCCTGGAGCCGGTGAACCGCATGGCCTACTACGGCATCCTGGGCCCCAAGAACATGCCCAAGGACGTGGTGGACAAGATCAACGCCGCCGTGCGCAAGGTGCTGCAGGACCCGGCCGTGCGCAAGCGCATCGAGGACACGGGCTCCCTGGTCATCGGCAACTCGCCTGAAGAGTTCGCCAAGCAGATCAAGGAAGAGTACGAGACCTACAAGAAGGTGGTTGCCCAGCAAAAACTCACGCTGGAGTAAGCACCGCCCTGAGCGGTTGGATCAGAGCCCGAGGTTCCTTGCGGACCTCGGGTTTTTTCGTTGTAGGCTTGATGGGATGTCCCAAGTGCCTGCCGCTTCCATCGTGTCCCCCTCGGTTGCCGAAGCCGAACCTGCTGCCGATCCTGCATCCTGGCCGGCGCCGCTGCCGGCCAGCCTGGATGCGCTGGACCTTTTCATGGATGCGCTGCTGCTGGAAGACGGGCTGTCGCGCAATACGCTGGCGGCCTATCGCCGGGATCTGACGGCCTGGGGGCGGTGGCTGGCGCACCAGCGGCCGCCGCTGGCGCTGGATGCGGCGGGCGAGCTGGAGCTGCAGGGCTATTTCGCGGTGCGCGTGGAGCAGACCAAGGCCAGTTCTTCCAACCGGCGGTTGACGGTGCTGCGCCGCTACTACCACTGGGCGCTGCGCGAGCAGCGCATTGCGGCCGATCCCACGGTGCGCATGCTGGCGGCACGGCAGCCGCCGCGCGTGCCGCATACGCTGACGCAGGCTCAGGTGGAGGCGCTGCTCAAGGCGCCCGATGTCGATACGCCGCTGGGCCTGCGTGACCGCGCCATGCTGGAGCTGATGTACGCCAGCGGCCTGCGCGTGAGCGAGCTGGTGGATCTGCCGATGCATGGCATCGATCTGCGCTCGGGCGTGCTGCGCGTGACCGGCAAGGGGCAAAAGGAAAGACTGGTGCCCTTCGGCCGGGAGGCGCACTGGTGGCTGGAGCGCTACCTGGCCACGGCGCGCGGTGCCATCCTGGGCGGGCAGCGCAGCGATGCGGTTTTCGTGACCCAGCGCGGGGCTGCGATGAGCCGCGTGATGTTCTGGGTCATCGTCAAGCGCTGCGCGCAGGTTGCGGGTGTCACGGCACCGCTGTCGCCGCACACGCTGCGCCATGCCTTCGCCACCCACCTGCTCAACCATGGCGCAGACCTGCGCGTGGTGCAGATGCTGCTGGGCCATGCCGATATCTCCACCACCACCATCTACACCCATGTGGCGCGCGAGCGGCTCAAGGCCCTGCACGCTTTGCACCATCCGCGTGGTTGATTGGATGTGGTCGGTTCGCCGGATTGGGTGTTTCTATCGTTGAAATCGTCGAAGTGACAAAGCCTGTCCCGGGGATATGCGCTTTGCACAACAATCACCGCCGTGTTTGATGTGTTTCTGCGGAGTTCTCGATGACTGATTTCCTGCGCCGGCATGTGCTGGTGACTTCCATGCTGGCGGCGACGGTGGCTGCCGCGGCCCTGCCGATGTCTGCGTCGGCTGCCGATGCGGCCTGGCCCAGCCGGCCCATCCGCGTGGTGGTTTCCTACCCGGCCGGCGGCGTCAGCGATGTGGTGGCCCGCGCCCTGGGCGAGAAGCTGGCCGCCCGCCTGGGCCAGCCCGTGGTGGTGGACAACAAGGCCGGCGCCGGCGGCGCCATCGGCCTGGACCTGGTGGCCAAGGCCGCACCCGATGGCTACACGCTGGGCTTTTCCTCCATCAGCCCGCTGACGCTGAGCCCGCACCTGGGCAAGCCCCTGTTCGATCCGCAGCGCGACCTGGTGCCCGTGACCAGCGTGATGTACTCGCCCGTGCTGCTGCTGGGCACGGCCCGCTCCACGGCGGCCGACTTCAATGCGCTGGTGGCCCAGGCCAAGGCGCAGCCCGGCGAAGTGCGCTGGGCCACGGCCGGCCTGGCCTCGCTGGGCCACATCATGCTCGAGCAGATCATGCATGCCTCGCAGGTCCGGATCACGCACATTCCCTACAAGGGCGGCGGGCAGCAGCTCAATGACGGCCTGAGCGCGCAGTTCGAAGTGCTGTCCACCAATGCCGGCCCGGCCGTTTTGCAGCACATCAAGGCGGGCAAGTTCAAGGCCCTGGCCGTGGGCGCACCCCAGCGCCTGGAGTCGCTGCCCGGCGTTCCCACGCTGGCCGAACTGGGCTACAAGAGCGCCAACATGACCTCGGTGTTCGGCATCTTCGCGCCCGCTGGAACGCCTGCGCCCGTGCTGCAAAAGCTCAATGCCGAGATCAACCAGGTGCTGGCCCAGCCGGACATGCGCGCCAAGCTGGAGGCCACCGACAACGTGGCCATGGGCGGCAAGGCCGAGGACTTTGCACGCCAGATCGAGGCCGAGTCCCAGTCCAACGCGCGCATCATTCGCGCAGCCGGCATCAAGCTCAATTGATGGAGCGCAGGGCGCCACCGGCGCCCATGCAAAAAGGGCTTGCAGCCGTCATGGCCGCAAGCCCTTTGTCTTTGGTGCCGGATGTGCGGGGCCCGCCTATGCCATGGGCTCGTCCGCCGTGAGATTGTCGGCCCAGGCCAGGGCCTGCAGATGCGCCCAGTTGACCTGGTGGTTGGACAGCTGCAGTGCATTGGCTGCGCGCGCAAAGCCTTCGTCATCGCCGCTTTCGCAGGCACGCGTCAACTCCAGGAAGGGCGCGAACACGCCCTTGTTGTGCACCAGCGCATCGATCACGGGCTGGGGCAGGGCGATGGACTCCAGCGCCTTTTCCATGGGCTGGCCCAGCATCACGTCCAGCAGCGAGAACACGCCGACCACGAAGGCGTTGTCGCACTCCTCGGGCGAGAGCAGCTCGGCCGTCAGCAACTCCATCAGGCGCCCGCGCACCACGGCGGTCTGGCCCACGGCCGGCGGCGTGCCGCCCGCGCGCGAAGTGGTCAAAAGCAGGGCCGCCCAGCGGAACAGCTTCTTGAGGCCCAGGATCATCACCGCGTGGCGGAACGAGGTGATCTCGCAGGACAGGCCGAAGCCCGAGGAGTTGATGAAGCGCAGCAGGTTGAAGGACAGCGTGGGATCCTTCTTGAGCAGGGCTTCGATCTCGTCCGTGCTGGCCTGCTGGCGCACCAGATTGATCAGCTGGATGATGGTGGCCTGCGTGGGGCGGATGGTGCGCGCCTGCACGAGTTGCGGCTGGGCGAACCAAAAGCCCTGGAACAGCCGCACGCCCAGGTCGCGCATGCGCTCGAACTGCTCGGAGGTCTCGACCTTTTCGGCCACGATCTGGGCGTTGGTATGGGCGCGCGCGAACTTCACCAGGGTCTCGGCATCGGCCAGTGCGAAGGTCTGCATGTCCAGCTTGATGAAGGCGGCCGCAGGCAGCCAGCTGGCATAGGCGCGGCGCAGCAGGTGCTGGTTGAAGGCCAGGCGGAAGCCGCGCTGGCGCAGGGCCTGGAAGGTGGGCAGGCGTTCCTCGATATCGGCAGCCGTGGCGTTCTCGCCCAGCGTGGGCACCTCCAGCACCACCTTGTCGGGGTGGATCAGTTCCAGGTGGCCGCCGGCCAGGCTGTCATGCGTGCAGTTGATGAAGACTGTCTTCTTGCCCACCAGCGCTTCGGCGCCCGCATACGACAGCGCGTTGAAGAGCAGGGCGGCATCGGAGGCCGCCGTGTGCGCATGCTGGGCCGTGGAGCGGTCGAAAAGCTCATAGCCGAAGACATCGCGCGCCTCGTTGACGATGGCCTGGCGCGCAATGACGGCCACCTGCCCGTCCTCCACCCCGGCTGGCAGGGGGGGCGGCGGAGCGGAGGAGTTGTCGTTGGTAGTCATTTGGAAGCTGAGAAAGATGGATGAGCGATGGCTTTCGATGGCGTTCTATAGCTTATAGCTATAGCGAGCTGTCTGCCAGTTGGTCGGTCCAGGCCAGGGCCTGCAGATGGGCCCAGTTGATCTGCTGGCTGCTCAGGCGCAGCGCGCCTGCGCTGCGGTGGAAGGCTGCATCGTCGCTGGCTTCGCAGGCCTGGGCCAGGATCAGCAGCTCGCCCAGCACGCCTTCGTGGCGCAGCACGGCGGCGGAGACGGCATCGGGCACGGGGATCAGGCTCATGGCCACGTCCTGCGGCAGGTCCAGCATGCTGCCCAGCAGCGAGAAGATGCCGACGACAAAGGCCTGGTCGGAGTCTTCCTCGCTCAGCGATTCCTGGGCCAGCAGCTCCATCAGCCGCCCTCGGATCACGGCGGTCTGGCCGATGGCCGGCGGCGGGCCGCCGTTGCGCGATGCGGTCAGCAGCATGGCCGCCCAGCGGAACAGCTTCTTGAGGCCCATGAGCATCACGGCCTGGCGGAACGAGGTGATCTCGCGCTGCACGCCGAAGCCCACGGAATTGATCAGGCGCATCAGGTTGAAGGCCAGGCCCGCATCCTTCTTGAGCACATCCTCGATGGCATCGGTGCTGGCCTGCTGGCGCACCAGATTCAGCAGCTGGACAATGCTTTGCTGCGAGGGCGACAGCAGCTTGGTGCGCACCACCGTGGGCCGCGCGAACCAGAAGCCCTGGAACAGCTGTATGCCCAGGCGGCCCACCTGCTCATGCTGCTGGGCGCTTTCCACCTTCTCGGCGATCAGCTCGGCGCGCGTGTGGCGGCCGGCAAAATTGACCAGCACGGCCAACTGGTCAGGGGCCAGCACGGACAGGTCGAACTTGATGTAGTCGGCCAGGGGCAGCCAGGCTGCATAGGCGGACTCCAGCACCGTGTGATTGAAGGCCAGGTTGAAACCGCGTGCGCGCAGATTGCTGAGGATGGGCAGGCGGGCCTGTACCTCCTGCTGGGCGGCCAGGCCCAGCGGCGGTATCTCCAGCACCACCTTGTCGGGGTTGAGCAGCTCCAGATGCCCGCCGGCCAGGCTTTCATGCGTGCAGTTGACGAACATCAGCTTGGTGCCAACCAGGTCTTCTTCGCCCGCATGCGACAGGGCCGTGAACACCAGGGACACATCCGAGGCCGCCGTATGGTCCGGGTAGGCGCGCGAACGGTTGAAAAGCTCATAGCCGATGATCTGCTGCACCCCGTTGACGATGGCCTGGCGCGCAATCATTCCCCGATCCGTGGACGCGGGGCTGGCCACAGGGGCATCGTTGAAGAGATGGACAGGCAATTCGGTCATGGAGTGTTCGGTCGAAGGGACACGGGAAGCAGCAGATCTGATTGTAGGAATGTTCTGAATAAATATGCCGACAGGCAGTGTCTGCTGGGACAAGTCCGATTGCGGAGTCGGACCCATCCTAGTTTGTAAACCATTGTGTGGCTTCACGAGCGGCCTGGGCCTGTCCGCACGGCGCAGGCAGGCTTTCTTCAGACCTGCTGCAACCAGGCCAGTTCAGTATCGGTGAAGCCTGCGGCGCGGCGTGCGCGTTCGTTGAAGGGCGGGCGCAGGCGCGGCGCCTCGTAGCGCAGGGTCAGCGCCTGGTAGTGGGCCTCGGGCTCCAGGCCTTCGCGCTCGCACAGCCAGCGGTACCAATGATTGCCTATGGCCACGTGTCCCACTTCCTCGCGCAGGATGATGTCGAGGATGTCCACCGCCGCCAGCGCATCGGGCGCACGCGTGTTGCGCAGCTTGTTCTGGATCTGGGGCGTGGCGTCCAGGCCGCGCGCCTCCAGCGTGCGCGGCACCAGGGCCATGCGGGCCACCACGTCATGGGCGGTCTTCTCGCACATGGTCCACAGGCCCTGGTGGGCCGGGAAATCGCCGTAGTCGTGGCACAGGTGCGCGCGCAGATGCTCGCGCAGCAGGCGAAAGTGCTTGGCCTCCTCGGCGGCCACCTGCAGCCAGTCCAGGTAGTACTGCTGCGGCATGCCGTCAAAGCGCCAGACGGCGTCCAGCGCCAGATTGATGGCGTTGAACTCGATGTGGGCTATGGCGTGGATCAGCACGGCCCGGCCTTCCGGCGTCGCCGGCGAACGCCTTGCAACGGCGGTGTGGTGGCGCAGCTCGGGCCGCAGCGGGCGGCCCGGCAGGTCCGGCGCGGGATCCGGCAGGGCCGGTGCCTGCGGTGCTATTGAATAAAGCGCCTGCCGCGCATACATGTCCAACGCGGCGGCGGCCTTTTCTTCGGGGTCCGTGAGGCACAAGACCTCAAGGGCGCGGTGACGTAACTCCATCCCTACAATTCTAGGTTTCCTGCCATCACCAATAATTGACGGAGACAAAGACCCATGGCGATCTATGAACTGGATGGAGTGGCCCCTGAAGTGGCGGCGTCGGCCTGGGTGGCCGACAGCGCCGAAGTGATGGGCAATGTGCAGCTGGCCGAAGACGCCAGCATCTGGTTCGGCGCCGTGCTGCGCGGCGACTGCGAGAGCATCACCATCGGTGAGGGCAGCAACATCCAGGACGCCAGCGTGCTGCATGCCGACCTGGGCAAGCCGCTGGTCGTGGGGCGCCACGTGACCGTGGGCCACCAGGTCATGCTGCATGGCTGCACCATTGGCGACGAGTCGCTGATAGGCATCGGTGCCGTGGTGCTCAACGGCGCGAAGATCGGCCGCAACTGCCTGGTCGGCGCAGGCGCCCTCATCACCGAAGGCAAGGAATTTCCCGATGGCTCGATGATCATCGGCAGCCCGGCCAAGGCCGTGCGCCAATTGACGCCCGAGCAGATCGAGGGCTTGCGCCGAAGCGCCCAACACTATGTCGACAATGCGCGCCGGTTCAAGACCGGGCTGCGCAAGCTGGGCTGAGCGAGGCCCGGCACTTTTTTACGGAATCCATCAGCGTGTCTGAACTGCATAAATTCATCTTCGAAGGCCTGCCCGTGCGCGGCTCCATCGTTCGCCTCACCGATGCCTGGCAGGAAATCCTGCAGCGCCGCGCGGGCAACGGCGAGACCGGCGCCTACCCCGCTGCCGTGAGCGAACTGCTGGGAGAAATGGCGGCTGCGGGCGTGCTCATGCAGTCCAATATCAAGTTCAACGGTGCCCTGGTCTTCCAGGTCATGGGCGATGGCCCGGTCAAGCTGGCTGTGGCCGAGGTGCAGTCCGATTTCGGCCTGCGCGCCACCGCCACCCTGATCGGCGACCCTCCCGAAGGCGCCACGCTGGAACAACTGCTCAATGTGCACGGCGGCGGCCGCTGCGCCATCACGCTGGACCCCAAGGGGCGCCAGCCGGGCCAGCAGCCCTACCAGGGCGTGGTGCCGCTGCAGGATGCGCAGGGCCGGCGCTTCACCAAGGTGTCCGATGCGCTGCAGCACTACATGCTGCAGTCGGAACAGCTGGACACCGTGCTGGTGCTGGCGGCCGACGACCAGGTGGCCGCCGGCCTGCTGATCCAGCGCATGCCGGTCAAGGGTGAGGCCAACCTGGCCGCTGCCACCGAAAGCGAGCAGTCGGGCCAGGATGCCATCGGGCTGAACGAGGACTACAACCGTATCGCCACGCTGGCCTCCAGCCTCACGCGCGACGAGCTGCTCACGCTGGATGTGGAGACCATACTGCGCCGCCTGTTCTGGGAAGAGAAGCTGATGCGCTTCGTGCCCCAGCAGGACGAGGAGCATCCGCGCTTTGCGTGCACCTGCAGCCGTGACCGTGTGGCGTCCATGCTGGTGTCGCTGGGCTCCGAAGAGGTGGAGAGCATCCTGGAGGAGCGCGGCAGCATCGAGGTGGGCTGCGACTTCTGCGGCAAGCAGTACGAATTCGATCCCATCGACGCAGCCCAGCTGTTCACCGAGGCCGGCAAGCAGCCGCCGACCTCGACGAACGTCCAGTAAATACGCCCGGCTTCAGTCTCGCCCGCTGCGCAGCGCGTCGAACAATCGCCGCTCGCAGTCCGGGTCGCTGCATTGCTCGCAGCCGTAGGGGCGAAGGCGCGCGCTGCCTTGCGCGGGGCTTGCGGGCAGCCAGGACCAGTCCATTTGCGGAGCCTTGAGCCTGAGCGACTCGGCCAGCTGTTGCCATTGCCGGGCGGTATTGCCGTAGAGCACCACGTAGTCGCGTGACTGGCTTTGCAATTGGTCGCGCCAATGCTGGAGCTGTGCGGCAGGGCCATCGCTCACCCCTTCGTGCTCGGTGACGGAGGCTCTCCAATCCAGTCCCAGCAGGTAGACGGCCCCATGTTCCGGCAGAGACTGCCCCGGCTCGGCCGCCAGGCATTGCCAGTCGGCAGGAGATGCTCCGTGGTGCCGCCAGGCCTGGCGCAGTGCATGGGCCATGGAAAGCGCGAGCGCGGGTGGCGATCCCAGAAGAATCACCGGGGGCGGGGGCAAGCGGTCTGTGTCCAAGTACCTGTCTCGGCTTGCGCGCAGGCCCGGGCAAGGGGCGCAGGCGCCTTGTTGCAAAAGCACAAGGCCGGCATGAAGCCGGCCTTGGTGCAGGAAATCCCAATCCTCAGCGCCGCACGATCTGCACGAAGATCTCGTTGGGCTTGACCATGCCCAGTTCGCTGCGGGCCTTTTCCTCGACCATGGCCAAGCCGTCCTTGAGGTCGTTGACCTCGGAGGCCAGGCGGTCATTCTCGGCTTTTTCCAGCGCGTTGGCCACGTTCTGGTCGTGGATCTGCTGCTGCAGTTCCTTGACGTAGGCCACGCTGCCATGGCCCAGCCACAGCTGCGCGTGCACGGCAGCCAGCAGGGCGAGCAGGACAATGGGGACGACGCGGTTGACCATGGGGGCAGATATCGCTGACAGGAAAAAGGCTTGCAGGCCCGATGGCTTGCAAGCCTAACGCTTTTCAGCGCAGGTTGTAGAAAGCCTCGCGGCCGGGGTAGTGGGCGATGTCACCCAGGTCTTCCTCGATGCGCAGCAGCTGGTTGTACTTGGCGATGCGGTCCGAACGGCTCAGCGAGCCGGTCTTGATCTGGCCGGCATTGGTGCCCACCGAGATGTCGGCAATCGTCGAATCCTCGGTTTCACCGGAGCGGTGCGAGATCACGGCCGTGTAGCCTGCGCGCTTGGCCATTTCGATGGCGGCGAAGGTTTCGGTCAGCGTGCCGATCTGGTTGATCTTGATCAGGATGGAGTTGGCGATCTTCTTGTCGATGCCTTCCTTCAGGATCTTGGTGTTGGTGACGAACAGGTCGTCGCCCACCAGCTGGACCTTGGCGGCCAGGCGGTCGGTCAGGATCTTCCAGCCATCCCAGTCGCCTTCGGCCATGCCGTCCTCGATGGAGATGATGGGGTACTTGTCGCACCAGCCGGCCAGCATGTCGGTCCACTGGGTGGCGGTCAGCGTCAGGTTGCCTTCACCGGCCAGCACGTACATGCCGTCCTTGTAGAACTCGCTGGCGGCGCAGTCCAGGCCCAGGGCGATCTGTTCGCCGGCCTTGTAGCCTGCGTTTTCGATGGCCTGCAGGATCAGCTGGATGGCGGCTTCGTGGTTTTCCACGGAAGGCGCAAAACCGCCTTCGTCGCCCACGGCCGTGCTCATGCCCTTGTCGTGGATGATCTTCTTGAGCGCGTGGAAGACTTCGGCACCCCAGCGCACGGCTTCGCGGAACGAAGGCGCGCCCACGGGGATGATCATGAATTCCTGCAGGTCCAGGCTGTTGTTGGCGTGCGCGCCGCCGTTGATGACGTTCATCATCGGCACGGGCAGCTGCATGCCGCCCATGCCGCCCAGGTAGCGGTACAGCGGCAGGCCAGCCTCTTCGGCAGCGGCACGGGCCACGGCCATGGAGACGGCCAGCATGGCGTTGGCGCCCAGGCGGCCCTTGTTGTCCGTGCCGTCCAGGTCGATCAGGGTCTTGTCCAGGAAGGCCTGCTCGGAGGCGTCCAGGCCCAGCACGGCTTCGGAGATCTCGGTGTTGATGTGCTCGACGGCCTTGAGCACGCCCTTGCCCAGGTAGCGGCTCTTGTCGCCGTCACGCAGCTCGATGGCTTCGCGCGAGCCGGTGGACGCGCCCGAAGGCACGGCCGCGCGGCCCATCACGCCCGATTCCAGCAGCACGTCGCACTCGACGGTGGGGTTGCCGCGGCTGTCCAGCACTTCGCGGCCTACGATGTCAACGATTGCACTCAATTTTTACCTCTTGTCAGAGAGTTGGAGAATACGATTAATAAGGCTGACCGTTCCGGGTCAGTTCTTCAGTTGTCAAGATGGTCTTGCCAGTGCCATCATCCATCTTGATGAGTATTCCTTTATAGATCCATTCGCGGTGTGTGCTGTAATTGAATCTGCAGGCAGTGACCGATCTGGATCCAATGGCTACTGCATTTTTTCCTTCAAAAACCACCTCTATTTCAGTGCTGATGTCCTTGCTCACCGGGATGGGGCTACTGATGGAGGATGTTGTGCTATTGCCGGCTATGGAATATTTCAGAGATTCGCCTTGCTTTAGCTTGAATTTTTTATCTGTCCACGCGGGGGTGTAGATTACTTTTTCAAATGATTTTAATTGCGCTGCGGCAAATTCTGATTCTTTTCCATGAGTCGTAAGCTCCTTTTCTGTTATTGGGCTTAGGTAGCTTGTCTGGAGTGAGCTACCAAATCCCATTGGCAGATATTCGGTAGGACTTCTCATCTCCTCATATGCAAGAAGATCCGATTTCCCATTGAATGTGGCATTGGTGCTTGCAATGCTGATCGAGAGAGATCTTCCTGGTGGGCTTGACCTCGTATCCTCGTATTTTTGCTGGATCGCGCTCCCAGGGGAATACGTTGCGATGTCAAAACAGCTTTCCGCAGATACTGTCTCGTGAGGACCATCGCTGCCGCCGCCGCAAGCGGCCAGGATGAAGGCAATGCTCGTCGATGAAATGATTTTTGTGGCTTTTTTCAATGTGTCCTCCTCCGGAAGTGATGGATTGATTGATCTGGTCAGACACCCTCGACGCAGACCATGCGCATGATGGCCGCGCCCTCGCGGGCTTCGCGGGCACGCAGGTACTCGGGCGTGTCGTAGAAAGCCTTGGCGGCCTCGAAGCTGGGGAACTTGAGGATCACGGTGCGGCCGGGATTCCAGTCGCCTTCGAGCACTTCGACCTTGCCGCCGCGCACGCAGACTTCGGCGCCATGCGCGCGCATGGCCTCGGTGCTCCACTTGCGGTACTCCTCGTACTGCTCGGGCTTGGTGACGGTGACGGACGCAATGATGTAGCCGCTGGCCATGGGTCAGACTCCAAAGTCGTTTTCGAGGAAGCCGTTCTTCTTGGTCACGTCGTCGAGCGCGACCAGGGTTTCGAGCAGGGCCTTCATGTGCTTGAGCGGCACGGCGTTGGGGCCGTCGCTGAGGGCGCAGGGAGGATTGGGATGGGTTTCCATGAACAGGCCCGCCACGCCCACGGCCACGGCCGCACGTGAGAGCACGGGCACCATCTCGCGCATGCCGCCGCTGCTGGTGCCGTTGCCGCCGGGCAGCTGCACGCTGTGCGTGGCATCGAAGACAACGGGCGCACCGGTCTCGCGCATGATGGACAGGCTGCGCATGTCCGAGACCAGATTGTTGTAGCCGAAGCTGGCGCCGCGCTCGCAGGCCATGAAGCTGTCCTCGGGCAGGCCGGCCTCCTTGGCGGCGGCGCGGGCCTTGTCGATGACATTCTTCATGTCATGCGGGGCCAGGAACTGGCCCTTCTTGATGTTCACCGGCCGGCCCGACTGGGCCACGGCACGGATGAAGTCGGTCTGGCGGCACAGGAAGGCCGGCGTCTGCAGTACGTCCACGACCTGGGACACGGCCGGTATCTCGGCCTCGGTGTGGACGTCGGTCAGGATGGGGACCTGCAGGTCCTTCTTCACCTTGGCGAGGATCTCCAAGCCCTTGTCCATGCCCGGGCCGCGAAAGCTGGCGCCCGAGCTGCGGTTGGCCTTGTCGTAGCTGCTTTTGAAGATGAAGTGGATGCCCAGGGCCGCCGTGATTTCCTTGAGCTGCCCCGCCACGTCCATCTGCAGCTGTTCGGACTCGACGACGCAGGGGCCTGCAATGAGAAAGAAGCGCCGGTCGAGGCCGACGTCGAAGCCGCAGAGTTTCATGGTGGGGATTCCTTGGGAAATGGTGGGCGGCGTTGCGGGGCTCAGGACTTGCGCGGTGCCTTCTGGCGCTCGATCGCAGCCTTCACGAAGGCATTGAACAGCGGGTGGCCGCTCCACGGCGTGGACTTGAACTCGGGGTGGAACTGCACGCCGATGTACCAGGGGTGAACTTCCTTGGGAAGTTCGACGATCTCGGTCAGCTGCTCACGCTGGGTCAGCGCCGAGATCACCAGGCCCGCTTCGCGCAGCTGGTCCAGATACTGGACGTTGGCTTCGTAGCGATGGCGGTGGCGCTCGGTGACCACGTCACCGTAGATGCTGTGGGCCAGCGTGCCGGCCTGCACGTCGGAGGACTGCGCGCCCAGGCGCATGGTGCCGCCCAGGTCGGAGTTCTCGTCGCGGGTCTTGACCGTGCCGTCGGCATCCTTCCACTCGGTGATCAGGGCGATCACGGGGTTGGCGGACTTGGGGTCGAACTCGGTGGAGTTGGCGCCTTCGAGGCCGGCCACATGGCGGGCGTATTCGATGGTGGCCACCTGCATGCCCAGGCAGATGCCCAGGTAGGGCACCTTGTTTTCGCGGGCGTAGCGGGCCGTGGAGATCTTGCCTTCCACGCCGCGAGAGCCGAAGCCGCCGGGCACGAGGATGGCGTCGTACTGCGAGAGCTTGTCGCGCGCATTGGCGTCGCTGATGGTCTCGGAGTCCACATGGGTGATCTTCACGGCCACATGGCTTTGCATGCCGGCGTGCTTGAGCGCCTCGTTGACGGACTTGTAGGCGTCCGACAGCTCGACGTACTTGCCGACCATGGCGATCTTGACCTCGCCCTGCGGGTGCTCGGTCTCGTGGACCAGGTCATCCCAGCGCTTGAGGTTGGTGGGCGGCGTGTTCAGGCGCAGCTTGTCGCAGATCAGGCCGTCCAGGCCCTGCTCGTGCAGCATGCGGGGCACCTTGTAGATGGTGTCCACGTCCCACATGGAGATCACGCCCCATTCGGGAACGTTGGTGAACAGCGAGATCTTTTCCTTTTCCTCGTCCGGCACGCGGTGCTGGGCGCGGCACAGCAGGGCGTCGGGCTGGATGCCGATCTCGCGCAGCTTCTGCACGGTGTGCTGCGTAGGCTTGGTCTTGAGCTCGCCAGCCGTGGCGATCCAGGGCAGGTAGGTCAGGTGCACGAAGGCCGTGTTGTTGGGGCCCTGCTTGAGGGCCAGCTGGCGCACGGCTTCGAGGAAGGGCAGGGACTCGATATCGCCCACCGTGCCGCCGACTTCGCAGATGGCCACGTCCACGGCATCCGGCGTGCCGATGCCGGCGCCGCGCTTGATGTACTCCTGGATTTCATTGGTCACGTGAGGAATCACCTGCACGGTCTTGCCCAGGTAGTCGCCGCGGCGCTCCTTCTCCAGAACGCTCTGGTAGATGCGGCCGGTGGTGAAGTTGTTGGACTGCTTCATGCGCGTTTCGATGAAACGCTCGTAGTGGCCCAGGTCCAGATCGGTCTCTGCGCCATCGTCGGTCACGAACACTTCACCGTGCTGGAAGGGCGACATGGTGCCCGGGTCCACGTTGATGTACGGGTCCAGCTTGATGAGAGTGACTTTGAGGCCGCGCGATTCGAGGATCGCAGCAAGGGAGGCTGAGGCGATTCCCTTGCCCAGGGAAGACACCACACCGCCTGTGACGAAGACAAATTTGGTCATGTCTTTTATTGGTGGTGGTAAAGCAGGATTATAGATGCGCCGCCGAATTCGCCGCGCCGCGCGGGGCTGCTCGGACGTTGCGGCTCTGCTAAATTGCGCGCCATGACTGAAGTGTTCGCTGGTAAACATCTGGTGCTCGGCCTCTCCGGAGGCGTGGCTTGTTACAAATCTGCCCAGCTGGTGCGCCTGCTGGTACAGGCCGGGGCCACCGTGCAGGTGGTGATGACCGAGGCGGCCGAGCAGTTCATTACGCCGGTGACCATGCAGGCGCTGTCGGGCCGCCCTGTCTACGGATCGCAGTGGGACGCGCGCGAGCCCAACAACATGCCCCACATCAACCTCAGCCGCGAGGCCGACGCGATGCTGATCGCGCCCTGTAGTGCCGACTTCATCGCGCGCCTGGTGCAGGGCCGCTCCGACGAGTTGCTGAGCCTGATGTGCCTGGCGCGCCCCATGGACCGCGTGCCCCTGCTGTTGGCGCCGGCCATGAACCGCGAGATGTGGGCACACCCGGCCACGCAGCGCAACCTGGCGCAGGTGGCCGCCGACGGCGCGCTGGTGCTGGGCGTGGGAACGGGCGACCAGGCCTGTGGCGAGGTGGGCGACGGCCGCATGCTGGAGCCCGAGGAAATCATGGAGGAGCTGGCTGCCTTCTTCACGCCCAAGCTGCTGCAGGGCCGCCAGGTGCTGGTCACGGCGGGCCCGACCTTTGAGGCCATCGACCCCGTGCGCGGCATTACCAACCATTCCAGCGGAAAGATGGGCTTTGCCATTGCGCGCGCCGCACGCGAGGCGGGCGCCCAGGTGACCCTGGTGGCCGGGCCCGTGCACCTGCGCACGCCGCGTGGCGTGCAGCGCATCGACGTGCAGTCGGCGCAGCAGATGTTCGATGCCGTGCAGCAGCAACTGCCCCAGGCTGGCGTGTTCATCGCCACGGCGGCCGTGGCCGACTGGCGCCCGGCCACGGCGTCAGACCAGAAGATCAAGAAGGACGGCTCGGGCCAGACCCCCACGCTGACCTTCGTCGAGAACCCCGACATCCTGGCGGCCGCCGCGCAGTCCGAGCCCGCACGCAGCGGCCGGCTGTACTGCGTGGGCTTCGCCGCCGAGAGCCATGACCTGCTGCAGCACGCCAGCGCCAAGCGCCTGCGCAAGCAGGTGCCGCTGCTGGTGGGCAATATCGGTCCCGCAACCTTTGGGCGGGATGACAATGCCCTGCTGCTGATCGACGAGTCCGGCACCCAGGAGTTGCCGCACGCCGCCAAGTCCCTGCTGGCGCGCCAGCTGGTGGCCGAGATCGCCCGGCGCCTGCCGCCCGTCCGTTGACACCACCGAAGGCCCGCATGTCACAGAACACCTACGAAGGCCCCCGCCACGGCGACTATGTGCGCTATGTGGATGAGCTGCTGCGCGCCAGCCCCCTGTACCGCTCTGCGGCCCATGGCTGGATGGCGCAGGGACGCAGCGATTTCACCGACGCGGTGGCCACTCCGGGCGCGCAGTCCCAGTCCGTGGTCGAGCGCGTGCGCGAGCAGGTGCAGGCTGCGGCCGAGAAGGCGCGCATTGCTGCGCAGCAGGCGTCGGTGCCTGCCCTGCCGGGGCGCCCGCCGTCTGCAGGCGACAGGAATGGTGGCAGGGCCGATCGCGGCCGGCAGGCGGCGCGGGCACAGCAAGCCCAGGCCTCCTCCGCCGCCAAGGCTGTCAAGAAGACGGTCTTCAAGATAGGTCCGGGCCAGTTGCTGGGTATCGTGATCGGCCTGATCCTGGCCGTGGTGATTCCGGGCGTCGGCCCCTTCATCTTGCTGCTCACCATCATCAATGCCATCGTCAAAGGCTTTCGCAGCGGGCTCAAGTCGTCCGGGTGACGGCGCGGGGCACAATGCGCGCTTTGCTTTTCAAGAGAGCCTGCCGTGAGGCGCTCCCCAGATTGTTTCCATGAACGTTGATATCAAAATCCTTGACGCGCGCCTGCGCGAGAACATGCCCGCCTACGCCACGCCGGGAAGCGCGGGCCTGGACCTGCGCGCCTGCATCGATGCGCCGCTGACGCTGGAGCCCGGCCAATGGCAACTGGTGCCCACGGGCATGGCCATGTACCTCAAGGACCCCGGCTACGCCGCCATGATCCTGCCGCGCTCGGGCATGGGCCACAAGCACGGCATCGTGCTGGGCAACCTGGTCGGCCTGATCGACAGCGACTACCAGGGCCAGCTCATGGTCAGCGCCTGGAACCGCTCGGCCACGGCCTTCACGCTGCAGCCCATGGACCGCCTGGCCCAGCTGATCATCGTGCCCGTGGTGCAGCCCAGCTTCAATGTGGTCGAGGAGTTCGAGTCGGCTTCCGAGCGCGGTGCGGGCGGCTACGGCTCCACCGGCAAGCAATAAGGCTTTCCGCCAGACATCGCCCGCAGCTGCGCTGCCAGGGCATCGCTTCAGGGAGGAGTCCGCATGGCCAGGCCATCCCGGCGCACGCGCCATCGCCCATCCGCGTCGTGGACGCGCGTGGTGCTCACGCAGGAAGACCGCATGCGCCGCCGCCTGCAGCAGCGCCACTGGCTGCGACTGCATGCGGCGTTGACGGGCGGCCTCAGCCTGGCCGGCATGTCGCTGTTGAGCCTGGCCTTGCTGCATGCGGGCGTGCACAGCATGGCGCTGCGCTACGGCGTGGCCCTGGTCTGCGGCTATCTGCTGTATCTGCTGCTGGTACGCCTGTGGGCCGAGTGCATGCTGCGCCGCGACTGGGATGGGCCGGATGTGCCCGATGCCGCGCCAGGCGGCAGCGGTTCTTCACCGGCCCGCACGCCCGAGGCTGGCGGATTCGAGAGCGGGCAGGGCGGCTCTTATGGCGGCGGTGGCTCCAGCGGCAGCTGGGACGACGGCGGTGCCATGTCCGAAGCCGCTTCCTCGGCGTCGCAAGGCTTTGACGTGCCCGGCATCGATGGGCTGGACGAAGGCGCTGTCGTCTTGGTGCCGGTGCTGCTGGTGTTTGCGGCGCTGCTGGTCGCGGTCACGGGCGCCGGGTCGCTGCTGTGGCTGGTCTTTGGGGCCGACCTGTTCCTGGCCGTGGCGGTGGAGGTGGCCTTTGCGCTGCTGATGGCGCGCACGCTCTACGTGGTGGAGCGCGAAGGCTGGCTGCTGGCCGCGCTGCGCCTGAGCTGGAAGCCGGTGCTGGGCGCGCTGGTGGGCGCCGTGGCGCTGGGCGCTGCGGCCGACTGGCTGTTTCCCCAGGCAGACACCCTGGTGCAGGTGCTGCGAGCGCTGAGAGGGGGGTGAGCCGCTGTCCTGCGGCCTCCCGCGCTCATGCCTCTCGTCGCGCTCCGGGCAGGTGCAGCTGCATGCGCAGGCCGCCCAGCGGCGAGCGGCTGGCTGCAATGCTGCCGCCATAGGTCTGCACCAGGTCACGCACGATATCCAGGCCCAGCCCTGCGCCGGGCCTGCGCTCGTCCAGGCGCTCGCCGCGCTCGAAGATGCGGCCAAGGTCGGCGTCTTCGATGCCGGGGCCGTCATCGTCCACCGTCAGCAGCAAGGGGCCGCCGGCCTGATCTGGCTCCAGGCCCTGGACTTCCAGGCTCACGGCCTGGGCTGCCCATTTGCCGGCGTTGTCCAGCAGGTTGCCCAGGATTTCCATCAGGTCCTGGCCGTCGCCCAGAAAGTCCCAAGGCTGCGCATCCCCCTTCAGCGTGAAGCGGATGCCGCGGCCGGCGTGCAGCCGCTCCATGGTGCGCACCAGCGAGGCCAGCGGCGGCTCCAGCGGCGTGCGCAGGCCTGTGGCCTGGCGGGCCGCAGCGCGGGCGCGTGCCAGATGGTGGTCCACCTGGCGGCTGGCGCTGGCGACCTGCTCGCGGACCAACTCGGCCAGCGTCCCGCCTTCCTGCGCGGCGGCATTGCCGAGGATGGACAGCGGCGTGTTCACCGCATGGGCCAGATTGCCGGCCTGCGTGCGCGCGCGCTGGACCATGTCGGCGTTCACATCCAGCACATGATTGAACTCCTGCACCAGGGGGCGCAGTTCCTGCGGAAACCGGCCTTCAAGGCGCGGCGTGGCGCCCTTGCGCACGTCGGCCAGGCCTGTGCGCAGCAACTGCAGCGGCCGCAGCGCCAGGCGCAGCTGCAGCACCACGGCCAGCGCCAGCCCGGCCGCCAGCGTGCCCAGTGCGGCGATCAGCATGGTGGTGAAGCGCTGCATGGGCTCGGCCAGCAGGGCGCTGTCGGCCGCAACGATCAGGCGCAACGGCGGCGCGTCGGCTTCGGGCAATTGCAGGGGGCGTGCCACGGCCACGAGCGGGTGGCCCTGGCCATCGGGCAGCATGCCCGTGCTCAACGCCGTGTCTTCCCGGTGTTCGCCGGGATTGCCGGCATCGGCCCGGAACTGGCGCCAGTCCAGTGTCTGGTCCCACAGCGAACGAGAGCGCAGCAGGCCGGCCTTCTCGGGTGGGCCCGCCCCATCGCTCACCTGGTCGATCTGCCAGTACAGGCCTGACAGCGGCTGCGCCAGGCGCGGATCGCCCACGGCCAGTCCGACTTCGATGCGCCCTCCAGGCAGGCTGTTGACGGCTGCGCTGAGCTGGTCGAGCTGCAGCACCAGCTGCGCTTGCAACTGCTGCGCGATGTGATCGCGGAACAGTCCGCGCAGTCCCCAGCCGGCCAGCAGCACGGCCGCCAGCACCCAGGCCAGCGTGCCGGCCAGCAGGCGCAGGCGCAGCGAATCACCGAGCCGGGATACCTGTCTTTCCTGTGGTGCGTTCATGCAGCGGGCGCGCCTTCCACCAGCCGGTAGCCCATTCCGCGCACGGTTTCTATGCTGCCGGCCGGCAGTTTCTTGCGCAGGCGGCCGACGAAGACCTCGATGGTGTTGGAGTCGCGGTCGCTGTCCTGCGGGTAGATGTGTTCGGACAGCTCGGTGCGCGATATCACCTGGCCCACGCGCTGCATCAGCAGGGCCAGCACCTTGAATTCATGGCTGGTCAGCGTGAGCGGCTGGCCCCCCACGCTCACACGCGCCTGGCGCGAGTCCAGCACGATGGGGCCGCATTGCCACTGGGCGCTGGCGTGCGGGCTGAGCCGGCGCAGCAGGGCGCGCAGGCGGGCCATCAGCTCTTCCATGTGGAAGGGCTTGGCCAGATAGTCGTCGGCGCCGGCATCCATGCCGGCCACCTTCTCATGCCAGGCGCCGCGCGCCGTGAGGATCATCACCGGCATGACCCGCCCTTGGTCGCGCCAGGCGCGCAACACCGTCAGGCCATCGCGTACGGGCAGGCCCAGGTCCAGCACGGCGGCATCGAACTCCTCGACCTCGCCAAGGTACTGGGCCGTTGCGCCGTCGGCCGCCGTCTCCACCGTATGCCCGGCCTGCTGCAGCGCCTGCACGAGCTGGCTGCTCAGCGTGGGCTCGTCTTCCACCACGAGGATTCGCATCTGCGTCTAGTCCTTGCGCTTGAAGCTCAGCACCTTGCCATCGCGTGCATCGATCTTGAGCTTGGCCACGCGGCCGCCCGATTGCAGCAGCCGGATCTCGTAGATGAAGCGGCCGTCGTCATGCTCGAACTCGACCTTGATGACCTGGCCCTGGTAGTCGCGCTCGACTTGGTCGAGCACGGTGCGCAGCGGCAGCACGCGGCCTTGCTGCAGGGCCTGGCGCGCGAGTTCATGGTCGCTGTCGCCGGCATCCGAGGGCGTGGTCCAGGAGGCCAGGGCCGCCGCCATCAGCAGCAGTGCGGCCAGCAGTATCCAGGACCTGCGAGGAATGGAGAAGGATGGAGTGGGCATGGAAAACTTTATAGCCCAGCGTGGATGAACCTCGGATGAACGGCTGCTTCAGCTTGCGTTCATGGCCTGCATCGAACAATGGCTGCACGCCGTCGCAATCCACCGGAAACGAAGGCGCAGCAGCCGGCAGATGCGGCCTTTTCGAATGCATCGCCAGCCCAATCGCCGGCCCAATCGCCGGCCCAGTCGCCGACCTTCACATGCCAAGGAGAACCTCATGCCTTCCATCCGACAACTGATTTCCCGCGCTGCACGCCATGGCCTGACGGGCCTGGGCATTGTTCTGATCGCCACTGCCGGGCTGGTCGCCCAGGTGCAGGCCCAGGCCGCCGCCACGGGCGGTCCTTCGGTGACCGTGCAGGCTGGCGAAGCCGTGGCCACCACGGTGGCCTCCGTGCGCGGCGCCTTCCAGGGGCCGGGGCTGAGCATCCGCGAAATCTTCGAGCGCATGGAAGGCCTGGGCTACCGCGACCTGCGCGAGATCGAGTGGGAGGACGGCCTCTACCAGGTCAAGGGCCAGACCGGCGATGGCCGCCCTGTGAAGCTCTACGTCGATGGCAACAACGGCAACGTGCTCAGCATTCGCGCACGCAATTGAGGCCGGGCCGGCGGGCTGATTTTTGTCAGCAAGTGTTCAGTCCGGTCGGCGCACATGCAGCCTGGGGCGTTGCAGTGGTATGCAGCCGCAGGCAAGGTCGGCGGCTGCCCTTGATCGATCCACGGACAGTACACAGGAGATTTCCATGCCCCCTTCCATTCATCGCTTGGGCGCCATCGGCACCAGCTGCATTGCAGCGCTGATGCTCAGCGCCTGCGCGGGCTATCCACAGCAGGGCGGATATCCGGGTGGCGGCTATCCCGCTGGCGGATATCCCGCCGGGGGCTACCCCAGCGGGGGCTATCCCGCCAGCGGCCAGCCCGGCACGGCCTACCCGGGCGGCGGTGGCTATGTGCAGCAGGGGCGCGTGACCAATGTGCAACTGGTTCAGATCCAGCAGCCCAGCGGCATCGGTGGCTCGGGCATAGGTGCAGGGGCTGTGGTGGGTGGCGTGGTCGGCGGCGTGCTGGGCCGCCAGGTGGGCAAGGGCAGCGGGCGCGACATCGCCACCATTGCGGGCGTGGTGGGCGGTGCCATGGCGGGCAATGCCATCGAGAAGAACACCGGCCCTGGCGACCTGCGCGATGTCTACCGTGTCACCGTGCAGTTGAACGACGGCAGCACGCGCGTGTTCGACTACCAGAGCAATCCGCAGCTGCGCGTAGGCGAGAGCGTGCGCGTGGACAACAACCAGCTTCTGCGCTGAGTACCAGGCTCGCTCCATGCAAAAGGGCTCCCCGAAGGGAGCCCTTTGCCATTTCAGCGCGGCAATTTCAGTGCAGCGTGTCGTTGCCCGGTGCCATGGGCTGGATGCGGAAGAAGCCGGTGCCGGCCGAGCCGCGGCCGATTTCCTCCTCGGTGGCTTCGCGCACGCCTTCGACCTTCAGGTGCAGGCGCAGCGCGATGCCGGCCAGCGGATGGTTGCCGTCCAGCACCACATGCTCGGGATAGATTTCGGTCACCGTGTAGAGCAGGTCGGGCGGCACGGCGCTGCAGCCCTTGGGCAGGGCGCTGGCCTCGAAGCTCATGCCTTCTTCCAGCTCGGCCGGGAACAGGGCGCGCGGCTCCAGGAAGATCAGGCTTTCGTTGTAGTCGCCGAAGGCTTCCTCGGGCTCCAGGTGCAGGTCCAGGACCTTGCCCTGGCCGTGGCCCTGCAGGGCCTCCTCGATGCGCTTGAGCAGATCGTCGCCGCCGACCAGGAACTCCACGGGCTCATCGAGCACGTCCAGTTCCTCGCCCAGGGTGTCCTTGAGGGTCCAGGTCAGAGCGACCACGCATTGTTCTGTGATTTCCATGGTGTGCAGCTTGTGCGGCCCATGCCGCAGTGGGGAAAAAGAAAGACCGCCGCGCGCGCCCGTGTTTGACGAAGGCGTGCCGGCGGCCGCGTTGGCGCGATTTTCCCACGGCGGCCCGGCCGCTGCGCAGGCCGGGCGGCGAGTCCTGCCGATCAGAACGGGTAGTGGCGGGGCGCGGTCTGCATGGTGATCCAGCGCGTCTCGGTGAAGGCGTCGATGCCTGCCTGGCCGCCGAAGTGGCCGTAGCCCGAGTTCTTCACGCCGCCAAAGGGCATCTGTGCCTCGTCATGCACGGTGGGGCCGTTGACGTGGCAGATGCCGGCCTCGATGCGCGCGGCCACGCGCCAGCCGCGTGCGGTGTCGCGGGTGTAGACGGACGAGGACAGGCCGAATTCGTTGTCATTGGCCATGGCGATGGCCTGCTCCTCGCCGCGCACGCGCACGATGGCCTTGACAGGGGCGAAGGTTTCCTCGCGGAAGATGTCCATCTCGGGCGTGACGCCGTCGATCAGCGTGGCGGCCATCAGCGTGTTGGTGGCCTTACCGCCGCACAGCAGCTTTGCGCCCTTGGCCAGCGCGTCGTCGATCAGGCGGTTGGCGCGCTCCACGGTGGCCATGTCCACCACCGAGCCCAGCACCACGGGACCCTTGCGCGGATCGCCCAGCGGCAGCGAGGTGGCACGGGCCACCAGCTTGTCCAGGAAATCGCCGGCCACGGCCTCGTCCACGATGATGCGTTCGGTGGACATGCAGATCTGGCCCGAGTTGGCGAAGGCACCGAAGGTGCAGCCGGCCACGGCGGCGTCGATGTCGGCATCGTCCAGCACCACGAAGGGCGCCTTGCCGCCGAGCTCCAGGATGGCGGGCTTGAGGTACTTGGCGCAGGTCTGGCCGATGATGCGGCCCACGCGCGTGGAGCCTGTGAAGTTCACGCGGCGCACGGCCGGGTGGGCCACCATGGCCTCGACCACGGCGCCGGCATCTTCGGGCGCATTGGTCACGAAGTTGACCACGCCGGGCGGCAGGCCGCCTTCCTGCAGGGCCTCGATGATCAGGCCGTGCGTGGCAGGGCACAGCTCCGAGCCCTTGAGCACCACGGTGTTGCCGCAGGCCAGCGGCGTGGCGATGGCGCGCACGGCCAGGATGACGGGCGCATTCCAGGGCGCAATGCCCAGCACCACGCCAGCGGGCTGGCGCACGGCCATGGCCAGGCTGCCGGGCACGTCAGAGGGAATGATCTGGCCGTTGATCTGGGTGGTCAGCGATGCGGCCTCCAGGAACATGTTGGCGGCCAGGTGCACGTTGAAGCCGGCCCAGATGCCAGAGGCGCCCGTCTCGGCGGCCATGGCGGCGGCAAAGGCCTCGGTCTTGGCCTCCAGCGCCTGCGATGCCTTCATCAGCATCTGGCGGCGTTCGGTCGGGCCCAGCGCGGCCCAGGCGGGGAAGGCCTGTTGCGCGGCTTCGACGGCGCGCACGGCATCCTGCGGCGTCGCGGCCGGGGCGCGCGTGGCCACCGATCCGTCCAGCGGATTGCGGCGCTCGAAGGTGGCGCCGTTGCCGGCCTGGACGGCCTGGCCTGCGATGAGCATGGTTTGTTCGATCATGACTGTCTCCTTGGTATGCGGTTGTGGCCTGGGCGTTGGCGCAGCCGGGCGTGCCGGTCATCGTAGAAGCAGGCGATGGCGCAGGCAGCCCGCTGGGCGCACAAAGCGCATGACGGATCGTGCACGGGCTCCGGGGTTTACCCTTGTCCTGGCTGTCCGCGGGGAAAGCCATGGGGCGCGACGGGCCTGCACTTTCCCATAATCACGTCCATGGCCGCACACAGATCCTTCACCCGTGCGGCGAGCAGGAGAGACCGCACATGACCGATGCCATGGTGTTGAGCACCGACGGACTGCCGCCCGGCGAGACGGCGTCGGCCTGGCATGCCTGGATGTCGAGCCTGTTTGCGGGCCTGGATACCGATCTCTATGGCGAACGCCTGTTCGAGGGCCATGTGCGCGTGGCCAATGCCGGCGATGTGGTCCTGACCCGGCTGGAGGCGGGCCGCCATCGCGTCATGCGCAGCATGCAGGGCCTGCGCGCCCATGAGTCCCCCTATCTGAAGATCGTCGCGCCCTGGGAGGGCGTGGCCAGCGTGCGCCAGCACAACCGCGAGGCCAGCGTGCGCAAGGGCAGCTGGGTGATCTATGACACGGCGCAGGAGTACGAGGTGGCCAATCCCGAATGGTCGGAGCACCTCATCGTGATGCTGCCGCGCCAGGCCATCGTGGAACGGGGCATCCGGCTGGAAGGGCTGATGGGGCGCAATGTGGGCGGCAGCTCGGGCATCGCCCGCATCGCGCTGGAGACCATGCGCAGCACCTACCAGGAGCTGCCCGGCATGGCACCGCACCTGGCGCGCCGCGCGGGCGAGCTGCTGGTGGACATGGTCCATCTTTCGCTGCAGGAGCTGGCCGGGCAGGGCACGGCAGGCACCCAGCAACTGGCGCTGCAGGACCGCATACGCGCCCATGTGGTGGCCCATCTGCGCGATCCGGGCCTGTCGGTGGAGTCCGTGGCCGCCGCGCTCAACTGCAGCAAGCGCCATTTGCACAACGCCTTTGCGGACAGCCAGACCAGCCTGGGCGCCTTCATACAGCACAGCCGGCTGGAGCTGTGCATGCGCGAGCTGCTGCTGCCCGAGCACGCGCAGCGCACCATCACCGAAGTCGCCATGGACTGCGGCTTTGGCAGCAGCGCGCATTTCAGCCGGGCCTTCAAGGCCTATACGGGCCTGGCGCCCTCGGATTTCAGGGCCATGCGCAAGGCTGCGGGCTGAGCGTCGTCCGGCCATTTCGGGCCGGCTTGCGCTGGCGCCAGGACAGGGCAATGGCCGCATAGGACAATGCCGCCCTGTCTTTCTGCTCATTTCGGACCATTCCATGGACACCAACACCCCGCTTGCCCTGCTGGGCGGGCTTACCGCTTCCCAATTCATGCGCCGCCACTGGCACAAGAAGCCCTTGCTGGTGCGCCAGGCAATCCCGGGCTTCAAGCCCCTGATTCCGCGCGCCAGGCTGCTGGCCATGGCAGGCGAGGACGGGGTGGAATCGCGCCTGATCCAGCAGCACGACGGCGGCAGCTGGAAGCTCAGCCACGGCCCGCTGTCGCGCCGCAGCCTGCCTTCGCTGCAAAAGCCCGGCTGGACCGTGCTTGTGCAGGGCGTGGACCTGCACGACGACGGCGTGCACCAGTTGATGCAGCAGTTCCGCTTCGTGCCCGAGGCGCGGCTGGACGACCTGATGATCAGCTTTGCCACCGACCAGGGCGGCGTCGGCCCGCATTTCGACAGCTACGACGTCTTCCTGCTGCAGGCCCATGGCCGCCGGCGCTGGCGCATCGGCCGCCAGAAGGACCTGTCGCTGCAGCCCGATGTGCCGCTGAAGGTGCTCTCGCATTTCGAGCCGGAAGAGGAGTTCGTGCTCGAGCCCGGCGACATGCTCTACCTGCCCCCGAAGTGGGCCCATGACGGCATCGCCGAAGGCGAGTGCATGACGTACTCCATCGGCTTTCGCTCGCCCGCGCGCGACGAGCTGGCCCGCGAGCTGCTGCTGCGCATGTCCGACGAGCCCGATGAGCCCGAAGTGCCGGTCGTCTACCGCGATCCCGACCAGCCGGCCGTCGAAGCCCCGGGCGAGATTCCCGCCAGCCTGCACGATTTCGCCCGCAAGTCGCTGGAACGCGCGCTGGCCGAGCCGCTGGCGCTGGAGCGCGCTCTGGGCGAGTACATGACCGAGCCCAAGGCCAATGTGTGGTTCGAGCATGGCGAGGAAAACGGCATGTTCGAGAGCGTGGTCCTGGACCGCCGCACCCGCATGATGTATGACGCCAGGCACATCTTCATCAACGGAGAAAGCTATCTGGCCGGTGGCCGCGATGCCACGCTGATGCGCAAGCTGGCCGACACGCGCGCGCTGTCGCGCACCGATCTGGCCAAGGCCAGCGACGATGCGCTGGAGCTGCTGTCCTCGTGGTTTGACGCAGGCTGGGTGCGTGGCGGCAAGCTGTCCTGAACCGGGTAGACGCTGCGCCACAGGCATGCTAAGTTCGGGCATTCACTGTTGACAGCGTGCTGCTGAACAAGGGCGGACTTCGTTAGATTTGTAAAGAATTGTCTTGAGTCCGTCAGTAAATTGACAGCCACCTGCTTTTGTTACACAGTGCATGTCAAGGCAGTCAATCCACTGCCCCATCCGGACTTTGCAAGAGGATTTGTGCGGAATTGTTCTGAGGCTGTCAGTTTCGGTCAGCTTCGGGAAAACCTCCCTATAATCTGACGCGAGTCGAATGAATGTTTTGACGCGGCTTGGCCGTAGCGCTCCGGTTGCCTGCATCCGGTGTCGCAACGGCGGGGCCCTCCTGTTTACTGTCTTCTTACCTACTCTCTAGGAAACTGTGATGAAGAACTCTCTGATCCTGGCTACTGTGATCGCTGCTGCAGCTCTGGCCGCTTGCGGCAAGAAGGAAGAGGCTCCGGCCCCCGCTCCCGCTCCTGCTGTTGAAGCTCCCGCACCGGCAGCTCCCGCTCCCGCAGAAGCCGCTCCTGCTGCTCCCGCCGCCGACGCAGCTGCTCCCGCAGCGCCCGCCGCTGACGCAGCTGCACCTACAGCGGTTGCTCCTGAAGGCGCTGCTGCAGACGCCGCCAAGGCGGCTGCCGACGCTGCCGCCAAGGAAGCCACCAAGCAGTAATCCGGCCTTCGCCGATGGCACAGGCTTAGGCTTGTGCTGCGAAAAAACCGCATCCTTCGGGCTGCGGTTTTTTTTCGTCCACCGGGGCCCGGTCATGCAAATCCATGGTTTATGCACGACGGCCCGGATGCAAAAAAGCCACCGGCAAGTGAATGCGCGGTGGCTGCAGGCGAGGGCTGCCGCCTTAATCCCGACGTGAGGATCGCCTACTTCATGTCGTCGGTGATGACGCGCACGATGCGCTGGGCATTGGCCGAGGTCTCTGGCTGGCCCTGGGTGTTGAGCACGGTGACCGTGGACTTGTCGCCCTCGCTGCGCACCTGGATCTGGTACTTGACCGGCGCGGCCGCGTCGGGCGAGCGGCTGAACAGCTTGCTGAAGAATCCCTTGGGCTCGACCTTGGCATCGGGCGCCACATAGCGCACGAAGTAGATGCCGCGGCTGCGGTCGCGGTCTTCCACGGTGAAGCCCGTGCGGTCCAGGGCCACGCCGACACGGCGCCAGGCGCGGTCAAAGCCTTCGTCGATCTGCAGCACGGGCTGTCCGTTGGCGGATTCCATGCGCACGCTGCCGGTGGCGGCTGCCGTGGTGGTGTTGGCCTTGGCCACGGCGTCGGCCTGCTCCTGGCTCACGCCGAGCTTGACCATCAGGCGGCGTAGGAATTCGGTTTCCAGTTCCGGATCGGAGGGGCGCGGCTGCCAGATGGTCTGGTCCTTCTGGGCGCTGGTGTACACCTCCTGCATGCCGCGGTGCGTGATGTAGACCTCGGTGGAGCCGTCGGCCGAGCGCTCCAGGCGGGTGCGGAACCTGTCGCGCTCGCTGGTGGAGTACAGGCCGTCGAAGACCTTGCCCAGTGTCTTGCGGATCACGTCCTGCGGGATCTTGGCGCGGTTCTCGGCCCAATCGGTTTCGATGATGCCGAGCTGGCGGTCTTCGGTGGTGAAGATGAAGCCGTTTTCCAGCCAGAAGTCGCGCACGGGCTCCCACAGCTGGTCGGCCGGACGCTTGATCACCAGCCAGCGCTGCTCGCCATTGCGCTCGATGTGCACATCGCCCAGGGCGGCGGTGGCCGTTCGGCCCTCTGCCGGCTTTTGCGCCTTGGAGTTGGCTTCCATGGCGGCGGCGGAGACCACGCCGCCGGGCACGGCGTAGCGGGAGTCCGTGGACAGCTGTGTCAGGTCTGGCGGGACTTCCAGGGTGGGCGCCTGCTGCTTGCCGGCGCTCTTGTAGTCGATCTTGCTCTCTTGGAACGTGGTCGTGCAGGCTGTCAGGCCGATGGCCAGGCTCAGCAGGCTCAGACGTGCAATGGGCTGTTTCACGCGAATATCCTTGGTGCGTTCGGTCGGTGGGGCGGGGCGCCTCACAGCAGGCCAGCGGAGCTCAGGGCGGCTTCCACGGTGGCTTCCAGATTCTTGCTCAGGGGTGTCATCGGCAGGCGCATGGCCGGGCCGCAAAGGCCCAGGCGGGCTGCGGCCCACTTGACGGGAATGGGGTTGGCCTCGACGAAGAGGTTCTTGTGCACAGGCATCAGGCGCATCTGGATGTCCATGGCGGTGCGCACGTCGCCGGCCAGGGCCGCCTTGCACAGATCGCTCATCAGGCGCGGCGCCACGTTGGCCGTGACGCTGATGTTGCCGTGGCCGCCGCACAGCATCAGTGCCACAGCGGTCGGATCATCGCCGGAGTACACGCCGAAGCCTTCGGGCACTTCACGGATCAGCCACTGGGCGCGTTCGATGTTGCCCGTGGCTTCCTTGATGCCGATGATGGCGGGAATCTGCGCCAGGCGCAGCACGGTGTCGTGCTGCATGTCGGCCACCGAGCGGCCGGGCACGTTGTAGAGCACCACAGGCAGGTCGCCCACCGCTTCGGCAATGGCCTTGAAATGCTGGTACTGGCCTTCCTGCGTGGGCTTGTTGTAGTAGGGCACGACCTGCAGCTGGCTGTCGGCACCGACCTTCTTGGCGTAGCGGGCCAGCTCGATGGCCTCGTGCGTGCTGTTGGCGCCGCAGCCTGCCATCACGGGAACGCGGCCCGCAGCCTGCTCGACGGACACGCGGATGATTTCGCAGTGTTCCTCCACGTTGACGGTGGGGGATTCGCCTGTCGTTCCCACCACGCCGATGCAGTCCGTGCCCTCGGCCACATGCCAGTCGATGAGTTTTCGCAGCGCCGGGTAGTCAACACTACCGTCCTCGTGCATGGGCGTGATGAGGGCAACGATGCTGCCAGTGAGAGCGACGGAGGAGGATGTCATGTCCGCAAGAAAAAACGGGAAAGGATCATTCTAACGAGTGTCGGAGGCAGGCCCAAGGCGGTCGCCTGTAGGGGTTCAGGCGATTGCAGAGCCTGACGCCTTCTGATGCGCCAGCATGGCCACGGGTTCCCGGCCTGTTGCATCGGAGCGCAGTGCCGCAATGCGCTGGACCACGCGATCGGGCTCGCCCAGCTGGCCGTGCTCGTAGGCCACGATGTGCCAGCCCGCGCAGGCCTGCAGCAGCTCGCCGGGCGCCAGCAGGAAATCGGGCCGGGAAGGCTTGCCGAAGGCCTCGTTGCCCTGGGCAAAGGTTTCGTACAGCAGCACGCCGCCGGGGGCCACGCTGTCCAGCAGCGACGGCCACAGCGGGCGCCACAGATAGTGGGTCACGACCACGGCGCCGAACTGCCTGCCGGGCAGGGGCCAGGGGCCGTTTTCAATGTCGGCGCACAGCAGCTCGCCCACGCCCTGCAGGCAGGCCAGGGCCTGGGCGTCGCGGTCCACGCCCGTCACTGCATGGCCGCGTGCATGGAACCAGCGCATGTGGCGGCCAGGGCCGCAGGCCACGTCGAGCACGGTGGCCTCGGGTGCCAGAAGATGCGACCAGCGTTGGATCCAGGGCGAAGGCGGCGTGGCTGCGTGCATGTGAAATTTCGGAAATGAATTGAAAGCGGCCGCCATTGTGCCGCCAGGCCTTTGCCGCGCTTCAATTTCAGAAGCAGGCCCAGAGCTGGTCGGCCATGCCCAGCATGAACTCGGGCTGCAGATAGAGCATGAAGACCAGGCCCAGCACCAGCAGCACGGCGGCCCACAGCGCCAGCCTGCGCAGCAGCTGTGGGCGGGGCGTGGTGGCTGTCGTCATGTCAGGCCGCCGCCTGCGCCGCACGCGGCCTTGCCACCGGGGCTTCGCGTATCGGCAGGTTCAGCAGGCCGGCGGCCACGCCCAGGCCGATGGCCAGGTACCAGACCACCTGGTAGCTGCCGGTGTGGTCATACAGATAGCCGCCCAGCCAGACGCCCAGGAAGCTGCCGACCTGGTGGCTGAAGAACACCATGCCGCTCAACATGGACAGATGCTGCACGCCGAAGATCTGGGCCACGGTGGCATTGGTCAGCGGCACGGTGGACAGCCACAGCAGTCCCATGGCGGCCGAGAAGATGTAGACCGACCAGGGCGTCAGCGGCGCGAGCAGGAAGAGCACGATCACCACCGAGCGCGTGAAGTAGATGGTGGACAGCAGGTAGCGCTTGGGCAGGCGCTGGCCCAGGTTGCCGGCCACATAGGTGCCGACGATGTTGAACAGCCCCACCAGCGCCAGCGAGATGCTGGCCACCTGCGGTGCCAGGCCGTAGTCCTTGAGGTAGCTGGGCATGTGCACGCCGATGAACATCACCTGGAAGCCGCAGACGAAGTAGCCAGCCGTCAGCAGCACGAAGCTGGGTGTGCGCAGGGCCTCGGCCACGGCCTGGGCTGCGCTCTGGTCGCGCACGGGCCGGGTATTGCCGGCCGTGAAGCCCGGCTCGCGCAGGCCGAAGGCCAGCGGAATGATCATCAGGGCGCACAGCGACAGCAGCAGCAGGGCGTTGGACCAGCCGAAGTTCGAGATCAGGCTGCCTTCCACGGGCACCATGAAGAACTGGCCGAAGGAGCCCGCCGCCGCCGTCACGCCCATGGCCCAGCTGCGCCGCGCCACGGGAATCTGGCGGCCCAGCACGCCGTAGATCACGGCATAGGTGGTGCCGGCCTGGGCTGCGCCTATCACCACGCCGGCCGTCAGGGCGAACCAGGTTGTCGTGGGCGCCATGGCCATGCCGGCCAGGCCCAGCGCATACAGCAGCGCGCCCACCAGGAGCACGCGGAAGGCGCCGAAGCGGTCGGCCAGCATGCCGCCGAAGATGCCGAGCACGCCCCAGGACAGGTTCTGGATGGCAATGGCCAGCGCGAAGGACTCGCGCGTCCAGCCCATCTCCTGGGTGATAGGCTGCAGCCACAGGCCGAAGCCGTGCCGGATTCCCATGGACAGCGTCACGACTGCGCCCCCGCACAGCAGTATCTGCACCATGGACATGGGTTGGTTGTTTTTGTGCATGCGGCAAACTTTAGCGAAACTCCGGGTTTTGCGCTGCGACGCATGGGTCGCCCATGCGCCAGCGCGGCACTTCGTAGCCCTTGGCGGCACTGGCCTTTTCGGGATAGTCAATGTCAATGACTGTGAATGTATCCAGCACTGAGCCGGGCCGCGCACTACAATCCGCCCCCATGGCAGTCAAACCATCTCCCACTTCCGCCAGCGAATACTCCGAAGGCTCGATACGCGTGCTCAAGGGCCTGGAGCCCGTCAAGCAGCGTCCCGGCATGTACACGCGCACCGACAACCCCCTGCATGTGCTGCAGGAGGTGATCGACAACGCGGCCGACGAGGCGCTGGCCGGCTTCGGCAAGAAAATCCGCTTCACCCTGCATTCCGACGGCTCCTACAGCGTCGAGGACGACGGCCGGGGCATCCCCTTCGGCATGCACCCCGAGGAAAAGGCGCCCGTGGTGGAGCTGGTCTTCACTCGCCTGCATGCGGGCGGCAAGTTCGACAAGGGCAAGGGCGGCGCCTACAGCTTCTCGGGCGGCCTGCATGGCGTGGGCGTCTCGGTCACGAATGCGCTGGCCACGCGCCTTGAGGCCTGCATCCACCGCGAGGGCAAGGTGGCCACCATCGCCTTCTCGGGCGGCGACGTGGTCGAGCCCCTGCAGTCGCGGCCGCTGGCCGCGGGCGAGCGCAAGCAGGGCACGACCGTGCGCGTGTGGCCCGATGCCCGCTACTTCGAATCCTCCCAGCTGCCCATGGGCGAGCTGATGCATCTGCTGCGCAGCAAGGCCGTGCTCATGCCCGGCGTGTCGGTGACCCTGGTCAACGAGAAGACGCGCGACACCCAGACCTGGCAGTTCAAGGGCGGCCTGCGCGACTATCTGCAGCAAAGCCTGCATGGCGAGGCCGTCATCCCCCTGTTCGAAGGCGAGGGCTTTGCCGACCGCAACCACGACAGCTTTGCCGAAGGCGAGGGCGCCGCCTGGTGCGTGGCCTTCACCGAGGATGGCGCGCCGCTGCGCGAAAGCTATGTCAACCTGATCCCCACCACGGCCGGCGGCACGCACGACAGCGGCCTGCGCGACGGCCTGTTCCAGGCGGTCAAGGCCTTCATCGAGATGCATTCGCTGCTGCCCAAGGGCGTCAAGCTCATGCCTGACGACGTCTTCGCGCGCGCCAGCTACGTGCTCAATGCCAAGGTGCTGGACCCGCAGTTCCAGGGCCAGATCAAGGAGCGCCTGAACTCGCGCGATGCCGTGCGCCTGGTCAGCGGCTACGTTCGCCCTGCGCTGGAGCTGTGGCTCAACGAGCATGTGGAATGGGGCCGCAAGCTGGCCGAGATCGCCATCAAGGCCGCCCAGACCCGCCAGAAGGCGGGCCAGAAGGTCGAAAAGCGCAAGGGCTCGGGCGTGGCCGTGCTGCCCGGCAAGCTCACCGATTGCGAAAGCCGCGACCTGAGCCTGAACGAGGTCTTCCTGGTCGAGGGCGACTCGGCCGGCGGCAGCGCCAAGATGGGACGCGACAAGGAAACCCAGGCCGTGCTGCCCCTGCGCGGCAAGGTGCTCAACACCTGGGAAGTCGACCGTGACCGCCTGTTCGCCAACAACGAGATCCACGACATCTCGGTGGCCATCGGCGTGGACCCGCATGGCCCCCATGACACGCCCGACCTGTCCGGCCTGCGCTACGGCAAGATCTGCATTCTTTCGGATGCCGACGTGGACGGCTCGCACATCCAGGTGCTGCTGCTCACGCTGTTCTTCCGCCACTTCCCCAAGCTCATCGAGGCCGGCCACATCCATGTGGCGCTTCCGCCGCTGTTCCGCGTCGATGTGCCTGCGCGCGGCAAGAAGCCAGCAGCCAAGATGTACGCGCTGGACGAGGGCGAGCTGACCGCCATCCTCGACAAGTCCGCCAAGGATGGCGTGCCGCGCGAGAAATGCCAGATCAGCCGCTTCAAGGGCCTGGGCGAGATGAATGCCGAGCAGCTGTGGGAAACCACGCTCAACCCCGACACGCGCCGCCTGCTGCCCGTGCAGTTCATGAATCTGGACTTTGCGGCGGCCGAGCAGGTCGTCACCAAGCTGATGGGCAAGGGCGAGGCTGCGGCGCGCCGCGAGCTGATGGAGTTGCACGGCGACGCCATCGAAGTGGATATCTGATCCCCATGCCCCTGCGCCCGGCTGCCCCACAGCACCTTCCGCACCGCCCGCACCCTGCGCGCGCCGCTGCCGCGCGCGCGCTTGCAGCGCTGGGCGCGGCCCTGGCGCTGTGGGGGGTGGCGCAGCCCGCGCATGCCGATCTCTGGGCCTTCGTGGACGAGCGCGGCATCACGCACTTCGCCGCGCAGGCGCTGGACGAGCGCTACAAGCTCTACTTCCGCGGCTCGCTGTATGACAGCACCGAGCAGGGACTCAAGCCCCCGCTGGTGGAAGCCGAGGCCGCTGCCGACGATGACGGCGGCAGCGATGCCGGGCGCAGGCTGCAGGCGAGCACGCGGATGCAAAGCTTCTTCGACATCTCGCCGCGCTACAAGAGCGTGCGCGGCCACCTGCGCAAGGCGGCGGACCACACGGGGGTGGACTACGACCTGCTCAAAGCCGTGATTGCCGTCGAGTCGGGCTTTGACGCGCAGGCCATCTCGCCCAAGGGCGCAGTCGGCCTGATGCAGCTGATGCCCGCCACGGCCCAGCGCTTCGGCGTGGAGGCCAGCCGCCAGCGCAGCGTGCAGCAGCAACTGGCCGACCCGGCCGTCAACGTGCCGGCCGGCGCGCGCTACCTCAACCATCTGATGGGGCTGTTCCCCGGGCGGCTGGACCTGGTGCTGGCCGCCTACAACGCGGGCGAGGGTGCCGTGCGGCGTGCGGGGCAGGCCATTCCTCCCTATCAGGAAACCCGCAATTACGTGAAGGCCGTGCTCGGTATCTACGAGCAGCTGCAGGGCGGGCGCCAGCGTGCGGGCCAGGCAGCGCCTGCGGTGGCGGCACAGCCTGGCACAGCGCCCCGGATACGGATGACCTTGTCCACAGGGCTGCCCTCGCCGCGATGAGCGGCCTTCACTGCATTTATTGAGATCACGAATTTCTTCATGAGCGATCAAAACACTCTGGATCTGGCCCAACAGGCGGCCGGCGATGCCCTGGACCTGAGCCAGTACGCACAGCGCGCCTACCTTGAATACGCACTGTCTGTCGTCAAGGGCCGGGCACTGCCCGATGTCACCGACGGCCTCAAGCCCGTGCAGCGGCGCATTCTGTACGCCATGGACCGCATGGGCCTGAGCTACAGCGGCCCCAACCACAACACGGCGGCCAAGCCCGTCAAAAGCGCGCGCGTGGTCGGCGATGTGCTGGGGCGCTTTCACCCGCACGGCGACCAGTCGGCCTACGACGCGCTGGTGCGCATGGCCCAGGACTTCAACCAGCGCTATCCGCTGGTCGATGGCCAGGGCAATTTCGGCAGCCGCGACGGCGACGGCGCAGCGGCCATGCGCTACACCGAGGCGCGCCTGTCCAAGATCACGGGCCTGCTGCTCGACGAGATCGACATGGGCACGGTGGACTTCGTGCCCAACTACGACGGCAGCACGCAGGAGCCGCAGCAGCTGCCCGCGCGCCTGCCGTTCGCCCTGCTCAACGGCGCCAGTGGCATTGCCGTGGGCCTGGCCACGGAAATCCCCAGCCACAACCTGCGCGAGGTGGCCGACGCCTGCGTGGCCCTGATCAAGCGGCCGCAGCTCAGCGACGAGGAACTGTTCCAGATCATCCCCGGCCCCGACTATCCGGGTGGCGGGCAGATCATCAGCAGCGCCTCCGACATCCAGGATGCCTACCGCACGGGGCGCGGCAGCCTCAAGCTGCGCGCGCGCTGGAAGATCGAGGAGCTGGCGCGCGGCCAGTGGCAGATGGTGGTGACCGAGCTGCCGCCCGGCGTCTCGGCGCAGAAGGTGCTCGAAGAGATCGAGGACATCACCAATCCCAAGGTCAAGACCGGCAAGAAGGCCTTGAGCCAGGAACAGACCCAGCTCAAGGCCAGCATGCTAGCCGTGCTCGACGGCGTGCGCGACGAGTCCAGCAAGGATGCGCCCGTGCGCCTGGTCTTCGAGCCCAAGACCGGCAAGGTGCCGCAGCAGGAGCTGGTCACGGCGCTGCTGGCGCACACCAGCCTGGAGTCGTCCAGCTCCATCAACCTGACCATGATCGGCCTGGATGGCCGGCCGGTGCAGAAAAGCCTGCGCCTGATGCTCGAGGAATGGATCGCCTTCCGCCAGACCACGGTCACGCGGCGCAGCCAGCACCGGCTGGCCAAGGTGCTGGACCGCATCCACATCCTCGAAGGCCGTCAGGCCGTGCTGCTGAACATCGACAAGGTCATCGCCATCATCCGGGCCAGCGACGAGCCCAGGCAGGCGCTGATCGATGCCTTTGCGCTGTCCGAGCGCCAGGCCGACGACATTCTGGAAATCCGCCTGCGCCAGCTGGCGCGGCTGGAGGCCATCAAGATCGAGCAGGAACTCAAGGAACTGCGCGTCGAGCAGGGCAAGCTCGAAGACATCCTGGGCAGTGATAGCGTCATGCGCCGCCTGATCTGCAAGGAGATCGAGGCCGACGCCAAGCAGTTCGCCGATGCGCGCCGCACGCTGATCCAGGAAGAAAAGAAGGTGGTCGCCGAAGTCAAGGTGGTCGATGAGCCCGTGACGGTCATCATCTCGGACAAGGGCTGGGTGCGCACGCGCCAGGGCCATGGCATCGATGCGGGCACGCTCAGCTTCAAGGCCGGCGACAGCCTGCACGGCACCTTCGAGTGCCGCACGGTGGACCAGCTGCTGGCCTTCGGCAGCAATGGCCGGGTCTATTCGGTGCCGGTGTCGCAGCTGCCCGGCGGGCGCGGCGATGGCCAGCCCGTGACCACGCTCATCGAGCTGGAGGCCGGCACCCAGATCCTGTACTACTTCGCGGGAGCCGAAGGAACGGCGCTGCTGCTGTCGGGGTCGGGCGGCTACGGCTTCGTGGCCATGGTGGGCGACATGGTCTCGCGCCAGAAGGCGGGCAAGGCCTTCGTGACGCTGGCCGACGGCGAGACGCTGTGCGCCCCGTCCACGGCCTACGGCGTGCCCATGGGCGCACGCGCCGAGCCGCAGGAAGGCGAGCAGGGCGCGGGCCTGCTGCTGCCGGCCACGCATGTGATCTGCGCCTCCACGGGCGGCCGCATCCTCACCTTCGAGATCGCCAGCCTCAAGCACATGGCCAAGGGCGGTCGCGGGCTGATGCTGCTCGATCTGGAGGACAAGGACACCCTGGCGGGCGCTGCCGCCTACACGCGCAGCATCCGCATCGATGGCCTGGGCCGCGGCGGCAAGGAGCGCAGCGAGACGCTGGAGATCCGCAGTCTCAACAATGCCCGTGGCACGCGCGGCCGCAAGGGCAAGTCGGCCGACCTGGGCTTCAAGCCGCAAAGCGTGACGCGCGTGGAGTAAAGAGCGCAGCTGCCCCTGCAATGCCTTTCGCGAAAGGGGCGGATCAGGGGTTTTCTCTGGGTTTTTCCGGCCTCCGGGCCCTGCTGCAGGCCTCAACATGGAGTCTTCCAACATGAGGGAGACTGGATATGCTGCGACTTCGCATGGCACACAAGCTGTGGCTTGCCGTGGCCGCCATCGTGGTGGCGCTGGTGGGCGTGGTCGGCTTGTCGGGTTATCGCTCGGCCCAGGTCCAGGCCCGGTCCGAGGCCGTCACCCAGGAGATGCAGGCGCGGGTCCAGGCCGCCGTGCGCTGGATGGGGCTGACCGAAACCAATGCGGCCCGCACCCAGGCCCTGGTGGTCAGCAGTGATGCTGCCGTCGAGGCCGAGTTCAAGGACGTGATCAGCGCCACCTCGGCGCGGATCACCGAGGTGCAGAAATCACTGGAAGCCATGCCCCTGTCCGACGCAGACAAGGCGCAGATGGACAGGATTGCGGCAGCCCGCAAGACCATGATCGAACTGCGTGCCCAGGCACGCCAGCTCAAGGCCGACGGCCGGCAGGAGCAGGCGTTGGCCTTGGTCAAGCAATCCTACAACCCTGCCGTGGATGCCTATCTGCAGTCGCTGCGCGACTTCGTGCAGATGCAGGAGCAGGTGGTGCGCAGCAGCCAGGAAGAGACGGCAGCCTCGCGCAGGCTCACCGTGGGTTTTGCCGCTGCGGCCGTGGGCGTGCTGCTGCTGTGCATCGTCATCGGCGCCCATTTCCTGATTGCCAGCATCCGCCGTCCCCTGGCCCAGGCCAGGGAACTGGCCGAACGCATTGCCGCAGGCGACCTGAGCGCAGCGGCGCAGGGACAGACACAGCGCGCTGACGAATTCGGCGACCTGCTGCGCTCGCTGCAGGCCATGAGCGAATCGCTATCGGGCATGGTGCAGCAGGTGCGCCAGAGCACGGACAGCATTGCCATCGCCAGTGCCGAGATTGCCACCGGCAACCACGACCTGTCCGTGCGCACCGAGCAGACCTCCAGCAACCTGCAGGAGACCGCAGCCGCCATGGAGCAGTTCACCAGCACGCTGCAGCAAAGCGCCAGCAGTGCGCAGCAGGCCAGCAGCCTGGCGGCGGGCGCGTCACAGGTGGCCCAGCGCGGCGGTGAGGTCGTGGCCCGGGTGGTCGAGACCATGAAGGGCATCAACGACAGCAGCCGGCAGATTGCCGACATCGTCGGCGTCATCGACTCCATTGCCTTCCAGACCAATATCCTGGCGCTGAACGCCGCCGTGGAGGCGGCCCGCGCCGGCGAGCAGGGCCGGGGCTTTGCCGTGGTGGCCAGCGAGGTGCGCACGCTGGCCCAGCGCAGCGCGGCGGCTGCCAAGGAGATACGCCAGCTCATCGGCGCTTCGGTGGAGCGGGTGGAGGACGGCGCCCGCCTGGTGGGCGATGCCGGCACCACCATGGAGGGCATCGTGCAGTCCGTGCAGCGCGTGGCCGACACCATCGGCGAGATCACGGCGGCCTCTTCGGAGCAAAGCGCGGGCGTGGCCCAGGTCAATCAGGCCGTGGGACAGCTGGACCAGATGACGCAGCAGAACGCGGCCCTGGTCGAGCAAAGCGCGGCCGCGGCGCAAAGCCTGCGTGAGCAGGCCGAGCAGCTGTCGCGGACTGTGGCGGTGTTCAAGGTGGCGCACCTGGCGCCCTCGCCGACGACGCTCGCAAAGCAGGCTGCGCCGGCGGTGCGCACTGCGCACAGCGCGGCCGCAGCGCCAAGGCGGCCGGCAGCAGCCGTGGCGCCTGCGGCTGTCGGGCCGGTTGCCGCGCGGCCTGCCGCAGCAAGGGAGGCGGCGCCCAAGCTGGCCTCGGCGCCCCGGCCCGCCGCACCGGCAGCCGAGGATGGCCAATGGGAGAGTTTCTAGCCGCCTGCGAGCACGGCGGCGCCGTGCGGCGGCATGCCGATCAGGCCAGTTCGGCGATCAGCTCGATTTCCACGCAGGAGCCCAGCGGGATCTGGGCCACGCCGAAGGCGCTGCGCGCATGAGTGCCGGCATCGCCGAAGACCTGGCCCAGCAGCTCGCTGCAGCCGTTGGCCACCAAATGCTGCTCGGTGTAGTCGCCCGTGGAGTTGACCAGGCACATCAGCTTGACGATGCGGCGCACGCGGCCCAGGTCGCCGCCGGCGGCGTGCTGGAGCGTGCCCATCAGGTCGATGGCGATGGCGCGCGCGGCCTGCTGGCCGTCGGCAGTCTGCAGATCACGGCCCAGTTGGCCTGCCCAGACCTTGCCGTCCTTGCGTGCGATATGTCCGCTCAGGAACACCAGATTGCCCGTCTGCACATAGGGCACGTAGGCTGCCGCCGGGATGGCAGGCGACGGCAGTTCGATGTTCAGGGCCTTCAGTTGTTCGTAAACGCTCATCGTTGATTCCTTCGAGACAAGAAAAATCCGGCGCCAGTGCCGGGGTGGCGGACAGTGTGACACAGCCCCCGTGCACCTTGGCATGTCAGGGGCTGGGCATGCTCCAGTCTGATTCTTGTCCGAATCTGAGTCGGAGCACGGTGGCTTCGAGGCACCTGCTTTTAGCATGCCTGGATGCGCGCTGTGGTCCCTGCACCCACTCCTTCATCGTCTTCGTGGACGCCGTGGCTGCTCGGCTGCGTGGTCGGTGCCGCCTGGCAGGTCACGCAGCCGCAGCTGTGGCCGCTGTGGATGTATCTGCTGATGATGGGCCTGGCCTTGCTGTGTCTGTCAGGGCAGGTCCGGCGGGCCCGGGCCGGCGGCCGCCGCGGCGCGGTCAGCGGCCTGTGGGTCGCCGCTTGCGCAGCCTCGCTGGCGGCCGGCCTGACAGGCTGGCGTGCCCAGGACTTTGCGGGCCACGCGCTGTCGCCGCAGCTGGAAGGGCGTGACCTGCGCATCGTCGGCGTCGTGGCATCGCTGCCCCAGAACATGGCCCAGGGCGTGCGCTGGCGCATGGCCGTGGAGCAGGCGCAGATCGCGGGCAGCGAAGAGGCCCTGGCGCCGTTTCCCGGGTTGATCGAGCTGTCCTGGTACGCAGCCCGGGGCCGGGCGTCCAAGGGCGCCGCAGCGTCGCTGCCCGTCCTGCGCCCGGGCCAGCGCTGGGACCTGACCGTGCGGCTCAAGCGCCCGCATGGCGCGCGCAATCCCCACGGTTTCGACTATGAGCTGTGGCAGTGGGAGCAGGGCGTGCAGGCCACGGGCTATGTGCGCGAACAGCCAGCGGCGAGCCTGCTGGCCGACACCGGCGCCTACGCCCTGCAGCGCTGGCGCCAGCAGATGCGCGAGGCCATCGTGAACCGGGCAGCCGCACTCGCGCAAGCCATGCAGCGCGTAGGCATGGACCCCGCGCAGTCGCCGCGCATGCTGGGCGTGGTGGCCGCCCTGGCCATGGGCGATCAGCAGGCCATTGCGCGTGACGATTGGACGCTGTTCCGCCATACCGGCGTGGCCCATTTGATGAGTATTTCCGGACTGCATATCACCCTGTTCGCATGGCTGGCTGCGCTGGTCGTGGGGCGACTGTGGCGTTGCAGTGCCCGGGCCTGCCTGTGGTGCCCGGCGCCGCAGGCGGCCCTGCTGGCTGGCGTGCTGCTGGCGGGCGGCTATGCCCTGTTCAGCGGCTGGGGTCTGCCGGCGCAGCGCACGGTGTGCATGCTGGCAACGGTGGCCGCGTTGCGCGTCACAGGGCTGCGCTGGCCCTGGCCCGCCGTGTGGTGCCTGGCGCTGGCCGTGGTTGTCGTGCTCGATCCCTGGGCCCTGTGGCAGGCGGGCTTCTGGCTGAGTTTTGTCGCCGTGGGCGTGCTGCTGGCGACCGATGCACGCATGCAGGGCGCGGTGCGGCCGTCGCTGCCCGCCCGTGCCCTGGCGTTGTGGGGTGAGCAGTGGCGCATCACTCTGGCGCTGGCGCCGCTGGGGCTGATGCTGTTTGGCCAGCTGTCGCTGTCGGGGCTGCTGGCCAATCTGGCCGCGATTCCCTGGGTGACTTTCGTGGTCACGCCACTGGCCTTGCTGGGGGCCTTGTGGCCCCCGTTCTGGACGGGCGCGGCGCTGGCGCTGGCGCCGCTGCTGGAACTGCTGCAGTGGCTGGACCGGTGGGGCTGGGCCGTGTTGCAACTGCCGCAGCCGCCGCTGTGGGCGGGGTTGGCTGCGCTGGGTGCAGGCCTGGCGCTGGTGGCTCCGGTGCCGGCCGGATGGCGTTGCTGGGGCCTGGCCATGTGCCTGCCGGCCCTGTGGTGGCCGCCGGCCGCACCGGCGCATGGCGAGTTCGATTTGATGGCCGTGGACATAGGCCAGGGCAATGCCGTGCTGCTGCGCACGGCCCGGCACGCCCTGCTGTATGACACGGGTCCGCAGTACGGCATGGATAGCAATGCCGGCGAACGGGTGCTGGTGCCGCTGCTGCAGGCCCTGGGGCTGCGCCTGGATGCGCTGTGGCTCAGCCACCGCGACGGCGACCATACGGGCGGTGCCTTGGCCGTGCATGCCGCGCAGCCGCAGGCCGAGGTCTGGGGATCGGACTCCGTGATCCTGGACCCCGCTCTGGCCGGCCTGGGCGCCGTGCGCCGCTGCGAGGCCGGCCAGCAGTGGGAGTGGGATGGCGTGCAGATGCAGGTGCTGCATCCACCCGCGGGCGAACCGCTGCCGGCCGCGCAGGCCCTGGCCCACGCCAATGCGGGCAGCTGCGTGCTGCTGCTGCGTTCGGCATCCGGGGTGCAGGCCTTGCTGGCCGGCGATATCGAGGCTGCACAGGAAAGGGCGCTGGCGCAGGCCGGCGCCTTCACGCCCGTGCAGTGGCTGCTGGTGCCGCACCACGGCAGCCGCACCTCATCGAGCACCGCTCTGGTGCAGGCCCTGGCACCGCGCTGGGCCATGGTGCAGGCGGGATACCGCAGCCGTTATGGACACCCGGTCCCCGAGGTGGTGCGGCGCTATGAGGCCAACGGCTCCAGCGTGGTGCAGTCGGCCCGCTGCGGCGCAGCGCATTGGCGCTCTGCCGATCCCGCACAGTTGGTCTGCGAGCGGGAGCGGGCGCGCCGTTACTGGGACATGCATGTCACGCACGTCAGGCACATCACGCAGAGGCAGGGCGGATAGGACGGGTGCCGATGGCCGCGCAGCCGGCATATGCTGGATACCGCTTGTCCGGATTGAGGTTACCTATCGCTACACTGGTGCGATACGAGGGCTGGCCCGCAGCTTGCTTTACCTCGTACACATGCAGCGACAGGAGGTGACGAATGCATCCATTTGACGAGATGTACACGATGACGCCGTTCGACGGCAGCGATGTGCGCCTGCACTACAAGGACTATGCGCAATGGCTTGCGCGCCAGTCCGAACAGACGCTGCGAGCGCGCAGCGCCGAGGCCGAGATCATCTTCCGGCGCGTAGGCATCACGTTCGCCGTCTACGGCGACAAGGATGAAAGTGGCGCCGGCACCGAGCGCCTCATTCCCTTCGACCTGATTCCGCGCGTCATCCCGTCCCATGAATGGGAGCGTATGCAGGCAGGCCTGGTGCAGCGCGTGACGGCGCTCAACCGCTTTCTGCACGACGTTTACCACGACCAGGAAATCCTGCGCGCGGGCCTGCTGCCGCGCGAGCTGGTGCTGAACAACAGCCAGTACCGCCCCGAGATGCGGGGCCTTGCCGTGCAGGGCGGCATCTACGCCCACATCGCCGGCATCGACATCGTGCGTGCCGCCAATGCCCAGGGCGAGGGCGTGTACTACGTGCTGGAGGACAACCTGCGCGTGCCTTCGGGCGTGTCTTACATGCTGGAGAACCGCCGCATGATGATGCGACTGTTCCCCGACCTGTTCTCCCGTCATCCCGTGGAGCCCGTGGCCCACTATCCCGACATGCTGCTGGAGACGCTGCGCGCCAGCGCTCCGGCCGGCACGCCCGAGCCCACGGTGGTGGTGCTCACGCCCGGCATGTACAACAGCGCCTACTTCGAGCACGCCTTCCTGGCCCAGCAGATGGGCGTGGAGCTGGTCGAGGGCCAGGACCTGGTGGTGGACAAGGACGTGGTCTACATGCGCACCACGCGCGGCCTGCAGCGCGTGGACGTGATCTACCGGCGCGTGGACGATGATTTTCTGGACCCCGAAGTCTTCCGTCCCACCTCCACGCTGGGCTGCCCCGGCCTCATGCGCGCCTACCGCGCGGGCAACGTCAGCATCTGCAATGCGGCGGGCACGGGGGTGGCCGACGACAAATCGGTCTATCCCTATGTGCCGGAGATGATCCGCTTCTACCTGGGCGAGGAACCCATTCTGCAGAACGTGCCGACCTGGCTGTGCCGCAAGCCCGACGACCTGCGCTACGTGCTCGACCACCTGGATGAGCTGGTGGTCAAGGAAGTCCATGGCGCCGGTGGCTACGGCATGCTGATCGGGCCTGCCGCCTCGCGCGGCGAGATAGAGGATTTCCGCCGCGCGCTCATCGCCAATCCCGGCGGCTACATCGCGCAGCCCACGCTGGCGCTGTCCACCTGCCCCACCCTGGTGGAGCAGGGCATCGCTCCAAGGCATATCGACCTGCGTCCCTTCGTGCTCAGCGGCAATCAGGTACGCATGGTGGCCGGCGGCCTCACGCGCGTGGCGCTCAAGGAAGGCTCGCTGGTGGTCAATTCATCACAGGGCGGCGGCACCAAGGACACCTGGGTGCTCGGGGCCGGTGAGTCAAACGAGGGAGGACATTGAATGCTCAGCCGTACTGCCGATCATCTGTACTGGATGTCCCGCTACACGGAGCGTGCGGAGAACACTGCCCGCATGCTCAACGTCTCCTATGACACTTCCATGCTGCCCCAGGCGCCTCAGGCGGCGCGCAAGGCCTGGCAGGGCGTGCTGTCCATCAGCGAGCTGATCCCCGCCTATGCCTCCCGCCACGGCGAGGTGCAGCGAGAGGCCGTGCTGCACTTCATGGTGCGCGACGAGAGCAACTCATCGTCCATCGCCTCCTGCCTGCGCGCTGCGCGGGAGAATGCGCGTGCCGTGCGCGGGGCGCTGACCACCGAGGCCTGGGAGACCCAGAACCAGACCTGGCTGGAACTCAAGCGCCTGCTGGCCGAGGGGGACTGGGAGCGCGATCCGGGCCAGTTCTTCGAATGGGTCAAGCACCGCTCGCACCTGTCGCGCGGCGTGACACTGGGCACCATGCTGCAGGACGAGGCCTTCCACTTCCTGCGCCTGGGCACCTTCATCGAGCGCGCCGACAACACGGCGCGCCTGCTGGACGTGAAATTCCACGCCATCGAGCGCGACTACCATGGCAGCGCGCGCAACGGAGCGTCGGGCAAAGGGGCCACGCCCTTCGACTTCTACCACTGGAGCGCGCTGCTGCGCAGCGTCTCGGCCTTCGAGGTCTACCGCAAGGTCTACCGCGACGTGATCACGCCCGAGCGCGTGGCCGAGCTGCTGATGCTGCGCAGCGACATGCCGCGCTCGCTGCTGGCCAGCATGCTGGAAGTGGTGGCCAACCTGGAAAGCGTGGCCAACGACCAGTCGCGCGAGACCCAGCGCAAGGCGGGCCGCCTGCTGGCTGACCTGCGCTATGCGCGCATCGACGAAATCCTGGCCACGGGCCTGCACGCCTATCTCACGCAGTTCCTGGATCGCGTGCACGACCTGGGTCAGGGCATCAGCCGCGACTTCCTGGTGCCTGCCTGAGCCGCCGTCGCCCAATGAACAAAGCCGCCCTCGGGCGGCTTTGTTCATTGGGGCAGGGCCATTCAGTCCTGCGCGCTGTCCAGCTCCAGCACAACGCCTTCGGCATCGCCGATGGGCACCACGTCGCAGTTGTCGCCAGGGCCTCCCCGGTCCACCACGATGAAGCGCGCGGGCGCGTTCAGGGCAATCAGCGAGTGGTGCCAGACGCCGCGGCGGTAGTTCACGCCCTGGCGTCCGTTGGTGATGAAGGCGCGCAGGTCGCCGGGCGCCACCTGCTCGCCCAGGGGCGCAACCACCACGATGAAGGGCTGGGCGTCCAGCGGCATGAAGGCCTGGCTGCCCAGGGGATGGCGCTCCATGCTCGTCAGCTGCAGGGGCAGCGCATAGGGGCGGGCGTGGAACAGGTTGATCAGCGCGTGGCCCTCGCTGCCGCCCGTGTCCACGCGGGCCAGGGCATGGTAGCGCTCGGTCATGCCGTCATTGATCAGCAGCGGCGTGTGGCCTGCACTGTCGATGACCTCGCCAAACTCGGCAAAGGCTTCGGCGGTCAGCGGTTGGACGCGCAGGCGAAGGCGGGCGGGGCGGGTCTCTGACAAGGTACTCACGAAGTATTGCCTCTTGTTTTCATACTGGTATTACCAGTTTGCTGTTGCCTGGGGATTTTGTCAAATCTGAGTGACGCCAGCCTATGTCCTGCGCGTCATTTGCGGTGGTTCGGGTAAATGCGAGTGTGCATTGGCCGGCGGGAAGGGCAACATTCGCTCCGTATTTTCAGACCGGTCATACCAGTTGATCAACCCTTCAACCAAGGACTTCCTGATGTCATCACTTCCCGCATCCGCCGAGGCCGCCGGCGCGGCCCCGGCGCTGTCCAGCGAAACGCCGGCCGAGGCAGCCGTCTACCGCAAGGTGGCCTGGCGCCTGCTGCCCTTCATCATGGCCTGCTACGTGGCGGCCTATCTGGACCGGGTGAACGTGGGCTTTGCCAAGCTGCACATGCTGGCAGACCTGCAGTTCAGCGAGGCCATGTACGGCCTGGGCGCGGGGCTGTTCTTCATCGGCTATTTCTTCTTCGAGGTGCCCAGCAACATGCTGATGCACCGCATAGGAGCCAAGGCCACCATCTCGCGGATCATGATCATGTGGAGCCTGATCTCGGCGGCCATGATGTTCGTGACCACGCCCACGCAGTTCTACGTGCTGCGCTTCCTGCTGGGCGCGGCCGAGGCCGGTTTCTACCCCGGCATGATCCTGTACATGACCTACTGGTTTCCCTCGTACCGGCGCGCCCGCATGGTGGCGCTGTTCATGTGCGCGATCCCGGTCTCGGGCATCCTGGGCGGACCGCTGTCGGGCGGCATCATGGACCTGATGCAGGGCGTGGCGGGGCTGCGCGGCTGGCAATGGCTGTTCCTGATCGAGGCCATTCCCTCGCTGATCCTGGGCCTGGCCGTGCTCTGGTACCTGGACAACAGCATCCGCGCAGCGCGCTGGCTGACCGAGGCGGAAAAGACCCTGCTGGAGCGCAACATCGCTCGCGAGAACGCCAGCAAGAGCGACAGCCACGTCACGCTGCGCGCACTGTTTTCCGACCCGCGCATCATCAAGATGGCCATGATCTGCTTTTGCACCGTCATGGGCCAGTACGGGCTCACGTTCTGGCTGCCCAGCCTGATCCGCCAGTCGGGCGTGGAGGGTGCCTTCCAGATCGGCCTGCTGACGGCCGTGCCGTTTTCGGTGGCCGTGGTGTCCATGAACCTGGTCAGCCGCAGCTCGGACCGCATGCGCGAGCGCCGCTGGCACCTGATCGTTCCGTTCTGCGTGGGCGCGGCGGGCCTGATGCTGTCGGCCATCTTCAGCGGCAACGTCTACCTGTCGCTGGCCGCCCTGGCGCTGGCCGCGGGCGGCAGCCTGGCAACCTCGCCACTGTTCTGGAGCCTGCCCACGGCCATCCTGTCCAGCGCAGGCGCTGCGGCCGGCATTGCGCTGATCAACTCCTTCGCCAACCTGGCCGGCTTCATCAGCCCCTACATGATCGGCCTCATCAAGGATGCGACGCAGAGCACCAATGCGGCCATGTTCGTGCTGGCCGGCGTGCTGCTGTTCGGGGCCTTCCTGACCTATACCGTGCCCGCCAAACTGGTCAACAAGTAGCGCCGGACAGGGCGCGTGAACCGGCGGGCGAGGCGCGCAGTCGCTAAGATCGGCGCACCGCCCCCGGGCCAGAGATCCGCCAACGCATGGAACCCAGCACCGCCATCAGCACACCCGCCGGCAACCCTGCCAGCACCGCCGTTGCCGGCAATGCCGCCCGCGTGATCCGCGAGTGGATCGAGGGCGGCGTGTATCCGGTGGGCTCGCTCCTGCCTTCGCAGCGCGACCTGTCGGAGCAGTTGGGCATCAGCCGCACCTCGCTGCGCGAGGCGCTGTCCACGCTGCAGGGACTGGGCCTGGTCGTGGCCCGGCCTGGCAAGGGCATGTACGTGACCGAGGCGCCCGAGGCTGCGGCCGCAGACGCCTGGCGCTTTGCCGACTCGCATGCGCTCACCGATGTCTATCAGCTGCGCTACGCGTTGGAGGGCTTTGTGGCGCGCCTGGCGGCCCTGGTGGTGCAGCCTGAGGATGTGCAGGCCCTGCAGGCCAATCTGCAGGCCATGCAGCAGAGCATAGAGCGGGCCGATTTCGTGCAGGCCACGCGACTGGATTTCGAGTTCCACCTGCAGATCGCCACCATCTCGGGCAACCATGCCATCGCCGACGTGCTGCGCGGCAGCGGCGAGGTCATGCAGGAAAGCCAGCGCCTGCCGTTCTACAAGCGGGGCGCACGGCATGCGACCACCGAGGAGCATGCGGCCATCATCGATGCCCTGTCCCGCGGCCATCCCGAACTGGCCCAGCAGGCCATGGCCACCCACATCGTGCAGGCGGCCCAGCGCGCGGGCGTGCACTTTCCCACCGGCCTGTAGGCACGCCAGCCCGTGCCTGATCGGCCGGGTTTTTGGCCTTACCATCATCGGCGCAGCGCATTTTTTCCCTATCCACAGACCGCCCGGATGCCGATCCATGACAAGCCAAGGAAATGAACTCTGCATACTGGCAGACGCCCTAGAGGCGCAGCGCGAAGGACTCTTGCAGACATGGCGCAAGGCCGTCAGGCGGGACCCGGCGCTGACCGCTGGTGAGGCGCTTCCCCGAACCCAGCTGAACGATCACATCCCGGCCGTGCTGGCCGCGTTCGAGCAGCAACTGCGGACACTGGGCGGTGCACCGGCAGACACCGCCGAGCCGCCGGGCGATGGCGAGCAGGCCGCCGCCCACGGCCTGCACCGCTGGCAGCAGGGCTATGACCTGCATGAAGTCGTGCGCGAGCTGGGGCTGCTCAACGAAGTCATGGTGGCGCAGCTGGAGGACTATGCCCAGGGGCGCCCTGATGCGCACGTCGCCATGCCCGTTGCGCGCAAGGCCTGGGCCGCCACCTATACCCGCGACGTTCAGGACAGCAGCACCCAGTATTTCCGCCTGCAGCAGCAGGAGGCCGAGGGCCATGTCCGGGACCTGGAAGCGGCGCTGCATGACCTGAGCGCGCTGGACCTGCAGCGCTCACAACTGTGGGAGCAGGTTGCGCATGACCTGCGCAGCAACGTCGGCGTGGTGGCCAATGTGACGCATGGCCTGGGCATGCAGCATGCGCCGGCGCAGTCGCGCGAGAAACTCCTGCGCATGCTGGACCGCAACGTCCAGTCGCTGCGACATCTGCTGGATGACGTGACGGAGCTGGCCAAGCTGCACGCCGGGCGCGAGCATCGCCAGCTGACCTCCTTTGACGCAGCCCAGGTGATCACCCATCTGTGCGAGGGACTGCAGGCCCTGGCCAACGATCGCGGCCTGTACCTGCACCTGCAGGGGCCGGGGACGATGCCGGTGGAGGGGGATGCCTTGAAACTGCGCCGCATCGCGCAGAACCTGGTGCTCAACGCGCTCAAGTACACCCAGGAGGGCGGCGTCACGGTGAAGTGGGCCCTTGGTGATGGGGAGGACCAGCGCCGCTGGATGCTCTCCATCGGGGATACGGGCCCCGGCATGGAGCCGGCGGCGCCCCTGGTTGCCGCCCTCAAGCACGCCACGGACCTGGACCCTTCGGGCCATCTGACGTCGGCGGCCTCCGCAGAGGTCCGCGCCGGGGGCGAGCCACGGCCCGGCGTCGCGGCGGCCCGCTACCGCAGCGGCGCAGGCGAGGGGATAGGCCTGTCCATCGTCAAGCGGCTGGCGGAATTGCTGGACGCCACGATCGAGGTGCAGTCGGCCGCGCAGACCGGCACGACCTTTCTGCTTCTGTTTCCGCTGCGATACGCCGACGAGTGACCGATAGCTGGGCCAGGAGATGAAAAAACGGGCACACAGGCCCGTCGTTTCGCGTGCGGGGCGCGGCCTGTGCCGCCGCCCCTGAGTCCGGTGCTCAGGACTCTTCGTCCATCTGCGACTGCAGATAGTTCTGGATGCCGACCTTGTCGATCAGGTCCAGCTGGGTTTCGAGGTAGTCGATGTGCTCCTCGGTATCGTCCAGGATCTTTTGCAGCAGGTCGCGCGAGACGTAGTCGCGCACGCTTTCGCAGTGGGCGATACCGTCCTTGATGGTCTGCTGCGCGGTTTTCTCGCTGCTCAGGTCGCAAGCCAGGGCTTCGGGCACGTCCTCGCCGACTTGCAGCTTGCCCAGGTCCTGCAGGTTGGGCAGGCCGTCGAGCACGAAGATGCGGTCCATGAGCCAGTCGGCGTGCTTCATCTCGCCGATGGACTCCTTGTATTCCTTCTTGGCCAGCTTGTCGAAGCCCCAGTGCTTGTACATGCGGTAGTGCAGGAAGTACTGGTTGATGGCCGTCAGCTCGTTCTTGAGCTGGGCTTGCAGCCAGGTGATGACTTGTGCGTCGCCTTGCATGGGGAACTCCTTTGTTGTACGTGGGGGACCGCGCCGATCGCCGGCCGCTATAGGTGTGGATTGTCTAGGGTTTCTGCGTCAGATCAAGCAAACCCCTGTTATCACGCATTGGCTGCTTATGAGGCGCGTTCTCGTTTGCGGGCCGGCATGCTGACGCGGCTGCGGGGTTGCTGCATTGCCTTGTCATATTTCGGCCCAAAATAGCCTCTTCAGGCCGGTGGCGGGCTGGTCAAGCCCGCAGGCCTGGAGACAAGGATGTTCACATAGTTTTTGGCAATCGGATGAATTCAATCAATTCATTGGATCAATCGATGGCCTGGGCCTAGACTTCGTCCTGTGTTCACTCACCAACCACAAAGGAAACAGCAATGTCCGTGATCAACACCCAAATCAAGCCCTTCAAGACGCAGGCCTTCAAGAATGGCAAGTTCATCGAAGTGACCGAAAAGGACGTCCTGGGCAAGTGGGCCGTGTTCTTCTTCTACCCCGCTGACTTCACCTTCGTGTGCCCCACCGAGCTGGGCGACGTGGCCGACCACTACGACGAACTGCAAAAGCTGGGCGTGGAAGTGTTCTCCGTGTCCACCGACACCCACTTCGTGCACAAGGCATGGCACGACGCGTCGGACACCATCCGCAAGATCAAGTACACGATGCTGGGCGATCCCACCTGGGAAATCAGCAACAACTTCGAAGTCCTGCGTCCCGGCCAGGGCCTGGCTGACCGCGGCACCTTCATCGTCGACCCCGATGGCGTGATCCAGGCCGTGGAAATCACCGCCGAAGGCATCGGCCGCAACGCCGTCGACCTGCTGCGCAAGGTCAAGGCTGCCCAGTACGTCCGCAACCACCCCGGTGAAGTCTGCCCCGCCAAGTGGGAAGAAGGCGACAAGACCCTGGCTCCCTCGCTCGACCTGGTCGGCAAGATCTAAGCGGTACACCGCTTCCTGTTCACAGTTGAACTGTTGAAGACGCCCGGGTGCCTGGCGCCCGGGCTTTTTTTTCCGAAAATTCGTATTTCCCTAGGAGTCCGACATGCTTGACAACAACCTGAAAGCCCAATTGCAGGCCTACCTGGAGCGCCTGCAGCGTCCGGTGGAGCTGGTGGCTTCGCTGGATGACAGCCAGGGTGCGCGCGAGCTGAAGGAACTGCTGCTGGAAATCCGCGAGCTGAGCGACAAGATCACCGTCGTCGAGCACAACGACGCCGAGGTGCGCAAGCCCTCCTTCCTGATCACCAATCCCGGCGTGGACAGCGGCGTGCGTTTCGCAGGCGTCCCCCTGGGCCATGAATTCACCTCGCTGGTGCTGGCCCTGCTGCAGGTCGGCGGCCATCCGTCCAAGGAATCGGCCGAGTTGCTGGAGCAGGTGCGCAACATCGACGTGCCGCTGCACTTCGAGACCTACTACTCGCTGTCCTGCCACAACTGCCCGGACGTGGTGCAGGCGCTGAACCTGATGTCCGTGCTCAATCCCAAGATCAGCCACACCGCCATCGACGGCGGGCTGTTCCAGAAGGAAGTCGAGCAGCGCGAAGTCATGGGCGTGCCCACGGTCTTCGTCAATGGCGAGCGCTTCGGCCAGGGCCGCATGGAGCTGGCCGAGATCGTCGCCAAGGTCGACACCGGCGCCGCTTCGCGTGAAGCGGCCAGGATTTCCGCCAAGGACGCCTTCGACGTGCTGATCGTCGGTGGCGGCCCCGCCGGCGCGGCCGCTGCCATCTATGCGGCACGCAAGGGCATCCGCACCGGCATTGCCGCCGAGCGCTTCGGCGGCCAGGTGCTGGACACCGTGGACATCGAGAACTTCATCTCGGTCTCCAAGACCGAAGGCCCACAGCTGGCCGCCGCCATGGAGCGCCATGTGCGCGACTACGAGGTGGACATCATGAACCTGCAGACGGCGTCCAAACTGATTCCGGCTGCCACGGAAGGCGGGCTGATCGAGGTGCAGACCGCCTCGGGCGCCAGCCTCAAGGCCAAGACCGTCATCCTCTCGACCGGCGCGCGCTGGCGCAACATGAACGTGCCCGGCGAGGACAAGTACCGCACCAAGGGCGTGACCTACTGCCCGCACTGCGACGGACCGCTGTTCAAGGGCAAGAATGTGGCCGTCATCGGCGGCGGCAACTCGGGCGTGGAAGCGGCCATCGACCTGGCCGGCATCGTGCGCAGCGTGACGCTGCTGGAGTTCGCCAGCGAGCTCAAGGCCGATGCCGTGCTGCAAAAGAAGCTCAAGAGCCTGCCCAATGTGACCGTCATCCTCAACGCCCAGACCACCGAGGTCAACGGCGACGGCAAGAAGGTCACCGGCCTGACCTACAAGGACCGCACGACGGAAGAGGTCAAGACCGTGGCGCTGGAAGGCATCTTCGTGCAGATCGGCCTGCTGCCCAACACCGACTGGCTCAAGGGCACGGTGGAGCTGACCCGCTTCGGCGAGATCGTGATCGATGCCAAGGGCCACACCAGCGTGCCCGGCGTGTTCGCCGCAGGCGACTGCACCAACGTGCCGTACAAGCAGATCATCATCGCTGCCGGTGCCGGCTCCACGGCTGCGCTGTCGGCCTTCGACCACCTGATCCGCCACTGAGCTGAACAGGCGTGAGAAAGGGCCCGGATGCCTCGGCATCCGGGCCTTTTTTCATTCCGGCGCTGTCAGGCGCGTGCCTTGCCGGCGCAGGTGGCATACAGATGGCTGTCCAGCAGCCCGGTGTGCCAGCAGGGATTGCTCCAGGGCCTATGCGCCAGATCAAATCAATGAATGAGAACTATTCGCATATAATTTTTCTTCATCCAGCCAGCACATGACGCGCCAACGGCTGGCGGGCCAACCGCCAGCCGCTGCAACCAGAAGCCAGCTCTCGCACATCCATGTTGATCAGAGAGAGAGAGGGCTTCGCAATGGCTTACGACTTCGCAATGCAATCATGCGCCCGGCGGGCGCGCCATCCCCTGGCCGCCGCCTGCGCGCTGCTGTGCGCCTCCGCTGCCCTGGCCCAGGGGCCGGGGCAGGCCGCCGCAGACGCGGCAAATGCCGCAAACGCCGGAGATGCCGACACGCAATTGCTGGCGCAGGCCGCACCCGGGGCACGGACCCGTGCCCCGGCCCTCAAGGAGATGGTGATCAGCGCCTCGCGCGAGGTGCAGGACCCTGACACCCTGCCCATGAGCATCGACGTGATCGACGCCGGCCGCATGGAGCGCGAGCAGGCCAGCGACATCCGCGAGATGGTCAACCTGCTGCCCAATGTCGATGTGCCGCGCGCCCCGGCCCGCTTCTCGCTGGCGGCCTCGTCGGCCGGGCGTGACCAGAACAGCGGCTTCAACATCCGTGGCCTGGATGGCAACCGCGTGCTCATGCTGGTCGATGGCGTGCGCCTGCCGCGCAGCTACAGCTTCAGCGCCAACAGCTTCGGCCGCGACTACCTGGACCTGGGCCTGGTGCAGCGCGTGGAAATCCTGCGCGGCTCCACGCCCGCGCTGTATGGATCGGACGGCATGGGCGGCCTGGTCAACTTCGTGACCGTGCAGCCGGATGATCTGCTGGGCAAGGACAAGCGCATCGCCGGCCGCGTGGCTGCCGGCTATGACGGCTCGGACAACGGCCGCAAGCTGGGCGCCACCGTGGCGGGCCGAGCCAGCCCCGAATGGGCATGGCTGCTGTCGGCGGGCCTGGGCCGCTCCCGTGCGCTGGAGAACATGGGCACGAACAACGTGACGGGGGCGGCGCGCACCACGCCCAATCCCGAGAAAGACCGCAGCGAATCGCTGATGGGCCGCCTGGTCTTCACGCCCAGCGCCGTGCAAAAGCATGTCTTCACCTTCGAGAACGTGGACAAGCGCGCCGACTACGCCCTGCTGTCCGCGCGCTCGGCCACCGTGGCCAATTCCGACTCGCGCACCGACATGAAGCGCTGGCGGGCCAGCTGGCAGGGCCAGTGGCAGCAGCTGGGCACGGCGCTGGCCGACGAACTGCAGCTGATGGCCAGCTACCAGAAGTCCGACGCGCGCGAATTCGTCACCGAGACGCGCATCGGCCTGCCGTACCGCGAGCGCGACGTGACCTATGACGAGGACGCGATCCAGCTGCACGCCCAGGCCAGCCGCCTGCTGCGCTGGAGTTCCTCGGCCAGCGGCAAGTTCACGTACGGGCTGGACTACCTCCGCAACAAGGTGGTCAACGTGCAAAACGGCATCACGCCGCCCGTGGGCGAGAGCTTCCCGCTCAAGCGCTTCCCCGACACCACCGAAAGCGCCACCGCCCTGTTCGCCCAGGCCGAACTGCACAACGGCCCCTGGAGCGTGACCCCGGGCCTGCGCGCCGAGCACTACAGCATCAAGCCCCGGCAGAACGGCTTTGTGCCCACCGTGGTCAGCAACTCGGACTCCGCGCTCTCGCCCAAGCTGGGCGTGATGCTGCAGGCCAGCCCGGTCTGGTCCGTCTATGGCAACTATGCGGCAGGTTTCCGGGCGCCCAACGCCGGGCAGATCAACGCCTTCTTCGAGAACCCGGTGGCGTTCTACCGCAACATTCCGAATCCCGACCTGCGGCCCGAAAAGAGCCAGACCTTCGAGCTGGGCCTGCGCGGGCGCATGGACAGGCTGCGTCTGGACGCCGCCGTGTTCAGGGGACGCTACAAGGACTTCATCGTCGACCAGCAACTGGTTGCGGGCCAGCCCGGCAACGCGGCCAACCCCGCCATCTACCAGTCCATCAACGTGGGCCGCGCCCGCATCAGCGGCTTCGAACTCAAGGCCGACTACGACTGGGGCCGCTGGGCCGGCGGCGACTGGCAGACGCGCCTGGCCTACGGCTACACCGACGGCAAGGACACGCAGTCCGACAAGCCGCTGGACACCATCTCGCCCCAGCAACTGGTGCTGGGCGTGCGCTACGAGCGCTCTGTCGTGGGCGTGCAGTTCAACGTCTCGCACTGGAGCGGCAAGAAGGCCGGCGACGTGTCCAACGGCAGCACGGCCTGGCTCAGCCCCTCGGCCACGGTGCTGGACCTGAGCGCGCAATGGCGCATCCGTCCCGACCTGCGCCTGAACGCCGGCATCTACAACCTGACCGACAGGAAGTACTGGCGCTGGTCCGACGTGCGCGGCCTGCTGGCCACCACGGCGATTGCCGACGCCTACAGCCAGCCGGGGCGCCATGCGCGCGTCTCGCTGATCAAGGATTTCTGAAGCCCGGCGCCTGAAGGCCGGGCGCCGCGACCCGTGTCCCAACGATGTTTTGCAACGCAAGGAGAGCCCCATGCACCGTACCGAGAGTGAAAGCCTTGCCCGTGACGAGGAATACCTGCTGGCCGAAGGCGAGGCCCAGCTGGCCGCCACGCTGGCGCTGATGACCGGCTTCGGCCACGGTTGCTGCGAGGCCCACCGGCCCGCCATTGCCGGCAAGGTGGCCGATCAACTGCAGGGCCTGTCCGGCGACAGCAGCTTTTCGCCGGACATGCGGGCCTTGCTGCAACGCCTGCAGCGGCGCTGGCAGGCGGTCTCCGAGGCCAGCGCCGCGCAGCGCGCACCCCGGGCCGAGGCGGCGGCCGAGACCCGCCATCCCTCCGTTGCCCACGCGCTCTGGCATGCCCCTTTGGAGACCCTGCAATGATCACCACCGCCGCCGCAGCCTGCGATGACCTGCTGATTCCCGTCAATGCGCCCGACGTGCGCCAGCGCTTTGCCCAGGCACGCCAGAGCGGCCTGCGTGCCAAGGAGGCCGCCGAATCCATGGGCCTGCCCGAAGGCGCCGCCATCGGCGCCCACGCGGGCCTGCATGACGGCGGCCTGCAGGTCGTGCCGCTGCGCGCGCAGTGGCTGCAGGTGCTGCGCGCGCTGCAGGACTGCGGCACCGTGATGGCGCTCACGCGCAATGAATCCACGGTGCATGAGAAGACGGGCGTGTACCAGAAGCTCTCGGCCAGCGGTGGCGTGGGATTGGCGCTGGGCCGCGAGATCGACCTGCGCCTGTTCTTTGCCCAATGGCATGCCGGCTATGCCGTGACCGAGCAGCCCGCCCAGGCTGGAAGGCCGGCCACGCACAGCCTGCAGTTCTTCAATGCCCACGGCCGCGCCGTGCACAAGGTCCATGCGCGCGAGTCCACCGACATGGCAGCGTGGGATGCGCTGGTACGGCGCTTTGCCGAGCCCAGCGCGGGCTACCTGTTTCGCCATGCCCGGCCCAGAGCGCTGCCGCAGTCCGACAAGGTCATCGACGTGCACGGCCTGAGCGCCGCCTGGGATGCCCTTCAGGACACGCATGAATTCTTCGACCTGCTGCGCCGGTTCGGCGTGGAGCGCCAGCAAGCCTTCCGTCTGGTCCCCGGCCATTGCGCGCGGCTGGCACCCGAGTCCGTGGCCCAGTTGCTGGGTGATGCGGCGGTGGACGGGCTGCCCATCATGGTCTTCGTGGACAGCGGCGGCTGCATCCAGATCCATACCGGCCCCGTGCACAACATCCAGCCCATGGGCACGCCCGGCGGCGCGCAATGGATCAATGTGCTGGACCCCGGCTTCAACCTGCATCTGCGCTGCGACATGATCGCCAGCGTCTGGGCCGTGCAAAAGCCCACGGCCGATGGCGTGGTCACCTCGGTCGAGGCCTTCGACGCGCAGGGCGATCTGATGGCCATGTTCTTTGGCGAGCGCAAACCGGGCCTGGCCGAACTGCCGGGATGGCGCGAGCTGGTGGCGGGCTTGCCGCGCTTGGCAGTGCAGACACTGGCCTGAGCGGCCCAGGCCCTGGAAAGAGCCGGCCGGGCCGCCTCAGAGATGCACGGTGGCGGCCACCAGCCTGCCCACCAGCGGACGCACCACCATCACGCAGACAAAGGCCACGGGCATGGCCAGCACATAGGTCTGCATCACGCGCCGCAGGTAGTCGGCGCCCAGGCCGCTGTTGGCGCCGACGATGGCGCAGCACATCAGAAACGCCATGATGGCCGACATGTAGAAGGCAAAGACGATGGGCGCGAAGCGGCGGTGCAGCTTGCGGCTGCGCGGCGCCGCAGGGGTTGCGGGAGCGATGGAGGCAGAGGTATCGGGCATGAAGGCGTATCCGGTCAGGCCGCTTGTCGATTCGGCGCGGCAAGTGCGCAACTGTAGGCAAGGCCCGGGCCGCCGTGTAGAGGGCTGCAGCTTGGTGCACTCGTAAGCTATATTGATGAATTGATTTTTCATCCATAGGTTTTTGTGCCTAATCTGCGCTCCATCGAGACCTTCGTCAAAGCCCTGGAAGGCGGCTCCATCGCCTCGGCCGCGCGCCAGCTGGGTATTTCTCCGGCGGCGGCCAGCCAGAACATCGCCCGGCTGGAGCGCGAACTGGGCACGCGCCTGATCACGCGCACCACGCGCTCCATGGCGTTGACCGAAGCCGGCGAGCGCTATCTGGCACGTGTGGGCCCTGTGCTGCAGGAGCTGGAAAAAGCGCAGTCCGACCTGTCGCAGCTGCATGGCGAACTGCAGGGCCGGCTGCGCATCGCCTGCATGGCCGCCTTTGGCCGCCATGTGCTGGCGCCGCTGCTGCCGGCCTTTGCCGCGCGGCATCCCCGGCTGGAGCTGGAGTTGCTGGTGGTGGACCGGCAGGTGGATGTGCTCAAGGAAGACGTGGACATCAGCGTGCGCTACCGCGATGTGCTGGAGCCCGGCATGGCCGTGCGCCAGCTGGCGGCCGTGCCGCGCGTGCTGTGCGCCTCGCCGGCCTACCTGCAGGCCCACGGCAGGCCGCAGACCGCGCAGGACCTGCTCGACCATGCCTGCCTGCTGTACCGGCGCGAGGCCGATGGCCGCTTCATGCGCTGGCCGTTTTCACGCGACGGCAAGCGCGTGGACCCGCAGCTGCGCGTGACCGCCATCGCCAGCGATGTCGATGCACTCACCGAAATGGCCGTGGCCGGTGGCGGCATCGTCTGGATCGGCAGCTTCATCGCCCACCGGTACATGCGCGAAGGGCTGCTGCAACCGCTGGCCCTGGGCCCGGCGCGCAAGGGGCAGCTGCACTTCGATGACACCACGCTGGATTTCTTCGCCTGCTTTCGCGACCGCCAGTACGTGCCGACCAAGGTGCGTGCCCTGGTGGACTACCTGGTCGAGACGCTGCCGCAGCAGCCCATGCTGCGCTGGAACGCCTCGGCCTGAGACAGGGTTCAGTGCCCCAGGTGCTGGGGCAGGACTTCCTGCAGGATCGTGGTGGCGATTTCCTCGATGGACTTGGTGGTGCTGGACAGCCACTGGATGCCGCTGCGGCGCATCATGGACTCGGCCTCGGCCACCTCGTAGCGGCAGTTGGCAAGGCTGGCGTACTTGGAGTCGGGCCGGCGCTCGTTGCGGATGCTGGACAGGCGCTGGGGGTCGATGGTCAGGCCGAACAGCTTCTTGCGGTAGGGCACCAGGGCGGGCGGCAGCTGCTTGCGCTCGAAATCCTCGGGAATCAGCGGGTAGTTGGCCACCTTGAGACCGAACTGCATGGCCAGGTACAGGCTGGTGGGCGTCTTGCCGCTGCGCGAGACGCCGACCAGGATCACGTCGGCGCCCGTCAGGTCCTGGTGGGTCTGGCCGTCGTCATGGGCCAGCGTGTAGTTGATGGCCTCCATGCGCTCCAGGTATTCCTTGCTTTCGCTGATGTCGGCGAAGCGGCCCACGCGGTGCAGCGACTTCTGGCCCAGCTCCAGCTCCAGCGGCCGCACGAAGGTGCCGAACATGTCGAATACCTTGCCCTTGCATTGGCTCTCGATCAGGTCGAGCATGTCCTGGTTGACCAGGGTGGTGAAGACGATGGGCTTGTGGCTTTCCGACTCGGCCACATGGTTGATCTGCCGCACGGCCTGGTGGACCTTGTCCATGGTGTCCACGAAGGGGATGCGGACCAGGCGCGACTTGGTGTCGAACTGGGCCATGATGGCCGTGCCAAAGGTCTCGGCTGTAATGCCAGTGCCATCGGAGATGACGAAGATGGTGTGGGTGTGCATGGTGGTCGGGCTCTGGACAGGGGGCTGCCGTCGGTTCACGGCAAACGCCTACAATGGCGCCCATTATTCCCAATTTCCCATCCATGCTCGCTGCCGGCCTCCAACCAGAACAGCAAAGCCTCGCGCACGCCTGCGTGGGTGGATCGACCGTGCCCGGCTTTGGCAGCCGGGGCGGCGCACTACGGTTTTCAACTTCTGGAGCTTTCCCATGTCTCAACTGTTCGAGGCCACCGCCCTCGTCGTTCCGTTTGAACAACTGAGGATGACCGATGTCGAGTCCGTAGGCGGCAAGAACGCCTCGCTCGGCGAAATGATCTCGCAGCTGCCGCAGGGCGTGCGCGTGCCCACGGGCTTTGCCACCACGGCCCATGCCTTCCGCCAGTTCCTGGCCCACGACGGCCTGGCCGACAAGATCAGTGCCAAGCTGGCCGCCCTCGACGTGGAGGATGTCCGCGCCCTGGCCCAGGTGGGTGCCGAGATCCGTGCCCTGGTCGAGAACCAGCCCTTCCCGGCCGATCTGGAGCAGGCCATCCGCGAGGAATTCGTGCGCCTGCAGGGCGGCAACGAGGCGGCCTCGTTCGCCGTGCGTTCCTCGGCCACGGCCGAAGACCTGCCCGACGCCTCGTTCGCCGGCCAGCAGGAAACCTTCCTGAACGTGGTGGGCATCGAGTCGGTGCTGCACAAGATGAAGGAGGTGTTCGCCTCCCTGTACAACGACCGCGCCATCTCCTACCGCGTGCACAAGGGCTTTGCCCATGACGTGGTGGCCCTGTCGGCCGGCGTGCAGCGCATGGTGCGCTCCGACCTGGGCGCGGCCGGCGTGATGTTCACCATCGACACCGAATCGGGCTTCGAGGACGTGGTCTTCATCACCTCCAGCTACGGCCTGGGCGAGACCGTGGTGCAGGGCGCCGTCAATCCTGACGAGTTCTATGTGCACAAGCCCATGCTCAAGGCCGGCAAGAAGGCCCTGATCCGCCGCAACCTGGGCTCCAAGCTGATCCAGATGGTCTTTGCCTCGCCCGAGGAAAAGGCCGCCAGCGGCAAGCTTGTCAAGACCACCGACGTGGCCCATGAGCTGCGCAACCGCTACTCGCTGTCCGACGAGGACGTGCAGCAGCTGGCGCACTACGCCCTGGTCATCGAGCAGCACTATGGCCGCCCCATGGACATCGAGTGGGGCAAGGACGGCACGGACGGCCAGCTCTACATCCTGCAGGCCCGTCCCGAGACCGTGAAGAGCCAGGCCAAGGGCCAGGCCGAGCAGCGCTACGCCCTCAAGGGCACGGGCAATGTGCTGGCCGAAGGCCGCGCCATCGGCCAGAAGATCGGCACGGGCCCCGTGCGCCTGGTCAATGACATCGCCAACATGGACCAGGTCCAGCCCGGCGACGTGCTGGTGACCGACATGACCGATCCCAACTGGGAGCCGGTGATGAAGCGCGCCTCGGCCATCGTCACCAACCGTGGCGGCCGCACCTGCCACGCGGCCATCATTGCGCGCGAGCTGGGCATTCCGGCCGTGGTCGGCTGCGGCAACGCCACCGATCTGCTCAAGGACGGCACCCTGGTCACCGTCAGCTGCGCCGAAGGCGATACCGGCAAGATCTATGACGGCCTGATCGAGACCGAGGTCACCGAGGTGCAGCGCGGCGAGATGCCCGCCATCAAGACCAAGATCATGATGAACGTGGGCAACCCCCAGCTGGCCTTCGACTTCGCCCAGCTGCCCAACGAGGGCGTGGGCCTGGCCCGCCTGGAGTTCATCATCAACAACAACATCGGCGTGCACCCCAAGGCCATCCTGGACTATCCCGCCGTGGATGCCGACCTCAAGAAGGCCGTGGAGTCCGTGGCCCGTGGCCATGCCTCGCCGCGCGCCTTCTACGTGGACAAGGTCGCCGAAGGCGTGGCGACGATTGCCGCCGCCTTCTGGCCCAAGCCCGTGATCGTGCGCATGTCGGACTTCAAGTCCAACGAGTACCGCAAGCTCATCGGCGGCAGCCGCTACGAGCCCGAGGAAGAGAACCCCATGCTGGGCTTCCGTGGCGCGGCGCGCTACATCTCCGAGGACTTCGGCGAGGCCTTCCGCATGGAGTGCGAGGCACTGCGCCGCGTGCGCGAGGACATGGGCCTGACCAACGTGCAGATCATGATTCCCTTCGTGCGCACGCTCAAGCAGGCCGAGCGCGTCACCCAGCTGCTGGCGGCCAACGGCCTCAAGCGCGGCGACAACGAACTCAAGCTCATCATGATGTGCGAGGTGCCCTCCAACGCCATCCTGGCGGACGAGTTCCTCGAGTTCTTCGACGGCTTCTCCATCGGCTCCAACGACCTGACCCAGCTCACGCTGGGCCTGGACCGCGACTCCGGCCTGGAGCTGCTGGCCGCCGACTTCGACGAGCGCGACCCCGCCGTGCGCAAGATGCTGTCGCGCGCCATCAAGGCCTGCCTGGACCAGGGCAAGTACGTGGGCATCTGCGGCCAGGGCCCATCCGACCACCCGGACTTCGCCCAATGGCTGGCTGACGAAGGCATTGCCTCCATCTCGCTGAATCCCGACAGCGTGGTCGCCACCTGGCAGCGCCTGGCGCAGTAAGGGCTGGCAGCGTCGCCATGCATACGCCGGACGCGCACTTGCATGACGACGCAGTCGGGGGACCGTCCGAAGGCGAGACCTTCGCCCCCGACCTGCACGACATCCACCATCTGTGGCTCAAGGCCGTGCTGCTCGCGGTCTGGGTCGCCGTCTCCTTCGGTGCCTGCTACTACGCACGCGACCTGCAGGCGCTGGTCCCCGACTGGCCGCTGGCCTACTGGTTCGCGGCCCAGGGGGCAGTCCTGATGTTCCTGGCCATCGTCATCGTCTATTGTCTGTCCATGGACCATTTCGAGCGCCGCGAGGCCCGGGCCGCTGCCCCGTCTGAACCCGCCGCCCCGCAACCGCCCGCCCCGCCGTCGCCTCCCGGCCATGGCTGAGCGCTCGCTGCTGACGGCCGCCTCCCGCTGGCGGCTGCACCGCATCGTGGCCCTGTACACGCTGGGCGTGCTCGGCTTTCTGGCCCTCATGTTCTGGGCCGAGCAGCAAGGCCTGTCGCGCCACTGGATAGGCCCCATCTTCCTGTTCTTCACCGTCATGGTCTACGCGGCCATCGGCGTGTACCTGCGCACCAGCGATCCCGAGGAGTACTACGTCGCGGGCCGGCGCATCCCGCCCTTCTACAACGGCATGGCGGCAGCGGCGGACTGGGTCAGCGCGGCGTCCTTCATCAGCCTGTCGGGGGCGCTGTACCTGCAGGGCTTTGCCGGCGTGCCGGGGCAGGCCGGCGGACTGGCCTACCTGCTGGGCTGGACGGGCGGCTTTTGCCTGGTCGCCATGCTGATCGCGCCGCACCTGCGGGCGATGAAGCTCTACACCATTCCCGACTTCTTCCAGCAGCGCTACGGCGGGCGCTGGCCGCGCGTGATCGCGGCGCTGGCTGCCGTGACCTGCTCGTTCACCTACGTGGTGGCCCAGATCTACGGCGTGGGGCTCATTGCCTCGCGGCTGACGGGCGTGCAGTTCGAGATCGGCATCATGCTGGGCCTGGGCGGCGTGCTGCTGTGCTCCTTCCTGGGCGGCATGCGTGCCATCACCTGGACCCAGGTCGCGCAGTACGTGGTCATCCTGCTGGCCTTTCTGATCCCCGTGTCCTGGCTGGCCTACCGGCAGATGGGCAATCCCGTGGCGCCGCTGGCCTATACGGCCCAGCTCGGCCAGATCGCGGAGATGGAGCAGCGCCTGCTGGACTCGCCGGCCGAACAGGAAGTGGTCGCCGCCTACCGCCTGCGCGCCGAGGTGCTGGAGGACAAGCTCAAGGACGTGCCGCGCGTGCTGGCCGCCGAGCGCCAGCAGCTGTCCGAGCGCATACGCGATCTGCGCACGCGCAGCGGCGACATTGGCGCCATCATGGCGGCCAGCCGCGAACTGGCCGCCATGCCGCGCGACGAAGCGACTGCGCGCGCCCTGTGGACACGCCAGCTGCAGGAGATGCGCGAGCGCGAGAAGCCGCTGGGCGGCATTCCGCTGCACAGCCTGCCCTTTGCCGGCAACCCCGATGGATCGGCCGAGGAACGTCAGGTCTACGAGGACAGCCGGCGCAACTTCCTTGCGCTGATGTTCTGTCTCATGGCCGGCACGGCAGGCCTGCCGCATTTGCTCACGCGCTACTACACGGCGCCCTCGGTGTCGGGGGCGCGGGCCTCGGTGGGCTGGACGCTGTTCTTCATCGGCGTGCTGTACATGAGCGCGCCGGCCCTGGCCGTGCTGGTCAAGTTCGAGGTCATGAACAACCTGGTGGGCATACGCTTCGACGAATTGCCCACCTGGATGGCGCAGTGGGCCCGGGTCGATGCCTCGTTGCTGGCCGTGGAAGACGTCAATGGCGACGGTGTCCTGCAGTTCGGCGAGATCCGCATGGGCGCCGACCTCATCATGCTGGCCACGCCCGAGCTGGGTGGCATGCCCTACGTGGTCTCGGGCCTGGTCGCGGCGGGCGGCCTGGCCGCCGCGCTGTCCACGGCCGATGGCCTGCTGCTGACCATCAGCAATGCGCTGGTGCGCGACTTGTACTTTCGCGCGCGGCGGCGCCGCGCCTCGCCCGAGCAGCGCGTGATCCTGTCCAAGTTCGCGCTGCTGGTGGTGGCGCTGTCGGCCGCCTTCGTGGCCTCGCGCCGTTCCTCGGACATCCTGCCCATGGTCACGGCCTCGTTCTCGCTGGCGGCATCGGCCTTTGTTCCGGCCATGGTGCTGGGCATCTTCTGGCGCGGCACCACGCGTCGCGGGGCGGTGGCCGGCATGCTGGCCGGCCTGGGCATCACCGTCTACTACATGGTCTCGCACGTGCCCGCGCTGCAGCCTGTGTTGCCCGAGGCGCTGCATGCCCGCCTGTGGTGGGGCATACAGCCGATTTCCTCGGGTGTCTTCGGCGTGCCGGCGGGCCTGCTGGTGACCTGGCTGGTCAGCTGCCTGGACCCGCGCCGGCGCGCTGCGGCGCGCTCCGTGCCAGGGCGCGTGGCCTGACGCGGCATGGGCTCCATGGGCCGACGACATTGCCAACGAAATTGCCAATTTTTGTCTTGATGGCAGATCTGGATCAGTCCCGGCCCAACTGAAGCCCGCGCGTGCTGGAAAACCCGCTTTTGGGAGCCGGAGGCTCATGACACGCTGCGAGCCGTGTCCGATCCGATCCCCTGCAGAAAATTGCGTCCGCCATGCATCTTGTGAAAACGTCCGCCGGCCAACAGGCATTCAAGGAACGCCATGCCGATCTCTCTCCCCGGCTGCGCTCGGCATTTTTGCTGTTTGACGGCCAACGCAGCGTGGCGCAGGTGCTGCAGGCCGTTGCCGGCATGGGCGTGACCCAGGACGAAATCCTGGCGCTGGTAGAGCGCGAATGGCTGGCGCCCCGCGATGCAGCCGAACCCCGGCTGGGCGTGGTGGCCGTTGCGGCGCCTGCCGTCACTGCTGCCACCGCATCGCCGGCCCAGCCTGCCGGCGATGCGTCTGCGCCATCCGAGCCTTCGCTGGCCGTGCGCTACCGCAACGCCTATCCGCTGGCGGTGGCCATCACGGCCAATATGGGGCTCAAGGGATTCCGGCTCAACCTGGCCGTGGAGGCGGCCATGGGCTACGACCAGCTCGTGGCGCTGGCCCCGCGCCTGCGCGAGGCAGCCAGCCCCGCCAGCTATGTGCCGCTGCACGAGGCGCTGTTCGGCAAAGCCCCCTGAGCGAGAAGCCGCCCCCACGCTGTCCTTGCCGCGCAAGGTCCGATGCTCCTGGGGGCATCTTGGGACGGTCCGCAAATGAAAAAAGGCAAGGCGCCTTCGCGCCTTGCCCTTGCGTGGGCCAGCGGGTGCAGGCTCAGACGGCCAGCAGCTCCACATCGAACTTCAGCGTGGCGTTGGGCGGGATCACGCCGCCAGCGCCGCGTGCGCCGTAGCCCAGTTCGGCCGGGATGATCAGGGTGCGCTGGCCGCCCACCTTCATGCCTTGCACGCCTTCGTCCCAGCCCTTGATCACCATGCCGCCGCCCAGGGGGAAGACGAAGGGATCGTTGCGGTCCTTGCTGGAGTCGAACTTCGCGCCTTGCACGCCGTTGTTGTAGAGCCAGCCCGTGTAGTGCACGGTCACGCTGCGGCCGCGCTGGGCCTCGGCGCCGTCACCCACGACGGTGTCTTCATACTGCAGGCCGGATGCGGTGGTGGTGAAAGCCATGGTGGTATTCCTTGAGAGAGAAACGGTGGGGGAAAAAGACTGTCCGGCGGCAAGAGGGCGAAGGGCCTGGCCGCAAGAATCACTTCTTGGCGCGCGCGGCCACCCAGCGGTTGGCGAATGCCTGCACATCGGACAGGCGCTTGAGCAGGTCCTGGCCGGCCAGCGTCACGGTATAGCCGTCGGAGCCATGCTCCAGCAGCCCGCATTCGCGCAGTTCCTTGATGCGGGTGTTCAGCGTGTTGGGCGTGATGCCGCCCACGCTGTCTTGCAGCAGTCGAAAGGTCTGAGGATGGCCGTCACGCAAAGCCCACAGCACGCGCAACGCGTAGCGGCATTCGAGTTTCTCGAACAGCTGGTTGATGGCGGCGTTTTCCTTGGAGCTCATGACGCTTCTCCTTGCGCAATGGTGTGTGTGAGCCGGCGGGGGCATCCGGGTGGGACGCGCGCCGAGCCAAGTCCCGGGGAACTATAGCTCTGGATCCATTCTGCTACAAGTTTGGTAGCTCAAAACCCACAGCGGCAATGCGCTTCGCTAGAGGAATACGCGAATCTCCGAACCAGTGTTGCAGGCCCGCCACGCAACCTGCCCGCTGGACTTCGGTTTCTCAGCTCTTGAGTTTGAGCAGATAGGTCATGACGCTGGCCGTGGTGTGCTCCAGCTCCAGAAAGCCGCTGAAATCGCGGCCTGCCTGCCACGAAGGCTCCCAGCGGTTCTGCCGCAGGGCGCGCTGCCAGCTTTCGTGCTGGGTCGCCTGCTCCACGGCGCCCAGCAGGGCCTGGGCGCGTGCGGCGCTGACCTGCTTGCCCGTGAAGACGGCGCGCCAGTTGGCCATGTCGGCATCCAGTCCCTGTTCGCGGAACGAAGGCAGGCCGAACAGGCTGCGGCGCGAAGACACGCCAATGGCGCGCAGCCTGCCGCTGGCCAGGGCTTCGCTGAACTCGCTGTAGCCGGACACGCCCATGCGCGCATCGCCCTTGAGCAAGGCCTCCACCACCTGGGCGCCGCCCGGAAAGGGCTTGTAGACCAGTTGCTCGGGCGCCGCCTTGGCGGCGCGCGTGAGCAGGCCGGCAAACATATGGTCCACGCCGCCGGCCGAGCCACCCGCAAACGACTGGTGGGCCAGATCGCTGCGCAGCGCGGCGACCAGGTCCTTGGCATTGCGGATGGGGGAGTCGGCAGGCACGGCCACTACCAGATAGTCGCTGGTCAGGCGGGCAATCGGCTGCACGTGCGACATGTTCACGGCCGGCTTTTGCAGCGCCACGGCACCGACCATGACCATGCCGCCGATCAGCAGCGCATCGGGGTCCTGGCCATGGCGTTCGACAAACTGTGCCAGGCCGATGGTGCCGCCCTTGCCGCCCAGGTTTTCATACTCCACGCGATCTGCCGCGCCGCATGCCACCAGGGCCGCGCCCAGTGCGCGGCCGGTCTGGTCCCAGCCGCCCCCGGCATTGGCCGGAATGACGATGCGCAGGCTGGCGGCCACGCGCTGGCCCCCGGCGGCAGCGCGCGGCGCGTGGGCCGCAGGCGTTGCAGCGGGCGGCGCGGCATGGGCCAACGGGGAGCACAGCATGGCCAGGGCTGCGCCCTGTGCCAGCAGCTGGCGGCGGTTCTGGCGCGTGCCGTCACCGGAGTGGGCGGCGTTGGCAGTGGTTTGCGAAAAGCTCGGAAGGCGCATGCAGTCTCCAATCGGGTTCGCGCGCCATTGTGGGCGCAAATGAATCAGAAAAGCAGATTATGTAAGCATGTGCGTCAGCTAGTTGACATAACGCAGGCTGTCTGGCGGCATGGGTGCCAGACGCTTCAGGCGAGGGCCCACCGACGGTGCATCGCTGTCCCGGGATGCGTGGGGCATGCGCGCCCGGGGGCAAGGAGCGGAGATGGAGCGCCGTGACACAGATGTCGATTAAGCCGGTAAAGCTTGTGTAAATGCGATCAATTCTTATTCGTGGGCGGTAGAATCCCCCGGCCTTTTTCTATCCTGTGCTCCCCGTGGCCGCCGCCGTGATGGTTGTGGCCGCGTGGTGCTGCCGCCTGCCTCTGTTGCGATGACATCCCCCAAACCGGACCCTCGGCGCCGTTCCTACTGGCTCAAGACACTGCACGAGTGGCATTGGGTCAGCTCTGCGCTGTGCCTGATCGGCATGCTGCTGTTCGCCGTCACGGGGTTCACGCTCAATCATGCGGGGCAGATCGAGTCCAAGCCGCGCATCGTGCGCGGCGAGGCGGCATTGCCGGACGCGCTGCGCGTGCAGCTGGTCCGGCAGCAGGCCAGCCAGTCGCGCGACCGTGCTCCCGTGCCTGCGCCATTTGCGGACTGGGTGCGCGGCCAGTGGGGGCTTGAAGCCGAGGGCCGCGAAGCCGAATGGACGGCCGACGAGCTGTATGTGTCCCTGCCTCGCCCCGGTGGCGATGCCTGGGTGCGCGTGGCCCTGGCCGATGGCGAGGCCGAATACGAGCGCACCGACCGGGGCTGGATCGCCTATCTGAACGATCTGCACAAGGGCCGCAACACGGGCGCTGCCTGGAGCTGGTTCATCGATATCTTTGCCGCAGCCTGCCTGGTGTTCACCGTCACCGGGCTGTTCATCCTGAAGATGCACGCGGGCAACCGTCCCTTCACCTGGCCCATGGTCGGCATGGGGCTGGTGATTCCCATGCTGCTGGCCCTCCTGTTGATCCACTGAGAACCGAAAGAGCCTTGCCTATGAATCCGCACTTCTCTCTGCGCTACACCATGGCGCTTGGCGCCTGCCTGGGCGCGGCCCCGGCCTTTGCCGCCGGCCTGAACGTGGGCGTGGAGGTCCCGCGCCTGGATGTCGCCGAGTACCACCGCCCCTATGTGGCCGTGTGGATCGAGCGCGCCGACGCCTCGGTGGCCGCCACGCTGTCGGTCTGGTACGACGTGAAGATGCGCAATGCCGAAGGCACGAAGTGGCTCAAGGACATGCGCCAGTGGTGGCGCCGCACGGGCCGCGACCTGACGCTGCCCATCGATGGCGTGACCAGCCCCACGCGTCCCGTGGGCAAGCACCAGCTGAGCTTCACCGAAGGCGCCAACCCCTTCGCCAAGCTGCCGCCCGGCGAGTACAAGCTCGTGGTCGAGGCCGCGCGCGAAGTCGGCGGCCGCGAAGTGGTCACCGTGCCCTTCAAGTGGCCTGCCGCCAAGGCCGAGCAACTGAGCGCCAAGGGCAGCAGCGAGCTGGGCGAGATCAGCGTCGAGCTCAAGCCTTGAAATTGAAACCCCCTGAGGCCTTGCGCGTCTTCCCCCTCACGAGGCGGGTGACGCCATCGCTGCGGGGCGGCGCGGCCGGCCAGGCCCTTGCCCGGCATCCCTGAACTGGGCCCTGCATGCGGGCGGGCCACGCATCTTGCGGGGCACCCACGTGCCAGCCCCATCCACGAACCAAGGAGAATCTTCATGAAGTCCAAGACCCGCTTTGCCATCCGTCTGGCAGCCAGCCTCGCCATTGCCTGCGGCGCCTTCCAGGCCGCCCAGGCCCACAACCTGTGGCTGCTGCCCTCGACCACGGTGCTGTCCAAGGCCGAATGGATCACGGTGGATGCCGCCGTCTCCAACGACCTGTTCTTCTTCAACCACGTGCCGCTGGGCCTGGACAACCTCGTTGTCTCGGCACCGGACGGCTCGGCCGTCGCGCCGCAGAATGCCCATCGCGGCAAGCTGCGCAGCGTGTTCGACCTGGACCTGCAGCAAAGCGGCACCTACCGCCTGGCCATCGTCAACGACGGCCTGCTCGCCTCCTGGAAGGACAAGGCCACGGGCCAGAACCGCCGCTGGCGCGGCTCGCCCGAGAAGTTCGCCGCCGATGTGCCCGCCGACGCGCAGGACCTGAAGGTGACCCAGTCCGTGGGCCGCATCGAGACCTTCGTGACCGTGGGCAAGCCCAGCGCCGTCAAGCCTTCGGGCAAGGGGCTGGAGCTGGTGCCCGTGACCCATCCCAACGACCTGGTCAAGGGCGAGAAGGCCACCTTCGCCTTCCATGTGGACGGCAAGCCCGCCGCCAACCTGGAAGTCGTGCTGGTGCCCGGCGCCACGCGCTACCGCGACAGCAAGGGCGAGATCAAGGCCACGACCGACGCCAAGGGCGAGTTCAGCGTGACCTGGCCCACCGCCGGCATGTACTGGGTGGATGCCGATGCCCAGGACAACAAGACCTCGCTGCCCCAGGCCAAGGAGCGCCGCCTGTCCTATGTGGGCACGTTCGAGGTGCTGCCCTGAGCCTTGCGTCCCCACCTGGGGTCCCGCCCGCGCCTGCGCCCGTGCGCGTGAGCTTCGCGCCCGCCCTGTTGCAGGGCAGCGCAGGCCGGGGCCTCGCCGCGCCTGTGCCCACGGGCGTGGCGTCCTTTGCCGTCTCCGGCTACGCGCCGCAGGCCGTGCGGCGGGCAGACCCCGCCGCGCTGCAAACACTCACCGGCGAGGCCATGGGCACGACCTGGAGCGTGCGCCTGCACAACCCGGGTTTCCGCCCGCTCGATGAGGCGCGCCAGGCCATAGAGGCTGCGCTGGCCCTGGTCGTGCGCCAGATGAGCAACTGGGAGGCTGATTCCGACATCTCGCGCTTCAACCGCGCAGAGGCGGGCAGCTGGCATGTGCTGCCTGCCGAATTCTTCACCGTGCTGACCTGTGCATTCGATTGGGCGCAGGCCAGTGGCGGCGCCTGGGACCCCACCGTGGGGCCGCTGGTCGAGCTGTGGGGCTTCGGCCCGCGTGCGGAAAAGGCGCAGGGCGCCGGCATCCCCGATGCCGATGCACTGCGGCGGGTGCGCGAGCGTGTGGGCTACCAGCGCATCGTGCTGGACCTGGCGGGCCGGCGCGCGCTGCAGCCCGGCGCCGTGCATGTGGACTTCAGCGGCATTGCCAAAGGCTATTCGGTGGATCTGGTCGCCGAGCGCCTGCAGGCGCTGGGCCATACCGATTTCCTCGTCGAGGTGGGCGGCGAGCTGCGGGCCTGCGGTCAGCGCCCTGGCAACCAGCCCTGGCGCGTGGCCGTGGCCAGCATGGCGGACCAGTCCACGCCGCTGGCGCTGCCGTTGCGCGACATGGCCATCGCCACCTCGGGCGACCACTGGCATGCCTTCGAGCAGGGCGGGCGCCGCTACTCCCACACCATCGATCCGCGCAGCGGCGAGCCCGTGGCGCACGGCCTGACCAGCGTCACCGTGCTGCATGCCGAATGCATGCAGGCCGACGCCCTGGCCACCGTGCTCACCGTGCTGGGGCCGCGTGCGGGCCTGGACTTTGCCGAGCAGCACGGCGTGGCCGCACTGCTGTGCGAGCGCACGGCGCAGGGCCCTGCCATGGCGATGACCACGGCGTTTGCCGCGCTGGCGCCGTGAGCGCCCCTATCCTTTTCTGCGCCGTGTAGATTTTCCTGTCACGCCATGTTCCTGTCCGAATCCGGGCTGCGCATACTCGCAGCCGCTGTCCTGGTACTGCTGTATGTGGTCATGTGCGCCGCCATCTGGTGGCGCGAGCGCCGCCAGCGCGCGCGGGCGCAGCACGAAGCCGCGGCGCTGGCCTCGGCGCGCGAGGGCGCGCTCCCTCTGCTTGTGGCCTATGCCAGCCAGACGGGCCAGGCAGAGGAGCTGGCACGCGAGACTGCGCGGCTGCTGCATACGGCCGGTGAGAGCGTGCATCTGTGCGCCCTCGATGCCGTTGATGTGAAGCTGCTGGCGCAGACCCAAAGGGCGCTGTTCATCGCCAGCACCTATGGCGAGGGCGATCCGCCCGACAACGCGGCCCTGTTCCTGGCGCACTCCATGGCGCAGGCGCAGGACCTGTCCCATCTGCAATACGGCCTGCTGGCGCTGGGCGACCGGCAGTACGCGCAGTTCTGCGGCTTTGGCCGCGCGCTGGACGGCTGGCTACGCGCCGCAGGCGCCAGCCCCTGGTTCGAGCGCATTGAAATGGACAACGGCGCGCCGCAGGCGCTGACTGCCTGGCAGCACCAGCTGACCCAGATCAGCAGCCTGGGCGACATGCCGGCATGGGAGCAGCCGGTCTTCAGCGAATGGACGCTGGCCGCGCGCCGGCACATGAACCCGGGCAGCGCAGGCGAGCCGGTGTTCCACATCGAGCTGCAGCCTCCTGCAACGGAGCCGGCGCTGTGGGAGTCCGGCGACCTGGCGCAGGTCTGCATTCCTGCGGACCCGCAGCATCCGCGCGAGTACTCCATCGCCTCCATCGCCCAGGATGGCTGCGTGCACCTGCTGATGCGCCAGGCGCGGCGCGAGGATGGCTCGCCGGGCCTGGCCTCGGGCTGGCTCACGCAGGGCGCGCCCCTGGGGGCAGCCATCACCCTGCGGCTGCGTGCGCACCGCAATTTCCGGCTGGAAGACAACCTGCAGCGCCCGCTGGTGCTGATCGGCAACGGCACGGGTCTGGCCGGCCTGCGCAGCCACCTGCGTGCGCGTGCCGCAGCAGGCCTGGGGCCCAACTGGCTGCTGTTCGGCGAGCGCAATGCCGCGCATGACCGGCTCTATGGCGACGAGCTTCAGGCCTGGTGCGAGGGCGGCGTGCTGCAGCGCCTGGACCTGGCTTTCTCGCGCGATCGCAGCGAAGGCGCGCCGCGCGCCTATGTGCAGGACCTGCTGGCGCAGTCCGGCGATGTGCTGCGCCAATGGGTGGCGCAGGGCGCTGCCATCTATGTGTGCGGCAGCCTGCAGGGTATGGCCCAGGGCGTGGACCAGGCGTTGCACGCCGTGCTGGGTGAGGCGCAAATGGACCAGCTGGTGCGCAGCGGCCGCTACCGGCGTGACGTGTATTGAGGTGGTGAGAGCAGCTTGCGCCAGCGCAAGCATTGGTGCCGTCAGCGCTTTCTGCTCCTAGGAACGTAGCATCCGTGCGACAGATAAATCCTATTGTGATCATGAGAATGGAAATGATTCTCAATGTTCATATAATTTCGTTACATATTCCCATCCCATCGCATAACCAAAGATTTCAAAGCGAGTTGCACGGGCCTCACAGCCCGTTTTCCGTTTCTGGAGTGTTTGCATGTCGTATCGCGATCTGCGCGGCGTTCTTCCGTCGCGTCCTTCCCCTCTGGCCCTCCTGGTGGCCGCCATCTGTGCTTCGGGTGCCGCATCGGCACAGACCCCATCGCAAAGCAATGCGGCTGCCGCCACCGAGTTGCGCGAAGTCGTGGTCTCTGCCTCGGGCTTCGAGCAGGACATCAAGGAGGCGCCGGCCTCCATCACCGTCATCCCGCGCGAGGAACTGGCCAAGGGCCGCTTCGGCAGCCTGACCGACGCGCTGGAGAGCGTGGAAGGCATCGACGTAGGCGCCCCCGCGGGCAAGACCGGCGGCCTGAACATCAGCATCCGCGGCATGCCCAGCGACTACACGCTGGTGCTGATCGACGGGCGTCGCCAGAATTCGGCCGGCAATGTCACGCCCAACGGCTTTGGCGAGACGCAGACCAGCTTCATGCCGCCCATCGGCGCCATCGAGCGCATCGAGGTCATCCGCGGCCCCATGTCCACGCTCTACGGCTCCGACGCCATGGGCGGCGTGATCAACATCATCACGCGCAAGGTCGGCAAGACCTGGACGGGCAGCGTCAGCGCCGACTACACGCTGCAGCAAGAGTCGGAGTTCGGTGATATCAAGTCCGGCAAGTTCTACCTGAGCGGCCCCATCAAGGAGGACCTGCTGGGCCTGTCGATCCGCGGCAGCACCCAGCGCCGGGCCGCTTCGGACATCACCTATGCGGGCGCCAACGGCCAGCCAGCCGTTCCCATCATGGGCGGCAACCCCGTCAAGTCCGAGATCAACAACCTGGGCCTGCGCCTAGCGCTCACGCCCAACAGGTACCACGACATCACGCTGGACCTGGACTCGGGCCGCCAGACCTATGACAACTCGCAGGGCCAGTTGGGCACGCTGGGCACGGGAGGCTACAGCCCCGAGCAGAAATACAACCGTGACCAGCTCACGCTGGCCCATACCGGTCGCTACGGCTTCGGAACCTGGGACACCAGCTTCATGGTCAACCGGACCGAGACCATCGGCCGGACCATTCCCCGGGGAACCCCGGGCGCGACGCCAGGTGCCGCGCGCACGCTGGAGGTGGAAAGCAAGGTGCTGGACAGCAAGCTGGTCCTGCCCTGGGGTGCCCACCTGACCACGCTGGGCGGCCAGTGGTGGGATGCCGAGATGAAGGACGGCGTGGCGCCGAACAAGTTCGCCTTCACGCAGAAGGCCCTGTTTGCCGAGGACGAATGGAGCCTGACCGACGCCTTCAAGCTCACCATGGGCGCGCGCTATGACCGCCACAGCCTCTTCGGCGGCAAGCTCAGCCCGCGCGTCTACGGCGTGTGGAATGCCGCGCCGCAGTGGACCGTGAAGGGCGGCGTCAGCAACGGCTACAAGACGCCGCGCGTGGAGCAACTGGCGCCCGGCATCAACGGCTTCGGCCAGCAGGGCCGCCTGCCGCTGGTGGGCAGCCCCAACCTCAAGCCCGAAACCAGCCGCACCACCGAACTGGGCGTCTATTTCGACAGCCCCACGGGCTTTGCGGGCAGCGCCACGGTGTTCAACAACGAGTTCAAGGACAAGATCACCAGCGGCCCGGGCCTGATCAACTGCGACTTTGCGGCAGCGCCCAACCGCCCCGGCTGCGTGAGCTTCGGCGACTGGCCGCTGGTGGATGCCTTCGGCCAGTCCATCAATGTGGACGAGGCCGTCACGCGCGGCCTGGAGCTGAGTGCGCGCATGCCGCTGGCGCGCGGCTGGAACGCCAGCGCCAACTACACCTTCACCAAGAGCGAGCAAAAGAGCGGCCCCAACCGTGGCAACCCGCTGAGCGACACACCCAGGCACGCGCTCAACGCCCGCCTGAACTGGGAGCCGGGTGCCCAGTGGAACCTGTGGCTGCGCGCCGAATACCGCAGCGAGCGCTACCGTGACCCCGGCACCAGCGCCAGCTCCCAGGCCGCCAAGGCCGCGCTGGGCAACTACAAGGCCTATACCCAGTTCCACCTGGGCGGCAGCTACCGCGTGAGCAAGCAGTTCACCATCAACGCGGCCATCTACAACCTGTTCAACAAGGATTTCGTGGACTACCAGCCCTACAACGTACCGGGCCAGGTCCAGGGCACCGTGATCTTTGGCAACCGCTACGCGAACAACCAGGAAGGCCGCCGCCTGTGGGTGTCTGCCAACTACGAGTTCTGAGGCGGGTTCAGGGGCTCCTGGCTGGCCTGCACGCGTGAAGGGGCCAGCCTGACCAGCACCTGCAGCGTGCGGTTCAGCGGCACGGGCACGCCCAGGGCCTCGCCGCGCCGCACCACGTAGCCGTTGAGGTGATCGATTTCGCTGGGCTTGCCCAGCGCCAGGTCCTGGGCGGTGGACGAAAACTGGCCCGGCATGGTGGCCGGCAGGCCGCGCACGGCAGCGGGCACGTCGCCGGGCAGGGCCACGCCGTCGGCCCTGGCCACGGCCAGGCATTCGGCCACCACGTCGTCCACCACGTCCGTCACGCCGGGCGACTGCACCAGCGGGCCGTAGGGCAGCTGGCACAGCGCCGACAGCGCGTTGTAGGCGCAGTTGATCACCAGCTTGGCCCACAGCGCGCCGCGCACGTCGGGCGATACCTGCACGGCAATGCCTGCCTTGCCAAACTGCAGGGCCACCTGTTCACTGAGTGCAGACGGCGCAATGACCAGCTCGCCGCGGCCGAAATGGCGCACATGGCCGGGGCCGGCCATGGCCGTGGCCACGTAGACCACGGCGGCGGCCACGGCCACGGACGGGCCCAGCACGGCGCGCACGCGCTCGTCGTTGTCCACGCCGTTTTGCATGGTCAGCACCAGGGTGCCCGGCGCCAGGTGCGGCTGCATCTCGCGGGCCGCTTCCTCGGTGGCCGTGGACTTGACGCAGAACATCACCACATCGGCATCGCGCACGGCGCTGGCCTCGGTCGATGCCTGCATGGGCACCTGGATGTCCAGTGCCGCCGTCTCCAGCCGCAGGCCATGCTGCTGCACGGCCTGCACATGGGCGGGACGGCCGATCAGCGTGACCTGGTGGCCGGCGCGCGCCAGCAGTGCGCCGAAATAGCAGCCCACGGCGCCTGCGCCCATGACGGCGATGCGCAGCGGTTCGGAAGGAGAGGGGAGGCGGGCGGAAGAAGCGTCCATGGTGCAGATCGGATGGGCCTTTGATGGCGCCCAGTCTAGCCAGGCTGCCTTCGAAGGCCCATGCCGTCTTCCCTGCCGGGTGCCATTGCGGACGTCAGGCAACCCTCATGCCGTCTGCAGGCACAGGTACTTGGTCTCCAGGTATTCCTCGATGCCGTGGCGCGAGCCCTCGCGGCCCAGGCCGGACTGCTTGACGCCGCCGAATGGCGCGACCTCGTTGGAGATCAGGCCGGTGTTGATGCCCACCATGCCGTACTCCAGCGCGCGCGACACGCGCCAGATGCGGCGGTTGTCGTTGGTGAACAGATAGGCGGCCAGGCCGTAGATGGTGTCGTTGGCGCGGCGCACCACCTCGTCCTCGTCATGGAAGCGGAACAGCGGCGCCAGCGGGCCGAAGGTCTCTTCCTCGCAGACTTGCATGCTGTCGTTCACATCGACCAGCAGCGTGGGCTCGAAGAACAGCTGGCCCGGCACCGGGCGCCTGCCGCCCGCCAGCAGGCGCGCGCCCTTGGACAGCGCATCGGCCACATGGCTTTCCACCTTCTGCACGGCCGCCTCGTTGATCAGCGGGCCATGGGTCACGCCGGGCTCCAGCCCATTGCCGACCTTGAAGCCCGCCATGGCACGGGCCAGGCGGCGGGCCAGTTCGTCGTGGATGCCGTCCTGCACATAGATGCGGTTGGCGCACACGCAGGTCTGGCCGGCGTTGCGGAACTTGGAGGCCACGATGCCGGCCACGGCCTGGTCGATATCGGCATCGTCAAACACGATCAACGGTGCATTGCCGCCCAGCTCCAGCGACAGCTTCTTGACCGTGTCGCTGCACTGGCGCATCAGCAGCCGCCCGGTGGCCGTGGAGCCCGTGAAGCTGAGCTTGCGCACCACGGGGCTTTGCGTCAGCGCCTGGCCGATGTCCTGCGGATGGCCGGTCAGCACCTGGAAGACGCCGGCGGGAATGCCGGCTTCCTCGGCCAGCACGGCCAGGGCCAGGGCCGTGAAGGGCGTGCTTTCGGCCGGCTTGACCAGCATGGTGCAGCCGGCGGCCAGCGCCGGGCCGGCCTTGCGCGTGATCATGGCGGCCGGGAAATTCCAGGGCGTGATGGCGGCGCACACGCCAATGGGCTCGCGCAGCGTGAGCAGCTGCTGGCCTGCGTTGGGCGACTGCAGCAGCTCGCCGTCCACGCGCTTGCCTTCCTCGGCAAACCATTCGATGAAGGAGGCCGCATAGGCGATCTCGCCGCGCGCCTCGGCCAGGGGCTTGCCCTGCTCCAGCGTCATCAGCCGCGCCAGATCGTCCTGGTGCGCCAGCATCAGGTCGAACCAGCGGCGCAGGATACCGGCGCGCTGCTTGCCCGTCAGCGCGGCCCAGGCGGGCAGGGCGCGCTGCGCGGCGGCAATGGCGGCCTCGGCCTCGCCGGCCTGCAGGGCGGGTACCTGGCCCAGGCGTTCGCCGGTGGCGGGGTTGAAGACATCGATGGCGGGGCCGGAGCCCACGGGGTGCCAGCCCTGGGCAAGCAGGCAGGCCTGGCGGAACAGATCGGGGCGTTGCAGTGAAAGACTCATGGTGCGGCAGGGTGTGGCTGGGATGGGGATTCAGGCGGCGACCGGCTGGGACGCGGTCTGGGTGATGGCGTTGGCGATGATGTCCAGCGCCTTGCCGAACAGCGGCTCTGGAATCGTCAGCGGATAGAGGAAGCGGATGGCGTTGCCGTACAGGCCGCAGGTCAGCAGCAGCAGGCCTTGCTGCTGCGCACGCTGGACGATGGCGGCCACGCGCTGCGCGTCGGGCTCGCCGCTGCCGGGAAGGCGGAATTCCACGGCCAGCATCGAGCCCAGGCCGCGCACTTCGGCGATGCCGGCATCCTGCGTCTGCAATGCCTGCAGGCGCGAGCGCAGCTGGCTGCCCAGTGCCATGGCCCGCTCGCACAGGCGCTCTTCATCGATCACATCGAGCACGGCATGGGCTGCGGCCACGGCCAGCGGGTTGGCGGCATAGGTGCCGCCCAGGCCGCCGGGATGGGGGGCGTCCATGATGGCCGCGCGGCCGACCACGCCCGAGATCGGCAGACCGCCGCCCAGGCTCTTGGCCATGGTGATCAGGTCGGGCCGCACGCTGTAGTGCTCCATGGCAAACAGCTTGCCCGTGCGTGCAAAGCCGGTCTGTACCTCGTCGGCGATCAGCAGCATGCCGTGCTGGTCGCACAGCTGGCGCAGGCCCGTGAACAGCGCGGCAGGCACGGGGTTGAAGCCGCCTTCGCCCTGTACGGGCTCCACGATGATGGCTGCCACGCGCTGCGGGTCCACCGAGGTCTTGAGCAGCATGGCAATGGCGTCCAGCGACTGCTGCACGCTGATGCCCTGCACATCGCTGGGGAAGGGCGCGTGGAAGACTTCGCCCGGCATGGGGCCGAAGCCCTGCTTGTAGGGCGCCACCTTGCCCGTCAGCGCCATGCCCAGCTGGGTGCGGCCGTGGAAGGCGCCCTGGAAGGCGATCACGGCCGAGCGGCCCGTGGCATGGCGGGCGATCTTGACGGCGTTTTCCACCGCCTCGGCGCCCGTGGTGAAGAAGGCGGTCTTGGCCGGGCCGTCGATGGGCGCCAGTGCATTGATGCGCTCAGCCAGTGCAATGGCGCTTTCATAGGGAACGATCTGGAAGGCCGTGTGCGTGAAGCACTCCAGCTGGCGCTGCACGGCCTGCACCACGCGCGGATGGCGGTGGCCCGTGTTGAGCACGGCAATGCCGGCCGCGAAGTCGATGTACTGGCGGCCCTCGGCATCGGTCAGCAAGGCGTTGTCGGCCTGCACGGCATGGAAGCCGCACATCACGCCCACGCCGCGCGGCATGGCGGCGGTGCGCCGGCTCTTGAGTTGCTGGTTGACGGACGAGGCTCTGGTGGTGTCGTTGGTGGCGGCGCTGGACATGGGAAGGTCTCCGTTGAGGTGGCTGCAATGCTTACGGTTATAGTGGCGATTGGTTCCATGAATGGAGCCATCTTTTGAAAAGATGATGGTGCCAATCGAGTTCGCCACCATCGCTTCCACAAGGCAGGCAACGCAGGCAAGGCAGACATGGCAAAACCCTCCGTGTGCGCGGACCTCATCCTCCAGATGGACTGGCGCGGGCTGGGCGGGGACCGCGTCCGCCTGAACCGGGCCCTGTACCTGGCGCTGCGCCAGGCCGTGGACAGCGGGGCCCTGTTGCCGGGCAGCCGCCTGCCGGCCTCGCGCGACCTGGCCCGCGAGCTGGATGTGTCGCGCAACACCGTCAACCATGCCTATGAGCAGCTGCAGGTGGAGGGCTATGTGCGCAGCCAGGTCGGGCGCGGCACGCAGGTGGTCGACACCCTGCCTGCGGCCATGCTGCTGAGCGGCGGACGTGCACCCGCCCGCCGCGCTGCCGCCGCAGCGCCTGCGCCTGGCGGCGGCCTGTCCGTGCAGGCACAGGCCTTGCTGAAAACCGCCCAGGCTTCGGAGCAGCAATGGGGCGCCTTCATGCCTGGCGTGCCCGACGTGACGCAGTTCCCGCGCGCCGCCTACGCGCGCATCCACAACCGCCTGCTGCGACACGCCGGGCCGCAGCTGCTCACCTATGGCACGCGCGGCGGCGTGGAGGCGCTCAAGCAGGCGCTGGCCGAGCACCTGCGCGTGGCGCGCTCGGTGAACTGCGCAGCCGATCAGGTGCTGATCACAGAAGGCGTGCACCAGGCCATCGACCTGGTGGTGCGCAGCCTTGCCGACCCTGGCGACTGCGTCTGGATGGAGGAGCCGGGCTACTGGGGCATCGCCAACGTGTTGCGCATGCAGCACGGGCTGAGCCTGCACAGCGTGCCAGTGGACGAGGAGGGCATGCATCTGCCGGACGGCCTGCCCGTGCCGCGGCTGATCTTCGTCACTCCCTCGCACCAGTACCCGCTGGGCGCCGTCATGAGCATGGCGCGGCGCCGCGCGCTGATCGCCTACGCGCGCCGGGTGGGTGCCTGGATCGTCGAGGACGACTACGACAGCGAATTCCGGTTCTCCGGCAGCCCCGTGCCCAGCATGCAGGGCATGGAGGAGGACGCGCCCGTCATCTACATAGGCACCTTCAGCAAGACCCTCTACCCGGGACTGCGCATGGGCTACATGGTGCTGCCCCCGACCCTGGCCGAGCCGCTGCGCCGCATCCATTCAGAGCTGTACCGAGAGGGTCACCAGCTGCCGCAGCAGGTCATCGCCGAACTGATCGTGGAAGGCCACTACGCCGCCCACATCCGCAAGATGCGCCTGCTCTACGGCAAGCGCCGCCGCATGCTGATGGCCTTGATCGAGCGCTATCTGGGCGCCGACCACCTGCCCTGGGTGGACAGCGGCGCGGGGCTGCATTTCGTGATGCAGCTGCCCGGGCAGGACGATGATGTCGTGCTCGCCGAGGACCTCCGGCAGGCCGGCATCTTCGTCAAGCCGCTGTCGCGCTACTACGCGGGTCCGCACCGGCGGCGTGGCCTGCTGCTGGGGTACGCCTGCGTTTCCGAGGAAGAGATAGGCGCAGCCTTCTTCCGCATGCTGGCAGTGCTCGGAGCCCGGCATGGCCGGCGCTGAGGCCCGGGCCGGACCATCCGGCCGGGCGCCGCCTTGGCTCCCGACGCCAACCCTTTTTTGTCTGCCTAAGGACGCACCATGATCTCCATCCGCCCCGTTGAACCCCATGAATGGCCGCAGTACCGGGATATCCGCCTGCGTGCCCTGCGCGATGCACCCGACGCCTTCGGCAGCACCTGGGAGTCGGAGGCCGCAAGGGTTGACGCGGACTGGGCTGCGCGGCTGCAGGCCGCCGTTGCCGGCGGCAGGGACAGGGTGCTCTTCGCCGTCAACGGCGGCCAGGCCTGCGGCCTGCTCTGGTGCAAGCTGTGTGCCCCCGAGCCCGGCGTGGCCGATCTCTTCCAGATGTGGGTCGATCCCGCCGTGCGTGGCCGGGGTGCGGGCCAGGCCCTGCTGGCCCAGGCCGTCGCCTGGGCCTGGCACAAGGGCATGCAGCGTGTGCGGCTGGGTGTGACCGATGCCGACTCTCCCGCCATGCGCCTGTACCTGGCGAACGGCTTCCGGCCTGTGGGCGGGCTGCAGCCGCTGCGCGAGGGCTGCGAACTGCGCGTGCAGACGATGGCCCTGGACCGGGCCGGCGGCTGAGCCGCTGCACAGCGCAGGAAGTTCCGGCAGTCAGTCCCTGCGGCCTCTGTCGCCCCCTGGTGGCCCCCTGTAGCCCCCCGTAGCCCCGGGGCGTCCACAAGGCCGTCCTGCATCAGCCCGGCAGCACGGCCGGTGAAGGCACCTGCCGGGTCTTGGCCAGTTGCGCGTTGCTGTAGCGAAGATCAGCGGTGACCTCCGCTCCCAGCCAGGCGGGCGAGGGCGGCTGGATATCCTCGCTGGCCAGTTCGATCTCGGCCGTGACCAGCCCGGCCAGCGGGCCTTCGAATACATCGACCTCGAAGTCGAAGCCGTCCACCGTCACGATGTAGCGCACCTTTTCGAGTGCGCCATGCGCGCAGTGCTGGGCCAGCAGCGTCTCGGCGTCGGCCAGCGGAATCCGGTATTCGAATTCGGCGCGGCTCATGCCGCGTGCCGGCCCCTTGAGCGTGAGAAATCCGGTGTCCCCGGCGATGCGCACCCGCACCCACATGCCGTTGTCGGCGATGTATCCCTGCGCCATGCGCACGCCGGTCAGGCCGGTCACGACGCCGGGGTCGGCCACAAGGTATTTGCGTTCGATTTCGAGAGCCATGCTGATGCCCTTGCAGACAAAGGCGGCAGTCTATCGCGCCACCATCGCCCTGCCCGGCAGATGGCCGGCCACAAACAAAAAGCCCCGCAGGGGAGTGCGGGGCTTTCCAGGGGGGCGGTTGCCGGCCCGGGGGGCGGCATCCACAGCGCCTTAAAGCGAGTCGATGAAGCTGCGCAGCTTGTCCGAGCGGCTCGGGTGCTTGAGCTTGCGCAGGGCCTTGGCCTCGATCTGGCGGATGCGTTCGCGCGTGACGTCGAACTGCTTGCCCACTTCTTCCAGCGTGTGGTCAGTGGACATTTCGATGCCGAAGCGCATGCGCAGCACCTTGGCTTCGCGCGGGGTGAGGCCGTCGAGGATGTCCTTGACCACGTCGCGCAGGCCGGCCTGCATGGCGGCGTCCACGGGAGCGGTGTTGTTGGTGTCCTCGATGAAGTCGCCCAGGTGCGAATCGTCGTCGTCGCCGATCGGCGTTTCCATGGAGATCGGCTCCTTGGCGATCTTCATGATCTTGCGGATCTTGTCTTCCGGGATCTCCATCTTGGCCGCCAGGATGGACGCATCGGGCTCGAAGCCGAACTCCTGCAGATGCTGGCGCGAGATGCGGTTCATCTTGTTGATGGTCTCGATCATGTGCACCGGGATGCGGATGGTGCGCGCCTGGTCGGCGATCGAGCGCGTGATGGCCTGGCGGATCCACCACGTGGCATAGGTCGAGAACTTGTAGCCGCGACGGTATTCGAACTTGTCCACGGCCTTCATCAGGCCGATGTTGCCTTCCTGGATCAGGTCTAGGAACTGCAGGCCGCGGTTCGTGTACTTCTTGGCGATGGAGATCACCAGGCGCAGGTTGGCCTCGATCATCTCCTTCTTGGCGTCACGGCTGGCGCGCTCGCCGTCGTTCATGCGCTTGTTGATGCGCTTGAGCTCGTCCAGCGGCACGACCACGCGCGATTGCAGGTCGATCAGGTTCTGCTGCAGTTCCTGCACGGGCGGGACATTGCGCTCCAGCACGCTGCTCCAGGGCTTGCCGGCCGCGACCTGCTCCACCACCCACTGCAGGTTCAGCAGGTTGGGCGGGAACTGGGCGATGAAGGTTTCCTGCGGCATGCCGCACTTGTCCACGATGATCTTGCGCAGCTCGCGTTCCTTCTTGCGCACGTCATCGACCTGGGCACGCACGAGGTCGCACAGCTTCTCGATGGTCTTGGCCGTGAAGCGGATGGTCATCAGCTCTTCGGTCAGGGCCTTCTGCACCTTGATGTACGTGGGCGTGCCGTAGCCTTCCTTGTCGTACACCTTGTGCATCTTGTCGAAGTTCTCGCGCATGGCGTCGAAGCGGCGCAGCGCCTCGTTCTTGAGTTCTTCGAGCTTCTTGGTCAGTGCCTTGGAGCCGCCCTTGCCGTCGTCGTCGTCCTCTTCGTCGTATTCGTCGAAGTCTTCTTCGGCCACGTAGTCGTCGTTCTCATTGGCGTTGACGAAACCGTCGACGATGGTGGAGATGACGACCTTGCCTTCGCGGATTTCCTCGGACATGGCCAGGATTTCTGCGATGGTGGCGGGCGAGGCCGAGATGGCCTCCATCATGTCCATCAGGCCGCCTTCGATGCGCTTGGCGATTTCGATCTCGCCTTCGCGCGTCAGCAGCTCCACCGTGCCCATTTCGCGCATGTACATGCGCACGGGGTCGGTGGTGCGGCCGAATTCGGAGTCCACCGTGGACAGGGCGGCTTCGGCCTCTTCCTCGGCTTCCTCTTCGGTGGTGGCGGACTGGCCCGTGTTGTTCAGCAGCAGGGTTTCCGCGTCGGGGGTCTGCTCGTAGACGGCCACGCCCATGTCGTTGAGCATGGAGATCACGACTTCCAGCGTCTCGGCATCGACCAGCTTGTCGGGCAGGTGGTCGTTGATTTCGCTGTGCGTCAGGTAGCCGCGCGTCTTGCCCAGCTTGATCAGCGCCTTCAGGCGCTGGCGGCGGGTGGACATTTCCTCTTCGGTCAGGACGGTTTCGTCCAGGCCGAATTCCTTCATCAAGGCACGTTCCTTGGCCTTGCTGATCTTCATGCGCAGGGGCTTGACCTTTTCAGCCGGGGCCGAGGAGGCCTCGACCTCGACTTCCACTTCGGTCTCGACTTCGCCTTCCACTTCGCCATCGATGTCGCCATCGATGTCCGACAGGTCGGCGTCGTCCATGTCGTCGCCCGCTTCCTTGGCCTTGGGCTTGCGGCCGCGCTTGGCGGGGGTCTTGGCTGCAGCGGTGGAAGTGGCGGCCTTGGCCGGCGCCTTCTTGGCGGCAGCAGGCTTCTTTTCTGTCTGGGCGGGGGCGTCGTCGCCTTCGGCTGCCTTCTTGCGGCCACGCTTGGGCGTCGCGGCGGCGAGCAGTTCGTCGGCCATGGCTTTGAGTTCGGCTTGGGACTTGGTTACCACGTCGGTATCTTTCTTTGCTTTGGCCGCAGATGCGGCGCTCTTCGGTCCTGCAGCGGCTTTGCCGGCACCGGCCTTGACGGCCGGGGCTGAAGAGGTTGTCGAAGTCTTGGGCTTCGCTGGAGCTTCGGGGGCCTGCTTGGACTTCACGGACTTTGAAACGGGCATGAGCACCTCACGGTCGGGAGCGAACACACACAAAGGGAAACTCAAACAAGCGCCGCCTAAGCGCGCGCGGACGGACTAGGCCCGCCAGGGAAGCGTACATATTCCAGGCAAGATGTCTGGGCGATCATTTGGTGTGCAGTCCTTGCGGGAAATTGGGCCGTGCAGTTGCTGCAATCACGTGAGTTCGTCACGGGGCCCGGTCCGGAGGTGCTGCTGTCGCTCTTGCCGATAGCCCCCAATTATATCTGCTTACCTCGATTTCAAGAGGAAGTGCGCATCTGGTTTTCCAGGGCCTGCTGTCGGGCAAAGAGATCGCGATAGCGCTGGGCGGCGCTGGGGTCCCGTGCCATGTCGCGCAAGGCTTCGTCGATCTGGGCCTTGATGTGGACGATGACCATGCGATTGAGGACATCACGCAACTCACGGCGCAGCTCGGGCAGTTCGCCCTCGGGATGCGCGTGGGGGCCGCTCATGAGCCTGTCTGCCAGCGTTTCGTGAGGCAGGCCGCGCAGTTGTTCGCGCAGCACGGCAAAGGGCCGGGCACCGGATTCCTGGAACTGTGCCTCCATCCAGCGGAACATGGCGCCATGTTCGCCTGAGCAGTGCGCCAGTGCCTCGAAGTCCTCGTGGGTGAGTTCTTCCATGAATTCCATGTGCGCCATGAGCAGGCGTGCCGCCTGGTCGGTGCGTGTGGCTGGCGCGCCACGCGGGCCCATGGGGGGCGGGTTGAAGTCGGCCCGGCCATTCTTGTCCCAGGGTTTGCGCGGCCAGGGCTTTTTGCCGCCGCGCCCGGGCTCGCCGCTGCGCCAGCCGCCCGCGCCGCTTCCATGGCCGCCACGCTCGTGCCAGCCCGAAGGCGCGCCGTATTCGACAGGCTGGCCCCAGTCGGGCGCGGCCGGTGCATGGCCGGCCTGCTGGCCCGGATGGGAAGCACCGCCGGCCATGGAGCCCCGCGCCGGGCCGCTGCGAGCGGCTTCCTGCGACCACAGGTCGGAGAGGTCGCGCGCATCGAGCTGCACGAGTTCGGCGATCTCGCCCAGCAGCTGGCGCTTGAGCGCGCCGTCAGGCAGGGCCGTCCACAGGGGGCGGGCATTGCTGGCCATGTGGGCACGGCCTTCGGCCTGGCCCAGGTCGCAGCCTTCGCTGGCGGCTTCGATGAGAAAGCGGCTCAACGGCAGCGCGTCGCCCACGTAGCGGGCAAAGGCTTCGCTGCCGTATTCGCGGATGAAGCTGTCCGGGTCGTGTTCGGCGGGCAGGAAGAGGAATTTGACGCTGCGCGTGTCGCTGGCATAGGGCAGGGCCGCATCGAGCGCCTTGCGCGCGGCGCGCCGGCCCGCCCCGTCGCCGTCGAAGCTGAAAACGACGGCGTCAGTAAATCGAAACAGTTTGTGAATGTGATCGGGCGTGCAGGCCGTGCCCAGCGTGGCGACGGCGTTGGCAAAGCCCAGCTGGGCCAGGGCCACCACGTCCATATAGCCTTCGGTGACCAGCGCATAGCCCATGTCGCGCAGGGCGGTGCGGGCCTCGAACAGGCCGTAGAGTTCGCGCCCCTTGTGAAACACCGGGGTTTCGGGCGAATTCAGGTATTTGGGCTTCTCGTCGCCGAAGACGCGGCCGCCGAAGCCTATGCACTCGCCCTTGACGTTGCGGATGGGAAACATCAGCCGGTCGCGGAAGCGGTCGTAGCGCTTGCCGTCGTCCTCGCCGACGATGACCAGGCCCGATTCTTCGAGCTGCGGATCGTCGTAATGCGCAAAGACGCTGGCCAGGTTGCGCCAGCCGGCGGGCGCGTAGCCCAGGCCGAAGCGCCTGGCGGTTTCGCCCGAGACACCGCGGCGCTTGAGGTATTCGATGGCCTGGGGGGAGGCTTTCAGGTGCTTGCGGAAAGATTCACCGGCCTTTTCCAGCACGTCGGTGAGGGTGGCCTGTTTCTGCTTCTGGGCGGCCTGGCGCTCGCGCTCGGCCGGGCTGATGTCGTCCTGCGGCACCTGCAGGCCGACCTGGCCGGCAAGATCCTGCACGGCCTCAACGAAGCCCATGCCGGCATGGTCCATCAGAAAACCGATGGCGTTGCCGTTCTTGCCGCAGCCGAAGCAGTGATAGAACTGCTTGCTGGGGCTGACGGTGAAGGAAGGCGACTTCTCGCTGTGGAAAGGGCACAGGCCCATGAAGTTGGCGCCGCCCTTCCTGAGCTGTACGTAACGGCCCACGATGTCGACCACGTCGACGCGCGCGAGCAACTCCTGGATGAACGATTGGGGAATGGACACCCGCGTATTGTGCCTTCGCGGGGCCATCCGGCCGTGCCCCGGGGGCACTGGCCGGCAGCGCCCGGCCCTCAGCCCAGGCGCTGGAAGGTCAGCGTGAAGGCCACGCCATCGCGCGTGTTGTGGGCCCTGATCGTGCCGCCCATCTTGGCCATGTAGGTCCTGGCCACGAACAGGCCCTGTCCCCGGTGCTCGGCGCCGCTGGCGGCAGAAGGCTCCTGGGGCGCGGACACCCCCAGCTCGAAGATGCGCTCCAGCAGGTCCTCCGCAATGGTGGCGCCCTGGTTGTGCAGCGTGGCGCTGGCGGTGGACTCGGAGGCCGACAGCGACAGCGTGATGGCCGTGCCGGCCGGCCGGTAGCTGTCGGCATTGCGCAGGATGTGGGTGACCACGTCCTCCAGGGCAAATTCGTCGGCGCGCACGATCACGGCGCCGGCGGCTCCCGCGCTCCCGCTCTTGTTCCCGCCTTCGTAGACCACATCGGCAATGCCCGCATAGTGTGCGTTGGCTGCCACGTGGCTGAGGAAGGCGTCCAGGTCCAGCCGGCCCTCCGGCACGGTGGCGGCCTGCAGCGCCTCGGCCGGCGATGCCGTGCCGTAGAGCACATGCACGGCCTGCTGCATGCGCTGCACATAGCGGTGGCCAGGGTCGTCGGGGCCGTACAGCACCATCAGCGATTGCAGGGGCGACATGATCTCGTGGCCCACGGCATGCCACATGTCGCGTTCCTGCTGGGCGCGCAGCTGCTCGCGCTGCAGGTCGTCCTTCACGCGCTGCAGCAGGTCGGCCAGGCCGCCGGCCAGAATGCCCAGCTCGTCGGAACCACGCAGGTCCGACACTTCGAGGTCGCCCAGGCGTGGGCCGACATGGCCGTCCTGCACGTTGTACGACACGGCGGCGGCGCGCCGGGTGAGGGCGGTCACGCGGCGGATCAGCCCCAGCTCGACGATCAGCCAGGCCAGCGCAATGGCGGCCAGCATGGCGCCCAGGTACCAGGACAGGCGCGTGGCCACGGCGGCCAGGCCCTGCTCCACATCGCGCGGGTGGCCGGTGAAGCTGACGGTGTAGTTGCCCGTGGGCGTGTCCAGAATGTCCTGGCCCGTGGGCACGGCCGGGGTCATGGTGGCGGCGGAGACGCCGGCCGCATGCAGCGGCAGCCAGCTGATCAGGCGCAGCAGCCAGGGCGCCGACGGCGCGGCCTGCACATCCACGCCCTTGAGGGTGATGGCGCTGGCCTCGTCGGCACCCACCTTGCGGATCTGCACGCGCTCGCCGGGCAGCAGGCTGCGCGAGATGTCGTTGAGCGAGGCGGCCAGCTGCGCCCCCGGCGCATTGCTGTCGAACAGGGGCGCGGCCGCCTCGCCCGGGGCCAGCATTTCCACGCGCACACGCATGCTGCCCAGGTCTTCGGGCGGCCAGACGGGGCGCACGTCCCTGCGAAACAGGGCCTCGCGGAACAGCTCGACCGGCAGGCGGATGGAGTAGTGCGTGCGGCGCAGGCAGTCGGCTGCAGGGGGTGTCTTGTCATTGCCCGCATGGCCCTGCACGCCAGGCGGCAGGTCGCGGCAATGGCCGTTCTGCCAGAGCCAGCCACGGAAATCGCGCACGGGCCGCGCGCGGGCGTCAAGCTGGGGCGTGCCGTTGTCCACAAAGCCGGTGAGCCGGCCGTGCTCGCCGTTGCCGGCCCTGCTGCCCTGCTGCGGCATGGCCTCATAGGGCGCGATCCAGCGGTAGGTGCTGCCGCGCATGTCCAGCGTGATGCGGGCGCGGTGCGCCTGGGCGGGCTCGCGCGAGCCGCGCTCGCGCGGTGTCAGCTCGCCTGCGAAGAAGCTGCCCACCAGATAGATGAAGCCGCCTGCGTAGGGATTGTTGCCGATGGCCGCGCACAGCGAGGCGCCATCGGGATACTGCACCGAGCAGCCGGCCATCTCCACGGCCTGCTGGGACTTTTGCGGATCGTCGAAGTCGATGGCCGCGTAGGGCAGCAGCAGCGGCGCCAGCGGTGTCACGCCCTGGCCCAGGTGTCCGGCATTGAGCAGGGCCAAGCGTCCCGAAGGATGGCGCAGCCGCGCCATGACCTCGGCCTGGCTGCGCACAAAGCCGTGCTGGTAGGCCTGCCAGGCGCGTTCCTTCTCGTCCTTGAGCACCACCACGCTCAGCGCCACCGTGGCCACGGCCAGCAGCACGAACACGCCGCGCAGCAGGATGCGCTGGCGGAAGGCGGCCAGGCCCAGGCGCGGAACTTCCAGCCGGGGCAGCTCCAGTTTGGGGTTGAGCAGGCGCTTCATGCGCGGGCGGCGGCGCCGGCCTGGCCCACCCAGCGAAAGCCGCGCATGGGCACGTTCTCTATGCCTTCGAAGCCCGGGTCCACCTCGCGCAGGGCCTCGCGGATGGTGCTGACGTGCTTGCGCACGTTGTCGCGGTTGCGGCCGCTTTTGACCACCTCGAACAGCTCGTCGTAGGACACCACTTCGCCGCTGCGCTGGTGCAGCGTGGCCAGGATGCGCTGGGCCGTCAGCGGCAGGTTGATGCGCTCGCCGCGCCAGGTGGGCGTGCGCTGCCACAGCGGGTCCAGCACCAGGGCGTCGCCTGCAGGCGCTGCGGCTGCCTGCGCGGCCACGGGCGCCGCACGCTGCGTGGTGCGCAGGATGTCCAGGAAGGTCTCGATGAAGTCGGCCTCCTCGAAGGTGGTCTTTTGCAGGTAGTCCCAGGCGTCCAGCGCTTTCATGATGCTGCGGTAGATGGCGGCCGGCATGGCCGACACCACCAGCACCGGCGTGCCCTGGCCCAGCTTGTTGATGGCGTTGATCAGGGCCACGCCGGCATGGCGCTCGCGGCCCAGCTCGATGTCCAGCACCACGGCGTCGTAGTGCTCGCGCGCCAGGGCGGCCTCGGCCTCGTCGCGCGTGAACCACTGGTCGATCACGATGCCGCTGCGCGCACTGCGTATCCATCCCGCCAACTGGTTGCTGGTGGGCAGGTCGTCTTCGATCACGGCGATACGGGTCATGGGGCTGTGCAGGGGTGGGGTCGGGGGAGGCCGCCGTGGCGGTGTTCGCGGGATTATCTCGGCCCTGCGCCGGCCCGGGTGTGAGTTTTTCTTCCGGGGCCGGAGCGTTTGCGCCGCCGGTGTGAGCGCTTTGGTCCGTGCGCTGCGTTGTTGCTTCCGGGGTGGATCCGAACAATCGGTCCTCAATGAGCCACCCCTGTTTCCGGTGCCTCAGAAACAGCCAACAACAGCCAACAACAGCCATCACAGCCGAGAGAGAGAACACCATGAAAGCCACCTGGAACCGCATCATGCAGGCCCTGACGGGCCGCAAGTCCGCCCGCCTGGACGGAGCCGGCACCGCCGATTCCTCCGAGCCTGCAGCCGACGCCGGCACGCTGCCGGGCAACGCGCCCCGCCGCCAGCCCGTGGACTGGGCAGTCCTGCTGCCCACGGCACGTACCGTGCGCTGGCTGGCCATCGGCGCCGTGGTGGTGGCGGCCGGCCTGGTGGTGGTGCGCAACCCGCCCGTGCAGCACCTGGAGCAGGGCACGCTGGGCGTGCGCCTGAACCAGTTCACGGGCTCCGTCAGCCTGTGGCGCGATGGCAGCGTGTGGGTGGTTCCGGGCCTGCACACGGTGCGCGTGTTCTCCCTGCGCGACCAGAGCTACCGTCCGGAGGCCATGCGCCAGGCCAATGGCAGCGCCCCCCTGCAGTCGGTCGAGGGCCTGTCCCTGGGTCTGGACCTGAACGTCCGCTATGCGCTTGATCCCGCATCGCCCGCCGTCAAGGCCGGCAACCTGCCTCTGGACATAGGCGGCGACATCGTGGAGCCCGCCGTGCAGGGCCTGGTCTACAAGGTGTTCGCACGCTACACCGTGCGCGAGATCTTCTCGACCAAGCGTGCCGAGATCGCCCAGATCATGGAAACCGAACTGCGCACGCGCCTGGCGGCCGACGGCGTCACGCTGCGCAGCATCCAGATCGGCAAGGTGGACCTGCCCGCCGAGTACCGCCGCGGCATGGACAGCCTGCTGGCCGAGGAGCTGGCCTCCGAGAAGATGCGCTACACGCTGGAGCTCAAGGACAAGCGCGTCAAGGAAACCGAGCTGGACGCCAATGCCGACAAGGTGCGCCGCGAAGTGGCCGCCGAAGCCGCCGCACGCGAGCAGGTGATTGCGGCGCGTGCCCAGGAAGAGGCCATGAAGCATGTGCTGCCCTTCAAGCAGCGCCAGATCGAGCAGCGCCAGCTGGAGGCCGAGGCCGAGCGCGTGGCCCGCGTGAAAGCTGCCGAGGGCAGCGCCCAGGCCCGCCGCATCGAGGCCAACGGCGAAGCCGATGCACGCCAGAAGCTGGCCGAGGCCGAGGCCTTCCGCATGGACCGCCTGGGCAAGGTCAACGCCGAGCAGATGGCGCGCGAAGGCACCCTGGTCACGCGCTACCCGCTGCTCATCCAGAAGACGCTGGCCGACAAGCTCTCGGACAAGATCCAGGTCATCATCGCGCCCCCGCCGACCAATGGCGACTTCATCGGCGCGGCCCTGCTGGGCGGCAGCCGCAACGCACAGGCCGGCGCAGCCTCCGTGGCGGCCGAAGATGCCAACGCAGCCGTTCAGGAGCAATAAGCCATGCTGACCGTATCGACCTTGGCCGCCGCAGCGCTGGCCACCGGCATGGGCAGCGCCATCGTGGTGCAGGACCAGGCCAGCCTGCGCGCCGCGCCGCGCGATGGCGCCCAGCAGCAGGCCAGCCTGTGGCAGGGCGAGGTACTGGAGATCAGGGGCGAACGCCTGGACTACCTCCAGGTCTGGGACCACAAGCGCGAGCGCGGCGGCTTCATCCGCGCCAGCGATGTGCGCCGTGTGGCCCTGACAGAGGCCGATGCCCCCGCGCTGCTGGCCGTGCTGCGCTTCGTGCAGGACACGCCCGGTGCCGAGGCGCTGGGCATCGGCCTGGCGGCCGCCTACCTGCAGGCCGCGTCCGCCAGGACCCTGGCTGGCGCCGAAGGCGCGCAGGCCTTCGACGCACTGGGCGGCTTTGCCGACCGGCTGGCGCGGCGCGCCTCCGCCGCTGCGCCCGGCAAGGCCTCGGGCGCCACGCTGTCGGCCCACCTGGATGTGGCCAGCGGCTACGGCCTGCGCTTTGCGACCTATGAGGTCGAAGGCCGCATGCAGGTCTGCTACGAAGGGGAATTCTTCCGCCGCGTGCTCGCCATGCCCGCTGCCGACGCGCCGCAGCGCGCCCGCGCCGCCCTGGCGCTGACACGGCCCGAATGCGTGGACCCCGATCTGCCGGCCCATGAGCGCGCCCGCCTGTACGCCTGGCAGGCCGATGTGCTGGAGCGCGTGGATGTGACCGGCCTGCCGCCCTACCTGCGCGGCCGCGTGCAGATGCGCCGCGCCAGCGTGTGGGGCGCGCTGGCCTTTCAGCAGGCGCGCAAAAGCATGGCCGACCCTGCCGTGGCGGCATCGGCCGCCCGGGCGCTGGCCGAGTTCACGGGCGTCAGCAAGTCCGAGCTGCCCGATGAAGACCAGAGCGCCTACAACGACGCGGCCATGCGGGTGAGCGCCGTGCGCTGGGCGCTGGCGCCTGTTGCTGCTGCGGCTCCTGCTGCCGGAGCCCGCCCGACGCTGCTGACCGAGCCCGGTGCTGCCGGCGAAACCTGCGTGCTGCTGGTGGACGCCCAGCACGGCGCCAAGGCCCCTTTGCTGCGCCGCTGCACCTATGGCCTGGTGTGGGCTGCATCGGCCAGCACCAACCGCGAGGGCACGGCCGTGGCCCTGGCCGTGCAGCCGCTGGAAGGCTGGCGCGAACTGTGGGTGCTGCGCAAGACCGAAGGCGGCTGGCTGGCCGATGTGCTTCCCCCCGCCGCCACCGCGCCGGAGACCGGCGTGGCCGAATGGGCGGGCTGGGTGCCTGGCGGCCAGCTGATGCTGGTGGCGCGCGAGGCCCGTGGCCAGGGCCGCTACCGCAAGAGCTTCGAAGTGGTGCGGCTGGACGGCCTGGCCACCGAGCGCGTGACCGGCGATGTGTCTGCCCTGCCGCTGTTCCAGCGCTGGCAGGACCCGGCCTGGAAGCGCCAGTCCCTGAGCCTGCGCTGAAGCAAAAAAAAGCCTGCACCGGTGGGGTGCAGGCTCGTCTCCAACGATGCCTGGAGCGTTGCCAGGCGACTCCTCTAGGAACTCCTTGTTCGCCTTCCAGCGGTGCTGGCCGGCGAATCCAAGCGGCGATTCTACGAGTGAAGCCGAGGCCGTGCGGCCGAGTCATCTGATAAATGATGTCTTATAGAGGACTGTGGTTGTGCAGTCGCCTGGGGGACAGTCGGGGGCGCGCCTGCAGGCAGGTCAAGTGATTGTTTTGCATGAGTATTTTCAATTTTCATGAAATTCTGAAAGTTGTGATGCCCTGCAAAGACCATGCATGCCGCTTTGGTTATCCGGGCCTGTGCGGTGGCGCGCCCGGTGGTCGCGCATCAAGCTTGTGTAAGCCTGTCTTGCTATATCTTCAGGTTTCGCCAGTCTGCAATGGCAGACCTGCATCACACCAAGAACCCCAGCGAACCGGAGACCACGATGACCCACATTTACGACCAGCACCTGGACCGCAACAGCGCCAACCATGCGCCGCTCAGCCCCTTGGGCTTCATCGCCCGCACGGCCGAGGTCTATCCCGAGCGGCTGGCCGTGGTCCACGGCACGCTGCGCCGCAACTGGGGCGAGACCTATGCGCGCTGCCGCCAGCTGGCCAGCAGCCTGCACAAGGCGGGCGTGGGCAAGAACGACACCGTGGCCGTGATGCTGCCCAATACGCCGCCCATGGTGGAGGCGCATTTCGGCGTGCCCATGGCCGGCGCCGTTCTCAATGCGCTGAACACGCGGCTGGATGCGGAAACCATCGCCTTCATGCTGGACCATGGCGAGGCCAAGGTGCTGATCGTGGACCCGGAGTTCACGGGCGTGGTGGCCAAGGCGCTGAAGCTGCGCCAGCGCAGCGCGCCGCTGCTGGTGATCCAGGTCGAGGACACGCTGTACGGCCCGGCCGCCGAGCAGGTGGGCAGCCTGGACTACGACGACTTCGTGGCCGGCGGCGATGCCGGTTTCGACTGGCAGCTGCCCGCCGACGAGTGGGACGCCATTGCGCTGAACTACACCAGCGGCACCACGGGCAACCCCAAGGGCGTGGTCTATCACCACCGGGGTGCGGCCATCAATGCCATCAGCAATGTGCTGGAGTGGGACATGCCCAAGCACGCCGTCTACCTGTGGACCCTGCCCATGTTCCATTGCAACGGCTGGTGCTTTCCGTGGACGGTGGCGGCACGCGCCGGCGTCAACGTCTGCCTGCGCCGGGTGGAGGCGCAGGCCATCTTCGACGCCATCCGCAACCACGGCGTCACGCATTACTGCGGCGCGCCCATCGTGCACGGCCTGCTGGTCAACGCGCCGGCCGCCATGAAGGAGGGAGTGCCCGCCGGAGTCAAGGCCATGGTGGCAGGCGCCGCGCCACCGGCCTCGATGATCGAGGGCATGGAGCAGCTGGGCTTCGACATCACCCATGTCTATGGCCTGACCGAGGTCTATGGCCCGGCCACGGTCTGCGCCAAGCATGCAGCCTGGGATGGGCTGGACATCGGCGAACGCGCGCGCCTCAATTCCCGCCAGGGCGTGCGCTACCACCTGCAGCGCTCGGCCAGCGTGCTCGATCCGGAGACCATGGAACCCGTGCCCCATGACGGCCAGACCATGGGCGAGATCATGTTCCAGGGCAACATCGCCATGAAGGGCTACTTGAAGAACCCGCAGGCCACGGACGAGGCCTTCCGCGGCGGCTGGTTCCACACGGGCGACCTGGCCGTGCAGCATCCGGACGGCTATATACAGATCAAGGACCGCAGCAAGGACATCATCATCTCGGGCGGGGAGAACATCTCGTCCATCGAGGTCGAGGACGTGCTCTACCGCCACCCGGCCGTGCTGGCCGCCGCCGTGGTGGCCAAGCCCGATCCCAAGTGGGGCGAGACGCCCTGCGCCTTCATCGAGCTGAAGGCCGGCGCGCAGACCACGGCCGAAGACATCGTGGCCCACTGCAAGAAGCACCTGGCCGGCTACAAGGTGCCGCGTGCCGTGGTCTTTGGCGAGTTGCCCAAGACCAGCACGGGCAAGATCCAGAAGTTCGAGCTGCGCCGCCAGGCCGGGTCGGTCCAGGCCATCACGGGCTGAGGGCCAGGCCGCAGCGCGGGCAGCGGCTCAGTGTCCGGCCGTCTTGGAAAACAGCTGGATGACCAGCACGCCCGCCACGATCAGGCCCATGCCCGCCAGCGCGGGCAGGTCCAGCGTCTGGCCCTGCCAGAGCCATCCGACCAGGGAGATCAGCACGATGCCCGCGCCCGACCAGATCGCATAGGCCACGCCCGTGGGCACCGTGCGCAGCGTCAGCGACAGGAAGTAGAAGGCCAGCGCGTAGCCCAGGACCGTGACCACGCTGGGCCACAGCCGCGTGAAGCCTTCGGACTGCTTGAGGCAGGAGGTGGCCGCCACCTCAGCGACGATGGCCAGGCCCAGGTATAGGTAGTTGGACGCCATGCTCAGATGGCCGCGTAGTTGCCCGTGCCCTCGGGCCAGCGCGTGAGCACGTCGAAGCCCGTGTCGGTCACCACCACCATGTGCTCCCACTGGGCGGACAGCGACTTGTCGTTGGTGATCACCGTCCAGCCGTCGGCCAGTTCGCGCGTGGCAGCCTTGCCGGCGTTGAGCATGGGCTCGATGGTGAAGATCATGCCGGCCTCCAGCACCATGCCCTGGCCGGGCTGGCCGTAGTGCAGCACCTGGGGGTCGTCGTGGTAGACCTTGCTGATGCCGTGGCCGCAGTACTCGCGCACCACGCTGAAGCGCTCGCGCTGGGCCACGGTCTGGATGGCATGGCCGATGTCGCCCAGCGTGGCGCCGGGGCGCACGGCGCGGATACCGGCCAGCAGGGCCTCGTAGGTGGTCTCCACCAGGCGGCGCGCCTGGTTGGAGGGCTGGCCCACGTAGTACATGCGGCTGGTGTCGCCGATCCAGCCCTCGGGCGTGGTCACGGCCACATCGACATTGAGGATGTCGCCCTCGCGCAGGATCTGACGGGCGTCGGGGATGCCGTGGCAGACCACGTGGTTGGGCGAGGTGCAGACCGTCTTCGGAAAGCCGTGGTAGCCCACGTTGGTGGGCACGCAGCGCAGTTCGTCGACGATGAAGTCATGGCAGAGCCTGTCCAGGTGCTCGGTGCTGACGCCTGGCTGCACGTGGGGCACCAGCATCTGCAGGACGCGGGCGGCCAGGCCACCGGCCTTGCGTGATTGCCCGATATCGAGGGCATCGTGCAGCGGAACGCTGCGCAGCTTGGCGCCCCTCATTGCAGGCCTTCCGACAGGCGCACGGGGCGCGGGCGGCGTGCTGCCGTATCGGCGGGAGCCGGCGCCGCTTCGGGCTCGCCCAGCTTCAGCGTGGCCGCGGCCTCTTGCAGCAGCAGGGCGCAGATGCCTGCGTAGTCGAGATGGGGGTGGTGTTCGGCCAGCTGGCCGACACGCAGCCAATGCTCGGCCTGGGCGTTGATGGATCGACCCAGGGCCGCGCTGGACAGGCGGATCTGGTCGTGCAATTGGTCGGATATTTTGACGATTCCCATGGGGTGGCGATCATACGGGGAATATACGTTTCGTATATTGACAATCGCAAATCGCGGGCCCGGCAGCGGGGCATTCGTGCATGCCTGCAGATGCAGGCCGTCATGTCGTCGGCGATGCTGCGTGACGGACGGGGCGGATGCTCTTGTGTTGATAGCGCAATGATCAGGTCCGGCTGGCCATCCGACAGAGGTGATGTTTTTCCTGCGGCGCGGTCCTGTACAAGACCCTGCTCGGTGTGATCGGCGGTCTTCTATCAGATATCTGTTGCAGATCTAGGGCTTACCCCTAGCAAGTCGCCTGCTACCCAAACTGACAAGAATCAAGACTGTCTGGAAGCGAATGTCCTGCAAGCCGGCGCATGGTGCGGCCGGCCGGGCCTTCCGGCAGGGAGCAGCAATGGGCAAGGAACAAGAAGCGGGTTCGGCAACGGCATCGGGCGGGGCGCGCATCGTCGTCGTGGGCGGTGGCGTGGCGGGGCTGGAGATTGCCACGGCGCTGGGCAAGGGACGCACGGACGCCATCGGCTCGGTGACCCTGGTGGACAGCGATTCGGCCCATGTCTGGAAGCCCATGCTGCACACCATTGCGGCCGGCACGCGCGACCTGGCCCAGCAGCAGACCACCTACCTGGCCCAGGCCAGCGACGCCAGCTTTGCCTACCAGCCCGGCGAAATGTGCGGCCTGGACCGCGAGGCCCGCGAGGTGCTGCTGGCCCCCATCGAGGCGCCCGATGGCCGCGAGATCGTGCCGGGCCGGCGCATTGCCTACGACAGGCTGGTGATCGCCGTGGGCAGCGGCGCCAATGATTTCGGCACGCCGGGCGTGGACGAGCACTGCTTCATGATCGACTCGCGCCGCAAGGCCGATGCCTTCAACAGCGAGATCCGCCTGCGCATGGTGCGCTGCATGACCAGCGGCGAGCAGCTGCGCGTGGCCATCGTGGGCGGCGGCGCCACGGGCGTGGAGCTGGCGGCCGAGCTGGTGCAGCTGGCCGAGAGCGCCCGGGCCTACGGCGCGCTGGGCGAGGCCGCGCGCTTCGGCATCGTGCTGATCGAGGCCGGGCCGCGCCTGCTGCCCGGTTTTCCTGAAGAGATTTCCGAAGCCACGCGCCTGCGGCTGCAGGCCCTGGGCGTTTCGGTGATCGTCAACGGCCGCGTGCAGTCGGCCAGCGAAGAGGGGTTCGTGCTGGCCAGCGGCGAGTTCGTCCCCGCAGGCCTGCGCGTCTGGGCAGCGGGCGTGAAGGCCCCGGCCTTCCTGGCGCAGCTGGGACTGGAGACCACGCAAGGCAACCAGCTCAAGGTCAACGGCCAGTTGCAGACCAGCGACCCCCATGTCTACGCCGTGGGGGATTGCGCCAGCTTCACCCTGCCCGGGGCCAGCGTGCCGCTGCCGCCCACCGCCCAGGTGGCGCACCAGCAGGCCCGCTATCTGGTGGAGACGCTGCCGCGCTTGCTGAAGGAGCCGGGTTTCCGTCCCGAAGGCTTTGCCTACCGCGACTTTGGCGCCCTGGTGTCGCTGGCCCACTACGACGCCTATGGATCGCTGGGCAAATTCGGCCTGTTCAACGGCGGCGTGATCCGCGGGCGCATGGCCATGCTGAGCCACATCATGCTGTACCGCTCGCACCAGGCCCGCATCTACGGCTTTTGGCGCGGCGGGCTGCTGTGGCTGATCGATTTGATGAATTCGCGCCTGCGCCCGTCGATCCGGCTGGACTGAGCGGCCGGGCCCGGCATCAAAGCAGCCCCTCGATGGGCAGCCAGCCCAGCACGCGCAGCATCAGGCTCTTGAATGCACTGCTGCCGGGCTCGGTGGTGGTGGTGAGTGGCGCAGGCGGCGTGCCGCTTTCCGTGGTCCAGCTCAGGCGGCCCTGTGCATCGATCTGCACGTGGTAGGCGGCGGACGGCAGGCTCTGGTCAAGCATGCGGCTCATCTGCGAAGCCATCTCGGGGCTGTCGATCAGCAGGCCCATCTCGGTGTTGAGGTGGGCCGAGCGCGGGTCGAAGTTGAACGAGCCCACGAAGATGCGCTCGCCATCGACCGCAAAAGTCTTCGCATGCAGGCTTGAGCCCGAGCTGCCGGGGCGGCTGCCTGAGCCCACCCCCGCTTTCCCTGCCGATGCCGCTGCGGGCGAACGCGGGCCTGGGCTGGGTTCGTCGTCCTGCCTGCCGATCTGCCGGCGCAGCTCGTACAGCTGCACGCCTTCCTCGATCAGCGGGCGCCGGTAGCGGGCATAGCCGGCATGGACCACGGCCACGTCGGTCGCCTCCAGGCTGTTGGTGAGCACGCGCACGGCAATGCCCTGGCGGCGCAGGCCGGCCAGGGCGCGCACGCCAGCCTCGGTGGGCACGAAGTAGGGTGAGACCAGGTCCAGCTGGCGCTGTGGCTGGCCGATGGCCGGGGTCAGCTGGGTGATCAGCAGGCCCTCCTTGGGCACCTGGCCCAGCACCTTGGCCGGGTCGTCGCTGACCAGGGTGGCGCGGGCCCATTGCAGTGGCAGGCGGCCGGCCAGCAGCTCGCGCGTGAACGGGCTTTGCGCCACGGCGCGCACATAGGCCTGGGCTTCGGGGCGCTGCACTTCGGTGGCCAGGGCCTCGTAGGCGCGCGCCACCGCATAGTCGGGCAGCGGCGGCAGCAGGCTGGCCGCGGGATAGGCCGACGCGCTGGCCCAGTACTGGTCGAAAGCATGTGAAATGTCGGCCACCACCGGCCCCATGGCCACCACGTCCAGGTCGGCGAACAGCACGCCGTCGGTGGCCGCGAAGTACTCGTCGCCTATGTTGCGTCCGCCCACGATGCTGGCCTGGCTGTCGGCCGTGAAGCTCTTGTTGTGCATGCGCCGCTGGGTGCGCGAGAAATCCGTGACATAGCCCAGCGCCTTGGGCGTGCGCTGGGCAAAGGGGTTGAACAGCCGCACCTCGATCTGCGGATGCTGGTCCAGGGCGCCGAGCTGGGTGTCCAGTCCTGCCGTGCCGCCGTCGTCCAGCAGCAGGCGAACGCGCACGCCCCGGTCGGCGGCGCGGCGCAGTTCGTCGAGCAGCAGATGGCCCGTGGTGTCGCCGCGCCAGATGTAGTACTGCACATCCAGCGTGCGCTGTGCCACGCGGGCCAGCAGGGCGCGCGCGGCGTAGGCATTGCGTGCGTCGGACAGCGCGTGGATTGCGGTGAGCCCCGGATGCTGGTCCAGCAGCGGTGCCAGCGCCTGGCCCAGCAGCGTGGCCTGGGCGGCCTCGGGCGGCAGTGCCGTGGATTCGCTGCGGCCGGCCAGGGGCGGCAGGCTGCAGCCTGCCAGCAGCAGGGTCAGGACGAGCGCCTGGGTGGTGGCAAGGGCACGGCGCAGCAGGGGCATGGTGCGTTCGGTGTTCGTAGTGGTCAGTGCAGCCAGCGTATGAACAGCTGGATCACGGTGGCATTGACGATGTCGACGAAGAAGGCGCCCACCATAGGGACGATGAGAAAGGCCTTGTGCGATGGGCCGTACTGGTTGGTGATGGCCTGCATATTGGCCACGGCCGTGGGCGTGGCACCCATGCCGAAACCGCAGTGGCCGGCGGCCAGCACGGCTGCATCGTAGTTGCTGCCCATGATGCGGAAGGTCACCAGCGCGGCATACAGGCCCATGACCAGCGTCTGGGCCGCCAGTATCACCATCAGCGGCGCCGCCAGCCCCGCCAGCTCCCACAGCTTGAGCGACAGCAGGGCCATGGCCAGGTAGATGGACAGCGAGGCATTGCCGAAGACGTCGATGGCCCGGTCGAATACCTGGAAGTGAAAGACATAGTCCAGCGTGTTGCGGATCAGGACGCCACCGGCCAGCGCCCAGACGAAGGTGGGCAGGGAGAACAGGGTGCCGGCGGTGAACTGCGTCATGAACTCGGCAAAGCCCAGGCAGCCCGCGAACAGGGCCAGTGTTTCGATGGCCGCGCTGGTGGTGATCAGGCGCGTCTGCTCGGGGTTCTCGAAGCCGCCGTGGCTTGCGCTTTCGCCCAGCGGGGGCTGTTTTTCGGGGGCGGCTGCGGGGTCATGCACGGCAAGCCTGCGGCGCGTGATCAGGGCCTTGGCCAGCGGGCCGCCGATCAGGCCGCCGATCACCAGTCCGAAGGTGGCACAGGCAATGCCCAGGGTGACCGCGCCCTGGATGCCGTATTCGCGCTCGAAAACCTGGCCCCAGGCACCTGCCGTGCCATGGCCGCCCGTCAGGGTGACGGAGCCTGCGATCAGCCCGAACAGCGGATCGAGCCCGAGCATCTTGGCCAGGCTCACGCCGACCAGATCCTGCAGGCTGATGAAGACGGCGACCACGGCCAGGAACAGCAGCAGCGAACGGCCGCCTTCGCGCAGCTTGGCGAAATTGGCGCTCAGCCCGATGGACGAGAAAAACACCAGCATGAAGGCCATCTGCAGCTCGCTGCTGAAGCTGAAGGTGCAGCCCAGGGTCTGGTTGAGCACGAACAGGGCGACGGCCACGACCAGGCCGCCGGCCACGGGCTCGGGGATGTTGAATTCGCGCAGCAGGCGCAGGTGCCGTACCAGCCATTTGCCCAGCAAAAGGACGAGGGCGGCGAAGATCAGGGTGTAGTAGGCGCTGAAAGTCAGGTGCATGGCTTCCGTGTTCCGGTGGGCGGGGCAAGGCAGCGCACCATACGATAGGCGGCATGCCGGGGGGCGATGTCAGGATAGCCACTGATTGCCAGGCCTGCTGAAAGTGCCCTTTGATCGTGCCCTGCGTCAGTGCCCTGTCAGCTGGCTACGGGGCCGGGCCGCCTGTCCTCGACGGTGAAGCGGGCCAGCGTGTAGATGCGGCTGTCGGCTCGCATCGGGTTGGCCACGGCGCGCAGCTCGCTGGTCCAGCGCTCCGGCGTGATGTCGGCCAGCCCGTAGCCGCGTTCCTCGCAGCGTGCGTACAGCACCTGCGGGTTGTGGTCGACGATGGCATCGACCTTGGCCTGGGTGGTGCCGCTGCGCGAGGTGATGGAGGTGCTGCAGAACTCGCTGGCCACGACGGGATTGCGCCGCTCGGGCGCGGCCTCGGGGTCTGCGTGCACGGCACAGACATAGTTCTGGTGCAGGTCGCCGCCCAGCAGCACGCTGTTGCGCGGCGTGGGCTGGGCGCCCGGCGTGAGGTGGCGCACCAGGCGCTGGCGCGCGGCAGGGTAGCCGTCCCAGCTGTCCGTGGCCTGCGATCCCGAGGGCGGCCGGTGCGCGGACACCAGGGTGGGCTGGGCCAGGATGCTCCAGCGCGGCCCCTCGCTTGCATGCTGGCGGGCATCTTCGGCCAGCTGGCGGTACAGCCACTGCTCCTGCGTCCAGCCCAGGAAGCTGCGCGCCGTATCCGACAGGGCTGCGCATTGCGCAGGGCGCACGCTGCCCTTGTCTGCCGCTCCCTCGGCGCGGCAGGCCTGGGCGCTGCGGTACTGGCGGCCGTCCAGAAAATGCAGCCGGGCCAGCCGGCCCCACTGCAGGCTGCGGTACAGCTGCAGCCCGCCGCCGCCATGCTGGGCGCCCGCGCCGGTCAGCGCGCTGGCGCGCAGCGGCATGTTCTCGTAGAAGGCCTGCCAGGCAGCCATGCGCCGGGCCAGGAAGCGCCCGGCATCGCCCTGGCCCTGGTCGCCGGCGTAGTTGTTCTCCACCTCATGGTCGTCCCAGCCCACGGACCAGTTGCACATGGCGTGCGCTGCCTGCAGCAGCGGGTCGCTCTTGTGCAGGGCGTAGCGGTCCCGGTAATCCTGCAGGCTTTGCGCGGCCCGCAGGTTGTGGGTGCGGGCCAGGCCCAGCGTCATGGCGGGCGTGGCGTACTCGTAGATGTAGTCGCCCAGGAAGAGCACCAGGTCCGGCGCGTCCTGCACCACCTGGCGCCAGGCCGCGTAGTAGCCGTGCTCCCAGCGCTGGCAGGAGGCATAGGCCAGGCGCAGCCGCTGGGGCAGGCTGCCGGGCGCGGGCGCCGTGCGGCAGCGGCCCGTGCTGCTCACGGCCTGGCCCAGCATGAAGCGGTAGTGGTACCAGCGGTCAGGCGCCAGCCCTCCCACCTGCACATGCACGCCGTGGCCCCATTCGGGCTGGGCCATGGCCTCGCCGCTGCGCACGATCTGGCGGAACAGCGGGTCGTGCGCCAGCTCCCAGCGGATCTTGAGCGCAGGCATGGCTGTGGTGTCGGTCTCGCCCAGCTGTGCAAGCGGCGGCGTCAGCCGCGTCCACAGCAGCACGTTGTCGGGTTCGGGGTCGCCGCTGGCCACGCCCAGCGTGAAGGGGTTGTGCGCAGGCCGCTCGCCCAGGCGGGCCCAGGCGGGCAACTGGCCCAGCGCCGTGGCCAGGCCCGCTGCGACCAGAAACTGGCGCCGCGGTGCAGGGACGGGGGCGCTGAAGGGCAGGGGCATGGCGGTTCGGGGGCAGGTGGCGCAAGAAAGCGGGGAGATACGGAGCGTGGCCTCGGTGGATCAAAGGCCGGCGCCTGCATTTCCAACTGGCTGCCATTGTGCGCCTGATGCCGTGGCAATGCTGTGCTTGCCGCGCTCCTTGGCCTGCAGCATGGCGGTATCCGCGCGGCGCAGCACGTCCATGCCGTTTTCGTGGCTTTGCAGCTGGGCCACGCCCGCACTGAAGCTCAATGGCCGGGGGGCCGGCTGGCCTGGCGTCTGCGAAGAGGCTGGCAAAGGCGTCTGCTCCAGCAGCTGCAGCAGGCGCTGCAGCGCCTGGGCGCCCGCAGTCTCCGGTGTCTGGGGCAGCAGCAGCACGAAGGCCTGGCCCTCGTATCGGCCCACCACGTCCTCGGGGCGCAGTCCCTGGCGTGCCAGCTGGGCCACATGGATGAGGGCGGCATCGCCCGTGGCATGCCCCAGCTCGGCATTGAGGGCCTGCATGCCGTCCATGTCGAGCAGGGCAACGCTCAGCGGCTGGCCATGGCGCTGGGCGCGCGCCACCTCGCGGTCCAGCGCCTCGCTCACACCCAGGCGGTTGAGCTGGCCGGTCAGCGGATCGTGGCGTGCACGGCGCGCGGCCTCGTCCAGTTCCTGCTGCAGGGCCTCTATGCGCGCCTCGCAGGCATCGACATGGCTGCGCAGCGATTGCAGCTCTTCCTGGGCCACGCGGCTGCCGGCGGCCATGGTGCGGGTGGCCTCCAGCACCTGTTGCAGCAGCGGGGCGGCATCCTCCAGGCGCTGGATGCCGTCCAGCTGGCGCGCGGCTTCCTCCATGCGGGCGCCCAGTGTTTCGTTGCTGCTCGTGATCTTTGCCAGATGCTGGACGAAGCCGCCCAGCATGTCCTTGAGCGCCTGCTGCGCGGCGGCCATGCCGTCCTGCAGCTGCATGCGCCGGTGGATCACGGTCTGCAGCTCGCGCCGCGCATCCACCAGGGGCGCGGGTGACAGCGGCGGCGTGATGGCCTGCTCGATGGCCGTGAGCTGCGGCACCAGCCAGCTGCCGTGCGTGGGGTCCTGGGCCAGATGCTGGATCAGGGTCTGCAGCAGCTCCTGCACCAACTGCAGGACCTGGAGCTGGTCGGCAATGGAGAACGACAGCTGGTAGTGCTGGTCATGCAGGCGCCGCGCCAGGGCCTTGGCGTCCACGGGCGGTGCCTGCAGCTGTTCCATGAGCTGCTGATGCAGTTGCCGGGTCTTGGCTTCCTCGGTGTTCAGCAGCGCAAAGAAGGCCTCGAAGCGCCGCGCCAGCTGCTGCGTCAGATCCTCGGGCAAAGCCTGCAGGGGCGGCGGCACGGGCAATTCCACGGGCCTGGCCTCATGGGTTGGCGGCTGCAGGGCCGCGTTGGCATAGGCGGTGATGACCTGCTGCAGGCCCTGCCAGTCGCTGCGCTCTATGGCGGCGCCCAACTGGTCGCGCAGGCGCTTCTGTCCGGGCGTCTGCGCAGGCAAAAGCGCATGGACGTGGCGCAACGGCCCCTGGGGAAAGCTGGCGGGGCCGGGTTCGCCGGCTGCCTGCTCATAGAGGCGGGTGTAGTTTTCCGGGGTGGGCGGCAGGCGGTTCAGCGCCAGTTGCCGCAGGGTTTCGCGTGCCAGTTCGGAAGCGGAGCGCTCGGCCATGGGTGGGCAGTTGTTTCAGAATGCAATGCCCTCCAGTGTGGCATGGCCGGCGCCCGGTTCACTGCTCGTTGACCATGACCAGCTTGCCCTGGACCTGGCGCGATCCCATGCGTGCGTAGGCCGCGTGCAGCTCAGCCATGGGCATGGTGCGGTCGATCACGGGCTTGATCTTTCCCTGGCCGTACCACTGGGCCAGCTCCTGCATCATGGCCGCGTTGGCCTTGGGCTCGCGCCGGGAGAACTCGCCCCAGAAGACACCCACCAGCGATGCGCCCTTGAGCAGCGGCAGGTTCAGCGGCAGGGCCGGGATGGGGCCTGCGGCAAAGCCCACGATCAGATAGCGGCCGCGCCAGGCGATGGAGCGGAAGGCGGGCTCGGCGAAGTCGCCGCCCACGGGGTCGTAGACCACGTCGGGGCCCTTGCCGCCGGTGGCCTCCTTGATGGCCGCGCGCAGGTCGCCCTGGCTGTAGTTGATGGTGGCATCGGCGCCCTGTGCCTTGCACAGCGCGCACTTTTCGTCGGTGGAGGCTGCCGCGATCACGCGTGCGCCTGCCGCCTTGGCGATCTGGATGGCGGCCGTGCCCACGCCGCCTGCCGCGCCCAGCACCAGCACGGTCTCGCCCTCGCGCAGCTGGCCACGGTCGATCAGCGCATGGTGCGAGGTGGCATAGGTCATGATGAAGGCCGCTGCATCGACGAAGCTGAATCCATCGGGCAGCGGCATGCACAGCGCGGCCGGTGCCAGCGTATGGGTGCCAAAGCCCCCGGTGCCCGACAGGCAGGCCACGCGCTGGCCCACGCTGAGGTGGCTCACGCCTTCGCCCACGGCCTGGACCACGCCCGCGTATTCCGAACCCGGCACGAACGGCAGCTCAGGCTTCATCTGGTACTTGTTCTGCACGATCAGCAGATCGGGAAAGTTCAGGCTGGCCGCCTTCACTTCGAGCAGTACCTGTCCAGGGCCCGGTGCGGGTGTGGGCAGCTGCGTCCACTGCAGTTGATCGACGCCCGTGGGCGTTGTGCAAAGCCAAGCGTGCATGGTGGTTGTCTCCTGTGATTGAATGCCTGGCCGATGATAGGAGTGTGGCGGGAATGCCTCCTGTCCCTCGGGCGACGAGACGCCCGCCTACAATCGCCCGCAATCCCTGCTGTATCCATGAAGATTCTCATTTGTAACGACGACGGCTACCAGGCGCCCGGCATCCAGGCCTTGTACGAGGCGCTGCGCACGGTGGCAGACGTCGAGGTGGTGGCGCCGGAGCACAACAACAGTGCCAAGTCCAACGCCCTGACGCTGAATGCACCGCTGTACGTGCACCAGGCCCACAACGGTTTCCGCTATGTCAACGGCACGCCGGCAGACTGCGTGCACATCGCCCTGACCGGCCTGCTGGGCTACCGGCCCGACCTGGTGGTCTCCGGCATCAACAACGGCGCCAACATGGGCGACGACACCATCTACTCGGGCACCGTCGGCGCGGCCATGGAGGGCTTTCTTTTCGGCATTCCCGCCATTGCCTTCTCCCAGGTGGACAAGGGCTGGTCCGAGATCGAGGCTGCCGCCGCCGCCGCGCGCCAGCTGGTCATGGACATGCAGTCGCAGGAACTGATCGGCCTGTCGCCCTGGCTGCTCAACGTGAACATTCCCAACATGCCGCTGTCCGCGCTCAAGCCGCTCAAGCTGTGCCGGCTGGGCCGCCGCCATGCGGCCGAGCGCGTCATCACCCAGGAGAGCCCGCGCGGCGAAATGATGTATTGGATAGGCAGCGCAGGCGCGGCCATGGATGACTCGGAGGGCACGGACTTCCACGCCACGTCCCACGGCCACATGTCTGTCACGCCGCTGAAGGTGGACCTGACCGACCATGACAACCTGGGCTACTGGGCGCAGACGGCGGCCAGGCTGGCATCGGCCAGTCAGGCCGTGCTGCCTGCCCAGGGCGGGGCGGTGCAACCGTGAGCGAGCGCCGTCCCGGAGTTCCCTCGTGGGTGGCGCGCTCGGTGCAGAACCCTGCGCCGGCCTCGCGCGCGGTGCCCGCGCGCTCCGCGCTGGCCACCGCCGCCGCCCGTGCCCCGCAACAGCCCTCGGGCATCGGCATGGATTCGGCCGCCGTGCGCGCGCGCATGGTGCAACGGCTGGCCGCCACCGGCATCCAGTCGCCGGCCGTGCTCGCTGCCATGGGAGCGGTGGAGCGCCACCGCTTCGTGGACAGCGCCCTGGTCAACCAGGCCTATGAGGACACCAGCCTGCCCATCGGTCTGGGCCAGACGATCTCCAAGCCCAGCGTGGTCGCCCGCATGACCGAGCTGCTGCTGGGTTCGGAGGCCGCGAAGTCGGGCCTGGGCCGCGTGCTGGAGATCGGCACCGGCTGCGGCTACCAGGCGGCCGTGCTGGCGCGCGTGGCACGCGAGGTCTATTCGATCGAGCGCCTGCGCGGCCTGCACGAGAAAGCGCGCAGCAACCTGCGGCCCTGGCGCCTGACCAATGTCCATCTGATCTTTGGAGACGGCATGGAAGGCTATGGCAGCGGCGCGCCGTACGCGGGCATCATCTCGGCCGCCGGCGGCGAGAGCATGCCCTCGGCCTGGTGCGACCAGCTGGCCGTGGGCGGGCGGCTTGTCGCGCCCATGGTGGTTACGGGGGGTAAGCAGGCACTGCTGGTGATTGACAAGAGTTCACACGGGTTTACGCAATCGATTTTGGAGGCCGTGAACTTTGTCCCCCTAAAATCGGGCATCGCCTAGAAGGGAATAACTTATGTTGGTATCGCGAAGTCTTGGGGCTTGGGGAACGGTGGTGCTGGCCGGCATGGTTCTGGCAGGCTGCACATCCCAAGTGAACAGGGCTCCCGTGGAGGACCGCGGAACATCCACCTCCACTTCCACCTCTTCCTCGCCATCGGCGGCCGTCAAGCCGCTGCCCGGCGTCGAGAACGCCGGCAAGCCCGGCTACTACACCATCAAGCCTGGTGACACGCTGATCCGCATCGGCCTGGAGACCGGCCAGAGCTGGAAGGACATCGCGCGCTGGAACAATCTGGAGAACCCCAACCTGATCGAAGTCGGTCAGGTGGTTCGCGTCGTGCCGCCGACCAGCTCGTCCATGGCAAGTTCGGACAGCGGCAGCACACGTTCTTCGTCGTCGTCCTCGTCCTCGTCCTCCTCTTCCACGCCCAGCGGCTCGCCGGTGGTGGCAACGCCGCTGCCGCCCGTGGCATCCTCGGCATCGTCTGGCAGCTCCACCGCAACGCCTGCACCCGCGCCGACCCCGGCACCGGCTCCTGCACCCGCAGCCGGCAAGGGAGCCGACGATGTGGACTTCATCTGGCCTGCCTCGGGCAGCCTGATTGCCGGCTTCGACGAGGCGCGCAACAAGGGCTATGACATCGCAGGCAAGGCCGGCGACCCCGTGATGGCCGCTGCCGATGGCCGCGTGGTCTATGCCGGCGCCGGCCTGCGTGGCTATGGCAACCTGATCATCCTCAAGCACAACAACACCTACCTCACGGCCTACGCGCACAACCAGACGCTGTTGGTCAAGGAGGACCAGACCGTGCGCAAGGGCCAGAAGATCGCCGAGATGGGCAGCACCGACGCCGACCGCGTGAAGCTGCACTTCGAGGTGCGTCGTCAGGGCAAGCCTGTCGATCCTTCGCGCTACCTGCCTTCGCGCTGATGAGCCGCAGCACCAGGCAAACCGGACAAGCCCCTGCCCCGCAGGGGCTTGTTTCTTCTGCGCCCGGCGAACCGCTGCCGGAATCGGTCGAGGACCAGGACCAGGACGAGGCCGACGCCGAAGGTGGCGAGGTCGAGGCCGCCGCCGCCGAGCTGCGCGAAATCACCGTGCCGCCCGCCCAGCACGGCCTGCGCGCCGACAAGGTGCTGGCCGAATGCGTGGCCGAGTTCTCGCGCAGCTATCTGCAGCAGCTGCTTGCGCAGGGCGCGGTCACCCTCAACGGGCGTGTGCTGGGCAAGCCTTCCGCCAAGGTCGCGGCCGGCGACCGCATGGTGCTGGAGATGCGGCCCACGCAGCAGAGCATGGCCTTCCAGCCCGAGGACATGGCGCTGGACGTGGTGCATGAGGACGAGCACCTGCTGGTCGTCAACAAGCCGGCTGGCCTGGTCGTGCACCCGGCGCCCGGCAACTGGACGGGAACCCTGCTCAACGGCCTGCTGGGGCGCGACCCCAAGGCGCGCGAGGTGCCGCGCGCCGGCATCGTCCATCGCCTGGACAAGGACACCAGCGGCCTCATGGTCGTGGCGCGCAGCCGCGCCGCCATGGATGCGCTGGTGGCCATGATCGCCGCACGCGATGTCAGCCGGCAGTACCTGGCGCTGGCCCACAAGGCCTGGGGCCCGCGCAAGCACCGCGAGGTCGATGCGCCCATCGGCCGCGATCCGCGCAACCGCCTGCGCATGGCCGTGGTCGACCTGGCCCAGCATGCGGGCAAGACCGCGCGCACCGACATCGACCTGCTGGCCGGCAACGACGAGGTCAGCCTGGTGCGCTGCACGCTGCATACGGGCCGCACCCACCAGATCCGCGTGCACATGGCCTCTCTGGGTCATCCGCTGGTGGCCGATGCCGTCTACGGCGGCAAGGACGCTGGCGGCATGACGCGCCAGGCCCTGCACGCCTTCCGGCTGGCCTTCACCCATCCCATGACGGGCCAGGCCCTGGTGCTGCATGCGCCGCTGCCCGCCGACATGGCGCAGGCGCTGGAAAATTGGGGGCTGAGCTACAATCCCGCCGAAAGCCTCTGACCATCTCTCGCATGGCATCTGTGGAGCGCTTGCTTCCTCTTCTTTGATTCGGCGCACCCTGGCTGCCACCCCTGGTGGCACGCGCGCCTTTGTTCCCGAGACGCTGAGCCATGAATACGGTAGATGCCAAGCGGGTCCTGGAAACTGCATTGATCTGCGCGCCGCAGCCTGTCACGCTGCGTGAGCTGCGCTCGCTGTTCGATGACGTGCTGGGCTCCGACACGCTGAAGGACCTGCTGCTGGACCTGCAGAAGGACTGGGCGCAAAAGGGCGTGGAGCTGGTGCAGGTGGCGTCCGGGTGGCGCTTCCAGAGCCGGCCCGAGATGCGGGTGTACCTGGACCGGCTGCATCCTGAAAAGCCGCCACGCTACACCCGTGCGACCCTGGAGACGCTGGCCATCATCGCCTACCGTCAGCCGGTGACGCGCGGTGATATCGAGGACATACGTGGTGTGACGGTCAACAGCCTGCTGATCAAGCAACTGGAAGACCGGGGCTGGATCGAGGTGATTGGCCACCGGGAAACCGTGGGCCGACCCTCTTTGTTTGCCACCACGCGCCAGTTTCTGGACGACCTGGGCCTGCAGTCGCTGGACCAGTTGCCCATGCTTGAGGAGCCCGAATCCCAGCAAAGCCTGTTCAAGGCGCTGGAGGAGTCGGGCGAGCCTGAGGTGCAAGAGAGTGCGCCAGCCGGTGACGCCCCGCCGACCGAAGGCTGGGGTCCCGACGAAGTGCCGCCGGTCATCGGCGAGCAGGACGTGGGCGAGGAATTGCTGGATCAGGTGCCGTTGCAGGCCGATGAGACGGAGCTGGTCGAGGATGGTGAAGACGACGCCCTTGCCGCTCTCTTGCCAGAGGCGCCCTCGGGCGAGGCTGAGACACCGGATGGGACAGATGCCGCGAGCGCCGCAGAAGCTGCGCAGACCGCAGACACAGCGGAAAAAGCGGACACCGCGGATACGACAGACACAACGGATACGGACGGCGCTGCACTGCAGGCCGAAGAAGGAAAGCCATGACGGGTAGTGATATCTCCAAGGACCAGGACGCCCAGCCGGCGTCCGACGAGGCTGGCGCACAGCGCAAGGCCCGCCCCGCGCGCTCGCGCGCTCCCAAGGCCGAGTCCCGGCCTGGCGCCAGGCCTGCGCGCAAGCCGCGCCCGGCCGCCGAGGCGGTGCCTGCCGAAGACACCGAGCAGGAGCTGGTGACGGCTGATGCATCAGAGTCAAGCGACTCAGGGTCTGCCGAAGGCTACGGTTTTGCGGACGTCATCTCGGGCGAGCTCGACGCCGCCGAAGAGCGCGACGATGCCGCGCCTGCCAAGCGCGTGCTGCTGCCCCAGGTCGATTCGCCCAAGCTGCACAAGGTGCTGGCCCAGGCCGGGCTGGGATCGCGCCTTGAAATGGAGCAGCTCATTCTTGAAGGCCGCATCTCGGTCAACAACGAGCCTGCCCACGTGGGCCAGCGCATCCAGTTCGGCGACCAGATCAAGGTCAACGGCCAGCCCATCCGCTTTCGCATCGATCCGCCGCCGGCGCGTGTCATCGCCTATCACAAGCCCGTGGGCGAAGTCGTCACGCACGATGATCCCCAGAACCGCCCCACGGTGTTCCGCAAGCTGCCGCGCCTGCAGCATGGCAAATGGCAGTCCGTTGGCCGCCTGGACCTGAACACCGAAGGCCTGCTGCTGTTCACCAGCTCGGGCGAGCTGGCCAACTCCCTGATGCACCCGCGCTTCGGTCTGGAGCGCGAGTACGCGGCCCGCGTGCTGGGCGCGCTCAGCAAGGAAGAAAAGCAGCGCCTGACCGATGGCGTGCAGCTGGAAGACGGCGTGGCCGCCTTCGGCTCCATCGAGGATGGCGGCGGCGAAGGCGCCAACTGCTGGTACCGCGTGACCATTTCCGAAGGCCGCAACCGCGAAGTGCGCCGCATGTTCGAGGCGGTGGGCCATGCCGTGAGCCGGCTGATCCGCATCCGCTATGGCGCCATGGTGCTTCCGCGCGGCCTCAAGCGCGGCGCCTGGGTGGAGCTGGACCAGGCCGATATCCAGTCCCTGGCCTCCGCGGCAGGCATGCAGGCGCGTGCGCCTGCTGCACCCAAGCCCCCGGCCGGAGGCCGCCGTGGTGGCCCGGCCGACCGCAACACCGTCCGCCGCGAAGGCGGCGGCCGCTATTTCGACGGCAATCGCCCGGCACCCAATGCCATGCTGGACGGCCCGCGTGCCAAGCCCGCTGCCAAGGGTGGCAAGGCGGACGGCGGCCAGGGCAGAGGGCAGGGCGGTGCAGGCGGGCGTGGCAAGACAGGCGGCAGCCAGCAGCCCGATCCGATGCGTACATCGGTGGGCTACATCGGCTCCGACAGCCTGTCGCGTGCACGCCAGAACGCCAAGCGCAAGCCGGGAGGGCGCCGCTGAAATACGGCGGTCAGCCTCCCCTTTGGCAGCACCATGTCATCAAGGACTTTGATGGCACAGCTAGAATCAACGGTTTTGTCCAATTGACAAAAATCCATAGTAACCCTGATTAGGAACCATTCAAATGGCCATCGAACGCACTCTTTCCATCATCAAGCCCGACGCCGTTGCCAAGAACGTGATCGGCCAGATCTACGCTCGCTTCGAGGCCGCCGGCCTGAAGGTCATCGCCGCCAAGATGGTGCACCTGTCGCGCGGCGAAGCCGAGCAGTTCTACGGCGTACACAAGGAGCGTCCCTTCTTCAAGGACCTGGTGGACTTCATGATCTCCGGCCCCGTGATGATCCAGGCCCTGGAAGGCGAGAACGCCATCCTGAAGAACCGTGAACTGATGGGCGCCACCGACCCCAAGAAGGCTGAGAAGGGCACGATCCGCGCCGACTTCGCCGACAGCATCGACGCCAACGCCGTGCACGGCTCTGACGCCGCTGAAACTGCAGCCGTGGAAGTGGCATTCTTCTTCCCCGGCATGAACGTCTACTCGCGCTGATCCCCGCGTCTTCCGCGGCCGTCATGGTCTGTCCGGTGCAGGCCATGCCTGCCGCGGAAGAGCCGAGAGCGGCGTGGCACCGGCCTGCCGACATGAATACCAATTTGCTAGATTTTGATCTCGACGGACTGGCCGCTTATTGCGAACAGCTCGGCGAGAAGCGTTTCCGCGCAACGCAGCTGTTCCGCTGGATCCACCAGCGAGGCGCCAGCGATTTCGACCAGATGAGCGATCTGGCCAAGTCCCTGCGCGAAAAGCTCAAGGCGCGTGCCCACATCACGGCCCTGCCGGTTCTGACCGAGCATGTGTCTGCCGATGGAACGGTCAAGTGGCTGTTCGACGTGGGGGGCGGCAATGCCGTCGAATCCGTTTTCATTCCCGAAGATGACCGGGGCACGCTGTGCGTGTCGTCCCAGGCCGGCTGTGCCGTGGGCTGCCGCTTCTGCTCCACGGGTCACCAGGGCTTCAGCCGCAACCTCAGCACGGGCGAGATCCTGGCCCAGCTCTGGTATGCCGAGCATGCGCTGCGCAAGCGCCTGGGCACGGGTGGCGAGCGCGTCATCTCCAACGTGGTGATGATGGGCATGGGCGAGCCGCTGCAGAACTACACGGCCCTGGTGCCGGCGCTGCGCGTGATGCTGGATGACCATGGCTACGGCCTCTCGCGCCGCCGCGTGACCGTGTCCACCTCGGGCGTGGTCCCGATGATCGACAGGCTGTCGCAGGACTGCGCCGTGGCCATGGCCGTGTCGCTGCATGCGCCCAACGACGAGCTGCGCGACCCGCTGGTGCCGCTGAACCGCAAGTACCCCATCCACGAGCTGCTCGATGCCTGCGAGCGTTACCTGGAGTTCGCGCCGCGCGATTTCATCACGTTCGAATATTGCATGCTCGATGGCGTCAATGATCAGCCCGAGCATGCGCGCCAACTGATAGAGTTGGTCCGCGCACGTGGCGACGGCCGCAGCTGGTGCAAGTTCAACCTGATTCCGTTCAACCCCTTCCCGGCCTCGGGCCTGCTGCGTTCACCTGCAGCGCGGGTGACGGAGTTCGCCAGCCTGCTGAGCAATGCCGGCATTGTGACCACGGTGCGCAAGACACGTGGCGACGACATCGACGCAGCCTGCGGACAGCTGGCTGGCGATGTCAAGGACCGCACGCGCGCTGCCGAGCGCATGGCAAAGCAGCGCACCATTGTTCTCAAGCAGATGCCTTGAGAGGACCTACGGAACAAAGGGACAGTTCATGAAGTCAGTGGCTCGGCGGCTGCGATCGGGGGGTATCGGTGGATGCATGCGCTGGGCAGTGCCGGTGCTGGTCCTTGCCTTGGCCGGTTGCGCCGGCAAGCAACCTTTGGTGCCTTCGGCGAATTCAGGCTCCGGCAATGCTTCGTCCGTCTCCAATGCCTCGATGGCCTCGGCCGCCGAGGTCGATCCCCGTCGCCGCGCGGCCATTCGCCTGGAGCTGGCGGCTTCCTACTTCCAGGCCGGCCGCATCGATGTGGCCCTGGAAGAGGTAAACCAGGCGCTGGCCTCCGACCCCGGTTCCGCCGATGGCTATGGACTGCTGGCCCTGATCTACATGCGCAACCAGGACTGGGACCAGGCCGATGCCAGCCTGCGCAAGGCCATGTCGCTGCGCCCCCAGGACGGTGACCTGCAGCACAACTACGGATGGCTGCTTTGTCAGCGCAAGCAGTATGTGCAGGCCCAGGAATGGCTGGACAAGGCACTGGCCCAGCCCGGCTACCTGGAGCGTCCCAAGACATGGATGGCCAAGGGCCTGTGCCTGCAGCAGGCCGGTCTGCTGGTCGAGGCCCAGCAGGCGCTGCTCAAGGGCTATGAACTCGACACCGCCAACCCGGTGATAGCCTATCACCTGAGCAATGTGATGCTGCAGGGGGGCGACGCCAAGAGGGCGCAGTTCTACATCCGCCGCCTCAACAGCAGCCCCCAGTCCAACGCGGAAAGCCTGTGGCTGGGCATCAAGATAGAGAGGGCGCTGCAGCAATCTGCAGCGATGCGGCAGCTGGCCGACCAGCTGCACCAGCGCTTCCCGGAGTCCCGCCAATGGCTGGCCTACGAGCGTGGAGCATTCAATGAGTGAGGTGTTGGCGGTGCATGACGAAGCAGGTACGCAAGGCGAGAACGCCAAAACTTCCATGACGGCGGGCACGCTGCTGCGCCAGGCGCGCGAGGCGGCAGGCCTGTCGCTGGCCGGACTGGCGGCGGCGCTCAAGGTGCCGGCCCCCAAGCTGGAGGCCCTGGAGGCGGATGACTATGCCGCCTTCCAGGACCATGTCTTCATGCGGGCCCTGGCACAAAGCGTCTGCCGCACGCTGCGCGTGGACTCGGCCTCGGTGCTGGCCCTGCTGCCGCGCACCCAGCTCAAGAGCCTGGCCGATGATCGCGGCAGCATCAATGCCACGTTCAAGGAGCGCTCCTTCAAGGCCACCGGAACACCGCTGGGCCGCGAAAACGGTTCGCGCAAGGTCGCCATCATCGTGCTGCTGCTGCTGGCGGCCGCCGCCGCCGTGTACTTCCTGCCCAAGCACGAAGGCGATGCCGAGGAGCCGCAGGCCGGCTCTTCCGACGCCGCTGCCCTGGTGTCGCCGGCCGCAACCGTGTCCGAGCCCGTGGCTGCCCAGGAGCCTGTGGCGCCCGCAGTGACGGCGCCAGCCTCCGAAGGGGCGGCGCCTGCAGCACCTGCACCTGCAGCGCCTGCAGCCACGCCAGCCGTCCAGGCGCCTGCAGCAGCGGCTCCCGCAGCCGGCGTGCCTGGCGATGTGCCCGCCGATGCCGCAGCGGCGACTCCTGCAACCCAGGCCGCGCAAACGCCTGGTGGCGTGCTGGTCATGAAGGCCAGCGCACAATCGTGGGTGCAGGTCAAGGATGCCAACGGCCGCGTGGTGCTGCAAAAGACGCTGGCGGCAGGTGAGTCGGTTGGCGCTGAAGGTGCGCTGCCGCTGTCTGTCATCGTCGGCAATGCCAGCGGCACCGAAGTGCGCGTCCGTGGTGAGCTGCTGGAAGTGGCCAAGACCACCCGTGACAACGTGGCCCGCTTTGAGGTGAAGTGACCGTGCAAGATTTCCTATCCACGCAGCAGCCGATAGCGATTGCCTCGCCGCTGCCGCGCAAGTCCCGCCAGGCCCGCGTGGTCTGGCGCAACAATGTCGTCACCGTGGGCGGCGATGCGCCTGTGCGCGTGCAGTCCATGACCAACACCGATACGGTGGACGCGGTCGAGACGGCCATACAGGTGCGCCAGCTGGCCCAGGCCGGCTCGGAGATGGTGCGCATCACCGTCAACACGCCCGAGGCAGCCGCTGCCGTGCCCTACATCCGCGAGCAGCTCGACCGCATGGGCGAGTACGTGCCGCTGGTGGGCGACTTCCACTACAACGGCCACCGCCTCCTCACCGAATACCCGGCCTGTGCCGAGGCGCTGTCCAAGTACCGCATCAACCCCGGCAACGTCGGCAAGGGCGAGAAAAAGGACAAGCAGTTCGGCCAGATGATCGAGGCGGCAGCCCGCTACGACAAGGCCGTGCGCATCGGGGTCAACTGGGGTTCGCTGGACCAGGAGCTGATGGCGCGCCTGATGGACGAGAACTCGCGCCGCGCCCAGCCCTGGGATACGCGCCAGGTCATGTTCGAGGCGCTGATCTCCTCGGCCGTCGATTCCGCGCGCCTGGCCGAGTCCATGGGGCTGAACGGCGACAACATCATCCTGTCGTGCAAGGTCAGCGGCGTGCAGGACCTGATCTCGGTCTACCGGGCCCTTGCGCAGCGCTGCGACTATGCGCTGCACCTGGGCCTGACCGAGGCCGGCATGGGCACCAAGGGCACGGTGGCCTCGGCCGCCGCGCTGTCCGTGCTGCTGCAGGAAGGCATTGGCGACACCATCCGCGTCTCGCTCACGCCCCAGCCCGGCGAGGCGCGCACGCAGGAAGTGGTGGTTGCCTCCGAAATCCTGCAGGCCCTGGGCCTGCGCGTTTTCGTGCCCAGCGTCACGGCCTGCCCTGGCTGTGGCCGCACCACCAGCACCACCTTCCAGGAGCTGGCCAAGCGCATCGACGACTACCTGCGCGGCCAGATGCCGCTGTGGCGCATGAAGTACCCCGGCGTCGAGGCCATGAAGGTGGCCGTGATGGGCTGCATCGTCAACGGCCCTGGCGAGAGCAAGCACGCCAACATCGGCATCAGCCTGCCCGGGACGGGCGAGGCGCCCGCTGCCCCCGTCTACATTGACGGCGAGAAGGCGTTGACGCTGCGCGGCGAGCGCATTGCCGAGGAATTCCAGACCCTGGTCGAAGACTATGTGGCGCGCACCTATGGCACCACCGCTGCCGCACCCGCCTGAGCGGCTGCGCCAGGCATTGCAGTTATTGCAAAATAGATAGCACACCACGCTTTGTTTCATGGGGTCTCACGCGGGATGCGCGTGGGAGCATGGAGCGCAAAAGGCGGGGTCCGCTCCTGTTTCCGAGCATTCATCGAACGAGAACAACGTGGCCAAACCCGAAAAACTCTCCGCCGTCAAAGGCATGAACGACATTCTTCCCGCCGAGTCCGCTCGCTGGGAATGGCTGGAGGCGCAGGTGCGCGAGCTGATGGCGCGCTTTGCCTACCGCAACGTGCGCACGCCCATCGTCGAGCACACGCAACTGTTCGTGCGCGGCATCGGCGAGGTGACGGACATCGTCGAAAAGGAGATGTACTCCTTCGAGGACAAGCTCAATGGCGAGCGCCTGACGCTGCGCCCAGAAGGCACGGCGAGCCTGGTGCGCGCCACCATCGAAAACAACCTGCTGTACGACGGCGGCAAGCGCATGTGGTACATGGGCCCCATGTTCCGCCACGAGCGCCCGCAGCGCGGCCGCTACCGCCAGTTCCACCAGATCGGTGCCGAGGCCCTGGGCTTTGCCGGCCCCGATGTCGATGCCGAGCTCATTTTGCTGGCCGTCTCCCTGTGGAAACAGCTGGGCCTGACGCAGTGGCGCCTGGAAATCAACAGCCTGGGCCAGCCCGAGGAGCGCCAGGCCCACCGCCAGGCCCTGATCGCCTACCTGGAGCAGCACCAGGACGTGATGGACGAAGAGGCCAGGCGCCGCATGTACAGCAACCCGCTGCGCGTGCTGGACACCAAGAATCCCGCCATGCAGGCCATGGTCAACGGGGCGCCGCGCCTGCTGGACTTCCTGGGCGAGGGCTCGCTGGCCCACTTCGACGGACTCAAGGCCATCCTGGACGCCAATGGCGTGCCCTGGACCGTGAATCCGCGCCTGGTGCGCGGCCTGGACTACTACAACCTCACGGTGTTCGAGTTCATCACCGACATGCTGGGCGCGCAGGGCACCATCTGCGCCGGCGGCCGCTACGACTACCTGATCGAACAGGTGGGCGGCAAGAGCGCGCCGGCCGTGGGCTGGGCACTGGGCGTGGAGCGCGTGCTGGAGCTCGTCAAGGAGCTGGGCGCCGACATCCCCGCGCCCACGCTGCATGCCTACGCCATCGTTCCCGACGTGTCGGCCATGCCCGTGGCCCTGCGCACCCTGCAGCAACTGCGCGAGGCCGGCGTGCGCGTGCAGATGCATGCGGCCAGCTCCGAAGGCCTGGGCAGCATGAAGTCGCAGTTCAAGAAGGCCGACGCCAGTGGCGCGCATTTCGCATTGATCTTCGGCTCCGACGAGCTGCAGCAGGGCCTGGTCACCGTCAAGTCGCTGCGCGACGGCACGGGCCAGCAGGTGCAGCAAGCCCTGGCCGATGCGGCCCAATGGGCTGCCACCCTACAATCGGCGGTTTGACCGTCATCCGCAGCTTTCCAGGCCACCGCTCCAGCGGCGTCCTCCATACACAAGGCGACACAGGCGATTCATGGCAAACCATTTCGATCTCGAAGAACAAGAGCAGATAGAGCAGCTCAAGCATTTCTGGAATACCTGGGGCACGTTGATCACGGGTGTGCTCGTGGTCATCTTTGTCGGCTTTGCCGGCTGGAATGGCTACCAGTACTGGGAAAAGCGCCAGGCCACCCAGGCTGCCGCTCTGGCGCATGCCGTCGATGTGGCGCTGTCAGGCAAGGATGCGGCGCGCGCCGGCCAGGCCTTTGCCGATCTCAAGGACAAGTACGCCGGCACCACGCAGGCAGCCCAGGCCGGCCTGCTGCTGGCCAAGGCCGCAGTGGACGAAGGCAGGCTCGATGATGCCAAGGCAGCCCTGACCTGGGTGGCCGACAAGGGCGACGAAGGCTACAAGGCCCTGGCCAAGCTGCGCCTGAGCGCCGTGCTGGAGCAGCAAAAGCAGTACGACGAAGCCCTGAAGGCGCTGGATGGCAGCATGCCCGAATCCTTCGCCGGCATCGTGGCCGACCGCCGCGGTGACATTCTTGCGGCCCAGGGCAAGACGGCCGAGGCCATCGATGCCTACCAGCGCGCCCATGCGCTCCTGGACAAGGGCGTGGACTACGGACGCCTGATCGAATTCAAGCTCAACGCCCTGGGCGCCACGCCCACCGTGCTGGCACAGGCCAAGACTTCGACCTCGGAGAAGCAACCTTGAAAACTTCGGCAGATCAACTGATGGCAATCTCGCGCCCGCGTGGCGTTGCGCGCTGGATGGCTCTGGGCCTGCTGGCCGGTGCCCTGGGCGGCTGCTCCACGGTCTCCTCGTGGTTCAGCAGCGACACCAAGCCCAAGCCCAAGGAACTGGGGGCCAACCCCGGCCTGCTGGCAGTGCACCAGGCCTGGACGGCCAAGCTGGGCGCCGAAGTGCCGCTGGCCACCGACATCCATGTGCAGGGTGACACGCTGCTGATCGCGGCCAAGGACGGCAGCGTCACGGCCCTCGATGCGCGCAATGGCAGCCAGCTGTCGCGCTTCACCGTTGGCGAGCCGCTGACTGCCGGCGTGGGTGGCGACGCCCAGCGCCAGGCCGTGCTCACGCGCAGCAACCAGGTCATCGTCTACTCGCAAGGCAAGCAGCTGTGGAAGCAGCCGCTGCCCGCAGCCGCCTACACGCCGCCGCTGGTGGCGGGCGGCCGCGTCTTCGTGCTGGCGGCCGACCGCTCGCTGGCCGCATTCGATGCCGCCAATGGCCGCAAGCTGTGGACCGCGCAGCGCCCTGGCGAACCGCTGGTGCTGCGCCAGCCCGGCGTTCTGATCGCCGTGGGCAACACCCTGGTGGCCGGCCTGTCGGGCCGCATGGTGGGCATCGATCCCGACACGGGTGCCGTGCGCTGGGAGGCCCCGCTGGCCAGCCCGCGCGGCACCAATGACGTGGAGCGCCTGGTGGACCTCGTCGGCCGCGTCAGCCGTGTCGGCGACAGCGTCTGCGCGCGCGCCTTCCAGGCTGCCGTGGGCTGTGTGGATACGCAAAATGCATCGGTGCGCTGGACCCAGCCGTCCAAGGGTGCCGACGGCATCGACGGCGATGGCGAGACCGTGTTCGGCGCCGAAAGCAATGGCACCGTCCAGGCCTGGCGCCGCGGCGACGGCTCGCGCGTGTGGTCCATCGACCAGTTGCAGCACCGCCGCCTGACGGCGCCGTTGATGCTGGGCCGTTCGGTGGTGTTTGGTGATGACTATGGTGTGGTGCACCTGCTGTCCAAGACGGACGGACAGGCGCTGGCACGATTGAAGACGGACGACTCCGGTGTGGCCTCGCCCCCGGTATCGGCTGCCAATACGCTGGTGGTGGTAAGCCGCAGCGGAACTGTGTACGGCTTCCGGCCGGATTGATAGGTATTTTCGGGAATGAAGCCAGTTATTGCCCTGGTAGGGCGACCCAATGTGGGCAAATCGACGCTGTTCAATCGGCTGACCAAGTCGAGGGATGCAATCGTCGCGGATTTCGCGGGCCTCACGCGTGACCGCCACTATGGACAGGGCCGCCAGGGCAAGCACGAATACATCGTGATCGACACCGGCGGCTTCGAGCCTGATGCATCCAGCGGCATCTTCAAGGAGATGGCGCGCCAGACGCAGCAGGCCGTGGCCGAGGCAGACGTCGTGGTCTTCGTCGTCGATGCGCGCCTGGGCATGTCTGCCCAGGACCATGACATCGCCAAGTACCTGCGCCGCCTGGGCAAGCCCTGCGTGCTCGTGGCCAACAAGGCCGAGGGCATGAAGGAAGGCGTGCAGCTGACCGAGTTCTACGAACTGGGCCTGGGCGAAGTGCTGCCGGTTTCCGCCGCGCACGGACAGGGTGTGCGCGGCCTGGTCGACCTGGCCCTGGGCCAGCTCAACCTGCCCGAACCCGAGGAAGACGACCCCTTCGACGATGTGGCGCAGAAGCCCATCCGCCTCACCGTGGCCGGCCGCCCCAACGTCGGCAAGTCCACGCTGATCAATACCTGGCTGGGCGAGGAGCGACTGGTCGCCTTCGACATGCCGGGCACCACGCGCGATGCCATCTCCGTGCCCTTCGAGCGCGCCGGCCAGAAGTTCGAACTCATCGACACGGCAGGCCTGCGCCGCAAGGGGCGGGTGTTCGAGGCCATCGAGAAGTTCTCCGTCGTCAAGACGCTGCAGGCCATCGAGAGCGCCAACGTCGTGCTGCTGCTCATCGATGCCACGCAGGGCGTGACCGATCAGGATGCGCACATTGCCGGCTACGTGCTGGAAAGCGGCCGCGCCGTGGTGCTGGCCGTGAACAAATGGGATGCGGTGGACGACTACCAGCGCCAGATGCTGGAGCGCTCGATCGAGACGCGCCTGTCCTTCCTGAAGTTCGCTCCCATGCACTTCATCTCGGCCGAAAAGCGCCAGGGCCTGGGTCCGCTGTGGAACTCCATCATCCAGGCGCACAAGGCAGCCACCTGCAAGATGCCCACGCCGGTGCTCACGCGCCTGCTGATGGAAGCCGTGCAGTTCCAGACGCCCAAGAAGACAGGCATCTACCGACCCAAGATGCGTTACGCGCACCAGGGCGGCATGAACCCGCCGGTCATCGTCATACACGGCAATTCGCTCGAGCATGTGACGGAGGCCTACAAGCGCTTCCTCGAAGGGCGGTTCCGCAAGGAATTCAATTTGGTCGGCACGCCGTTGCGGATCGAGTTGAAAACCTCTCATAATCCTTTCGCCGACAAGGACAAATAACAAGCCACGGAATTTGGGGAAAACCCTTGTGCAGACAGGGGGCCCAAAACACTGTGGTAAGGTGTCGGTTTACAACAACACTCTTCGAACACGGAGAATATCGTGAGCAACAAAGGCCAACTCCTCCAAGACCCGTTCCTGAACGCGCTGCGCCGCGAACATGTGCCGGTGTCCATCTACCTCGTCAACGGCATCAAGCTGCAAGGCCAGATCGAATCCTTCGACCAGTACGTGGTTCTGCTTCGCAACACCGTCACCCAGATGGTTTACAAGCACGCCATCTCCACCATTGTTCCCGGCCGCGCCGTGAACTTCTCCACGGCCGAAGCTGCCGGCAGCGACGCCAGCGCTTGAGCTCGCTGCGCCCTGATGCCTCCCCGCACAGCCGGGGAGCTTCCTCACCCTTCGGGAGAGGTTTTTCTTGAGTTCTGAATCTTTTGACCGGTCCACGCCAACGCCAGTGCTGCTGGTGGGCGTGGATTTCGGCTTTCCCCATTTCGATGGCGAGTTGGAAGAGCTGGGCCTGCTGGCCGGCACGGCCGGCCTGCGTCCCGTTGCACGCCTGACCTGCAAGCGCAAGGTGCCCGATGCGGCGCTGTTCGTGGGCAGCGGCAAGGCCGACGAAATCCGCATGCTCGCCCAGATGCACGGTGCCCAGGAAGTGCTGTTCGACCAGGCCCTGAGCCCGGCCCAGCAGCGCAATCTGGAGCGCCATCTGCAGATGCCGGTCAACGACCGCACCCTGTTGATCCTGGAGATCTTCGCCCAGCGCGCCCGCAGCCATGAAGGCAAGCTGCAGGTGGAGCTGGCGCGCCTGCAATACGTGGCCACGCGCCTCGTGCGCCGCTGGACCCACCTGGAGCGCCAGATGGGCGGCATCGGCGGGCGCGGCGGCCCTGGCGAAAAGCAGATCGAGCTGGATCGCCGCATGATCGACGAATCGATCAAGCGCACCAAGGAACGGCTGCTGAAGGTCAAGAAGCAACGCGCCACGCAGCGCCGCCGGCGCGAGCGCCATGGCATCTTCAACATCTCGCTGGTCGGCTACACCAATGCCGGCAAATCCACGCTGTTCAACGCGCTGGTGAAGGCGCGGGCCTATGCGGCCGACCAGTTGTTCGCCACGCTGGACACGACCACGCGCCAGCTGTATTTGAACGAGGCCCGGCAATCGGTGTCCCTGTCGGACACCGTGGGCTTCATCCGCGACCTGCCGCACGGGCTGGTCGATGCATTCCAGGCCACGTTGCAGGAGGCGATCGATGCCGATCTTCTGCTGCATGTGGTTGACGCCTCCAATCCGAATTTCCCGGAACAAATCCAACAAGTCCAGAAAGTTCTGAAGGAAATCGGTGCCCAGGAGGTGCCTCTGGTACTGGTTTTCAACAAGCTCGATGCCGTCGATGAAGAGCGGCTTCCAGCGCAGTTGCAGGACCAGTACGAGCTTGACGGGCTACCTGTTTCACGGGTGTTTGTCAGCGCCCGCTCCGGTGAGGGGCTGCCGCAGCTGCGGCAGCTGCTGGCCGACCACGCACTGCGCGCAGAAGCGGAATACGCCGAAGCGCATGGTGGTGAAGAGCGGGGCGAAGGGGAGGTGGATGGCGCGATGCCCCCTGGGCAGGACGCCGAATACTAGGGGCTAGCGCCCTGATTGGGCAAAATGCCGATTGGGTCCCTGTCTTTACCGAAGAAACCGAGACTTCTCGCATGAATCTTTCACAACGCGCCCATCGCTGGGCGATGCTGCCGCAGCGCCTTCGCGGGATGTTCAACCTGAATGATCCGCGCTGGGGACGTGGCGACGACAAGAACGACGATGCCTCGCGCCCCGATGCCGACCGTCCCGCTGCGCCGCCGCCTGCGGAACCCGCACGCGACAACCGCGACAGCCGTGACAACCGTCCCTCCTCGGGTGGGGGTGGCCAGCCGCCGGATCTGGACGAGCTGTGGCGTGACCTCAACCGCAAGCTTTCGGGCCTGTTCGGGGGCAAGCCGGGCGGTGGCCGCGGGCAGCCGCCCGTGCGCAATGGCGGTGGCAGCCAGCCGCCGGACATGCGCAGTGCCGGCATGGGCGTGGGCCTGATTGCCGGCATTGCCTTCATCATCTGGATGGGCACGGGCATCTTCATCGTCCAGGAAGGCCAGCAGGCCGTCATCACCCAGTTCGGCAAGTACAAGAGCACGGTGGGTGCCGGCATCAACTGGCGCCTGCCGTACCCGATCCAGCGCCATGAACTGGTGTTCGTGACGCAGATCCGCTCGGCCGACGTGGGGCGCGACACCATCATCAAGAGCACGGGCCTGCGCGAGTCGGCCATGCTCACCGAGGACGAGAACATCGTCGAGATCAAGTTCGCCGTCCAGTACCGTCTGAGCGACGCGCGTGCCTGGCTGTTCGAGAGCAAGAACCCGTCCGAGGCCGTGGTCCAGGCTGCCGAGACCGCCGTGCGCGAAGTCGTCGGCAAGATGAAGATGGACACGGCGCTGGCCGAGGAGCGAGACCAGATCGCGCCGCGCGTGCGCGACCTGATGCAGACCATCCTGGACCGCTACAAGGTGGGCGTGGAAGTCGTGGGCATCAACCTGCAGCAAGGCGGCGTGCGTCCGCCCGAGCAGGTGCAGGCCGCCTTCGACGACGTGCTGCGTGCCGGCCAGGAGCGCGAGCGCGCCAAGAACGAGGCCCAGGCCTATGCCAACGACGTGGTGCCCCGCGCAGCCGGCTCGGCGGCACGTCTGCTGGAAGAGGCCAATGGCTACAAGGCCCGCATCGTGGCCCAGGCCCAGGGTGATGCGCAGCGCTTCAGCTCGGTGTTCACCGAGTACCAGAAGGCGCCCCAGGTCACGCGCGACCGCATGTATCTGGAAACCATGCAGCAGATCTACGGCAACGTGACCAAGGTGCTGGTGGAATCGCGCCAGGGCTCCAACCTGCTGTACCTGCCGCTGGACAAGATCATGCAAGGCGTGAGCGGCAATGTGCCGGCAGCCGATGGCTCGGCTGCCCCCAGCACCCAGGCGCCTGCGCCTGCCGCCATTCCCGGCCTTTCGAACGATGCGCGCAGCCGCGACAGCAGTCGCAGCCGTGACCGCGAAGCACGCTGAGGAGCAGCCCAAGTGAACCGAGTTGGATTTTTCATCACCAGCATTCTTCTGGCGCTGGCGCTGCTCAGCTCCATGCTGTTCGTCGTCGATCAGCGCCAGTTCGGCGTGGTCTATGCCCTGGGTCAGATCAAGGAAGTGATCACCGAGCCGGGCCTGAACATCAAGATGCCGCCGCCGTTCCAGAACGTGCGCTACATCGACAAGCGCCTGCTCACACTGGACAGCACTGACACCGAGCCCATGCTCACTGCCGAAAAGCAGCGTGTGGTCATCGACTGGTACGTGCGCTGGCGCATCTCCGATCCGTCGGAGTACATCCGCAACGTGGGCCTGGATGAGTCGGCCGGTGCCATGCAGCTCAACCGCGTGGTGCGCAACGCCTTCCAGGAGGAAATCAACCGCCGCACCGTGCGCGAGCTTCTGTCCAGCAAGCGCGACGCGCTGATGAACGACGTCAAGCGCGAAGTGCTGGAGACCGTGCGCGGCGCCAAGCCCTGGGGCGTGGACGTGGTCGATGTGCGCATCACGCGCGTGGACTATGCCGAGACCATCACGGAATCGGTCTATCGTCGCATGGAGGCCGAACGCAAGCGCGTGGCCAACGAGCTGCGCTCCACCGGCGCCGCCGAAGGCGAGAAGATCCGCGCCGAGGCCGATCGCCAGCGCGAGATCACCATCGCCAACGCCTACCGCGATGCCCAGAAGCTCAAGGGCGAGGGCGATGCGGAAGCCGCCCGCACCTATGCCGACGCCTTTGGCAAGGACCCGCAGTTCGCGCAGTTCTACCGCAGCCTGGAGGCCTACAAGTCCAGCTTTGCCAAGAAGAGCGACGTGCTTGTGCTCGATCCTTCGCAGACCGACTTCTTCAAGGCCTACCGCAACGGCGGCAGCTCTGGAAAGTAAGAACGCCTGAGCGGCAACGCCGCCCGGCCCATGCACGGCGCCCCTGTTGGGGCGCCGTTTTTTCTTGCGCTGCCGCTGGCGCCCGCACACCGAATCGATTCGGAATACCGAACGCTCCTCGCGGGCCTTGGGACACCCCCAATTTGGGCTGGCCCGCAACAGCCGGTAGAATCACGTTTTTAACAGCCTCCCCCTTTTTCCATGTCTGCTTGGGTCCTGCCGGATCACATCGCCGATGTCTTGCCTTCCGAGGCCCGGCACATCGAAGAATTGCGTCGAGGCCTGCTCGATACCGCACGTGGCTATGGCTATGAACTGGTCATGCCGCCCATGCTGGAATACCTCGAATCCCTGCTCACCGGCACAGGGGAGGCGCTGGACCTGCAGACCTGCAAGCTCATCGACCAGCTGACGGGCCGCACCATGGGCCTGCGTGCCGATACCACGCAGCAGGTGGCTCGCATCGACGCCCATCTTCTCAACCGCAAGGGCCTCACGCGCCTGTGCTACTGCGGCCCCGTCGTCCATGCCCGCCCTGACCGCCCCCGCGCCACGCGTGAGCCGCTGCAGTTCGGTGCCGAAATCTACGGCCACCAGGGCATGGAAGCCGACCTGGAGGCACTGCACCTGGCGCTGGACTGCCTGCGCAGCGCAGGCGTCACCGACATCAACGTCGATCTGGCCGATGTGCGCATCGTGCGCAGCCTGCTGGCTGGCGTGATGGTGGACATGCAGGTGCTGCGCGGCGTGCATGCCGCGCTGGCCGCCAAGGATGCGAGCGAACTCGAGCGCCTCACCCGGGACTTCCCCGTCGCCTCGCGCGAAGGCCTGATGGCCTTGCTGCAGCTGTACGGCGGCATCGAGGTGCTGGACCGCGCCGAGAAGCTGCTGGCGCGCACGGCAGGCGTGCAGCCTCTGCTGGACCAGCTGCGCTGGCTTGCCCAGCGCCTGGAAGGCGTGAACGTGAGCTTTGATCTGGCCGATCTGCGCGGCTATGCCTACTACAGCGGCACGCGCTTCGCCATCTATGTTCCGGGTGCCAGCGACGCGCTGGTGCGCGGCGGCCGTTATGACGAGGTGGGCGCGGTCTTTGGCCGCAACCGGCCCGCCGCCGGCTTCAGCCTGGACATCAAGCAGCTCGTGGCCGTTGTGCCCGAGCGCCCGCTCAAGGCTGCCATCCGTGCGCCCTGGGGCGACGATCCCCAGGTGGCAGCCGCCATCGCGGCATTGCGCCGGCAGGGCGAGACCGTGGTCTGCGTGCTGCCAGGCCATGAAAGCGAAGTGGACGAGTTCCACTGCGACCGTGAGCTCGTGCAGGTTGCCGGGCAGTGGGCCGTGCAAGCCATCTGACGCATTTGTCAATTTCTTCGGATTTCATCGGATTTGAATATGAAAGCTACCAAAGGTCGCAACGTGGTCGTGGTCGGCACCCAGTGGGGTGACGAAGGCAAGGGCAAGCTGGTGGACTGGCTGACCGAAAGCGCCCAGGGCGTGGTCCGCTTCCAGGGTGGCCACAATGCGGGCCACACGCTGGTCATCAATGGTGTGAAGACCGCGCTGCACCTGATTCCCAGCGGCATCATGCGCCCCGGCGTGAAGTGCTATATCGGCAACGGCGTGGTGCTGTCGGCCGCCAAGCTGTTCGAGGAAATCGAAGGCCTGGAGAAGGCCGGCGTGCAAGTGCGCGACCGCCTGCGCGTGTCCGAAGCCTGCCCGCTGATCCTGCCCTTCCACTCGGCGCTGGACGTGGCGCGCGAAGCGGCGCGCGAGCAGGGCGGCACCGAGAAGATCGGCACCACCGGCCGTGGCATCGGCCCCGCCTACGAAGACAAGATTGCCCGCCGCGCACTGCGCGTGCAGGACCTCAAGTACCCCGAGCGCTTCGCCACCAAGCTGCGCGAACTGCTGGCCCTGCACAACCACATCCTGGTCAACGTGCTGGGTTCGAAGAACTTCACCTTCGGTGACGCGCTCAAGCCGTACATCAAGGATGGCGAAGTGCAATTCGACGCGGTGTACGAAGAGGCCATGCGCCATGCGGAGCTGCTCAAGCCCATGATGGCCGATGTCTCCCGCGAGCTGAACGCCGCGCACGCCGAAGGCGCCAACCTGCTGTTCGAAGGCGCGCAGGGCACGCTGCTGGACGTGGACCACGGCACCTATCCCTATGTCACCTCGTCCAACTGCGTCGCCGGCAATGCGGCTGCCGGTTCCGGCGTGGGCCCCGGCATGCTGCACTACATCCTGGGCATCACCAAGGCCTACTGCACCCGCGTGGGCGGCGGTCCTTTCCCCACCGAACTGGATTGGGAAAAGGAAGGCACGCCAGGCTGGCACATGAGCACCGTGGGCGCCGAAAAGGGTGTGACCACCGGCCGCTCGCGCCGCTGCGGCTGGTTTGACGCCGCGCTGCTCAAGCGCAGCGCCCAGGTCAACGGCCTGTCGGGCCTGTGCATCACCAAGCTCGACGTGCTCGACGGCCTGCAGGAACTGCTGCTGTGCGTGGGCTATGAGCTGGACGGCGAAAAGATCGACCTGCTGCCCATGGGCGCCGACGAGATCGCCCGCTGCAAGCCCATCTATGAATCCATCCCCGGCTGGACCGATTCCACCGTGGGCGTGACCGACTACGACAAGCTGCCGGCCAATGCCCGCCGCTATCTGGAGCGCATCGAGGAAGTGACGGGCGTGCCCATCGCCATGGTTTCGACCAGCCCCGACCGGGATCACACCATCCTGATGCAAAACCCCTACGCCGCCCAGTGAACTGCTGGCGTTTGAACCCCAAGATTGAACCAGGAGCCATTCCATGCTGACGGAAGACGGTCAACACCTGTATGTGAGCTACGACGAATACCACGGACTGATCGAAAAGCTCGCGATCAAAGTGCACCAGTCCGGCTGGGAATTCGACACCATTCTCTGCCTGGCCCGTGGCGGCCTGCGTCCCGGTGACATGCTCAGCCGCATCTTCGACAAGCCGCTGGCCATCATGTCCACCAGCTCCTACCGCGCCGAGGCCGGCACGGTGCAGGGCCATCTGGACATCGCGCGCTTCATCACCACGCCCAAGGGCGAGATTGCCGGTCGCGTGCTGCTGGTCGATGACCTGGCCGATTCGGGCCACACGCTGAATGCCGTGATCGCCATGCTCAAGACCAACTATCCGCCGATCACCGAGCTGCGCAGCGCCGTGATCTGGACCAAGGGCCTGTCCGCGTTCACGCCCGACTACTCGGTGGACTACCTGCCGACCAACCCCTGGATCCACCAGCCTTTCGAGCACTACGACACGCTGCGTCCCGAAAAGCTCATGGAAAAGTGGAAGATCTGAGGGCCGCTACGCTTTCAAGGTCCTTGCCTGCAAAGGGAGCCAACCGGCTCCCTTTGTCGTTGTGGCCTGCGTTTTCATGCGTTGTCGTCATGCCTTGATGCAAGTCATGGGTTGGCGCGCTTGTCGCGATATCTCGGGCCAACGTCGCGTAAATGTCGGTTTTTTGCACAGCTTCAAAAGCCGATGCCCTAGAGCGTCCGAGGGCTGAATGGCGCGGCTACACTGCGCAGATTCTCAGAAGGTGGTGCTTTGTGAAACGTCTTTCCGTCGGGCGCTTGGGCGCGGCTGTGGCTTTGGTTGTGGGCGGCGGTGCGCTGGCCTGGCTGGCCGTGGCGTCCCTGCCCGGATCCAAATCGGCCCGTGCGGCCTCAGCCACGCCTGCAGCCGTCCAGGCGCAGGCTGCATCGGCTCAGGCCGCTGCCGTTCCCGCCGCGCCTTCCGTGCCTGCGGCCTCTGCTGCCCCGGTAGCGCCAGTTGCGCCTGTTGCGCGTGTCACGCCGCCGCCGCAGACCCAGGGCCCCACGCCCATCTTCGTGCTCAACTCGCTCGATGCCAACATCAGCATCGTGGACCCGGTCACCTGGCAGGAGACGGCCCGCATTCCCACGGGCAAGGAGCCGCACCACCTCTACCTCACGCCTGACGAGAAATCGCTGGTCGTGGCCAATGCGCTGGGCGATACCCTGACCCTGGTCGATCCGCGCACGGGCGAGGTGCAGCGCGTGATCCGCGACATCATCGACCCCTATCACCTGCGCTTCAGCCCGGACATGAAGTGGTTCGTCACGGCGGCCAACCGCCTCAACCACATCGACATCTACCGCTGGGATGGCCAGAACCCGCAGTTGGTCAAGCGCGTGCCCACGGGCAAGACGCCCAGCCATCTCTGGATCGATGCCAGGAGCACGACCATCTATTCCACCATGCAGGACAGCGATGCCCTGGTGGCCATCGATATCGCCACGCAGACCATCAAGGCCCGCGTGCCCACCGGCCCCATGCCGGCCGATCTCTATGGCAGCCCGGACGGCACCAAGCTGTTCATCGGCCTGACCGGCAGCGATGGCGTGGAAGTGTTCGACATCACCGGCCCCGAGCCGCGCAGCGTGGCCCGCATCAAGACAGCCGCTGGCGCCCACGCCATGCGTGCCGCCGGCGATGGCCGCCACCTGTATGTGAGCAACCGCGTGGCCAACACCATCAGCAAGATCGACATGCAGACCAACCAGGTCGTGGCCAGCTACCCGGCCCCGGGAGGCCCGGACTGCATGGACGTTTCCGCCGACGGCCGCTACCTGCTGGTCAGCTCGCGCTGGGCGCGCAAGCTGTCGGTGATCGACACCGTCGAAAAGAAGGTGGTCCAGCAGGTCAAGGTCGGCAAGTCGCCCCACGGTGTCTGGACACTGGCCCACGCGCAGCGCTGATGGACCGCAGACTCTTTGCGCAATCGCTGGCTGGCGCCGCCGCCTTCAGCCTGCTGCGCCCCTCGATGGCCGCAGGGCAGGGCACGGGCTGCGCCAAGACCGTGTACCTGACGTTCGACACGGGCCACATGGGCATTGCCGACCTGGTGGCCGAGGTGCTCAAGCGCCATGGCGTGCCAGTGACCTTCTTTGCCGCCAACGAGCGCACGCAGCAAGGCGACGGCAGCCTGGGCGAGACCTGGGCGCCCTGGTGGCGCGCACGCGCCGCCGAAGGCCATGAGTTCGCCTCGCACACCTACGACCACATGTACTGGCGCGGTGATCTGCGTGCCTCGAAGAACGGTCCGGTCACGGGCTTTCGCGTGCGCCCCTCGGCCGGGCCACGCGCCAACGAGAACTTCACGGTCGATGCGGCAGGCTATTGCGACGAGATCCGCAGGGCTGCACAGCGGCTGCAGCAGATCACCGGGCGCAAGCCCCTGCCGCTGTTCCGTGCGCCCGGCGGCAAGACCTCGCCCGCGCTGCTGGACGCCGCGCGGCAGGGCGGCTACATGCATGTGGGCTGGTCCAGCGCAGGCTTTCTGGGCGACGAGCTGCCCAGCGACCGCTACCCGAATGCGCAGCTGCTGGCCCAGGCGCTCAAGAACATCCGCAGCGGCGACATCCTGCTGGCCCATCTGGGCATCTGGTCACGCAAGGACCCCTGGGCACCGGCCGTGCTGGAACCTTTGATCACGGGCCTGCTCAAGCAGGGGTTCTGTTTCCGCACGCTGCGGGAGCATCCCGACTATCGGGATTGGATAGCAAAATTCGCATGACGTCCGCGCGCGCAGCGCGGCGGGCGATGGGAGCGTGGTGTGGACTGGTGGATTCAGTGGTTCGGTAATGCGCAGCAGCGCCTGTTCGAGGGCGTTGTCCAGCCTGTGCTCTTTTGGCTGGGACAGGCCAGCCTGCTGGAGGATGCCTACGACGCCACAGGCTGGCTGCTGGTGGGCCTGCTGCAGATCTTCATCATGGTGGCCGTGATCGCGCCGCTGCAGTACTGGCGGCCCGTCGAGCCCGTTACCGACCGGCGCGCCATCCATGTGGACATCATCTATACCGTTGTGCACCGGCTGGGCCTGTTCAGGCTGGCGCTGTTCTTCACGCTGGACCCGCTGTGGGACGAGCTCATGGGCCGCCTGCATGTCTGGGGCCTGCCGAGCTTTCACCTGGACGGTGTCTGGCCCGGCGTGACCGACCTGGCCTGGGTCAGCCTGATCATCTACCTGCTGGCCTTCGACTTCCTGGACTACTGGATACACCGCGGCCAGCACAGCATCGGCTGGTGGTGGAAGCTGCATGCGCTGCACCACTCGCAGCGCCAGATGACGGTGTGGAGCGACAACCGCAATCACCTGCTCGACGATGTGATCCGCGACACCATCATCGTGCTCGTGGCCCAGCTCATCGGCGTGGCTCCAGGCCAGTTTGTGGCCATCGTGGCCTTCACCCAGCTCAGCGAGAGCTTCCAGCATGCCAACCTGCGCGTCTGGTTCGGCACCATCGGCGAGCGGCTGTGGATCAGCCCGCGCTTTCACCGCCGCCACCACGCCATCGGCATTGGCCACGAGCCCATGGCGCCCGTGCGCAACAAGAAGGCGCATGGCAACAACTTCGGCGTGCTCCTGCCCTGGTGGGACATGCTGTTCGGCACCGCCAATTTCGAGCTGCGCTTCGATCCCACCGGCGTGCGCGACCAAGTCCAGCCCAATGCCCAGGGCCAGCTGCGCGACTACGGCCAGGGCTTTTGGGCCCAGCAATGGCGTGGGTTCCTAAGGTTGATGGGTCGCGCTTGAGGCTGGGCTCGGGGTATGCTTGCCGGCATGGGCTTGCTACTCGATTCCTTCTGGCGTGCGACGGCGTATTGCCTGCATAAGCGGGTGATTGCATGGTCGCTGTTTCCCCTGCTCTTCATGGCCATCACGGCCTGGCTGCTGGGTTACTTCTTCTGGGCCGATGCCGTGGTCTGGACGGAAGGAGTCCTGCAGGGCGTGGGCTGGCTGCACACGGTCTGGTCCTGGATGGGCGTGCAATCGCTGCCCGAGCTGGTGGCGCCGGTGCTGGTCGTTCTCTCGGTCACGCCGGTGCTGGTCGTGGTCTCGCTGCTGCTGGTGGCGCTGTTCATGACGCCGGCCCTGGTCGAGCTGGTGGCGCAACGGCGCTTTCCGGCACTCGAGCGCAGGCAGGGTGCCACCCTGATCGGCAGCCTGCTGTGGTCGGCCGGCTCCTCGCTGATCGCCCTGATCGCGTTGCTGGTATCGGTTCCATTGTGGTTCGTGCCTCCCCTGGTTGTGGTGATCCCCCCGCTGATCTGGGGCTGGCTGACCTACCGCGTCATGGCCTTCGACGCGCTGTCTGCCCACGCCAGCAAGCCAGAACGCCGCAGCCTGTTCCTGCGCCACCGCCTGGCGCTGATGCTCATGGGCGTGGTCTGTGGCTACCTGGGGGCGGCTCCGGCCATTGTCTGGGCCTCGGGCGTGGTCTTCGTTGCAGCCTTCTGGATACTGATTCCGGTGGCCATCTGGATCTATGCGCTGATCTTCGCCTTCTCCTCGCTGTGGTTTGCCCATTTCTGCCTGGCGGCGCTGCAGCGCATGCGCGAGGAGGAGCCGGCGCTGCCCGAAGCCCCCATCATTCCCTACGCTCCCGACGCGCCGCAAGGCGCCGGCGCAGCCCCTGTTCCCCCCACCCCGCAAGAAAAGACCACATGACCCTTCAAGTTGGCGCACTCATCATCGGAGACGAAATCCTGTCGGGCAAGCGTGCCGACAAGCACCTTCCCAAGCTGATCGAGCTGCTGGGCGCGCGTGGCCTGTCCCTGGCCCATGCCGAGTACGTGGGTGACGATAGGGCACGCATCACCGACGCCCTGCGCCGCGCCTTCGCATCGCAGGCCGTGGTCTTCAGCTTTGGCGGCATAGGCGCCACCCCCGACGACCACACGCGCCAATGCGCGGCCGAGGCCCTGGGCGTGCCGCTGGCCCTGCACCCGGAAGCCGTGGCCCTGATCCGCGAACGCATGCGCGATGTGGCCACCGAGGAAGGCAAGCCCTACGAGCCCCAGCGGGCCGACAACCTGCACCGGCTGCAGATGGGCAACTTCCCCGAAGGCGCGCGCATCATCCCCAACGTCTACAACAAGATCCCGGGCTTTTCCTGTTCGGGCGCCAGCGGCACTGTGCACTTCGTGCCCGGTTTCCCTGTCATGGCCTGGCCCATGGTCGAGTGGGTGCTGGAGCAGCGCTATGCCAAGCATTTCCACAGCACGGTGCAGCGGGAGCATTCGGTCATCGTCTACGGCGGCATGGAAGCCACGCTGACGCCGCTGATGGTGGCCATAGAGCGCGACCACCCGGGCGTCAAGGTGTTCAGCCTGCCCAGCGTGGATGATTCCAAGCACGGCCGGCACATAGAACTTGGTGTCAAGGGCGAAGCTGGTGCCGTCACCAAGGCCTGGCCCACGCTGCTGGAAGGTCTGCACTCATTTGGTGCAAGTCTTGGCCCTGAATTGGTGCGCAATATCTGATTTGCGGCCCTTCATCCAAATCTGCACCGATTTGGTGAGTGGTCACTCGGGCCGGGCCAGGCTGCAATGTCATCCACAACGCCCACGCAAGGCGGCAGAATCACGGGGCTGGCGCGCCAAGCAGGTGCCAGTCTGCGGGCATGCACTCAATGGATGCAGCCTGGCACGCAAACTGCTTAAGAGTATTTATCTTTTTTGATCAGCCAGATTGGCAGGAGAGATCTGATGGCAAAGACCGTTGCAGACGTGTTGAACATGGTGAAGGAGAACGAGGTCAAATTCGTGGACCTTCGTTTTACGGACACCCGTGGCAAGGAGCAGCACGTCACGGTGCCGGTGTCGCACTTCGACGAAGACAAGTTCACCTCGGGCCACGCCTTCGACGGCTCGTCGGTGGCAGGCTGGAAGGGCATTGAAGCATCGGACATGCAACTGATGCCCGATCCCGCCACCGCGAACATCGACCCCTTCTTTGAAGAGACCACGCTGTTCCTGCAGTGCGATGTGATCGAACCCGGCGATGGCAAGGCCTACGACCGCGATCCCCGCTCGGTGGCCAAGCGTGCCGAAGCCTATCTGAAGGCCTCGGGCCTGGGCGATACCGCCTACTTCGGTCCCGAACCTGAATTCTTCATCTTCGACGGCGTGCGCTGGAACACCGAACCCGGCAGCACCTTCTACGAAATCGAAGAGTACGAAGCCCCCTGGAATTCCGGCGCCAAGTTCGAGTCCGGTAACCGCGGCCACCGTCCGCGCAACAAGGGCGGCTACTTCCCCGTGCCGCCCGTGGACAGCACCCAGGACCTGCGCGCCGAGATGGTGCTGCTGCTCGAGCAGCTGGGCATTCCCGTCGAAGTGTTCCACCACGAAGTGGCGGGCGCCGGCCAGAACGAGATCGGCACCAAGTTCTCGACCCTGGTGGAGCGCGCCGACTGGACACAGGTCATGAAGTACGTGATCTGGAACGTGGCCAACACCTACGGCAAGACCGCCACCTTCATGCCCAAGCCCTATCCGGGCGACAACGGCTCCGGCATGCACGTGCACCAGTCCGTCTGGAAGGATGGCAAGAACCTGTTCGCAGGTGACGGCTATGCCGGCCTGTCCGACTTCGCGCTGTACTACATCGGCGGCATCATCAAGCACGCCCGCGCCCTGAACGCCATCACCAACCCCGGCACCAACAGCTACAAGCGCCTGGTGCCCGGCTTCGAGGCTCCGGTCAAGCTGGCCTACTCGGCCAAGAACCGCTCGGCATCGATCCGCATCCCCTACGTGGCCAACCCCAAGGGCCGCCGCGTCGAGGCACGCTTCCCCGATCCGCTGATGAACCCCTACCTGGGCTTCTCGGCCCTGCTGATGGCAGGTCTGGACGGCGTGGAAAACAAGATCCATCCCGGCGAAGCCGCGACCAAGGATCTGTACCACCTGCCCCCGGAAGAGGACAAGCTGGTGCCCACGGTCTGCCACAGCCTGGACCAGGCCCTGGAAGCACTGGACGCAGACCGTTCGTTCCTGACCAAGGGCGGCGTGTTCTCGGACAGCATGCTCGATGCCTACATCGAGCTGAAGATGGGCGAAGTGACCCGTTACCGTCAGGCCGTGCACCCGGTCGAGTACGACATGTACTTCTCGCTGTAAGGCGGGTCGGCAAAAAGGCGGCGCAAGCCGCCTTTTTTGCTTTCGGCCAGGACCTGGGTATGCTGGGCGCGGAACCAAAAGGGGTTGTCCCGCTCAAGAAATGACGTCCAGCCCGGAAGATGGAGCGATACTTGCCCGGACAAGCCGGGCCCTTCCGATCTGGCTACCCGAGGGAATGGAATGAAGAAACTGTTTGTGTCGCTGCTGCTGCCGCTGCTGTCGGCAGGAGCCTGGTCCCAGGACGTGATCTACCGCTGCGGCAACGAGTACACCAACAACGTCAGCCAGGCCAAGGCCAAGGACTGCAAGCCGGTGGACGGCGGGCATGTGACGGTGATCCATGGCGGCAGCAAGCCGGCGGCCTCGGGCGGCGGCCAGGCGCCGCGCACCTCCGCCGCTCCTGCGGCAGGATCGCCCGCTCCGGCCAAGGTCAACAGCAGCGCCCAGAAGGCCCGCGACTCCGATGCGCGGACCATCCTCGAAAGCGAGCTGGCCCGCGCCCAGGAGAAGCTGACACAGCTGCGTCAGGAGTACAACGATGGCAATCCCCAGCGCACCGCATTGGAGTTGCGCAATCCCCAGGGCTATCTGGAACGTGTCGAGCAGCTCAAGAGCAGCATCTCGCGGCAGGAAGGCGATGTCGCCGGCATCCGCCGCGAACTGGATCGACTTCCCAAGAACTGACGGGCCCGAGCGGCCCATGCGAGCCCGGCCATGATCCAGGACGACCGGCCGGCGCCCCCGGCCTCCTATCAGGCGCTTGATCTGCTGTGCACGCTGATGACCGTGCTCGACGAGCAAGGCGCCGTGCTTTTCGCCAACGCGGCCCTTGAGAACGCACTGGGCCTGTCGCGCCGCATGCTCGAAGGCAGCGAGCTGGCTGCCTGCTTCACCGAGCCGGCCTTGCTGGACAAGGCCTTGCGCGGCGCCCAGGACAACGACTTCGCTGCCCTGCGCTTCGAGGCCAGCCTGCACCGCGTGGGGGGCGATGCGCTTCCTGTGCACGTCACGGTTTCCCTGGCCGAGCGGCCCGGCCATGTGCTGGTGGAGTTCTGGCCGCTGGAGCAGCAGGCCCGCCAGGACCGCGAGGAGCGTTTGCGCGAGCAGGCCCAGGCGCACAAGGAGCTGATCCGCAACCTGGCCCACGAGATCAAGAACCCGCTGGGCGGCATCCGTGGCGCGGCCCAGCTGCTGCAGATGGATCTGGACGCGCCCGAGCTGCGCGAGTACACCGAAGTCATCATCCACGAGGCCGACCGTCTGCAGGCGCTGGTCGACCGGCTGCTGGCGCCGCACCGCCATCCGCACGAGGTCGGTGACGTCAACATCCACGAAGTCTGCGAGCGCGTGCGTTCGCTGGTGCTGGTCGAGCATCCTGCAGGGCTGACCATTACGCGCGACTACGACATCTCCATTCCCGAGTTCCGGGGCGACAGCGCACAGCTGATCCAGGCCGTGCTCAACATCGTCCAGAACGCGGCGCAGGCCTTGCACGAACGCATCGCTGCCGGCGATGCCGAGATCATTTTGAGAACCCGTGTGGCGCGCCAGGTAACTTTTGGTCGCCAACGCTACCGGTTGGCATTGGAATTGCATGTGATCGACAACGGGCCAGGCGTTCCCGATGCCATCAAGGAGCGGATCTTCTATCCGCTGGTATCGGGAAGGGATGGCGGTTCGGGACTGGGGCTGACGCTGGCGCAGACCTTCGTGCAGCGCCACCAGGGGCTGATCGAATGTGAAAGCCAGCCGGGCCGCACGGATTTCCGCATCCTCATTCCCCTGCCTTGAGGCCCACGGAAGTCAACACTGCAACAAGGGAAGGAAGCACCACCAATGAAACCGATCTGGATCGTGGATGATGACCCTTCCATCCGCTTCGTGCTGGAAAAGGCACTGGGCCGGGAAGGTTGGGCAACGCGCAGCTTCGTTCAGGCGCGCGACGTGCTCACGGCACTGTCCGATGTCGATGCCAGCGACCCGGCGCGCCAGCCACCACAGGTGCTGGTCAGCGATATCCGCATGCCCGGCGGCTCCGGCCTGGAACTGCTCGAGCAGATCCGTGCCCAGCAGCCCGGCCTGCCCGTCATCATCATGACCGCGTACTCCGACCTGGACAGTGCCGTCTCGGCCTTCCAGCGCGGAGCCTTCGAGTACCTGCCCAAACCCTTCGACCTGCCCAAGGCGGTGGAACTCATCCGCCGCGCCGTCGAGGAAAGCCTGCGCGAGGACGTGGCCGAGGCACAGGCCCCGCTGCAGGCCGAGATGCTGGGCCAGGCGCCTGCCATGCAGGACGTCTTTCGCGCCATCGGCCGGCTCAGCCAGAGCCAGGTCACGGTGCTGGTCACGGGCGAGTCGGGCTCGGGCAAGGAACTGGTGGCGCGCGCGCTGCACAAGCACTCGCCCGTGGCGGGCGGCCCCTTCGTGGCCATCAACACCGCCGCCATCCCCAAGGACCTGCTGGAGTCCGAGCTGTTCGGCCACGAGCGCGGCGCCTTCACGGGCGCACAGACCCAGCGGCGCGGCCGCTTCGAGCAGGCCGAGGGCGGCACGCTCTTTCTCGATGAAATCGGCGACATGCCTTTCGACCTGCAGACGCGCCTGCTGCGTGTGCTGTCGGACGGGCATTTCTACCGCGTGGGCGGCCACCAGGCCGTCAAGGCACATGTGCGCGTCATCGCCGCCACCCACCAGGACCTGGAGCAGCGCGTGCGCAACGGCGCCTTCCGCGAGGATCTGTTCCACCGCCTCAACGTCATCCGCCTGCGCCTGCCCGCGCTGCGCGAGCGCAACGAAGACGTGCCCATGCTGGCACGCCACTTCCTGCAGCAAAGCGCGCGGCAGCTGGGCGTGGAGCCCAAGCGCATGGGGGTCGATGCCATGCAGCGGCTGCAGTCGTTCGCCTTTCCCGGCAACGTGCGCCAGCTGGAGAACATCTGCCACTGGCTGACCGTCATGGCGCCAGCCCAGGTCATCTCGGTCAAGGACCTGCCTCCCGAGGTGCTGGGCGAGGCCGCGCCACCCGTGGGCGGCGGCAGTGCCGGCGTGCCCGCACCGGTGGTGCTGTCGCATGCGCCGGCCGTGGCGGAAGAGGGAGTGGGCCGCATCGCCATGCCAGCCCCGTCGCTGGCCCAGCCGCATGACGGGGGACTGGCCACGTCCGACCTGGACTGGGTGCATCTGCTGGGGCAGCAGGCGCGCCAGCTGCTGGAGCACACCCATGCCCAGGGGCATGGCGAGGTCTGGGACCAGCTGTCCCGCCGCTTCGAGGCGCAGCTGATCCGCTCGGCCCTGGCCGTCACCCACGGCCGCCGGGTCGAGGCCGCCCAGCGCCTGGGCATAGGCCGCAACACCATCACCCGCAAGTTGCAGGAGCTGGGCATGGACGAGGACGCCTTCGAGTAAGGCAAGCCGGCGGGCGGCTGGGCCCTTGCCTTGGCAAGGGTCCGACTCCTACAGGCCGGCGCCCGGGGTGCTGACGGGCCGTGCCGCCCGGGCTGGGGACAATGGAGTCCTCTTCGCTGGAACGGCCTACGTCCCGACCTATCGTGCCCACAGTCCTCTCCAACCTCTGGCAAAAGGCCAAACCCGCCCGCCCGGGCGTGATGTGCCCATCGACACCGCGCAAGCTCGGCGAGCCGGTCGATGCGTACTGGCATGACCGCTATTTCCTGGAGCCGTACTTCGTGCCGGGGCGCGGCTACGACCAATACCGGCCCGCCTATGCACTGGGCTGGAAGGCTTCCCTGTCGCCGGAACACGCGCAGCAGGATTTCGAGTCCGCAGAAGCCCGGCTGGAAGAACGCTGGGAGCAGGAACGGGGCGGCAGCCTGCTGCACTGGAACCAGGTGCGTGAGGCCGTGGAGGCCTCCTGGCTGCAGGCGCGCCGGCGCACGCCCGCACAGCCTGCGGCTTCCACGCTGGAACTGCAGACCACGGCGCTGCTCAATGCCGTGCTGGCCCTGGGTCGCCAGGCCCATGTCCGGTTGGGCGAATGCATGGATCCCATGCCCCAGGGACTGATAGGCCAGGTACTGGCGCGCCACTTCAATGCCAGCCAGGTCCTGGTCGATGACCTGGAACGCGCCATCGACGCCAACGGCGGCGTGGTGCTGCCCGTGCGCGACAGCCGTGCCGCACTGCGTCGCAACGCCTTCTGGGACGGGCTGCTGGGCAGGGAAGAGGGCGCGGACTACGTGCTGGACCAGGCCGAGTCCTGCCAGCAGCAATGGCTGAGCGCCTATGAGGCTGCTGAGCAGTCCCGTCTGCCGGCGCCACTCAGCGAAGTTCTGCATCGCCAGTCCCTGATGCTGCGCGGGCAGATCGAGGCCATCCACTGGCTGCGCCGGTACATGCTGTAGCGCAAGTCTGAAAACCTAGCCCAATGTCACGACGACCGGCGCATGGTCGCTGGGCTGAGGGTTCTTGCGCGGCGCGCGGTCCACGATGCAGGCGGTGACGCTGGGACGCAAGGCCTCGCTGACCAGGATATGGTCAATGCGCAGGCCCCGGTTCTTCTGGAAACCCAGCATCCGGTAGTCCCACCACGAATAGCTTTTCTCGGGCTGGTCGAACATGCGGAAGGCATCGGTCAGGCCCAGCTGCAGCAGCGCCTGGAAATGCGTGCGCTCTTCCACCGTGTGGTGGATCGTGTCCTTCAGGCCGATGGGATCGTAGGAGTCGCGGTCCTCGGGGGCCACGTTGAAGTCGCCCACCAGCACCAGGCGCGGATGGGCTGCCATCTCGCTTTTCACCCAGTCCTGCAGCGCCTGCAGCCAGCGCATCTTGTAGGCGAACTTGTCGGTGCCCGGCGCCTGTCCATTGACGAAGTAGCCGTTGATCAGGCGCACCGGGCCGCCTTCGGCATCGAGGGTGGCGGCAATGATGCGGGCCTGCTCGTCATCCAGGCCCGGGATATTGCGCACCACGTCGTGCACCGGCGTGCGCGTCAGCCAGGCCACGCCGTTGTAGGTCTTCTGTCCATGGCTGACCGCGTGGTAGCCGGCCTCCTGCAGCGCCTGCAGCGGAAACTTGTCGTCGGTGAGCTTGAGCTCCTGCAGCGCCAGCGCATCGACAGGGTTGGCCTGCAGCCAGGCCAGCACCTGCGGCAGGCGCACGGACAGGGAATTGACGTTCCAGGTGGCGATTTTCATTTGAAGAATGGTCCTTTGATTTGATTGTCGCATCACGGGTGGCAAGGCTACGATCCCGATGCTGATCTGCCTGGAGGAGCTTTTGGGAGGGCACATCAGAACCGTCACACTCCATCGACAAGACTATTCAAGATGATGAACTGGCTCTCACAAGCCGCGCCCTGGCTGGCGCTGCTGGGCGCGATTCCCTTGCTGTATGCGCTCTCGCTGCTGCTGGCCACTTTGAACTGCATGCGCCTGCGCCTGCGTGCTGCGCCCATGGCCGTGGTGGAGCGCCAGGCACTGGAGCCCGACTCACGGGCGGTGCTGGATGCCATGCGGCCGGAGTTGCAAGCCTTGGGCTTCACCTGGTGTGCCAGCCTGCAGGGCACGCATCCGCAGGCCATGGATCCCGACCTTCCTCTGGAGGTGGACTTGTTCGTCCATGCCGACGGGCGGGCCTGGGCGATGGTCCAGGCCGAACAGGCGGGAAGCGCCAGGCATGGCCGCACCGTGGGCTCCGTGACCTGGCTCACATTCTTTGCCGACGGGCGCAATTGGATGGGCTTCAATGGCCTGCCTCAGACAAGCCTGCCTGCGCCGCCCGGCTGGACCTACCTGGACGATGCCCAGCCCGATACCGCATCGGCCTGGGCCGCCTACGCCGAGCGCCTGTCCGGCGACCGGGCTCCCGTGGTCCAGGGCCTTGACCAGGCGGTACAGCGCCTGGATGAGTGGGGCCGGAGCCAAGTCCCTGCACTGGTGGCCCAGGGCCGTGCGCTGCCTGCCGGGCCCGGGTTCTGGCGGCTCAGCTGGCGCGAGTCGCTGCGGCTGGCCTGGCGCGCCTTGCGCCAGGTGCGCAAGGAAGACAGGGCGGGGCCCGCCAGCCCATCTGCCGACGCATGCCTTCATGGGCCGCAGGTCCGGCAAGTGTCCGAGGCGCTGCGCTTTCGCTACCAGAAAGCCGTGCAGCGCGGGCTGGGCATGGCGCACAACCGCCACCGCAGTTTCTGGATCACGGCGGCGCTGTTCCTGGCAGCAGGCGCCGTGCTGTTTTCATGGGACATGGCGTGGATGCTTCTGGTGGTGATCGCCGTGCATGAAGGAGGGCATTGGCTGGCCATGCGCTGGGCGGGCTACCAGCGGCAATCCGTCTTCTTCATTCCTGGCCTGGGCGGCATGGCCACCGGAGAAAAGGCGGATGCCACGCCGCTGCAAAAAGTGGGCGTCTATCTGGCCGGTCCCATGCCTGGGCTGTTGCTGGCTGTGGGAGCGCTGGCTGCCGTAGGCTGGGGCCTGCTCCCGCAGCCACCCGCCTGGACCATGCAATTGCTGCTGCTGACCCTGGTCGTCAACGCATTCAACCTGTTGCCCCTCACGCCTTTGGATGGCGGCCGCGTGGTGGAGAGCCTGCTGTTCGCTCGCCTGCCCGCAATGCGGCTGGTGTTTGCACTGGCGGGCATGGCCGCGCTGGGTGGGCTGGCCTGGTTCAGCCGGGACCCCTTGATCTCCATCCTCACCGGCGTGCTGCTGATGGGGCTGCCGTGGCAATGGCGTGTGATGCAACTGGAGCGGGCCGTGCATCGCACCCTGCACACGCTTCCTCAACAGGAGGCATGCCAGGCCCCGGTCAGTGAGGCCGATGCCGTACACCGCGCATTCGGCGTGCTGCAGCAACCCGCTTTTGCGCGCTGGCCCTTTGTCCGGCGCGCGGCCGCTGCAGGCGCACTGCTGCCCTCCTTGCAATCGCGTGCGCCCGGTTGGGCCGAAGGCGCAGCGGGCCTGGCAATCTACCTGGCCTGCCTGCTGCTGCCGGTGGCCATGGTCATGGGCATTCATCAAGCTGCGCCGCAGGGGCGGCAGGTTCTTGCTGCGCTGTGGGATGTGGAGCTGTCTGCCCGCCGTGATTACGTACCGGAGCAGCACCTGGCCGCGATCGAGGCCCGCCTGGCCCAGGCCGACCAACTGCCCCCGTCTGCCCAAGAGCAACGGGTGGAGATCTACCTGGAAGCCGCCGGGGAACTGCAACTCATGGACGACCATCCTCTGGCCGAGGCGCGCGCCAAAGCACTTTACCAATCGGCCTGGGCGATGACGCAGTCCCGGGCACAGAGTGATCTGCAGCGTGCCCTTGCATTGAAAGGCATGGCCGACACGGCGGATACCGCCGAGCAGGCAACGAATTTGCGCCAGCGACTGGTGGCCGACCTGCAGGACGTGCCAGGCCCTGCACGCCGGGTGCTGGCCAGCGTGCAGGAAGTTCTTGCGTTCTGGGGACCGCCTGATCAGACCGTGGCGCAAAGGCTTGATCGGATGGTGCAAGCCGTGGAGATCCGCCGCGCCGACGCCGATGCGCCGGACGATTTCCTGCTGCTGCACGCGCGCATCAAGCTCGCCCGGTTGCTGGATGCCAGCGGCCACCCCGAAGCGGCGCAAGCCCAGTTGCAGGCCAATGTGATCGCGCTCCAGGCCGCGCTTCAGGCAGCGCCGCAAGCTGCACATGCCGTGACTGCGGATTCGGCTCAGCGCCGTGAATGGAAAATCTTCTCATTGATGCAGGCCGAAACCCTGCATGCCCGGTTCATGGCCGAGCACGGCCAGACTGGCGCTGCCGTGGCACTGGCCCGCCAAAGCGTGGAGCGCACCCCGCCGAAGAAGGCCGGCCACTACGCCTCCCAGGACAGCTGGATCGCCTGGCTCTGGATTGCCATAGGCATGGGTGATGCCGCTGAAGTGCGCCAGGCCCTGGCGCAACAGCTGCCTGCACCCCGTGCATATGCCGAAATCGGAATCGCCCAGGCCCGGCTGGCCGCCGCGCAACTGCTGAACGACGATGCCCTGCGCCTGCAGGCACTGGCCGCGCTGCAACCGCTGTCCCAGGCGCGCCACGTTGCGCTTTGCAGGCGCCCGCGCGTGGCGCGCGACCTTCATAGCGACTGGCAAAACCTGGAGCGCAGGCTCCAGCACGAGTCTGCGCAGGCCGCAGGACTGTGCCCCTGATAGGTATCGTCGGGGAGGGCGCGCGCATGCCGGCAGCGCAGGGCCAGCTATCCGCAGGCCCTGATGAAACCCTACCGAAAGAGAGAGCGCCGGGCCCTGCCCGCAGCATACGCAAATGCTTGATCTACTCGTCATTCACGCCACGCTGCCCGATGGCCGCCAGGACATGTCCATCGCCTGCCTCGCCACGACCTTCATGGCACCGGGCAGACCTTGAATCAGATTGATCTGATTTCATCTCGGATGAAAGGTCCCTATGATTGAAAATTTACCAAGGAAATGCGGCCTTGGAATTTTTTCATTATCCGGAGGTATTTAAAATGCATATATTCATAGGTGCTTTTTGCAGGATAAACAAGGCTGTCACGATATTTATTTTGGCAATGATGGCCACCTCCGCATGGTCCGCATGCGCAATTAAAGATACAAGTGATGGGTCAGGCTATTACAAGTATATGCTCAGTAATTTCAATCCCCCAGAATTCAATCCCAATGTGGCCAAGAACACGGTGATTTACTCAAAAACCGCTATAGCGGTAATGAGTAACGGGGTTGGCGCTAGATTGATGAATTGTAATCCAATGGTCACGGGCTATATTGTAGGTAAATCTACACCAGTCAATAATATATACCCGACGACAGTCGAAGGTATTGGAATCAGGGTTTCGAATATGTATGGTGCTGCGCCTGTAAGTACTTCGCAGCATTCCGATCACCCCGGATCTTTTGCATATCAATTTTCCGATGTCAAAGTTGAGTTGATCAAGACCGCAGATGGCGATATCACTGCAGGTGGCGTGCTGGACAGCGATTTCCTGTACGAACGCGCGACTGATGCATCTGGCCAGATTCTCGCTCAATACAGCTTTTCCTCGCCCGTCGTCCTCCGGCCCAAGGTGCCCACCTGTACCCCACAGGCGCCGGAGCCCGTGCGCATGGCCCAGACTGTCACTCAAAAACTCACCTCAATCGGCTCAACCGGTGCTCCCCGCTCCTTCCTCATCTCGTTGTTGTGCAAGGGCGGCATTCCAGGTTCGTTGACCAACGCCTATGTCACCCTGACGGATGTGGCAAATCCTGGAAATATCGGGAATGCTCTGACCCTGTCGAAAACCTCGGTGGCAAAAGGTGTGGGTGTGCAGATCCGCAAGGATGACCAGATACTGGGCTTTGGCCCGGACTCCAATGCCGCCGGCAACAGGAATCAATGGTTTGCAGGGTCTGTTGCCTACGGGCAGGAGCGGTTGGATATCCCGCTGACGGCGCGCTATGTCAAGACCGGAGAGAACGTGACCATAGGCAGTGCCAATGCGGCGGCGACCTTCACCATCAGCTACCAGTAGTTACCCCTGATCCCTTGCGCTTTCGGTCTGACCGCTGCCAGGCCATTCAGCGTGGTCAGGCAAGTCTGCGGGTGCGCGGCCATGCCCGCAGAATACGCAGATGCTTGATCTACTCGTCATTCACGCCACGCTGCCCGACGGCCGCCAGGACATGTCCATCGCCGTGCAGGGCGGGCGCATCGTCGAGGTCGCGGCCGGTCTTTCGGCGCCAGCCCACCAAGTGGTCGATGCGCAGCACCAGCTGGTCTCGCCGCCCTTCGTCGATCCGCATTTCCATATGGATGCCACGCTGAGCCACGGTCTGCCGCGCGTCAACCGCAGCGGCACGCTGCTGGAGGGCATAGCGCTGTGGGGCGAGCTCAAGCCGCTGCTCACGGCCGAGGCGCTGATCTCGCGCGCGCTGGAGTATTGCGACTGGGCGGCGGCCAAGGGGCTGCAGGCCATCCGCAGCCATGTGGATACCAGCGATGCCCGCCTGCTGGCCGTCGATGCGTTGCTGGAGGTCAAGCGCCAGGTGGCTCCCTATATCGACCTGCAGCTGGTGGCGTTTCCGCAGGACGGCGTGCTGCGCTCGCCCGGCGGCGTCGCCAACCTGCGGCGGGCGCTGGACAAGGGCGTGGACGTGGTGGGCGGCATTCCCCACTTCGAGCGCACCATGGCCGAGGGTGCCGACAGCGTCAGGCTGCTGTGCGAGCTGGCGGCCGAGCGCGGCCTGCTGGTGGACATGCACTGCGACGAGTCCGACGACCCGCTGTCGCGCCACATCGAAACCCTGGCCTTCGAGGCGCAGCGCCTGGGCCTGCGGGGCCGCGTCACGGGCTCGCACTGCACCTCCATGCACAGCATGGACAACTACTACGTGAGCAAGCTGCTGCCGCTGATCGCAGAAAGCTGCGTGGCCGTGATTGCCAATCCGCTGATCAACATCACGCTGCAGGGCCGCCAGGACAGCTATCCCAAGCGCCGCGGCATGACGCGCGTGCCCGAGCTGCTGGCCGCAGGCGTCAACGTGGCCTTCGGCCATGACTGCGTGATGGACCCCTGGTACGGCATGGGCTCGGGCGACATGCTGGAGGTCGCCCACATGGGCCTGCATGTGGCGCAGATGACCAGCCAGGACGGCATGCGCGACTGCTTCGACGCCGTGACCACGCGCGCGGCGCGTGTGATGCACCTGGACGGCTATGGCATCGAGGCCGGCTGCGATGCCAGCTTCGTGCTGCTGCAGGCGCGCGATGCGGCCGAGGCGATACGGCTGCGCGCCACGCGCCTGAAGGTGTTCCGCAAGGGCCGGTTGCTGGCCGAGGCGCCTGCTGCAACGGCTGCGCTGCATCTGCCGGGCCGCCCGGCAAGAATCGACTGGCGGCGCTGAACCGCAGCTGAACCGGCGCCGGCCTCAGGCGCCGGCCAGGCTGGCCTCGCGCACGATGGTCTGCAGGGCCACCAGGTCCCTGACCACCAGGCCCTGGGCTTCCACGCGAATGCAGGCGTCGCGCTCCATGCGCTTGAGCTCCTGGTTCACGCGCTGGCGCGAGGCGCCCAGCAACTGGGCCAGCTCCTCCTGCACCAGTTGCAGGCCTATGCGCAGCTCGCGCGGGTCGTCCAGCACCTGTGTGCCGTAGCTGCGCGACAGGTGCAGCAGCTGCTTGGCCAGGCGTGCGCGCAGGGGCAGGGTGTTGAGGTCTTCCACCAGCCCGTAGGTCTGGCGTATGCGGTGGGCCTGCAGGCGCAGCAGGGCGTCGTAGAACTCCACATGCGTGGCCAGGATGGCGTGAAAGCTCTCCTTGTCCACGCACAGCAGCGTGGTGTCGCCGTGGGCATAGGCATCGCGCGTGCGGGGCTCGTCAAGAAAGGTGGACATGGCACCGAACCAGGCACCCGGCTCCACATAGGCCAGCGTGGTCTGCCGACCCGACAGGCTGGTCGAGCTCATGCGCACGGCGCCCTGCGCACAGGCATACCACCTGTGCGGCACATCGCCGCGTGCATAGATCAGTGCCCCGTCCTTGAGCCGCCGGACCGTGGTCTGGCGCAGGATGTCATGGCGCAGCGAGGGCGAAAGGCTGCAGAACCACTGGCCGGAATTGATGGCCTCGCGCTCGGCGGGGGTGAGCATGGGCTCGTGGGTACTCGTTTGCAAACCGCTTGTCTCCAATCGGCCGCAATTTTAGGGCGTGCGGGCCTGCGGATAGGCGTGCAATTGCTCGCGCAGCAACTGCACGAAGCAGTCAGCCCTTTCGGTGGGCGCGTATTGGGGCGGCAGGGCCAGCACCACCTCCACCGCGCAGGCTGGAAGCAGTGGCAGCACACGCAGGTCGCGCGCGAACACCGAGGCCACGTAGGGGTTGACCACGCCCAGCCCCAGCCCCTGTGCAGCCAGGGTGCAGATGGTGGAGGAGTAGGTGGTCTCCATGGTGGAGCCGGCTTCTATTCCGTGTTCCTGCATGGTGTGGCGCAGTTGCAGGCAGATATCGTCATCGGCGTTGAGGGTCAGCAGCAACTGGCCTTGCAGGTCGCGCACATGCAGCCGCGTGCGCGTGGCCAGCGCATGGTCCGGGTGCATGACGCAGACGGCGCGGCTGCGGTGCAGCACGGTGGCGTCCAGCTCGGGCGTGCTCAGCGCCATGGTGCTGACCACCAGGTCGAAGTGGCCATGCAGCAGGCCCTCGCGCAAGGGCGTGGAGCCCAGGGTCTGCAGGCTGATGTGGGTGCCCGGGTAGCGCTGCGCGAAGCTGCGCACCACGGCCGGGATCACGCTCAGGCCCAGGGCCGGCGTGCAGCCTATGCGCAGCGTGCCGGCGCCGGACTGGCGCAGTGCGGCCAGGTCGCGCTCTATGCGCTCGCGCCCCAGGAAATGCTGCTGCACGGTGGCGAACAGTTCCACGGCCTCGGCCGTGGGGCGCAGGCGGCCCTTGTGCATGTCGAACAGCTTGAGCCCTGCGGCCGCCTGCATCTGGGCCAGCAGCCGGCTGACCGAAGGCTGCGTGGTGTGCAGCAGCCGCGCGGCGGCCGTGGTGGTGCCGGTCTGCATGACGGCGCGGAAGGCCTCGATCTCTCGGGAGCTCAGGGGTCTGGACATGGCGATTCGGTCCTGCTCGGGGTGGCTGGCAATGTATATCTTTTCTGTATAGAGGCCACGGAAAAATGCATTTTTCCAAAGATGCCCCGCTTTCTACACTGGCCTCATTGCATCGTTTGCCCAGGCGCAGCAGCGCCATCGAAAGGATTCCATGATCAAGACAAGCGCAGGCCGCAAAGCCGCCATGCTCGCTGTGGCCATCTCCGCCTCGTTGGCTGGCACGGCACCAGTCGCCGCCATCGCGCAGGATGGCTTTCCCCAGCCGGGGCGCCAGCTGCGCATCATCGTGCCGTTCACTGCAGGCGGCAGCTCCGACGTGCAGGCACGCATGCTGGCCGACCGCCTGAGCCGGCTCTGGGGCCAGCCGGTGGTGGTGGAAAACAAGCCCGGCGCGGGCGGTCATCTGGGAGGCCGATATGTGGCCGATCAGCCGGCCGACGGCTACACGCTGATGGTGGGCTCCATCGGCCTGCATGCCGCCTATGGCGTATACAGCAAGCTGGCCTATGACCCCGCAAAGGATCTGCGCGTGGTGACCGTGCTGGCCGAGATGCCGCATGTGGTGGTGGCCACGCCCAGCCTTGCCGCCAGCAACCTGGCCGAGCTGACGGCGCTGGCCAAAAAGGCGCCTGGCACGGTCAACTTCGGCTCGGCCGGCGTGGGCTCGTCGGTGCACATGATGGGTGAGCTGTACAAGCTGCAGGCGGGCGCGCCCATCGTGCACGTGCCTTATCGCGGCAGCTCGGCCGCGATCAACGACCTGCTGGGCGGCCAGATCCAGCTCATGTTCGAGAACCCGCCCACGGTGCTGTCGCACATACGCGGCGGCAAGCTCAAGGCGCTGGCCGTCACGGGCAGCCAGCGACTGCCGGCCCTGCCGGACGTGCCCACGGCGGCCGAGTCCGGGCTCAAGGACTTTGTGGCCACCTCCTGGACCACCGTGGCCGTCTCCTCCAAGGTGCCCGAGGCCATCGTCAAAAAGCTCAATGACGACATCCGAAAGGTCGTGGCCACGCCCGAGTTCCGCAAGGGCCTGCAAGAGCAGGGCATGAGCGCCGTCGCCAACAGCCTGCCTGAGGCGCAATCCTTCGTTGCCCGCGAAAAGCAGCGCTGGGACCGCGTGATCGCCGAAGGCCACATCTCCGCCCAATGAAACGCTCCATGACTTCGAACACCCCCGCATCCTTCGTCCCCTGCCGCCGCCTGGGCGATGGCCGCCAGCACCACTTCTTCGGCTACTACAACAAGTCCAGCTGGGACCGCAGCAATCGCCTGGTGCTGGCGCAGCAAACGCCGTGGATGGACCAGTACCTCACGCCCCAGGCGCGGGCGTCCATCGGCTACTTCGATACCGAAAACGGTGACCGCTTCCACGCCGTGGGCGAGACCGGCGCCTGGAACTGGCAGATGGGCAGCCAGCTGCAGTGGCTGGACGGGCTGGCGGGCCGCCAGCTGATCCACAACGACAGGACGGCAGATTCCGGGGGGCGCTATCCGGGGTTCGGCTCCGTGGTCATCGATGTGGACAGCGGCGCGCGGCGCACCCTGCCCATGCCTGTGTATGTGGTGGCGCCCATCAGTGCCTGGGCGCTGTGCGTGGACTACCGTCGTCTGTACGTCACGCACGAAACCATCGGCTACAGCGAAGAGGGTGGTCCCTTCGCCTTGCCCCTGGCTCCCGAGGACGACGGCATCTGGCGCATGGAGGTCGCGACGGGCGAGGCAAGGCTGCTGGCCAGCTATGCGCGCCTCAAGGCATTTCATCACCGCACATCGATGGACAAGGCCATCCACTGGGTCAGCCATATCGAGGTCAACCCGTCTTCCTCGCGCATTCTTTTCCTGCACCGCTGGACCGAACGCGTCAAGGACGAAACCTGCTTTCTGCACCGCCTCATCACCATGGCGCCTGATGGGTCCGACATGCGCCTGCTCGAATGCTCGGACCATCCGCTGCCCCAGCTGGCCGACGACTTCGACCCGATGGCCGTGGGCACGTTCGACTACGAAAAGTCCGAATACCAGATCTCGCATCCGCTATGGCAGGACGACAGCCACATCATTGTGTGGGGCCCGCATGCCGGGGAGATCCACTATCACCTCTATGACGATGTGGACGGCGGTGACGTGCAGGTGGTGGGCGCAGGCGTGCTGGTGGAGAACGGCCACATGAGCTTCTCGCCCGTGGACACGCGCTGGCTGCTCAGCGACACCTATCCCGACGACCGAACGCACGAGCGCTTCCTGTTCCTGTACGACATGCACACGGGCGAGCGCCACGACCTGGGCAGCTTCTACGCCTCTCCCGATCTCAGCAAGGAAAACCGCTGCGACCTGCACCCGCGCTGGAGCCGTGACGGGCGCCAGGTCTGCATCGACTCCGTGCACGAGCACCAGCGGCAGATGTATGTGCTGGATGTGTCGGGGATCGTGGAGGCTTGACTCGGGTAGCCGGGGGCGCGTGAGCAGCCCCCGGCTACAGCGTACGACTCAGCGCGGCTTGCGCATTCGCGTGCGGCGTCCGGCCAGGACTGCGACGCCCAGCATCAGCGCTGCCAGCATCCACTGACCCCATTGCGAAAGCGTGGGAATGGCCGCGGGGCTGCCGCCGGCAGCGGCGGCCACCACGGCCACGCCGCCCGGGTCACTGATGAAGGCGTTCACATCCAGGTCGTCATCGCCGTTCCTGCCGTCTTCAATCGTCAGCGTCACGCTGTTGTCGTTGGCGTTGAACTGCGCGCCGGTGAAGTGATACCAGTGCGGCGTTGCGTTGTCGGACGTGGGGCCGTACTTCCAGTACTGTGCATTGCGGGGCAGATTGTTCGGGAACGTGAGCTTGATGCTCACCGTGGATCCCGGCGCACCGTTGTGGACAGCGAAATCGAACAGGCCCAGCGGGAACTGAAGATTGGCAGGCGGTGCATCGGCAGGTGACCTGATGTGCCCCTGCAGCGGGATGAAGCCCGCAGTCTGCGCCGGGCCTGTTCCCATGGGTGTGAAGACCCATGGGCTTCCCGCAGCAATCTCTGCTGAGACCGTCGTTCCGCCCACGGTACCGGTGATGGTGCTCAGAGAGTGGGGGGGCAGGGTGATCGTGAAGGTCTGGTTCACGGGCGTTGCCGCGGCGTACTCGGCATCGCCGGCCTGGCTGGCCTGCAATGTGCATTCGCCCGTACGCATCAGGCGCAGCGAGGTGCCCGTGACCACGCAGGTCTGAGGGGTGAGGCTGCTGAAGCTGATGGGCAGGTTGGAGTTGGTGCCGGCGGCGTTGGCCAGAGACAGGGCCTCGGGGCTCAGATAGCGCAGGGACGAGAAATCGAAGGTGATGTTCTGGATCGCCTTGCCGACTGCAATCTGTACCGAGCCGGTGGCCTGTGCATGGTTGGCATCGGCCGCCTTGGTCGCCGTCACCGTGCAGCTGCCTACGGCCGTGCCGGTGACGGTGTTGCCGAACAGCGCGCAGTTGCCAGCGCCTGCCGTCAGCGCCAGCGTGAGCACACCGCTGCCGCTGCCGCCAGTGACGGTGACCGTGCTGGAGTCGCCTTTGGGAATGCTGGCGGGTGATGCCACCACGGACAGGGCCACCTGGCTTGCCTGGGATACCGTCACCGAAGTGCTGGCCGTGGCCTCTTCATGGTCGGCATCCGCTGCCTTGGTGGCCGTGACCGTGCAGGTTCCGACAGCCAGGCCGGTGAGCGTGGAGCCCGCGATGCTGCAGGGGCCCGCGACGCTCAAGCCGATGGCGCCGGTGCCCGAGCCGCCCGTGGTGCTCAGTTGCGAAATGCCGCCAAAGCTGATGGCTGCAGGACTGGCCTGCACCGACAGTGCTGTCTGTCCAGCCTTGGCCACGATGACGGTGGTGCTGGCGCTGATGGCCTGGTGGTTGATGTCGCCAGCCTTGGTGGCCGTGATGGTGCAACTGCCGGCGCCAATGGCACTCAACTGGTTGCCGGTCACCGCGCAGAACTGGGCACCACCCGTCACGGCGTAGGTGACGGCGCCGCTGCCCGAACCCCCAGTGGTCGCCAGGGTTGCCGTGGCGCCGAAGGTCAGGGTCGAAGGCGTGGACTGCACGCTCAGGGTGACCTGGGCTGCAGGGGTCACGGTCACCACGGTGGTGGCCAGCGTGTCCTGGTAGTTGGCATCGCCCAGCTTGGTGGCAGTCACTGTGCAGGAGCCCGTGCCTTCCGCAGTGAGCGTGTTGCCGTTGACGGAGCAAAAGGCGGCTCCATCCGTGATGGAAAAGCCCACGGCGCCGGACCCTGCGCCGCCACTGGTTGACAGCGCGGCCGTGCTGAAGGCCACCAGCGTGCTGGGCGTTGCCGTCGCCGTCAGAACAGGCTGCTGGGCCTTGATCACCGAGATGTCCACGGTGGTCGTGGCGGCCAGGTAGCTGGCGTCTCCCGCCTTGGTCGCCGTCACGGTGCAATCGCCCACGGCCGTGGCTGTGACCGTGTTGCCTGTCAGGGCGCAATAGGCCGCGCCTGCGGTTACGGCGTAGCTGATGGCGCCTGCGCCAGAGCCGCCGTTGGTGCTCAGCGTGGTGGTGCTGGCATAGGGCAGGGTCTGGAGTGCTGCACTTGCCGTCAGTGCAGCCTGCGGGCTCTTGTCATTGGTCAGCGAGAACGACGTGCTGGCCGCCCCTGCCTGCGCCGTCACGGTATAGCTGCCGGCGAACAGGTTGGCCGTGGCACTCAGCGATGCGATGCCCTGGTCGTTGGTCGTGACCGAGGTTCTTGTGGCAAAGGTGGTGGATGGCCCCGATGCGGCAGGCGCATTGAAGTCCACCATGATGCCGGCAAGCGGCTGGTCGTCGATGTCGGTGACCTTGACCGACAACGGCGTGGCAAAAGGCTGCTGGATGCGGGTGGACTGTTGAGAGCCAGTGAGCACCGCCATGGCCGCAGGTGGGCCGAAAGGATCGATGCGAAATACCAGACCATTCGAAAGGCTCTCGTTTGCGCTGAGGGCGCTGTTCGCAGGGTTGGTCAGGCCGTTGGTGCCCGATGTGGTGGTGGCGCCGCCCACGGAAAGAAGGGTCCTGCCCTGCACATTGGTTGCGGCCAGGCTGCGCATGGCCTCGTTTTCCGAGGTGCCCAGGAACCCGGCATAGTCCCAGCCGTTCGGATTGTTGGTTGCGACGCTGACCAGGAAGCCGTCCTGCTTGCCACCTGGCGTGGTGGACAGGCCGCTTTGAGCCTTGACGGGAAAGCCTGCGCCATTGTTGGTGCTGCCCGTGGCGAACCAGTTCCTGCCGTCGCTGGCCAGCCCTTCCACGCTGTCGTAGCCATTGCCACCCAGGTAGGTGGCGTCCAGCACCTGGTCTCCTGTTGCATTCAGGCGCAGCACAAAGCCGTCCATGCCGGTGCTGCGCGCGATCTGCGGCCCGAGGCCCTGGCGCCGTCCGCTGTTGTCGGCGGGAAAGTAGTCGGACCCGGTCTCCCCGCCCACGAGCAGTGAGCCGTCATACATCAGGTTCAGGGCCAGTGCACGGTCCGCACCGTCCCCCGAGCCTGTCAGCAGCGTGAAGTAGTCGAAGGCGCTGCCGTCGGCCCGGATCTTGGCGACGAAGCCGTCTGATCCATCGATGGCGCGCGAATTGATTTGTGTCCTGAAGCCCGTTGCGCCCGGCAGTCCCGAGACAGAGTCGGTAGCGCCAGCCACATAGGCCGCGCCGGTGCTGTCCACGGCAATGGCATATCCGATGTCGGCGCCACCGTCGCCGCCGATGTATCCGGCGTACTCCAGCCCGCTGCCTGAAGCGTCGATGCGGGCCACGAAGGCATCCCGCATTTCTGACTGCGCAGGGCCGGAGCCGTGGTTGAGCTGCGGCCCGTTCACGGCAGGAAAGCCTTTGCCTTCCGTGAATCCGGTCACGTAGGCCCTGCCGCTGTTGTCCAGAGCCAGGGCATTGGCCTGATCGTCACCCGTTCCACCAATCAGGCCCGAATACAGAATGCCGGCACCGTCTGGTGTCAGGCGCATGACGAAGGCATCCCTATCCGTCGTGCTCTTGCTGCGCCGAAAGCGTTGGTTGGCATCTGTGCCAAGCAGGGGGAAGCCGGTGGATTCCGTGCTGCCCGCCAGGTGGATGCGGTTTTGTATGTCCACGGCCAGGCCGTTGCAGGCGTCGTCTTCCGATCCGCCCACATAAGTGACGCTCATGGGGACACCCTTGGGATCGAATCTGACGACGAAGGCATCCTCGCCACCTTTGCTGCTGCCCGCGTTGGGCAGGTCGGACGATTGCGTCACGCCACAGGCGTAGGTGTTGCCGTCGCTGTCTCGCGCCACGGCGTTGACCTGGTCGGCCGAGTTGCCTCCGACCAGGCCCGAGTAGCCGGTCCACGCCGGATCGATGACCAGCGGCAGGCCTTTGTCATGGCTGCCCAGCTCAAAGCCCACGCGCCAGGTGGTGGCGTCCACCTGCTCCAGCCGGTAGCGGGCGGGCACGTCCACGCGGCCATTGCCCCGGGGTTGGTAGACCAGCGGTGCATCGTCGGTGAAAAGGTCGTTGCCTATGCTCCACTGCAGCGCTCCCGTGGGCAGGATGCGTGCATCCGTCGCACCTTCCACGCGCAGCCAGACCTGTGCGGCATCGGCACCAGGAGCCAGTTCAAACTGGTACTTGAGGCCACCGGGCTCACCCTGGAAGACAGCATCGATGCCGGGCCAGACACTGCGGTAGCCCAAGGCGCCGAAGCTGCGCAGGCCCGTGCGCCATTGCGCGGCTTCGCCGACCAGCCAGTGATAGAGAGTGGGCGAAGGGTGCAGGCCCTGCGGGGCCGACATCGATGCGTTCTCGAAGCTGTAGCGCAGGCGCGAATCCGGGCGCAGGCTCAGGCTCCGGGCCACGCCGGATGCGGCCACCGACCGGCCTTGCACGCCGTTGGTCTGGCCGGGCAGGTCGATGCTCATGCCTTGCGCATCGAAACTGATGCGCTTGCCTGCGGCCATGGCGCGAAAGCCGGCACCGGGTATCTCTATGAAGCGGTTGTCCCTGCCGGAGAATTCGCGTTGGACCAGGGGATCGGCCTGGACCCCCGTGGTCAGGGCCAACATGGTCAAGGCCGCAATGGAGCTGCGCATAGGTGTACTCAGCTCCGTGGGGGGAAGATGCCCTGCAAGGCGATGATGAAGTTCATGACCAGGTAGGGCGGAAGATTGTTGTGTGGCTGGCTGCCGCCCGCAGCTTGAGGGGGAGCCATGGTGACCGCAGAGGTGCTGGAGGCTGGCGCGATGTAGGGGCGCGTCGGTGCGGTGCCCAGGACGGCGTCTGCCGGGCTTGCTACAGCGGGATCCGCAGGCGTGCCCGCTCGGGCCAGATGGTTGTGGGCGGGAATTTCTGATGCCTGCAGCGTCACGGTTTCAACACCGCCGGATTCGCCCAGATCGCGCGGTGACAGTCCAGGTCCTTGGCCCGGGTGCATGGGCATGCGGCCCTGCAAGTCGGGAAGCGCGAAGCTGGACTTGCCATCTCCACCATATGCCGTTCCCAGCAGGGAAAACAGTGCCGTATTCTGAGAAATCGGCAGGAGCCGACCATCGCAAAAGGCCCAGCCCTTGGGTGCGAAGTTGAATCCGCCAAGGCGGATTTCGGCGACGAAGGGATCGGACATGGTCTTCAGGTCTGAGAAGGAAAGATGCCTTGCATGGCCATGCAAAAGCTCAGTGGCAGATAGGGCGGCATATTGAGGTGTGGCTGGCTGCCGCCCACATTGGCCAACAGGGCGGGCATGGTCGTATTGCCGCTTTGCGCATAGTGGCCGCGCGCCGCTGCAGGCAGGTTGCCGTTGCCCGATGTCGCCTGGCCCGTGGTGCCGGAAGCGGCCATGGCGTGGCTGTGCTGCGGTATCTCTGGCAGGGTCAGGGTATGGGCTTGCTCGCCTGCTCTCTCTCCCAGGGTATGGCCGGCTCCCATGTGCATGGGCATGCGGCCGCGCAGGTCGGGCAGTGCAAAGTTGGTCTGCCCGTTGCCACCATAGGTGGTGCCCAGCAGCGAGAACAGCGCCTGATTCTGGTTGATGGGCAGCAACTGCCCATTGCAAAGAGCCCAGCCTTTGGGGGCGAAGTTGAAGGAGAAGACGCGAACCTCTCCGAGAAAGGGGGTAGACATCAGGTGGGGGAGGGATAGATGCCGAACAGCGAGATGATGAAGTTCACGCAAAGGAAGGGCGGCATATTGGTATGCGGCTGCGACCCTCCTACCCAACTCACCATCGATGCAGCCATGGGCGTGGCGGGGACGCCTTTCACAAAGGCCTTGTGATCCCTGTGCTTGGCAAACACTGCGTCGGCGGGCGAGGCCAGAAAGCCGGTGCCGGAGGAAGCGGGAACGCCGTGCGTGTGGGCTGGAATCTGATTGACGGTCAGCGTGACCTCTTCGACTCCAGCGGCCTGGGCCAGCGTGAATTCGTTGCCTGCGTGCAGGGGGATGCGGCCACGCATGTCTGGCAGGGCGAACGTGCTTTGGCCATCACCGCCGTATGTCGTGCCGATCAGATTGAAAAGGGTTTCGTATTCCGAGATGGGCATTTGCTGCCCTTCGCAGAACATCCAGCCTGCCGGCGCGAAGTTGCCGGCAAACATCCGGATTTCCCCGACGTAGGGTTGAGCCATGGCAAAGTGGGGTGAAGTTAGAAAACGTTAATAATTGCAAAATAGTTTAGTATGCCAATCTGTTGCGCAGCAAAAATATTTTGCTGCCGTTGCTTTGGCAGGAAGGGCCACGATGAAGACAGGACGCCGTGCTTTCATGCAGGTTGCAGGGGCCTTGCCCGCTGCAGCGGCTGCTTCCAGCATTTCGATGGGCGTCAGCGCTGTGGCCATGGAGTTGCGCCGCAGCCACTTTCAGCCGCTGCTTGGCCAAAATTTCTCGGTCGCCGGGGAAGCGGCTGAGTTACGTTTGGTTGCGCTGAGCGCGCTGCCGCACGCGCTGCAGAGTGACCGGTCTTTCAGCGCCCTGTTTGAGTTGTCCCGCCCTGGTGCCTTGCCACAGAACACCTGGGAAATCGCTCACCCGGCTCTGGGACGCCACGCTGTCTTCCTGAGTCCCAGCGACGCGCAAGGCGGTCTGCTGGAAGCCGTGTTCAACCGCGGCTGAGTGCTGCGGTCCTGCGCATGCGCAGGTAGATGCCTTCCTGGTCCTGCTCGACAAAGCCCAGGCGCGTATACAGGCGCCGGGCTGGATTGTTGGCTTCCACGAACAGCTGCATGTCGCGCCCTTCTTGATCTGCCCAGCCGGCCAGCCATTGCATGAGGGCCGTGCCCAGTCCCTGGCCTTGAACAGCGGCGTCGAGCGAGATGTCCATCACTCCCAATGGCCCGGGTGCGAGATTGAGGTAGAGCCGGCCTACAGGCAGACCTGCCCTCTCGATCACGAAAAACGCGCTGTGTGCGTAGTGCTTGCGGTAGTGCTGGTCCTGCAAAGCGAACTGCGAATCGCAGAAGGCATGCTTTTCAGCTTCGCTCCAGGGCACGGGCGCCAGTTCGGCAGCGCGTACCTGGCGGTACAGGGCGCGGAGAAAAGCGTAGTCGGCTTCTTCGGCCAGGCGCAGCCGCACATCCTCCAGATACAGCGGTGGCAGCTCGGGCACGAACGGCTCAGACGGCATGGGAAAAGCAGGCCTCGTAATCGACATGGCCTGCCGACTGCGCAATGGGCGTGATGAAGATGGCGTAGTCACCGAGCTGCGCATGGCGCACGCGGTAAGTGCGCTGCGGCAGTTGCGGCTGGCGCGGACCGCGAAACACCAGGGAGAACTGCAGCATGCCGGGCGTGTCGATTGATGTCTGCGTTGCGCCGAGCACTTGCATATCGATGCCGATGGTGTGCTCTCCCTCCGCCATGAAGAAGCTCACGGTCTGCTGGGCCAGGGCCTGGGCGTCGCTCCAGGTCAGGGCTCTTGCATACAGCGCGTCGTCCAGCTCGAAGTCGGGAGGGGGAAAAGAGGTGGCGAACATGGGCGGCAGTCGATTCATTGGGGCTGGGCAGGCAGAGCGGCAGCATAGCCCATGCGCAGGCGGCTGCAGCCCTCTGGTGCCCCTCTAATGCACCTCTAGTGCCCCTCTAATGCCCCTCTAATGCGCCCCCAACAACCCAATCCCTCAGCGCCCCCAGCGCAGCACCAGCGGATCGAGCCGCCGCGCAATGTCCAGCAACTGGCGGCGCACCTCGGGGTGCATGGGCGGCCAGGGCGCGCGCGGCGCGTCGCAGGCGATCACGCCGCCGGCCTTCATCAGCGCCTTGGCGGCCAGGAAGCCGGCCTGGCGGTTTTCGTGGTTGATCAGCGGCAGCCAGCGCTGGTAGAGGGCGAATGCGGTGTCGGGGTCGCCGTTTCTGTGCGCTTCGATGATGGGGCGTATGCCGTCGGCAAAGCCGCCGCCCGTCATGGAGCCCGTGGCGCCGGCTTCCAGGTCGGCCAGCAGGGTGATCGCTTCTTCGCCATCCCAGGGGCCTTCGACGGCCTCGCCGCCCAGGGCGATGAGTTCGCGCAGCTTGCCGGCGGCGCCTGCGGTTTCCATCTTGAAGTAGCAGACCTGCTCGATCTCGCGGGCCATGCGCGCGAGGAAGGCGGGGGACAGCGGCGTGCCTGCGGCCGGCGCATCCTGGACCATGATGGGAATGGCGATGGCATCGGACACGGCCTGGAAGAAGCCCTGGATCTGGGGCTCGCCGAAGCGGAAGGTGGCGCCGTGGTAGGGCGGCATGACCATCACCATGGCCGCGCCCATGTCCTGCGCGCGGCGGCTTCGCTCGGCGCACACGCGCGACGAGGTGTGCGTGGTGGTGACGATCACGGGCACGCGGCCCGCCACATGTTCCAGCGCCGTGCGCGTGAGGACCTCGCGCTCGTCATCGGCCAGCAGGAACTGCTCGGAGAAGTTGGCCAGGATGCACAGGCCGTCCACGCCCGAGTCGATCATGAAGTCCAGGCAGCGCTTCTGGCTGGCCAGGTCCAGCGTGCCGTCCTCGTGGAAGGTGGTGGGTGCCACGGGGAAGATGCCGCTGTAGCGCGGCCGAGAAATTCCGGGCATGGCGTGCTCCCTCATTCGACGATGCGGAACTGGTCCAGGTACTCGGTCTTGAGCGTGAGGCCCAGGCCCGGCACATCGTCCCTGAGCTGCAGGAAGCCGTTCTCGGCCACGGGCTCGCCGTCGAAGATGTACCAGAACAGCTCGTTGCCCACCTCCACGTCGAAGATGGGGAAGTACTCGGCCATGGGCGAGGCCAGCGTGCTCATGGTCAGGTGGTAGTTGTGCATCTGGCCCGCATGCGGGATGACGGGCACGCTGAACGCCTCGCACAGCGCATTGATCTTGTGCGCGGCCGTGATGCCGCCCACGCGGTTGGTGTCGTACTGCACGACGCTGACGGCCTTTTTGTCGAGCAGCTGCTTGAAGCCGTAGAGGCTGAACTCGTGCTCGCCGCCCGAGATCGGAATGCTGGTGAGCCGGTTGAGTTCGGCGTAGCCGTCGATGTCGTCGGCGATCACGGGCTCCTCCAGCCAGCGCGGCTCGAATTTTTCCAGCTTGGGCAGCATGCGCCTGGCGTACTCCAGGTTCCAGCCCATGTAGCACTCCAGCATCAGGTCGCAGTCGTAGCCTATGACCTCGCGCACTGCCTCGACCGAGCGCAGGTTCTCGCGCACGCCTTCCTGCAGGTGGGCCGGGCCGTAGCCGAAGCGCATCTTGAAGGCCTTGAAACCCTGGTCCAGGAATTTTTGCGCCTCTTCCTGCATGGCCTTGAGGTCGGTGCGGTAGAGCTTGCTGTAGTAGCAGGGAATCCTTTCCTTGGTGCGCCCGCCCAGCAGCTTGAACACAGGCTTGTTCACGCTCTTGCCCAGGATGTCCCAGATGGCCAGGTCCACGGCCGAGATGGCGGCCATGGTCACGCCCTTGCGGCCCCAGGCGTGCGTGGCGCGGTACATGCGCTGCCACAGGTATTCGTAGTCCCACGGGTCCTGGCCGATGACCAGGGGCGCCAGGTACTCGTCGATGATGGCCTTGGCGATGCGCGGCGCCAGCGCTACGTTGCCCAGGCCGACGATGCCGTCGTCGGTCTCGATCTCCACCACCGTCCAGGAATGGAAGCGGAAGGTGGACATGGTCTCCTGCGGCGCATAGAGCAGGTCCATGGCGTTGGAGCAGAAGTTGCCCTGGGGCGGCACGGTCTTGCCTTGCCATTCGTAGACGCGGGCGCGGACGGATTTGATTTTCATGATGGTGATGGCGAGGGAGTGAAGTCAGTCAGGACAGGCGCGCGGCGCCCATGCGGCAGGCGATCAGAAAGGCCTGCCAGGTGGCCTCCACGCTGGCCCGGCCCTGGCCCGCGATGTCATAGGCCGTGCCGTGGGCCGGCGTGGTGATGGGGATCGGCAGGCCGCCCTGCACGGTCACGCCGCGCGAGAAGCCCAGCAGCTTGATGGCGATCTGGCCCTGGTCGTGGTACATGGTCACGATGGCCTGGTACTCGCCCGCCTGGGCCTTCAGGAAGATGGTGTCGGCCGGGAAGGGACCGTGGAACGGATCGGGCGTGGGCCAGTCGCGGGCCTGCAGCGCGTGCACGGCCGGCGCGATGATGTCGATCTCCTCGCGCCCGCAGGTGCCGCCGTCGCCGTTGTGCGGGTTGAAGCCCGCAATCGCCACCTTGGGGGCCGCCATGCCGCTGGCCAACAGCGCGCGGTAGATCAGCTCGGCCGCCTGGGCGATGCGCTCCTGGCTCAGATAGCCGGCCACGTCCCTGAGCGGCACATGGGACGAAATGCGCGAGGTCCACAGATCGCCCAGCGTGTTGAATTCGCAGAAATAGCCGGTGACGCCCAGGTACTCGGCAAAGTGGTGCAGCTCGTCCTCATGGCGCAGGCCGCCCAGCTTCATGGCCTGCTTGTTGAGCGGCGCAAAGCAGATGGCGTCGATCTGGCCGGCCTGGGCCGCGTCCATGCACAGGTCCAGCACCTGCAGCACCGAGCGCCCGCCTGCGGCTTCGGCACGGCCCTGGTGCACGGCATCGGGGGCCACCGTGTCCAGCGCCAGGAAGGCGGGCAGGGCGGTATCGGTGCGGCCCCGTGCATGGGCCATGCTGGCGATTGGTGTGGTGGCCACCTGCAGGCCCGCGATGCGCTGGCCCTGCTGCCACAGCCAGGGGTCGCCGGCCAGCACGATGTTGGCCTTTTGCATGGCCTCGGGCCGCGCCAGCAGGCGTGCGATCAGTTCGGCGCCTATGCCGGCGGGATCGCCCAGGGTCAGGGCGACGACGGGAAGTTCGGATGCGGGCATGTGCGGCTCAGTCGATCTTGATGTGGTTCTTGCGGATGATTTCGCCAAAGCGCTGGTACTCGGCGTTGTGCAAGGCGATGAACTCCGCCTGGCCCATGGGCTGCAGCTCGGCGCCCACGGCCTCCAGTCGCGTGCGCGTCTCGGGCATGGCCAGCACCTTGTTGACCTCGTCGTGCACCCGGGCCTGCACGGCGCGGGGTGTGGCCGCTGGCATGTAGATGCCGTACCAGGCGCCTATCTCCACGCCGGGCAGGCCGGCCTCGGCCAGCGTGGGCACCTGGGGCAGCTGGGCGTTGCGCCGGGGCGATGTCACGCCCAGGGCGCGCAGCTTGCCGGCCTTGATCTGGCCGATCACCGAAGGCATGGTGTCGAAGCTCATCTGCACCTGGCCGCTGACCAGGTCCACCAGGGCGGCGGCGCTGCCCTTGTAGGGCACGTGGGTCAGTTCAATGCCGGCCGCGTCCTTGAACATCTCGGCCGCGATGTGCTGGGTGCTGCCCGTGCCGCTGCTGGCGAAGTTGATCCTGCCGGGCTCCTTGCGGGCCAGGGCGACCAGTTCCTGCACCGAGTTCGCGGGCAGGTTGTTTCCCACCACCAGCACATTGGGCACTGCGCCCACATAGGCCACGGGCACCAGGTCGCGGTTGCTGTCGTAGCCCAGCTTGAGCAGGTGCGGGGCAATGGCATGGGCCGTGACCACGCCCATCACCATGGTGTGCCCGTCCGTGGACTTGGCCGTCATGTCCACGGCCAGGGTGTTGGAGACGCCGGGGCGGTTTTCCACGATCACGGGCTGGCGCAGCAGCGGCGCGAGCCGGTCGGCCACCGCGCGTGCCATGGCATCCGTGCCGCCGCCCGGGGCCGAGCCCACCAGCATGCGCACGGGCCGCGCGGGCCAGTCGGGCGGGGTTGGCGGGGTTTGAGCGGTGGCGAGCGAGGGCAGCAGGGCGGCTGCGGCCAGCAGGATGCGGCGTTGCATGTCTTGTCTCCGGTGCTTTTGTTGTGGGTCCATGCTAGGCAGGCAATTGATTGCCGTAAACTGAAAATTGCTGATGAATGGATAACTCCAGGCAATCAATTCAAAGGGACTTCCATGGGCTCCATCGACCGCAGGGACAGCACGCCGCAACTGCTCAACCGCCTGCGCATGCGGCAGGTGGCGCTGATGCTGGCCATAGAGGAGCAGGGCACGCTGCGCGGCGCTGCAGCCCGGCTGGGCCTGAGCCAGCCGGCGGCCACCAAGATGCTGCATGAGCTGGAAGGCGCGCTGGGCCTGCCGCTGTTCGAGCGCGTGGGCCGCGGCCTGCAACTGAACGCCGCCGGCGAGCGCGTGACGGGCTACTTCCGCCACCTGCGCGGCGGCATGGAGGCGCTGAACCGCGAGCTGCAGGAACTGCGCGAAGGCAGCGCGGGGCGGCTGGCCGTGGGCAGCATCATGGCAGCCTCGCCGGGCCGCCTCACGCAGGCGCTGCTGGCGCTCAAGCGCCAGTGGCCGCTGTTGTCCATCGAGGTGGCCGTGGACACCAGCGACCGGCTGCTGGCGCAGTTGCAGGACGGGGTGCTGGAGGTGGTGGTGGGCCGTCCGGCCGGGCCGTCCGACGCGGATCACCGGTTTTGCTCGCTCGATGATGAGGCCCTGTCCATCATCGCGGGCTGCAGCCATCCGCTGGCGCGTGCCCGCAGCGTGGGCTTTGCGCAGCTGCAGGCCCATGGCTGGGTGCTGCAGCCGCCGGGCAGTCCCATGCGCGCGCTGATCGACCAGGAGTTCCAGGCCCACGGCCTGCCGCTGCCGCGCGGCCTGATCGAGACGGGCTCCATCCTCACCACCATGAACCTGGTGCGCAACTCCGATCTGGTGGCCGTGATACCGCAGGCCGTGGCCCGCGACCATGCCGAGCACGGCATGGTCCGCATCCTGCCCTACCGCATGCGCCGCAACCTGCAGTCCTACGGCAGCCTGGTGCGCCGCGACCGGCCGCTGAGCCAGGCGGCCGCCAGCTTTCTGGCGCTGTTGCACGGGCAGGAGCCGCCGCCGGCATCCGCGCCCTAGCCGATGTACCGCACCAGATGCGGGCTGACCCGCTTGCAGTAGCTCTTGCAGACGCGGCGCAGCACTTGGGCGGTGTCGGTGACGCCGGGCGGCGGGCTCTTGGGGTACCAGGTGGTGATGCGAAAGGAGGGTGGCGTGGGCAGATCCAGTTCCACCAGCTCCCCGCTTGCCAGCTGCGGCGCCACCAGCATGCCGTGCATGATGGCGACGCCCAGGCCCTCGCGCACCAGCGAGACCAGGGCCGCCAGCGAGGGCGATCCCGAGATGCGCAGATCGCTGGAGACCATGCCGCTTTGCACGGCCAGTTGCTGTGCCATGGCCACGGCCTGCTCGTAGGGGCCGGTGCCGCGCATCTGTGTCAGCAATTGCTTGCCCAGCGCCTTGTGCAGTCCATCCTTCCTGGGCACCAGGCCCCGCCTGGCAATCCAGTGCACGGGCACCTCCAGCAGGTTCTCGACCACGGCGAACTGGGGGTCCACGCCGCTGCCGGTGCGCACGATCAGGTCCAGGTCGCGCCGCATCATCTGCTCCGACAGGTGGGTGCTCAGATCGACGGTCAGGTCCAGCTCGATATGCGGCAGGCTGGCACCCATCGCCTTGACGAATTCGGGCAGGAAGGTGTGTACCGCCGTCTCCAGCACGCCGACCCGCAGGCGGCAGCCGATGGCGTCGTCGGACCTGGCGGCACGCTCCAGGGTGCGTGCGGCTTCAATGACGGCCTCCGCATGCCGCAGCAAGCGGGCGCCGGCGTCGGTGATCTGCAGCGTCTTGCGGTCCCAGTGGAACAGGGTCACGCCCAGGTCCGACTCCAGCCCGCGTATGCGCATGGAGACGGCGCCGGGGCTGGCATGCACCAGTTCGGCCACGCGGCGCACGCTGCCGATGCGTGCCAGCAGCACAAAGGTTTCCAGAAAGCGGATGTTCATGGGGGTCTGCGCGGGCTGCGGTGGCTGTTCAGTTTTTCTGGGAGAGGCTGCGCACAATTCCTGAGTGGACCGGTGGCCTGCTGCTTTTTACATTGGGAGGCATCTCCACTCAATAGAGGCTCACCCATGACGCACTGGACCCATCCGACCGAGTTCCGACAGGAGGTGCGCGCCGGCCGCTTTCGCGGGCAGACGGCAGGGCAGTGCCCCGGCTACACCCAGGGCAACCTGGCGATATTGCCGCGCGAGTGCAGCGAGGAGTTCCTGCGCTTTGCTCGCCTCAACCCCAAGTCCTGCCCGCTGATCGGCGTGACCGAGCCCGGCAGCAGCCGCGTGCCCGAACTGGGCGATATCGATCTGAAGACCGACCTGCCCTCGTACTGGGTGTTTCGCGATGGTCACAGGGCCGAGCAGGTGAATGACCTCACCGACCTGTGGCGCGACGACCTGGTGGGCTTCGTCATCGGCTGCTCCTATTCCTTCGAGGATGCGCTGCGCGAGGCGGGCGTGCCCGTGCGCCACATCGATGAAGGCCGGGGCGCGCCCATGTTCATCTCCAGTATTCCCAACGGCCGGGCCGGCCGCTTCGGCGGCAGCATGGTGGTCAGCATGCGGCCCATGACGACGGCCCACGCCATCCGCGCCATCCAGGTCACTTCGCGCTTTCCCAGCGTGCATGGGGCGCCCGTGCACCTGGGCGATCCCGCGCAGATAGGCATTGCCGACATCGACAGGCCGGACTTCGGCGAGCCCATGGCGCTCAGGCCGGGAGAGATTCCCGTGTTCTGGGCCTGCGGCGTGACGCCCCAGCAGGCCATACGCTCGGCGGCCCTGCCATTCGCCATCACGCACGAGCCGGGCCACATGCTGGTGACGGAGTTGCGCAACAGCCATCTGGCCGCGTTCTGACGGCCTGCCTGCCTGGCTGCCTGGCATAGGGCCCGCTTCGGCGGGCCTTTTTCTTTGCGTCGCCGGCCGGCAAGGGGCCGCTCCTGTTCAGTTTTCGTGAACAGAGGGGGCGAAAACTTCTCGATGGACGCGGTCCAGGGGCACTTTTAGATTGGACGCCAGTGGTGGGCACCGGCGGAGGGCCGTACTCCAGGCCACGGTTTTCCTGACTTCAACTTCGAGACAAACGGGTTCCGACACCATGCAAGAACGCTCCATTCCCCATGACAGGCGCTGGCAATTCTGGATAGACCGTGGCGGTACGTTCACCGATGTGGTGGGCAAGCGGCCCGATGGCAGCCTGGTCACGCACAAGCTGCTGTCGGAGAACCCCGAGCAGTACAGGGACGCGGCCGTGGCCGGCATCCGCCACCTGCTGGGCCTCAAGCCCGGCGAGCCGGTCACGCCGGACCTTGTGGAGTGCGTGAAGATGGGCACCACGGTGGCCACCAATGCGCTGCTGGAGCGCAAGGGCGAGCCCACGCTGCTGGTGACCACGCGGGGCTTTCGCGATGCGCTGCGCATCGCCTACCAGAACCGTCCGCGACTGTTCGACCGCCATATCCAGTTGCCCGAACTGCTCTACAGCGAGGTGGTCGAGGCCGTGGAACGTGTGGATGCCCATGGGAAGGTGCTGCGCGAGCTGGACGGGCTGCACCTGCACACGGCGTTGGCCGCAGCCCATGCGCGCGGCTTGCGCAGCGTGGCCATCGTCTTCATGCATGGCTACCGCCATACGCGGCATGAGCAGATGGCGGCGCGCATTGCGCGGCAGTTGGGTTTCACGCAGGTCAGCACTTCGCACGAGACCAGTCCGCTGATGAAGTTCGTGAGCCGGGGCGATACCACGGTGGTCGATGCCTACCTGTCTCCCATCCTGCGCCGCTATGTGCAGCAGGTGGCTGCAGAGATGCCGGGAGTGCGGCTGTTCTTCATGCAGTCTTGCGGAGGGCTGTCCGACGCGGGCAGTTTTCAGGGCAAGGACGCCATCCTGAGCGGGCCGGCCGGAGGCATCGTGGGCATGGCGCGTACGGCGGGCCTGGCCGGGCACGACAGGGTCATCGGTTTCGACATGGGTGGCACATCCACCGACGTCAGCCACTATGCAGGCGCCTTCGAGCGCGAGTTCGAGACCCAGGTGGCCGGCGTGCGCATGCGCGCGCCGATGATGAGCATCCACACCGTGGCCGCCGGCGGCGGCTCGGTGCTGGCCTATGACGGCTCGCGCTTTCGCGTGGGACCCGAGAGCGCGGGTGCCCATCCCGGCCCGGCGAGCTATCCCCGCGGCGGCCCCCTGGCCGTGACCGATGCGAACGTGATGGTCGGCAAGGTCCAGCCGCGCTACTTTCCCAGCGTGTTCGGGCCTGCCGCCAACGAGCGACTGGACGGCGAGGCCGTGCGTGTCCGCTTCGAGGAACTGGCGCGGCAGACGGGGCGCACTCCCGAGGACGTGGCCGAGGGCTTCATCCGCATCGCCGTGCAGCAGATGGCCAACGCCATCAAGAAGATCAGCGTGGCGCGCGGCTATGACGTCACGCGCTATACGCTGCAGTGCTTCGGCGGCGCGGGCGGCCAGCATGCCTGCCTGGTGGCCGATGCGCTGGGAATGTCCCGCGTGTTCGTGCATCCGCTGGCCGGCGTGCTCAGCGCCTATGGCATGGGCCTGGCGGACCAGACCGTGATCCGCGAGCAGGCCATGGAGCTGGCGCTGACTGCCGAGGCCCTGCCGCTGATCGCCGAATGCCTGGATGCGCTGGGCACGGGCGCGCAGGCGGAGCTGGAGCGCCGGCAGGTCGGCGCAGGCCCTGTGCAGGTGCGGCACAACGTGCATGTGCGCTACGAGGGCTCCGATTCCGCCTTGGTCGTGCCCTTTGGCTCCCTGCCGGGCATTCAGTCGGCTTTCGAGTCGGCCTACCGCCAGCGTTTCGCCTTTCTGATGGCGGGCAAGGGCCTGGTGGTGGAAGCCGTGTCGGTCGAAGCCGTGATTGCGGGCGATGCGCCCGGCGAGCCGCTGCAGCCGGAGCATCCGCCGCGCGAGCATCCGCGCCGCGAAACCGTGCGCATGTACACCGGCGGCGCCTGGCATGGCGCGGCCCTGGTGGTGCGCGAGGACCTGCGGCCCGGCGACGTCATTGCCGGCCCGGCCATCATCGCCGAGCGCAACGCCACCACCGTGATCGAGCCTGGCTGGTCGGCCAGGCTCACCGGGCTGGATCACCTAGTGCTGGACCGGGTGGTGCCGCGCAAGGTCGAGTACGCGGCCGGCACGACGGTGGACCCTGTGCTGCTGGAGGTCTTCAACAACCTGTTCATGAACATTGCCGAGCAGATGGGCCTGCAGCTGCAGAACACCGCCTATTCGGTGAACATCAAGGAGCGGCTGGATTTCAGCTGCGCGCTGTTCGATGCCCGGGGCCATCTCATCGCCAACGCGCCGCACATGCCCGTCCATCTGGGCTCCATGGGCGAAAGCATCCAGACGGTGATCCGCAGGAACGCCGGGCGCATGGCCCAGGGCGATGTCTACGTGCTCAACGACCCCTACCAGGGCGGCACCCATCTGCCGGACATCACCGTCATCACGCCGGTCCATATCGCCGGCGAGGCATCTCCGACCTTCTACGTCGGCAGCCGGGGCCACCATGCCGATGTGGGCGGCATCACGCCGGGCTCCATGCCGCCGTTTTCCACGCGCATCGAGGAAGAGGGCGTGCAGATCGACAACTTCAAGCTGGTCGATCGCGGCGTGCTGCGCGCCCAGGAGATGGTCGAGCTGCTGCAAGGCGGCGAGTACCCGAGCCGCAACCCGCAGCAGAACCTGGCCGACCTGAAGGCCCAGATCGCGGCCAATGAAAAAGGCGTGCAGGAGCTGCACAAGATGGTGGCGCAGTTCGGCCTGCCCGTGGTGCAGGCCTACATGGGCCATGTGCAGGACAACGCCGAGGAGTCGGTGCGCCGCGTCATCACGCGGCTCAGGGACGGGCAGTTCACGCTGGAACTGGACAACGGCGCGCAGATCCGCGTGGCCGTCACCGTCGATACGGCCGAGCGCAGTGCCGTCATCGATTTCTCGGGCACCAGCGTCCAGCAGACCAACAACTTCAATGCGCCGCGCGCCGTGTGCATGGCGGCCGTGCTCTATGTGTTCCGCACGCTGGTGGACGACGACATCCCGCTCAACGCGGGCTGCCTCAAGCCTTTGAAAGTCATCATCCCCCAGGGCTGCATGCTCAACCCCAACCCGCCCGCTTCGGTGGTCGCGGGCAATGTGGAGACCTCCACCTGCATCACCAACGCGCTGTTCGGCGCGCTGGGCGTGATGGCGGGCAGCCAGCCCACCATGAACAACTTCACCTTCGGCAATGCGCACCACCAGTACTACGAAACCATTGCCGGCGGCAGTGGCGCGGGCGCGGTGCTGGACGCCGAGGGCCGGGTGGAGCGCGGCTTCAACGGCACCAGCGTCGTCCAGACGCACATGACCAATTCGCGCCTGACCGATCCGGAGGTGCTGGAGTTCCGCTTCCCCGTGATGCTGGACAGCTATGAGATCCGCGACGGCTCGGGCGGCGGCGGGCGCTGGCACGGCGGCAACGGCGGCGTGCGGCGCGTGCGCTTCCTGGAGCCCATGACGGCCAGCATTCTGTCCAACGGGCGCCTGAATCCGGCCTTCGGCATGGCAGGTGGCCAGCCGGGGCAGCCGGGCATCAACCGTGTGCTGCGTGCCGATGGCCAGGTCGAGGAACTGGACCACATCGGCGCCGTGCACATGCAGCCGGACGACATCTTCGAAGTCTGCACGCCGGGGGGCGGCGGCTACGGAACGGCGGCCTGACACGCCGCCAGCAGGGGGCATGGCGCGGGCGGGGGAGGGCCGCCCGGCCAGGCCCGGATCACAACCGATGGAGTGCCATTGAATGCAAGACGCTTCGCGCAGCCGAAGTGCAAGGAGACAACAAATGACAAGCCTTGACAACGCAAGGGCCCTGGCCGCAGAGCAGCCCCGGGGCCACTGGCTGGGCCAGCTCGAGCCCAAGGAAAAGCGGGCGCTGACGGCCTCGTTCGGCGGCTATGCCGTGGACGCCTTCGACTACTACACGCTGCCCCTGGTCACCCCCATCCTGCTGTCGCTGTGGGGCATGAGCAAGACCGAGGTCGGCCTGATCGGCACCTCGACGCTGGTGGCCTCGGCCATCGGCGGCTGGATGGCCGGCATCCTGGCGGACCGCTACGGGCGCGTGCGTGTGCTGCAGTGGACCATCCTCGTATTCGCTCTTTTCACCTTCGCCTGCGGCCTGGCGCAGACACCGGGCCAACTGCTGCTGGCCCGCACGCTGCAGGGCCTGGGCTTTGGCGGCGAGTGGGCCGTGGGCTCGGTGCTGATCGCCGAGACCATGCGGCCGGCCTTCAGGGGCAAGGCGGTGGGCCTGGTACAAAGCAGCTGGTCCATAGGCTGGGGCGCGGCCGTGCTGGTGTCCATGGCGCTGTTCTCGTTTCTGCCGCCCGAGATCTCATGGCGGGCCATGTTCCTGCTGGGCCTGCTGCCGGCCCTGCTGATCCTGTACATACGCCGCACCGTCAAGGACCCCGAGGTCTACCTGAAGACCCGCGCCGCCGTGGGCCGGGGCGAGCGCAGCGGGCACTTCCTGGACATCTTCAAGGGCGGCATGCTCAAGACCACGGTGCTGGCCAGCCTGATGTTCACCGGCATGCAGGGCGGCTACTACGCCATTGCCGTGTGGCTGCCCACCTTCCTGAAGAACGAGCGCCACCTGACGGTGCTGGGCTCGGGCGGCTACCAGTTCATGTTCATCTTCGGCGCCTTTGCAGGCTACCTGTGCGGTGCCTACGCCTCCGACCGGCTGGGCCGGCGCCTGGCCTTCACGCTGTTCGCCATCGGCGCCGGCAGCCTGGCCTATGCCTATACGCTGCTGCCCATCACCGATGCCTGGATGCTGGTGCTGGGCTTTCCGCTGGGCTTTTTCATGTCGGGCATCTTCAGCGGCGCCGGAGCCTTCCTGGCCGAGCTGTTCCCCAACGAACTGCGAGGCTCCGGCCAGGGCTTTTGCTACAACTTCGGCCGCGGCATCGGGGCCACCTTCCCTGCGCTGGTGGGCGTGCTCAGCGACCGGCTGGGCCTGTCGCTGGGCATGGCCATCGGCATCTGCGCCACGGCGGGCTACGTGATGGTGGTGTTGTTCGCCATGTGCCTGCCGGAGACGCGGGGCCGGGATCTGGCCGCGCAGTGAAGCGCTGGCCAGACCGGCCCCGGCACGCTCAGTAGCTGCCCATGTAGTCGCGCTTGCCGACCTCGACGCCGTTGTGGCGCAGCAGGGCATAGGCGGTGGTCACATGGAAGAAGAACTGCGGCAGGCCGTAGTGCAGCAGGTAGGCGCTGGCGGTCAGCTTCTTTTCCTTGGGCGTGCCGGGGCGCAGCACGATCTCGCGGGACTCGCTTTGCGCGAACTGCTCGGGCGCGAACGAGCCCACATGGTCCAGCGCCTTGGTGATCAGCGCCTGCAGGTCGGCAAAGCTGGTCTGCGTGTCGGGCCACGAAGGCACCTCGGCGCCGGCCAGGCGCGAGGCGATGCCCTTGGCGAAGTCCGCAGCAATCTGCACCTGGCGCACCAGCGGGAACATGTCGGGGAACAGGCGGGCCTGCAGCAGGGCGTCGGGATCGATGTTCTTCTGCGCGGCGTGTTCCTCGGCCTTTTTGAGCACGTCGGACAGGGCCTTCAGCATCTGCTGCAGGACGGGAATGGAGGCGGTGTACAGGGGGCTGGTCATTACGGGCTCGCTAAGGATTGTGAAGGGCTGGCAATCGCATGCATCTGCATCCATCGCCAGCCGGCACAGGCTAACAGCAACTGCTTTCACTTGCCGCCTGCGCTAGCATGCGCGCCATGCAAATCCCTGAAGCCGCTCCCTCGTTCGCAGGCCTTGGCCAGGCCGGATTCGGCGCCGCCATCTTCGACATGGACGGCCTGCTCATAGACTCCGAGCCCTTCTGGAAGCGTGCCGAGCGCGAGTCCTTTGCCGAGGTCGGCATCGACATCACGGCCGAGATGTCCCGCGTGACGGCGCCCATGACCACGGCGCAGGTTGCCGCGCACTGGTATGCCCACCGGCCCTGGCAGGGGCCCAGCCAGCGCGAGCTGGAGAGCCGCGTGGTCGCGCGCGTGGCGGCCCTGGTCAGCGCGCATGGACAGGCCCTGCCCGGCGTGCGCGAAACACTGAGCGCCTGCCGCGCCCTGGGCTGGCGCGTGGCGCTGGCTTCGAACTCTCCTTTGTCTTTGTGCCACCACACCCTGGATGCGCTGGGCCTGCGGCCGGCGTTCGACGCCATCGTCTCGGCCGAGCAGGTGGTGCGCGGCAAGCCCGCGCCCGACATCTATTACTTCGCGGCGCAACGCCTGGGCGTGCCGGCCGGGCGCTGCCTGGTGTTCGAGGACTCGGTCTCGGGAACACATGCGGCGCGGCAGGCCGGCATGACCGTCATCGCCGTGCCGTCCGAGGACCAGTGCTTCGACGGGGCGCAGCCTGCGCCGAACTGGGTGGTGCCCACGCTGGTGGCGCTGCATGGGGCAGCGGGCCGGTAAGGCATCCGCAGCACCCGCATCGCATGGCGCGTGCCGGCCGCAAGGGTGTTGATGAGAACCATTCTCAGTACAATCGCCGCCCGTGCCGTTCTTCTTCGTCCTGTCCGTTTCCCATGCTGGCGTGCCTGCCCGCGTCCAGACCGCTGTGCCGGGAGCCTGCCCGTGAGCGCGCGCGTGCCTGGCGCGGACGATGATGCCGCCCCCTCCCTGCTGGCCCGCGTGTATGCACGCTGGCACCAGCCTCTGCGCCGCCTGCTGGGCCGGCAGATGCGCAACCGCGAGGATGCCGAGGATGCGGTGCAGGAGGTCTTCGTGCGCTATGCGGCCTCGGGCAAGGCCCTGCCGCCCGAGGAGCAGGAGCCCTATCTGCGCGTGATCGCCCGCCATGTATCGCACGATGCCTGGCGCCGCTCGGCGGGCGCGCCGGGGCGCGAATCGGTCTCGCTGGATGAACACATGGAACTGGCGCAGCAATTGCCGGCCGGCGAAGGCTCGGACCCCCTGCAGGCGGCGCACCACCGCGAGCGCCTGGGCCGGCTGGAGCAGGCCATGGCCGAGCTGCCCGAGCGCCGCCGCGAGGCCTTCGTGCTGCACAGCATCGACGGGCTCACGCAGACCGAGGTGGCGCAGCGCATGGGCATTACGCGCCGCATGGTGCACAACCATGTGACGCTGGCCATGGCCTATTGCGAGCTGCGCGTGCAGTACGGCAGCGCCGAAGACATGCGCCTGATGCAGGGCCTGCTGGCGCAGGCCGCGACGGACGGGGAGGGCCGGGAATGACGCTGACCCCGCAACGCCTGCAATTGCATGCCCGCGCCGCCGACTACTTTGCCCGCCGCCGCGAAGCCGACTGGACCGGCGCCGACGAGCGCGAACTCGACGCCTGGCTGGCCGCCGACCCGCAGCACCGCAGCATCTTCGAGAGCCTGGGGCGCACGGTGCTGGACCTGCAGCAGTTGCCCAGGCCGGCGCTGGCCTGCGACGCGGCTGCTGCGCCGCAAGCCAGGGCGAGCGGGCCGCGTGCGCAGACACAGGCCCACTTGCCCGCGCCGGCACGTCAGCGCACACGCCGCGGCCTGATGCCTGCGTTGCTGTCGGTGGCTCTGGTCACGACGCTGGCCGTGGGCGGGGGCTGGTATGCCTGGGACAACCACGCAAGCCATGTGATCGAGATGGCCACCGGCCCCGGCGAGGTGCGCGAGGCTGAACTGCCCGATGGCACGCGGGTCACGCTGAATTTTTCCTCCAGGCTGCAGGTGCGCTACTACCCGCGCCGCCGCGAGACGGTGCTGGACCAGGGCGAGGCCTTCTTCCAGGTCGCCGCCGACCGGTCGCGGCCCTTCACCGTGGACAGCGGCGCCAGCCAGATCCGCGTGGTGGGCACGGCCTTCAATGTGCGCGCCGGGCCGCCAGCGCTGGTGGTGAAGGTGCTGGAGGGCAAGGTGGAGCTGCGCCCCGATCGCCATGCGGCGGACGGCAGGCGCCTGCTGCTGGGCGCGGGCGCCGGCATGTCCGTCGATGCCCGCGACGGCTCGCAGCATCCGCTGGCGGCCGGCGCGGACACGGTGGGCGACTGGCGCAGCGGCCAGATGGTGTTCCAGCAGGCAACGCTGGCCGAGGTCGCCGCCGATCTGTCGCGCTACCTGGGCCAGCCCGTACGGGTGGACGGCGATGCGCGGCTTGCCGCGCTGTCCGTGTCCGGCGTGGCGCTGACCGGCAAGCCCGAGGTGTTTCTGCGCTCGCTGCCGCACTTGTTGCCGGTGCGTGTGCAGGCCGAAGCGCAGGGCGGCTGGCGAATCTCGGCGCATTGAGTGTCTTGGCTGTTTGTAAATTAATGTAAACAACCCGCTTTCTCGGTTCGGCCACGTTCCCACTTTGGCGCGGTAGCGGGTTTTACCTTCATGGAGGCCGGGTTTTCTCGCGCCTCCATGGTTGCCAGCCAGGCCGCTGCCCAGTGCACAGCTCAGCCAACAACCGCGACGGCCGCGCACGCGCGTGGCGGGTGGACGCTCAACTGTCTGCCTGCCACCCACCGCGCACACCGCGACAGCGGGCAATGGACACAGTGCAGCAGGAGCAGGGATGCAAGCAGGAAAAGAACACGGCAGCGCCGCCATGGGCGCGGGCATTTGGGGAGGAGAGTTTCAGCACAGGGGCAGGCCATGGCGGCGGGCAAGGATGCCGTCGCTGGTGGCCGCAGCCCTGGTTGCGCTGGCGCAGCCTGCGGTGCAGGCGCAGCAGCCATCGTCCGTGCAGGCGGGGCAGGTGGGCCAGGCGGGTCAGGTAGGGGAGCTGGCCTTCAGCATCGCGCCCCAGCCGCTGGCCGGCGCGCTGCGCCAGTTCACGCAGCAGGCCCAGCACCAGGTGCTGTTCGATCCGCAGATCGTTGCAGGCCGCACTTCGCCGGCCTTGCAGGGCCGCTTCACGCCGCGCCAGGCGCTGGACCGGCTGCTGGCCGGCACGGGCGTGACCGTGATCGATGCCGTACCGGGCGCCTACACGCTGAAGGCACCCGCCAGGGAGCCGTCGCCGGCAGCCGATGCTGCGCTGGGCACGGTGCTGGTCACGGCCCAGGCACACGCTGGCGATACCACGGAGGGTTCGGGCTCCTATGCGGCCTCGCGCGTGTCGCTGGGCAAGGGGCAGAGCGTGCGCGAGACGCCGCAGTCCATCTCCGTGGTCACGCGCCAGCGCATCGAGGACCAGGGCCTGGTCTCCGTGGGCGACGTGATGCAGCAGACCACGGGCGTGACGGTGGACTACGCGGGCTCGGGCGGCCTGGGCGGCACGGCCAACAGCTTCTACGCGCGGGGCTTCCAGATCAGCAATGTCCAGATCGACGGAGCGGCGGTGGACGCCTTCAGCCAGGGCACCTTCGACCCCAACATGGCCATGTACGACAGCGTACAGGTGATCCGCGGCGCGGACGGCCTGTACAGCGGCAATGGCGAGCCCGGCGGCTCCATCAACCTGGTGAGAAAGCGCCCCACGGCACAGCCGCAGGTGCTGGCCTCGGCCTCGGTGGGCAGCTGGAACCAGCGCCGTGCAGAACTTGATGTGGCGGGCCCCCTGGCTGCCGATGGCCGGGTGCGCGGCCGCGCCGTGCTGGCGCACAGCGACCGCGAGTTCTTCTATGACTACGCCGATGCGCGCAACACCTTGCTCTACGGCATCGTGGAAGCCGATCTCACGCCTGCGACCAAGCTGACCCTGGGCGGCAGCTACGACAAGTCGGCCAGCCTGCCTTGGCGCGGTGGCCTGCCGCGCGCGGCCAATGGCGACGATCTGCACCTGCCGCGCCATACGGCACTCATGGCGGGCTGGGGCCATTACGACAGGACCAACAAGGAGCTGTTTGCCCAGCTGGAACAGAAGCTGGAGGGCGACTGGCGCGTCCGCGCCCATGCCAACTATGTCAAGGTGGACAGCGACAGCCGGTTGGCCGACGTCACCGGCGCGGTCGATCCGACGACGGGCCTGGGAGCCACGCTCAACGGCTTCTCCAACGACTTCTATTCCACCAAGAAGGCGCTGGATGCCAACGTCAGCGGAACGTTCTCCCTGCTGGGGCGCAGGCACCGGCTGCTGCTGGGCGCGGACTGGGCCAAGATCCGTGACACGCAGGACACCTTTCTGTCCGAGGTGGACATGCCGGGGGGCATCAACGTGTTCGGCTTCGACCCGGGCGCCATTCCCCTGCCCAGCTTCGTCTGGAAGACGCGCAGCTTCGCGGGCTATGGCGCCACGCAGAAGGGCCTGTACGGCCGGCTCAACCTGAGCCTGACGGACCGCCTGACCGCCATCGTCGGCGCGCGCCGCGCCAGCTATGCAACGCAGACACCCTGGCTGCGCTTCGACCAGGCCGGCAATCTCACCAGCCGCATCGTGTCGTCCAATAGCGAGAGCGGTATCTTCACGCCCTATGGCGGCCTGGTCTACGACATTGACGACCGCTGGACGGCCTACGGCAGCGTCGCCGAGATCCACAAGTCCCAGGCCGACAAGCTGGGTGGGCCCTTGCCAGGCACGCCGCTGGATCCCATCAAGGGCCGCAATTTCGAGCTGGGCGCCAAGGGCGAGTTCAACGAGGGCCGGCTGATGGCCTCCATGGCCCTGTACCGCATAGAGCGCAATGGCGAGGCCGTGGCCGATCCCTCCTACCCCAACACCGACATCGGCGACGCGGGCCTGAACTGCTGCTGGCTGAGCAAGGGCAAGGTGGTCAGCCAGGGCGTGGAAGGCGAGATCTCGGGCGAGCTGGCGCGCGGCTGGCAGCTGTTTGCCGGCTACACCTTCAACCGCAACCACAACAAGACGCCGGGCATCGAAGGCATCTACCACTCCGTCACGCCCAAGCATCTGTTCAAGCTGTGGAGCACCTACCGCCTGCCGGGCGAGCTGTCGCAATGGACGATTGGCGGCGGCGCCAATATCCAGAGCGCGCATTTCGTCAGCGGCTCGGCCAATGCCTTCAATCCTGACACGGGCAAGTTCGACGGCGCGGCCGTGCCCTTCAAGTTCAGCCAGGGCGGCTATGCCGTGTGGAATGCCAGCGTGCAGTACCGCATCAACCGCAACTGGCAGGCCGTGCTCAACCTGAACAACCTATTCGACAAGGTCTACTACCGCACAGTGGGCACCAGCGGCGGCAACAACTGGTATGGCGAGCCACGCAATGTGATGCTGACGCTGCGCGGAACGTTCTGAGGCACTCCTGAGCGGCTGCGCCGCTTCCCCCTCTCTTCGGAGGGGGCGGACACCCTCTGGGCGTGGCGCCCAACGCCAGCAACCTGCTGGACAGGCGCTGCTACGTGCCTTCGTTCGCCACGGTGTCGGGCAACAACTGCTACGGCGCACCGCGCTCGCTGCTGCTGACGCTAAGCGCCGCGTATCTGGCGCGTGCTATGCGGCAGCGGCCGCCGCGACGCCGAACTCCTCGCTGTCCGCCTGGGCACCGTCGTCGAACACCAGGCGGCGCTCGGGCCAGCGCATGGCGGCAAGCTTGAAGCGCTGCTGCGGGTCCTCGCCCGCCAGGCGGGCATTCCAGCGGCCGCCGACCGAGTAGTCCACGCAGAACACATTGCCGCGCCGGCCGTGCCAGGACAGCGGGCCCGTCTGGCCGAACAGGTTCTCGGCCTGGGCACCATGGAAGGACGGGCCGCCGCGATTCAGGCGCCGCCAGTAGTGGCCCACGACCACGGCCTGGGCATCCTCGTATTCGTTCCACCAGGCCACGCGCTCGACGAAGCGCCACTTGCCGCCCGCGTAGAAGGGGTTGCGGCATTCGCGCTCCACGCCCGAGGTCAGCACCTTCAGCGGATTGACCATGGCCTTGGCCAGCTCGCTTTCGCTGTGCGCGGGCAGGAAGGGCGGCAGCCAGTTGCGGTCTTCCAGGTCATGCGGCCATTGCCGGCGTTCGGCGCGCATGCGTTCGGCCACTTTGTTGACCTGGGCCTGCTGGGCGGCCACGGCCTCGAAGTGGTCATAGGCGCTGCGCGCGCTGCCCGGTGGCAGCTCGCGCGCCATGGCGATCTGCTGCGGGCGCCAGGCCGCGTGGACCACGCGCAGGTCCTCGCGCTCCATGGCAATGGGCAGCCGCTCCAGCAAGGCCAGGGTGTCGGGGATATCGCACAGCGGCATGCGTGCGAACGGGGCGTACTTGGGTGTGTCGGAGGCCACGCGGCTGTCGAAGAACCAGCCGGAGCCGTCCTTGGCATCCTCGCGCAGCAGGTTGATTTCGTGGTTGCCGAGCACGGCCAGCGCATGGCCCGACTCCAGCATGGGCACCACGCGGGCCAGCACGCCCGGGCTGTCGGGACCCCGGTCGCAGAAGTCGCCCACGAAGACCAGGCGCCTGCCCTGGGGGTGGCGGCCCAGCGCGTCGTAGCCCAGGTGCCCCAGCAGATGCTCCAGCGCTTCGGCTTCGCCATGGATGTCGCCGACGATGTCGAGCGGACCGGGGGGCAGGGGCTGGACGAGGCTCATGGCGGAAAGATGCAAAAGACGGCGCAGGCTTGGAAAACCGACATTATTTGCACAGACCCGCCGTGCCCGCCAGCCCCGTTTGCGACAGGACCGTGTCAGCGCCGTTGCAGGCGCACAAAGCTGTAGGGCAGGCCATTGGCTGCCACATGGCGGCTGCGCGAGGCCTCCTGCCACTCGGGGCCCGGCGTGGGCGCGAAGGCGTCGCCTTCGTAGTCGCGTTCGATTTCAGTCACCTCGATGCTGTCGGCCAGCGGCAGGGCCTGGGCGTAGATCTGGGCACCGCCCATGACCCACACGTCGGCGGATGCCTGGCGGCCCAGCGCCAGGGCCTGCTCCAGGCTGGTGGCATGCAGCACTCCGGGGGCGGCCGGCTCGGGCGCCCAGTCCGCCTGGCGCGTGACCACGATGTTGGTGCGCCCGGGCAGCGGCCTGAAGCGGGCCGGCAGCGAGTCCCAGGTCTTGCGGCCCATGACCACGGCCGAGCCCTGGGTCAATTGCTTGAAGTGCGCCAGGTCCTCGGGCAGGTGCCAGGGCATGGCATTGTCCTTGCCGATGACGCCGTTGGCGGCGCGTGCGTAGATGAGATGGATGGCCATCGGGCGGGTCTTTCTGCTGCCTCAGACGGCCACGGGGGCCTTAATGGGCTCGTGGTGCTGGTAGCCGACGACCTCGAAGTCCTCGTACTCGTAGCCGAAGATGGAGTCGGGCCGGCGCTTGATCTGAAGCGTCGGGTAGGCGAAGGGCTGGCGCGCCAGCTGGGTCTCGACCTGGGTGAAGTGGTTGTTGTAGATGTGGCAGTCGCCACCGGTCCAGACGAAGTCGCCCACCTCCAGGTCGCATTGCTGGGCCAGCATGTGGGTCAGCAGCGCGTAGCTGGCGATGTTGAAGGGAACGCCCAGGAAGATGTCCGCGCTGCGCTGGTATAGCTGGCAGCTGAGCTTGCCGTCGGCCACGTAGAACTGGAAGAAGGCGTGGCAGGGCATGAGCGCCATCTGCGGCAGGTCCGCCACGTTCCAGGCGCTGACGATGATGCGGCGGCTGTCCGGGTTGCTCTTGAGCTGCTTGACCACTTCGGCGATCTGGTCGATGTGGCCGCCGTCCGGCGTCGGCCAGTTGCGCCATTGCACGCCATAGACCGGGCCCAGGTCGCCGTCCTCGCGGGCCCATTCGTCCCAGATGGTGCAGCCGCGCTCCTGCAGCCAGCGCACATTGCTGTCGCCGCGCAGGAACCACAGCAGTTCCAGGATGATGGACTTGAGGTGCACCTTCTTGGTGGTGACCAGCGGAAAGCCTTCGGACAGGTCGAAGCGCATCTGGTGGCCGAACACGCTGCGCGTGCCCGTGCCGGTACGGTCGGTCTTGGACACGCCGTGCTCGTACACATGGCGCATGAAATCTTCGTACTGGGAGCGGGCTGGGCGGGGCGCAGGAGTCGTGTTCATCTTCCGGATTATCCCTTGATGAATACGGCGCCTTGTCCGACGGTATCCATGCCCCTTGAAACAAGGTCTGGCGCCCCGGGTGCGAAAATGCCCGCAGACTGGTGCCGGTGCATTGCCCAGGCTTTCGCACCGGCGTCACCGCTTTTTTCGCATCCGCTTTGACAAGGAGCTTGCGCATGTCTTCCATGCTCTCCCCCTGGCAGGCCGCCGTTGCATTGGGTGTCGCCATGCTGGCGCTGACAGCCTGCGATCCGCGTTCTCCCTCCGTCCCGACTCCCAAGGCCGCGCAGTCCGTCGCACTCGATGTGGCTGCGCCAGCCCCGGAATTGGTGCTGGCGTTTCCCGCGCGCACGCGCATGCCCTCCACCGCCAAGGCGGGGGAGCCCGGCCTGGACAGCCTGGCCGAGTACGTGGGCAAGTATCCCTACGACGGCACCAACTACCTGGAGCAGGGCGTGCTGGCCGACCGGCTCAAGGCGCTGCTGGGCACCAGCTACCCGACCCTGCTGAGCAATATGCGTACCGTGGGCCCGCTGACCAAGGAAGGAGATGTCTGGAGCATCGTCGGCCTGCGCCCGCACCAGGGCGGCGAGGAAATGGGCGCCATCGTGATCGATCCCGCCCGCAATGCCCTGCGCGTGTGGCTGCTCACCGGCGGCAAACAGTCCGACTTCTCCGATGCGGCCGGCGCCGACATCGCCTGGCCCGAACAGGTCAACAAGACGATGGCCAATATCGAGGCCAAACCGGTTTCCTGACAAGGCAGGCACGTGCCGCTCCTGGCTCAGGACGGCGCGTGCAAACCCGGCGCTGCCCCAGAAGGGGCGGCGTTGCGCTCAGGAGGCTTGCCTCGGCAGGATGCAGCCCGGGTTCATCAGTCCCTGCGGGTCCAGCGCCTGCTTGATGGCGCGCATCATGCCCAGCGCCACGGGTGACTGGTACTTCTGCAGCTTGTCCACCTTGAGCGCACCCACGCCGTGCTCGGCCGAGAACGAGCCGCCGAATTCGGCCACGGCTTCATAGACGAGGTGGTTGACCAGGTGCTCTCGCTCGTTGAGGAAGGCCTTGGCGTCACCGCCCTCGGGCGCCTGCACGTTGTAGTGCAGGTTGCCGTCGCCCAGGTGGCCGAAGTTGACCAGGCGCACGCCAGGGATCTCGCGCTGCAGCACGGCATCGGTGTGCTCGACGAAGGCGGGGATGCGCGATGCGGCGATGGAGATGTCGTGCTTGATGTTCAGGCCTTCCTCGGCCTGGGCCAGCGGAATGCTTTCGCGGATGTGCCACAGCTCATGGGCCTGCGACAGGCTTTCGGCCACCACGGCGTCGAGCACGCAGCCGTCCTCGAAGGCCAGCTCCAGCAGCGCCTCGAAACGCTCGCGCGCATGCTGCTCGGACTCGCTGTCCGAATTCTCGACCAGCACGTAGTAGGGCGGCGCGCCGATCAGCCCGGCAAAGGGCACGCGCAGCTGGGGCATGTGCTTGATCACCAGCGACAGAGCGAACTGGCCCATGACCTCGAAGCCCGTCAGGCCCGCGCCCAGGTACTGGTGCGCCATGCCCAGCAGGCGCACGGCCGCTTCCATGGAGGGCACTGCGGCGAAGGCCGTGAGCTGGGCCGCAGGCTGGGGGAACAGCTTCATGGTGGCGGCGGTGATGATGCCCAGCGTGCCTTCGCTGCCGATGAACAGGTCGCGCAGGTCGTAGCCGGTGTTGTCCTTGCGCAGGCCCTTGAGGCCGTCCCAGATCTCGCCCTGCGGGGTGACCACTTCCAGGCCCAGGCACAGCTCGCGCGTGTTGCCGTAGCGCACCACCTGGGTGCCGCCCGCGTTCGTGCCCAGGTTGCCGCCAATGGTGCAGCTGCCTTCGGCGGCCAGCGACAGCGGGAACAGCAGGCCCTCTTTCTCGGCAAGCTCCTGCAGGCTTTGCAGGATGCAGCCGGCCTCGACGGTGAAGCTCAGGTTGTCGCGGTCGATGTGGCGCACGGCATTCATGCGCGTGAGGCTGAGCACGACCTGCGTGCCGCTGTCGTCCGGCGTGGAGCCCACCGACAGGCCGGTGTTTCCGCCCTGCGGGATGATGCTGGTGCCTGCGGCCGCGCATTCGCGCACCACGGCGGCCACCTCGGCCGTGCTGGCCGGGCGCACCACGGCCAGGGACTTGCCGCGCACGCGGCGGCGCCAATCCTGTTCGTAGGCCACGAGGTCGCCCTCGGTGAGGACATGGGCTTCGCCGACGATCTGGCGCAGGCGTTCAAGCAGTGCAGTCATGTTGCAACTTCTTTCAAAGACGTGAAGGCATGAAAACGGGGGGCTCAGCCGCCGGCCGCCTGGGCCGCGCGGCGCGCGCTGCGCTGGCGCCAGCGCACATGCAGGGCGCAGGCGGTGAACAGCATCAGGCACAGGAAAACTTCGAGCAGCGCCAGCCAGCGCCCGGGTGCGGGGTCGCTCCAGGCGCGCACCACGCCCTCGGTGAAATAGATCCACACCAGCAGGCTGACCCAGCGGTAGGTGTACATGCGGTGCTTGAGCAGGCCGATCAGCGGAATCGCCAGCGGCAGGGCCTTGAGCACCAGCCAGGAGCCCCCGGGCCGCATGGGCGCCAGCCACAGTTCCCAGGCCAGGCTCAGCACGATCAGGCCCATGAGGCTGGAGACCGCCAGCCAGCGGGTGGCGGCGACATCGGCGCCGGGGCGAGAAATGGAATCAGTCATCGGGGTGGCATCATATCGGCCATGGTCTTGACCTTTGAACATGTGATTGCTTGGATGGCCGCGCCCGCTGCAGACATGCGCCTTGCGGCGGAGATGGGGCGATGAGCGGCGGCCCCGAAAAGGAGCCCGTCGATGGCCTGGAGGATGGCTCCCTGGCGCTGCCCGTTCCTGCCCGGGAGCGCGGCCTGTCCCTGGCCGAGCCGCCCGAGCCTGCGGTGCCGAGATCGTGGCGCGAACGCTGGCGCTGCTTTCCATGGCGCAATACCGCACACACGCTGCGCGAACGCTTTCGCGAGGACCGGTTGGGCGTCACCGCCAGCAGCCTGACCTTCACCACGGTGCTGGCCCTGGTGCCGTTCTTCACGGTGGCGCTGGCGCTGTTCACGGCCTTTCCCATCTTCTCCCGCGTGCAGATCGTGCTGGAGCGCTGGCTGATCGACAGCCTGATCCCCGAGACCATCGCGCGCCAGGTGCTGGGCTATCTGACGCAGTTCGCCTCCAAGGCCAGCCAGCTGGGCATGGCGGGGTTTTCCATTCTGGTGATCACGGCGGTGGCGCTGATCCTCACCATTGACCGCACGCTCAACAACATCTGGCGCGTGCGCCAGTTGCGGCCGCTGGGCCAGCGCGTGCTGATCTACTGGGCCGCGATCACGCTGGGCCCCCTGGTGCTGGGCCTGAGCCTGGTGCTGTCGTCCTATGTGATGTCGGCCTCGCGCGGGCTGGTCAATGCGCTGCCCGAAGGCTTGCGCTTCATCTTCGATTCCATCGAGTACCTGGCGCTGGCCGCTGGCATGGCGGGCCTGTACCACTACGTGCCCAATACGGCGGTGCGCTGGCGCCATGCCTGGGTGGGCGGCCTGTTCGTGGCCACCTGCATGGAGCTGGCGAAGAAGGCGCTGGGCCTGTACCTGGCCTCGGTGCCTACCTATTCGGTCATCTACGGCACCTTCGCCACGCTGCCCATCCTGCTGATCTGGATCTACATGGCCTGGGTCATCGTGCTGCTGGGCGCCGTGGTCACGGCCTACCTGCCCATCGTGATGGCGGGCGTGCAGCGCATGCCGGGCCAGCAGGGCTGGCAGTTCGAGATGGCCGTGGAGATCCTGCAGTACCTCGCACAGGAGCGCGAGTCGCCCGCCAAGGGCTTGTACGCCAGTGATCTGGCGCGGCGCCTGCGTGTGGACTGGCAGCAGATCGATCCGGTGCTGCAGGCGCTGTCGGTGCTGGACTGGGTGGGCACGGTGCAGGCCCCCGGCACTGTGGCGGCCAGCGAAGGCCCCGAGCCCCGCTACATGCTGCTGGTGGAGCCCCATCGCACGCCGCTGCAGCCGCTGGTGCAGCGTCTGCTGCTGGCGCCGTCGCCGGCCGTGCAGCCGCTGTGGGATCGCACGGGGCTGGCAGGCATGACGCTGGCCGATCTGCTGGAGCAAAGGCCGCAGGCTCCGGTCTAGAGCGGGATGCGGCCCGTCAGGATGTCGCGCCACATCACCCAGTCGCCGCGAAAGCTGTAGAGCGGGCGCTTGAAGCTGGCGGGCCGGTTCTTCTCGAAGCCGAAATGCCCTATCCAGGCAAAGCCGTAGCCAAACAGCAGGCCGCCCAGCAGGAACCAGAAATTGCCGGTCAGGAACAGCGCGAACAGGCACAGCAGCGCCAGCGTGGAGCCCACGAAGTGCAGGCGCCGGCAGGTGCGGTTGCTGTGCTCCTGCAGGTAGAACGGATAGAACTCGGCAAAGCTCTTGAACTGGCGCGGGTCCACGGCAGCCTGTGCGGCGCCGGGCAGGGGAGCGGAAGCGTGTGACATGGCAGGCCTTCGCAAGCATGGGGTAGGGTCAACTTATACGCTGCTGCCTTGCCGCTCACCATCGGAGGAACCCGCGCGCCCAGGTTCGCAAAAGCTGCCCCGAGAGAGACAAAAGCTGCCGCATTCCGCCCTGCGCGTCGCCACGGTGTCGCCCTCTGGCGCCATGCAGGCGCATGATGTCTGCCGGGCCGGCGCCGACCGGCATGGAGTTTTTTTCGATGCCTTCCTCGTGCATGACCGACATCCCCGCATCCTTGAACGAAATCCGCATTCCCACGCCGCAGGGCAGCATCTACGTCAGGCGCTGGCAGGCGCCAGTGGCCGGCGAAGGCGAACAAGGCCCAGCGCGCGCGCCCATCGTGCTGCTGCACGACTCGCTGGGTTCGGTGGCGCTGTGGCGTGATTTCCCGCAGCAACTGGCCGAGGCCACGCGCCGCGATGTGCTGGCCTACGACCGGCTGGGCTTTGGCCAGTCCGACCCCTATCCGGGCACGCTGGGGCCGGGCTTTGTGGCCCGGGAGGCAGAGACCGTGTTTCCGGCAGTGCACCAGGGGCTGGGCCTTGGGGATTTCATCGTGCTGGGCCACAGCGTGGGCGGCGGCATGGCCGCCATGGTGGCGGCCCGATACGGCGCGCAGTGCAAGGCGGTGGTCACGGAGTCCGCCCAGGCCTTCGTGGAAGATCGCACCTTGCAGGGCATTCGTGCGGCCCAACAGGATTTCGCCCGGCCCGGCCAGCTGGCGCGCCTGGAGAAATACCACGGCGACAAGGCCGCCTGGGTGCTGTCTGCCTGGGTCGATACCTGGCTGTCGCAGCCATTTGCCGACTACCGGCTGGACGAGGCGCTGGAGCGCGTGCGCTGCCCGGTGCTGGCCATCCACGGCGAGCATGACGAGTTCGGCTCCCTGGTCCACCCCGAGCGCATCCGCGACCGGGCGCGCGGCCCTGTGGAGGTGGAGATCGTGGCCGGTGGCGGCCACGTCCCCCACCGCGAGCAGCCCGAGCGCATTGCCCAGCGCATCGCCCGCTTTCTGGCACGGGTCTGATCCCGGGTGGGCTTCAGTGGCCCGCCTGGGCGGACGCCGAGAGCTCCGGCGGAAACAGCTTCTTCTTGATCACGGCGTGCACGCCCCAGTTGCCGTCCACCACCTGCGTCACGGCGAAGTCCACGGCCACGGAGATCAGTGATACGGCCTCGTCCTCGTCCAGCCCGTGGGCCAGCATCAGATAGCGCCTTGCCTTGTGGAAAGCGTCACGCATGGCGCCTTCCAGCGATGATTTGCGATAGACCTGGGACTGCGCCTGGCTGCCCAGTTCGGCCAGGTGGTCGGTGAAGCTGAAGCCCTGTATCACCCATTCGGAGCCGGTCTCCAGGAAAGGGTGGTCCAGCTCTGCAAGGAAGCGGTTGTCCAGCGCGGCGCGCTTGTGCACCCGCAGCTCGAAGCTGCCGGTCAGCGAGCATTCGATGGCCGTGCCGCACAGTTCCGAGTCGCCTTGGGATGCATGCGGGTCTCCCACCGAAAACAGCGCGCCGGGCACCGATACGGGCAGGAAGAGGGTGGCTCCCTTGCCCGCGCGCCAATTGTCCAGGTTGCCGCCGAAGTAGCTCGGCGGTATGGAGTCGATCAGGCCGGCCTCTCGCGGTGCCACGGCCAGCATGCCGAAATGCGGACGCAGCGGCACGCGTGCCTTGTCCAGCACACCAAAGCGCCGGGTGATGCTGGCGGGGTCCACGGGCACGCCCGGGTAGTCGATGGTCGGATGGACCACGCCGAAGGGGTCGGTCTGCGGCGTCCAGCGGTAGTTGTAGACGGCGCGGGCCGTGGGCTCCTCGGGCAGTGCGTGGTCGATTTCGTAGATGGTGACCACTTCGCGCTGGCGGGGCTCCGTGATCTGGTCGCGGTAGTGAAAGCCCCACCAGGCGGCGGCGTTGCTGCCGAAGACACGGCCGTGGTGGGCGGGGCTGCAGCTGGGGCGTGGCTGCACGTCGAGGATGCGTATCTCCAGCAGGTCGCCAGGTTCGGCCTCATGCACATAGACGGGGCCGGTGCAGATGTGCACGCCGAAGCCCTCGCCCGCGCCGCGGCCGTAGATCGAGGCGTCCATCGGGCCCGCGCCGCGCCGGTCCACGGCCTTCTGGGCTGCGGTCCAGTGGAACACGCTTTCGGCGCCCGGATCGCCTTCGATCATGCGTTCCCAGTCGTCCGAGGCATGCTGGGTCAGCGTCTCCATGGTCACCACGTCACCCGAGCGCACCGAAAGCACGGGCTTGAGTGAACGGCTCAGGTAGCCCCAGTGCACGGTCTTGTCGGAGACCGGAAGGTAGTAGTGCTGGGGCGACGTACCGCCATTGTCTGCGTGCGCCGAGCGCTTGGGCACAAGGGCCAGCGCCTGGGCGTAGCGTGCATGGTCGCGCAGCAGGGCCTGGAACGGACTGTGCGCCAGGCGCGCTGCGGCCGGTTCTGCACCCTGCGCAGCGCTCTCTGCGGGCGAGGGGCGTCCGCGCTGGCCGGGCGGCGCATCCTGCACGCGCGCCGGACTGGCGCGATAGGCCTTGGGGGACAGCCCATAGCGGGCCGCGAAGGCACGGCTGAAGTTGGCGGCATCGCCAAAGCCCCAGCGAAAGCACAGCTCGGCGATGGAGAAATGCTGCAGCGAGCGGTTGCTCAGGTCCATGCGGCAGCGCTCCAGCCGGCGTTCGCGCAGGTAGGTGCTGAAGCTGGTGGCCGCTCCCTTGAACAGCTTTTGCAGATAGCGCGTGGACAGCCCCTCGGCGTCGGCGATGGCATCGATGGACAGCTCGGCATCGCCCAGCCGGGTTTCGATGGCGCGGCAGATGCGGCGCAGATGGCCAAGCTGCACGGCGCTGGGCGGCTCGGTCGCCTCGGCCTGCTCCTGGTCGGGATTGCCGGCGCGCGGTGTCAGGCAGGTGACCAGCATGTCGGTGAGCGTGGTCTCCACCGACAGCAGATCGTCCTGTGCCAGTGTGTCGATCTGCTCTGCCAGTGAGGCCGCCATTGCCATGCACATGGCCCCCACACCGCCTGTCCCGCCGATGTGCCTGGCCTCGGGCGGGCACGAGCGCAGCAGGCGCAGCAGAAAGCTCGAGGACTCCAGCCGCGCAAGCAGCAGGCGGCCGTCGCCGGGCAACTGCAGCTGCCATTCCCGGTCTGACTCCAGCAGCAGCGCGGAGCCGGCCTTGAGCGGGAACGCGGCGTCCTCGACCACCGCATCGGCGCTGCCTTGCAGCAAGGCGCACAGCAGCAGGCCCGGGCCGCGCAGCCGCTTGGCCACGGCCCGCAGCGTCAGCGGCGAGGTGGCCAGCGTAATGAATACCGATCCCAGTGGCGAGCTGCGCAGCGCCAGGTGGGTGGCCGGCGGCGTGGGCGCTTCGCCATGGATGTCTGCCCTGGACAGCGCCTCATTGAGCGCAGCCTGCCGCAAGGCATCGGGAAATGCGTGGGTGGAAAAGCGTCTTGGATCGTCGTGCATCAGGGGCGAACTATGAACTGCCGCGTACTGCCTGTCCAAGCCCGGCGCACCGGATGGCAGCCGCGACAAGTTTTTGTGCGCGCAGGAACAACCGGCCTGGACATGCTCGCCTGGACACTGGCGCTGCCGGCACCGATCCACAACAGCAGGAGTATTTTCGATGACCATCCCCCACCAGGAACATATCTGCGGCCCGGGCTGCCAGCACGGTGCTTCGCCAGTCGATGAGACGCTGATCCGCGAGGAATTCCAGGTTGCACGCCGTTCCTTCCTGCGCGACGCCATGGTGGTCGGTGGCGGCGCGGTCTCGGCCGGCGCCATCAGCGGTGCGATGGCACCGTCCCGGGCCTTTGCCCAGGGTGCGCCTGGCGCCCGGGCCGGCCAGGGCATGACCAGCCACTACTACATTCCCGCCTCTGCCAGTACCGTGCTCTGGGGCTACTTCAGCAGATCGGCCAAGCCGGTGGTCGAAGTCGAATCGGGCGACTACGTGACCATGGAGACGCTGACCCACCACGCCAATGACGATGCCGAACGCATGGTCCGGGGCGACCCTGGCGCCGAGAGCGTGTTCCACTGGGACAGCCAGCGCAAGAACGTCGATCGCCGGGGCGCAGGCCCCATGGATGCCAAGAACGGCGCAGGTGGGGGCCAGGGCGTGCACATCTGCACGGGGCCGGTACGCATCAAGGGCGCCCAGCCCGGCGATGTGCTGGAAGTACGCATCATTGATGTGGTGCCGCGCCCCTCGGGCAACCCGCAGTTCAAGGGCCGGACCTTCGGCAGCAATGCGGCGGCGAACTGGGGCTTTCACTATGGCGACACGCTCACCGAGCCCCGGAAGCGCGAGGTGGTCACCATCTACGAGGTGGATGCGACCGGCGAGCGCAACTGGGCCCGCGCCGTCTACAACTACCGCTGGACGCCGCAGACCGACCCCTTCGGCGTGGTCCACCCGACCATCGACTATCCGGGCGTGCCCGTGGACCACCGCACGATCAGCAAGAACGAAAACGTGCTGCGCAATATCCGCGTTCCCGTGCGCCCGCATTTCGGCACCATCGGCGTGGCGCCGGCCGAGGCGGAGATGGCCAGCTCCATTCCGCCCAACCACACGGGCGGCAACATCGACAACTGGCGCATCGGCAAGGGGGCGACCATGTATTTCCCCGTGGCCGTGCCAGGGGCCAACTTCACCGTGGGCGATCCGCATGCCTCGCAGGGGGACTCCGAGCTGTGCGGCACGGCCATCGAGTGCTCGCTGACCGGCACCTTCCAGTTGATCCTGCACAAGAAGGCGGACCTGCCTGGAACGCCGCTGGCCGAGCTGGCCTATCCGCTGCTCGAAACCCAGGACGAATGGCTGCTGCACGGCTTCAGCTACGCCAACTACCTGGCGGAGCTGGGGCCGGATGCGCAAAACCAGATCTTCAAGAAGTCTTCCGTGGACCTGGCGCTGCGCGACGCCTATCACAAGATGCGCCACTTCCTCATGACCACCCAGGGGCTGGGAGAGGACGAGGCCATCTCGCTGATGTCGATCGCCGTGGACTTCGGCATCACCCAGGTGGTGGATGGCAACTGGGGCGTGCACGCGCTCGTGAAAAAGAGCATCTTCCCCGCGCGCGGGGCGTGAGTGCGTGAGTGAGTGCGTGCCTGCCCTGCGGGCCGGACCCGGCCGGTCTCAGCGCGCCAGGAAATCCCGGATGGCGAACAGCGTCTGGTCGGGCGCCTCGGTCATCTGGTTGTGGCCGCTGGGCAGGTGCACGATGCTGACCTGGCGCTGCGCGCCCCGGGCCGCCTCGATCAGGCCCTTGGCGGCCTTGGGCGGCGTCATCTGGTCCTGCTCGCCCAGGGCGAACAGGACCGGACATTGCAGCGCCGCCATGGCCGCCTCGCCGCCCGCATAGCTGTCGCAGGCCTTGAAGCCGGCGTGCAGCAGGTTGGTGCGGTCATTGCTGGCCAGCACGCGCCGGCCCAGCGCCATGCCGGCGCCGAACACCCAGCTGCCTGCGCCGCTGGGTGGCGCCAGCGTGGCGCGCGAGAACACATTGACCATGCGGATGGCCTGCTCTGGCGTGCTCAGTGCGGAGTCCAGCAGGGCGGGCGAGACCTTCATCGGATAGGCCGTGCCCACCAGCACCAGGTGGCTGACGCGCGCGCCCAGCCGCGCAGCCGCTTCCATGGCGATCAGGCTGCCCCAGCTGTGGCCTACCAGCGCGGCCTTCTCGATGCCTGCCGCATCCATGAGCTGGCCGATGAAATCCGCCGCCGCCTCTACGCTGGCCGGCGCATCGCCTGCGCTGCGGCAGTGGCCCGGCAGGTCTATGGCCAGCACGTTCCAGCCGTGGTTGGCCAGGTAACGGCTTTGCAGTGCCCAGACGCTGTGGTCGCACAGCACGCCGTGGATGAGGATGGCCGTCGGCTGTGCGGGATTGAAGGCCTTGCCGCCGGTATAGGCGTAGATGGCGTGGCCGTGAACATCGATCTTCATTGTTGGTGTCTCCCTTGCCGATTCACGCGGCCTTCTCGGCCGCCTTGAGGGCGCGCTTGAGGTCGTCGATCAGGTCGTCTGCGTCTTCCAGCCCGATGGACAGGCGGATCGTGCCCTGGCCGATGCCGGCCTGGGCCAGCGCCTCGTCGCTCATGCGGAAGTGCGTGGTGCTGGCAGGGTGGATGACCAGGCTGCGGCAGTCGCCCACGTTGGCCAGGTGGCTGAAGACCTTGAGCGTCTCGATGAACTTGCGGCCCTGGTTGCGGTTGCCCTTGATGTCGAAGCTGAACACCGAGCCTGCGCCGCGCGGCAGCAGCTTCTTGGCGAGCTGGTGCGAGGGATGGGTATCGAGCAGCGGGTGGCCCACGCGGCCCACCAGCGGATGGCTGGCCAGGAATTGCACCACCTTCTCGGTGTTGCGGATATGGCGCTCCATGCGCAGCGGCAGCGTCTCTATGCCCTGCAGGATCAGCCAGGCCGTGTGCGGGCTCATGCAGGCGCCGAAGTCGCGCAGGCCTTCGCGGCGTGCGCGCAGAAGGAAGGCGCCAGTGCTGCTTTCCTCGCTGAACACCATGTTGTGGAAGCCGTCGTAGGGCTCGGTCAGCTCCGGGAAGCGTCCCGACTTTTCCCAGTCGAAGCTGCCGCCATCCACCACGATGCCCCCGACCACGGTGCCGTGGCCCGACAGGAACTTGGTGGCCGAGTGGTAGACGATGTCCGCGCCATGCTCCAACGGCTTCATCAGCCAGGGCGATGTCAGCGTGGAGTCCACCAGCAGCGGCACGCCGGCCTCATGCGCGATGGCGCTGATGGTGGGAATGTCGAGCACATCCAGGCCCGGGTTGCCCACCGTCTCGCCGAAGAACAGCTTGGTGTTGGGGCGCACCGCGGCGCGCCAGCCGTCGATGTCGCCGGGCTTGACGAAGGTGGTTTCTATGCCGAAGCGCGCCAGCGTGTAGTGCAGCAGGTTCTGCGAGCCGCCGTACAGCGCCGTGCTGGCCACGATGTGGCTGCCCGCGCCCATGAGCGTGGCCACCGACAGGTGCAGCGCCGCCTGGCCGCTGGCCACGGCGATGGCGCCCACGCCGCCTTCCAGGGCCGAGACACGCTGCTCCAGCACGGCATTCGTGGGATTGGAGATGCGGCTGTAGACGTGCCCTGGGCGCTCCAGGTTGAACAGCGAGGCCGCATGGTCGCTGGACTCGAACACGAACGAGGTCGTGAGGTGGATGGGCGTCGCGCGCGCACCGGTGGCGGGGTCGGGCTGTGCACCCGCGTGCAGCGCCAGAGTGTCAAAGCCGGGATCCGAGTAGCCGGGCATTCCTGTCTCCATGGTTGTCAAGGCAAGCGGGCATTGTGGGCTATATTTCCCGGCAGACATGGGCTTGCCGCAACCACGGCGACACAGACAATCTTGGAGATACGGCATGAAAGTAAGTGACATCCTGCGCGTCAAGGGCAACACCCTCTACACGGTGTCGCCGGACGAAAGCCTGGCCAGCGCGGTGCAGGTGATGTCCGAGCGCGATATAGGCTCCCTCGTGGTCATGGAGCACGGCGACGTGGTCGGCATGCTGACCTTCCGCGAAGTGATCCAGGGCTTTGTCAAGCACGGCGGCGTGGGCGAGACGCTGGTGCGCTCGGCCATGGACGACGCTCCCATGACCTGCACCATGGAAACCGACATGGACGAGGTGCGCCGCATGATGCTGGACCGCCATGCGCGCTACATGCCGGTGATGGACAAGCGCATGCTGATGGGCGTGATCAGCCTGTACGACGTGGCCAAGGCCGTGGTGGACAGCCAGAACTTCGAGAACCGCATGCTCAAGGCCTATATCCGCGACTGGCCCGAAGGCGAGCGCCAGGGCGCGGACTGATCATCCGGTCGCGGCAAGACCGTCCCTGCCCATGCGGCAAGGCCTGCGACCGCAGAACGCGGCGCAGGCCTTGGTTTTTTTACGGCCGGGCGCAAGCCCGTTCAATGCACGCTGCTGCGCCGGGGCTTGAGCAAGGCGCTGGGCGGCACGGCATAGGTCTGCCTGAAGACGCGGCTGAAGTGCGAGAAGCTGGTGAAGCCGCAGGCCATCGCCACATCGGTCACGCGCCGCGCATTGTCGGCCTGCAGCAGCAGGTGGGCCTGGGCCAGGCGCTCGTTCCAGAGCCAGCGGCTGGGAGTCAGTCCCTCGGTGGCGAACAGGCGCGCCAGGCTGCGCAGCGACATGCCCAGGCCCTGGGCCACCTGCAGCGGCTTGAGCTCGGGGTCATCCAGCCGGGCCCGCATGTACTGCTTGGCCTGGGCAAGCCGGTTGCGGGTTCTGAAATCATCGGGCCTGGCTGAGACCAGCAGCATGGTCATCAGGGTGGGGTGAAGATTCTGGTCACCGGCATCCTGTTGAAGGATGGGTGAGGGCGGTGGAGTGCTGCTCGCAGGATCGCTGCGATCCTGGCGTTGCGTTGAGCCGGAAGAGGTCTGCATTTCACGAATCTCCCGCAAGTTGCGGCTGGTGCCTGAGGGATGGTCCGCAGGCGGTTGAAGAACAATGTTCTGCAATTCTAGCTATCAATATTTGTAATTTGATAGTTTTATTGTTTCTTTGCAGGAGATGGCAGCCTGCGCAATGCACCGCTGCAGCGGGAGCGGCGCCTGGGGGCGACCCGGGCATAATCATCGGCCTATGAGCGGCAACACCTTCGGAACCCTATTCACTGTCACCAACTTCGGCGAATCGCATGGCCCGGCCATCGGCTGCGTCATCGACGGTTGCCCGCCTGGCATGGCACTGAGCGAGGCGGACATCCAGCACGACCTGGACCGCCGCCGCCCCGGCACCAGCAAGTTCGTGACGCAGCGCAACGAGCCGGACGCGGTGGAAATCCTCTCGGGTGTCTACGAAGGCCGTACCACGGGCACGCCGATCGCTTTGCTGATCCGCAATACCGACCAGCGCAGCAAGGACTACTCCAACATTGCGCAAAGCTTTCGTCCCGGCCATGCCGACTACGCCTACTTCCAGAAGTACGGCATCCGTGATCCGCGCGGCGGCGGCCGCTCCTCCGCACGGCTGACGGCGCCTACGGTGGCGGCCGGCGCCGTGGCCAAGAAGTGGCTCAAGGAAAAATTCGGCACCGAGTTCCGCGCCTGCATGACCCAGGTGGGCGAGCTGTCGCTGCCCTTCGAGAGCTGGGAGCATGTGCGCAACAATCCCTTCTTTGCGCCGGTGGCCGATGTGTCCCGCTACGAGGAATACATGGATGCGCTGCGCAAGTCGGGCGACTCCTGCGGCGCCGCGCTGCGCGTGCAGGCCAGTGGCATGCCGGTGGGCCTGGGCCAGCCGCTGTATGACCGCCTCGATGCCGACGTCGCCTACGCCATGATGGGCCTGAACGCCGTCAAGGCCGTGGAGATCGGCGCGGGCTTCGACAGCGTGGTCCAGCGCGGCACCACGCACGGCGACTCGCTGAGCCCCGAAGGCTTTCGCAGCAACAACGCCGGTGGTATCGTGGGCGGCATCAGCACGGGCCAGGATCTGGAGGTGCGCATCGCCATCAAGCCCACCAGCTCCATCATCACGCCGCGCGAGTCCATCGACACCCAGGGCCAGAGCACCGAAGTCATCACCAAGGGTCGCCATGACCCCTGCGTGGGCATCCGCGCCGCGCCCATCGCCGAAGCGTTGCTGGCCCTGGTGGTGATGGACCACGCCCTGCGCCACCGCGCCCAGTGCGGCGACGTCGATTCAGGCCTGGCGCCGATTCCTGCCGCGGCGCCCTGAAAGCGCTGCCAGGACGCCAAAAAGAAAGCCGCCCAAGGGCGGCTTTCTTGTGTCCTGCCGGCCTGATCAGCCGGGATTGCGGACTTCATCCATGACGTTCTTGAAGTCGTCCACGTCCTCGAAGCTGCGGTAGACGCTGGCGTAGCGGATGTAGCCGACCTTGTCGAGCAGCTTGAGCTCGCGCATCACCATCTCGCCCAGGCGGCTGGAGAGCACTTCGCGCTCGCCCAGGTTGCGCAGCCGTTCCTCGATGCGCTCGATGGCGGCATCGATCTGCTCCGTGCTCACGGGACGCTTGCGCAGCGCAATCTTGAACGAACCCAGCAGCTTGGCGCGCTCGTACTCGATGCGCCGCCCGTCCTTCTTGACGATGGCGGGGAAGCTGACCTCGGGCCGCTCATAGGTGGTGAAGCGCTTGTCGCAGCCGCCGCATTGGCGGCGGCGGCGGATGAAGCCCCCATCCTCGGCCTCACGGGTCTCCACGACCTGGGTGTCCGGGTGGCTGCAGAACGGGCACTTCATGGCAGGCCTCTATGCGCTCAAATCAGGCGCCGTAGACCGGGAAGCGGGCCGTCAGCTCGGCCACCTGGGCGCGCACGCGGGCCAGGTTGGCTTCGTCGCTGGGGTTCTCCAGCACGTCGGCCAGCAGGTTGGCCGTCAGGCGGGCTTCCTCTTCCTTGAAGCCGCGCGTGGTCATGGCGGGCGTGCCCACGCGGATGCCGCTGGTCACCATCGGCTTTTCGGGGTCGTTGGGGATGGAGTTCTTGTTGATCGTCATGTGGGCGGCACCCAGCGCGGCTTCGGCCGCCTTGCCGGTGATGCCCTTGGCGCGCAGGTCCACCAGCATGACGTGGCTTTCCGTGCGGCCGGAGACGATGCGCAGGCCGCGGGCCGTCAGCGTTTCGGCGACGACCTTGGCATTCTTCACGACCTGCTCCTGGTAGGCCTTGAACTCGGGAGACAGTGCTTCCTTGAAGGCCACGGCCTTGCCGGCGATGACGTGCATCAGCGGGCCGCCTTGCAGGCCGGGGAAGATGGCGCTGTTGATGGCCTTCTCATGCTCGGCCTTCATCAGGATCACGCCGCCGCGCGGGCCGCGCAGGCTCTTGTGCGTGGTGGTGGTGACCACGTCGGCGTGGGGCACGGGGTTGGGGTACACGCCCGCGGCGATCAGGCCGGCGTAGTGGGCCATGTCCACCCAGAAGATGGCGCCGACTTCCTTTGCGATCTTGGCGAAGCGCTCGAAGTCGATGGCCAGGGCGTAGGCCGATGCGCCGGCCACGATGATGCGGGGCTTGTGCTCGCGCGCCAGCGCTTCCATCTTGTCGTAGTCGATGGCTTCTTCGGCGTTCAGGCCGTAGGAGACCACGTTGAACCACTTGCCCGACATGTTCAGCGGCATGCCGTGCGTCAGGTGGCCGCCTTCGGCCAGGCTCATGCCCATGATGGTGTCGCCGGGCTTGGCAAAGGCCATCAGCACGGCCTGGTTGGCCTGGGAGCCGGAGTTGGGCTGAACGTTGGCTGCCTCGGCGCCGAACAGCTTCTTGACGCGGTCGATGGCGAGCTGCTCGACCACATCGACGTTTTCGCAGCCGCCATAGTAGCGCTTGCCTGGATAGCCTTCTGCGTACTTGTTGGTGAGCTGGGAGCCCTGGGCTTCCATCACGGCGGGCGAGCAGTAGTTCTCGCTGGCGATCAGCTCGATATGTTCTTGTTGACGCAGGTTCTCGGCCTGGATGGCGGCAAAGACTTCGGCGTCGACCTTCTCGACGGTATTGGTGCGTTGAAACATGGCAGTCCTGTGAACTTGAAATTCCCTTGAGGCCAAGGGCTGCCCAGGCGAACGGCGGAACACTCCAGATCCCGCGTGCGCATGGAGGCTGGGCGGTACGCTCCCCGGTGGTTCACAGAAGGTGGTTCTTTTCAGGCCTTCTGCTGGTTTCCACGTCAGCGGCAGCGGTGCGTGAAGCGGCTGCGCCTATCGCCAGTTGCGTACCCCGCTAGTGTAGCTGAGCTGATGGAGCCGAAGACAGGCGAGGGGCGTTGGCAAAGCCGCCTGCCTGGCAGATCAGCGGGTAAAGGCAGGAATGAAAAAAGCTGGCCTTAGCCAGCTTCGTGCACCATGTCGGTGGTTCCGGTTACAGCGCCGGCTCCTGTGTCTGCAGGGCCACCTGTTCGGTGCGCGCGGACATGCTGCTCGAGCTGACCGGCACTGCCGGGGTGCCAGCGGACGCAGCCGAGGCCGCAGGTCCGGCTGCCTCGGCCGTGGATGTGGCCGGCTTGGTGGCTGCGATCTGGACGGCCTGCTTGGGCTGCTCGATCTTGGCGGTCATCAGCGGCACGGCACGCAGGCCGGCGGCCATGCGCAGGCGCTGGTGCTCGGCCAGCACCTTGGCGGCATAGCCGCCGTCGGTGGGCAGGTTGGCCGCGCCCACGTAGTAGCGCAGGCCACCTTCGATGGAGCCGGCGCGCTCAATGCACTCCTTGAGCACGCGCACGCCCACGCGCAGATTGCTGACGGGGTCGAACGCGGCGTTCTGGCCGCCGAAGTTCTCGTACTTGTCGGTATGCACCGTGGTCATCACCTGCATCAGGCCCTGCGCGCCGACAGCACTTTGCGCGAACGGATTGAAGCTGGACTCGATGGCCATGATGGCCAGGATCAGCGTCGGGTCCAGGCGGTTGACCTTGCCCAGGTCGTAGGCCTCGCTGACCAGTGCCGCGATGGGCTCGGGCGCCACGCGGTACTTCTTGCTGAGCCAGAAGGCCACGGCCGCCTGATCCTTGGGCAGGTTCTTCGGGTTGGTCGCCGTCGCGCGGTCGCTGGCCGCGAGTTCGACGGGCGCACCCAGCTCGGCCATCTGGCGAGCGGTCAGCCAGGAGCGCAGCTGGCTCTCTCCGGCATCGCGCAGGTCGGGGCGGGCGAACAAGGTAATGGCCAGGAAGGCCACAGCCAGGCCCAGAAGGGCGAAGCTGTTGTGGATGATGGCAAGAAAACCGTTGGCCACATCGATGGCGAACGTTCGCGCGGCGGCGAAAAATTTTCCTGACGCTGGCATAGCTTTTTCCTTTCTAGGGGCACCAACCCGAAACGGCCTTCGCCGAAGCGAAGGCCGGTGAGGCTGACACCCTGGATTGGGTGCTGCGGATCCGGGAGGCTGGCGCTTGGTGCACCATTGCGTTGTAGGCCTGCGGGATCTGCTCAGTCGTGAGGCAGCAGAAACAAAAAACGCTCTATTCGAGCGCTGGCGGATTCTAGGAGTTCACCAAATACACGGTCAACACTATGAAGTGCGTTTGTTAGATCGATGAATAATAGCAAACCATGGATGCAAACACAGTTTCTGAGTGTTTGAGAGCAGGTTGCGTGCTACCGATGTGGGGCGCTTGCGGCGGTTGTACAGGGCTTCATGAAATTGCAATGAAATGCAAAAGCACTGGCAGGCCTGGCCTGCGTCCTTCTATATTGGAGGCGACTGCTCCTGCAGTCGTCTCGCCAAGGTGGAAGACGGGTAAAAGTGGTGTTCGATGGTTCGGGCACAGTCGTTCAAGTCTTCTTCCGCGGCCTTCCTGGAAGCAATCTCTTGCTTCCGAGCAGCAAGGACCATCCTCTCCTTGACTGCGGAAAACGGCCAGGACTTGTGCCTGCCGTAAAGCCCGGAAGCCGGTTCAAGGCTTCCGGGCTTTGTCGTTCCAGGGTGACTGCAACGTCAAGAAATGTGCGGTGATGCGGGTTGAGGCCTTGCTGCCAGCCCAATTTCTGATGCAATGCAGCCACCGCTGCGTCCTCTGTCCAGGATGGCGCCGTACTAGTTATTAGAGCCCCATGCAATTTCTCTTCAAGCACCGCTGGCTGCGCAGGCTGGCCATCGCCTTTGCAGCGTTTCTTTTGCTGTGGCTGCTGCTGTGGGCGCTGGTGCCCGTTGTCGCCAAAAGCCAGCTGGAAAAGCAGGCATCGGCCAAGCTGGGTCGCCAGGTCCATGTGGGGGCAGTGGAGTTCCGGCCCTGGTCGCTGGAGCTGACCCTGCGTGATCTGCGCATTGCCAAAAGCCAGCCAGCGGGCGCAGGGCAGGCAGAACCCGCGCCGTCGTCGCCACAGCTGCAGGTCGACCGCATCTATGTGAATGCCAGTATCCAGTCCCTCTTCAGGCTGGCGCCTGTCCTGGATGCCATCGAGGTCGATGCGCCGGTGCTGCGCCTCACGCAGCAGAGCCTGGGGCACTTCGATGTGGATGATGTGCTGGCCCGGCTGGCCGAGCCCAGCGATACGCCGCCGGCCAAGCCCTTGGGCTTTGCGCTGTACAACATTGCGCTGCGCGACGGCCGTGTGCAATTGCAGGACGATGTCCAGCAGCGTGAGCACATGCTGGATCAGCTGCAGCTGAAGCTGCCGTTCATCAGCAATCTGGAGTCCAAGCGCGAGATCAAGGTGCTGCCGCACCTGTCCTTCGCGCTCAACGGCAGCCGCTTTGAATCCAGTGCCCAGAGCACGCCTTTCACCGACCAGCGCCAGACGGCCGTCGATCTGAGCTGGCAGGGCGTGGACCTGACGCCTTACCTGGGCTATGTGCCCGCCAATGCTCCCGTCAAACCGCGCTCCGGCGTGCTGGATACCAATCTGCACATCTCCTTTGAGCAGGCCGAGCAGGCCGTGGTGCGGATCACCGGCGAGGTCAGCCTGTCCGGTGCCGAGTTGCTTGACCGCGATGAGGCGCCCCTGCTGCGTTTCGAGCGCCTGGCGGCCGTGCTCAAGAACGTGCAGCCCCTGCAGTCGGTGGTGGAGCTGGAGTCCGTGCAGTGGAGCGCTCCAGAGATTTTCGCGGCCCGTGATGCGCAAGGCCGCATCAACTGGATGGCGATGGGCAGTCGCTCTGCCTCCGATTCCAGGCCGGCAGTGGAAAAGCCTGCCTCCGATGCGCCCCAGCCCTGGAAGGTGAGCCTGGACAGGCTGGCCATTTCCGATGCCACGGTGCATTGGCGCGATGCGTCGCCCGGCGCAGGCCAGTCGGGTGCGGCGCTTCAGGCGCGCCAGCTGTCATTGGAAGTGCGCGATGTCCGCTGGCCGCTGGAGCAGCCTTTGCAATTTGATGCCGGCATGCAGGTGCAGTCTGCAGCGGCAGGAGAGGGCGCAAAACCCGCCGAACTGAGGCTGAGCGGCGCCATGACCGACAGGCAGGGGCAACTGGCCGTCTCCGCGCGGCAGTTGCCTCTGCAACTGGCGGCGCCGTATCTGTCTGCCCATCTCAAGCCGGAGCTGACCGGTCTGCTGAGCACCGACGCCGGCCTGGGCTGGAGCGGCTCCGCCATGGTGGTGCAGGTGGCCGAGCTGGGCGTGGAACAGTTGAGCCTCAAGGACAAGGCCGCGCCGGTCGACATCGCGCGCCTGCAGCTGGAGCAGGCACAGGTCAATCTGGCCAGCCAGCAGGTTTCCGTGGGGCGCCTGGCGCTGCAAAAGCCGCAGCTGGGCGTGTCGCGCGACGCCCAGGGCCGGTGGATGTATGAGCAATGGCTGCCACCCGCATCCTCGGCACCTGCGACGCCGGACCCCGCCAAGGACAAGCCCAGGCCCTGGGGTCTGAGGCTGCAGGCCGTGGAAGTGGACGGTGGCGCCGTTGCGCTGCGTGACGAAGCGCCCGTGCGCAACGCCGATTCGGCGCGCACCGTGTCCCTGGATCTGAGTTCACTGCGCCTGCGCCTGGGCGCCATCGAGCCGCTGGCGGCCAAGTCCGCTCCCACGCCGCTGGAGCTGTCCGCCCAGGTCGGCTCGGGCCGGCGTGTCCAGGCAGGATCGCTGAGCCTGCGCGGCGATCTGGGACTGGCGCCACTGTCGCTTCAGGGCAGGCTGCAGGCGCGCAGCCTGCCGCTGCACGCGCTGGAGCCCTACTTTGCCGACATGCTCAATGTGGAGCTGGTGCGCGCCGATGGCAATTTCCTGGGTCAGCTGCGCTTTGCCAGCCAGCCTGCCGGCCCCGAGCTGATGGTGCAGGGCGATGTCGAACTGGTGGATCTGCGCATGCGTTCCGCGCTGGCCTCGCCCGTGCAAGCCGGGGGTGAGGCTGCGGGGCAGGGCGCACCCAGCACGGCCGCAGGCGCCGTGGCAGCCGTGCTCAGCGAATCCACGGCCGACCGGGCCAAGGCTCGATCGGCTGCCTTGGGCCTGGGCCTGCGCGATGAACTCGTCGCCTGGAAAACCATGGCCGTGCGTGGCCTGGACCTGCAGATGCAGCCCGCCCAGCCGCTGCGCCTGAGCGTGCGCGAGACGGCGCTCAGCGACTTCTTCGCACGCGTGATCGTGCAGCGCAATGGCCGCATCAATCTGCAGGACATCGTCAAGTCGGCCCAGTCTCAGCAGTCCCTGGAGCAAAACACCGCGCCGGCTGCGGATGGCGCGGCGGCTCCTGCCGAGCCCGTCCCGCCGAAGGCCGATTCCGGGCCTGCACCGGTCATCAAGATCGGCCCCATCGTGCTGACGGGCGGCAAGGTGCAGTTCTCCGACTACTTCATCCAGCCCAACTACTCGGCTGACCTCAGCGAGCTGGCCGGCCGCCTGAGCGCCTTCTCGTCCGAACAGCCGGCCGGGGAGCAGGGGCCGCAACTGGCGGATGTGGAGCTGCGCGGCCGCGCCCAGGGCACGGCTTCGCTGGAGATCACCGGGCAGGTCAATCCGCTGGCCAAGCCGCTGGCCCTGGACATACGCGCCCAGATGCGCGACCTGGAACTGCCGCCGCTGTCGCCGTACTCCATCAAGTACGCGGGCCATGGCATCGAGCGCGGCAAGCTCAGCATGGATGTCAGCTACAAGATCGAGCCCGATGGCCAGCTCACGGCGCGCAACAAGCTGGTGCTGCACCAGCTCACCTTCGGCGAAGCCGTCGAAGGTGCGCCGGCCTCGCTGCCCGTGCGCCTGGCCGTGGCATTGCTGGCCGACCGCAACGGCGTCATCGACCTGGACCTGCCGGTCAGCGGCTCGCTCAACGACCCGCAATTCAGGTTGGCGCCAGTCATCTTCAAGATCATCGGCAACCTGATCATGAAGGCCGTCACCTCGCCGTTCTCGCTGCTGTCGGGCGCATTTGGCGGCAGCGGCGAGTCGGGCGTGGTGGCCTTTGCGCCGGGCCGATCCCAGATCGATGCCAAGGCCCGCGAAAGCCTGGACAAGGTGGTCGCCTCCCTCAAGGAGCGCCCGGCCCTCAGGCTCACCGTGATCGGCGAGGCGCGCGAGGCCCAGGACAAGGAGGCCTGGAAGCAGGCCGAACTCGATCGCCTGTTGCTGGCCCAGAAGCGCCGCCAGGTGCTGCGCGAGGGCAAATCGGCAGAATCGGTGACCGAGTTGTCTGCTGCCGAAGTGCCGGCTTTGACCAAGGCGCTTTACAGCCGTGCCGACTTTGCCAAGCCGCGCAATGTCATCGGCATGGCCAAGGACTTGCCCACCGACCAGATGCGCAGCCTGCTGCTGGAGCAGATCACCGTGCCCGACGATGCCATGCGCGAGCTGGCGCTGGCGCGCGGCGTGGCCGTTCGCGACTATCTGGCGCAGCAGCAGTTGCCGCTCGAGCGCCTGTTTCTCGGGGCCCCGAAACTGGATTCCGACGACCAGGAATGGAGCCCGCGCGCCCAGCTCAGCCTGTCCGCACAGTAGCCCGGTTTTGGCTCCGCTTCAAATAACGGCGAGAATATGGTTTTCCCGGCCCGGCTAGCATGCCCGCATGCAGCCCGGCCGGCCGCGTCTGGCGGCCCGCGGCAGCCAGGCATTCAACGATTGATTCATGTCTTCTCTTTCCCCCCGCAGCACCATGTCCGATGCACCTGAAGTGAGCCCTGCTTCTGCCAAGAATCCTGAACAACACCCCTTGGATGTGCTCACGGGCGGTGCCTTCTCCGCCGAAACCTCGGGTGATCGCGCCTCGCGCATCCGCGACTGGCTGGCAACCCAGCCTTCGGTCGAGCAATTGCAGGACGTCCTCAAGGAGCTGAGCGCGCGCGACAAGAGCGCGGCCCGCGCCGTGCGTGAGCGTCTGGATGAAATCCGCCGCACCAAGGACCAGGAAAAGATCGCAGTGGAATGGGCTGAAAAGGCCCAGGCACTGCTGGTCGCATCGCCCTTCAATGCCGCCGACGCCATCGCCTGGCAGCGCGACGCCGCCAAGGCAGGCGCCCCGCTGTCGCGTGAGCCGCTGTCGCAATACAAGGCCCAACTGGCCGAGCGCGTCAAGGCCATCGAGGAACTGCAGCATCGCGTGCAGGTTCAGCGCGAAGTGGCTGTCTTGCTGGCCCAGCGCATCGAAGTCCTGTCCACCAAGCCATGGCGCGACGCCCAGGCTGTGCTCGACAACCTGCGCGCCGACGTGGCCCGCTGGCAGGAGCAGGCCGGCGAGCTCACCGGCGATGCCAACTGGGCCAGCGTGGATGGACGCTTCCCGCCCCAGCTGGAAGCCGCCAGCGCACAGCTGATCCTTGTCTGGGATGCCTTCCAGTCTGCCCTTGCGCTGACCGAGGCCGCCGCAGCGGACGAAGCAGCCCCGCTGCCCACCGTGCCCGTGTGGGCCGATGAACTGCGTGTGGCGCGTGGCCTGCCTCCCGAGGCAGCGGCCGCCGAGCCGTCCAAGCCAGCGCCTGCCGGCCGCAGCGCAGCGCAGCCCAAGGCCAAGACGTCGCCTGAGCAGGTGGCTGCCGCCAGCGCTGCCCTGACCCAGGCGCTGGAACAGCTCCAGGCCGAGACGGCTGCTGGCGAAAGCAAGGCTGGCTCCGCTGCCGTGCAAGCCGTGCGTGCCGCCATCAAGGCCCATGGTCGTCTGGTGGACGACGCGCTGGTCACCAAGGTGCACGAGGCCCTCTTGGCAGCAGGCGAAGCCGAAGGCTGGCCGCGCCAGAACGCAGACAAGCTGCGTGAGGAGCTGGTTGCCAAGGCGGAAGCTCTGCTGAACCGTCCTGAAGGCCAGGCGCTGGGTGGTCGCAAGATCCAGGAATCCCTGCGCAGCCTGCGTGAGCAGTGGAAGCTGGCCGACCAGGGCAGCGCGGCCAACCACGCGCTATGGAAGAAGTTTGACGAAGCCTGCAACGCGGCCCACAAGGTGGTCGAGTCCTGGCACGACAAGCTGCGCACGGAAACCACCCAGTCCAAGGCACAGCGCCTGGCGCTGATCGAAGAGATCAAGGCCTGGGCAGCGCAGCAGGCCGCCAGCGAAGATCTCAAGGGTGCGGCCCGCGCATTGCGCCAGTTCGCTGAACGCTGGCGCGAGAGCGGTCATATCGGTGAAAAACTGTTTGCCGAGCTGCAGCCCCAGTTCAAGCAGGCCATGGCCCTGGCCGAGGCTCCGCTGCATGCTGCACAAAAGGCCAGCCTGCAGCGCCGCCACGCCATGATCGACGAGGCCACGGCGCTGGGCGCCGCACCCAGCCTGCGCATCGATGCCGTCAAGGCGCTGCAGCAGCGCTGGCAGGCCGAGGCGCAGGCCGTGCCGCTGGATCGCAAGCACGAGCAAAAGCTGTGGGACGCCTTCCGCAAGCCCCTGGACGAGGCTTTCAACCGCAAGGGCAGCGAGCGTGGTTCCCGGGCCGCAGCCGTGCAGCTCAGCGACCATGACCGCCGCGTACTGGAGGCTTCGCAGGCCGTGGAAGCTGCCAACACATCGGGTGACGTGCAGCAAATCCGCGCTGCGGTGGAGGCTCTGGAGCAGGCGCTGCGCGGCCGTGCCGATGCCTCCGTCAACGCTGCCCAGCCGGAACAGGCGCCAGTGGCTGCGGCCGGCTCGGAAGAATCGCAAGCGAAGCCGGCGCCGGTGCGCCCCGTGGTTGCCGTGCGCGGGGATGATCGTCCCGGCATGAAGAAGGAAGAGGGTGGTGCGCGCGCTGCCCGTCCTGGCGACCGCCGCGACGGTGGCCGTGGCCGCGATGGAAGGGACGGACGCGACAACCGTGACAATGGCCGCTTTGGCCGCGAACCGCGTGAAGAGCGCGGTCCGCGCCTGGCCGATCCGGCCTTCCGTGCCCAGCGTGAAGCCATGGAGCATGCGCAGGACGCTCTGCGCAAGCTCGCGGCCCAGGCCCATGGCGAAGCGCTGACCCAGCTGATGGCGGCCTGGGAATCGCGTGACGCTACGCAGATTCCGGCGGCCCAGCAGCTCGGCGGTCGCGTGTCTGCGCAAGTGCGCAACGCCTGGTCGCAGGCACTGGCCCAGGCGCCCAAGGGTGATGCGGGTGAAGCCCTGCTGCGCCTTGAAATGGCTGCCGACGTGCCCACGCCTGCAGAGCATCTGAGCGCCCGCCGTGCCCTGCAGCTGCAACTGCTGACGCGCCGCAACGATCCGGCCCCGCAGGAAACCTGGGGCAGCGATGCCGCGCGGGTGCTGGCATCGGCACGCGATGACGCCACCGCACGCCGCCTGCAGAACGTGCTCAAGCAACTGCTGCGCAAGTGACGGGGTGGGGTTGAGACCCTCATCGTCAAGAAAGGGAGCCGTCGGCTCCCTTTTTTTTGACCCTGCCGATACCTGATGGTGCTTGGGATGGAGGCATCCGTGTACGCACCCAAGCAAAAAGGCCGTTGCATTTGCAACGGCCTTTTCATGTTTGGTGCCCAGGAGAGGACTCGAACCTCCACGGAGTTACCCGCTAGTACCTGAAACTAGTGCGTCTACCAATTCCGCCACCTGGGCATTTCAGAGTACGCAAATTATATAGCGCGAAAGCGACGTGCCGGGCCGGCTTGCAAAGATTTTCGTGAACTTTTTGCGGTGTGAAGCGCGGGTCCGTCGACTATCGGGATCGAAAAAGAAAAAGGCCGTTGCATGTGCAACGGCCTTTTCATGTTTGGTGCCCAGGAGAGGACTCGAACCTCCACGGAGTTACCCGCTAGTACCTGAAACTAGTGCGTCTACCAATTCCGCCACCTGGGCATTTCAGAGTACGCAAATTATATAGCGCGAAAGCGATGTGCCGGGCAGGCTTGCAAAGATTTTCGTGAAATTTTTCTGGCGAGAGGCGCGTGACGTCGCTTTTCGGAAACGGCAAAGAAAAAGGCCGTTGCATGTGCAACGGCCTTTTCATATTTGGTGCCCAGGAGAGGACTCGAACCTCCACGGAGTTACCCGCTAGTACCTGAAACTAGTGCGTCTACCAATTCCGCCACCTGGGCTTGCTGAAGCTGAAATTCTACTGCATTTTTTTGCAGCGAAGTCCTGATCTTCGATTTTTTTCTTGAGACTGTGATCGGCCAAGTCATGAAGCCAGGGAGCCACCTTCTTGTGAAGATAGTTCCTCAGTTCACCGCAACCTCTGCAGGTTGTCGTTAAACTTGGTGCCCAGGAGAGGACTCGAACCTCCACGGAGTTACCCGCTAGTACCTGAAACTAGTGCGTCTACCAATTCCGCCACCTGGGCATCTCAGGAAAGATTTAGATTGTATACCAAGAAAATGAACCCTCACGCAAAAAGTGCCGACGCGAACGACGAAATCGGGGGCAGTGTGCAGGGGCACCGCGACGGACATGGTTTCGTCATCCGTGATGACGGCGAAGGCGACATCTTCCTTCCTCCCAATGAAATGCGTGCGGTGCTGCACAAGGACCGTGTCAAGGTTCGCATCGTGCGGCAGGACCGCCGCGGCAGGCCTGAAGGCCGCGTGGTCGAGATCATCGAGCGGCCTGCGCACAACATCATTGGCCGCTTCTTGCAGGAAAGCGGCGTGTATCTGGTCGCTCCCGAAGACAAGCGCTATGGCCAGGACATCCTGATCCCTGCCAACGCGACGGGTTCGGCCAAGATCGGGCAGGTGGTCGTGGTGGAGTTGACCGAGGCGCCTGCACTGTTCGGCCAGCCCGTGGGGCGCATCATTGAAGTGCTCGGTGAGGTCGACGATCCCGGCATGGAGATCGAGATTGCGGTGCGCAAGTACGGCGTGCCCCATGTGTTTTCCGATGCCTGCCTGGCACAGGCCAAGGCCCTGCCGGACAGGGTGCGGCCTGCCGATCGCAAGAATCGCATCGATCTGACCGATGTGCCCCTGGTCACCATCGATGGCGAGGATGCGCGCGACTTCGACGACGCCGTCTACTGCGAGCCTGCCAAGGTCGGGCGCGGCAAGGGCTGGCGCCTGCTGGTGGCGATTGCCGATGTGAGTCACTACGTGACCACGGGCAGTGCCATCGATATCGATGCCTATGACCGCGCCACCAGCGTCTATTTCCCGCGCCGTGTGATCCCCATGCTGCCCGAGAAGCTCAGCAATGGCCTGTGCTCGCTCAATCCCGATGTGGATCGCCTGTGCATGGTCTGCGACATGCTGATCACTGCAAAGGGCGATATCCATGCCTATCAGTTCTACCCCGCGGTGATGCACAGCCATGCGCGCTTCACCTATAACGAGGTGGCTGCCATCCTGGCCAATACGCGTGGCCCGGAGGCTGCCAAGCGCTCCGATCGCGTGGGCGACTTGCTGAATCTGCATGGGGTGTACCAGGCGCTGCTCAAGTCGCGCGAAGCACGCGGCGCCGTGGACTTCGAGACCACGGAGACGCAGATCGTCTGTGACGAGAACGGCCGCATCGAGAAGATCGTGCCGCGCACGCGCAACGAGGCGCACAAGCTGATCGAGGAGGCCATGCTGGCCGCCAACGTCTGCAGCGCGGACTTCATCGAGCACAGCGGCCGCGTTGGCCTGTTCCGCGTGCACGACAAGCCCTCGCTGGAGAAGCAGGACATCCTGCGCAACTACCTCAAGGCCATGGGAGTGGGTATGGCGCTTGGCGAGAATCCGGCCACGTCCGAATTCCAGGCCATTGCCAATGCCACCAAGGACCGGCCTGATGCCCAGCAGATCCACACCATGCTGCTGCGCTCGATGATGCAGGCCTTCTACACGCCTGAAAATTCGGGCCACTTCGGGCTGGCCTTCGATGCCTATACGCACTTCACCAGTCCGATTCGCCGCTATCCCGACTTGCTCGTGCACCGCGTGATCAAGGCCGAGCTTGAAGGCACGCACTATCGCCTGCCCGAGCTGCCCACGCCTGGAGAGGCCGAAGCCAAGCTGGCCAAGCGTCTGGCCTCGCGTGTCAGTGCACCCGGCCAGAAGCCGCGCAAGCGCGCGCCCGCCGCCGAGGTCCAGGCCTGGGAGGCTGCAGGCCTGCACTGCAGCGCGAACGAGCGCCGCGCCGATGAGGCCAGCCGAGATGTCGAGGCCTGGCTCAAGTGCAAGTACATGCGTGAGCATCTGGGGGAGGAGTTCGCAGGCGTGGTCTCTGCGGTCACCACCTTCGGCATCTTCGTCACGCTCGATGCCATGTATGTGGAGGGTCTGGTCCACATCACCGAGCTGGGGGGGGACTACTTCCGCTTTGATGAGGCGCGCCAGGAACTGCGGGGCGAGCGCTCGGGCATCCGCTACGGCATAGGTACGCGGCTGCGCGTTCAGGTCAGCCGTGTGGACCTGGATGGCCGGCGCATCGATTTCCGCCTGGTGCGCGACGGCGAAGAGCAGCCGGCTTCGGGTCGTTCCGGCAGGTCGCCGGCGCGCACGGAAGCCCATCAGGGCGAAAAATGGGGGCGCCGCGACGCCAAGGAAAAGCGTGCGCAGCGTAACTCCGGCGGTGCCGGCGGAGCCCGGTCTGAATCCGATGGCGCGGTGTCTTCCGGCAAGCAGGGGCGCAAGGCGTCCAAGAAGGCCATGGTCAAGGGCGTGAACCTGGCCGCGCTGGAGGCTGAATATGCGAGTGCCCAGTCCCGCCCGGCCGCGCCAGTGCGTCAAAGCGACGTGAGTGAGCCGGCCGTGGTGCCGGGTTCGTCCGCACCTGCGGCACGCGCTTCCCGCAGGGGCAGGGCGGCTGAAGCGCGCAAGTCTGTCGCCGTCGATGCTGACCACGGTCTGCCGCAGTTGCCGCCGCCATCGCCGGTGCAGGCGCTGCGCGCCTTGGGTAAGAAGGCCTTGGGGGCCGTCAAGTCCAAGGTGGCAGGCAAGACATCCAAGCCCCGGCGCAAGCCCTGAGGGCGTCTATTGGCCCAGCCGCTGGGCCAGCGCGCTGGCGCTGAACGGCATTTGCGCGGGCCATTGGTCTGCCGCATGGCCGTGGCGCCAGGCCGCCAGTGTTGCGGCCTGCGCGGAGTCCAGCCCTTGCGCCCATAGCGCGGCAATCAGCCCGGCGAGAACATCTCCGGTTCCTCCGGTGGACAGCCGGGCGTTGCCTGTGGGGTTGATCCAGCAGGGCGGCGATGCATTGCCGTCGCCCTGCGGTCCGGCGATCACGGTGCCCGAGCCCTTCAGCAACGCCGTGCAGTTGAATTGGAGCGCCAGTTGCCTGGCTGCTGAAAGTCGCTGGGCCTGGACCTGGGCAGTGCTCATTTTCAGCAGGCGGGCGGCCTCCAGCGGGTGCGGTGTCAGCACCGTGTGCTGGCTGCGTCGGCTGCGTTCTTTCAGAAGCAGGGCCAGCGACTCATCTTCGGCAACCGCGTTCAGTGCGTCTGCGTCCAGTACCAGCCTGGGCGCCTGATCCAGAATTTGGGGCAGCCAGGCGCGCACCGCCATGCCGCCGCCACATCCGCACACGACAGTGGCGCCGCGCCAGTCTTGTGCTTCGGGGCTGCGCAACATGATTTCGGGCCAGGGGGAGATAGCCTGGCCTGACCCGTGCGAGGCATCGAGCAGTGCCAGCATCACGCGTCCCGCCCCGCCGTGCAAGGCTGCCAGTGCGGCCAGCCAGGCGGCGCCGGTCATGGACAGGCCGCGGTGTTCCAGCCCCTCTCCGCCCAGAATGGCCACGTCGCCAAAGCTCCCCTTATGGCTGGCATGCGGACGCGGGGCACGGGCTTCCGGGGAGAAAAGTTGTGCGCACGGTGAGATGGCGAAGGGTGGCGCGCTGCTTGCCAGTCCTGTGTCCAGATCGTCCCACCATATCTGGCCGCAGGCGTCGCGGCCGCTTCCTGTGAACAGGCCGGGTTGCAGTGTCAGCAGAGCCAGCGTATGCCGTGCGCTGACCGGGAGGTTCATGGGCTCGAATCCAGGCAGGTATTGCCCGGTGTCGGCATCCAGGCCGGATGCGATGTCCACGCAAAGGACGGGGCTCATGGCGGACTGCAGGCTGCGCAGCAGCGGCAGCAATCGGTCATCTTTTCGGGTGGGTGGGCTTGCCGTGTCGGGTCGGCGCAGGCCGATGCCGAGCAAGGCATCAATGCAAAGATCCTGAGGCCCCATGTCAGTGGGCATGTGGGCGATCCATTGCACGCCGGCCTTGTGGGCTGCATCCCATGCGGCACGCGCGTCGGCGGGCATGCGTTCGCGTTCGCGCACGCAGCTGACCAGGATGCGGCAATTGCGGGATCGTGCCGGCATCGTGTTCAGGTGCTGTTGAAGCCAGGCGGCTGCCTGCAAGCCGTCTCCGCCGTTGTTCCCAGGGCCGCAGGCGATCCAGATGCGGTTGGCGTGAGGGGCGATGGCGCGTGCCAGGCGTGCCAGCCCCATGCCTGCGCGCTGCATGAGGCGGTGTGCGGGCAGTCGGGCCGCGGCATGCTGTTCCTGGGTGCGTGTGGCCACCGTATCGAACAGTGGCAATGCGGTGGATGTGGGAATGCGCAGCATGGCCTGAGCATAGCCGCCAGCCGCAGGGCGGGGTGTCCGCAGCGGTCATCCGAAGCGGCGCGGATCCAGCAATGCGCTGTCCAGGAAGCTGGTGCGGTTGTCCATCAGGTCGCTCAGCATGCTGGCGCAGCCTTGGGCAATGGCGGCACCACAGCTGCCATGGCCCAGGTTGAGCCAGATGCCGGGCAAACCGCTGGCGCCCAGCAACGGCAGTCCATCGGCTGTGCACATGCGTGTGCCATGCCAGATCTGAACGCCCGAGGTCAGCACGGCGCTGCCGGGAAAGACCATGTTGAGTCGGTGGTACATGCGCTGCAGCGTGGCCTCGTGCATGGGGCCGTGGCTGCCCAGTTCAGCGCCGGCCACGACCCGCATGCGCTGGCCAAGGCGCACCAGGGTCATCTGCTCGCTCCAGTCGACGATGGCGTGGCGGGGCGCGTAGCCTTGTTCGCGCAGCGGAGCACTGATGCCATAGCCGCGCAGGGCGATCATGGGCAGGCGCAGGCTCAGCGGCGCGAGCAGGTTTGCGGCCTCGGCGCCAGCGCAGACGACGATGGCATCGTGCGACCGGGGCGTGTCTTCGCCTTGCAGCTGCAGGCGAGCGGTGCGCCCGGCGCCGCCGGGCTGCAGTCGCTGCACAAGGCGTTGCGTCTCGAATCGTGCTCCTGCGGACTGTGCGGCCTGCCTTTGCATCAGCGTGGCCAGGCGGCCGTTGGCGGCGCCAGCCTGCGGGAAATACAAGGAGCCTGCGAGTGCGGTCTCCTCGCCCAGCGCGGGCTCACGCAGGCGGGTCTGGGTGGCATCCAGTGCCTCGCAGCGCGTGCCGGCCTCGGCCAGCGCTGCCAGTGCAGGTTTCAGTTGCTCATGGTCGGCCTCGCTGCCCAGCAGCACCAGGCTGCCGGAGACATATTCCGGGTCCAGCTCCCACTGCCGCCACAGCGATTGCTGGAACTGCTGGCTGCGCTGGGTGAGTGTCTCCAGCGCCGCCATCGTGGCTGTGGGTTCGCCGGCTTTGCGCAGGCGCCGCCCAGCCTGGCGCCATTGCCATAGCCAGCGCAGCTGGGCTGCGAGGTTTCCGGAGCCGGGGCGTGGCAAAGCCTGCCGGCCGGGAAGCGTGGGTGAGCGTTCTGTGGTGGAGAGGCCGGGGACGCTCCACGGTTGGAGCAGGCTGGGGCCCAGCCAGCCGGCATGTCCGAAGCTGGCTTCCTCGGCCACCGTGCCATGGCGCTCGTAGACGGTGACCTCGTGCCCGACCTGGGCCAGTGCGTGGGCTGTCGCAACGCCAATGCTGCCGGCGCCCACAATCGCGATGTTCATTTTGGGGTGGAATCTGCTGAAGTGCCTGAATTATCAAGCGGATGTAGCTATCACTACAGGAGTGTGTGGCCGATGCGGCAGCCGTGGCTATGCGGGGTGTGAGCGCGCGTTGGGTGCGAAGCCTCAGTCTTGGGATGGCGTATGCTAGAATCTTGCGGCTTTGCTAGGGGTTCACCCTGATTTTCTTCGGAATTGCCGGAGATCAGGTGATGGCTTTGGGGTGCGAGGTGTTCGTCATGAATGCCTGCCCATGCTTGCAACCCCCGTTGCAAAGTCAATCGCAAACCAGTCCCTTCAAGGTGTTGCTTCCTGTATCCAGGGGGGCAATTGTCGGGCTGGATTTTAGACCTAACCTTTGAGGTATTCATATGTCCGTCACTATGCGCGATATGCTGGAAGCAGGCGTCCACTTCGGTCACCAGACCCGTTTCTGGAACCCCAAGATGGCCCCCTTCATCTTCGGCCACCGCAACAAGATCCACATCATCAACCTGGAAAAGTCGCTGCCGATGTTCCAGGACGCCCAGAAGTTCGTGAAGCAGCTGGCTTCCAACGGCGGCACCATCCTGATGGTCGGCACCAAGCGCCAGGCCCGCGAGCTGGTGGCTGCCGAAGCCCAGCGCGCTGGCGTTCCTTTCGTTGACCAGCGCTGGCTGGGCGGCATGCTGACCAACTTCAAGACCGTCAAGACGTCCATCAAGCGTCTGAAGGAAATGAAGGCCCAGCAGGAAGCCGGTCTGGAAGCCATGAGCAAGAAGGAACAGCTGATGTTCGTTCGCGAACTGGAAAAGCTGGAAAAGGACATCGGCGGCATTCAGGACATGAACAGCCTGCCCGACGCCATCTTCGTGATCGACGTGGGCTTCCACAAGATTGCCGTGGCCGAAGCCAAGAAGCTGGGCATCCCCCTGGTCGGCGTGGTTGACTCCAACCACAATCCCGAAGGCATCGACTATGTCATCCCCGGTAACGACGACTCTGCCAAGGCCGTGCAACTGTACGCCCAAGGCATTGCCGACGCGATCCTGGAAGGCCGCGCTGCTGCACTGACCGACGTGGTCAAGGCCGCATCCGGCGAGAGCGGTGACGAGTTCGTGGAAGTGGAAGAATCCGCTGCCTGATTGAGCTTGTCCGGCTGAGCGACCTCGTCGCCGAATAAAAAGCGGGGCTCAGGGTAGCCCCGTTTTTTTAAGCCGAAATCCTGTAACGAATCGAACTGACATTGGAGAAATACGATGGCTGCAATTACCGCAAGCATGGTGGCTGAACTGCGCGCAAAGACTGACGCGCCCATGATGGAGTGCAAGAAGGCCCTGACCGAAGCCGAAGGCGACCTGGTCAAGGCGGAAGAGCTGCTGCGCGTCAAGCTCGGCACCAAGGCTGGCAAGGCTGCCTCGCGCGTGACCGCCGAAGGCGTGATCGCCGCCTTCATCAATGGCAACCAGGGTGCCATGATCGAAGTCAACAGCGAAACCGACTTCGTGTCCAAGAACGACAGCTTCATCGCGATGGCCAACGCCGCCGCCAAGCTGGTCGCCGAGCAAAACCCCGCCGACGTGGCCGCGCTGAGCGCACTGGCCTATGAGCAGGACGGCTTCGGCCCCACGCTGGAAGACGTGCGCAAGGGCCTGATCGGCAAGATCGGCGAAAACATGTCCTTCCGCCGCTTCAAGCGCTTCGAAGGCTCCAGCCTGGCTTCCTACCTGCACGGCTCGCGCATCGGCGTGGTCGTCGAGTTCGACGGCGATGCCACGGCTGCCAAGGATGTCGCCATGCACGTGGCCGCCATGAAGCCCGTGTCCGTGACCAGCGCCGACGTGCCCGCCGAGCTGATCGAGAAGGAGCGTACCGTTGCTGCCGCCAAGGCTGCCGAGTCCGGCAAGCCTGCCGACATCGTCGCCAAGATGGTCGAAGGCTCGGTGCAGAAGTACCTGAAGGAAGTCTCGCTGGCCGACCAGGTCTTCGTGAAGGCTGCCGACGGCAAGCAGACCGTGGCCCAGATGCTCAAGGCCGCCAACACCAACGTCAAGGGCTTCACCCTGTACGTGGTCGGCGAAGGCATTGAAAAGAAGGTCGACGACTTCGCTGCCGAAGTGGCTGCCCAGGTGGCTGCCGCCAAGGCCGGCGCCTGATCCTTCCGGGCGACCGAACCGTTCCCTTCACCATCCATCATCATCCACCACTTCGGAGAAACACCATGACCCACGCCACACCGGCCCACAAGCGCATCCTGCTCAAGCTGTCCGGTGAGGCACTCATGGGGGATGACTCGTTCGGCATCAACCGTGCGACCATCGAGCGCATGGTTTCCGAAATTGCCGAGGTCACCAAGGTTGGTGTCCAGGTGGCGGTGGTGATCGGTGGGGGGAACATCTTTCGCGGCGTGGCTGGCGGCTCGGTCGGCATGGACCGTGCCACCGCCGACTACATGGGCATGCTGGCCACGGTCATGAATGCCCTGGCCCTGGCCGATGCCATGGACAAGCAGGGGCTGACAGCCCGCGTGATGTCGGCCATTGCCATCGAGCAGGTCGTGGAGCCCTATGTGCGCCCCAAGGCCTTGCAGTACCTCGAGGAGGGCAAGGTGGTGGTGTTCGCTGCCGGCACCGGCAACCCGTTCTTCACGACCGACACGGCCGCCGCGCTGCGTGGCGCTGAAATCGGCGCCGAGGTGGTGCTCAAGGCCACCAAGGTCGACGGTGTCTACACCGACGACCCGATGAAGAACCCCGACGCGACCCGCTACCACAAGCTGGCTTTCGACGAGGCCATCTCGCGCAACCTGGGCATCATGGACGCCACCGCCTTTGCGCTGTGCCGCGATCAGAAGCTGCCGATCCGGGTGTTCTCCATCGTCAAGCCCGGCGCGCTCAAGCGCGTGGTCATGGGCGAGGACGAGGGCACGCTGGTGTACGCTTGAGTGTTTTGATACCGCGTTACACAGCTCTTCAAGGAACAAGAACATGACGATTGCAGACATCAAGAAGACCACCGAGTCCAAGATGGGCCAGTCCATCGAAGCGCTCAAGAACAATCTTGCGCGCGTGCGCACCGGTCGTGCCAATCCATCGCTGCTGGACTCCATCCATGTGGAGTACTACGGCTCCATGGTGCCGCTGTCCCAGGTGGCCAACGTCACCCTGCTTGACGCGCGCACCATCAGCGTCCAGCCCTGGGAAAAGAGTATGTCGGCCAAGGTGGAGAAGGCCATCCGCGAAAGCGATCTGGGCCTGAACCCCGCCTCGCTGGGCGACCTGATCCGCGTGCCCATGCCTCCCATGAGCGAGGAGCGCCGCAAGGAAATGACCAAGCTGGCGCGCAATGAAGGCGAAGCTTCCAAGGTCGCCGTGCGCAACCTGCGCCGCGATGCCAACGAAGCCGTCAAGAAGCTGGTCAAGGACAAGGAAGCCTCGGAAGACGATCAAAAGCGTTGCGAAGCCGATGTCCAGAAGATGACCGACAAGCACATCGCCGAGATCGATACGCTGGTGGCGGCCAAGGAACAAGACATCATGGCGGTCTGAGGCTTCTTGCCTCATTTGCCTCAGGGTCCGTACCTTTGACCAAACAAGACTCCGGCGCGGTGCCGCGCCATATTGCCGTCATCATGGACGGCAATGGACGCTGGGCCAATCGCCGCTTTCTGCCGCGACTGGCCGGCCACAAGCAGGGCGTGGAATCACTGCGCCGCTGCGCCCGCGCCTGCGTCCAGCGCGGCGTGCAGGTCCTGACCGTCTTCGCTTTCTCTTCCGAGAACTGGAACCGTCCCGAAGAGGAGGTTTCCGGTCTCATGGGCCTGCTGGCCAACGCACTTGCCAAGGAAGTGCAGCAACTGAGCCGCGACGGCGTGCGCCTGCATTTCATCGGTGACCGCAGCGGCCTGGGCGAGAAAGTGTGCGCGGGCCTTGCGCAGGCCGAGACCGTCACTGCGCACAACAATCGCCTGGTTCTCAACGTCTGCTTCAACTACGGCGGACGCTGGGACATTGCACAGGCAGCTGCCCGGCTGGCAGAGAAGGGCGAGCCCATCACCCCGCAGAGCCTGGACCGCGCGCTCGCGCTGGCCCATGTGCCCGACCCGGATCTGCTGATCCGTACCGGCGGGGAAATGCGCATCAGCAACTTCCTGCTGTGGCAGGCTGCGTATTCCGAGCTTTTCTTCAGTGACAGCTTGTGGCCTGATTTCGATGAGGCCTGCCTGGACGAGGCCATCGCGGCTTTCGCTTCACGCGAGCGGCGCTTCGGCCAGACTTCCGCGCAAGTACAACAATCACAACCGACGTCGTCCCATCCGCAGACGTCCTGAACAAGGGGGAGCCATGCTCAAGCAGCGAGTCATCACCGCCCTGATCCTGCTGGCCATCCTGTTGCCTGCGCTGTTCTATCCCACGGGTATTCCGTTCGCCGTGGTCGTGCTCGTGCTCATGGCGGCAGGTGCCTGGGAATGGGGGCGTCTCAACGGCTTTGGCACCGCGGGCGCCATCGGCATAGGCGCCATCTGCACGGCGATGTGCCTGGGCGCCTGGGCTGCCGGCTGGCTGGAGCGTCCGCTGTCTGCGCTTTGGATTGTTGCCGGTGCTGCCTGGGTGCTGGGTGGCGGGGCGCTGCTGCGTGCCGGCGTGGCTGGCTGGCCTCGCATTGCAGCGCCTGTGCGCCTGGTCGGCGGAGTGCTTGCCTTGTGGCTGGCCTGGGTCGCCGTGGTGCAGGCGCGCATGATGGGCATCAACTTCCTGCTGTCGGTGCTGGTGCTGGTCTGGGTGGCCGACGTGTTCGCGTATTTCGCAGGACGGACCCTGGGCCTGAAATTCACCAAATCCAAGCTGGCTCCCACGATCAGCCCCGGCAAGAGCTGGGAAGGCGTATGGGGCGGCATGGCAGGCGTTGTGGTGCTGGCCTTGGTCTGGGTCTGGGTCGACCGCCACTACGCGGTGGCCGTGCCCAGTTTCTATTCATTGCTGCTGGCGCGCGGGGCTTGGTTCCTGCTGCTGGCGGTTGTTTTCATGGCCGCGATGAGCGTGGTCGGCGACCTGGTCGAATCCCTGGTCAAGCGCAGCGTCGGCGTCAAGGACAGCAGTGGCCTGCTGCCCGGTCATGGCGGCGTCCTCGACCGCGTCGATGCCCTGCTGCCGACCCTGCCGCTGGCCCTGATGCTTTCCTCTTTCGCGCATTCATGAAGCAGAAAATCACCGTCCTGGGCTCCACAGGCTCCATCGGTACCAATACGCTGGATGTGGTGGCGCGCCACCGCGATCACTACGAAGTCTTTGCGCTCAGCGCGGCCACGCAGGTGGACCTGATGCTGCGCCAGTGTGCCGAATTCAAGCCCCGCTACGCCGTCATGGCCAGCGCGCCGCATGCAAGGCTGCTGGCTGAGCAGCTGCGCAGCAATGGATTGGCCACCGAAGTGCTGCAGTCGCCTGACGCGCTGGAGCAGATCGCCTCGCATCCTGAAGCCGATGCCGTCATGGCGGCCATCGTCGGTGCGGCGGGCCTGGCGCCTTGCCTGGCCGCCGCACGCGCCGGCAAGCGCCTGCTGCTGGCCAACAAGGAGGCGCTGGTGGTTGGCGGTGCACTGTTCATGGACACCGTCAAGTGCCACGGCGCAACGCTGCTGCCCATTGACAGTGAGCACTCGGCCATCTTCCAGTGCCTGCCCGAAGACCGCACCAGTTGGCCCGATCGCGTGGACAGTCTGCTGCTCACAGCCTCGGGCGGGCCTTTTCGCCTGCGCGATCCGTCCACCCTGTCCGGGATCACGCCGGAGCAGGCCTGCGCGCACCCGAATTTCTCCATGGGGCGCAAGATCTCCGTGGACTCGGCCACCATGATGAACAAGGCGCTGGAGGTGATCGAGGCCCGCTGGCTGTTCGACATGGCGCCTGACAAGATCAAGGTCGTCATCCATCCGCAGCAGATCGTGCACTCCATGGTGCAGTTCAAGGATGCTTCGGTGCTCGCGCAACTGGGTACGCCCGACATGCGCGTGCCCATCGCCTGCGGCCTGGCCTGGCCCCGCCGCATCGCCAGCGGTGCGGCGCCCCTGGATTTCGCCAAGCTGTCGGCCCTGACCTTCGAGGAGGCGGATGCCGTGCGCTTTCCGGGCCTGCACCTTTCCTGGCAGGCGCTGCACGCCAGCGAGGGAACCACGGCGGTTCTCAACGCTTCCAACGAAGTCGCCGTTGCCGCCTTCCTGGAGCGGCGCCTGGCATTTGACCGTATCCACGCTGTGAATTTGCGCACGCTCGAGACCTTGCTGCCGCCTACACTGGGCAGTCTGGAAGACCTGCTGGCCCTGGACGCGCAGGCGCGCGAAATCGCGCAGACCGTGGCGCGGCAGTGGCAGCTGTGATGCCGGCTTCGCAGGTCAGGAGGGTTTTCTTGATGGGCCTGCGGCGGAATCCAGAGGCGCATTGGATTCAAAGGAGTATCAATTGTTGCTGACCGTTGTCGCATTCGTGGTCGCACTGGGCTTGCTGATTGCCGTGCATGAGTGGGGTCACTACCGCGTCGCCGTGGCTTGCGGCGTGAAGGTGCTTCGCTTTTCCGTCGGATTCGGCCGCCCCATCCTGCGATGGAAGCGCAAGGGTTCGGACACGGAATTTGTCATCGGTGCACTGCCCCTTGGCGGCTATGTGCGCATGCTCGATGAGCGTGAGGGCGAGGTGCCTGCCGACCAACGCCATCTGGCATTCAACACCCAGCCGCTGCGTGCGCGTGCAGCCATCGTGGCCGCAGGCCCCGTGGCCAATCTCGTGCTGGCCATTGCGCTGCTGGCCATCGTCAATTGGGTCGGCATGCAGGAGCCCGTTGCACGGCTGGCAACACCGCCAGCAGGCACGGTGCTGCAAATGGCGGGTGTTCAAGGCGGCGATCGCGTTTTGCGCATGGCTTTGGGTGACCAGGAATGGGAAGAGGTCCGCTCCATCAATGATCTGCGCTGGACGCTGACCCGTGCAGCGCTCGATGACGAGTCCGTGCGCATGGAGGTGCTCCAGGCCCGCCGCACCGCCCCGTCCGAACTGCGACTCGCGCTGGCTGGGCAGGTTCAGGGCGAGCCCGATGCCGCCTTCTTCGAGCGCCTGGGCTTGCTTGGTCCCTGGACGCAGCCTGTGCTGGACAAGGTGATTGCCGGTGGTGCCGCCGAGAAGGCGGGCCTGCGCCAGGGCGATCTGGTTTTGCGCGTGGGTGGCACCTCGGTGGACGATGGCACGCAGCTGCGCAATCTCATCCGCAAGATGGGCGCATCGGGCCAGGTCCAGCAGCAGATCTGGCTGGTGGAGCGCGAGGGGCGGCAGTTGCAGATCCCGGTGCTGCCCGACCTGGGCCGATCGGAAGACGGCAAGGAAAGCATCGCCCGCATCGGCGCCTACATCGGCAGCGCCCCGGAAATGGCGCTGGTGCAGCGCGGTCCGCTGGAGGGCCTGTGGACCGGCGTGCAGCGCACCTGGGAGCTGTCGTCGCTGACACTGCGCATGATGGGCCGCATGGTGATCGGCGAGGCCTCGCTCAAGAACATCAGCGGGCCCCTGACCATTGCCGACTACGCGGGGCGTTCGGCCAGCATGGGCCTGGTCCAATATCTCTCGTTCCTGGCGCTGATCAGCATCAGCCTGGGGGTTCTCAACTTGCTCCCCCTGCCGGTGCTCGATGGTGGGCACCTGATGTATTATCTTTGGGAGGGCGTGACTGGCCGAAGCGTGTCGGAAGTCTGGGCCGGACGCTTGCAGCGTGCAGGCGTGGCGGTTTTGATGATGATGATGTCCGTCGCCTTTTTCAACGATATCAACCGGCTTTGGGGCTAACTTTTCAGCCGTTTTCGGCAAGCCGCAGCGGCGGCAAATCCATTCATGACAAAACGTATCAATCGCCTGGGCGTGCGCGCTGCATCGACCCTGGCTGCCATGGTTTTGGCTGCCAATGCAGCCTGGGCACTGGAGCCCTTCCGCGTACAGGACATCCGCATCGAAGGTCTTCAGCGCGTGGAGCCGGGCACGGTCTTCGCTTCCATCCCCCTGCGCGTGGGTGACCAGTATGACGACGACAAGGGTGCAGCCGCCATCCGCTCGCTGTTCGCACTGGGCCTGTTCAAGGACATCCGCCTGGAAGCCAACGGCAACGTGCTCGTCGTCGTGGTCGAAGAACGCCCGACCATCGCCGAAGTGAACTTCGCCGGCACCAAGGAATTCGACAAGGAAACCCTGCAAAAGGCCATGCGCGATGTGGGCCTGGCCGAGGGGCGTCCGTTCGACAAGGCACTTGCCGACCGCGCGGAGCAGGAGCTCAAGCGCCAATACATCAACCGCAGCCTGTATGGCGCCGAAGTCGTCACGACGGTCACGCCCATCGAGCGCAACCGCGTCAACCTGACCTTCACGGTGACCGAAGGTGATCCCGCCCGTATCAACGAGATCCATATCGTCGGTAACAAGGCCTTCAGCGAATCCACGCTCAAGGACCTTTTTGACCAGGACACCGGCAACTGGATGAGCTGGTACACCAAGTCGGACCGCTATGCGCGCAACAAGCTCAACGCCGACCTGGAAACGCTGCGCTCCTACTACCTGCAGCGTGGCTACCTGGAATTCCGCGTGGACTCCACCCAGGTGGCGATCTCGCCCGACAAGCAGACCATCTCGCTGACCCTGAACATCCATGAAGGCGAGCGTTTCGTGGTCTCCGGCGTCAAGCTGGAAGGCAACTACCTGGACCGCGACGACGAATTCAAGTCCCTGGTCAAGATCAAGCCCGGCGAGCCCTACAACGCCGATCAGGTCACGGCAACGACCAAGGCCTTCACCGAGCACTTCGGCAACTTCGGCTTTGCCTTCGCGCGCGTCGAGGCCGTGCCGGACATCGACCGTGCGACCAACCGGGTGGCCCTGGTGCTGCACGCCGAGCCTTCTCGCCGCGCCTATGTGCGACGCATCAATCTCAGCGGCAACAACCGCACGCGCGACGAAGTGATCCGCCGCGAATTCCGCCAGTACGAGGCTTCCTGGTACGACGGCGACAAGATTCGCCTGTCGCGCGACCGGGTGGACCGTCTGGGCTTCTTCACAGAAGTCAACGTCGAAACCCAGGAAGTGCCGGGTTCGCCTGATCAGGTGGATCTGGTCATCTCGGTGGCTGAAAAGCCCACCGGCTCGCTGCAGCTGGGCGCTGGTTTTTCCAGCGCTGAAAAGGTTTCGCTGTCCTTCGGCATCAAGCAGGAAAACGTGTTCGGCTCAGGCAACTACCTGGGCGTGGACGTGAACACCAGCAAGTATCGCCGCACCATGGTGCTGTCCACCACGGACCCGTACTTCACGGACACCGGCATCTCGCGCACCTACGACCTGTACTACCGCACTGACCGTCCCTACTACGACGATGCGGCCTACAAGATCGTCACCTCGGGCGGCAGCGTCCGCTTTGGCGTGCCCTTCAGCGAGATCGACACCGTTTACTTCGGCGGCGGCGTGGAGCGCTCCGAAATCAAGCCCGGCACCTACCTGCCCCAGGCGTACAAGGACTATGCCGACAAGTACGGCTACTCCAACACCGGCATACCGCTGACCCTGGGCTGGTCGCGCGACAGCCGTGACAGCGCGCTGGCGCCCAACTCCGGTCTCTACCAGCGCCTGAACACCGAGTGGTCGGTGGGTGGCGAGGCCCGCTATGTGCGAGCCAACTACCAGATCCAGCAGTACATCCCTCTGAGCAAGAAGTACACGCTGGCACTGAACGGTGAACTGGGCTACGGCAAGGGCCTCAATGGCCGTCCGTTCCCGCTGTTCAAGAACTTCTTCTCGGGTGGCCTGGGCTCGGTGCGTGGCTTCGAGCAGGGCTCGCTGGGTCCGCGCGACACCAAGGAAAACCTGGCGCTTGGCGGCTCCAAGAAGGTGACATTGAACGCCGAGTTCATGGTTCCGTTCCCTGGTGCCGGCAATGACAGGACTTTGCGTCTTTTTACATTCCTCGATGTGGGCAATGTCTACGGAGCCAACGAGAACTTCGATCTCGGGGAGCTGCGGGCATCCACGGGCCTGGGCATCAGCTGGATTTCCCCGCTGGGTCCCCTGCGCCTGGCCTTTGCTCAACCCATCCGCAAGCAGACCGGGGATAAAATCCAGCGACTGCAATTCCAAATCGGAACCTCTTTCTAATGAAATCTCTATCTAGCCATTTTTCCCTGGCTGTGCTGCTTGGCGCCATGGCCGTTTCCGCGCACGCCCAGGAGTTCAAGGCCGGCTTTGTGAATACGGATCGCATCTTCCGTGAAGCATCGACTGCCAAGGCTGCGCAGTCCAAGCTGGAGCAGGAATTCTCCAAGCGTGAGAAGGAGCTGATTGACCAGGGCAACTCGCTCAAGAGCGCTTCGGAGAAGTTCGAGCGTGAAGCTCCCACCATGGCCGAAAGCCAGCGCGTCTCGCGCCAGCGCCAGCTGGTGGATCAGGACCGCGAGTTCCAGCGCAAGCGCCGTGAGTTCCAGGAAGACCTGAACTCCCGCAAGAACGAAGAACTGGCCCAGGTGCTGGAACGCGCCAACAAGGTGGTCAAGCAAGTGGCCGAATCCGAGAAGTACGACGTCATCCTTCAGGAAGCCGTCTACATCAACCCCAAGTACGACATCACTGACAAGGTGATCAAGGCGCTGAACGGCGGCGGCAAGTAAGCCAGCTGTCCAGGGCTGCATGCCGTGAGCGTATTGTTGGGCCAGATCCTCGATGCACTCGGTGGCGAGTTGGTCGGTGGCGAAAGGGAGATGTCCATCTCCCGCATCGCACCGCTGGACTCTGCCGGGGCCGGGGATCTCAGTTTTCTGAGCAACCCCCGCTACCGCCAGCAACTGGCCGCCTCCGAGGCGGCCTGCGTTATTGTGGCGCCCGCCATGCTCGAGCTGGCGCAGCAGCGGGGTGCCTGCATCGTGGTCCCTGATCCGTATGCGTATTTCGCCAGGGCCACGCAGTGGTGGAAGCGAAACTGCAGGCCCGTGGCGCCGGCCGGTATCCATCCGAGCGCCGTGGTGCACGAGAGCGCCATCGTTGATGCATCGGCCACCATTGGCCCGCTGTGCGTGGTCGAGGAGGGTGCCACCATCGGTGCCCACACCGTGCTCAAGTCGCGCGTCACCATTGGCGAGAACTGCCATGTGGGCGCGCGCTGTCTGCTGCATTCCGGCGTGGTGCTGGGGGCGGACGGCTTTGGGTTCGCGCCCGAGAACGGCGCATGGGTGAAGATCGAGCAGCTCGGCGGCGTGCGGATCGGCGACGATGTGGAAATCGGCGCCAATACCTGCATAGACCGGGGTGCGCTGGACGACACGGTGATCGAGGATGGGGTCAAGCTCGACAACCTGATCCAGATCGGTCACAACGTGCACGTCGGCAGGCATACGGCCATGGCCGGCTGCGTGGGGGTGGCCGGCAGCGCGCGCATTGGCGCGCATTGCACCGTGGGAGGCGGGGCCATCGTGCTGGGCCATCTGCAGCTGGCTGACCGGGTGCATATTTCGGCAGCGACGGTAGTGACCCGTTCGCTGACACAATCAGGTGTTTACACGGGCATGTTTCCCGTGGATGAAAACGCCAAATGGGAAAAAAATGCTGCGACGCTGAAGCAGCTGCACTCCATGCGCGATCGCATCAAGGCCCTGGAGCGGCAACTGCAGCAATCGGCGGATCAAGGCCATAACGGAACGCAATGATGGATATTCACGCAATTCTCAAGCAACTGCCCCACCGCTACCCCTTCCTGCTGGTGGACAAGGTCACGGAGCTTGAGCGCAATACACGCATCAAGGCGATCAAGAACGTCACGTTCAACGAGCCCTATTTCATGGGCCATTTCCCGGGCCGCCCTGTCATGCCTGGCGTGCTCATCCTGGAGGCGCTGGCGCAGGCGGCCGGCCTTCTGGCCTTCGATGCGATGGGCCAGGTTCCGGATGAGAACAACATCTACTATTTCGTGGGCATCGACGGGGCGCGCTTCAAGCGTCCCGTGGAGCCGGGCGACCAGTTGGTGCTGGAGATCACCATCGACCGTGTGCGCGGCGGCATCTGGAAGTTCAAGGGCGTGGCTCGCGTCGAAGACGAAGTGGCCTGCGAAGCCGAGCTGATGTGCACCATGCGCAACGTGGGCTGACGGGCGCATGGCTGGCATTGAACGCATCCATCCCACGGCACTGATAGATTCCGCTGCGCAGCTGGATTCGTCGGTGTCGGTCGGCGCCTATGCCGTCATCGGACCGCATGTGGAAATCGGCGCCGGCACCACCATCGGCGCGCATTGCGTTGTCGAAGGCCATACCCGCATTGGCTGCGACAACCGGATTTTCCAGTTCGCGTCCCTGGGCGCGCAGCCCCAGGACAAGAAGTACGCAGGCGAGCCTACCCGGCTGGTTATCGGTGACCGCAATACGGTGCGGGAGTTCTGTACCTTCAACACCGGTACCGTGCAGGACCAGGGAGTCACGGCCATCGGCGACGACAACTGGATCATGGCCTATGTGCATGTGGCCCATGACTGCGTTGTCGGCAGCCACACCATCCTGGCCAACAACGCTACCCTGGCCGGCCACGTGCACGTGGGCGACCATGTCATCCTGGGCGGCTTGACGGGTGTGCACCAGTTCACCAAGGTGGGCGCCCATGCCATGGCCGGCTTTGCCAGCCATATCTCGCAGGATGTGCCGCCCTTCATGATGGTGGATGGCAATCCGCTGGCCGTGCGCGGCTTCAATATCGAAGGCTTGCGCCGTCGCGGCTTCGGGCCGCAGCGCATTCAGGCCGTCAAGCAGATGCACCGTCTGCTGTACCGCCAGGGACTGACCCTTGAAGCTGCGCGAGAAGCCATTGCTTCGCTGGAGGGTGAACTGCCCGAGGCCGCGGCCGATGTATCGCTGATGCTGGATTTCCTGGCGGCTTCGACCCGGGGCATTGCGCGCTGATCTGGCGCGCGAAAGGACGGCATGACAGAGAACGCGGCGCCATCGGCGCGCCTGAGTCCATCGATTGCCATGGTCGCCGGAGAAACCTCTGGCGACCTGCTGGCGTCCTTGCTCCTGGGGGGGCTGCAGTCCCGCTGGCCAGAGGCCTCGGCCTTTGGCATCGGCGGGCTGCAGATGCAGCAGCGCGGCTTTGAAGCCTGGTGGTCCAGCGAGCGCTTGGCCGTGCATGGATACAGCTGGGAAGTGTTTCGCCGGCTGGCCGAGATTCTGAATATCCGACGCCAGCTGCGTCAGCGACTGCTCCAGCAGCGGCCGGCCGTCTTTGTCGGCATCGACGCGCCGGACTTCAACCTGGGGCTGGAAACCGATCTGCGTGCTGCGGGCATCAAGACCGTGCATTTCGTCTGTCCTTCGATCTGGGCCTGGCGTGCCGATCGCGTCGACAAGATCCGCCGCGCGGCCGATCATGTCCTGTGCATCTTCCCTTTTGAGCCCGAGTTGCTGGCCCGCCATGGCATAGACGCGACCTACGTGGGCCATCCCCTGGCCAGCGTGATTCCGCTGCAGCCCGACCGCGCAGCTGCGCGCCGCCGGTTGGGGCTGCCCGAAGATGGTCTGGTGCTGGCCGTGCTGCCCGGCAGTCGGCGCTCTGAAATACGTTACCTGGCTGCCCGCTTCTTTCAGGCGGCAGCTTTGGTTCGGAAGGCGCTGCCAGCTATTAAAATAGTAGTGCCTGCTGTGCCTTCGCAATTCGACGAGCTGCAGCGCATTGCCGCGCAAGCCGGCATGGCTTCGTCGCTGCACATCGTGCGCGGCCAGTCCCATGACGCATTGGCAGCCTGTGACGTGACGCTGATAGCCAGCGGCACGGCCACGCTGGAAGCCGCCTTGTACAAGCGGCCCATGGTGATCGGCTACAACATGCACCCGTGGAGCTGGCGTCTGATGCGTGGCAAGCAGCTGCAGCCCTGGGTGGGCCTGCCCAACATCCTGTGCGGCGATTTCGTCGTGCCCGAGCTGATCCAGGATGCGGCAACGCCCAAGGCGCTGAGCGCGGCCGTGCTGCAATGGCTGCAGGCCTGCGAGCATTCCCCTTCAACCGTCGAAGCGCTGGTACAGCGCTTCACAGCGCTGCACCATGAATTGCGGCGCGATACTGCCGAACTGGCCGCCCATGCGATCGAGAAAATCATTGCCCCCACTGCCGCCTGAACAGGCGTGCCTGCCCTGGCATCCGCCGGGGTTGGTTGCGGGCGTGGACGAAGCGGGCCGCGGCCCGTTGGCCGGCCCCGTGGTGGCCGCCGCTGTCATTCTTGACGATCTCCATCCCATCGAGGGCCTGAACGATTCCAAGAAGCTCACGGCTGCGCGCCGCGAGGCACTCTATGACGAGATCCGTGCCAAGGCGCTGTGCTGCAGCATTGCCGAGGCCTCGGTCGAAGAGATCGATCGCCTGAACATCCTGCAGGCCACGCTGCTGGCCATGCGCCGCGCGGTGCTGGGCCTGCGATTGAAGCCGGTACTGGTTCTGGTGGATGGCAACCAGTTGCCCGTGCTGGATGTGCAGGCCGAGGCCATCGTCAAGGGCGATGCCCTGGTGCAGTCCATCTCGGCGGCCTCCATTCTTGCCAAGGTCACGCGGGATCGGTGGTGCCAGCGCCTGCATGAGCAATACCCGGAATACGGCTTCGACGGCCACAAGGGTTATGGCACGGCGGCCCATCTTGCCGCGCTGCGCCTGCATGGCGCCTGCCAGGAGCACCGGCGAACCTTCGCGCCCGTGGCCCATGTCGTGAGCATTGCCCGCAGGGCCGAGCCGCTGGCAGCCGCCCGCGTGGCCGCTGCGGCGCAGGGCGCGCAGGCCTTGCTGCTGTCGGCCTGAGCGCCTTCGCTTTCTGCGCCCGTGGCGCTGTTCTTCGCTGTTCTCTTTGCCCGGAAGCCTTGCCATGAGCCGACAACCTGCCGCTACATCGATCCAGTCCCGTGACAACGCCCTGGTCAAGGATTTGCGAAGGCTTGCCCAGGACAGCGGGGCCTACCGCAAACAAGGACGTGTCTGGCTGGAGGGGGACCATCTGTGCCGTGCTGCCCTGGCGCGCGGCATGCAGCCCGCCGTGGCCGTGGTGGCCGAGTCCTTCTGGCCTCAGGTGCCGCTGGAGTGGGTGCAGGGCGCAGGCAAGTGCGTGGTGCTGTCCGATGCCGTGTTTGCCGAGGTCAGCGGACTGGAGTCTCCGGCGCGCATCGGCTTTCTGATGGACTGGCAGGCGTCGGCGGCCGTGCGTGCCGGCGTGGCCACCGTGGTGCTCGACCGTGTGCAGGACGCAGGCAACGTGGGCTCCATTCTTCGCAGTGCGGCCGCTTTCGGCTTCGGCCAGATCGTGGCCTTGAAGGGCACGGCTGCGCTGTGGAGCCAGAAGGTGCTGCGCGCCGGAATGGGCGCGCATTTCGGGCTGCACCTGGTGGAGTCGGCATCACCCGAGGACCTGAATGCGCTTGGCTTGCCCCTGATCGTGACCAGCTCCCATCAAGGTGAACTGATCCAGAGCGCCGCTCTGCCCTGGCCGTGCGCCTGGGCCATGGGCCATGAAGGGCAGGGCGTTGGCGAGGCGCTGATGCAGCAGGCGGCGCAGCATGTGCGCATCGGCCAGCCGGGTGGTGAAGAGTCTCTGAACGTGGCTGCGGCAGCGGCGATATGCCTGCACGCAAGCAGCGTGAGTGCCGGCTCACGTCAAGGGTAATCCCGCCTCCTGTCAGGAGGCTGAAGCGCGACCAGCCTATAATGGGCGGCTTTCAAGCATTCCACAATACGCCTAGCGACGCTTCCTCGCCACCCCCTGCAGACAAGCTGTAAACCGCACGGCCCCGTCCGTGCGGCACGCTGGGCGTAACCGTAATTAGAACCGGAGAACCCAGTGCTTTTGTCTCTCAAGGGAGCATTCCCATCCGCCATCCTGGCGCTCGCAGACGGCACGGTCTTTGTTGGCAACTCGATCGGTGCGCAAGGCACCACGGTTGGTGAAGTCGTTTTCAACACGGCAATCACCGGCTACCAGGAAATCCTCACCGACCCCAGCTACTGCCAGCAGATCGTGACGCTCACGTATCCGCACATCGGCAACTACGGCGTCAACGCAGAGGATGTCGAGGCTGGCAAGGTCCATGCGGCGGGCCTGATCATCAAGAACCTTCCGCTGCTGGCCAGCAACTTCCGCAAGTCCGAGACCCTGCCCGACTACCTCACGCGCAGCGGCACGGTGGCGATTGCCAACATCGACACGCGCAAGCTCACACGGCTGCTGCGCGACAAGGGCGCACAAAACGGCGCCATCGTCGGTTTGGCCGCTGGCGAAGAAGTGACCCAGGCGCGCATCGACGAGGCACTGGCTGCGGCCAAGGCGGCCCCCAGCATGAAGGGCCTGGATCTGGCCCAGGTGGTGAGCGCCGCCCAGCAGTACGAATGGACGGAAACCGAGTGGAAGCTGGGCGAAGGCTACGGCCAGCAGCAGGCCCCGCGTTTCCATGTGGTGGCCTATGACTTCGGCGTGAAGTTCAACATCCTGCGCATGCTGGCCGAGCGCGGCTGCAAGCTGACCGTGGTGCCGGCCAAGACGCCCGCCAAGGATGTGCTGGCACTCAACCCCGACGGCGTTTTCCTGTCCAACGGCCCTGGCGACCCGGAGCCCTGCGACTACGCCATTGCCGCGACCAAGGAACTGGTGGAGTCCGGCAAGCCCGTCTTCGGCATCTGCCTGGGTCATCAGATCATGGCCCTGGCCGCTGGCGCCAAGACCTTCAAGATGGCCAACAGCCACCACGGCGCCAACCACCCCGTCAAGGACCTGGACAACGGCCGCGTGAGCATCACCAGCCAGAACCACGGGTTTGCGGTGGAGATGGAATCGCTGCCCGACACGCTGCGCGCCACGCACATCAGCCTGTTCGACGGCACGCTGCAAGGCCTTGAGCACAAGGACAAGCCTGCGTTCTGCTTCCAGGGCCACCCCGAGGCTTCGCCCGGCCCGCACGATATCGCCTACCTGTTTGACCGCTTCACGGCGCTGATGGAGAAACACAAAAATGCCTAAGCGCACCGACCTCAAAAGCATTCTGATCATTGGCGCCGGTCCCATCGTCATCGGCCAGGCCTGCGAGTTTGACTACTCCGGCGTGCAGGCCTGCAAGGCGTTGCGCGAAGAGGGCTACAAGGTCATCCTGATCAACAGCAACCCTGCCACGATCATGACCGACCCGGCCACGGCCGACGTCACCTACATCGAGCCCATCACCTGGCAGACGGTCGAGAAGATCATCGCCAAGGAGCGTCCCGACGCCATCCTGCCGACCATGGGCGGCCAGACCGCGCTGAACTGCGCGCTGGACCTGTGGCGCAACGGCGTGCTGCACAAGTACAAGGTCGAGCTGATCGGCGCCACGCCCGAGGCCATCGACAAGGCCGAGGACCGCCTCAAGTTCAAGGATGCGATGACGCGCATCGGCCTGGGTTCGGCCCGCTCGGGCATCGCCCATTCGATGGACGAAGCCTGGGCCGTGCAAAAGGAGATGGGCTTTCCCACCGTCATCCGCCCCAGCTTCACGCTGGGCGGCACGGGCGGCGGCATTGCCTACAACCCCGAAGAGTTCGAGACCATCTGCAAGCGCGGCCTGGAAGCGTCGCCGACCAATGAGCTGCTGATCGAGGAATCGCTGCTCGGCTGGAAGGAGTACGAGATGGAAGTCGTCCGCGACAAGGCGGACAACTGCATCATCATCTGCTCCATCGAGAACCTGGACCCCATGGGCGTGCACACCGGCGACTCGATCACCGTGGCGCCCGCGCAGACGCTGACCGACAAGGAATACCAGATCATGCGCAACGCCTCGCTGGCGGTGCTGCGCGAGATCGGTGTGGACACGGGTGGCTCCAACGTGCAGTTCTCGGTGAATCCGAAGGACGGCCGCATGATCGTCATCGAGATGAACCCGCGCGTGTCGCGTTCCTCGGCGCTGGCCTCCAAGGCCACGGGCTTCCCCATCGCCAAGGTTGCTGCCAAGCTGGCCGTGGGCTACACGCTGGACGAACTCAAGAACGACATCACGGGCGGCAAGACGCCTGCGTCGTTCGAGCCCTCGATCGACTACGTGGTCACCAAGATCCCGCGTTTCGCATTCGAGAAGTTCCCGGCTGCCGACAACCGCCTGACCACGCAGATGAAGTCCGTGGGCGAGGTCATGGCCATTGGCCGCACCTTCCAGGAATCCTTCCAGAAGGCGCTGCGCGGCCTGGAAGTCGGCGTGGACGGCATGAACGAAAAGACCCAGGACCGCGAGATCCTCGAAAAGGAACTCGGCGAACCAGGTCCGGACCGCATCTGGTATGTGGGTGACGCCTTTGCTGCCGGCTGGACGCTGGACGAAGTGCACAACATCACCAAGATCGACAAGTGGTTCCTCGTGCAGATCGAAGAGATCGTCAAGATCGAACTCGAACTGGACAAGGTCTACGAGGAAAAGGGCGATGCCGCGCTGGCTGCACTGGACGCCACCACGCTGCGCACGCTCAAGCAAAAGGGCTTCTCCGACCGCCGCCTTGCCAAGCTGCTGCACAGCACCGACAAGGCCGTGCGCGAGGCGCGCAAGGCACTGGGCGTGCGCCCCGTGTTCAAGCGCGTGGACACCTGCGCTGCCGAGTTCGCCACCGACACGGCCTACATGTACTCCACCTATGATGAGGAGTGCGAAGCCGAGCCGACGGACAAGAAAAAGATCATGGTGCTGGGCGGTGGCCCGAACCGCATCGGCCAGGGCATCGAGTTCGACTACTGCTGCGTGCATGCCGCGCTCGCCATGCGCGAGGACGGCTATGAAACCATCATGGTCAACTGCAACCCCGAAACCGTGTCCACCGACTACGACACCTCGGACCGCCTGTACTTCGAGCCGCTGACGCTGGAAGACGTGCTCGAAGTCGTGGCCGTCGAGAAGCCGGTCGGCGTCATCGTGCAGTACGGTGGCCAGACGCCCTTGAAGCTCGCCCTGGGCCTGGAAAAGGAAGGCGTGCCCATCATCGGCACCACGCCCGACATGATCGACGCGGCCGAAGACCGCGAGCGCTTCCAGAAGCTGCTGCATGAACTGGGCCTGCGCCAGCCGCCCAATGCCACGGCCCGTACCGAGCCCGAAGCGCTGGAAAAGGCGGCCGGCCTGGGCTACCCCCTGGTCGTGCGTCCCAGCTATGTGCTGGGTGGCCGTGCCATGGAAATCGTGCATGAGCAGCGCGACCTGGAGCGCTACATGCGCGAAGCCGTCAAGGTCAGCAATGACTCGCCCGTGCTGCTGGACCACTTCCTGTCCAACGCCATCGAGTGCGATGTGGACTGCGTGCGTGACCGCGAAGGCGCCGTCTTCATCGGCGGCGTGATGGAGCACATCGAGCAGGCCGGCGTGCATTCGGGCGATTCCGCCTGCTCGCTGCCGCCTTACTACCTCAAGCCCGAGACCGTGGCCGAGATCAAGCGCCAGACGGCTGCCATGGCCAACGCGCTGAGCGTGGTCGGCCTGATGAACGTGCAGTTCGCCATCAAGGAAACGGCCGATGGCGACGTGATCTACGTGCTGGAAGTCAATCCGCGTGCCTCGCGCACCGTGCCCTTCGTCTCCAAGGCCACGGGCATCCAGCTGGCCAAGGTGGCTGCGCGCTGCATGGCCGGCGACACGCTGGCCCAGCAAGGCATTACCAAGGAAGTCACGCCGCCGTACTTCAGCGTCAAGGAAGCCGTCTTCCCGTTCGTGAAGTTCCCGGGCGTGGACACCATCCTCGGCCCCGAGATGAAGTCCACCGGCGAAGTCATGGGCGTGGGCAAGACCTTTGGCGAAGCCTTCGTCAAGAGCCAGCTGGGCGCCGGCGTGGCACTGCCCACCCAGGGCAAGGTCTTCCTGACCGTGAAGAACGCCGACAAGCCGCGCGCCGTGGCCGTGGCCAAGGAACTGGCTGCCATGGGCTTCGTGCTGTGCGCCACGCGCGGCACGGCAGCGGCCATCTCCGAGGCAGGTATCGAGGTGCATCTCGTCAACAAGGTGACCGAGGGCCGTCCCCACATCGTGGACATGATCAAGAACGGCGAGATCGCCATGGTCATCAACACGGTGGAAGAGCGCCGCAACGCCATCGCCGACTCGCGCGCCATCCGTACCAGCGCCCTGCTGGCGCGCGTGACCACCTTCACCACCATCTTCGGTGCCGAAGCCGCCGTCGAAGGCATGAAGTCCATGGGCAACATGGATGTGCACTCCGTCCAGGAACTGCACGCCCAGTTGCAAACGGCCTGATCCATCCGCGCTGCCGCCCCTCGTTTCTGACGAGGTGCAGCCGGCGGCACTGTCCGACAGTGCCGCCGGGTTTTCCCACCGAAGCTGGTGGTCAAACGCGGCATAATGGACCACATGACTTGATGAAACCGCCGCGCGGCAACGTGCGGCGGTTTGCTTTTGGGGCGCAGGCCCTGCCGCCATACTGCCGGCCCGCCTGTGCCAAAGAAGCCGCGCAACGCGCGGCGTTTGCTGCACATGGAGACTTTTCAATGGCCACCATTCCCATCACCAAGCGCGGAGCCGAGAAACTCAAGGACGAGCTGCACCGTCTGAAGACCGTGGAGCGTCCTTCCATCATCCAGGCCATCGCCGAGGCCCGTGCCCAGGGCGACCTGAGCGAAAACGCCGAGTACGAGGCCGCCAAGGACCGCCAAGGCTTCATCGAGGGCCGCATTGCCGAGGTGGAGAGCAAGCTGTCCGCAGCCCAGATCATTGATCCCTCCGCCGTGGATGCCGGCGGCCGCGTGGTCTTCGGTGCAACGGTTGAACTCGAAGACGAGGACAGCGGCGACACGGTCAAGTACCAGATCGTCGGCGAGGACGAAGCCGATCTCAAGCTGGGCCTGATCAACGTCTCCAGCCCCATCGCACGCGCGCTGATCGGCAAGGAAGAAGGCGATACCGCTGTCGTGCAGGCACCGGGCGGCGAGCGCCGCTATGAAGTGGTGTCGGTGCGCTACCTCTGATGCGTCGGTGCCTGTGCCTCGATCGTTGAGGAAGGCTTAAGCCCATGAGCAACCTGTACGAGCGCGTTCCCCTGCTGGCTGCTGCCCTGTGGTGGGGCAGCCTGTCGGCCATCGGCTTCATGGCCGTGCCCATGCTGTTCGCCCACTTGCCCACGCCGGCTGTCGCGGGCTTCATGGCTGCCAAGCTGTTTGCCGCGCAGACCTGGGTGTCCATCGCCTGCGCGGCCGTGCTGCTGGTCCTTTCCCGGCGCAGCAAGGAGTCGGTCCTGCAGCCCTGGGCCAAGGCCTGCCTGGGCTTTGTGATCGCAGGCATGCTGCTGGCATTTGTCGTCCAGTACGGCGTGTCGCCGCGCATCGTTGCACGCGACAACCTCAAGCTGTGGCACAGCGTGGGCACGGTGATGTATGCGCTGCAGTGGCTGTGTGCGCTCGTCGTGCTGTGGCGCATAGGCCGTTCGTCTCAAGCGAACACCCGGGCCACGGCCTGATCCCGGTCCTGCCGGTTCGGCACCATGCCAAACAAAAACGCCCGCAATGAACTGACCCCAAGAAGTTGGACGGTTGGAAGCTAGCGGCTCAAGGCCTGAGTTCGGTACTGCACCGGCCTCAGGCCTTTTAGTTTGAGCTTGATGCGTTGGTGGTTGTAGTAATGAATGTAGCGG